>VOFK01003161.1_pt1 | contig 98629 bp, 69 predicted proteins | sample 5384121 | NCBI WGS metagenome assembly VOFK01 (sample SAMN12384730, study PRJNA508395) | human gut metagenome | isolation source: healthy gut J | host: Homo sapiens
ATTACGTATTGCTTGAAAAAACAGTTTAAAACATTAAGAAACACAGAGTCTTTCTATATCATATGTAACCTGTGTTTTTTTGTGTCTCTGTGTTCTTTTTTGTTTCTTTGTATCCTTATAAATTAAAAAATAGAAAGAAATGGATGATTTTAGAAAATACGCTACCAAGCATCTTGGTATGAACAGTTTGGTGCTGGACGATGTGATTAAATCACAAGCCGGCTATTTGAATCCCTATATCCTCGAGGAACGCCAGCTCAATGTAACGCAGTTGGACGTGTTTTCCCGTCTGATGATGGACCGCATCATTTTCCTCGGTACGCAGGTTGATGACTATACAGCCAATACTTTGCAGGCTCAGTTGCTTTATCTGGATTCGGTGGATCCGGGTAAGGATATTTCCATCTATATCAATTCGCCGGGCGGTTCGGTATATGCCGGTCTGGGTATTTATGATACCATGCAGTTCATCAGTAGTGATGTGGCTACCATCTGTACTGGAATGGCGGCAAGCATGGCAGCCGTATTGCTGGTTGCCGGTGCCGAAGGCAAACGCTCCGCATTGACCCACTCCCGCGTGATGATACACCAGCCGATGGGAGGTGCCCAGGGGCAGGCCTCGGATATTGAAATCACGGCACGTGAAATCCAGAAGTTGAAGAAAGAACTTTATACCATTATCGCCGACCACTCCCACACTCCCTTTGACAAGGTATGGGCAGATTCTGACCGTGACTACTGGATGACAGCCCAGGAAGCCAAAGAATATGGTATGGTAGATGAGGTTTTGATTAAAAAATAAATATGGCAGATTCAAGAAAGAATAAAAATAGATGCAGTTTTTGCGGTCGCACCGAAGATGAAGTCGGATTTCTCATAACGGGGATGAATGGCTATATCTGCGACAGTTGCGCCACCCAGGCTTATGAGATTACTCAGGAGGCTTTGGGGGCTGGCAAGAAGGCAAGTGCCACGAAGCTGAATCTGAAAGAACTTCCTAAACCCGTAGAAATAAAGAAGTTCCTCGATCAATATGTCATTGGTCAGGACGATGCCAAGCGTTTCTTGTCTGTGTCGGTGTACAACCATTACAAACGTCTGCTCCAGAAGGACGGCGGTGATGATGTGGAGATTGAAAAATCGAACATCATCATGGTAGGCAGTACCGGTACGGGAAAGACGTTATTGGCGCGTACTATCGCAAAGTTGCTGCATGTTCCTTTTACTATTGTAGATGCAACAGTTCTGACAGAGGCAGGTTATGTGGGTGAGGACATTGAAAGCATTTTGACACGTCTGCTCCAGGTGGCGGATTATAACGTGCCCGAGGCAGAGCAAGGTATCGTGTTTATTGATGAGATAGACAAAATAGCGCGCAAGGGTGATAATCCTTCCATAACCCGTGATGTGAGTGGTGAAGGCGTGCAGCAGGGATTGCTGAAACTGCTGGAAGGTTCTGTGGTGAATGTGCCTCCCCAGGGTGGGCGCAAGCATCCCGACCAGAAAATGATTCCGGTCAATACCAAGAATATTCTGTTCATTTGCGGTGGGGCTTTCGATGGCATTGAAAAGAAGATTGCCCAGCGGCTGAATACGCATGTTGTCGGGTATAGTGCTGTACGCAATACGGCAGCCATCGATAAGAGCAACATGATGCAGTACATTGCTCCGCAGGATTTGAAGTCGTTCGGACTGATTCCCGAGATTATCGGCCGCCTTCCGGTGCTGACTTATCTGAATCCGTTGGACCGTGCGGCATTGCGCTCCATTCTTACGGAACCGAAGAATTCCATCATCAAGCAATACATCAAACTGTTTGAGATGGACAATGTGAAGCTGACGTTTGAAGATGCTGTATTTGAATATATCGTGGATAAAGCGGTAGAATATAAGTTGGGAGCCCGCGGCTTGCGTTCCATTGTGGAGACAATTATGATGGATGCCATGTTCGAAATTCCGTCAGAACAGAAGGACAATTTTGTTGTGACGTTGGACTACGCCAAGCGCCAGCTTGAAAAGGCAAATATAGCACGACTGCAAAGTGCTTAAGAATCAGATGGTAATACGGGGTAAAACCGACTATTTTACTTTTTATTGAAAAATATTCGATGGATTATGCTTGAAATTTAAGAAGTTGTTTATAACTTTGTTAGGGTTCTTTGTGAAAACAAGAAGCGGAGTACCGAGATGTTAAAAGTTAACTCAATAAAACAACCTAATGAATCATGGCAGGGAAGAAGATTAATTTGATAGACCAGCTGAAGAAGTACTTCGGATTTGACACATTTAAAGGAAATCAGGAGGCTATCATACAAAATCTGTTGGCAGGTAACGATACATTCGTACTGATGCCTACAGGTGGAGGAAAATCACTATGCTACCAGTTACCGTCATTAATGATGGAAGGTACGGGTATTGTGATTTCTCCGTTGATTGCCCTAATGAAGAACCAAGTCGATGCGATGCGTAACTTCAGTGAAGAAGATGGTATTGCCCATTTTATCAACTCTTCTCTTAATAAAGGTGCGATAGATCAGGTGAAGTCTGACATCCTCAGCGGTAAGACAAAGTTACTGTATGTAGCTCCCGAATCGCTGACGAAAGAGGAAAATGTAGAGTTTCTGAAGACAGTGAAGATTTCCTTCTATGCTGTAGACGAAGCCCACTGTATCTCTGAATGGGGACATGACTTCCGTCCGGAATATCGCCGTATCCGCCCTATTATCAATGAAATCGGAAAAGCTCCGGTGATTGCTCTGACTGCGACTGCGACCCCTAAAGTGCAACATGATATCCAGAAGAATCTGGGTATGATTGATGCCGAAGTGTTCAAGTCGTCGTTCAATCGTCCGAACCTCTATTATGAGGTACGTCCCAAGACCAATAACATAGATAGAGATATCATCAAGTTCATCAAGAATAATTCGGAAAAGTCGGGCATTATCTATTGCCTGAGTCGGAAAAAGGTAGAGGAACTTGCTGAGATTCTACAGGCGAATGGTATTAATGCCCGCGCATACCATGCAGGAATGGATTCTGCAACACGCACGCAAAATCAAGACGACTTCTTGATGGAGAAAATAGATGTGATTGTAGCTACCATTGCTTTTGGTATGGGTATTGACAAGCCTGATGTGCGTTATGTTATTCATTATGATATCCCGAAAAGTCTGGAAGGATATTATCAGGAAACAGGACGTGCCGGAAGAGATGGAGGCGAAGGACAGTGTATTACCTTTTATACCAATAAAGACTTGCAGAAACTTGAAAAGTTCATGCAAGGTAAACCTGTGGCAGAGCAGGAAATCGGTAAACAGCTTCTGCTGGAAACCGCTGCTTATGCCGAATCTTCCGTATGTCGCCGAAAGACGCTGTTGCATTACTTCGGTGAAGAGTATATGGAAGAGAACTGTGGAAATTGTGACAACTGTTTAAACCCGAAAAAACAAGTGGAGGCTCAAGAATTATTGTGTACCGTGATAGAGGCTATTCTCGCGGTGAAAGAAAATTTTAAGGCAGATTATATCATCGACATTATACAAGGACGTGAAACTACCGAAGTGCAGGCGCATCTGCATGAAGACCTGGAAGCTTTCGGCTCCGGCATGGGAGAAGAAGACAGAACATGGAATGCTGTCATTCGCCAGGCGCTCATTGCTGGTTACCTGAGTAAAGATGTGGAAAATTACGGTTTGCTGAAAGTAACGGATGAAGGAAAGAAGTTCCTGAAACATCCTAAATCGTTCAAGATAACCGAAGATAATGATTTCGAAGAAGTGGAAGAAGAAGCTCCGGCAAGGGGCGGTGGCTCTTGCGCTGTCGATCCGGCTCTTTATTCCATGCTGAAGGATTTGCGTAAGAAGCTTTCCAAGAAACTGGAAGTACCGCCTTATGTAATTTTCCAGGATCCTTCATTGGAAGCCATGGCAACCATTTATCCGGTGACACTGGATGAATTGCAAAACATTCCCGGTGTAGGTGCAGGTAAGGCTAAACGCTACGGTGAGGAGTTTTGCAAGCTGATAAAACGTCACTGTGAAGAGAATGAAATCGAACGCCCTGAAGACTTACGTGTTCGTACGGTTGCTAATAAATCTAAGATGAAAGTGGCTATTATTCAGGCTGTAGACCGTAAGGTGGCATTGGATGATATCGCACTTTCCAAAGGCATTGAGTTTGGAGATTTACTGGACGAAATCGAGGCAATCGTTTATTCTGGTACAAAGTTGAATATTGATTACTTCCTGGATGAGATTATGGACGAAGACCACATGTTGGATATCTATGATTATTTCAAGGAATCTACTACTGACAAGATAGATGACGCACTTGATGAACTGGGTGATGATTTCACGGAAGAAGAAGTAAGGTTGGTTCGCATTAAGTTTATTTCTGAGATGGCGAATTAAAGATAGGAATGCATTTTTGTTAAAACCGGGCTTATGTTTCATGAGTCCGGTTTTTAAGTTATATATTTGTCTGGTTAATAAATAAGTAACTACATGACAAGGAAATGATAATGAGATATATAGGATCTTTCATATTGCTACTTTGCTTTTTATGCCTGCGAGCTAATGCTCAAGGTCTTGAATTTAATACTTATGAATCTGAAACTATACAAAAGACAAGCTATTCTGTTTTTGATGAAAATCCTTTGACTTTTAAAGGTCATTTCTCTATATCTTATGATTTGGCTATTCAGGATTATGGATCTTTCGGTTATATATTCCGATTAAAAGATCTGAAGCGTGAAAATGCAGATATTTACAGTTTTGTTTTCTCTTATGACAATGACGAACGGAGTTATCTGAAATTTAATATTGAGGCAAAAGAATGTCTTATTGTAGATACTCTATGTAATAAAAAACTTGGTCCTCGGCGTTGGATACCCATAGAAATCTCCTTTTTTTTAAAAGAAGATTCTGTATGCCTTACTATTGATAAGCGACAATATCAATCAGGAAAGTTAGGCTTATCCGGAGAATTGACTCCTACTATCATGTTCGGAAGTAGTAAGTTTTCTGAAGAAATACCTTCTTTTGCAATCCGGAATTTAGTAATCTCCGACATGAATCAACAAATCAATTTTCCTTTGAATGAAAGTTCCGGTATTCTTGTTCATGACAAACAAGGAAAGATCAGAGGAAAAGCAATTAACCCAATCTGGTTAATAAATAAATCCTATTATTGGAATTTGCTTCATTCACAGGCTTCTGAGAGTACGGCGGGGTATAATTATGATTTCAATTCTGGCAATTTTGTCTATTTTAACAGCGATTCTTTATATACTCTGGATATCCGCCGTAATATTTGGGAAGGGTATAAGCATCAATCCCTGCCGATGAAGATGTATTTGGGAACAAACTTTTTCTATCCGGATTCTCGTTCTGTTTATATCTATGAAGTGGATAATCATGCAGATGTTTGTACCATTTGTGCTTTGAATGTACTTACAGGAGAAGTGGAAAAGGTTGATGATAAATTTTTGCCTTCACAGCGACACCACCATTCTTCTTATCTGGATACTATTCGCAATAAGTTCTATATTTTTGGAGGTTTTGGCTCACGCAAATATACCAATACATTGGAAGTATATGATTTGGATCAAAAGTCATGGAATACTATTAAATTGAAAGGTGATTTTGTAGCCCCTCGTTTTTTCTCTTCTATGGGAGCATTGAATGCTAATGAGTTGCTTTTGTTTGGTGGTACTGGGAATAGTAGTGGGGATCAGAGTATCGGGGAAAATATACTATTATGATCTCTATAAGATAAATCTGAAAGATTCAACCGTGCAGAAAGTGAGGGACTTCTCTTATGGTGGAGCTCAGATTGTTCCGGTAAGAAACCTTCTTTTATCTGATGATGGAGCTTCTTTCTATACGTTGTGTTATCCTATGCAGGAAGCTTCTTCCCATTTGCAGCTTTATAAGTTCTCGTTGCAGAATGATTCCTATGAGGTATTAGGTAATTCTATTCCTATGGAGTCGAAGGCTATTTTATCTAATGCAAATCTTTATTATAATAAAGAAACAAAGGAGTTTTATTGTTGTACGCAAGAATTTAATGAACGTGGCGGAGAAGCTTCTGTTACACGTTTTTATTCATTGTCGGCACCTGCCATTGCAGAGAACGCATTGTTTTTATATGCTGTTGAAGAAGGACTTTCTTTGCGTACTGTTATTTTTGTAATGGTTGTTGTACTGATATTGATTGTTGGCATTACGTATTACTTGAAAAGGAAGAAGGAGAAACAACCGATACCTAAAGTCACACCTGTTCGTGAAACTTTCACTCAGGTTGAAAATAAAAAGTCACCACAGGCAAATGCCTTGTATCTGTTTGGGGAATTCACTATAATAGATAAAAAAGGAAGAGATATCACTCATTTGTTTAGTTCCAAGATAAAGCAACTGTTCTTACTTACTTTTCTGAATGGTTTAGGTAATAAGGAAGGTATTACCTCGAATTATATCTATGGGTTGTTATGGCCAGAAAAAGAATTGAGTAGTGCCAAAAATCTGAAGGGCGTTACAATAAACCGATTAAGAAAAATACTGGATGATCTAGAAGGTATTGAATTGGTGTATACTAATAGTCGCTATTCTATCCAATTGTCGGAGACTTTCTATTGCGATTATCAACAATATCTTGAACAAATGAATAAAATCCGGCAAAGTGATGCATCTCAGGAAGTCAGCCAATCACTGATCGGAATTTTGTTGCGAGGGAAATTTTTAAAGTCTATTGACGACTCTATGTTTGATTCCTTTAAGAGCGAACAAGAATATGAATTGCATGAGATGTTGACGATTGAATTGAATAATCTATATATGAAAGCTGCGTATGAGCAGGTTGCTCAATTGGCTGAAATTTGGCTGAGAGTAGATTCTTTGAATGATACAGCTTTGTGGTACATGCTGAATGCCTGCCATAAGCTGAAGAAGGAAGATCAGGCAATGAAGAAATATTATCTGTATATTGCAGAATATAATAAAAGTATGGGTAATAACTATTCCTATTCTTACTCTGATATCATACACAATGACTTAAGGACAAGTTTTCAATAATCAGAAAAAAAGGACTGTTTCCAATTTATAAGTCTCTATATTTAGAGGTAATCTTTTTATGTCTGTAACTTTATGCCATAGAGCATAGATTTTCTTAAATTAATCGGGTAATTAATAAAATACCTCTCAAAATTAACCCTCGATTAACCCCAATGTAACCGCTATTGTAATCTATCAGCATCTATTTTTGCACTCGAACGCTAACGAAAGCAGAAGTAGATTCATAACTTCTATTATTAATCTTAAAAAACACATGTATGAGTAAAAGAACCTTTGTCTCTTTAGCCTTTTGTCTTGCAGGAATATTTGCACTGTATGGACAAGAAGAAAATCAGAACAATTATGGTGTCGATGAAGCCAATACCAAATTCAGTCTTCAAAGTGGAGTTTTAGGTGGAGAAACCAACTATACTTACCTTTCATTAAAAGATCATGAAGACGTAAGCGGAGTGCCCTTGGGTGGTATTGGAGTAGGCAATATAAATTTCGCTCCAAGTGGCAAATTCACCAGGATAGGAATGAATAATATTCATACTCCTATTAAACGTTCGGAGCATTCATTCTTCTCTTTATGGACACGGAAGGGAAATGAAAAAGAAGCTGTTCGTCTGGTTAGGGATAATCATGTTTTGTATGGAATGAAAGGAGTAGAACATACTCAATATAAAGGATTATTTCCTACAGCAGAATTAAGTTATGCGGATAATAATTTGAAAGTAGCCCCTGTAATTCGTGCCTATTCAGGATTGGTGCCGCACAATGTGAAAGATTCCTCTTTGCCGGTAGTATGGTTTGAGGTTGATCTCATAGCTCAGGAGGACATGGAAGCTGCATTAGCGTTTTCCTGGGAAGATTTTATCGGATTGTTTAATGACCCGAAGAGCTTGGAAAGTTTTGACAATGGCCAGCTATTGAGTGAAGGTAGAGCTAATATAAATAATGGAGAAAACTGGCCGTTGCGTGAGAAGGCTAAAACCTATGTAGAACCTTATCAGATGGGAAGCCTGAAAGGGTTGATACAATATGCTGCAGATAGCTTGCAACCTCGCAAATTGACTTTTCAGAACTATGTGAATCAAGTGGTGATTGCAGTGGAAGAAGAAAAGAATGTATCTTATCTTCCAACTTATCGTTCGAATTCTGAAGCATGGGATCAGTTTAGAAATAATGGAGAATTCACTTCTTCACTAACCAAAAATGTACTGACGGAGCAATCTCAAACTTCTTCTGCTTCTGCACTGGCTGTTAAGACACAGTTGAAAGCAGGTCAAAAGAAAACAATTCGTTTTATGCTGGCATGGTATGCTCCTGAACTGCAGATTGATGCGGCAGTCCTTCCTATCGGTAGCTACTGGCCTTGTGGAGCTGACTACAATAAATACTATCATAATTATTTTAATAGTATGAATTCTATGGTGAGCTATGCTGTATCCAATAGGGCAAGAATTGCCCGACAGACTACGGAGTGGCAAATCCCGGTTCTTGAGAGTAGCCTTCCTGACTGGTATAAGTTTAAGCTTATTAATAGTGGATATGTCATTTACACCAATATGGTGCTTACTAAAGGAGGTGATGTTATGGTTAATGAAGGAGCCATGGGCGGCTTTGCCGGAACAATGGATCAGCGTTTGAGTTCACATCCTTTTTACCAGAAATTTTTCACTCAACTGGATCGTTCGGAGATGGATATTTTTGCAGATGCAATGGATCCGGAAGGTTATATACTTCATTTCATCGGACATTACTATGTAGGTATGGGTACCGTAGGTGGCCGTGTACCAACGGAAAAGGGTTGGATGTTGGACAATGCTTCCGGCTGGATCATACAACTTGTTAAAGACTATGAGCAGACTGGTGATACAGAGTACTTGAAAGCACATCTTACGGGACTTAAAAGAGCCATGAAATTCTTATATAGTCGTATGCCTCAAGGCAGTACAATACCTGTAGGCCCTACTACGTACGATGATTTTACTCATCCTCCTTTGTATTCTTACTATGCAGGTGTATGGCTGACTACACTCAAGGCTTACGAAGCTATAGGAAAAGCTATTGGAGATGAAAGTATCGTGAAACAGGCGCAACAACAGTTTGCTACCTCTCAGAAAGAGGCTCTTGAGAAGTTGTGGAATGGACGTTTCTTTGCCTACGGCTGTGAACCGGATGGTTCCAAAAGATTGGATAATGTATTGTTTACGGGACAGTTGGCAGGCCAGTTCCTGAGCCGTTACTGCGGATGGGGAGACGTATATCCTATGGATATAGTGAAGGCATCTATGATATCTCAATGCAAGATTTCTCTTTCCAAGTCTCCTGATTATTACGCTAATAAAGTGTGGGATATCAATCTGAACCGAGGTATTGATAATAGGGGATCACAATGCTGGCCCTTCTATCTGGAAAGCTATACTGCTTTAGCCGGTATGCAGGCGGGATTTTATGAAGATGCTATGGATATTATGAAGCACATCCAATTAGTACATCTGCGTAAAGGCTGGACATGGACTCAAAACTTGTGGAACCCCAGTGACATTACTTATATGACAGCTCCGGTAACTTGGTTCTCTACAGATGTATTGGCTGGTGCTGGCGTTAACATTCCCCGAAAAGAATTGCGTCTGGCTCCTGTAGTGACCGATGATAAAGTAATCAGCATCCCTCTGTTTTATCCTAACTTTTGGGGAGTAGTAACTGCTGATCCTCAGAAGAAATCCATCACTTTCAAAATAACGAAGAAATATGGTAAAGAGCGGATCAGTTTCAATAAAGTGATATCGGAACCTGCAGGACTTTCCACTTCCGAAAAGAGAGAAATCGAAATTAAAGAGTTTGTGGTGGAAGAGGGAAAAACGTTGGATCTGAGTCCGTACTGGGATCGTATTATTGACAATCGTCTGGAAGCCCCGGTACTTCAGGAGGCAGATAAACATGACTTTCGTTACGTAACAATAAAATAAGAATGTTAACCCCTAAAAGAAAATGCCTATGTTAAAAGAAAAGATTAAATGACCCAAAGAATGTATCCACTGAGAAAAGTTGGAAACGTAACATTTAGAAATCTTTTATGTAATTGTAAAGTTAAAAATCTTTTTTTATATGATAAAACACATGAATCATTTAGCACGCACCTTGTTGGGATGCATCATGTTACTCTGTACCACAATGGTATATGCGCAACATGCACAGTTTAAAGGACAGGTGATAGACCAGGAAGGGAATCCACTGGTTGGTGCGACCGTTGTAGTGAAAGGAGCCAATAATAAAAATGCCGTGGCAGATATGTCGGGTGAATTTGTGCTACAAAATCTTGAGAAGAACGCTGTTCTTCAGATATCTTATATTGGCTTTCAGACTCAGGAAGTCAAAGTAGGAGCCGAAAACTCAGTAAGAGTGGTGTTAAAGGAAGATGAAGCCGTTTTGGGCGAAGTAGTAGTTGTGGGATATGGCACTCAGAAGAAACAGACACTGACTGGGGCTATTTCTACTCTTAGTGGTGACAAAGTGCTGACAACCAAAAGCACGAGTGTGGCTCAGAGCTTACAGGGAAAGATTGCCGGTGTACAGATCCGTCAACAGGACGGTCAACCAGGTTCGTTCAGTTCTATGGTACAAATTCGTGGCTTTGGTAGTCCGCTGTATGTAATCGATGGTGTTGTCCGCGATAGTGGCGACGGTGGTTCTGAATTTCAGCGCTTGAATCCGGAAGATATTGAAAATATTTCTGTACTTAAAGATGGTGCTGCGGCAATCTATGGTATGAATGCCGCCAATGGAGTTGTGATTATTACCACCAAAAAAGGAAGAAAAGGTAAAGCCCGTTTTAATTACAACGGTTCATTCACAGCTATTTTCCCCACTTCCATGATGAAGGTTATGAATGCTGCCCAATATGCGGAGATTTCCAATGAATTGTCAATGAATGCGGGTACCGGCCCTACTACCACTCCTGAAGAACTTGCCAAATGGCAGGCCGGTGGTCCCGGCTATGAAAGTACCGACTGGTTGGATGCTGTATTCAAAAAAAGTGCAGGTAGCCAGCAGCATACTCTTTCTGTTGAGGGTGGTAGTGATAAGATGACCTATTATGCCAGTTTCGGTTATGCGCACGATGGTGACTTGACACGAGGAGGCGATTTCAATTACGAAAGATATACTATGCGTAGTAATTTTACAGCCCAGTTGTCTAAGTATCTCAAAGCGGAAGTTAATGTTTCCGGAAGATATGACGTGACGAATGCTCCTATCCAGGGAGTCTTTGACTTACTGTTCAAATCTACATTGATGAGACCGACATCCGGAGTGTATGCCAATAACAATTCCGAATACTACAATGCAGCTTATCCTTTCCTGGACAATCCAGTGGCAGCAATGAATGGTGATTTCACCGGTATGAATACCAGCAGAGGACGTAGTTTACAGTCAACTGCCACATTGACCTATGATGTTCCTTGGGTAAAGGGATTGAAAGCTAAATTAATGACTTCGTATGATGCCAGTGATAACCGTACCTCGCATGAGAGAAAACTCTACCAGTTGTACAGTTATAATTCGCAGAATGAATCGTATGATGTATCAAAGACAATTAATGACCCGAGCAGTTTGTATGTGAATATGAATAATGGTAATAATCTTAATATTCAGGCACAATTGTCTTATAGTACTACTATTGCGCGCGACCATAACATTTCTTTGATGGCTATGTACGAAATGAATCATGGCTGGAATGATAATGTTTCTGCTACCCGCGAGTATGAGATTTATTCTAAACCTATTCTTGACTTAGGTTCTCAAACGAATATCCAGAATTCTGGGGGCTATGGAGAGACGGCAAATATCTCTTATCTGGGGCGTCTAAATTATGACTACCAAGGCAAATATCTGTTGGAAGGTGCTTTCCGTTATAATGGTTCTTATCGTTATGCTCCGGGGAGTCGTTGGGGATTTTTCCCGGTTGTCAGTGCAGGCTGGAGAATGTCCGAGGAATCCTTTATTAAGGATAATATATCGTTTGTCAGTAACTTGAAGTTAAGAGCCAGCTATGGAGAGACTGGTATTGATGCCGGTAATGAATTCCAGTTCATAGAAGGCTTTACAATGGGATCAAAGGGGTACGAGTTCGTTGACGGTACACAAACCAATGGAGTACTGACTCCGGCACTTATTAATAAGAACTTGACCTGGATTACGACACGTACTTATGACCTTGGTGTGGATATAACTTTGTGGGACGGCTTGTTAGACTTCACATTTGATGTCTATCGTCGTGACAGAGATGGGCTGCTGGCTACCAGAGGCAGCCAACTGACCAATACATTCGGAGCTTCCCTGCCGGAAGAGAATCTGAATGCCGACCGTACCGAAGGTATTGAGTTTACCTTGGAGCACCGGAACAAAATCGGTCAGGTTTCATACGGTGTACAAGGAAACTTCAACTTTGCCCGCAGTAAGATGACCCGCCAGATACATGGTGAATACGAAAGTAGTTGGGATGTTTGGAAATCCGCTACCGAAGGACGTTGGAGTGGTATCGGCTGGGGATATACAACAGCTGGGCAATTCCAGAACTATGATCAGATTTATAATGCACCTGTGCAAAGCGGTGATAGAGGTAATACCATGATTCTTCCGGGAGACTATTACCTGCAAGATGTAAATGGTGATGGATACATTGATGGCAATGACATGAAGCCTAAATATTATGGATTGAATATGCCGGCTCTGAATTATGGCGTCACTCTGACAGCTGAATGGAAATGGTTCGATTTCATGGCTTTATTCCAAGGAGCAGCCTGTTATTCTATCCAGATCCCCGACAACCTGCGCAATTATGCACCTTGGGAAGGTAATTCATCTGCTTATCTGTATGACAGATGGCATCGTGAAGATCCGTTTGATGCAAACAGCAACTGGATTCCGGGAAGATTCCCGGCAGCCCGCGTGGCCAACTACAATCCGATGGGGAACAATGCACAGGAGACAGACCGCAATACGGTGGATGGAAGCTATCTTCGTTTGAAAAGTCTTGAAGTCGGCTATACGTTACCTCAACGTTGGGCCAGTCATGTAGGCTTGCAAAACCTGCGTGTTTATGTAAATGCTTATAATATCTTCACATTCTGTGACTCTTATTTGAAGAAGGATTTGAAACTGGATCCGGAGAAAACAGCCGGTCAGGATAATCGTATGATGAATTATCCGTTATCGTCTTCTATCAACTTCGGTGTAAATGTTAGCTTCTAATATAAAAAACGTTAGATATGAAAAATATAAAATATTATTTGGTTATCGGTCTATCAGCTGTGTTTACGGCATGTACGGACTTGCTGGACATTGAGCCTAATAACAAGATCACTCCCAATGAGCTGTTTAATAACCCTAATGGGGCAAAAGCTTTTATGGCAACTATTTATCGCGATTTGCCTATTGAAGATTACATGTTTATGCCGGGTACCAGCGGAGAAGGAGGTTTCAATAATCCGACAGGGAATATTGGTTTATTATGGTATGCCAATATCTGTGAGGAAGCTGTACAAAGTCAGTGGGGGGAGCAGTCATCGGGATACGTTATTCGTGCGGATTATTTTAATCATGGCTATGAAACGCTTCGTAATATTAATTTGCTGAAAAGCATCATCCCTACACTGGATATTCGTGACAGTGAAAAGAAAGAACTGGAAGGAGAGGCTGCTTTCATGACTGCTTATGTATATTTCTACTTGGCAGAAAAATTTGGTGGAGTACCGCTGATCAAGGAATTGCAGGAGTATGATCCGGCCAATCCGGGAGCTTTGGTGGTTCCACGTAGCACAGAGTATGATACATGGGATTATGTAATGCAGCAATGTGATCTTGCAGCCGCACAACTTCCTAAAGAGCGTTCGGACAGACGGGCAACCAGATGGGCGGCATTGGCTTTAAAATCTCGTGCCGCTTTGTATGCTGCTTCTATTGCCAAATTCGGAGAACTGGCGCCGATGGAAGGAGAGGCTGTGACAAAAGGCTTGGCCGGAATGAAACCTGAAAATGCAGCCTATTTTTATCAACATTGCATTGATGCTTCCCTGACTATTATGACAGAATCGAACCATAAACTGTATAAACCGAATCCTGCCAGTCCGAAGGAAGCGGAGGAGAACTATCGTAGTATCTTTGTTAATCCGAACCAAACAGACGGAGAGGCTATTTTTATTAAAGGTATTGTAAAAGAAGGATCTGAGTTTGCCAGTAGTTTAAATTACTTTATCGAGCCTTACCAGACACAGGGACAGGGTAAAATGTCTCCAGCTCTTAATTTGGTAGATGCTTATGAAGATTATACGGACCTGCCGGGTATCCGTTCGGATGCAAAGGTCAAGACTCGTGTCAATGACAATTATTCCAATGCAGGTTTTGATACTGGTTATACTGATTATATCAAAGTAAATAAGGATACCCCTTATGATTTGTTTAATGGCATCGCTTATGGAGATGAGAAAAAAGCGAAGGATGCTCGTCTGTGGGCTTCCATCATACTTCCCGGTACCGAATGGAAAGGGACTAAGATTGTGATGCAAGGCGGTGTGATTCAACCGGATGGAACAGAATTGTATCGCGTTCCGACTACAGTGACCGGAAAAGACGGTAAGACTTACTATTCTTTAGGAGGTGAAAAGCATCAGGTGTCCGGTTTCTGGCCAGGAGACGGAACTCATTCCATGTCTGGTTTCCTCATGAGAAAGATGATCAGTGAAAGTATGCCGGCGCAATATCATAAGACGACGTTGGATTATATCGTATTTCGCTATGCGGAAGTGTTGCTGAATTATGCTGAAGCAGTCTGCGAAAGCGGGTTGGGGGATAAGACTATTGCAGCAGCGTTGAATGATATTCGTAAGAGAGCCGCACATACTAATGAAATAGAATTAACAAGAGAGAATGTGAGAAATGAACGTTTTGTGGAACTCGCTTTTGAGAATATCCGTATCTGGGATTTGCGTCGTTGGAGAGTGCTGCATACGTTGATGAATAATTTCTCTCATGACATTCTGGTGCCTATGCTTGATTTGCGTGATACGAATCCTTCCCTGATATTTGTGCGTAAAACCACTATGGGAGCAAGCCTGAATGGTCCCAATAGCTATTCAATCTCCGAATACTATGAAGATGTACCACGCAATGCCATTAACCAAATGATTCAGAATCCTTAACTTTTAAATTAGTACAGAATATGAGAAATATTAAATATATAATAGCCGGAATCAGTGCAGCGGTTTTCATGGTAAGCTGCGAGCTGGATAATTTTGATGGTCCGGATGCACAAGTATATGGTGCGGTAATTGATGCCGAAACAGAAGAGTTGATCCAGCAGGAAATTGGTACCAGTGGTGATGCAGCTTGTGTGCAGGTTATAGAGTATGGATATGCTATCCGCAAGGTGCAGCAATGGAAGCTCATGCTGAATGGGGAATACAGAAACAATCTTGTTTTCTCCGGTACTTATGATGTCATTATGAATAATGGTAACTTTGTGAAGCTGGATACGATTAAAGGATATCGTTTCGACAAAGGAGAAAATAGGCTTGATTTCAGGGTGATTCCGAATATCCGTATCAAAGAGCCCATTGTGAAGAAAGAGAATAACGCTATTGTTGCCACCTTTAAATTACAGTATGGTCACAGAACAGGTAAAGCCGAAAAGGTGGCCTTGTTTGCTCAATCGGATCAGAATCCGTCCAACTCTTTCAATCTGGCACATGTAACGGCTAATATTGAAGGCGATGATATCAATTTTGAGAATAATAGCCGGAATGCGAATAAAGTCTTTACATTGACATTGGACTTTAACTCTGACGAAGGTAAGAAGTTGAAAGCCGGACAGAAGTACTTCTTCCGTATCGGTGCACTGCCCAAAGATCTGGGTGAAGGTATACAGGCTAAGTATAATTATTCTCCGGTTTTTGAGATACAGTTATAGTTAGTAGGTAGGATAACAGTTTTTAATAGGTATTTTTTTTAAGTTGAATCATGAAGTTTATTATTGGTTTCCTGTTGCTTTTTGCTGGGCTGAAAGCGATTGGCAGTGTTCCTTATCGTTTCTCTGAAAGTCCATGGATATCTGAATCTGTGGCAGATGAGGGAAAATATCACATGCCCGGAATGAAGGCTAAGCCGAAGAAGTACTGGAGTTGTGTGGGTGTAATCCCTGTGGATAGCCGTAATAGTGTAGACGAGACAGATAAAATGCGCGGATTGCAATACCATCTCTTGTGTCAGTCCTTGGCGGGATTGACGAACCGTGCGGTAGAAAAAGGCAAGAGTGAAATAGCAGTCTGGTTGTGCGACCATGGTGGAAAGACTTCTTATAAACTTTCCAGACAGGCTTTGGAAGATATGGGGATACATGAACAAGGCATGCAGAATGGGCTTGAACTGGCATGCAATGAATACTCCTCTGTGGATGGTGTAAAAGTCCAGTTAAAAGGAATGTTCGATGGATATGTATTGACCGATGTGAAGAATAATCCGGAAAGTGGTGTAGTGGCATCTGTCGCTTCTCATGTTTACAATTCCATTATTGTGGATATTCGTGATAAGGAGTATTTTGAGAAAGCGGGGTATAAGATGAAATATGATGCCACCCGAAAGACTACAGTGGATGCCTGGCGTGAATTCAGAAATAAATGCAGTAAAAGGGCACTGGTCATAATGCCGGTGCAAACCGGAGAATTGCGCGAATTTGCCATCAAGAACAATCTGTTTGTATTGAACCTGAACAAGGAACTGGGAGATGCTGGGGCCGGACAAAACATTTCATTACTCGAAGAAGTGCTTGCCTGGCTGGAACCCAATGCTCCGGTATACGGTTGGGAGCAAGGAGTAAGTGAAGATCAATTTGTAGCCCGTGTATCCAAAAGCGGACATCCGATGATCCCCTGCGACTGGAGCTATAATCATTCGTTACTGTCCCTGCTTTATGAAAAAGGCCGGGAACAGGTATTGCCCCGGATTTTCGATCCCCGGTCTATCGATTTCAAGAAAAAGAAAAACTTTGTTTCTTTTTTCCTTTCCGATGGTGATAACATTCAGTGGATGATGCAGGATTTTGCTTCCCGGTATTATGATGTTCCGGAGGCAGAAGATGTGAAGATGACTTTTGGATTGCCGGTTGCTACGTTGGCGATGATGGCTCCTGTACAGTTCAACAATCTGATGGGCTTGCAGAAACAGAATTGCTCGCTTATGGAGATGCTGGGCGGAGGCTATTATTATGTGGATACGTACAGTCAGGATAATAACCGGAAAACCAATCTGAGAGTGGCAGCAAAACGCTTGGCGGTTTCTATGCGTCAATATCAGATCAAGTTATTGGGAATAATGGCTATGGATGTGAAGTCGGAAGCGGCCAAAGAAGCCTATCAAGTTTATGTGGACGCTAATGACCAGTTGGAAGGCATCGTTGTTTTGCAATATTCTCCGTATGCCGGAGGTGAGGGAGAAGTCTTCTGGGTGACTAATAAGGCAGGATATGATATTCCGGTTATTACGGTGAAATATTCTCTCTGGGACAGAATACATGAACGTGAAGGTTCTCCCGACTTTATAGCTTCGAAGCTGAAAGAGGAAGCACAGGAAGAAAGTTTCTCAGTGGTATGTGTGCACGCTTGGAGTCGTTTTGAAGGCGATACTTATGGAGCCTCAGCTGCCAAACGGTGTGCCGAACGATTGGACGACCGTTTTGAGGCGATTAATATGCAGGAATTGGTTTGGCGTTTACGCATGAGTCGACGTCCTGAACAAACTCTGGATTATTTGAATAAAATCTATTAATGCTTATGAAGAAATTGATTTGCTTTTTCAACCTTTGCCTTCTGCTCGTTTCGTGCGGACATAAGTCTCAGGTGTCTTTAGTATCTTTGGTGAATCCATTGATGGGGGCTGAGTCGACTTTCGAGTTCTCACATGGCAATACTTATCCGGCAGTGGCTGTACCCTGGGGGATGAATTTCTGGAGTCCGCAGACAGGAGAAAATGGAAGTGGCTGGATGTACACATATAAGGATAGCTTGATAAGAGGCTTTCGCCAGACACACCAGCCCAGTCCGTGGATCAATGATTATGGAACATTCTCCATTATGCCCGTATGGGGTGAACTGACTATGGATAATCAAAAACGTGGAATGCGTTTTTCACATGAGAATGAGAAAGCGGCTCCCGATTGTTATCAGGTAAAGTTCGATAATGGAGTCAGTACAGCATTGTCTGCTACTTCACGTGGAGCTGTTTTTGAGATTACATATCCTTCGGAAGAAGGGCAGTATATTGTGGTGGATGCTTATCAACACGGTGGAAGTGTGGTATGGAACAAAGAAGAGAATTGCATCTATGGTATCACTCATTATAATAATGGTGGAGTGCCTGAAAATTTTGCTAATTACTTTATTATCGAATTTGATAAACCCGTTGTCGAGTCCGGCACCGATGAAAATTCTTGTGCGTACGTTAAGTTTCAACTGGAAGCTGGCGAAAAAATGACTGTCCGTACAGCTTCCTCTTTTATTAGCCACGATCAGGCACGTCTGAATTTCAACCGTGAAGTGGCTGGGCGCTCACTGGCAGAAGTCTCAGCAGAAGCGAAAAAAATATGGAATGATCAACTGGGACGTATCCAGGTGGAAGGCGGGACACATGAGCAGCAGAAAACATTCTATTCATGCTTATACCGTACCCTTTTATTTCCGCGTGAGTTCTATGAATTTGATTCGGATAACAAGCCTGTTTATTACAGTCCTTACGATGGACAATTGCATGGCGGATATATGTATACTGATAACGGATTCTGGGATACTTTCCGTGCGGTACATCCATTGTTTACTTTGGCATATCCCGAGGTCAGCGGACGAATCATGCAGTCCTTAGTGAATGTATACGATGAAAGTGGATTTATGCCAGAGTGGGCCAGTCCCGGACATCGTGGCTGTATGATCGGAAACAATTCAATTTCTTTGCTTACCGATGCCTGGATGAAAGGGATACGGACATTTGATAAAGACAAAGCTTTGGAAGCCATGTTACATCAGACGCAGGCGCGCGGAGAGATAGCGTCGGTAGGACGCGACGGATATGAGGAATACGACCGTTTAGGTTATGTGCCTTATCCTGAAGTGCCCGAGGCGACTGCCAAAACTCTGGAATATGCTTATGCTGACTGGTGTCTGGCACGTTTTGCAGAAGCTACGGGAAACCAGGAAATTGCGAAAGCCTATTATAAAAAGGCACAGAACTATCGCAATTTGTTTTATCCCGAAAAAGGTTTCATGTGGGCAAGGGATGCCAATGGCAAGTGGCGTGATAACTTTGACGCCACCGAGTGGGGAGGACCTTTCACTGAAGGCTGTTCCTGGCATTGGACCTGGAGTGTATTCCATGATCCGGAAGGTTTGTCTACGCTTCTGGGTGGTCATGAACAAATGGCAGAACGACTTGATTCCATGTTTACGGCTCCTAACACCTTTAATTATGGTACTTATGGTTTTGTTATTCATGAGATAGCAGAGATGGTGGCACTCAATATGGGGCAGTATGCCCATGGAAATCAACCCGTGCAACATGCTATCTACTTGTATAATTATGTAGGTCAACCTTGGAAAGCACAATACCATACACGCAATGTGCTGAACAAACTGTATAACTCCGGTCCGCAAGGTTATTGCGGAGATGAAGATAACGGTCAGACCTCAGCGTGGTATGTATTTACTGCATTGGGATTTTATCCTGTATGCCCCGGTGCTTCCGAATATGTACTGGGAAGTCCGTTGTTCAATAAGGCAACTCTTTCCTTGCCCGGAGGAAAACAGTTTGTAATTCATGCAGAAAACGCGTCGGAGGATAATTGCTATATTCGTTCGGCAACTCTGAATGGGAAGAATTTCTCCCATAATTTCCTGAAACATGAAGAACTAATGCAAGGCGGTGAACTTAAACTAATCATGGATTGTGTTCCTGATAAAGAAAGAGGAGTAAAGCCTGAAGACGCTCCGTATTCCTATAATAAATAAACTTATTGGTGGAATTAATTTCTCTTTTCGGGCATGAACAACGGAATGATTCATTTACTATGCTAAACCAAGGGTACTTCCCATCAGGACTGAGGGTATTTCCCACTACGACTGAAGGTGCCTCCCACTAGGACTGAAGGTACCTCCCACTAGGACTGAACTCGTGTTTCACAACGACTGATCATGATGGAACACCAAGTGTATTGTTACACAGATGATTATGGGGTATATGAACTTTTATTTGCTCTTCTCTTTTCGGTTATGAGTTAAATGATAAATAATCTTTTAGACGCGGATGACACGGATAACGCGGATCTTTTTTTATCCACTTTTATAGCGCAGCCTTTTAAATCCGCGTTATCCGTGTCATCCGCGTCTAAAAAATAATATACCGAATGGCGCTAATCACTTATTACCAAACACTAATCACTTTTATTCCTTTCTATTTCGAAAGGAAATAAAGGGATTTTGAGGCTATACGGTTTAAAAAAAGTGAACTGTTATAAGCTTTTTATGCAGACATAGTGTGGTTAAACAAGAAAAACCGTATATTTGCACGCAATAAATTTTAAACGCATAGCCCTATGTCATTTATTGCTGATAAGATTGTAATGGATGGATTAACTTATGACGACGTTTTGTTAATCCCCGCTTACTCTGAAGTGCTTCCTAAAACTGTCGAACTCTCGACAAAGTTTTCTAAAAACATTGAGTTGAAAATTCCGTTTGTAACGGCCGCTATGGATACGGTTACCGAAGCGAAAATGGCAATTGCCATTGCACGTGAAGGTGGTATCGGTGTTATCCATAAGAATATGTCTATCGAAGAACAGGCACGTCAGGTAGCCATCGTGAAGCGTGCTGAAAACGGTATGATTTATGATCCTGTAACCATTAAGAGAGGTTCTACTGTAGGCGATGCATTGGCATTGATGGCGGAATACAGAATTGGTGGTATACCGGTAGTGGATGATGAGAGATATTTGGTGGGAATTGTAACAAACCGTGACCTTCGTTTCGTAAGAGATATGAATAAGCATATCGACGAAGTGATGACAAAAGAAAATATTATCACTACTAATCCGACCACTGATATGGAGGCTGTTTCTCAAATCTTGCAAGAACACAGGATTGAGAAGTTGCCGGTTGTAGATAAGGAAGGTAAGCTGGTAGGCCTCATTACTTATAAAGATATAACGAAAGCTAAGGATAAACCGATGGCTTGTAAAGACTCGAAAGGTCGTTTGCGTGTCGCCGCCGGTGTAGGTGTAACGGCTGATACTCTCGACCGTATGCAGGCTTTGGTGGATGCCGGTGCTGATGCGATTGTCATCGACACGGCTCACGGACATTCTATCTATGTAATAGAAAAATTGAAGGAAGCTAAGAAGCGTTTCCCGAACATTGATATTGTGGTAGGTAACATTGCTACCGGAGAAGCTGCTAAAGCATTGGTGGAAGCCGGTGCTGATGGAGTGAAAGTTGGTATCGGACCAGGTTCTATCTGTACCACTCGTGTTGTGGCAGGTGTGGGAGTTCCTCAGTTGTCTGCTGTATATGATGTGGCTAAGGCGTTGAAGGGGACAGGTGTTCCTTTGATTGCTGACGGTGGTTTGCGCTACTCGGGTGATGTTGTAAAAGCTTTGGCTGCCGGAGGATATAGCGTAATGATCGGTTCGCTGGTTGCCGGAACGGAAGAGTCTCCCGGTGATACAATTATCTTCAATGGACGTAAGTTCAAATCTTATCGTGGTATGGGTTCACTGGAAGCAATGGAGAATGGTTCAAAAGACCGTTATTTCCAGAGTGGTACCAATGACGTTAAGAAATTGGTGCCGGAAGGTATCGCTGCCCGTGTACCTTATAAGGGAACTTTATACGAAGTGATCTTCCAGTTGGTAGGCGGTTTGCGTGCCGGTATGGGGTATTGTGGTGCAGGTAGTATAGAGCAGTTGCACGATGCCAAGTTCACCCGCATCACTAATGCAGGCGTGCTTGAAAGCCACCCGCACGATGTGGCAATTACAAGCGAGGCTCCGAATTACAGTCGTCCCGAATAAAATATAGGCAATTTATATAGAAATACCCGGGGAGTAACAAATACTTTTCCGGGTATTTTTCGTTTAAAGAAAAGGCATCATCTGTTTGGTGTTGAGGCAATATAAAAGATGTTTCCCCGTTATTACATTGTTCTTTTCTAAGATAATAGTTATGATAAGAAGTGGATTGACAATAATTCTCCTTTGCCTGGGATTGGCAATTTTTGCTCAGCAAGATCCGGTGCTGATGCGTATTAACGGGAAAGAAATTCTCCGTTCGGAGTTCGAATATATCTATAATAAGAATAATGCCCTTGCTGGTATCGAACAGAAAACATTGAGTGAATATGTTGATTTGTTTGTGAATTTTAAGCTGAAAGTCGCTGCAGCCGAAGCTGCCGGATTGGATACTACCCGGGCTTTTCGTGAAGAATTGGAGGGCTACCGTCGCCAGTTGGCAAAAGCTTATTTGACGGATGAGTCTGTATCAGAGCTTGCAGCCCGTCAGGTATATGATAAAATGAAAGCTAACAATCGTGCCGGACAGATATGGGTAAGTCATATCTTTAAGTCTCTTCCCCAAACAGTTACCAGTCATGTGCTGCGTTCTGCAGAAGCTCGGATGGATTCTCTTTATGCCGCATTGCAGAATGGGCAGGCGGACTTTGATGAGTGTGTACGTAATTTCTCTGATGAAAAAAAATCTTTTTGGGTAAGTTGGTTACAGATGCCTGTTGAGTTTGAAGATGTTGTATTTGCATTAAAGCAAGGAGAGATATCCCGACCTTTTTTTACACCGCAAGGCATTCATATTGTCAAGGCGATTGAACGGAAAGAAATCCTGCCCTTTGAAAAAGTGAAGGATGAAATCATGCGTCGCCAGAGCCGTCGTTACGGAATGGACAGAGGAACGGAGGCTTTGGTGGAAAAACTGAAAAAGGAATATCAATATACGGCAGATAAGACTGGAGTGGATGAATTACTGTCAAAAGGGCAGACAGATAAGAGACTGTTTACACTTGACGGCAGGGAATATACAGGAAAGATGTTTGCCGCTTTTGCAGCTTCCCACCCTCAGGGTGTGCAACGCCAGCTGAAAGGATTTATCATGAAGTCCGTACTGGATTATGAGTATAGTCGCCTGGAAGATAAATATCCGGAATTCCGTATGCTCATGCAAGAGTATCGGAATGGAATGTTGCTGTTTGAAATCAGTAACCGGGAGATTTGGGAACGTGTACCCTCAGATGAAGTCGGACTGGCGGCCTATTTTGAAAAGCATCATTCGGATTATCATTGGAAAGTCCCCCGTTATAAAGGAATTGTATTACATACTACAACGAAAAAGCTTGGAAAGCAAGCTCGCAAATTCCTGAAATCTTTGCCGGAAGAGGAGTGGCAGAATGCCATCCGGCTGACGTTTAATGCAAAGACGCGGCAAGTGCAGGCGGAACAAGGTTTATTTGCTCCCGGAGATAATGCCTATGTAGATGAAGAAATCTTCAAAAAGGGGAAAACTGAACCTATGACGTCATTTCCTTTTACCACTTTTCTGGGTGAAAAGGTGAAGGGGCCGGAGACTTATCAAGAGGTGCGTGGACTGCTTGTAGGCGATTATCAGAACTATTTGGAGGAGCGTTGGATTGCACAATTACGGAGCACCGCTAAGGTTGAAATTGACCAAGAGGTTTTAAAAACCGTTAATAATCACTGATGCAACCGATTAAAACACTATCTTCGTACCTTGAAATAAAGTAAATATCAATCGGTAATGCGAATATTTTTCCTGGGACTCCTCTCCATCCTTTTGTGTGTGGCCTGTAGCGAGCAGCACGACCATAAAGGGCGGACACCGTTAGTGGAGTTGGACGGCAATTTCCTTTACCGGGAAGATTTGCAATCGGTACTTCCTGCCGGTTTGTCCAAAGACGACAGTCTACTGTTTGCAGAACATTATATCCGTAATTGGGTGGAAGATATTTTGCTGTACGATAAAGCGCAGAGCAATATTCCCAATAACGGTGAGATTGATAAACTTGTGGAGAATTATCGCAAAGCATTGATAATGCATACCTATCAGCAGGCATTGATTCACCAAAGACTCTCGAATGAAATTTCAGAGGGAGAGTTGGCGGACTATTATGAAAAGAATAAAGAGCTTTTCAGGTTGGAACGGCCGCTGATGCAGGGGTTGTTCATCAAAGTCCCCCTCACCGCACCACAACTAAACAATGTACGTCGTTGGTATAAAGCAGCTACGCAAGATGCAGTAGAACATCTGGAAAAGTACAGCCTGCAGAATGCTGTGAAGTATGAGTATTTTTATGATAAATGGGTACCGATGGCAGATGTGCTTGATCTGATACCGTTGAAAGTACCCGAAGTAGAAGATTATGTGAATAAGAACCGTCATATCGAATTGAAAGATACGGCGTTTTATTATTTCCTGAATGTGAGCGATTTTCGTTCGGTGGGCGAGCAGGAACCTTATGAGTTTGCACGCCCTAAAGTGAAAGATATGATGCTGAACCTGAAACAAGTGGAGTTTATGAAAAAGGTGAAGGATGACTTGTATCAGCAGGCAGTGAAGAAGAATGAGATTAAATATAATTAGTTTAGATACACAGAATGAAAAATTTTATGAACTTTAAGTTTGTAATTTTATTTGCCTTGACGCTATTAGTCGGTTCTACCGTTTATGGACAAGACAACGTAATTGACGAAGTAGTGTGGGTAGTAGGGCGACGAGGCTATACTGAAGTCCGAAGTAGAAGAAGCACGCATGAGTGCTCTGTACGAAGGACGCAAATTTGATGGTGATCCCTACTGTGTGATTCCTGAAGAAATAGCTGTACAGAAGCTGTTTTTGCACCAGGCTGCCCTCGACAGTATCGAAGTATCCGAGAGTGAGGTTATCCAGCGTGTGGACTATATGACGAACATGTATATCGCCAACATCGGTTCGCGTGAGAAAATGGAGGAATACTTCAATAAGACTTCCAGCCAGATTCGTGAAACGCTGCGCGAGAATGCCCGTGAAGGATTGAAAGTTCAGAGATGCAGCAGAAACTGGTAGGTGAGATTAAGATAACTCCGGCTGAGGTGCGCCGTTACTTCAAGGATTTGCCGCAGGACAGCATTCCTTATATCCCTACCCAGGTGGAGGTGCAGATTATCACTCAGCAGCCCAAGGTTCCTTTGGAGGAAATAGAAGATGTAAAAAGTCGTCTGCGCGAATATACAGATCGTGTGAATAAGGGAGAAAGTTTCTCTATGCTGGCACGTTTGTATTCCGACGACCGTGGTACAGCTATCAATGGTGGTGAAATGCCATTTACAGGACGCGGTTATCTGGATCCTGCATTTGCCAATGTGGCTTTCAACCTGCAAGACCCCAATAAGGTTTCCAAGATTGTAGAGTCTGAATATGGCTTCCATATTATCCAGTTGATGGAAAAACGTGGTGACCGTATCAAAGTACGCCATATCTTGTTGAAGCCCCACGTACCGGAAGAAGCGCTGATGGCAGGTACTGCCCGTCTGGACTCTATTGCCGATGACATCCGTAACGGTAAGTTTACTTTTGAAGAAGCTGCTTCCGTACTTTCACAGGATAAGGATACACGTAACAATCACGGTCTGTTACCTAACCCTCAAACCAATACGTCAAAGTTTGAGATGCAGGAACTTCCCCCTGAAATAGCCAAGGTGGTGGATAAGATGAAAGTGGGCGAAATCTCCGAAGCATTCACCATGATTCCGCAGAAGACCGGAAAAGAAGAATGTGTAATCGTGAAACTGAAAAGCCGCATCAACGGACACAAAGCAACTATTTCGGAAGACTATCAGAACCTGAAGGAAATTGTATTGGAGAAACGTCGTGACGAGATGCTGGATAAATGGATTCGTGAAAAACAAAAGCATACGTACGTGCGTATCAACGAAAATTGGAAGAACTGTACATTTAAGTATCCGGGTTGGATTAAAGACTGATCCCGGGTGATACACTAACTTTTTGTATGCAGAAGAAAAATACAAGAAATAATTTTCTGAACAGGCATAGATTCCTTCTCACAGGCCTTCTATGCCTGTTTGGCATCTGTTTGCTGAGTGCCCAAGATAAGCCGAAACAGCCGGAAAAGAAGAAAACCCGGGTTGATTTGCTTTACGCTGAGGAGGCGCAGGCGGATAAAATTCTGCTTCCGGATGTTCAGATTCTGATCCGGTCGGTAAAGCTGCGTCATGACAGTATGTATATGTACTGTGACAGTGCGTTGATTTACGAGAAGACAAATTCGGTGGAAGCTTTCGGTAATGTCCGTATGGAACAGGGGGATACGCTCTTTATTTATGGAGATTATCTGTATTATGACGGTATGTCGCAGTTGGCAATGCTTCGTGAGAATGTCCGCATGATTAACCGGAATACGGTATTGACAACGGATAGTTTAAACTACGACCGTTTGTACAATCTGGGTTATTACTTCGAAGGCGGTACGCTGACCGATGAGGATAATGTGCTGACTTCCGAGTGGGGAGAATATAGTCCGGCCACGAAAATATCCGTATTCAACCATGATGTGAAGCTGGTCAATCCGAAGTTTGTCTTGACTTCGGATACCTTGAAGTATAGTACAGCTACCAAGATTGCTACGATTCTGGGCCCCTCCGACATTGTGAGTGATCAGAATCATATCTATTCCGAACGAGGTATTTATAACACCACTACAGAGCAGGCAGAACTGCTCGACCGTTCCGTACTGACTAACGAAGGCAAGAAACTGACCGGTGACAGCCTTTTCTACGACCGCATCTTGGGATACGGCGAGGCTTTTGACAATGTACAGATGAATGATACCATTAACAGGAATATGCTCACAGGTAACTATTGTTTCTACAATGAGATCACGGGAAGTGCACTTGCTACTCAACGTGCAGTTGCTATTGATTATTCACAAGGTGACAGTTTGTTTATGCACGGTGATACACTGCGGTTGATTACCTATCATATAAATACGGACTCCATGTTTCGTGAGATGAGGGTGTATCATAAGGTGCGTGCTTATCGCACGGATGTGCAGGCCGTATGCGATTCGTTGGTGTATAATTCCAAGGACTCTTGCATGACGATGTATACTGATCCTATCTTATGGCATGGCTCACAACAATTGTTGGGTGAGGAAATTAAAGTCTATATGAATGACAGTACCATAGACTGGGCGCACATAATCAATCAGGCTTTGGCTGTGGAGCAGAAAGATTCTGTTCACTACAACCAGGTGACGGGCAAGGAAATGAAAGGCTTTTTTGTTGGCGGAGATATGCGTCAGGTGGATGTGAATGGTAATGTGCTGGTTGTCTTCTATCCGATAGACGATAAAGACAGTACCATGATAGGATTGAACTATTCTGAGGGCAGTTTCCTGCGTATGTTACTGAAAGAAAGGCGTATGGAGCAAGGAGCCTTTATAGGGAAAGCGAATGGTACGCTCTATCCGATGGATCAGATTCCGGCTGACAAATATAAGTTGCCGCCTTTTGTCTGGTTTGACTATATCCGTCCGAGGAATAAGGAAGATATATTTGAGTGGAGAGGTAAAAGGGCTGGCGAACAATTGCAGAAATCAGATCGTAAGCCTATAGTTTCACCAAGGAATATGAATATAAAAAGAAATAAATAAGCGCTATGGGAATGTTCACAATGAGAAAGCCTCGTGGCTTTAATCATACATATATCTATGTGGATGAGCGGAAAGAGAAGTTGGCGAAGATGGAAGAAAACGCCAAGCGTGACCTGGGTATGCTGCCTGAAAAGGAGTTTTCGCCCGAGGATATCCGGGGCAAGTTCGTTGAAGGCACTACCCACTTGAAACGACGCAAGGAAAGCGGGCGTAAACCGGTACACCTGGGGGTGATACTGGTGATTATTGCTTTGCTGATATACTGTGGTATGCCATAAGCACCGGAATCATTTAATTTAATTTAATTACGAGTTACAAATTACGAATTACAATGTAGCATCATGGAACCTGTTGTTATTCGTTATTTGTAATTCATAATTCATAATTTGTAATTATCATGAGCGATATCATTCATTTGCTGCCCGATTCGGTTGCCAATCAGATTGCTGCCGGAGAGGTGATTCAGCGTCCGGCATCATTAAGGAATTGGTAGAGAATGCAATTGATGCCGAAGCAGAGGAAATACACGTATTGATGACCGATGCAGGGAAAACCTGTATACAGGTGATTGACGATGGTGAAGGGCTATGTCCGAAACGGATGCGCGCCTTGCTTTCGAACGTCATGCAACTTCTAAGATACGGAGCTGCCGATTTATTTGCCCTACGCACCATGGGATTCCGTGGAGAGCGTTGGCTTCTATAGCAGCGGTAGCTGAAGTGGAGTTGAAAACACGTCCAGCCAGCGAGGAACTGGGGACGCGGCTGTTGATTGCCGGCTCTAAAGTCGAGAGCCAGGAAGCCGTTTCCTGCCCTAAGGGAAGCAATTTTTCCATCAAGAACCTATTCTTCAATATTCCTGCCCGCCGCAAATTCCTGAAAGCGAACTCGACGGAATTGAGCAATATCCTTACGGAATTCGAGCGTATAGCGCTGGTGCATCCTGAGGTAGCCTTCTATCTGTATAGTAATGATACGGAATTGTTCAATCTTCCGGTAATGCCTTTGCGGCAACGCATCATGGCAGTTTTCGGAAAGAAACTGAATCAGCAGTTGCTGTCGGTAGATGTCAATACTACTATGATGAAGATATCTGGCTTTGTTGCCAACCGGAAACGGCGCGCAAGAAAGGAGCGCACCAATACTTTTTTGTGAACGGGCGTTATATGCGTCACCCCTATTTCCACAAAGCGGTGATGGACGCTTATGAGCAGCTGATTCCTGCAGGTGAGCAGATCTCCTACTTTATTTACTTCGAGGTAGACCCGGCCAATATCGATGTGAATATACATCCGACGAAGACCGAGATTAAGTTTGAGAACGAGCAGGCTATTTGGCAGATCGTTTCCGCAGCGGTAAAAGAGTCATTGGGTAAATTCAATGCTGTGCCGTCCATTGATTTCGATACGGAAGGTATGCCGGATATTCCTGCATTCGAGCAGGCTCGTCCGATAGAGCCTCCGAAGGTACACTATAACACGGATTTCAATCCCTTCAAGACGTCTTCCGCTTCCTCTTATAGTGGTGGGGGCAGCTATTCCCGGCCGAAAGTGGATTGGGAAGGACTGTATGATGGTCTGGAAAAAGCCAGCAAGATGAATACGCCTATGGAAGAAGAACCTTTTGTAGACGAAACGGACTGGACTTCTGCACCTGCATCGGTAGATATGTCCGAAGAACGTACTCCGTATGTTCAGGAGACGGAAACTGTATCCTCTCCATCTGCATCGTTGTATACCAACGAACCGGCAGTGGAAAAGGGTGCGCAGCATTTTCAATTCAAAGGGCGCTTTATTCTGACTTCCGTAAAATCCGGTTTGATGCTGATAGACCAGCACCGGGCGCATGTCCGGGTGTTGTTCGAACGTTATATGAATCAAATACGTCAGAAACAAGGGGTTTCTCAAGGAGTTTTGTTTCCTGAAATCGTGCAATTGCCCGCTTCGGAAGCTGCGGTGTTGGAAAGCATCATGGAAGACTTCTCGGCAGTTGGGTTTGAACTGACACCTCTGGGAGGAGGAAGTTATGCGATCAATGGCATTCCGTCCGGCATTGAAGGGTTGAATCCGGTGGAGCTGGTGCGTAATATGGTGCATACGGCAATGGAAAAGGGAAATGACGTGAAGGAAGAAGTGCAAACGATGTTGGCTCTGACACTGGCGAAGGCTGCTGCCATTGTTTACGGCCAGGTGTTGAGCAATGAAGAAATGGCTAATCTGGTAGATAATCTGTTTGCTTGTCCTACTCCGAATTATACACCGGATGGACGTACCGTATTGTCAACGATTAAAGAAGAAGATATTGAAAAACTATTTGCTCGTTAAAGTAGTATAATCTATTTGTTAAAACAATTTCGCACATACGTGTGAATGATATTCGCCCCTACAGGACTGATTAAGTAGGGGCGAATCATTATTTATTTATCTGTATAGAAGCCTTCCTGCCCGGCTTGTGGCGCGGTCGGAACAAAAAAAACTATCTTCGTAAAACCTTTTAGTTCGGATGGTGTTATTTAAACAGTTACAATAATGAATTTAAATTAACCACTTAACTATTTTAAGGTATATGAAAAAGATTCTAATGTTACTGGCTTTAGCCGGTGTGTCTTCTGTTGCTATGGCGCAACAGAAGACTGAAGTAGTCGAAGAATTTGGTATTATCCAGGTACAGGATAAATATCAGGTAATCACCAATCCTTTCTGGAGCAATTGGTTCTTCTCTATCGGCGGCGGTGCCGAAGCTACTTTTGGAGATAATGATAGTGCAGGAAGTTTTGGTAAGCGTATCAGTCCTACATTGAATATCTCTGTCGGTAAATGGTTTACTCCCGGTTTGGGATTGCGTCTGCAATATAGCGGTTTGCAGGCTAGAGGCTTTACTTATGATAAAGGTGCCAACTACGTGAAGGGTGCCGAGCTGAAAGACGGCTACTACAAACAGCGTTTCGACTATATGAATCTGCACGGAGATGTGATGTTCAATCTGAATGCGCTGTTTGGAGGATACAATCAGCATCGTGTATGAGATTATTCCTTATGTAGGTGCCGGTTTCACTCACAATTACTCCAAACCTCATCGCGAAGCTTTGTCTGTGAATGCAGGTATTATCAATAAATTCCGTATTTCGAATGCGGTAGATATTAACCTGGAATTGAGCGCAATGGCTGCTGAAGATAAATTTGATGGTGAAGTAGGTGGTGATCACGGATATGATGGCGTATTGAGCGCTACGGTTGGTCTGACTTATCGTTTCCCCGCCCGTGGTTTCCGTCGTCCGATGCCGCAGTTGATCTCTCAGATCGAACTGGCCGCCATGCAGGATAAGTTGGCTATGATGGGTGCACAGAATGCAGAATTGAAGAATGCACTGGTACAGGCTGAAAACCAGCCGGTGGCTGAAGTAACAGAAACACAGGTGATTGTTCCCGATCCGGATATAGCACCGCGTACCGTATTCTTCAAGATTGGTTCTGCGAAGTCTCTCCACGTGAAATCATGAACTTGTCTTATCTGGCAGACCAGATGAAACAGTTCCCGAACGCCACTTACACTGTAAACGGATATGCTGACTCTGCAACCGGTACTCCGGCATTCAACAAGGAGTTGAGCTTGAAACGTGCACAAGCTGTTAAGAATGCATTGGTTAAGAATTACGGTATTGCTGCCGATCGCTTGAATGTGGAAGCCGGTGGTGGTGTCGACAAGTTCGGTCAGCCGATTCTGAACCGTGTGGTATTAGTGAAATCTGCTAACTAAATATAGTCTTTCCATTAAAAAGGGAACGCCCTGTTCTCTCGTAGATTCTACGGGAGGCCAGGGCGTTACTCGTAACAGAGGATATTGTTTTTTTATTCTCCGCTGAATTTCTTTACTTGCTCTGCAATCAGTTCCGCATCATCAAAGTAGTTTATCTTCATAGCCTTGCGTACATCGTCCAATGTAGTTGCGGCAACTTCCCTGCAGCGTCGCAACCTTTCTTCAGCATGTCGTAGATGGCAGGATGTCTTTTTCGAACTCCTTTGCGGTTGCGGATAGGCTCCAGCGTCTCCTGCATAATGGAGTTAAGGAACTTCTTCACTTTCATGTCACCCAGACCGCCACGTTGGTAATGTGCTTTCAGTTCGTCCAGATTCGGATATTCGGGCAGGTAAAGGCCGAAGTGTTCCGGACGGCAGAAAGCATCCAGGTAAGTGAATACGGTGTTGCCTTCCAATTTTCCGGGGTCTTGCACACGCAGGTGGTCGGGGTCGGTATACATGCTTTTCACTTTCTTCTGCACCTCGTCGGCTGTGTCGGAAAGGTAGATGCAGTTGCCCAGGGACTTGCTCATCTTGGCTTTTCCGTCTGTTCCCGGCAGGCGCAGGCAGGCTGCGTTGTCGGGCAGGAGGATTTCCGGCTCAACCAGTGTTTCGCCATAGATATAGTTGAAACGACGAACGATTTCGCGTGCCTGTTCCAACATTGGTTCCTGATCTTCGCCCACAGGGACAGTTGTTGCCTTGAAAGCGGCAATGTCCGCAGTCTGGCTGATGGGGTAGGTGAAGAAACCTACTGGGATGCTGGCGTCGAAGTTGCGCAACTGAATTTCTGCCTTTACTGTAGGATTACGTTGCAGGCGGCTTACGGTCACCATATTCATGAAGTAAAAACTCAATTCGCACAGTTCGGCAATCTGAGATTGAATGAAGATAGTGCTTTTTGCCGGGTCTAGTCCGCATGCCAGATAGTCAAGCGCCACTTCGATAACATTCTGACGTACCTTTTCCGGGTTGTCCACATTGTCAGTCAATGCTTGTGCATCGGCAATGAAAACGAATATCTTGTCATACAAGCCGGAGTTCTGCAACTCCACTCTTCTTCTCAATGAGCCTACATAATGTCCTATGTGCAGGCGTCCTGTAGGGCGGTCGCCCGTGAGGATGATTTTCTCTTTAGACATATTTATATTATTCTATTTATTATGTTTTTCTTTGAAAATGAATACAAAGGTAACGCTTTTCTCTGACTTTAGCTTCATAATTCTTTAGAGAAGCGAAAGAGAAACCATACTCTTGTTGCTTTTCCTGAAAAAAGAGTTTACCTTTGTGGAAATATACTTAATATAAAACGCGATGAAAACAGATTTTGATTATCAAGCGGTCCCTCAAGGGTTTATTCATTGTTTCAAGGACGATTGTTCCAGGTCAGATACTTGCTTGCGTCGTTTGGCTGCGCGGCATTGCACGGCTGATAAACCTTTGATTACAATTCTCAGTCCGGCAGCTGTTCCTGCCGATTCTTCTCAGTGTTCCTATTTCCTGCCTATCCAGAAGACACGTGTGGCATGGGGGGTAAGAAACTTATTTGACGATGTTCCTCTTAGCTTGGCAGCCGATATGCGGCACCAGATTGTCTCCTACTTCGGCAAGACACATTATTATCGGATCTACCGTAAAGAGCGTTTCATTACGCCTGAAGGTCAACGATATATCAGGCATATATTTACTCAGAACGGCATTACCGACGCACTTCAGTTTGAGTCTTATTCGGAAGTCTATAAGTGGTGATTAGTTTCTCGGTGTGGAACTGGCGGTTTCATGCCTTGAAACCTGTAGTTTCACACCGAGAAACTGATAGTTTCAAGGCATGAAACTACAAGTTTCAGCTGATGAAACTAATGACGGTACTATATCATGCTTTTAAATAGCTTAATAGGAGGCAATTGCTATTTTAAATAAATATAGAGAATAAAGACAGGCTCTAAATTTGTTTATTATCGAAATAAGTCGTTACTTTGCACAAATTTTAAAACAACGATGCAACAACACGGAAAAAGAGATACATATAATCTGTATTCGAATGAATTTCATTCGTTAGTCGATGATTTCTCTTTCTCTGAGAAGATATTGTTAGTTCTTTGGTAATGCGTTAATCCTTTGTTGGGTAACGCATTTTTTTTGTGCCCGAATGTATAGGAAGAAACTTAATAGACAACAAGAGAATATATGGAAAAGAATTTGAAGAAAGTGCTTGTCTTGGGCTCAGGTGCGCTCAAGATCGGTCAGGCCGGAGAGTTTGACTATTCCGGTTCGCAGGCTTTGAAGGCTTCTGCGTGAAGAGGGTATAAGTTCGGTATTGGTGAACCCGAATATTGCTACTATCCAAACATCGGAAGGTATTGCAGATCAGGTTTATTTCTTGCCGGTGACTCCTTATTTTGTAGAAGAAATCATCAAGAAAGAACGTCCCGATGGTATTCTGTTGGCCTTCGGTGGTCAGACGGCTTTGAACTGCGGTGCCGAGTTGTACACAAGCGGTGTGCTGGCTAAGTACGGTGTGCGCGTATTAGGAACTTCGGTGGAAGCTATCATGTATACGGAAGACCGTGACCTCTTCGTGAAGAAGCTGGACGAGATCGATATGAAAACTCCCGTCAGCCAGGCTGTAGAAAGTATGGAAGATGCAATTGCTGCCGCTGAACGCATCGGTTTTCCGGTTATGGTTCGTTCCGCTTATGCACTGGGCGGTTTGGGTAGCGGCATCTGCCAGGATAAAGAAGAGTTCCTGAAGTTGGCCGAAAGCTCTTTCGCTTTCTCTAAACAAATTCTTGTAGAAGAGTCTCTGAAAGGTTGGAAAGAAATTGAGTTCGAAGTAATCCGCGATGCTAACGACCACTGCTTCACGGTGGCAAGCATGGAAAACTTCGACCCGCTGGGTATCCATACGGGAGAGTCTATTGTGGTGGCTCCGACTTGTTCGCTGACTGACGAGCAGGTGAAGATGTTGCAAGATCTTTCTACAAAGTGTATCCGTCATCTGGGCATTGTGGGCGAATGTAACATTCAGTATGCATTTAATGCGGAAACTAACGACTACCGTGTGATTGAGGTGAATGCCCGTCTGTCGCGTTCTTCTGCTTTGGCTTCTAAGGCTACGGGTTATCCGTTGGCATTCGTGGCCGCTAAGATCGCATTGGGCTATACGCTCGATCAGATTGGTGAAATGGGTACTCCGTATTCAGCGTATGTAGCTCCGCAACTGGATTATCTGATTTGTAAGATTCCTCGTTGGGACTTGACGAAGTTCGTAGGTGTATCCCGTGAAATCGGTTCCAGCATGAAGTCTGTAGGTGAAATCATGTCTATCGGACGTTCTTTCGAAGAAATCATCCAGAAAGGTTTGCGTATGATCGGTCAGGGTATGCACGGATTTGTAGGCAACGACCTGCACTTCGATGATCTGGATCGTGAGCTTTCACGTCCTACCGACTTGCGTGTATTTGCTATTGCTGAAGCTTTGGAGAATGGCTATACGATAGACCGCATCTTTGACCTGACCAAGATTGATCCCTGGTTCCTTGGCAAGTTGAAGAACATTGTTGACTATAAGTTAAAGCTTTCCCAATATAATAAGGTGGAAGATATTCCGGCCGACGTATTGCGTCAGGCAAAAGTGCTGGGCTTCTCTGACTTCCAGATTGCGCGTTTCGTACTCGAACCGCAAGGCAATATGGAGAAAGAAAATCTGATGGTGCGTGCACGTCGTAAAGAGTTGGGCATCCTGCCGGCTGTAAAACGTATCAATACGATTGCTTCCGAGCATCCTGAACTGACTAATTACCTGTATATGACGTACGCCGTTGAGGGTTATGACGTAAACTATTACAAGAATGAAAAGTCAGTGGTTGTACTGGGTTCCGGTGCTTACCGTATCGGGTCTTCCGTAGAGTTCGACTGGTGTTCGGTAAATGCCGTGCAGACTGCACGTAAGCTGGGTTACAAGTCCATCATGATTAACTATAACCCGGAAACCGTATCTACTGACTATGATATGTGTGATCGTCTTTACTTCGATGAACTGTCTTTTGAGCGTGTACTCGATGTTATTGACCTGGAACAGCCGCGCGGCGTAATCGTATCTGTAGGCGGACAGATCCCGAACAACCTGGCAATGAAACTGCATCGTCAGTCAGTGCCCATCCTGGGAACTTCTCCTCTTTCTATTGACCGTGCTGAAAACCGTAATAAGTTCTCTGCTATGCTCGACCAACTGGGTATCGACCAGCCGGCTTGGCAAGAGCTTACCAGTCTGGAAGATGTGAAAGGTTTCGTAGAGAAAGTGGGTTATCCGGTATTGGTGCGTCCGTCGTATGTGCTTTCCGGTGCTGCGATGAACGTATGCTACGATGAAGAAGAATTGGAGAACTTCCTGAAAATGGCCGCTGAAGTATCTAAAGAATATCCGGTGGTAATTTCTCAGTTCTTGCAGAATACAAAAGAAATCGAATTTGATGCTGTTGCTCAGAATGGTGAGGTAGTGGAATATGCTATTTCCGAGCATGTGGAGTTTGCCGGTGTACACTCCGGTGACGCTACATTGGTATTCCCTGCACAGAAGATTTACTTTGCTACGGCACGACGTATCAAGAAAATCAGCCGTCAGATTGCAAAGGAACTCAATATCTCCGGTCCGTTCAACATCCAGTTCCTGGCACGTAACAATGAGGTGAAGGTAATCGAATGTAACCTGCGTGCTTCACGTAGTTTCCCGTTCGTTCCTAAGGTGCTGAAGCGTAACTTTATTGAAACTGCTACCCGCATCATGCTGGATGCTCCTTACAGCAAACCTGACAAGTCGGCATTCGACATTGACTGGATTGGTGTGAAAGCTTCTCAGTTCTCATTCTCACGCCTGCACAAGGCAGACCCGGTACTGGGTGTGGATATGTCTTCTACCGGTGAAGTGGGCTGTATCGGTGATGACTTCCGAAGCTTTGCTGAACTCTATGATTGCTGTCGGCTTCCAGATTCCTCAAAAGGGAGTGATGTTCTCTTCCGGTGCCATGAAATCGAAAGTAGATTTGCTGGAGTCCAGCCGCATGCTCTTCAATAAAGGGTATAAGATTTATGCAACGGCAGGTACAGCCGCTTTCCTGAATGCTCATGGAGTGGGCACTGAAGCTGTTTACTGGCCCGATGAACGTCCTGACGCAGAGAACAACGTGATGAAGATGATTGCCGAACATAAATTCGACCTGATAGTCAACATTCCGAAAAACCATACCAAACGTGAGCTGACGAACGGTTACCGTATCCGTCGTGGTGCTATCGACCATAATATTCCTTTGATTACCAATGCTCGTCTGGCAAGTGCTTTCATCGAAGCATTCTGCGAACTGAAGTTGGAAGATATTGCTATCAAGAATTGGCAGGAATATAAGTAACTGAAGAGGAAATAAAAAGGAGGATGCTCTATCAGAAAGAGTGTCCTCTTTTTTTATCTTTTTTTTCTGGCGCTACCACTGACTATAAGGCTTATTATTGGGGCTCTTGTGCCCACCAATAGTATATATAATTTAATTTTTTGCCCTCTTCAGTAGGGATATACCAGACCTTTTCTTTTAAATCTGTTTCGATTTTACGGTAAACAGAGATAGGGATTGTGGCATAAGTACCGAAGTTCATGAAAGAAAATTCGACCTCATCAACCTTGCCGGTATCTGAATTTATGCACATTGTTATTATGAGCTCGTGGCCTTTTACTCTTTGTTTTTCACTAGCAGAAAATGCAGCATTTACAATGGAAAGGCGCTCTGCTCGTGTCCATGCGTCATATTGGAGTAAAACGATACCTTCATCTGTTTGTGAGAAAGTTTCTCCTGTATTTTTGTAACTTTGAGTAGTAAAGAGTAGTTTGTTACTCTTGTTATAGAGTGTGACTGTCTTTGACGCTGCCACATCGCATTGGTAGGTGTAACCATTTTCATTGAATGTTTTAGTTACAGCATAATAATTTGTCTGTGCATATATATATGTAGTACAAAGTGATATGCATATAAAAAAGAATATAGTTTTCATAATCAGCAATTTATTGTTAGCTTATTTATACATTTAAAATTCTCTAATCCCGGTCGGTTATATTCGAAGGGGTATTTATCCGCTGTGTAGTGATACTTATGGAAAGTAGGGACGATATCATCTTTTATTTTACTTTCTAAATCGGTACGATTCACTCCGGGAAGTAAATTCCCTTTATTATCAATGTAATTCGTTAAACTTTTTATTCTTCTGCGACGGGGGGCTGTATTGTCCCTGTCTTCCCACTTACTGTCTTTATATTCTGGTAAGTTGCTCGTGTAAAGATATTGTGCGTACCATGCTTCTATTTCTCCATTCAGAGTTGATTCTTTGTATGACGCAGTGGTTTCTTGATAAGCTCGGTAAGCATGCATCATTTCATGAAAAAGCTGATTGCTTTCCATCTGCCTGCCAAGACATATTCCGGTTGATTCTCCTTGGTAACCGAAAGAACCCGTCGTACTTGCTCCAAATTGAATGCTTAAGGTTTTTCCATTGAGCAAATTTGCTAATTCATTATATAATGCTTCTCCCATACAGTCTTCTACAATCTTATCAAGCATATTCTCTATTATTATCCAATTTTCTTCTGTCATGTTAGAGTTTACGGAATATTGCCTTGGCTCTAGGGATGTCCTTCTTGCTGGAGTTGTTGCTGCCTCCGTCACCCCAGTCTAAATCTCCTCCCTCGCCATTGCTACCTCCATCAATTAATTCATCAGTGTCACGATCTTCACGCAATCTTTCCTCAGTCCAGCATATTCATAGGGACCACATTCAGCAGTATAGATAAGTTCGCAATTTTCTTCCGAATCCCAATCCCAACTTCGTGTATTTATGTTCACCTTATTGTTTATAAAAGTAAGTCCACTTACTGGTTTCTTATGCAGAGCATATTGAGTAAAGTAATCAAACATCCAAGTTTGCTCAACTTCATTTCCTATTTGGCGGGTTATGACATCTGCCATTTTACGAGTATAGATGTGGTAATGGGTACGTGTCCTGCCAATTGAAAAATACCAGATTACTTCAATTTCTTTGTTAGAATTTAAATTCTTCACCGGAATTGCGTATACTTTACGCCCGTTTTCACGGAAAGATCGAGCATTCTCCCACATTGGGTAACCATAAGCATTAATAAACTTAGAGGTAAATTCCACTGAATCATTTTTTTGTTTTAGCAGGAAAACAATTTGCTGAATGTCTGGGTTGGCAGCGGAAACTTTGAAGAAGTGATCAGATGCATCTGTAATAGGTACTTCTTCGCTAATACATGAAGCCACTAGTAGTGGTACAGCAAATAAATAAATTAGTTTCGTCATTTTCATAATACAAAATTTGAAGGTAATACACTGTACTGCCAGTTCTCAGAGCAGTATTATTATGATTCTTTCTTCTTGATAAAAGAAAAAAGTGCGGGAACTTACCAGTTTGTCTTTAAAATAGTTTTATTGCGAATGCTTGTTTCTGTTTAAATTGCAATAAATGTACGAATAATTTTTGTATATGAAATAGTATAGCTGCAATTTATTTTGAAAATATTTACTGTTTCTTTTTATCAGTATAGTTAGCTGTTTGGAATAAATATCTATTTTTGTGGAGAGTGTAATAGTGAAAGGGTGAATAATTACGCTTTTGAGAGTATAATCTGGTAATTGAAATATATGAATGAAGTAGAGAAAATGCGTAGTTCGCAACTGGCGGATATGTCTGCCCCGGAAGTACAGGTAAAGTTTGAATATGCCAAGAAGTTGCTGGCAAGGATGCGGCAATTGAGTACTTACGATGAGGCTTACAGAGGATTGTTGGAAGACCTGATACCGGGAATCCCGGAGACATCCGTTGTGTGCCCGCCTTTCCATTGCGATCATGGGGATGGTATACGTCTGGGTGAACACGTATTTGTGAATGCAAATTGTACTTTTCTGGACGGAGGTTATATCACGATTGGTGCCCATACATTGGTGGGACCTTGTGTGCAGATTTATACTCCACAACATCCGATGGATTATGTAGAACGTCGTACTCCGAAGGAATATGCCTATCCGGTGACGATAGGAGAGGATTGCTGGATTGGCGGTGGTGCTGTTATTTGTCCCGGCGTAACAATTGGTGATCGCTGTATTATTGGCGCCGGGAGTGTGGTGACGAAAAACATACCCGATGATAGTGTGGCGGTAGGAAATCCGGCGAAGGTGATCAGAAAGGTAATGCCGGAACGATGAAGTGATGTGAATTCAGTTATCTGTTAAATCAAAATACGATCTTGAACCATGAAAAAAATCCCCTTTTCTTTATTGTTTTAGTTTGTATGTTGGCTGGACAATTAAAAGCAGCAGACGATTTTCTTCCCCAATCCAGATGGATTGGCAGTGAACATTCTCAAAGTACTCCCGAACACTTGGCTTTGTTTCCGTAAAACAATCGAGCTTCCCAGTGTTCCCGGTGAGATGATTGCCAACATTGCCGTGGACTCTAAATACTGGTTGTGGATTAATGGAGAACTGGTCGTTTTTGAAGGTGGGCTGAAGCGTGGTCCGGCTCCCGGAGCTACTTATTATGACCGGGTGGATATGGCTCCTTATCTGAAGAAAGGAAACAATGTTATTGCCTTGTTAGTGTGGCATTTTGGAAAGAATGGGTTCAGTCATGTAAACAGTGGGACTGCTGCTCTGCTTTTTAGTGCCCGGGCATCGGGGGTGACTATTGTCAGTGATAAGAATTGGCAGTGCAGTGTGTATCAGGCTTATCAGAATACAGAAGCGCCATTCCCTAATTATCGTTTGTCCGAAAGTAATATCCGCTTCGATGCACGCAAAGAGTTGGCAGGCTGGAATCAACCTCCTTTTGAGGGTAAGTTAGGCCCGGCCATTGAAATTGGCTTTCCGAATGAAATGCCGTTTGGAAAATTGGTGCCTCGTCCCATTCCGATGTGGAAGGATAGCGGATTAAGGGAATACCCGGAGGTGGTGAAGAATGAAACCGGAGATACTATTCGTTGCCGTCTGCCATATAATTGCCAGATTACTCCTTACTTGCATGTGAAAGCTCCTGCCGGATTGAAGATTGGTATGCTGACTGATAATTATACAGGTGGCAGTGCAAACAATGTGCGGGCGGAATATATTACTCGCGAAGGTGAACAGAACTATGAAAGTTTTGGATGGATGAACGGACATGAAATGCTGTATGTGATTCCTGCCGGAGTGGAAGTATTGGGGCTTAAATATCGGGAAACGGGTTATAATGCAGACATAAAGGGGGACTTTCATCTGTGATGATGCTTTCTTTACCGAGCTCTGGAAACGGAGTGCCCGTACCTTATATATTACCATGCGCGACAATTATATGGATTGCCCTGATCGCGAACGTGCGCAGTGGTGGGGAGATGAAGTGAACGAGCTGGGTGAAGCTTTCTATGCGCTCGACCCGCGTGGCTGGCAATTGGCTGTCAAAGGCATTTATGAACTGATGAATTGGCAACGGCCGGATGGGATTATTGCCTCTCCGGTTCCATCGGCTAACTGGTGTAAAGAGTTGCCTCTGCAAATGCTCGCCTCTGTCGGATGGTATGGATTTTATACACAGGCATTTTATAGTGGTGATTATTCATTTGTTCCTCACATTTATGAGGGAATGAAAAAATACCTGCATGAAGTGTGGGAGGTGGATGCGCAGGGATTTCCTATTCCCCGACCCGGTGACTGGAATTGGGGCGACTGGGGGACTGACGTTGACCTGGAAGTTCTTACTACTTGTTGGTATTATTTGGCTCTTAAGGCTGAGAAAGAATTCGCACTTTATTTATATAAACAAAACGATGCCAATCGGGTAGACGAAATGATGAAGCGTATTGCCGCTGCTTTTGATAATCGTTATTGGACGGGTACCGCTTATCGTTCCAGATCGTATAAAGGTGAAACTGATGACCGCTCTCAGGCTATGGCCGTTGTGAGTGGATTAGCTCCGGTGGGAAGATATAAGGCTTTGCTGAAGGTTTTCAAGAAGGAATATCATGCCAGTCCCTATATGGAATATATCATGGAAGCTCTCTTTGTGATGGGGGAACCGAACTTTGCATTGGAGCGTATGCGTAGCCGATATACTAAAATGATGGCATATCCTTATACTACCTTATTCGAGGGGTGGGGAATAGGTGCCGAAGGTTTCGGGGGTGGTACTATCAACCATGCGTGGAGCGGTGGTCCGTTGACTATATTGAGTCAAAAGTTATGCGGAATAGAACCTCTGAAGCCTGGCTTCAAGCATTTTCGGGTAGCTCCGCAGCTTGGTATGTTAAACGAGGCATCGGCAGTGGTACCTACTCTTTACGGCGATATACGGGTAGATATAAAGAAACAAGACCGTATCGTGAATATACATGTAATCGTTCCTCCGGGTACTACTGCTGTAGTGGTATTGCCTGCTGGTAAAGAAAAGGTACTTCCACCGGGAAGTTATATCCTCCCGTAAACCGGGAAGAGAAAACATGAGTTATAAGGATGATTCTTTGATGAAAAAAAGTTTTTTGTTAAATTGCTGAATTTCAATAAGTATATATCTTTCTGTATGTTTTTCTTAGAAAATAGTTCGCAATTATTTTGGTAATCTCAAAATAAGCTGTACCTTTGCATCGCTTTTGAAACGAAAGTGTACGGGCGCTTAGCTCAGCTGGTTCAGAGCATCTGGTTTACACCCAGAGGGTCGGGGGTTCGAATCCCTCAGCGCCCACATCCGACTTCTATAATGAGTGGTCTTACAAGTTATTGTAAGGCTATTTTTTTTATCTGTTAACTTCCTTACTTAACTTTCTTTCCCCTTTATGGCTTATTACTCAGAAAAAAAAGCTAATTTTGCGGCTCGATAATTATCTAATATACACGTATGGAACTTGATTTACTTACTGCTATCTCTCCGATTGATGGTCGATACAGAGGAAAAACAGATGCTTTGGCAGCTTACTTCTCGGAATTTGCCTTGATAAAATACCGTGTACAAGTGGAAGTGGAATACTTCATCACCTTGTGCGAATTGCCTTTGCCGCAATTAAAAGGCGTAGACAAAAACGTATTTGAAACATTAAGAAATATCTATCGTAACTTCTCTGAAGCTGACGCGCAGCGTATCAAAGATATTGAGAGCGTAACGAACCATGATGTAAAAGCCGTAGAATATTTCCTGAAAGAAGAGTTTGATAAAATGGGTGGAATGGATGACTACAAAGAGTTTATTCATTTCGGACTGACTTCGCAGGATATCAATAATACTTCCGTTCCTTTGTCTATCAAAGAGGCTTTGGAACAGGTTTATTATCCACAAATAGAGGAACTGATTGCGCAACTTCGTACGTATGCGGAAGAATGGACGGCTATTCCTATGCTTGCCAAGACACACGGTCAGCCGGCTTCACCTACTCGTTTGGGAAAAGAGGTGATGGTATTTGTATATCGTCTTGAACGCCAGCTGGCTACTTTGAAGTCTTGTCCGCTTACTGCCAAGTTCGGTGGTGCTACCGGAAATTACAATGCGCATCATGTGGCTTATCCGGAGTTCGACTGGAAAGCATTTGGTAACCGGTTTGTTGCTGAAAAACTGGGTTTGGAACGTGAAGAATATACTACGCAGATTTCTAATTATGATAATCTGTCTGCTGTATTCGATGCTATGAAGCGCATAAATACGGTAATGATCGATATGAACCGTGACTTCTGGCAATATATTTCCATGGAATATTTCAAGCAGAAGATTAAAGCCGGTGAAGTAGGTTCCAGCGCCATGCCGCACAAAGTGAATCCGATTGACTTTGAAAATGCGGAAGGTAATCTGGGTGTGGCAAGTGCCATTCTGGAACATTTGTCGGTGAAACTGCCTGTGTCCCGCTTACAACGTGACCTGACGGATTCTACCGTATTGCGTAACGTAGGCGTTCCGTTCGGACATATCGTAATTGCCATTCAGAGCTCATTGAAAGGTTTGCGTAAATTGTTGCTGAACGAAACGGCTATCTATCGCGATCTGGATAATTGCTGGAGTGTGGTAGCTGAGGCTATTCAGACAATTCTGCGCCGTGAAGCATATCCGCATCCGTACGAGGCGTTGAAGGCCTTAACCCGCACTAATCAGGCTATTACGGAAGCTTCTATAAAGGAATTTATTGAAGGTTTGAATGTAGATGAGGAAATAAAGAAAGAATTGCGTGCAATTACTCCTCATACATATACAGGAATCTAAGCTGGAAATATTAAATTTAGCTGTATAATGAAGCCAACATTTTAAATCCGGCGATTGTTAATATAGTATACATATATAATATAAGGTATAAGAGTGATAATAGAATGGCCGTGAGGCCAACGTTTAATTTTATTCGAATAAAACAATGAGTACAGAAAACGAAAATTGGCGTGACGATTCTTCCAGTGAGGAGAATTCAGGCAACAGATTTGAAAGAGAAAACAATTACAGCCGTCCGTCTTACAACCGTGAAGGTGGTGACCGACCCTATCGTCCGCGTTTTAACAGCGAGAGTGGCGAACGCCCACAGCGTGCTTACAGCAGTGATCGCCCGTATCGCCCGCGCTTTAACCCTAATGCTGAAGGTGGTGAACGTCCACAACGTTCTTATGGTGACCGCCCGTCTTACAATCGCGAGGGTGGCGATCGTCCGCAACGCTCGTATGGTGATCGTCCGTCCTATAATCGTGAAGGCGGCGATCGTCCGCAACGTCCTTCTTATGGAAACAACAGTGGTGGTGACCGTCCTTATCGTCCTCGCTATAATAGCGGTGATGGTGGTGATCGTCCACAGCGTCCTTCTTATGGAGGCTCTTCTTATGGTGACCGTCCCCAACGCCCGCGTTTCAATAGTGGTGACGGACAGCGTTCTTATAACAACGACCGTCCTTATCGTCCTCGCTATAATAGCGGTGATGGTGGTGATCGTCCACAACGTTCTTATGGTGGCTCTTCTTATGGAGGTTCTTCTTATGGCGACCGCCCGCAGCGTCCACGCTTCAATCCGGATGGCGGAAGAGGCGGATATGGTCGTCCCCAGCAGCGTCGTACGCCGGATTATGATCCGAATGCAAAGTACAGCCGTAAGAAACAGATAGAATATAAGGAACAGTTTACGGATCCTAATGAACCGATCCGTTTGAACAAGTTCTTGGCTAATGCAGGTGTCTGCTCTCGTCGTGAGGCGGATGAATTCATCACGGCAGGTGTGGTTTCAGTAAATGGAGTAGTGGTTACAGAACTCGGAACTAAGATCAAACGTGCTGACGAAGTGAAGTTTCATGATCAGATGGTGAGCATTGAACGTAAGATTTATATCTTGCTGAATAAGCCGAAAGACACTGTGACTACCTCGGATGATCCGCAGGCACGTCGTACAGTGATGGATTTGGTGAAGGGTGCTTGCGATGAGCGTATTTATCCGGTAGGTCGTCTGGACCGTAACACTACAGGTGTGTTATTGCTGACGAACGACGGTGACCTGGCTTCCAAACTGACACATCCGAAGTTCCTGAAGAAGAAGATTTATCACGTACATACAGATAAAAATGTGACGAAAGCTGATATGGATCAGATTGCAGCCGGTATTCAGTTGGATGACGGTGAAATACATGCAGATGCTATCAGTTATACGGATGATGTTAGACGGGATGAAGTGGGCATTGAAATTCACTCAGGTAAGAACCGTATTGTTCGTCGTATATTTGAGTCACTGGGTTACAAGGTAGTCAAACTCGACCGCGTATTCTTTGCCGGACTGACTAAGAAAGGCTTACGTCGTGGTGAATGGCGCTATTTGAGCGAACAGGAAGTAAACTACCTGCGCATGGGCTCTTTTGAGTAATTATATAATATAGAGGTTTAACACAAATTTATGGAAAAGATTAGTAGAACAAAGATTGTTGACGTGTTGAAGCGCGAAGATTTCGGCGCTATGGTCAACGTGAAAGGCTGGGTTCGTACCCGCAGAGGTAGTAAACAAGTTAATTTTATCGCCCTGAATGACGGTTCTACAATAAATAATGTGCAGGTTGTAGTAGATTTGGCAAACTTTGATGAGGAGATGCTGAAAGATATTACCACCGGTGCCTGTCTGAGTGTGAACGGTGAATTGACGGAGTCAGTAGGTTCCGGTCAGAAAGCTGAGATTCAAGCTCGTGAGATTGAAGTGCTGGGTACTTGTGATAATACATATCCTTTGCAGAAGAAAGGTCATACGCTGGAATTCCTGCGTGAGATTGCTCACCTGCGTCCTCGTACGAATACTTTCGGTGCGGTGTTCCGCATCCGTCATAACATGGCGATAGCTATCCATACTTTCTTTCATCAGAAAGGCTTCGTTTATTTCCATACACCTATCATTACGGCATCTGACTGTGAAGGTGCCGGACAGATGTTTCAGGTAACGACGAAGAACCTCTATGATTTGAAGAAAGATGAAGCCGGTTCCATCATTTATGATGACGACTTCTTTGGTAAGCAAACCAGTCTGACGGTTTCCGGACAGTTGGAAGGTGAACTTGCTGCTACGGCACTGGGCGCTATTTATACTTTTGGCCCTACATTTCGTGCAGAAAACTCCAATACTCCACGCCATTTGGCTGAGTTCTGGATGGTGGAACCGGAAGTAGCGTTCAACGACATTACGGACAATATGGATCTGGCGGAAGAGTTTATCAAATTCTGTGTGAAGTGGGCTTTGGATAACTGTGCTGACGACGTGAAGTTCCTGAACGATATGTTTGACAAAGGCTTGATTGAACGTCTGCAAGGTGTATTGAAAGAATCTTTCGTACGTTTGCCTTATACGGATGGCATCAAGATACTGGAAGAGGCTGTTGCTAAAGGTCATAAGTTCGAATTTCCGGTATACTGGGGTGTGGACTTGGCTTCTGAGCACGAACGTTATCTCGTGGAAGAACACTTCAAGCGTCCGGTTATCTTGACTGACTATCCGAAGGAAATCAAAGCGTTCTACATGAAGCAGAACGAAGATGGTAAAACAGTACGTGCAATGGACGTATTATTTCCGAAGATTGGTGAGATTATCGGTGGCTCTGAGCGTGAGTCTGATTATGACAAGCTGATGACGCGTATTGACGAAATGCATATTCCGATGAAGGATATGTGGTGGTATCTTGATACCCGCAGATTCGGTACGTGCCCTCACTCCGGTTTTGGTCTGGGTTTTGAACGCTTGCTTCTGTTCGTGACGGGTATGGCAAATATTCGTGACGTAATACCTTTCCCGCGTACGCCGCGTAATGCAGAGTTCTAACTCTTAAAATAAATAAGTGAAGTAGCCCGCACAATCTTGTTGTGCGGGCTCTTTTTTTACTAATAAACTGTTATAATATTAAAATAATTACTTATATTTGTGACAGTCAGATGCCTATACGTTAACCAAATATATACGAACATGAAGAAGAAGTATTTCATTACCATGTTGGCAGCAGTGCTGTTGGCGGTAACAGGAGCGGCAGCGCAGAAGAAGGCGAGTTTCAAACCAGCGGATTTGAAAGGTATCTGGCAGCTGTGTCACTATGTATCCGAAATTCCGGATGTTCCCGGTGCTTTGAAGCCCAGTAACACATTCAAGGTATTGAGCGATGACGGGCGTATCGTCAATTTCACTCTTATTCCCGGCAAAGATGCCATAATCACCGGATATGGTACCTATATCCAGCTGACGGACAATAGCTATCGGGAAAGTATTGAGAAGAATATTCATCTGCCCATGCTGGATAATAAAGATAATGTCCTGGAGTTTGAGATGGGAGAAGGCGGGCTTATGCATCTGAAATATTTTATTTCTAAAGATTTGAATGGCAATGAATTGAACTGTTGGTATCATGAAACCTGGAAGCGGGTAACGATGCCGCCTGTATTCCCTGAAGATATTGTTCGTTAAAACGGGCTATCCGGATATAATAAGCAATGTTCCGATGCAAAGCAAGCAATCTTTTGCATGGGAACATTGCTTGTTTTGTGTCCTAACATTGCTTGTGATTGATAGTCAGCTTCTTTAAAAAAAAGAAGAAAACGTTTGCCAGTTTTGGGAAAATCCGTACCTTTGCAAGCCGATTATTATCTAATAAGGATAAGCAATTAATTCAGAGCGAGTTAATCCACCTTTGTCCGGGGTGGCTAATCCGTAATGAAGATTTTTTTAGTAGTAACATTTAAAAAACAAATCAAGAGTGGATACTTTAAGTTACAAGACCATTTCTGCAAACAAAGCTACGGTAACCAAAGAATGGGTTATTGTTGACGCTACAGACCAAGTATTGGGTCGTCTGGGCGCAAAAGTTGCGAAACTGTTGAGAGGGAAGTATAAACCAAACTTTACTCCTCACGTAGATTGCGGTGATAATGTAATCATTATCAATGCCGACAAAGTTAAAATGACAGGTAATAAGTGGACTGACAAAGTGTATTTGTCATACACAGGTTATCCCGGTGGTCAGAGAGAAATGACTCCTGCTCGTCTGCAGGCTAAACCGAACGGTGATGACAGACTGTTGAGAAAAGTAGTAAAGGGGATGTTGCCTAAGAACAAATTGGGCGCTAAATTGCTGAGCAATATGTACGTATATGCTGGCAGCGAGCACAAACATGATGCTCAGAACCCGAAAACAATTGATATAAACTTACTTAAATAATAGATATGGAAGTAGTAAATGCATTAGGCAGACGTAAAAGTGCAATTGCACGCATTTTCGTAACCGAAGGTACAGGAAAGATTACTATTAACAAGAGAGACCTTGCAGAGTACTTTCCATCAACTATTCTTCAGTATGTAGTAAAACAACCGCTGAGCAAGCTGGGTGTTGCTGAAAAATATGATATTAAAGTAAATCTTTGCGGTGGTGGTTTCACCGGTCAGTCTCAGGCTTTGCGTTTGGCTATTGCCCGCGCATTGGTGAAGATGAATGCTGAAGACAAAGCTGCTCTTCGTGCTGAAGGCTTCATGACTCGTGACCCGCGTTCTGTTGAACGTAAGAAACCGGGACAACCGAAAGCTCGTAGAAGATTCCAGTTCAGTAAACGTTAAGAGTTGCAGAAATGTTGGGGCGGACAAGTTGCTTAATTCTCAACTTTTATCTCTCAACTCTCAACTGAAAGAGCGTTTAGTATCTAAACTACCGGGACTCTGGATTGATAGACTACCCGGCGGTTGGTTTAGAAAAAACAAAAAAGAAAGTAAACGATTTAAGAAAAAACAAGATGTCAAGAACAAATTTTGATACATTATTGGAAGCCGGTTGCCACTTTGGTCACCTCAAAAGAAAGTGGAATCCTGCAATGGCTCCTTATATTTTCATGGAACGCAATGGTATCCACATCATTGACCTCCACAAAACAGTTGCTAAAGTAGACGAAGCTGCTGAAGCTTTGAAGCAAATTGCTAAATCAGGAAAGAAAGTCCTGTTCGTTGCTACTAAAAAACAAGCTAAACAAGTGGTTGCTGACAAAGCTTCTGCTGTAAATATGCCTTATGTAATCGAGCGCTGGCCGGGCGGTATGTTAACTAATTTCCCCACAATCCGCAAGGCTGTTAAGAAGATGGCTACCATCGATAAATTGACGAATGACGGTACGTATTCTAATCTGTCTAAGAGAGAAGTACTGCAGATTTCACGTCAACGTGCTAAGTTGGACAAGACTTTGGGTTCTATTGCTGACCTGACTCGTCTGCCGTCTGCACTGTTCGTTATTGATGTTATGAAAGAAAATATTGCAGTTCGCGAAGCTAACCGTTTGGGTATCCCCGTATTCGGTATCGTTGATACGAACTCTGATCCTTCTAACATTGATTTCGTTATCCCGGCTAATGACGATGCTACTAAATCAATAGAAGTAATTCTGGATGCTTGCTGCGCTGCTATGCAGGAAGGTTTGGAAGAAAGAAAAGCTGAAAAAGTAGATATGGAAGCTGCTGGTGAAGCTCCTGCCAATAAAGGCAAGAAGAAAGCTACAAAAGCAAGACTCGACAAATCTGACGAGGAAGCAATCAATGCAGCTAAAGCTGCTGCTTTCCTGAAGGAAGACGAAGAGGCTTAATCATAATTGAATGGTAAGATGGTAAAATGATAAGATGATAATATCGTCTTACCATCCTATCATCTTACCATTTTACCATTTAGAATATTAATTATAAAAAGAAAATATATTATGGCTGTAACAATGGCTGATATTACCAAACTCCGTAAAATGACCGGAGCAGGTATGATGGACTGTAAGAATGCATTGACGGAAGCTGAAGGCGATTTCGACAAGGCAATAGAAATAATCCGCAAGAAGGGACAGGCTGTTGCCGCTAAGCGTTCAGACCGTGAAGCTTCTGAAGGTTGTGTTTTGGCTAAAACTACCGGTAACTTTGCCGTAATCATTGCGTTGAAGTGTGAAACTGACTTCGTAGCTCAGAATGCTGATTTCATAAAATTGACTCAGGATATTCTTGATCTTGCTGTAGCTAACAACTGCAAAACTTTGGATGAAGTGAAAGCATTGCCGATGGGTAACGGTACTGTACAGGATGCAGTGACTGACCGTAGCGGTATTACAGGCGAGAAAATGGAACTTGACGGCTACATGACTGTAGAGGGTGCAAGTACTGTTGTTTACAATCATATGAATAGAAATGGTCTCTGCACTATCGTTGCTTTCAATAAAGAAGTTGAAGAGCAGTTGGCTAAGGAAGTGGCTATGCAGATTGCTGCCATGAACCCGATTGCAATTGACGAGGATGGTGTTTCTGAAGAAGTGAAGCAGAAAGAAATTGAAGTTGCTATCGAGAAGACCAAAGCAGAACAGGTACAGAAGGCTGTTGAGGCTGCTTTGAAGAAAGCAGGTATCAACCCGACTCACGTGGACAGCGAAGATCACATGGAGAGCAACATGGCTAAAGGTTGGATTACAGCTGAAGATATAGCAAAAGCAAAAGAAATCATTGCTACTGTTTCTGCTGAGAAGGCTGCACATCTGCCCGAACAAATGATTCAGAACATTGCTAAAGGTCGTTTGGCTAAGTTCTTGAAAGAAGTTTGCTTGCTGAACCAAGAAAATATCATGGACTCTAAGAAGACCGTAAGAGAAGTGTTGGCAGCAGCTGACCCTGAATTGAAGATTGTAGACTTCAAGCGTTTCACTTTGAAAGCTGAATAATTCAACTCAATATATATAAAAAAACGACCGCACGGAGTTTCCGTAGCGGTCGTTTTTTTATGCATATTTGCTGTTTTTGAAAGAAGTGATATGCCTACTGAAAACAGATGGTCTGGATTATCCGACCGGTTTAGTCTGCGTATATCCCTCTTTCTTAAGTAGTTCCAGTACTTTCTGCTTGAAATCTCCCTGTACGATGATTTCTCCGTCTTTGGCACTTCCACCTACGCCACATTTAGACTTCAGTAATTTACCTAACTCCTTCAGGTCATTTTCCGTACCTACGAAACCCGTGACAAGTGTGACTACTTTTCCTCCTCGATTCTTGCGATCCAATTGAACACGCAACTTCTGCCTGGAAGCTTCCGGGGTTACCTGTTCACCATCATCTTCCATTTCATAACTATAGTCCGGATTGGTAGAATAAACAACATTCAACCGTTCTTTCCAATCATTATTCTTCATATTCGTTCTGTTTTAAGAACCAAAAGTAATATTTTGCGTGGAACTTTGCAATCTTTTGGGACTTTTGTCGTCTAATAGAAAACGCTATTTAGCTTCAAATATACGAAATATGAAAAGAATCATCTGGCTATTCCTATTGTCTTTGGTTACTATACTATCTTTTGCACAATCTTTCAAGGGTACTGTTACAGATACTGACGGAAAGCCGGTTCCTTATGCCGCTCTCTATCTGAGAGAAATGAAGTCCGGTTTAACTACCGATGAGCATGGGCGGTTTCAAACGAAATTATCTGCCGGACAATATACCTGTGAGGTTTCTTCTTTAGGATTCATATCCCAGACCTTTACTTTTCAAATGCTGAATCGTGATTATGAGAAGGATATAGTGCTTGCCGAACGTACCTATAGCCTGCCGGAAGTAAACATCACCAAGGGAAATGAAGATCCGGCCTATGCAGTGATGCGTAAAGCGATAGCACGTGCTCCTTATTATCGCACTCAGATAAAAAGCTACACTGCCGGCACGTATCTGAAGGGAACCGGTAAAGGGACCGCTATTCCCGCTGTCCTGAAACTATCCAAAGAGGTGCGGAAAGATGCAAAAGAATGGCTTGGAAAGCTGTTTGTCTTGGAGCAACAGCAGATTGTGAACTTTACTGCCCCCAATGTCTGGAATAATAAGGTATTAGCCAATAAGAACTCTTTTCCAGAAGAAATAGGGGTGGACATGGGTATAACTACGATTAATCTCTATACCCCCCGAACTTTTCGGTAAAGTTTCCCCGTTAAATAAAAAATGCTTTCTCGTACTATCGTTTCAAACTTGACGCTTGCTTTGTGGAAGAAGGACAAATGATAAATAAGATCCGTGTGATTCCCAAGAAAGACGATAGCCGTTTGCTGGAAGGGGACCTGTTCATTGTAGAAGATTTATGGTGTATATCAGCTGCTGATGTCAATGTTCGCGCTACCGGGTTGAAAGCAAAGATTAAGATCACTTGCAAGGAAGTACAGTCTTCTGTTTTTCTGCCGGTTTCTATTACGACCTCTTCTACCATTGATATAATGGGTTTCAAGGCAGAGGCTTCTTATCTGGCAGCAATACACTATAGAGAGGTAAAAACGGATATCCAGCCGGAGACCAGTACGGATAAAACGACAAAACCTGTAACTGCCAATGCAGTAGCGCAGCCAAAGAAACATAAATTTGAACGTCCGGCACGGATCGGACGCAAAGATACTCAGGTTGATTCGCTTGCCGATAAGCGGGATTCTCTTTATTGGACCACTATTCGTAGTGTGCCGTTGCGATTGGAAGAAGTGCAGAGTTATCAATATAAAGAAGAAAAGATTGCGCTGAAAGATTTATCACCCGGAGAAAAATCCGAGAAGAAAACAGCGGTCGGGCAAGTACTGAATACCATTATGTGGGGAAAGACTTTCAGAACTTCCAATAAAAATGCATGGTTAACTTTACCTGGTCTTTCCGCTTATATTCCCGAATATAATTTAGTGGATGGCTTCTGGTTAGGAGTTAAGCTAAAGACAGGAGTGAAGTTATCAGAATCTTCTACACTTCGTTTTGTGCCTTCTTTCTATTATACCACTGCCCGCAAAAACTGGATTGGACAAGGAGAACTGACATTGGATTATGCTCCCCGAAACCGTGGTTATTTATCTCTTTCCGGAGGTCTTCTGTCCGCTGATTATAATTCGGAAAGTGGAGAATCCCGTTTGATTAACAGTATGTCCAGCTCGCTGTTCGGTCATAACCATCTGAAGCTTTACGAGAATACCTTCTTCACAGTTGACCATGCGATAGAGCCGGCTAACGGATTACTTTTTTCTTCCTCACTTTCCTGGCAACGCAGGAAGATGCTGGATAACCATATCCATAAAAGTTGGTTCAAAAGAGATGCCGAACCGAATATTCCGGAAAACACTGCTTTCCGACCAATGCCGGAGAATGATATCCTGAAAGCTTCTTTTGAGTTGGAGTACACTCCGGCTCACTACTATCACATGTCGCAAGGTAAAAAAGTGTATGAAGCTTCCCGTTATCCTACATTTGCCTTGAAATATGACAGAGCTTTCCCTATGAGCGGAAGCCGTTATCTTACCTCGTACCACCTGATGCAGTTCTCAGCTAAACAGAAAATCGAATTCGGAATGTTCAATCGCCTGCATTGGTCAGTGAATGCAGGTTCATTCTTTGATACAAAGAATCTTCAGTTCCCCGACTTTAAACATTTCGCTTCTACCCGCATATTGGTTACGGAACGTTCTTTCGATACCGGGTTTAGTTTACTGGACAACTACGTTTTGTCCACTAATACCCGCTGGGCACAGGCTAATGTCTCCTGGTATACTCCATATCTGCTTTTGAAACATCTTCCTTTTCTGTCAAGAAAAGCATTTGATGAAGCTTTGCATCTTCGTTCTATCGTGATATATGGTGGGCGCCCCTATACGGAGATTGGATATTCGATTGGGTTTTCCGATATGGCACGGATAGGTGTCTTTGCCGGTTTCGATTGCCTGAAGTTCCATTCGGTGGGAGTTTCCCTTAGTTTGCCGTTATCCCTCTTTGCTGACAAGTAAAACTTTTGTGGAAATTATGTTAACTTTCTTCTGTTGGAGTATTCTTTTCCAAAAAAAGCGTATTTTTGTCCACCCGTAACCGAAAGAAATGAAGAAAATGACCACGAACCAGGCAATTCAATATAAGGATAGCATGAAAGTGCCGGAGCCTACTTTGCGCAGGTTGCCGTGGTACTTGTCGAATGTTAAGCTGCTCAAGCAGCGGGGCGAACGGTATGTCTCTTCTACACAGATATCTAAAGAAATCAATATAGATGCTTCACAGATAGCCAAGGATTTGTCGTATGTTAACATCTCCGGGCGTACGCGTGTAGGCTACGAAGTCGATACGCTGATAGCCGTACTGGAAGACTTCCTCGGATTTACCGATATGCATAAAGCATTTCTGTTTGGAGTAGGTAGTCTGGGTGGTGCATTGTTGCGCGACTCCGGTTTGAAGCACTTCGGGCTGGAAATTGTAGCAGCATTTGATGTGACCCCGGAATTGGTAGGCACTACATTGAACGGAATACCGATCTTCCATTCCAGTGAATTTGAGCAGAAGATGCGCGAATATGATGTGAACATCGGTGTGCTGACTGTACCTATCGAGATAGCCCAATGCATTACGGATACCATGATAGCGGGTGGCATCAAAGCTGTATGGAACTTTACCCCGTTCCGTATCCGTGTGCCGGAAAATATCGTTGTTCAGAATACTTCTCTATATGCTCATTTGGCGGTGATGTTCAACCGCCTGAATTTTAACGAAATCGAATAATGAAGATTATTGCTGTCGGAATGAACTATGCACTGCACAATAAAGAGCTGGGGCATACGTTAGTTAATAAAGAGCCGGTTATCTTCATGAAGCCCGACTCGGCTATATTGAAAGACGGAAAGCCTTTCTTTATTCCCGATTTTTCGGATGAGGTTCATTACGAAACTGAGGTGGTGGTACGTATCTGCCGTTTGGGAAAAAACATTGCGCCGCGCTTTGCCAATCGTTATTATGACGCAGTGACTGTAGGCATCGACTTTACGGCACGCGACTTGCAACGTAAGTTCCGTGAAGCGGGTAATCCCTGGGAACTTTGCAAAGGGTTCGATCATTCGGCAGCTATCGGAACTTTTGTTCCTTTGGAGCAGGCAGGAGGCGATTTGCAGCAGCTTGATTTCCGTCTGGAAATAGACGGCAAGGAAGTGCAGCATGGCAATACCTCGGATATGCTTTTCAAAGTGGATGAGATCATTGCATACGTCAGCCGCTTTATGACGCTGAAAATAGGCGACCTGTTGTTTACGGGAACTCCCGCAGGCGTAGGTCCGGTACAGATAGGACAGCATTTGGAAGGATACCTCGGAGAAGATAAGTTGCTCGACTTTTATATTCGTTGAGTCAATTTATTACGATATGTTTATCAAACGTTGCTGGTTGCTTTGTTGCTTTATCGCTTTTCTTCTTCCGGTTTCAGCGCAGGAATTCATTACGCTGAACTGGCAGGAATTGTCTTCTGCACAAACGCTTCCCGTAGTGACGCGCGAACTTCCTTTGGGAAAAGACTTCCGTTCCTTCACCTATCAGGTGGAAATAGAGTTTCCGGAATATCAGAAGTTAAACCGGAGTGAGGTGGCGGCATTAGAGATGCGACTCGACAGTTTACGTCAGCTACCCAATGAAAATGTTGCTTTCCGGGAAGGCTTGCCGGCATCTCCACAGATAAACTCTTTCATTAAAGTTTCCGCACATCGTGGTTTTCTCTCCATAAGCTTTGTTCCTGTTGTTTTTCGTGAAGGAAGTTATCAACGGCTGAATTCTTTCAAACTATCCGTGAATTCTTTTCTTAAGAAAGATAGAATAGGGGAGGAGACAACTACCCGAAATCTGAAAACAACTTTATCCGAAGTATCTCTAAAGGATTGTACAACATCGCTTCTTGCTTCCGGCCGTTGGACGAAGATAAGTGTGAGAAATACCGGAGTCTTTAAAATCACGAATGCCGAATTAAAAAAGATGGGATTCTCAATACCCGAAAAAGTCCGCGTATTTGGTTATGGCGGTTATTTGCTGTCCCAACGTTTCAATGAACATCCGGCAGCTGACTTACCCGAAGTTCCTTTGTTGCGTTTGTCAGATGGTGTGTTGTTTTATGGTCGTGGCACTGTATCCTGGACACCGGACAGCCAAAATACTTACTTTGTTCGCGAGCGCAACTTTTACTCTGATGAAGGGTATTACTTCCTGACTGATCGGGAGGATATTCCGGAAATGGAAACTGAAATTTTTTCTTCGTTGAAAGAGACTTCGGCCAACAGACTGACGACTTTCAATTCCTTTGCTATCTATGAAAAAGATGCATATAGTTGGGCAGGTACCGGTAGGCAGCTTTATGAAGATTATGACTATGTGGCCGGAAATACGAAAAGTTATACATTGAACTTGCCGGGCATTGTGCCGGAAGCTGCCGGATGGTTGACTACTGTCTTTGCCGCCCGCTCCATTGATGCGTCTACCAGCTACTCTGTTTCAGTGAATGGTGAACCGAAAGGCAATATCATACTGGCATCCATTGATTCCGATAATCAATATTATACCAGAGCTACTTCTGCAACGATAAATGCTTCCTGGCAAGGGACTAAGTCGGAAAATACGGTTGTAACCATCACCCATACCCGCCCTTCGGGTACATCGGGGCGTCTGGATTACATTGCCTTAAACTACATGCGTGCACTTACGTTGAACACTCCTTATCTTACTTTTCGCTCTTTGGCTTCCATTCATAAGGAGACAACGTTCGTTCTTTCCGGTGCCACAGCTTCTACTGTTGTGTGGGATGTCACCAATCCTGCAAACATTGGTAGAATAGAAGGCAGTTTTGCCGATGGCACCTATACATTTACTATTCCCGCAGGAGAGTTGCGTGAGTTTGTTGCCATCACTCCCGAAGCGGGAGGCTTTGATACAGTGGAAAACGTAGGTGGGGTTGCGAACCAGAATCTGCATTCTCTGGAAGCTACGGATATGATTATCATTGCTCCCGACCGGAAAGACCTGCTGGCACAGGCGGAACGACTGGCACAAGCCCATCGTGAGAAAGACGGATTGTCCGTCCTTGTCCTTACCGCTCCGCAAATCTACAATGAGTTTTCCTCCGGTACACCAGATGGAACGGCTTATCGCCGTCTGATGAAGATGTTGTATGATCGCTTCCCGAATGAAGCTGAACGTCCCAAATACTTGTTATTCTTCGGAGATTGCAGTTACGATAATCGTATGTTGACTTCTTCCTGGAAGAGTTACCGGCCTGAAAACTTTCTGCTGTCTTACCAATCGGAAGCTTCTCTGGAAGAGACTTCCTCCTATGTAACTGACGATTACTTCGGTTTTCTTGATGATGAAGAAGGGGATGATCTTACAGCCGGTATGTTGGATATTGGCATCGGACGTTTCCCCGTTCGTACAGCGGCTGAGGCAAAAGCTGCTGTAGATAAGACAATTGCTTATATGGAAAATAAACAGGCGGGTCCGTGGAAACATACAGTTTGCTATGTAGCTGATGACGGAGATAAGAATCTGCATGCTTCTCAATCTGAATTATTGGCCAGTTACACCGAGAACTATCCTTCCCTGCTTGTCAACCGGATCTATGCCGATGCTTTCCATCGTGAATCTTCCGCTACCGGAGAAACTTATCCTGATGCTACGAAACGCCTCTTGCAGTTATTTAACAGGGGAATGTTGGTAGTCAACTATACAGGTCATGGAAGTACTTCTGCATGGGCGGCAGAGAATCTGCTGACGATGGCTGACATCACTAAAATGACGTCTCCCCGCCTTCCTCTATGGATTACTGCCACCTGTGACTTTACCCGTTTTGATGATATACAAACTTCTGCCGGAGAGCAGGCTTTCCTGAATACTAAAGGTGGTGCTATAGCTTTACTCACTACATCGCGGGTGGTGTATGCTTCGCAAAACTCCACGTTGAATCAGGCTTTCCTCCGTCATATTTCGCGTCCCGAAGGTAAACGTTTACGCCTTGGAGACATCATGCGGCTTTCCAAGTGCGATGAATCTTTGGCTAACGATAGGAATAAACTGAACTTCTCTCTGATTGGCGATCCTGCCCTGACTTTGGCATATCCCGATTATCAGGTGCAGGTAGACGAATTTGCGGGGGTGAATGTGGCAGAAGAAACGAGCGTCTATCCGCAGGTGAAAGCCGGTAGCAAGATTACAGTAAAAGGACGTATCCTGACTCCCGAAGGAGCTTTGGCTGAAGACTTTACCGGTACAGTGCATCCTACTGTGCTGGATAGTAAGGAAGAAGTGACGACTCTTGATAATCGTGATGAGGGAGCTTTCACTTATACCGAGCGCAGTAAAACTCTTTTCTCGGGCAGTGACTCGGTTCGTCAGGGACGGTTTGAATTTACTTTCCCCGTGCCGTTGGATATCAACTATTCCGATGAGGAAGGTTTATTGAGCCTTTATGCTCTGGATGCCGTTCATTCTCATGAAGCCGGCGGAGCTTTCGACCGCTTCCTGGTGGGTGGAACGGATGATGGTGTTTCTCTGACGGACACATTAGGACCTAAGATAACCGTTTATCTGAATACGCCGGACTTTAGTCCTGGTGGACAAACCAATACCACCCCGTTGTTTGTGGCGGAATTGGAAGATGCGGATGGTATCAATACGGTTGGCAATGGTATCGGGCATGATCTTTCGCTTTGTATCGACGGCAGTGCGGTGCTGACTTATAATCTGAATGATTATTATACTCCGGTAGCGGGAGACTATACCCGGGGAACGGTATACTTTTCTGTGCCCGAACTCACTGAGGGTAAACATACGTTGTCGTTCCGTGCCTGGGATTTGCTGAATAATTCCTCTACAAAGACTTTGGAGTTTGAGGTGGTTCGCGGATTGCGTCCCGGTCTGTTCTCTGTTATTTGTACACAAAGCCCTGCCCGTGAAAGTACTACATTCGTTCTTTCTCACAATCGCCCCGGTTCCACGCTTGCGGTCCGTATGTCCGTATACGATTTTGCCGGACGGGAAATGTGGACACATCTGGAGAAGGGAGTATCCGAAGGACAAACTTATTATGTGGAATGGGACTTGTGCAGTAATGGCGGGCAACGTCTGGCACCGGGTGTTTATCTGTATCGTGCATCTATTGTCTCCGACGGTAGTCGCGAAAGTACGAAATCACAGAAAATCATTATCCTGTCACAATAAACAGGGGGATTCTCTGTTTTATTAGTATTGTTATTAGAAATCATAAGTATCTCAATTGAAAGGAGTAACTAAATTCTCCTCCTCCCGAGAGGAGGGGAATTAAGTTAGATTTTGTTTTTTATATTTGAGATCGTATTATAAATAATATCGTATGAAGAAATACATCTTGCTATTACTCATAGCTTTCTTGTCCGTACACCTTCTTGCCCAGGACAAGAATCAGTTTAATCCCGTTAATACCGGTGTTAACTCTTTGGGTATTGCCCCTGACTCCCGTGGCGGTGGTATGGGAGATGTGGGTGCGGCTACAGATCCGGACGTAAACTCTCAATACTGGAATCCGGCTAAGTATCCGTTTACGATCAGCCGTGCCGGAGTAGCGGTTTCCTATACACCTTGGTTGCGCAAGTTGGTGAATGATATTGATCTGGCATATCTGGCAGGCTACTACCGTATCGGAGATTATCAGGCTGTCAGCGGTTCTTTGCGTTATTTCTCTTTGGGTGAAGTGCCCGTAGCATATCAGGATGAGAATTCTCCCGGATATACCATTAAACCTTATGAAATGGCGGTAGATGTAGCGTACTCCCGCATGCTTTCCGAACATTTCTCTGCTGCGGTTGCCTTGCGATACATTTATTCCGACCTGGCATACAGGGAAGATGAAGAAGTTTCCGCCGGTTCTGCTTTTGCTGCCGATATTGCCTTCTATTATACGAATTACGTCATACTTGCCCAACGGGAGTGTATGCTTTCTTTCGGACTGAATGCTTCCAATATCGGTACGAAGATTTCTTATGATAGTGGTAATACCAGCCAGTTCTTGCCTACCAACTTACGTTTGGGTGCTTCCCTGTTATTCCCGATAGATGATTATAATACAATAGGAGTTAGTTTTGATGCCAATAAGTATATGGTTCCTACCCGTCCTGTTCGTGGAGAAGATGAGTCGCAGGAAGAGTATGAAGAGCGTTTGGACCGTGATTATAATGATATTTCTCCCATTAAGGGTATTTTCAAATCTTTCAGTGATGCTCCCGGCGGCTTCAAGGAAGAATTGCAGGAGATACAGTGGTCTTTGGGATTGGAATATACTTATCACGAACAGTTTTCCATTCGTGGTGGCTATCACTGGGAACATGAGAACAAAGGAAACCGCAAATATTTTTCTTTTGGTGCAGGATTCAAGATGAGCGTATTCTCGTTGGATGCTGCTTATCTGGTATCTACGGCACAAAGTAATCCGCTCGACCAGACACTTCGTTTTACGTTAGGTTTTGATCTGGATGGGATAAAGGACTTGTTCGGACGTCGCAGAAGATGAATCAGCTACGAGCTACGCGTTACGGGCTATAAGTGCCTTGCGGCAGAAGGGGGGAGTGGTGTGTAGTGTATTATTAGCTGTATATATCGGACGCGCAGCATCTATATACCGGATGCGTTGCACCTATATATCGGATGTGTAGTATCTATATATCCAACGTTACCGATATATAGATGCTAAAAGAGGGAATCGGACTTGCCTGAAATTAGATTGCTTGTTGTGGATGATAATAAGCAATCTAATCATTCATAACATTGCTTATTCCGGATTATAAGACTGCTTGTTTTCAGATGTTATTCAATACATTGAGTGTTTTTTCTTCTTTCAGTCTTTCAGCTTATCTCAAACTCCCTGTTCATCGGCATTCCGGCTGAAATATACCTAAAACAGCTATAAAGCTGGAAGTTTCAGCCGTCCGGCTTCCACATTTGCTCGATTTGACTTGCCTTTGAGGTTAAAAGAGTTCTTACAGCTTCTGCCCAATGTTGTAATCTGGTAAGCATAAAAAAAGCGGTAAGGCATTTGCCTATCCGCCGGAGAGGGAGTCGAAGCCCTTACGCACAAACAGGAAATGCCTACCGCATATAACGGTGAGGCGTATAGTCTGTTCTATGTGCGTATAGATGATTTTCGACTTTTCTCTGACACAAAAATCAGCTAAACGCTTTTTCTTTAATATGTAAAATCATAGTCGTGTTTACGACTACACAAATATAATAAAAGCTATCCCAAAATGTTCTTTTATGAACTCTAAAATCATATCTTCCATATCTATTATTATATTTTGCAGAATAAAGCAATTAATTTGAATAACAATAATAAATTGACTCTTGTTAATTGAAATAGTCAATTTTTGCTTATCTTTGCATTAAAGATACGAAAAATAGGAGAGAAATCTAATTTTTCGTGAGAAATATTATAGCTCAACCGCCTTCTGAATCACCACCTCGGAAAAGAAAATGAGCTATTAAAGAACCAATACATGTTGGGTGAGTTGCACCTTATAGGCGTAGACTTCCCCATAATGTATTGTGGCTTGTGGTGAGCCAAGAAGGCGTATGGCGATAGTCTACGCTTTTTTTATAGCTGTACGGTTATTGCTGAATAAACAGAGTTTTTTAGTATTAACCAATAAAAATTACAGTTATGAAACAGAGTCTTTTCATGTGGATGCTAATAATAGCATCAGCTTTCAGTTTATCATCTTGTTCAAGTGACGATGATGATAGCGGATTATCTCAAAAAGAAATTATTTTAAAAGTTGGGCAGTCAATGACGCTGTCTTATGGAGGTGGTGAATGTACTTGGAGTTCTGACCAGCCATTAATAGCCGAAGTAGATAACAATGGCAATGTTACAGCAAATAGAGTTGGAATTACTAATATTAAAGCTAATGGAGATATATGCAAAGTGACTGTAAATCCTAACTATACTACATACGAAGAACCGTATCTAAAATTTGGTGCTTCTATGAATGAGGTAAAAAATGCAATGTCAGGATATACGTTATCATCAAAAACAGATGCTAATAACTTAGTATATATTGGCAAGAATGTCATTGATTACTATGATTATATGTTTAAAAATAATGGATTATATGCCGTTATACTTGCTACCGATATATTTAAAGGAGCAGAGACTTCTAAATTTTTAGCAGAAAGGTATATTGTCGTCTCTATTGATGAGAATCAGAATAAGATATTACTTGCAAGTATAGATATGGAAATTGGTGTAATGGTACAAATAAACGATAAAACCGGAGCTATACTTATTATGTATGCTTCTGTAAAAGATACGAAATCTATATCTGATAAAACATTAGACATATTAGAAGTCAATCAATGTAGCAAAAACATCAACCTTTCAAAAGAAATAGGGTTATTTATGAATACTTTCAATACTTCTAATTAAACTTTTTGATGTAATGAAATAAATCACTATCTTTACAGTCTCAAAAGCAAACATGTGCGCCCACTAAATTAAGCCTTAGTGGGCGCACTTATTATAATAAAAGTTATAGGAAAAACGGTGGTGTAACTTTAGTAGTCACTGCCTAATAAATAATCGAATCATATAGTACAGAATTCTTTATCTTTTCAGCAAAGCTTATTTTTCCCTTTATGAATGAACCGTACGTCAACGTTTCCGGTGAATTCCTGCCAAAAGCCTCATGAAACTTTCCATTTCAGATATTTATTCTGTATTTTTGTCCGTGAAGATCTATTGTTAAACCGAGAAAGAAATCCGTATGAGGAAACTAAAGGTGTTTTTGGCAGTCTTGTTAGCATCCCTATCCCTGCATGTCCATCCCAGTGAAATTGATTCTTTGCTTCGTGAACTTGATATGTCTATCAGAAACCGTCCTCAATATACCCTGAAACGCCAGGAACAAATAGATGCCTTGCAACGAAAACTCCGGCTGTCTCATTCCGATCAGGAGCGTTATGATCTTTACCGCGAATTATTCGGCAAATATCGCTCTTACCGTATGGACTCGGCTCTATGGGTGGCCAATCAGCGCGTAGAACTTGCCAAGCGCATGAAGAATCCCCTTTACATTCGTTCGGCTGAACTGAATATAGCCGAAGTAATGATAGGAGTGGCCATGTATAAGGAAGGGCTGGAAATACTGGATGGAATCAAGTCCGCTGATCTGGACGCTTCCGGCGTTTCCTATTATTATTATCAGTATCACCAGGTTTATACGCTGATGGCGGATTATGCTTTCTCTGATCAGATGAAAGAACATTACCGGGGGTTGGCATACCAATATAAAGATTCTATTATCAGTATGCGCCGTCCCGGTTCACAGGGTTATCTGTTGATGATGAGTGAGAAATTGCTGTATGAAGAAAAGTATGATGAGGCCATAGAGATACTGAAAAGTTGCTACAAGACACATGAAGAGAAGGGGTACAGTGTTGCCATTCCTTCTATCGGCCTCGCCAATGCTTATGCCTTTATGGGCAATACCGAATTGCAGAAGAAATATCTGGCTATTTCGGCTATTGCCGATATTCAGGCGGCAACGAAGGAATACATCTCCTTGTGGAAGTTAGCGAACCTTCTGTTTCAGGAAGGAGATATAAAACGTGCTTATACCTATATAGAATGTTCTATGCAAGATGCCACCTTCTGCAATGCACGCTATCGTACGCAGGAGATTTCGGAACTGCTTCCCGTTATCAGCCGGACGTACGAAAACAAGTTGAAGGAGGAGAAAACACAAATGGTTGCCCTGGTCATTCTGACATCTGTCTTGCTGATCATATTGCTGATTGCTCTGATGTTCATTTTCTATCAGATGAAGCGGCTGAATGTAGCCCGGAAAGCGGTGAACACTATGAATGAGGAACTTAAACATATCAATTCTGATCTGCATACACTGAATGATAAGTTGCAGGAATCCAATCAGGTGAAGGAAGAATATATCGGCTATGTATTCAATATGTGCTCTCTATATATCAACAAGCAGGAAGAACAACGGAAAATGCTTGCCCGTAAAATCAAGACCGGGCAATTGGATGATTTGTATAAGACTGTCAATTCCTCTTCTTTTGTTGCCAATGAGTTGAAAGAATTCTTCTACACGTTCGATAGTGTGTTCCTGAAACTCTATCCTAAGTTCATAGAACAGTTCAATACTTTACTTCAGGAAGATGAACGCATCTGTCCGAAGGAAGGTGAATTGCTGACCCCCGAGTTGCGCGTCTTTGCTCTGATCAGATTGGGTATTACAGATAGTGGGAAGATTGCGAACTTCCTTCATTATTCTGCCCAGACGGTGTACAACTATCGTCTGAAAGTGCGGAACAAATCTTTGCTTTCCAAGGATGAATTTATGGAAGCTGTGCAGCAAATAGGCTAATAAAACCTCTTTCTTTTTTCCTCAAATGTCTACTTAAATCTACTTTCCTGACTCATGTAGGGAAGTGGCTTTATATTGTATTTCAATTACTTATCATTTTAAAGCGTCTACTTATATCTACTTTACGTATCTACTCAGCTCTCTTACCCGGAAAGTTATGCTCTACCTTTGCCGTAGAAATTAAAGTTAACAATAGATTTTCTTTGGGTATTGGTTTTTATCGGGTAAACAGGTTACACGAGGATTATAGAAAAAAAGTCTGTGCCGTGTGCGGGCGAACAGAGATTCGCCCCTACAGGTACAGAGGTAAGAGAAAATTATTTTTTTATTAATTATAATAATAACCTTATGAAAAACATTTTTAGACTTGTCAAGGGACTTCTCCCTTTGTTGGGATTACTACTATCCCTGTCGCTTTCAGCACAAGACATCGTGGTGAAAGGGCATGTGAAGGATGCTACCGGTGAATCGGTTATCGGAGCTAACATTCTTATTAAAGGTACTTCTATAGGTACTATTTCCGATGTGGACGGCAATTTTACACTGAAGGCGGCTACCGGAAATGTACTTACCGTCACCTGTATCGGTTATAAAGGACAGGAAATCACCGTGACAGACAAACCTCTCATTGTAGTTACCATGCAGGAAGACAGCGAGTTGCTGGACGAAGTAGTAGTTATCGGCTACGGACAGGTGAAGAAAGGCGATGTGACCGGATCTTTGCTGATTGTGAAACCGGATGAGCTGAACAAAGGTAAGCAATTGACTGCTGAAGATGCTCTGGTGGGTAAAGTTGCTGGTGTGAATATCGTGCCGGGCATCGGTGCTCCGGGCAGCGGCGGTACCATCCGTATCCGTATGGGAGCTTCTTTGTCAGCAGATAATGATCCGCTGATTGTTATCGATGGAGTACCCGTAAGCAATACTTCTATCAGTGCCATCAATCCGAACGACATTGCTTCCTTTACAGTATTGAAGGATGCTTCTGCCACAGCTATTTACGGTTCGCGTGCTTCCAATGGTGTCATCATCATCACTACCAAGAAGGGAAGTGCTGACGGTACCTCCCGTCCCTCCTTCAACTATAACGGAAACATGACAGTAAGCAATGTATATCAGTATATGGATGTACTGTCTACTGAAGAATTCCGTCAGGCTTTTGCCGAGCATGCCAATGCTCCGGAGACTTTCAAGCTGGGCAATGCAGATGTAGACTGGCAGAAAGAAATCTATCGCGTGGCACTGGGTACGGATCATAACTTGTCCATGACCGGAGCTTTGAAGAATATGCCTTACCGTGTATCCGTAGGATATACTAACCAGAATGGTACATTGAAGAATAATAACTACGAGCGTATCAACGCCAGTGTAGGTCTGTCTCCGAAGTTCTTTGATAAACATCTTTCTGTAGATATTAACGTCAAGGGAAGTATTGAGAATAATCAACCGGTTTCAACAGGCGTGATTGGCAGTGCCATCTCTTTTGATCCTACCCGTCCTGTTTACGAAGACTATGAAGGTAATGTAGGTCTGGGATATTATACATGGATGAATGGCGGTAAACCCATCACGCTGGCCGCTGCGAATCCGGTTGCCGATCTGGAACTGGCTGACAAACTCGAAAAAACAAAACGTTCTATCGGTAACATTGCCCTCGACTACAAGGTGCACGGATTGGAAGACCTGCGCTTCAATCTGAATATGGGCTATGACATCCAGAAGAATGACAATCGTGAAAATGTGCCCGATCTTGCTCCCTCCATGTACACTGGTAATCAGAATGACGGTACGGGCAAACGCTATAAATACCATCAGACCAAGCGCAACACCTTGCTCGATTTCTATGCCAATTACGATAAGGAACTGAAAGATCATCACATCAATGCCATGGCTGGTTATGGCTGGCAACGTTTCTGGTATAAGAATAATAGTGTAACCACCGACACCGAAGGCAAAGAACTAGCTACTCCCCAGCATGCCGAAGCCGAACTTTACCTGCTTTCTTTCTATGGACGTGTAAACTACTCCTGGAAACAACGCTATATGTTGACGGCTACTCTGCGTGCAGATGCTTCTTCACGTTTTTCTCCCGATAACCGTTGGGGGTATTTCCCTTCAGTTGCGGCAGCCTGGCGTGTGAACGAAGAGGCTTTCCTCTCTAACTTCAAAGCCTTGTCCGATTTGAAACTCCGTTTGAGCTACGGCCAGACCGGTCAGCAATCCATCGGTTCATACTATCAGCACCTGCCGACTTATACGGCATCTTATGACGAATCCCGCTACTACTTCGGTGATCAATGGTACACCACTTACCGCCCCAACGGCTACGATCCCAACATTAAATGGGAGACTACGGAAACTTACAACATCGGTATCGACTACGGTTTCTTGAACAACCGCATCTCGGGTACGATTGACTACTACTGGCGTAACACGAAAGACCTGCTGAATAAGATATTCGTTCCTGCCGGAAGCAACTTTACCAATATGATTGAGACCAATATCGGTAATATGAAGAGTAAAGGTCTGGAAATCGGTATCAACGTGATTCCCGTGAAGAATAAGGATTGGGAATGGACTGTCAGCGGTAATTTTACCTGGAATACTTCTGAAATTACAAAGCTGAACACCATTGACCGTGAAGACAACTATGTGAAGACAGGTAATGCCGGTGGTACGGGTAAATATCTGCAAGTCCACATGGTAGGCGAAACTCCGAATACTTTCTACCTGTTGCAACAGGCTTATGATGATAATGGTAAGCCGCTGGATGGCAAATATATCGCAAAAGATGGTTCCGTCACCAGCAGCGAAGAAGATGCCAACAAGTACGTGACCGGCAAAAGCTCCAAAGCTCCTTACTACTGCGGTCTTTCTACCCGTCTGACATACAAGAACTGGGATTTGGGTATCAACGGACATGGAAGCTTCGGTGCTTATGTTTATAACTATGTGAAAGCCTCCGATTCTTTGGACGGACTTTATGGCGGAACCGGCGTTTCCAGCAATATTCTGCGTTCTACCCTTGAAACCGGATTTACGCAGGATCGCATCTATACCGATTACTTCCTGGAGAAAGGCGACTTCTTCCGTATCGACAACATTACGTTAGGACATACATTCGATAAGTTGTGGAACGAAAAGACCTCTCTTCGTCTCTCTTTCACCGTGCAGAATGTATGTACACTGACAGGCTATAGCGGTCTTGACCCGGAAATTTATAGCGGCATCGATAAGAACATCTATCAGCGCCCGCGTATGTTCATGCTGGGAGTAAATCTTAATTTTTAATTCATGAAAAATCAGAAAACAATGAAAACGAAATATTTCAAGTTAGCAAGTATATGTCTGGTATCTCTCTTCCTTCTTTCTTCTTGTCTGGGAGATTTGGATACATTGCCTTTGGACGACAATGAATTGGTGGGCGAGAAGGTTTATTCTACGCCTGAGGGATACATCGGAGTATTGGCAAAGTGTTACGCCAGCCTTATCCAGACCGGACAAAAGGGTGGTGATGGCGGAAACGGCGACGTGCCGGGTATTGATGAAGGTTATAGTGGCTATACACGTGCTCTGTTCTATTTGCAAGAGGCTTGTACGGATGAGATCGTTTTCCATTCCGGTGGCAGTCATGGAAGTTTGTCACTGTTGTATATGAACTGGGACCCTTCGACAAAGATTATTTGCTATTCATATTATCGTCTGTATATGGCCATTAACTACTGTAATGAGTTCTTGCGCGAAAGTACGGAAGGGAAATTGAAAGACCGTGGCGTATACGATGCTTTGCAGGCTGAAATGCCTTATTACCGTGCCGAAGCACGCTTCATCCGTGCTTATTGCTACAGCATGATTTGCGACTTGTACGGTTCGGGTCCTTTCATTGATGAAACGATGGATGTAGGTACGATTCCTCATCAGAAGACCCGCCAGGAAATCTACGACTATGTGATTTCCGAAACGGAAGAACTGACAACCTTGCTGAAAGAACCGAAGCGGAATGAATATGGTCGTGTGGATCGTGTATCGGCTTGGTTTCTCCTGGCACGTGTTTATCTGAATGCCGAAACATGGGTAGGCAAGAATGAATATACCAATGCTTATAAATATGCCAAGAAGGTAATTACGGAAGGTAATTATCCGCTGGCTTCCGATTATCGCCACATCTTCTTGGCAGACAATGAAACTTGTTCCGAAATCATCTGGCCTTTGGTGCAGGATGCTGACTATGCACAGAGCAGTGCCGGAACCAACTTTCTGATTAAAGCATTGATGAATGGTCCGATGGATAGCTATGTAAAAACCGGAGTAGGTAGCCGTGGTTGGGGTAATGCCCGTGTGAAGGTGGCGCTTGTAGATAAGTTTGATGAGGCTGACCAAACCTTCTATGAAAATGATCCCTGGGGAGATAATAAGAAAGATAAGCGTGCACAGTTCTTTACTATCGGTCATACAAAGGAAACCTGGGTAGAAGGTAAGGCTTTCCAGAAGACTTTTGAGAATGGTTATGCGTGCATCAAATGGAGAAATGTAACCAAGGACCGTAAGGAATTGGTAGATGGCGGTACTAAGTATTCGTCTGTAGACCTCCCGATGTTCCGTACGGCAGATGCTTACCTGATGGCTGCTGAGGCTATTCTTCGCGGGGCTGCGGAAGGCACGCGTGCTGAGGCGCTGGGTTATGTGAATGAAATCAGAGACCGTGCTTATATGTCTGGTAACTATGGTGACGGGGTATCCGGTCGTATTACCGACGGCCAGTTGAATCTGGACTTCATTCTGGATGAAAGAGCCCGTGAGATGAATATGGAGTTGGTGCGTCGCACAGACCTGATCCGCTTTGGCAAATTCACAAAAGGATATAACTGGGACTGGAAAGGTAGCAGCGACGGTGAAGTTGGTACGTATGTGGGTAAAGATGTGAACGATAAGTACAAATTGTATCCCATTCCGCAGGATGAGTTTACCACGAACCCGTATCTGACACAGAATCCGGATTATCAGAAATAAGGATGAAGGTTGATTCATTACTTTCCGGTTATGAATATAATTTTAGGCGCGGATTACGCGGATTACACGGATTAATGGCTGCGCTATCACACTATATTACAGGAAAAGAATCCGTGTAATCCGCGTAATCCGCGCCTAAATCATTATCAGCATTAGTTCATTACTATAACGTTTTTACTAATACAATAATAAATACATTAAAAATAACAACTTGTTTATGAGAATGAAACGAACTCTTTTTTCAATCGTCCTGTTAGCCGCTTTGGCTGTGCAAGGCTTATATGCACAAGCTACACGCGAAGAAATCTTCAATGATATTGCAACGACAGGTGGTGTATATTACGCTTACCCCGGTCCTTCGGGCGTCCAGACCAAGGCTCCGAAAGGTTATGAACCGTTCTATATCAGTCACTATGGCCGTCATGGTTCCCGCTGGCTAATTGCGGATGAAGACTACGTCCGCGTGATGGAAGTATTTGAGAAAGCCCATGCAGCCGGAGCATTAACCGATTTGGGCGAAGATGTCCGTAAACGTCTGGACATTGTCTGGGCAGATGCCAAAGGACACGGCGGCGACCTCAGTCCGGTAGGAGTGATGCAACAACGAGGCATTGCCGAACGTATGTATCAGGCATTCCCTGAAGTATTTAAAGGCGAACCGCAAATGTCTGCCCGCTCTACCGTAGTTATCCGTTGCGTGCTCAGTATGGATGCATTCTGCGAACGCCTGAAGGAATTCAACCCGAAGATGCGGATTGAGCGCGAATCCAGCAATAAATATATGGATTACCTAAATTTCCATACACAGGAAGCTATGAAGTTTACTTCACGCAAAGGGCCTTGGTATGAGGAATTCCGTAAGTTCGAAGAAGAACATGTCCGTCCGGAACGTCTGATGAATACACTGTTCAATAGCAAAGAGTATATTCGTAAGAATGTGAATCCTGAAGAACTGATGCGCGGTCTGTATTGGGTTGCTTCTGATATGCAGAACGTGGAACCGGAGGTTTGTTTTTATGATATCTTTGAGAAGCAGGAATTGTTTGATATCTGGCAGATACATAACTATAAGAACTATGTATGCGACGGCCCTTCGCCCATGACGAACGGACTGATGCTGGCAAACGCTAAATCTCTGGTTGAGAATATCATGGACTCGGCAGACGCGGCGATTGCCTCCGGTACAAACTCGGCCACTTTCCGCTTCGGACACGACGGTAATGTTATTCCTCTGGTAGGCTTGCTGAGACTGGAGAACTGTTATAATGAAGAGTCCGATCCGGCCAAATTCTATCAGGCATGGTGTAACTTCAAAATGGTGCCTATGGCTGCCAATGTGCAGATTGTTTTCTTCCGTAAGAAAGGCAGTGCAGACGATATCATCGTGAAGTTCATGCTGAACGAGAAAGAAGTGAGTATCCCGGTGAAGACCGACATCGCTCCTTTCTATCACTGGAAGGACGTCAGGGCATTCTACAAAGACCTGCTGTCCCAACTGCCGGATAGACCGTAAATCATAAGGAATACGGAATAGAACGCAAATTACACAGGTTACGCAATTTCTTTCAGGCCCCTATCGGTTGCCTTATATAAGACGAAAATTTGCGTAATTTGTGTAATTTGCGTTCTGTCTTTATTCCCCACTTGCTTTTCCGTACTTTCGTGCATTCATCCAATAAAATAAAAGAAGAACGATATGAAAATACGTGTAGGCTTTGGCTTCGATGTACACCAGTTGGTGGCAGGACGTGAACTCTGGTTAGGCGGTATCCGCCTGGAGCATGAGAAAGGATTACTCGGACATTCGGATGCCGACGTGCTGATTCATACCATTTGCGATGCCTTGCTGGGAGCCGCCAATATGCGTGATATCGGTTATCATTTTCCCGATACCGCAGGAGAGTTCAAGGACATAGACAGCAAAATATTACTGAAGAAAACCGTAGAACTGATTGCAACCAAAGGCTATTCCGTGGGCAACATTGATGCAACCATCTGTGCGGAACGCCCCAAACTGAAATCCCATATTCCCGCCATGCAGCAGACGCTTGCCAAAGTAATGGGAATAGATGATGACAACATTTCCATCAAAGCCACTACTACGGAAAAACTTGGTTTTACCGGTCGCGAAGAAGGTATCTCAGCTTATGCAACAGTTTTGATAACCAAAGAATATACTGATTTCAACCTAATAAACTACCTAAAAACTAATTACTAACAACATGAAGAGAATTTCTTTAACCCTTTGTCTGGCTTTTCTGACAGTTCTGTTCTGCCAGGCACAGGTTGCCCCCTTAAAGTTTAACAAGAACGGAGAGTTTAAAATCGTCCAGTTTACCGACATCCATTTTCAGTATCACAATCCAGCTTCAGCCATTGCCTTGAAGCGTATCAATGAAGTTCTGGATGCCGAACGTCCCGATTTGATTGTTTTTACTGGAGATGTAGTTTATGCACCGCCTGCTGATACAGCCATGCGAGCCGTACTTGATTGTGCTTCCTCCCGTAAGATACCTTTTGTCGTGACTTTCGGTAACCATGATAACGAACAAGGTAAAACGCGTGCCGAATTATACGATATAATCCGTTCCATGCCTTACAACATCCAGCCCGACCGTGGTAGCGTTGAGTCTCCCGACTACGTCCTCACCGTGAAATCTTCGGATGGTAAGAAAGATGCTTCAGTGCTCTATTGCCTGGATTCTCACTCGTACTCCAAATTACCGGATGTGAAAGGGTATGACTGGCTTACCTTTGATCAGGTGAACTGGTATCGTCAACAAAGTGCAGCTTTTACCGCTAAGAATAACGGAAAGCCTTTGCCTGCTTTGGCATTCTTCCACATCCCGCTGTCCGAATACAACGAAGCAGCTTCTGATGAGAACGCCATCCTTTATGGTACGCGTATGGAGAAAGCTTGTTCAGCTGCTATTAATACCGGTATGTTTGCCGCTATGAAGGAAGCAGGTGATGTAATGGGTACTTTTGTCGGACATGACCATGATAATGACTATTCAGTCATGTGGAAAGGTATCGTACTGGCTTATGGACGTTTCACAGGTGGTAATACGGAATATAACCATCTATCTAACGGTGCACGCGTAATTGTGTTGAAGGAGGGGGAACGTACCTTTACTTCCTGGATACGCCTGAAAGGTGGTGAGTTAAAAGATAAAACAGTCTATCCCGACAGCTATGTGAAGGATGACTGGCGTAAACGTCCGCTGGTTACGGAGTAATACAGCAAGGAAAGTATATATTCAAATAGTTGAGGCTGAATCAAAAATCCTAGTTTGATTCAGCCTTTGTATGTTATGACAATCTTATAAAGAATGATGTCATTTTGTGAAAGAGGATTACTTTACTTTTACAATAATCTGTGTGAATGATCGCGGAGCAAATGAATATGTTATTTTCTCACCGGAAGTTTTTATTTCTTCTTTCTTTATATCAACGTTCTGTTCGTTTACAGAGTTTGTAATATTTGTATTTGCTCCTGATACAATATTGGCTGTCGCTTTTTTATCGAAAGAGCCGGTTTGAGAAAGGATATCAGCTGTAATAGCTTTGTCTTTATTACGGTTAACGACATTGATCACTACTTCGTTCCGTGAAGGTTCATAAGTGGATGAAACGTCCAGATAAGGAACTTCTTTATATTTATTAGTAGAATATGCCGGACTTTTTATGTATATGTCCAGTGCTTTTCCACGGCAATTATTGGCAAAAAGATAGAGTGGGTAATAAGTGGTTTGCTTCCATAATTTATCATTGTCAACACGCATCGGAGCAATGACATTTACTAATTGCGCCATATTGGCCATCTTGACAATGTCGCAAGTACGTAAGAATATATTAAGGTATTGCGCTACAATAAGAGCGTCCTGTAAATCATATATTTCCGATAGGGTATTGTCAGTACCTCCGAATGTCCGAGTCCATGCATTCCATTCGTCGAAAGCTATAAAAACATCTTTGGAAGAACGATTCTTCATTTTCGCTTCCTTTATCTGTTGTTCTACAATACGGATGTAGTTCTCTACTTCAATAGTATTTGTCAGATATGTGTAGTAATCTGAGGTGTTGTGCGAATAATGATGAAGAGAGATGTAATCGATGTAGTTATACATTTCGTCCAGTATTGTCCGGTTCCATTTATTCCAGTCGGCATCGTAATTGCTTGAACCGCTGGCAATGAGCTTGATGTCTTTATCAATCCAGCGCATTAATTTTGCTGTTTCTATTGCCATTTTAGAATAATCTTCGGGTGATTTGTGTCCCATTTGCCACGGACCGTCTACTTCATTGCCTAACCCCCAATACGTTACTTTATGCGGTTTTTCAAATCCATTTTTACGGCGAAGGTCTGAGTAGTATGTTCCTTTCTCCACATTGCAGTATTCCACCCAATTTCGTGCTTCATCCAATGAACCGGTTCCCAGATTGACACAGAAATAAGGTTCCACTTTTGCTTTGCGGGCAAATTGAATGAATTCATCTGTTCCTATCATATTACTTTCTTTACCTCCCCAAGCCAGGTCAATCCGAGTAGGGCGTTTGCTACGATCTCCAATACCATCTTCCCAATGGTAACCTGAAACGAAATTCCCTCCGGGCCATCGTAAGATGGAAACTTTTAACTCTTTTGTCTGTTCGATGACGTCTTTGCGAAAGCCATCTTCATCTGCCTGAATAGATTTCGGGTCATAAATACCTCCATATATACCTTGTCCCAGATGTTCCGAAAAGTTTCCGTATAGATGAGGATTGATCTGGTCAATTACGCGATCTGTGTCTATTTTTATAATTGCTCTTTCTTGAGCAATCGTCTCATTGGGAAATAGGAATAAGAGAGAAGCAAATAATAAATTATACTTTTTCATAATGGTTGAATTAATAGATTTATAATAATACGGGAGTGTTGTTAACCGCTGCAAACATACATATAACACTCAAAAGTAATCATTCAAAAAATACTAGAAATCATTCAAACGCCTGAAATAACAGATTATTGATACTTAATGACGGCTTATTTTCACTGGTATTTGAATGAGGGGGATATCTTTGCATTACGATGTTGTTAACCCTCGTTAATGTTTTTATTGAACCTGTTTTATTAATCTTTAAAACTAATAAGATGATGAACGATTTCTTTAGTAACAAGCTTCGCTTGTTGAAATTTATTCTCTTATCAATAGCCTTAGGAAATTTCTTCATATCAGAAGGCTATGCAACGACAAAGTCTGTTGTTATTACTCAGCAAGAGAAAACAGTAAAAGGGAAAGTTACCGATGACAATGATGAACCTTTGATAGGGGTGTCAGTGCGGGTTGCCGGTACGAGTGCAGGTACTGTTACTGACTCTGATGGAATGTTTCAGTTGAATGTTGCTGGTACCGACGTTTTGGAATTTTCTTACGTAGGCTATAAAACTGTAAAAGTTATAGCTGGAAATAAACCATTTCTTTCTGTTATATTGAAAGAAGATCAGGAAATTCTGGATGAGATTGTTGTGGTGGGATATGGAACTAAACGTAAAGGGAGTATTGCTGCGGCAGTCACTACTATTGGTACAGAAGATATCGCCCGTACTACTTCTTCGACTGTTTCTGGAGCATTGGTTGGTAAAATAGCCGGTATCACTACCCGACAGAAGTCGGGACAGCCGGGTAGCGGTACTTCTATTCAGATCAGAAATATGGGTACTCCTCTCTTTGTGATAGATGGTATTATAAAAGATGAGGCACAGTTTAATAATCTGGATGTAAATGATATTGAGAACATTTCTATACTGAAAGACGGAGCAGCTGCCATCTATGGAGTAAAAGCAGCGAATGGAGTCGTACTGGTTACTACAAAAATGGTTCTAAGAACCAAAAGGCAGCCGTAACTTTGGACTTCAATTACAGTTGGCAATCATGGACTTCTTATCCCAGAATGTTGAATGCGTATGAATGGCAATATGCTAATTATATGAAGGAGGCTAATCTGGGTACCCTGTCAGTTTCTCCGGATGTGGCTAGAGCTGAATTGGAAAAATGGCGTACGGGATATTATAATCCAGAAACTGGCGAAGACTATCGTGGATTTGATTGGGGAGATAACTATGTTAGTAATGCAGCACCTCAATCATACATACATGCAAACCTGAGTGGTGGTGGAAATAAGACCACCTATTATTTATCAATCAGTAATATTGACCAGGATGCGGTTTTCAAGGATTATAATTTTCAACGTACTAATATTCAGTCTAATTTCAATATTGATATCAGTGAGAAACTGAAGTTGGGTTTCCGGTTGAACGGACGTTTGGAGAATCGTACTAATCCAGCTCTTCCGGGTAGTGATGATTATGCAAATGCCCGTCAGGCGGTTTTTAATCTTCCGCCCATTTATCGTCCTTATGCAAATGATAACCCCAACTATTTGAATAATGTACCCGGTGCTTCTGGGCTTAACCTGGCTGCACTAACTACTGATAATGCAGGTAAATCAGATAACAATACTACCGTGGTACAGATTGATTGGGATATGGAGTGGAAAACACCCATTAAGGGGCTGACGGGGAAAGGCATTTTCTCCTATTGGACCTCTCAGAATAAGGTGAATAATCTGGAGAAAGGTTGGAAAGAGTATACTTATGACAGGGCTGCGGATGAATACATTGTAGCCTATGATAAATCAGCTGCTAATGAAACTTGGATGGAAAGATTTGATACGACTATCAAAGAGTTTTCCGGACAGTTTCTGCTAAATTATGACAATATGTTTGGTAAACATCATGTAACAGGTGTAGGTGGTTTTGAGTTTACCAAACGGGATTATCATTCGCTGAATGTACAGCAACATCCAGTTGAAAATGAATTTATAGATCTTATATCAACTAATGATAACAACTTGGTAAGCGAGAATAAAGCTATAACTTCTACAGCCAGCTGGGTATTCCGTGCAGGTTATGATTATGAAAACCGTTATATTCTTGATTTATCGGCCCGTTATGATGGTTCATGGAAATTCCCGAAAGGCAACCGATGGGGCTTTTTCCCCTCAGTTAGTGCGGCATGGCGTATTTCGGAAGAGAATTTTTTTAAGAATTCATCTATAAGTAGCTGGTTTTCGAATCTGAAGTTGAGAGCGTCGTATGGTATGATGGGAGATGATAATCTGGGCGGTTTGTATCCTGACTTTGCATACCTTTCTGGGTATACTTATTACAAAGGTCAGTCACTTATGCCTGATGACCCGTTCAGTTCTGTGAAAAGTAAAAAAGTAATAGGCTCGGCACCTAAGGGAATTCCTGTAACCACCATTTCATGGATGAAAATTAAATTGATGAATGTCGGTATTGATTTTGGCTTCTTTGATAATCGGCTTACAGGAGAGTTTGACCTCTTTAAACGTATGCGTGATGGTATTCCGGGTACACCGAGTGATATTATGTTTCCGTTGGAGACAGGTTTGAGTGCTTTACCTGAGAATATGAATTCAGATATGACGGTAGGATTCGATGCATTTGTGAAATGGAATGATAAAGTTGGAGATTTAAAGTATAGTGTTGGGGCTAATATAACATTTGCCCGACAGAAAAATGGTAAACGTCATGGAGAAATATTCGGTAATGCATGGGATAAATATCGTTGGGCACAATCCAATCGCTGGTCCAATGTAGTGCTCAATACAGATCAGGGTAATGCCGGAGGTGTATGGATGTGGGAAGTTATCGGTCGTTTTGAAACACAGGAACAGATTGATAGTTATCCGGTTGATCAGGACGGTCAAAATAATGCTACTGTTCGTCCAGGTGACGTAATACTTCGTGACGTCAATGGTGATGGAATTATCAATGATTTTGACGAACGTCCTCAAGCCTATGCATCGGCTGACTGGCCCTGGGATTCAAGCACATCCAATAAGAATCCGTTGATTTCAATGGGCATTAATTTAGGCTTTGAATGGAAAGGATTTGATGTGGCTGCTGACTTTGCCGGTGGTTTTAAAAATACATTTGTTGCTGACTGGGATTTGAAGTGGGGTGTAACGCGCAGCGTGAATGGATATTACTATAACAATATTGACGTATGGAGGCATGAAGATATTTTTGATCCGAAGTCTCCTTGGATTCCAGGGAAATTCCCGGCCTTGCGTGGACAGGAAAGTCATTCGGGGCGTTGGTGGAACAGTTTCTATACGAGAGAAGTTAATTACCTGCGTCTCCGTAATCTTGTAGTTGGCTATTCTTTACCCAAAAACTGGATAAGAAAGGTAGGTATGGAACAATGCCGCATATATTTCCAAGGAACCAATCTTTTCTGTCTGAGTTCGTTGCATGATTATGGTTTTGATCCTGAAATTTCAACAGTGAATGGTCAGGACTATCCGCAACATAAGGTATTGACATTAGGTGTTAACGTTAAATTTTAAAAGAAGAGCATAAATATGAAAACAAAAATATTAGTATATGCATGTGTCGCTTTGTTGAGCTTTACCTCGTGTGAAGACTGGTTGAGTCAGAATGATCCCAAAGAATTATCCGAGGATCAAGCATATTCATCTGTTGCCAGTATCAGTAGTATTGCTGCAAATTTATACGAGCGCATCAAGTTGGACCAGAACTTCGCTTCGGATAATGAATCTTATGATATATGCAGGTGGGATGAGGCTACCAGTAATAGTTATTATTGGCAATTTTCGAGTAATGTTGGTCGTACCTACCGTAATTACTATGATTATAATCTGATAAGGGATATCAATATTCATATCAGGAATTTGTCAGAGAAAACCTCACATTTGCCTGAAAATCAACGTGCTTATTTTCTTGGTGAAGCACGTTTTCTAAGAGCATTTACTTACTTCAATATGGTGAAAAATCTGGGAGGTGTACCTTTAATTACAGAAGTGTACGATTATAGTACTACTCCGATAGAATATGCTAAACCCCGTGATACAGAGGCAGCCGTATATGAGTTTGTTGCGACAGAAATGGATGAAGTGAAAGAGGCGCTTGATATTGCTCCGCAGGGAAGTAGTTTACTCACACGTGCCACTAAGGCTTCTGCATTGGCACTCAAGTCACGTGCAATGTTATATGCAGGTACTTTAGCCTACAATGAGGATAAAAGTAAAATAATGGGATTGACCTTGACAAGCGGAGCAGTCGGAATCTCTAAGAATAAAGCAACAGAATATCTGCAAAGTTGTATTGATGCCTATCTGGAACTAAAGGAAATAGGACGGTATTCTTTGCTAAAAGGTACTGGAAGCAGTCTGGGTGAGAACTTTAATAATGTGTTTGTATCCAAGACGAATAATCCGGAACTTATTCTCATTCGTGATTATGATGGAAGTACTGATTTCCCAAACAATTTTACAGTGTGGAATATTCCTCGTTCTCAACGTTCAACTGCTAATTTTGGTGGCCATGTGAACCCGACATTAAACTTGGTCGAGAGTTTTGAAACTATAAATTCCGGTTCATCACAGTTGAATGCTTATGTGGGTAATGAGATTATCGAATCAATGGGAAATGAAACTTCCGCTTATAACTATGTTCTTTATGATTCTCCGATGGGTATTTTCGAAGGACGTGATCCGCGTTTGTGGGGAACCGTAATTCTGCCTGGTGCGGATTTCAGAGGAAAAGAGATTCAATTACAGGCAGGGCTGGCTGTGAAAACTGCTTCCGGTTATGATTTGAAAATGCTGGATTTAATCGAGAATGTATACGATCCGGACAAAAACTTTTATAATGGGCAGCAACTGACCAGCATTGACGGTCCTATCCGTAATAGTTATTATACCAGCCATACAGGTTTCTTGTTGCGTAAATATATAGATCCGGTTACTGGTTCCGAAGCATCAGGAAAGAGCGCAGTACCGTATATCATTTTCCGATATGGAGAAATTCTGCTTAATGCGGCTGAGGCTGCTTATTATCTTAATCAACTTGGTGTTGCTAATTATAAAGGCAGCAATACATTACAGTTGTCTTCTGATTGTCTGAATGAAGTAAGAGAACGTGCCGGAGGTACTGCTTTCCGTATTGAAAGTTCGGATTTGACACTTGCACTTTTGCAGAATGAGCGTAAGATAGAGTTGGCTTTTGAGGATCATCGTTTTTATGATCTGAAGAGGTGGCGTATTGCTGATCAGATATGGTCGGGTGACTGGAATACTTCGACAGCCCGGATGACTGGCTTGTGGCCTTATAAAGTGTATGCTCCGGGACAGCCGGAAGATGGAAAGTGGCTTTTCCGAAGGGTGTATATTGAGCATCGTGGTAATGATAATGAGAAGGGATTACCTATCCGATTCGGACAAGATATGTATTATGCAGAATATCCGATGACAGAAGGTAATCCGTATATTGAGAAGAATCCGAAACACTAAAACCTATTAATAGTAAATTGATTATGAAAAAGATTATTATATTATTATTGGCTACGATATTGTTTACTGCTTGTGAGTATGATAATTATGATGCGCCGAGCGTAACTTTCTCTGGGCAATTACTCTATAATGATAAACCATTTCTATGTGATGGTAATGATGCGCGTGATATATTTCTCTTTTTCCAGGAAGGGTTTGGTAAGGTAGACTGGGGAACGAAAATGCACACTTTGGCTGATGGTTCATACCAGCAATTGCTACATTCCGGAGAATATAAACTAACTTTAGGGAATGTAAAGTATCCGTTCGAAATAAATGAGTTTCCAGCTGGGACAGTAGGATATGATTCTATTTATTATGATCTGAAAAAGGATGTACGTCAGGATTTTCACATCACACCTTATTATGAGATATCTGATTTGGATGCAAAATTAGAAGGCATTAACATTGTTGCCAAGTTTAAGGTGAAGAAAGTTTCCGGAACGAGTAAGCCTGCTCCACGTATAGTGAAAGCTCGTATTTATTTAGGTATTAACTACTTTGTAAACAGTAAAGTCCGGTTGTTGCCGAACAGGAAGTGGAAGCTAATTTTAGCGGTGACGGAGAACTGACGGTGTCTATAGATGCGATAAAATATCGTACCGGCTATAAAGAGAATTACAGGGACAATGCTTTTTATCGTGTGGCACTTGAGTTGGAGAACATTCCTGATTATTATCTTTTCTCAGAAACGAAAGAAATTACTGGAATTCCGGAAGAGTTTGATGATATTACGAATCAATATTTAAAGAATTATAAACAGCCGTTTAATGTTGTTTCCTATTTCCCGGATTCTCGTCGTGGCATCCTTTCAGACTGGTTAACATCTAACGCAGCCGTACAGTATACAATGTATGACGGTTGGAGTGACCGCTTGTTTATGTGTGCTGAGAACTGGGGGAATCCTACTGCCTTACAGGGAGCTGTTTATCAGACATTCACTTTGCCTGCAGGAAAATACCTGTTTATAGCTACCCGTGGTTTCAATTGGTGGGATATTGAAAATGAAGGTGGAAAAGACCGTGCTTTCTTTGTTGTAGCAAAAGGTAAAGGAATTGAATGGAAAAGTCCGAGTATTATAGCCCAGAGTGATTGTGGAGATCCTGCAAGTCGTGTTTCCATGCCACTTAATATAACTTTGGAACAAGAAACGGAAGTTAGTATGGGATATGTAGTCAATTTCCCGGGTGGAGAAACGAATGCATTATCATTTACAGCATTTACTATCTATGCAATTTAGAATATGGACAATAAAATAATGAAAATTATAGCAGTTGTTTTTTGCCTGATGCTGAATGCAGGATGTTCAGATAATGATGATTTAACAGAGGAGCCTCCAGGCCCGGTTCATAATGAAAATATTAGTATAGGTTCCGGTAATCCGGAACTTATACTCGCCTGGAAAGAGAATACAGGTTATACAGTAACAATAGCAGGATGGGGGCAGAAATATATACCTGTCGATGAAGCGATTGTGTGTTTAGAGGTATTCCCAGTAGGTGTACAGTCGTCTAAATGGTACAGGGCAGCGTATCAGGAAGCAGAAAAACAAAATGATCGATTGGTTTGTAAAGCCAGGATAATCACAGACTCCGGTTCTGATTTTGAAGTGACGGATATATATACCGTGGCGGAGAATGAAGATAGATTACGCTTGTCGAGAGTAGTAGATGTCATGAAAGCTTCCGGTAAGGATCATGCGTTCAACTCTTACTTTATGGTGCGGAATGAAGTACAGCAAGCTATTACCGGATGCGAATATTTCATACCTTCTCTCATATATAAAGATGAATCTAATTTAAGTGAATCCTCCATAGGAGCAGATTTTACTCATGATTGGATACTGGCTCGTGAGGAACGTATGGGATTACCTCTGGCCATGTTCAGAAATAAAAGTTCGGAGGTATCTGTTGCTTTGGCAGACTATAATCTCAATCCGGTTACTTTTAAGGAAGAGGTGGGAATGGATCATCTGGTAAATGCGGATATGCATTTCGGCTCATTGGGTTTTTATTTGGCAAGCCAAAGTCCTGCATTAGTATATTGTTTTCCTGGTTCTGAAGGTGAGCATACTTATGCAGATGGAGGTGGAAGTCGTGAAAGACGGTGGGCGCGTCGGAGTCATCCTGTACGGGTTGGTGTAGAGCATGCCTATATGCTGGAATTGCAATTTAAAAAAGAAGCAGCTTTTCCAAAAGCGCTTGAGGAACACTGGAAAGCGACGTTCAATCTGTACAATCCTGAAGTATTGGAGGTGGATAACGAAGATGTAATGAATTACAGTCTGGAGGTTTTAGATCATTATTGGCTGAAGGATAATGATGCCCCCGGTTTCCCTTTCTCCGTACATCTTCCAAGTGGAGAAGTGAATGAGATTTCCTATTCTATGGGATTTGTGGGGATGCAGATTCCTTGCGCATATTATCTTTATCGGAAAGGTTTGGAAACCAATAATTCCATCTATACGGATAAGGGAGAGCAGATACTTGATTTCTGGGCGGAGAACAGTTCGGCGCCTAATGGGATGCCACGGATATGGTGGGATATATCTCCTTGGAATTTCTTTCGTAATCATAATGACTTACGTAATATGCAAGGTGGATTGGAGGCTATGATTTTAGCATGGTCCCATGCTGAAAAACATTTTCCCGGAAGTAAAACTAATTGGTTGGATTATTGCCGGCGGTCAGCTGACTGGATGGTGAGCCGACAATATGCCGACGGTAGCTGGGACAAAGCTTTTGACAATGGCGGAACTTCTATAGATTCGGGTAAACTACTTACTTCCAATCTGATCCGTTTTCTTACTTACATGTATATAGTTACTAAGGAAGAATGCTATAAGACAGCTGCTGTTAAAGCCGGAGAATTTTGCTATCGCGAGATTCATGAACCCTATAAATATGTGGGAAGTGTAATTGATAATCCGTATGTAAAAGACCGTGAGTCCGGGCAAAAGATTATTGAGGCTTTCCTTTGTTTGTACGATTTAACCGAAGATGAAAAATGGCTTGAAGGAGCATCCCAAGCGGCTTATTACACTGTAACCTATATGTATGCTTGGAATATTCCGGCGGCCGGAGGAAATAACCTCATGGCTTGGGATAGCAAAAAGACTACTGTTGGAATTACAATCATTTCCACCGGACATTCCGGAGCAGATTGTGGGCTTTCATATAATTCTTTTGAATACTTGAGACTCTATGTTTTGACAGGCGATGAGTATTTCTTGCATATTGCCCGGCTATTGGAGAAAAATACGAAACAGACTATGGATTATGATGGTACGTTGGGGTATGCTTATCGAGGATTGCAGACGGAAGCCTTAAGATTGGTCACCCGTTGGGGAGATGGGGTTAATTTGTGGTTACCCTGGGTTACTGCATCTGCTTTAGATCCATTGTTCAAGATACGGGATGCTTATGGAGATATGGATATAGAACGTATAGGAACAGAATCTTTATCTACATTGAGACAGAAAGATGCGGTATATGCTACACATCAGGGAATAATATATTAATTCAGGAACTTATGGAAAAAGATAGAAGAATAATAAAGGTTGTATTTCGGATACTGATGATATCAGGATTTTGTCTATTGGGCATATCCTGCCATTATCATGCGATTATCGGGAAAAGTGATTTGAAAACTATTTCTCAGGAATGTATAGAAGAGAGTGATACAGAGAAAATCATTAAAAATGGTGATTATTCCCTTATACTAAGAGAAGGGGATGAAGGTTTTGCTGTATTTTTACAGAATGGTAAAGAGATAGTAGGAAGCCAAGAACTGCCTGCATGGATCACTGTCCGGGGAAGTGATACTTTACCAACGGGGGAATATATCGAAACTGATTATAAGCAACCTTATCATCAGGTCATAAGAAAGAAATATGGCTTTTGTGCTACAGCCAGTGTCAACACGGAAAAAGGGTCTGTATTTATTGTAGAAGATAAATATACTTTATTAAAGGATGGAGTATTTGGGATATATAGAGATGTGAAGGTGAAAGAAGCACGGGCAGAGGATGTCGGATTTGCCAGTACAATTTCATTTCAAACCGGGCTTCGTTCGTCTGATAACAATGATTTCGAGTATTTTATTCCTTCTGTTTTATATAGAAATACCTCTGAAGTAAGAGAGGATGCGGTTGCTGCTGACCTGAATACTGACCGGATGTATGTAAAAGAAACGCGTACGGGACTGCCACTGGCTATGCTTCGGGAAAAGATAACAGGAACTACTTTAACCCTCATGCATTATAATCCTAGGATAGATGTCGGACAAAATCCTGGTGGTGGAACATTCTATGAGGTGAATGATGTGTTACAATATGGTTCAATAGGTTACTCTATATATCCTTCATTGTCGGTGGATTTTCATTATCCGTGTGCAGAAGGGCCCAGAACGTATGAAGTTGCCGGAAGAAAAAGGGATGCAAAGACTATATGGTCCAAAAGATACCATTCGGTGAAAGAGGGTAATATACATAGCTATTCTGTAGCCTTGATTCCTGATAAAAAGGATAATTATAATGAAGCTATGATGTATGCGTTTGGTATGGGCTATAAAACGGAAGAACCGACAATCGTGGATATGAATATGGATGAAATTTATCGGCAGAATATAGAACTTTTTAAAGCTGAATATCGGATGTTTGGAAAGGGAAACATAAAAGCGGCAGGTTTACCATGGTCACTTGATTTACCTGATGGTACAAACACTGAAGGGATATCTTTTCAAATGGGTTTTGTGGGACAACAAATAGCCGTTGGATATCACATGTATCGTTATGGTCTGGATCATCATGATTCAGAGACTAAGGAAAAAGGTAAATCAATGGTTGATTTCTGGGTTTCTGATGCCATCATGAAAACTTATTTCCCCACTGTATGGTGGGATCCTGCTGATAATGCCACAGCCGGACAAAGGCGGGAATATCCAAGTTTTCTTCGATGTTTTGTGGATGGCATGGAGGGATTACTGGATGCCTATCGTATTTCTGTGGCTCACAATGAGCCTCAGGAAGCGTGGAATCAAGCTCTTAAAAGGGTTGCTTCTAATTTGGTGAAGAAACAAAATGAAGACGGCTCTTTTTATAGAGCATATAAGACGAATGGTGATGTTGAGACGGGAGGGGATAGGAATACTCATGGTACTTCTAAATTGAATACTCCGGTGGCTATTAGATTCCTGGTGAAGATGTTTGAACATACTGGAGAGACTAAATATAAAGAAGCTGCAATCAAAGCTGCTGATTTCTCTTACAATGAACTGTATTTGAAATTAGGGAAATATGTAGGTGGAACTCCGGACAATCCTAATACTGTTGATAAAGAGGCAGCTATATTTGCTCTCTACGGATTCAATGCCATACATGAACTGACAGGGGATCTGAAATATCTGAAAGCGGCAGAACATGCTGCAAATTGTGCTATGAGCTGGACATATTGTTATGATTTTGCCATTCCTAACCGAGATGCAATGGATGCCAAAAAGAATCCTTTTGTTAAAGGAGGCATTACAGGGTTTTCTATTATTGCTACAGGACATTCGGGTGCTGATAATTTTATAGCTTATATGTTTTATGAAATGTATAAATTGTATATCAAAACCGGAAATGAACTCTATTTACATATGGCAAACTCTTACAGAATAATACGAAACTGAATACAGACTTTGACGGTAGAATGAATTATAAATATCGTGCATTTATGCCGGAAGCAACTAATGTTGCTGATTTAGCTTTCAGGTCTGTATCCTTGTGGCTTCCATGGGCAAGCATTGCGAACATTGAGCCGATTGTTAATCTGGAAGAAGCTTTCGGAAAAAAAGATCTATCTCAGATTGATATGAGTTTACCTGAACTTCGTAGTAGATTGACAATCTATGGAGTAGGTGGAAAACCTCTCCATAGATAGAATGGCTTTGGTTTGATATATGATCGGAAAAGAACCATCTGTTGCTGAGGGAGTAGCCTGTTTTTATTATATTTGTAGATCACTTTCAATGAATCATATTGTATAGTTATGCTCATAAAGAAAAAAGAAATAGCGTTATTACTAATTTTTCTCTCTTTGGTAGTAACTAACCTTTTTGCCGAAAACTATTATTTTAAGCGATATGACAAAGAGAATGGGCTTTCTCAGCAAACTGTTTTCTGTGCAGTTCAGGATCGTAGAGGTTTCCTGTGGTTTGGCACGAAAGTTGGTCTGAATCGGTTTGATGGTACAAAGTTTAAGAACTATGTGGCCGATCCGGAACAGCCCAATTCTCTTCCCAACAATACAGTTCTTGCTCTGGCGGAAGCACCGGATGGTTCTCTTTGGTTAGGAACTTCAGATGGTTTATGTATTTACAATCCGGAGAAGGATACTTTTGCTCCGTTTGTCAGTGCTGACCTGACAATTGAAGGTTTAATAGATAATTTAGTTTTTGACAAGCAGGGAAACCTTTGGGTTATAAATTCCAAGGGCATATATTGCTTGGATGTAAAAAATGGAAATCATAAGTTTTTTTCTGCATCTGATTTCTTTGTGCCTACAGGGATAACAGTGACTCAGTCCGGTAGTGTATGGGTATTAGGTCTGGATGGTAATATCTATTTGTTTAACCCTCAACGTATGGAGTTTTCGTTTTATCCTATATTGACAAAAGAAGAGAAAACAAAACATATTCTACTTTATCGGATTCTGGAATGTAGTAATGGAGACTTGGTTGTGACTACAGATCGTATTGGGGCCAGACGTTTTTCCCCTAACAATGGTGAAGTTAAAGTCTTGTTTAGCAATGATTCTCAGAATAATCCTATTTATATCCATACGGCTATTCAACGGAATAAAGATGAATTCTGGTTTGGTACAGAGTCAGGCATTCATATCTATCAATTGGACTTGGGATTTATTGATCATTTACAGAAGTCGTATAATGATGCTTATTCGCTTTCTGATAATGCTGTTCATATGTTGTTGAAAGACCGTGAAGAAGGTATTTGGGTAGGGACTTTTTTTGGTGGTGTGAATTACTTGTCGAATAATAATACATTGTTTGATAAGTATCTGCCGAAAGATGAAAAAGGAAGTATAAAGGCAAATGTTATTCGTGAAATTCATCCGGATGTGGAAGGAAATTTATGGGTAGGAACTGAAGATGGAGGGTTATGCTATTTTGATACCAAGACAAAAGTATTCAGGGCGTTGACTAATCTGAAATGGGATGGACGTCCCATATCCAAAAATATACAATGCTTGCTGGTTGATAAGAATATGATATGGATTGGAACTTTTTGATAGTGGTATCTACCTGTTTGATTTGAAGTCGCAAAATATAATCAATCATTTCTGTAGTGAGAATACTGCTTCCGGATTATTGGTTAATGGAATCGTTTGTTTCAGGAAGACTTCTTTTAATGAAATATTGGTTGGTACAATGGGAGGGTTATACCGCTATGTAGAGTCAAAGAATAGATTTGAAATTGTTCCGCAACTGGACTGGGGACTTGTACATTCCATTTATGAGGATTTAGATCATACTTTATGGGTTGTTACAATGGGGAGAGGATTGTTTACATTCAAATATAATGGGATACATGAGAAGATAACAGTTAAGACAATGCCATTCATAAGTAACTATATCACTACTATCTTCGAAGATTCCCGGAAGCGTTTATGGATTGGTACTGAAGGAAACGGGCTTTTTCTTTATGACAGGACAGATGGGACATTTACTCAGACTTTATCTAAACTGGATTATTCCGGACAAATTATTTATCAGATTATAGAGGATGCCACAGGAATGTTATGGGTAACTACTTCGAATGGTTTATTGCATTATGATCCTGAGCAGAAAGCTTTAAGCAGGTTTACAACGTTGAATGGATTACCGATAGATCAATTTAATTATAATTCCGGCTATCAGGATCGAATCGGTAATATTTATTTTGGCTCATTGAAAGGAATGATAGCTTTCTCGCCTGAGAATTTTATAAAGGCATCAGAACCATTAAAAGTATTCTTTACAGGTTTTCAGTTATTTAATAAAGAAATAGAGACCTATCAACCGGATTCTCCTTTGAAACAATCGATTATTTTTACAGATAAAATAACATTGCGTTATGATCAGTCTACTTTTAGTATTGATTTTGCTATACCTACTTATTCTATTTCTCAGGATGTATGGTATAGATATAAGCTTGAAGGGTTAGATCATGAATGGATTGCTAGTCAAGGGCCTAAGAAATTGTATTATACAAAGTTACCACCGGGGAAATACACCCTTCGTGTACAAGCTTCAAGAGAAAGCGGAACATGGACTGGCGAAGCTTCTTCATTGGCTATCATTGTAAAACCTCCCTTCTGGAGTATGCCGTTTGCGTATTTCTTGTATGTTCTTATTATCTTTATTACATTTACTTGGTTTTTCATCAGATACAGAAGAAAACTCAAAGAGAAGGAACGACATCAGATAGAAATGTTACAGAACGAGAAGTATAAGGAAATACTTCAGGCTAAGATTAGTTTCTTTACAAATATTACTCATGAAATAAGAACCCCTTTGACATTGATAATGGGGTCACTAAACCGTATAATAAAGTCGGGAGAAAAGAAACTTGCTGAGAATGAAAATATAACTGTTATGAGTAAGAATACTCAGCGTTTGCTTGATCTGGTAAATCAGCTACTTGATTTCAGAAAGATAGAATCTTCTACCTTCTTGATGAGTTTTGTAAAACTGGATATCAAACAACTACTTGAAGAGACTTATAGCCGTTTTACTCCGATAGCTCAAACCAGATGCATTGATTTTCATTTTTCCATGCCTGATGAGGGATGTGAAATAATAGCTGATAAAGAGGCTTTGATAAAGATATTAAGTAATATGTTGAACAATGCGATTAAATTCTGTGACCATATTGTTGAGGTATCTTTAGTGAGTATACAGAAAGAAGACAATTCTATTGTTCGGATTAGGGTGAACAATGATGGAGAAAGAATCCCTAAAGATGTGACAACAGACATCTTTAAACCTTTTTTCCAGTATTTTGGAGAAGATGCAAGAGTACCGGCAAAAGGTTCCGGATTAGGGTTACCTTTAGCTAAATCACTGGCCGAGATGCATAATGGCGCTTTTTATCTTGATAATTCCATTACTGAGATGAATTCCTTTGTGCTTGATTTACCCTTGGAACAGCATGATGTTGCAGAGCCGGAACATTCTCCTTTTTATAAGGAAACCTCTTCTGTAGAAGGAAATAAAGACTATATGCATAAGAGTATGTATAATGTACTGGTGGTTGATGATGAAGTGGAATTGCGTCAGTTTGTTTGTGAAGAACTAACCCCACAATATAATGTGTTGGTTGCCGATAATGGGAAACAAGCATTGGAAATATTGGAAAGTCATGTAGTATCGCTTATTATTAGTGATTTGATGATGCCGGTGATGGATGGAATTGAATTGTGTAAGTCTGTCAAAACAAATATAAAATATTGTCATATTCCTATTATTGTATTAACAGCTAAAGTTTCTTTACAGGCCCATATTGATGTATTGGAATCGAAAGCTGATGCTTATATAGAGAAGCCGTTCTCTACAGAGCATTTACTGGCTCAGGTTTCAAATCTTTTAGCTAACAGAGAGCTTATCCGTTCTACATTTGTCCGTTCACCTCATGCGCATCTTATAAGTGTTGCGTCTAACAGTATAGATGAGAAATTTATCGGAAAGATGAATGATTATGTGATGAATAATTTGTCTGATTCCTGTTTATCGGTTGAAAGCCTGGCTGAATATATGAATATGAGCGTATCGACACTTTATAGAAAAGTGAAAGCTATCACTTCTTTGGCACCTAATGACTTTATCCGTTTATGCCGATTAAAGAAAGCTGCTGAAATGTTGGCTAAAGGTGATCTTCGGATCAATGAAGTTGCTGAGAGTTTAGGATTTTCTACCACTTCATATTTTACCTCATGTTTCATGAAGCAGTTTGGAATTACTCCGAGTGAGTTTATTAAGTTGAATAAGAATAAATGAAATATCCCCATGTTCCGGACATGGGGATATAATCCTTTCTGCTGTTAATCAGTTTGTTCTGCGGAAGTAATCCGCTTACCGTTCACCTCTACGTTGTCGAGCGTTAAGTTCACTACATTGTCCATCTGTATGGCTTTCGGTGCCTGTTTTACCTTTATGTTCCGCAGGGTGATATTATAAAGTTTAGCTTCTGGTAATCCGTTTGCCATGAGTGCTACGCTGTCCACGCGGTTGCAAGTTACATCTTCTATGCAGATATTGCGGAAGAGTGTCGGATGATTTCCACCGCGGTATCCGTGGTAGTTCGTACGGAAATTAATCACTCCCCACAGGCAGACGTCCGCTTCTATCCGGCGCATGTTTAGATTTTCAAAGTAACCGCCACGGTCCAGATTTGATTTGAAGTAAATACCATTGCGGCAACTGTCTATCTTGCAATCCTCGATAAAGATGTTCCGTACGCCACCGGACATTTCACTACCGATGGTAATGGCCCACCGGGCGAAGTGGCAGTTACGGATAATCACATTTTCCGTGGCTTGGCCGATGCGCCAGCCATCCTGGTCGCGTCCTGATTTTATGGCGATACCATCATCTCCCACATTGAAGTCCATGTTCTCAATCAGTACGTTCGTGCTTGATTCCGGATCAACCATCGTTGTTGTTGTAGTTGTTACTGTCTATATATACATTGCGTACGGTGACATTGTCGCAGAATACAGGATGGATAATCCAGAACGGAGAATCGTAGATCTGTACATCTTCTACAAGTACATTCTTGCAGCCGTAGAATTGTATCATGCATGGGCGCAGGTAATATCCCTCTCCGAATACGCGTTCGTATACCGGGATGGAATCGATACCCATCTGGCGCAAGCGATCCAGGGCAGGACCTTGCAGGGCGTGCCAACCATTGAAAGTTACAGCTCCGTTGCCGTCAATTGTGCCTTTGCCGGTCAGGGCGACATTGGTACACTGGTAGGCATAGATGAAAGGAGAGTAGTTAAAACATTCCGTTCCTTCCCATTTGGTCAATACCATGGGGAGATAGTCAGAGGCCACGGTCGAGAATTCCAGACGTGCGCCATCTGCAACGTGCAGGTTTACATTACTTTTCAGCAAGATGGCGCCTTTACTGAAATAGTTTCCGGCAGGGATGAGAACGGTGCCGCCACCATTTGTATTACATTGATTGATGGCTTCCAATATGGCAGGTCGGCTGTCAAAACTCGTATCGCTTTTTGCCCCGTAGGCAGTTACGTCATATATACTGTCCGGAAAAGTAGGCGGAACAATGTTCTTCAGGATTTCGGGAACTTTTGCCCATTCACCGGATTCTTTGCGGGTAGTTGCAGTGCTGCTACATGCCGCCCATAGAATGGGGAGTAGACAGGCTAAAAAAGCTAATTTCTTCATGGTATTCAATATAAATAATGTGTGTGGCAAAAATACCTGTTTTTTTTGTAAGATCAACGCCGCTGTATTGTATTAATTATTATTTTTGTACAATTGGTAATCTTAAAAAGTCAAATCATGAAACACGGGCTATTTATTTTCTGCATGCTTATTTCTTTATGCTTCCCGATGGCTTTTTCACAACAAGCTACTACTGTAATTAAGCCTGACCTGAAGTATGGCAAACCCTCCAAGGAGGAACTATCACTGGAGACATACGCTCCTGACACTACCGCAGTGGCAGTTTATCTGTTTCATAAAGGCAAGAGCGGTTTTACTTATAATGATAAATTTGAATTGTATACGGAACATTGGGTACGCATCAAGATATTGAAGCCGCAAGGTGTTTCACAAGCTGATGTAGCCATTCCTTATTATGTGCCTTCTGACAGAGATAAGGAGAAAGACCGCATCTCCGATCTGGACGGATGTTCCTATAATCTGGAAAATGGGAAACTTGTTAAAACCCGTCTGAAGCGGGAGCTCGTTTCCGATGAGAGGCTGAATACCTATCACAGAGTACTGAAGTTTTCATTGCCTGCTGTCAAGGTCGGGACAGTTATCGAATATCACTATAAAATGACTTCCGACTATTCCGTACACATAGACAACTGGATGATGCAGGAAGAAATTCCCGTAGTATACAATCAATACGAAATAACTATTCCTCATGTATTTGTATATAACATAGAGTTTAGAGGGCGCCAATATATAGATGTTCTGGAAGAGAAAGGTTCGGTACAAGCCGCACAACATACAACAAGTGGCGTAGCGAGAGTGTCGCATGACTTTACTATTTCGGCACAGAAGCTTACGTTTACTTCCCAAAATCTGCCTGCCATCCGCCAGGATGAATCTTTTTGCTGGTGTCCGGAAGATTATAGAATACAGGTTAGTTTCGATTTGCAAGGAACCAATTATCCGGATGAAGGCTACAAACCTTACAGCCAGAACTGGGAGGATGTGGATAAACAACTGACCCGGGAGGAGAACGAAGGCTTTGGTAAACACTTGTTGTGGAAAAGTCCGTACCTTGAAGAGATTCGGCAACTCAACCAATCGGGCAATTTGACTTTTAATCAAAAAGTTATAGGTGTTTTCCAATTGCTGAAGCAAAAGTTGTCTTGGAATGGAGAGTATAAACTTTACAGTGAGAATCTGGAGAAGGTACTTAAAGCCGGAACCGGCAGTAATGCCGATTTGAATTTTATTTTTATCAGTATGCTCAGAAGCTACGGCATCAAGGCCTATCCTGTGGTCATGAGCCGGCGTTCCGGGGGAATGTTGCCGTCTAACTTTCCCTCTCTTCAGAAATTGAACACTTTCGTAGTGGCTATTTATGATGAGGCAAGAGGAAAGTATGTTTATCTGGATAGTTCGATGGAGGTACCGGCTCTCAATGTGCTGCCCATTGAATTGTCGGTGACCAAAGCACGTATGCTTTCTGCCGATATACCGGAAAAACAAAAGTGGGTGAACTTGCAGGAAATATCTACCAATCAAGTTTTCATGAAAATCAGTGCTAATGCCCGGGAGAATCTGATAACCGGACGTCGGACTACCATTCTGAAGGGACATCAAGCTTTAGAACACCGGAAAGAGAACCAGGCGAAAGACTCTCTTGTGAATAAACAGGAATTGATGAAAGAAAAACTGACGGTTACTAATCTGAAGCTAACAGATAAGGAAGATAACTTCACAACTATACAGGAAGAATTTGATTTTGTACTTGAGGCGGAAAAGTCGGATGACCATATATATATTAATCCGATTCTTTTTCCGCAATTGACAAAGAACCCGTTTATACAATCGGAGCGGATCCTTCCGGTAGAGTTCCCTTATCCGTCAAAAGTCACTCTCTCTTGTGCGCTGACGCTTCCTGAAGGCTATGAGGTGGAAGAAATCCCCCACACGCAAGTGATAAAGACTGAAGACGGCAAGCTGCAATGCAAATATGCAATCCAAAGAAACAGGAACAACGTCATTGTGAATTATACATTCATTTTGTCTTCCTCGGTCGTGCCTTCCGAATATTATGGACAGTTGCAGCAGATATGGAACAAGGCGGTGGAGATGAATCAGGCTCTCATTGTACTGAAAAAGGAGCTTCCGAAGGATTAAATTATCTTTCTTCGTAAAACCTTATTCCTTCATGTGTGGTACATCAGCGATAAATTCATTAGTTTTGCCGAAAGAAAAAATGAAAGATATGGATAAGATAAGAACCGGATTGGCTGCCTTTGGAATGTCGGGACAAGTATTTCATGCTCCTTTTATTTCCACAAATCCTCATTTTGAGTTGACTGCTGTCACTGAGCGTAGTAAAGAATTGTCACGGGCGAAGTATCCGCAATCCCGTATTGTGCGTAGTTTTGATGAGTTGATAGGGATGGAAGAACTGGAGTTAGTGGTAGTGAATACCCCTGACAGTTCCCATTACGAATATGCCCATCGTGCTCTCGAAGCCGGAAAACATGTTATCGTTGAAAAACCTTTCACCACTACTGTAGAGGAAGGTGAAGAACTCGTAGCCCTTGCTGCGGAAAAAGAACTGACCTTAAGTGTTTACCAGAATCGTCGTTGGGATTGTGATTTCCTGACCGTGAAAGAAATATTGGCTCAGGGATTGTTGGGCCGTCTGGTCGAATTTGAATCCACCTTTCCCCGCTATCGGAATTTCATCAAGCCGAATACTTGGAAAGAAACCGGCGAGAATGGTGGTGGTCTGACTTATAATCTGGGTGCCCATGTCATCGACCAGGCTGTTCAACTATTTGGTATGCCCGAAGCTGTATTTGCTGATATTGCAACTTTACGTACCGGTGGTAAAGTAGATGATTATTTTATCATCCATCTGATGAAACCTGCCCGGATGCCGGAAGTGAAAATCACCTTGAAAGCCAGCTATCTGATGTGTGAGAATGAGCCTCGCTTTGTTCTTCATGGAACGGAAGGCTCTTATGTGAAGTATGGTCTTGATCCTCAAGAGGCGGATCTGACTAAAGGTATGTTGCCGGATACTCCGCATTGGGGAGAAGAGGATGAATCCCAATGGGGAATACTCCATACGGAAACAGATGGTAATGTGGTGCGGAAACCTTATCCGACCCTTCCCGGAAACTACGCTGCTTTTTATGAGAATATTTATCAGCATATCCGGAATGGAGCGGTGTTGCAAAGTGATGCGTGCGGAGTGCTTGGCGTTATCCGCCTGATTGAGGCGGCATGGGAGAGTAGCCGTACAGGGGAATGTTATAAAGTTGTAATTTGGCTTATGGATAAGAAAGCAATCGTCCTTTCCGTTGCCGGTTCCGACAGTTCCGGTGGCGCGGGCATACAGGCAGATATAAAAGCTATCTCGGCACTTGGAGGTTATGCAGCTACTGCTATCACGGCCATTACGGTGCAGAATACATTGGGTGTGCAAGCTGTTCATCCTGTTGCGGCAGAGCTGGTAGGCCAACAGATGCAGGCGGTGATGGAAGACTTGCAACCGGATGCCATTAAAATAGGTATGACTGGAAACGTAGAGATTATTTATGAAATAGTACGGATACTGCGTCGCTATTCTCCCCGGAAAGTGGTTTTCGATCCGGTGATGGTTTCTACCAGCGGGCATAGTCTGATGACGGATGAGGCATTGGAAGCCATTCGTACTAAGTTGATTCGAAAGTAACTCTCTCGTAACTCCTAATCTGCACGAAACAGAAGTATTGTTGCAACAACCGGTTCAGACGATTGATGAAATGGAGGATGCCGCATGCCGGTTATTCGAAAAATATAACTGTGCTTTTTCTTATTAAAGGAGGTCATCTGACCGGTCATGAAATGTGCGATGTACTTTTATGATGGAAAAGAACTGAATATTTTTGGTGGCAGGCGTATTTGCCAACCTGCACGGTACGGATGTACGCTTTCATCCGCCATTGCCACTTTTCTGGCGCAAGGATCATCCTTGTATGAAGCAGTGGAACAGGCCAAAGAATACATTTCCTGTGCTATTGAAGCCGGGAAGAATTTACGTATAGGGCAGGGAATGGTCCTTTGTGGCATTTCCCGTTTCCGATGCCTCCGGTAAATGAAGGATAGAAAAAATGAAACTGATTATTATCACCTCTCCGGTTTTTATTCCGGATGAAGCACTGCATCGTCACTGGGAGTTATTTAAAGCCGGACTGGACTTGCTGCATGTACGCAAACCGGATGCGGATGTTCATGCGGTAGAAAATCTGCTGCAAGGTATTGCTCCGGAATATAGAACCCGGATTGTCATTCATGATTTCTTCTCTTTAAAAGATAAGTATCTTTTTAGGCGGAATTCACTTGAATTCCCGTCATCCGAGGCACCAGCAAATTATGAGGGAATACTGAGTCGTGCCTGCCATAGCTTGGAAGAAGTGGAAACTACAGTCTCCCTGTTCAATTATGTGCTTATGAGTCCTGTTTACGATAGCATTTCCAAACAGGGATATCGCTCGGGATATTCAAAGGATGAGTTGAAACAAGCACAGGAAAGCAGGGTCATCCATGAAAAGGTAGTAGCCTTTAGGCGGAATAAGTGAGGTGAACCTTGCGGAAATAAAAGTCTCTTGGCTTTGGCGGTGCAGCTTTATTAGGAGATATCTGGAACCGTTACCATACGTGGAAAGATGCCGAAGAGTTGCTTTTGCTCATTTCAGGAGGCTGAAAAGATTGCAGGATAAGTCTATACAAGGGTATGCCGGAGATCACCACAGATTACACAGATTTTCACAAATAAAAAGAAAAAGGAATTGATTCTCAATATTTATAATCGGCACTATAAAAATATTTTGTGTAAATGGAAAATACGGGATTCAGGTTGAGTTCCGTTTTTTATTTTATAGTTTTGCAAAATGAAGAAGATTATGAAAGAAAAAGAATCAAGTAGTGCCTGATGAGGTATTAAGCAAGGAGTTCCTTAGCCAGTTCAAGACAGAAGCCGATGATGAGAAAAAAGTTTCTGAAGCAGTTGCATGCCCAAAGTGTTGGAAAAGATGCTTGAAGGCGAAATGGATGCCCATTTGGGTTATGAAAAAGAATTCTGTGGCAGGGAACAACACTGGTAATTCACGTAACGGTAACTATCCGAAGAAAATCCAAACTGAACATGGGGAAGCTGTCATATCTATTCCACGTGTGACCGTAACGGTCAGTTTGAACCGATAGCAGTACCCAAGCATGAAAGTCGTGGACTTTCTATAGAAAAGCTTGTTATCTCCCTATACGCCAAAGGAATGAGTGTTTCTGATATAGAGGAAGAAATGCGTGAGATTTATGAGATAGAACTCTCAACATCCGCCATTTCCATCATTACAAACAAGGTAAACCAGGCTGCCCAGGAATGGCAGAACCGCCCTTTGGATCCGGTTTATCTGATAGTATGGATGGACGGCATCGTCTTTAAAGTACGGGATAACGGCAAGATCATAAACAAGACCGTTTACCTTTGTGTCGGACTGAAACAGAACGGTTTGAAAGAAGTCCTTGGCATGTGGGTCGGTAAATCGGAAAGTTCTTCTTTCTGGATGGGTGTCCTGACTGATTTAAAGGCGCGTGGAGTGCAGGATATATTGATTACCTGTACCGACAATCTGAATGGATTTACGGATACCATCCGTACTGTATTCCCTCAATCATCCACCCAGATCCTGTGGTACATCAGATCAGAAACTCTTGTAAAAATATGTTGTTTATAAGGACAAGAAAGAGTTTACGGCAGATATGAAGAATATCTATAATGCACCCAATAAGGAGGTTGCTGCCACGGAACTTGACAATTTGGAAAAGAAATGGGCAGGAAAGTATCCTTATGCCATACTGTCCTGGAGAAACAACTGGGATGACCTGACTGTTTTCTTCCAGTTCCTTCTGGAAATCAGAAAAATAATCTATACCACAAATCTCATTGAAAACCTGAATGGGAAAATCAGAAAGTACACAAAATCAAAGCTTTCATTCCCTTCCGACGATGCCGTAAAAAGACCGTGTATCTTTCACTTATGGAGATTGAAAAAAAATGGACAATGCCTATTTCAAACTGGGGATTGATTATGAACCAATTTATGCTTATATTTGAAAACAGAATCCAGATATAAGGAGAAACTTATAACTGAATCCTGTTTCCATTTACACAAAAATTTTTGGACAGTGTCTTATAATCTGTGAAAATCTGTGTAATCTGTGGTGAAAAAATTGTCCACCTTGATAAATAGTGGCTTCTGAGAAATTATTTCTTCAGCTTCGCAATAATTTCCTCAGCTACCTTTTTACCGGACATCAACATTCCTCCAAAGATCGGTCCCCATACGCGGAGTACCTGAAACGGCGGAAAGCAGCCATACCGCAAACGTAAAGTCCCGGATAGATTTCCTTGTACCGTTTACAACCTCTTCCTCTCCTGCAATTACATCCAGTGAACGTTCGCCACCACACACCACACCGGTTTCGGCAGTTGCGGGCGACTGCCATTCTTGCGGGCTACGGTAGCGGCTATTTCGCTGTCATGGCCTGTTCCGTCTATTACTATCTTTGCAAGGATGTTCAGCGGGTCCACGTGCATACCTCGCGCAATACAGGAGTCCAGTTTTCTTCCGCTTACCGTATTATTCTTGAAGATAACAGTCTCTACGGAATAGCAGTTGAATACGGTGTTCCGGCATGTACCCCACAGAGGTCTTACAGAGTCCATCACATATAAGCCGTCCTCATATTTTCTCGTGGTTGATATTGAATTCCTTTAACAAGTCAATCGCTTCTTTCCTGAATCACAATCTGGTTGAACATCATGGCACCGCCCCCACATTCCGCCGCCGGGGAAGCTTTACTGGTCGAATCCGCTATTTTTCAACCCGGCCTTTGCCAGATACGCGGTTGCCATTATGGCCCGACGGACCACCACCTACAATGGCAACGTCCAGATCAAGATTCCCCTAATTTCTCAAAATAGTACTGATGATACCTTTTGATACTTTTGTTTCAATCATTTTTCTTATAAGTTTAAAAAGTTATTCGTTCTCTTCTGTATTTTCTATTTTACCATGATCACAATCTTTTCAGTCGTTGCCGGATGCGTGCATGGTAATGTTGGGCCTCGCACATGGTGCAATACTCCCGTTCAGGTGGTTGGCTTCCTTGTAATATTGCAAGGCGCGTTCCATTCAAGGTCTGCGGCGTGTGCGGCAATTTTGTAAGTTACCACCCTATGCGTACATCTTCTTCGGTAAGTAAGATGTTCTTTGGGTGTCACATAGCAAAGCATCGCTGTTCCGTACCAACCGATTTGTGCTGCGCCAATGGCACTTGTGATGATCTATCCCGGTGCAATATCTGTAACCAGCGGACCGAGTATAGAACGGTGCCCGTG
>VOFK01003281.1_pt1 | contig 98278 bp, 93 predicted proteins | sample 5384121 | NCBI WGS metagenome assembly VOFK01 (sample SAMN12384730, study PRJNA508395) | human gut metagenome | isolation source: healthy gut J | host: Homo sapiens
TGACCAGCCTGAGTTCCGACAAATACCAGTGTGGTAAAAGTAAACCTGCTTTCCTGCTTCATTCCACAGGACACTTGCCTGCCGGATCAGAGATTGATGCATCCATCATTTATGCTGATTATTATTATATGGAGGCACTTCTCCGTTTGAAAAGGCTGACGGAAAATAAACCGGTCATTGACGAATAATAGATTGTTCAGGGAAGTATAAGTATATAGAGATCTGTAGTCTCCTTATAGGTGGATTATTTATGATAAGTATATCCCGTTTGCATCAGTAGGTGAAAACGGGATATACTGTTTTACAGCAGGTAACTAAAGCTTTTAGTTTACTTTAACTATGAAAATTAGTTTTATAACTAAAAGTTTTAGTTCTTTGTGATAATCAAAAGAAAGATTATGAAAATGTTGACAGCAAAGGAAGAAGAAATTATGGGTTATTTTTGGGAAAAAGGCCCGTTGTTTGTAAAACAGTTACTTGATTTTTATGATGAACCGCGTCCGCATTTCAATACTCTGTCTACCATTGTGAGAGGATTGGAGGAAAAGGGGTTTCTCAGTCATGAGGTATTTGGAAATACCTATCAGTATTATGCGGTGGTAAGCTGTGATGATTTTAAGAAGAAGACGTTGAAAGGGGTTATCAGTAAATATTTCAATAACTCTTATTTAGGAGCGGTTTCTTCACTGGTGAAGGAGGAGGAGATTTCTTTGGATGAATTGAAGCAGCTTATCCGGGATGTGGAAAAGGCGCATGAATAATCCGGATAAAGAGAATAATTAAAGATACATACTATGGGAGCATTTTTGTATATATTGTAAAGTCGGCAGTCTGTCTGGCGGTATTTTATTTATTTTACCGCCTGTTGCTGAGCCGTGAAACATTCCATCGTTTTAACCGTATTGCTTTGTTGGGAATACTGATATTGTCCTGTGCCATTCCCTTTGTGGAAGTGACTATGAAAGAACCGATGGAAGTCAGTCAACAATTGCTGACTTGGGAAGAACTTCTGCTTATGGCTGATCTTAATCGGACTGCTACTATAGAAGCTGCTCCCGTATCTGCCATTACATGGCGTGAAGTGTTGCTGATGGTTTATTTGTTGGGTATTGTATTCTTCTTTTTACGTAATGTATGGTCGCTGACCCGTATGCTGAGGCTGATAAAGGGTAGCACCCTTGTCCGTCAGGAAAATGGCATCACGCTGATTACCCATCAGAAAAAAATCGCACCTTTCAGTTGGATGAAGTTTGTAATGATCTCTGAGAAAGACCTGAAGGAAAACGGTGAGGAAATACTGACGCATGAATATGCCCATATACGGAAGAGACATTCCATAGATTTACTTATAGCGGATATCTGCATCTTTTTCCAATGGTTCAATCCTGCCTCCTGGTTATTGAAACAGGAACTACAGAACATACACGAGTTCGAAGCGGACGAAAGCGTGATTGCACAAGGTATTGATGCAAAGAAATATCAGTTGTTATTAATAAAAAAAGCTGTCGGCACAAGGCTCTACTCTATGGCCAACAGCTTCAATCACAGTTCACTTAAAAAACGTATTACTATGATGTTAAAAAAGAAATCCAATCCGTGGGCACGACTCAAGTACCTGTATGTGCTTCCATTGGCAGCCATTGCCGTGGCAGCCTTTGCCCGCCCCGAAATCTCTAGTGAGTTAGATGAGATTTCAGCCGTCAAAGTTAATGATTTAACGGCAATTATGAAAACCGAAGAGGTTAAAAGTCCCGAAAAACATCCTGCAAAGGAAATAAAAGTGCAAGGGCAGGTATTAGAAAAAAGTACAAATGCTCCGGTTGTAGGTGCTAGTGTGATTATCAAAGGTACCACTTCGGGTACGATCACTGATTTAGATGGAAATTTTGTTATTTCAATGCCTGTTGGGGCTACTTTGAGTGTTTCATATATAAATATGAAAACAAAGGAATTGACTATTACAGAGAAACTTATTGAAAAAATTAAATCTTTAAAAGTGTATTTGGAGGGAGAAATCACAACTAAGACACAGGAAGTGGTTGTAGTAGGTTATGGAGGTGGTGAAGAAGCTTCTGATGAAGTTCCGGTTTTTCAGGTTGTTGAAGAGATGCCTGAGTTTCCGGGTGGTATGGGAGAATGTTTGAAATTCTTGGGGAAGAATATCAAATATCCAGTGGAGGCTCAGAAAGCTGGAGTACAGGGAAAGGTTATTGTACAATTTGTAGTTGAGAAAGATGGTAATATAGCCAATCCCAAAGTTGTCAGGAGCATTGATCCGGATTTGGACGGTGAGGCCATCCGAGTTATTTCCATTATGCCGAAATGGAAACCGGGTATGCAGAAAGGTCAGCCTGTGCGTGTGAAATATACGGTTCCCGTCACTTTCAGACTAGACGGTAAAGATACCAAATCAAATGAAGCACGTCATTTGGAGTTGAAGACAGACACTGTTTTTCAAGAAAATCCATTGCGGATAGGTAAGGAAACTTTTTCGTTGAAAGATTGGAAGGAGAAACCATTGCTTATAGTTGATGGGATAGAAAAGCCTTATAGTCAAATGGAAAAAATGAATGCTTCGGACATTGAATCTATTTCGGTGTTGAAGGATGCGGCAGGTACTGCCATTTATGGAGCCAAAGCCAAGAATGGCGTGATATTGATTACCACAAAGAAACAATAAGAATAAAGATATGAAAAAATTTGTAACACTGCTGCTATGTATGCTCCCCGTTTCGTTGTTTGCCCAGGTGAATGATGGGATTCGTCAGGCAATGGATAATTATGATTATGAGACAGTAGTTACGCTGATAGAACCCGATTGTCAGGATTCTTTATTGCTGATTACCAAAGCTCAGGCGCTGAAAGCGATGAACCGTTATCCGGAAGCCATAGGGGTATTGAACTCTCTTATCTGAAAGACAGCACAAACACAAAAGTTTTGATCGACCTTGCCGAGTGTTACAAATTGACGGGTAACTCCCGTCGGGCGGCCAACTGTTATCAGAAGGCAATGAATTTGCAACCGGAAAATAAATTTTTCCGGTTGCAGTTCATACGCTCTTTATTAGCTTCCGAAGATTATGAAGAAGCGCGTACGGCTTGTCATGGCTGGTTGGAACGCGATTCCTTGTCGGCCACCGGATACAAGTATCTGGGACAGGCATACGAGGGATTGCAGGATGCCGCCAGTGCCTTCCTCAGTTATAACATAGCCTATCGGCGTGATTCGTTGGATGCCCAGACGGTGGCACGCATTGCCGGTATTTTTAATAACAATCAGCAGTTTAAAGATGCTGTTGATGTGACGGAAGTTTATCGTTTGTCCGATACCACCAATATAGATGTGAACCGCCAGAATGCGAAGGCTTATTGTATGCTGAAAGAGTACGGAACGGCGGTAAAACGCTATGAGTCATTAAAAGAACTGGGTGATCGTAGTTTTCTCACTCTTTACTATTTAGGTGTATCCCATTATGGGGATAACTGGTTTTACGGTGCATACGATAATCTGAAAGAAGCTTATCAAAAAAATCCGATGGATGTGAATGTGCTCTATTATCTGGCAAAAGCTTCGGCACGCACTTCTTGGAAAAAGGAGGGTGTGGAATATATGGAAGAAGCCTTCCGCATAGCAGTTCCTTCTGATAGTATGATGGTACGTCTTTATGACGGGTTGGTAGAATGTTACGATTATGCGGGGGATACAAAGAAAGAGGTGGAAGCCTTGGAGAAGTTATATATTTATACAAAGAAAAACTCCATCCTTTATAAAATAGCCTGTCTCTATGATTGGAAAGAAGATGAGAAGAATGCCATTCGCTATTATAGGAAATACATGGCTACAGTTCCCGAAGATCAGCGTTATGCCTTGGACGAAGACGGGAACCCGGTGGAAGACCGCATAACACTTTACCAGCAGGCATGGAAACGTATCAAAAAAATAAAGGAGGAAGGTTTCTTTAGAGGTGATATTCCGACAAAGTCATTTCCTGTAGAGAAAAAAGATACGTTGGCACTTCGTCATGCAAAATAACGGAAGTCATTTATATAAAAGTAAGAATATATGAAGAAAATTTTAGCTTTGGCACTCTTTGCAGTGGCTCTAGTGTCATGCCGGCAAACTATGCAGACCGATGGCTTTAAACTATCCGGTCATTTGGAAGGGCTTCAGGTTGGAGATACTCTTTTTCTTAAAACTTTTTTATTACCCGATTGGAAAGAAGACGGGACAGATACCATATTGGTGGAAAAGGAGGGGATTTTCTCGGCTTTTATTCCTATGGAACATACTACTTTTTATTTATTGACGCATCAGCCTAAAGTGGGTGAACCGTTACGGAGTTGTATTCGCGGAGCTGAGATTATAGCTCGCGTAGGTGATGATATAAAACTGGAAGGGTCTTTGGATTACTTGGGTGCGGTTCGTCATTCGGGTGGTTTTTATGACAATTCGTTGGTGGCTAGGTATGATAGCCTGACTGCATCTTCCAATACTGAAATGATTGATATCTTCAGTCAGATACTGAAATATCAGGATACAAAGCAAAATGATAGTGTGGCAAAATACGGGCAAATGTATAATGAATATCATCGTCCGCTAATGCTGAAGACTGTTCGTGATAGTCTGGCATTGAAAGTGAACGATATGGAATATGCCGCTTTTATGTATGCATCCGCTTTTGTTTTTGATGCTACTTATAAGGATGTGAAAGAGCGTTTGGCACAATTTACTCCAGAGGTTCAAAATTCATATTTTGGACAAATACTTGACAAGCAATTGCTTGTATTGAAGAATATTGAAGTAGGCTTTGCGCCAGCGGAGTTTACAGTGACAGATAAAGACGGCCGGAAAGTGTCTTTGTCTGATTATAAAGGCAAATATGTATTGATTTATCATTGGGGATTATGTCCTGGTACTTTTTGGGTAAATCCTAAAATAACGGATCTCTATCAAAAATATCATGAAAAAGGTTTGGAGGTATTGGGATTTACCCGTGATGATTTGTTGAAATCGTTGCAGGGAAGTTCTGAAGAGTTTAAGAAAGATGAACGGGTACAGGGATTGCTAAGCCATCCGTGGACTACAGTTTACACAGAGGATGAGGGCAACGGCTTTATAGTGAAAGACCTTTATTTTTCAGGAGTTCCCATTCTTATGTTAATCTCTCCGGATGGTATTACTTTGGCCCGTGGATATACAAAGGCATACGAAGAAGTAAAGAATCTTTTGGATAGGAACTTGGGAAATAAGTAAGTATGTTTAAAAAAAGATACAATGAAAAACTTTGGTATTTTACTGCTTGCTATGGTGAGTTGCTGCCTTTTGCAGGCAAAAGACAGGGTGGTTAAACAGCCGCCTTTCATCGCTCGTAGCTCTTCTACTATCGAGATAGACAGAGTGGTGGTTTCGGATACGGCAACCGTATTGGATGTAAAAGCCTTTTTCCGTCCTCATAATTGGATTCAGATAAGTAATGAAAGTTATTTGTTGGCTGATAATGGAGAGAAGTATCCGATTCGTTCCGGTAATGGAATTACCTTGGGCGAAAAATTTTGGATGCCCGATAGCGGTGAAGCTTCTTTTAGTCTTATTTTTCCGTTATTGCCCCCTACAGTGAAAGTGATTGATTTCATTGAGAGCGATTGTGAGGACTGTTTCAAGGTATGGGGAATCCATTTGGATGGTAAATTACCGGAATTGGATTTATCGGATGATGTGAAGAAACAGAAATTGAATTACGCTGAACCGTTGCCTAAGGCTGAATTGAAAGATGGCAAATCAGTGATAACCGGTCGTTTGTTAGACTATGAGAAGCACTATGCACTTCCGTTTCTTGTAGGACTTGTGATTTGTTGACGGCAAAATTTGAGGATACTGAAATAAAGGTGAATGAAGACGGAACATTTCGGACAGAGATTGAACTTTGTGCTCCGACTACGGTCAGTTTTTCTGTGGGACGTGATATTTATTTTGACGTCTTTTTGGTTCCCGGTGGTGAATTGGATATGGCTGTCAACTTGCGTGAGTTGAGTCGTTCTGAAAGCAAATTGTTGAAAGGCAAGCGTGCTGGTGGAAAGAAAGTCTATTTTTCAGGTACCATGGCGGCTTTGAATGATGAAATGATAACCGATGATGAACATTTGATGGATGTATGGGGAATGGTTCATTGGAATATGAATGATTTATATAATATGACTGCCGGTCAGTATAAAGCTTATTGGTTGAAAAAATATGAAGAAACCAAATCCGCTATCTGTTCCGATAAGAAAAGAAGTCAGGCATACCGGGAGCTTTTATTGGCTCAGAATGATTTGCTTTGTACTTTGACATTGACCCGTGTAAGTTCTAATTTAGCCTATGCTTATGTGCAGTGCAGTGGATTACCGGCTCGTGAAGCTTATCAAAAGTTTAAACAACCGGAATTGAGTGATGATTTCTATGACTATATCCGGCAGTTGAATATACTGAACTCGCCTGTCATGCTTTATGCCAATGGTTATGCTGATTTGGTAAGGGGAATGGGCTATCTGAGGGTGAAGATGGATGATGAGTTGAGTGATATATTTGCGTTTATTCTCTCTTCCGATAAAGTTTCTGCTGAAGATGCTAAGATAATACGTGAGTTCAAGGCTGATACAGATACCGGAAAAACATCTGTCTATCAGGAAAAAATGGGCGAATTGCGAATAAAATACGATGAATTGTTTAAAGAATTCAGTTCTATGCAGCAAGACTATATTTTGAAAAAGATTATAGCCGGATATTTGGGCACAGACCAAGGACTTTTTTTCGACTTGCAGAAAATGATGAAATATGCTCAGAAAATCAGTGACTTCACTCCATTGACTGTACATGATTTTGAGGAGATACGGAAGATGAGTGACCCTTATTATCTCGGCAGACTGACAAAGATGAACAACCGTCTTTTGGAAACGATTGAAGCTAATAAGAAAAAGAAAGGTTATACCGTTAATGAATCCGGAGAAGTAAAAGATGAAGATTTATTTTATTCCATCATTTCTAAATTTAAGGGTAAGGTGATTTTGGTTGATTTCTGGGCAACTTGGTGCGGTCCTTGCAAAATGGCTATGAAACAGATGAAACCGATGAAGAAAGATCTTGAAGGTAAAGATATTGTATATGTTTTTATTGCCGGAGAGAACTCGCCCAAGGAAACGTGGGATAACATGATTCCGGATATTCATGGAGAGCATTACCGAGTAACGGCGGCTCAATGGAAATACTTGAGCAAGCAGTTCAGCATACAGGGCGTTCCGACTTATATTATTGTTGATAAGGAGGGGGCTGTTATTCAAAACACACCGGTTTTCCGGGGGTGGATACCGTAAAAAAAGAATTAATGAAAGCATTGGAGAAATAAAGAACGTGTTCGTTCTGCAAGAATAAAATGAATAAGAATCTGTAGATGCTGTTGGGAAGTAAGCATTTACAGATTCTTTTTTTTGATTGCATCTTTTCTTTGGCTATATTGATTACAGATTTTCTCCGCTGATTTATTGGGTGGCTTTTCATAATGTAGAAATCTGACTTTCTATGATGTTTTTTTTCTTTGTTTAAAAAATAAAATAATATTGCTTCTTTTCTTAACTATTAATAATATATTTGTGCAGATTTTGTATGCGATGTCGGAAAAAGAACTGATTATATTATTAAAAAATGGAGATGAAAAGGCATTTACAACTTTGTATAGATTGTATTGGTCTAAAGTTTATAATTTCTCTCGTCTGTATTTGTCTTCCATAACAGAAGTTGAGGAAGTGGTGCAGGAAGTGTTTGTGAAAGTGTGGGAGACACGTGATTTTTTACGTGCGGATGATAATTTTAAGGGATATCTTTTTATTATTACACGCAATCTTATTTTTAATCAGTTTCGTAAAAGTTTCAATGAGAATGCCTATAAACTTACGGTGTTGAGTGCTGCAATGGATTATTATGATATGGAAGATGAGCTAAGTGCAGCTGATTTAAAAGAATTTATTAAAAGGATGGTGGGTGGGTTGCCACCTCGTCAACAAGAAGTTTTTAAGATGAGTCGTGATGAACATCTGACCTACAAAGAAATTGCTACTCGGTTGAATATCAGTGAGAAAACAGTAGAACGACATATTAATGAAGCAATCAAGTTCTTAAAGAAGAACATTATGCTTTATCTGATTTTTATCTTTTAAATAATCATAGTTTATTTTTTTTTAGCAAAAATGTATCCTTGCATTGGGGGTATGTCTTTTTTGGCGTGTATTTATAGTAAGTACAGGGGAAATTTATGGATGAATTTCCGTAGGGTATCAAATAAAGGATGAAAACAAAGAACGAAGATATTATAAAAAAGCTGTTTGAAAGCAAATGCTCTTTAAGCCCGGAGGAGCGTGCGGCATTGAATAACTATGAATATGTAAATGATACTTTTCATAGACAATGGGAAGAAATGTCCGAAGAGGCAGTGGATTTGGTGAGGGAAGAAAAGATACTGAATGGTATTATGAAGAAAGTAAGAGGGCGGAGGTTTCCTTTTATAAAGAAATCCTTTTATAAATATGGAATGGCTGCGATGATTGCAGTATGTATGGTGCTTTCAGCTTTGTTGTTGATGAAAAATAGTGGTGAAGAAATTATATATGTAGTGAATACCGGATACCAATCAATGGATTCCGTGAGATTGGCTGATGGTACAAAGGTTATGTTGAATGCAGGCAGCCGGCTTACTTATCCAAAAGAGTTTTCTGGGGAGAAAAGGGAAGTACAGCTTTCGGGACAAGCCTTTTTTGAAGTGACGCCTGATAAAACACACCCTTTTGTTGTAAAAACCCAGAAAATGGACGTGACTGTGTTGGGTACTTCTTTTGAAGTGTTTAGTTATGATGGTGATGAGGAGGGCGAAACTGTATTGTTGACTGGAAAAGTAAAAGTGGAAGTACTTGAAAGTAATCAACAGAAAGGCGGAAGTTATGTTTTGAAACCGAACGAAAAGTTGACATATAGCAAGACTGATGGCATTAGTCTCACTACTATTGACGCGGATGCTTATTCATCTTGGCGGCAAGGAAAAAGAATGAGCTTTAAAAATGAGACATTAGAGATGATTTTGGAACGGTTGGAAAAATGGTATGGACAAAAGATTGAATGTGCCCCCCATATTGCCAGACATTATCACTTTACTTTTACGATGCACAGCGAATCATTGGATTTGATTTTGAATTATATTTCACACAGTGCGCCATTAAATTATAGATTAATAAGTAATGATCATTATATCATAGAAGAAATGAAATAGTAATTATAAAAATGATAGTATGAAAAACAATTGTGAAAACTACTGTAGACAGGCTTGACTATCCATAGCCTCTATCACTGTATTTTGAAAATCATGTTGATTTTAGTCTAATAAAGAATTATGTATTTATGAAAAAAACGAACCAGCGGTTATTTTATCCGCAAAAAGTAAAAAGGCAACTTTTTTGTGCCTTAGTGGCGTGTGCTGTTTGTGCAATACCTGTTAATGCCCAATCTGGTACCATCTCATTGAATAAGTCAAATGTTTCCATGCATACGATTATGCAGGAAGTGGAAGGACAAAGTGACTATACTTTTTTCTATAATGACAATCAGATCAAACTGGACAAAAAGGTTTCAGTAAAGGCTCAGAATGCTACTATTGAACAAGTCTTGGCCCAGATGTTTAAAAATTCTGGTTATACTTATAAGATAGTAAATAATCAGATCATTGTGTCAAAGGCGAATGCCGTGGCTGCTGTAGAAAAACAACAACAGCAGCAGGCAAAGAAAGTGACCGGTTGTGTGAAAGATGCTTTGGGAGAGCCTATCATCGGTGCTTCTGTAGTAGAGAAAGGGGCTCCGACCAATGGTACGATTACCGATTTCGATGGTAACTTTACATTGACAGTCTCGGGTAATGAATTGCAGATTAGCTATATCGGCTATCTTCCTCAAGTGGTAAAAGTGCAATCTGGAGTTACTTCTTATAATGTAACGTTGAAAGAAGACACGAAAACACTGGATGAAGTGGTAGTGATTGGTTACGGTACTCAAAAGAAAGTAAACTTGACCGGTGCTGTTGCTTCTGTCAGTACAGATGATATCAAAGACCGTGTGCAGACTAATGTTTTGTCTGCCGTACAAGGAACCGTTCCCGGTGTAACTATTATTTCTCGTCCGGGTTCAACACCTTCTATTAATTTCCGTGGTCGTGGTAATTTGGGAACTTCTGCTCCATTATATGTGATCGATGGTGCTATTGCAGATGCTACGGTATTTTCCAATCTTGATCCGAACACGATTGAGTCAATTTCATTCTTGAAAGATGCTGCTTCCTCGGCCATTTACGGTTCTCGTGCAGCCTATGGAGTTGTATTGGTTACGACTAAAGGAGGAAAGGCAGAGAAAATGAATGTGGCTTATAGTGGATATGTCGGAGTCAAAACTCCGACTTATTTACCGGATGTCCTTGATTCATGGGATTATGCGACCTTATTAAATGAAGCTAAATATAACGCCAATCCTTCAGGAGGAAAAAATCAGGCTTATACGAATGAAGAAATCGGATGGTTTAGAGATGGCAGCAATCCCGATTACTATCCAAATACGAATTGGGCTGATCTGGTATTGGACAAACATGTGCTGACTACCCAACATTCTTTGAACTTTAGCGGAGGCAGTGAGAAAGTACGTTTCTTTAGCAGTGTGGGCTATGTATTTAATGATAATTTCATGCCGGGGGTTACTGACGATCGTTATAATCTGAATCTTAACCTTCAAAGTGATGTCACCAAATGGCTGACTTTGAAAACCGGAGTGAAGTATATTCGTAATAGTTCCGATACAAAAAACGGCACTCCATGGATTGCCAATTTTGTTTTGGTTCCTTCTATTATGGTGGCTCAGCAGTCTAATGGCGAATGGGGTAGTATAGCCGGAGGTAAGGATGCAACACAAACCTTTATGAATAGTAATCCACTCCGTACGCTTAGTTTTGACAACTGGAGCAAAAGTACTACGGAAAATACCATGTATGATTTGGGTTTTGATTTGAAACCTATTGAGAACTTGGTCATTTCGGGACAATTGGATTATAAGCGTTATGAATATAAAAGCAAGAGTTATTCGGCTGAGTATCCTGAAGTAGTACATTTTGAAACAGGAAAGGAAATTCCCGGTACGGGCAACAGTAGTCCGAACTCAATGAGTATGTATTGGATCAGCAACAGCAATATGATGACTACTCTTACTGCCAAGTATGATTTGAAACTGGGACAACATGCGGTGAATTTTCTGGTTGGTACATCCTACGAGCATTATAAGTATGAACGGTTATATAGTAAACGAACAGATTTTGTAAGCGATGGTCTGGAAGATATAGAACAAGGTAATAATATTTCAAAAGATTTACCTGATGGACGTGGTATTGTGGAGAGCAAAATGCTTTCTTACTTTGGTCGTATAAACTATTCATATAAAGACCGTTACTTGTTTGAAGCCAATCTTCGTGCTGATGCTTCCTCGCGTTTCCATAAGGACAACCGTTGGGGATGGTTCCCTTCTTTCTCCGCCGGATGGCGTATCAGCGAAGAATCGTTCATGAAACCGATAGCTTGGCTGAATAACTTGAAACTGAGAGCTTCGTATGGTACGTTGGGTAATATCAACAATGTAGGATATTATGACTATTTTGAATTGCTGAGCAGCAATGCAAATTATAATTTTAATGATGAGCCGGTGAAGGGGGTGCTTGAAGCGCAGATTACTAACAAGACTTTGGGTTGGGAGACTGTAGCTTTGGCGGACTTCGGTTTGGATGTAGATTTGTTCGATAATAAACTAAGTGTGACTGCCGATTATTATATCAAAAATACTAAAGATATCTTGTTGGGCTATAACGTTCCGGCAGAAACGGGTATTTGGACAAAACCGGTTATGAATTTGGCCAAAGTCCGTAATACAGGTTTTGAATTGGCAGCAACCTACCGCAATAAGATTGGTGACCTGTCTTATTCTGTAAGTGGTAACATTGCTACTAATAACAATGAAATCGTAACCTTGGCCGGATCAGACAATATGATACAGAATGGTGGAGATGTAGTCAGATATATTCTGAAAGAAGGAGAAGCCATCGGTTCTTATTATGGCCTGGAAACGGATGGACTGTATACCCAGGAAGAGATTGATGCGGGACATTATTATAAATACGGACGCAAGCCTAATGCCGGTGACATTAAGTATGTACCCCAGCGTGAAAATGTGGAATGGGGAGATGACATTACCGATGATGACCGCACTATTATTGGCAAAGATGTACCCGATTTTACTTATGGTATAAATATCAATTTGCAATGGAAGAATTTTGAATTGTCGGCATTTGGCCAAGGCGTTTCCGGTACCAGTGTGGCTTTTGAGTCAGAACAGGTGTTTGCCTTTATGTTGAATTCTAATCCGAGAAAGTATCATTTAAGTCGTTGGAATGAAGATAATCCGAATCCAAATGCAGCATGTCCCCGTTTGTATGGAGGTAATTACTATGATGAATATAATAAGCATTTCTCTGATTACCAGTTGTTTGATGCCGATTACTTCCGTATTAAGACCATCAGCTTGGGATATATGGTTCCGAAGGATGCGGTAACTCGTTGGGGATTGTCTTCTCTTAAATTCTTCCTTACCGGCGAGAACTTGTTTACCTTCCGTGCCGACAAAGACATGAAGGACTTTGATCCCGAATCCTCTACCGGACGTGGTATCAGTGCTTTTGGTGCTAAATCTGTAGCCTTTGGTGTTAACGTATCATTCTAATTCAAAAAAATAAAATTATGAAATTCAACATTAAATATATCACATTTTCTGCACTGCTGTGTGCATCTATGGTTTCATGTGATTTGGACGTTGTTCCACCTTCTGATATATCTACCGAGACTTTCTGGAAAAACGAGAAAGATGCTTGGAATGGATTGAACGCGTTGTATGCAGAACTCCCGGGCATGGATATCTGGGATGAAATGTATACCGATAACGCGCATAGCCATAAACCGTGGGAAGGTCCCTATGAGTTGGTACAAACCAATGGTATCACGGCAGGGAATGATTTTGGTTATGGTTATAGTACAGTCCGCATAGCCAATAATTTTATCATCAATGTAGATAAATGTGATATCAGTGAAGGACTGAAGGAACGTATGAAGGCAGAAGCCCGTTTCTTCCGTGCCTGGCAGTATTTACAACTGACTACGAAGTTTGGCAAGGCCTATCTTTTTACTGATGTGCCCGAATATAATGCACCTTATGCAAAACGCGATCCGGCAGAAAAAGTACAGGCTTTTATTTTGAGCGAGCTGAATGAAATAGCCGAAATACTTCCTGATGAATATGATGGCAGTTATTTGTATGAGTCAAGCCGTATTACCCGTGCCGCTGCTTTGGCTTTGCGTGCCCGCGCTGCCCTTTATTTCGGTAACTATATAGAGGCTGAGGCTTCTGCCGGCAAAGTGATATCGGAAGGACATCATTCCTTGTTCCGTGTAACTTCTTTGAATGCGGCACAACAGCAGGAAGCTGATGAAATGGAGAAATATATTGATTTTGCTGAAGTGGGTATTGACAAAGACAAGTTTGTAAAAGGATTGTTCAGTTATGAAACCTTGTGGCACAAAGAGAATGCCAATCCGGGTAATCCTGAATATATCCTGACACGTGAATACATGGCAGATGATAATAACTGTGATTGGACTCGTTATACATATATTCGTCCCAGTCAGATGGGATCTGGATACTCTTCTTTTGAGCCCATGCAGGATCTGGTGGATGCCTATTGGAGCATTGATGGAAACTCTTCCTGAAATTCCTTCCGAAGAAACCAGACGTGCACGTTTTGCCGATATGTGGATGAAGTATTTTGCAGAGCCGGTGGGAGAAACTTATAAATCGGTTGCTCCGGCAGTGTTCCGTGAAAAGGTGCCTACATTGGACATCAAGTCAATCCCTTATATGCAGGAGTTCCGTAATCGTGACAGCCGTTTGTATGCTTCTATTTTATTTCCATTGAAAGGATGGCAGGAAACGGACTTCTCCGGTGATTTCTATTATATGTGGGATCCTTTGAAAGCCGGATCAGATGGAAATGAATCTTGGACCGGATATAATTACCGTAAGTTGGTTTCTCTTACTCCTTATCAAGGTTGGCAGAGTGTGGAGGATTATCCGATCATTCGCTATGCTGAGGTTTTGTTGACTTATGCTGAAGCTCGTGTACAAAATAATGGTTGGGATGAAAAAGTTCAGCATGCTTTGAATGATTTGCGCGACCGTTGCGGTATGCCCAATGTTCCGAACAGTCTGTCAAAAGATGCGGCTCTTGAGTTGGTACGCAATGAGCGTCGTATTGAGCTGGCAGCCGAAGGTCATCGTTACGATGATATACGTCGTTACGGATTGGAATATTGTCGTGAGGCGATGAATGGCGAAAGTACAGCACCTTGTGGAGGATTTGATCCGGTGAAAAAAGAATGGCAAAAATATGTTGTAATAGATAAAGTATGGGGAGATCGTTTGCTCCTGATGCCTATTCCGACTTCTGCCATGGACGTGAATCCGCTGTTGAAAGATGACCAAAACCCTGGATACTAATGTTTTCTGTTTTCTTCAACTTTTTTGAATAAACAATGAAAAAGGCTTGTTTTTCCATGTCCAATGGACAGCAAGCCTTTGTTTATCTTTCTGAATGACAATGAATGGAAATACATGGATTCTAAAAAAATCACTTCCACTAGGGGGGGAAGGTCCTTTATAGGCGTATTTATTATGTGTTCGTGCATAAACCGATTCATTTATTATTTATTTATAAAACAATTATCATGAAAAAAATCAAACTATTACTCGTAGCCGGCGCATGTGTTGTGCTGAGTGCATGTTCACCTCAGGCTCCTACTGTTCATACGACCGATAAAGGTACGCAATGGGAGTGGAACGAGGGAACTATTGTTGTAAAAAGCCCCGAACGTCCTGCCGGACAAAAAAGCGTGATCGGACTTACTGCTCCTAAAATGGAGGTGGTGCGTGTAGGCTTTGTTGGCTTGGGAATGCGTGGTCCCGGAGCTGTATCGCGTTTCACCCATATTCCCGGCACCCAAATCGTGGCGCTTTGTGATTATGACCCTAAACGTGCGGAAGCATGCCAGAACATTTTAAAGAAAGCTTCTATGCCGAAAGCGGCAATCTACTCGGGTGAGACAGGTTACGAGGAACTTTGTAAACGTGATGATATTGATTTGGTATATATCGCCGCAGACTGGTTGCACCACTTCCCCATTGCCAAATGTGCATTGGAGAACGGCAAGCACGTAGCCATCGAGGTACCTTCTGCCATGAACCTGCAGGAATGCTGGGATCTTGTCAACTTGAGCGAGACAACACGCAAGCACTGCTTCATTCTGGAAAACTGCTGCTATGACTGGTTTGAGATGAATACGCTGAACATGGCGCAGAACGGTGTGTTCGGTGAGGTAATCCGCGCACAAGGAGCTTACATCCACAACCTCAGCGATTTCTGGGATTATTACTGGAAAAACGGTGAAAACGATAAACTGGGCTGGCGTCTGGAATTCAATATGCGTCATCGTGGTGATGTGTATGCTACACACGGCCTTGGCCCTGTGGCACAAGTTTTGGATATTCACCGTGGCGACCGTATGAAGACACTGACTGCCATGGATACCAAATCAGTAGTAGGAAAAGGATTGGTAGAAGCCAAAACAGGTTCAGAATGCACTAATTTCCGTAATGGAGATCACACTACGACTATGATTCGTACCGAAAACGGTAAAGTGATCGAAATACAACACAATGTAATGACTCCGCAACCCTATAACCGTTTGTATCAATTGACAGGTGTGAAAGGGTTCGCCAACAAATATCCTACAGAAGGCTACGCATTGGGAGCTGATCAGCTGAGTGCTTCAGGAGTACAACCCAAGGTGGACAATCTCAGCTCACACGGATTCCTGCCACAAGCTGAAATGGATGCTTTGGTTGAGAAATACCAGCACCCTATTCTGAAGAAGTATGGTGAAATAGCCAAAGAGGTAGGCGGACACGGGGGTATGGACTTTATCATGGACAGCCGTCTGGTATATTGTTTGCAGAATGGTCTGCCTCTGGATATGGATGTGTATGACCTTGCCGAGTGGTGCGCACTTGCCGAACTGGGTGAGATATCTATGGACAATAACTGCGCTGCCGTAGAGTTCCCCGACTTCACTCGTGGAGAATGGAACGTGGTGAAAGGCTACAAGCACGCTTATGCAAGCCCGGAAGAAGAGCAGGCAAGTATGGAAAAAGCCAAAGCATTCACCGCTAAACTGAAAGAACAGGGAGCCAAAGAGTGGGCGACGGAAGCTGACAAATAATGTAGCATTAAAGTGAAGTGTATCGAGTTTATGTTGTTCTTAAGCATCTGCTCCAGACTGGAGGACGGGTGGTGTGGATGCTTGGAACAAGGTGAAAGGATATCATGACACTTTCTAAAATAATTTTATAACATTCTATTTAAAAATAGTAACAAGGATAAGGAAAGGGGGGAGTGCAGCTGGGCTGCATTTCCTCTTTGCTATTATTAGAAAGACGTTGCTTTCAAGCCTTTTTCATGCTTGTGTTTTGTTTCAAGTCTATGTTAAAAGAATTTAAACAAATCTGATTAATAGATTGGGCTATTTCCTTTCACTGTATCTTTAAACTTCAATACGATTAATTCTTAATTCTAACTGAAAATGAAATTATTATCTGTTTTATCATTGAGTCTGGTGTTATCGTGCACCACTCTTTCTGCTCAGAAAGTCTATGAAATCTCTGCTTTCGGTCTGAAAGCCAATAGCAGTAAAAATGCCTCTCCGGTTCTTCAAAAAGCGCTTGCCAAGATAAAGGCGGAATATAAGGAAGGTGAGAAGGTAATCCTCCGTTTTCCCGAAGGGCGTTATGAATTTCATGAAAAAGGAGCCGCTGTGCGCGAGTATTATATTTCCAATCACGACCAAACGAATCCCAAGAAAGTAGGTATCGCATTAGAGGACATGAAGAATCTGACATTAGACGGGCAAGGTTCCGAATTTGTATTTCACGGCAGGATGTTGCCTGTTTCCTTGTTGCGTTCCGAAAACTGTCTGTTAAAGAACTTCAGCATCGATTTCGAGAACCCCCATATTGCCCAGGTGAAGATCGTAGAAAACGATCCGCAGGATGGAATTGTTTTTGAACCGGCTCCGTGGGTCGATTATCGCATTGCTAAAGATTCCATATTCGAGGCTTATGGTGAAGGATGGACCATGAGACACTCGTGGGGAATTGCTTTTGACGGGGATACCAAACATCTGGTTTACAATACCAGTGACATAGGTTGTCCGACGAAAGGAGCCAGTGAGGTGGCTCCGCGCCGTATCCATGCTCCGGGGTGGAAAGATGCCCGCCTGGTGCCGGGGACAGTGGTGGCCATGCGTGGCTGGGGACGTCCTACACCCGGTATATTCCTTTCCCATGATGTCAATACAACGATTGAGAATGTGAAGGTACATTATGCGGAAGGCATGGGATTGTTGGCACAGCTTTGTGAAAATATTACACTTGAGAAATTTGGCGTATGTTTGAAAGGGGATGCCGATCCGCGTTATTTTACCACGCAGGCAGATGCGACCCATTTTTCCGGTTGTAAGGGTAAGATTGTGTCTTGCAACGGGTTGTATGAGGGGATGATGGATGATGCCATCAATGTACATGGCACTTATTTGAAAGTGGTGAAACGGGTGGACGACTGTACCTTGGTGGGCCGCTATATGCATGGTCAGTCGTGGGGATTCGAGTGGGGATGCCCGGGTGATGAGGTGCAGTTTATCCGTTCGAATACGATGGAACTGGTCGGAAAACAGAATAAGATCATTTCTATCCGTCCTTATGACAAAGAACAGACCGAAGGCGCGCGAGAGTTCCTGATTACGTTTCAGGAACCGGTAGACCAGGTAATTAATGAACAAAGTGGTTTCGGAATAGAGAACCTCACATGGACTCCTGAAGTTTTGTTTTCCGGCAATGTGATCCGTAATAACCGTGCACGCGGTTCTTTGTTCAGTACCCCGCGCAAGACTATCGTCGAGAATAACTTGTTTGACCATACTTCGGGGGCTGCTATTCTGCTTTGCGGCGATTGCAACGGTTGGTTTGAGACCGGTGCCTGCCGTCATGTCATTATCCGTAAGAACCGTTTTGTAAACGCGCTGACTAATCTGTTCCAGTTTACCAATGCGGTTATCTCCATCTATCCGGAGATTCCCGACCTGAAGGGACAGCAGCAATATTTCCACGGCGGACCCGAGGGTGGCATTGTGATTGAAGACAATGAGTTTGAAACCTTCGACGCTCCTATTCTTTATGCCAAGTCTGTCGATGGGTTGGTCTTCCGCAATAACACCATTAAGTTGAATACGGAATACAAACCGTTCCATCCTAACCGGAACCGCTTCTGGCTGGAAAGGGTGACGAATGTGACGATTGCCGAATAAATATTTTCCCCTTGTTTGCAGAGATGTAGTTACAGGCGGAAGAAAGTCTGAATAGTAAGATTAGATAAAGTTATCAGCTGTAAGGGTGGAAATTTCCTCCTTTACAGCTGATTTTTTTATCGGTCTTATCTTATTGTTTTTTCCCTGTCAGTTTCATGAATCCTAGCCTTGTTGTATAGATAAAATATTTACTAATTTGATTTAGACAACAAGAATTATATTGCTATCTTTGGCAGGATAAAACTAATATTGAATATGAAAAATTGGGTTGTAAAGCTGTTACTGTTACTTTTCATTCCTTCTTTTGTGGGAATTTTGTTTACCGTTATCCTGGGTTTTAATCCGGGTGGTTGGTTACAAATTGCGACGTATGCTTTCCCTCCGTTACTTACTCTTGCCGGAGGGAGCTTTTATGGTTGCTTCAAGATGGAAAGTCCCTTTCCTTATATTAATGGCAGCTGCAAGTATGGCCTTTAATATTCCTTTACAGAACTGGCCTTTTCATTCGGCAGATGAAGTGGTGCGTTATCATGCTGTTACCGATTTATATAATTTGGAGAATAATGCTCTGTATTTTACTTTCGATACTCTGGAGGTGGATTATGCCCGAAGGAGCAGTGTGACTGTCACTCGTGAGGTGACACGAAGTATGGGCAGACACCGCTATCGTAAGGAACAGAAGCAATATCATTTCTCTGTAGCTCCTGTATTTACCGATTCATTGCCCCGTCATAAGTATGAGGAGCGGGAAGTTAAGGCATGGGTTATTCCGGTGAGGCATGAGAAAGGACAAGCCGTTGTATGTTATGAGCGTTGTATTTTTGATTTAGATGATTATCAGAAAGCCATTGATCGGTCCCGCTGTAAACTCCACCATCCTCAAGCTCCGATTATACGACCTTTGTATTCACAGTTCATTACCCGGCAGGAATGGAAAGGAATCTTTTTGAATGTTGCATGGATTGTACTTTCTGTACTGATAGTACTGGGGGTAATTCTGAATTATCAGGCAGACAGGAGGAAAGCATAATATCGGAACAGACTGTATGAAGGGTACTTTATGAATATTATGATCTTCATGCATGAGGCCTGTCAGTACTATTGGTAAATTCTAGAATGATGTTTTCTTTATATAAAACTTTCCCCGGACATTTCATGGCAGAAACATCCGGGGAGAGGTATTTCATTTATTATTTATTGAAAAGTTTTATTTTGCCTCTACCTTCAGATTGGATAATTCTGTGTCCTTATGGATGGATGGCAGATTATTCTGTTTTACAACAACAGTATGAACTTTTCCTTTTGCCACTTGCGGCAAAGTGAATTTCTGCTTGTAGATAACCTGTTCCGCTGATGGGCGCAGCAGATAGCCTGTTTCTTTTTCAAAGCGGTTGTATATTCTTACCACAATTTGGTTACTGCCTTTTTGAAGCGGTAGCAGCACCTTTTCCTCGCGGAACTTGCAGCGGTAAGGGTTGAGGTGTTTCATTACCGACTTGCCGTTCAGATAGATTTCAATACCGTTTCCGGCACCTACATCTACTAGAATATCTTGTGCTTTGGGCGATTCTATCTGCTGCATCAGGAAGTAACTTTCCAGAATATTGCTGGGGAACATGGCTTTTTCCTCATTCACTTCTTTCCATTGTCCTTTTCTTACCGGTGCTTTGTCCGGATCAGTATGGATGGTGGCAGGAGCATCGAACAATCCGCTGCCCGGTCCGCAGAAGTAACGCTGACCCCATACGGTCTTGGAAGTCAGGTTTAATGCCTGTGCCTTGCCTGCGTCAAGGGTTACAGTGTAAGGTATTCCATCTACTTCAACCAGTAATTCCTTACCGTTCTCCTGCGGAGTATAGGTAAATTCCAATGCGTTGAGGTTGGATTTGTTGATGTTCCATTGATAGCTCACCGTACTGCGGTAGTTGCTGTAATAATCGAAACAGGAATAACTATAATTGGGAGTGCGCTGTGCAGCCATAGGTTGCGGTTTCACCGGTTGGTCGAACGTGGCGCAAATCACTTGGATGTCTTTTCCGTATGCGTCGGCGGGCAGTGTGAAGATCATCTCCTGTCCTTTCTGAATAGCTTTAATGTCTGCTTTTTGCAGTTTGCATCCCGGCACGTTCAAAGTGATTTTACCATCGGCAGGGCGGTTGCCTGATAAGATGAGGTAGAGGTTATTGCCTTTGCGGGTAATGGTTCCCCATTCGAATTGCTCACGGAAAGGAGAGGCTTCTGTGCCATAAATGGCTTCACCGTTTCTTCAACCAGATACCGATTTCTTTCAGCACCTCTCTTTCAAAGGGTACTACGGAACCGTCACCTTTGGGACCGATGTTCAGCAGGAAGTTTCCGCCATGGGAAACTACATTGATCAGGCTGCGTAGTTTTTCCATCGCTTTGGTGTGAACGTCCCCCCTTTTCTGCCAGGAACGGTAGCTCCAGGTTTCATCGAACATGGAAGCTGCTGTTTGCCATGCGGTCTGCAAGGAGCCTTCGGGGTATGTGTTGTCTGCCATGACACTGAAGTCATACTGATCGTTGCCCAACCGGCCGCTTACCATACAGTCTGGTTGCAATCTGTGCACCAGTTGATACAGTTCCTTGCTTTGTTCAGGAGTGTTGGAACCCATGTCAAACCAAAGTTCGGAGATGGGACCGTAGTTGGTCAACAGTTCGGTAACTTGGGCTTTGGTGAATTCATGATGCTGTGGGGTGATGAAATCACAGTTATGGCTGGAGATAGGATAGGCTTGTGGAAAATGCCAGTCTATCAGTGAGAAATAGATGCCGAAATTGATTCCGCCACGTTTGCAAGCTTCCGCCATCTCTTTTATGAAGTCGCGCTTGCCGGGGGTGGCATCGTATGAATTATAGTCGGTGGTGGCTGTACGGAACATACAGAAACCGTCGTGATGCTTGGTGGTAATGATGATGGAGCGCATACCGGCTTCTTTGGCCAGTGACACGATAGCGTCTGCATCAAACAGGGTGGGATTGAAACGCAGGGCGGTATCTCCATACCAGTCACTGAAGATTCCCGCAAACGATTGGATTTGTTCACTGTATCCTCGGGTGACGGGGTTGCCTTCCCATACGCCTCCCAGTTCGGAATAAAGACCGAAGTGGATGAACATGGAATACTTGTTCTGATGCCATTTCTCAAATGCTTTTTCCGAGATTTGGGCTGTTGCACCCAGGCTTATGACACAAGCCATGATGAAGGTTAGTAATTTTTTCATGATTGTAATTAGTGGTTAACTGAATGAATATATTGCATAATTTCTGTTTGTTGGTCGGATGGAACCACACGATGTCTTTGTCCCGTTTGAACCAGGTCATCTGTTTACGAGAGTAAATGCGGGAATTTTGCTTGATTTTTCCGATAGCGAATTCCAAAGTCCATTCTCCGTCCAGATACTTGAACATTTCTTTGTATCCTACGGTATTGAGCGAGTTCAGATGCCGGAAAGGATATACCTGCCGGGCTTCTTCCAGCAAGCCGTCCTGTATCATGATGTCCACGCGGCGGTTGATGCGGTCATACAATTCTTCGCGGTCGCGGGTTAATCCTATTTTGATGATGCGGAAAGGGCGTTCCTTGTGAGTACGGGTACGGAAAGAAGTATAAGTTTTTCCGGTCATGTAGCATATTTCCAATGCATGTATTACCCGTTTGGGATTTTTCAAATCCACTATTTTGTAATACTCGGGGTCCAGCAGCCTTAGTTCGGCGCACAGAGTGTCCAGCCCTTCCTGTTCGTAACGTCGTAGCATCAGCTGGCGTGTTTCATTGTCTACAGTGGGGATATCATCTATGCCTTTGCAAATGGCATCTATATACATCATGGAACCTCCGGTCAGTATTACAGTGTCATGGTTTTGGTATAGGATTTCCAGTTGTGCCAGTACGTCTGCTTCGTATTGTGCGGCGCTGTAATAATCTGTTAGCTGTAATGTTCCGACAAAATAATGAGGAACACGCGCCAGTTGCTCGGGGGTAGGGGCGGCAGTTCCTATCTTCAGGTCTGCATACAATTGGCGTGAGTCTGCCGAAACAATGGAAGTCCGGAAGTGTTCGGCAATGGAAAGGCTTAGTTCGGTCTTTCCTACACCGGTAGGGCCGATAAGGACGATAAGGGTGTCAGGCATGGTGTTTATAAAAAGAGAGAGGGGCGGACGTGTAACGTCCGCCCCCGTTAAGATTAATAGTTTTCTTGCTCATAAGGGTCCGGTGAGGAGGCACCGCCCATATCAAATCCTTCGGGATCAAAGTCTTCCATATCGAAGTCCTGGTCGCCGTAGAAATTCTCGTCTATATCCAGATTTCCGCTATTGCTTTTTGCCATCATTTCGTCAAAGTCGACGGTTTGTTTCGGGGCTTCTCCGGCTTTGCGCGAACACACTGCTTTGTCAAGGTCTTTGCCGGTGATGATTTCCGACAGTTCAATGAAAAACACTCGTTCTGCCAACGGGTCGAATACATACAGCAATTTTTGCTTTTCGTCTTCCACCAAATCACTCAAGCGGGTTTCTCTCATGATGTAGCTGTCTTCTTCCGAACTGCTTCCCATATCTTCCAGTGTGATTTCCTGGTCTTTCTCCCAGTCGTCATCACAAATGAAGAAAGAGGTCATCTGGTCATCTTTATATCCTGCCGCTTTCAATATTGCTTCGTGCAAATCAAAGAAAGTTGCTTCCGAGTCTATCTTTATTTCTCTTATAAAATCATCGACTTCATCAGAGATTAGTGTAAATCTGTAAATCATATATTTATACTGTATATACTATATAACTTTTTTTTCGTGCAGTAAAGTTATAAAAAACTTTGTTATCTGATGATACCTCTTTGAGAATTTTCTATGAAAGAAATAATATATTCTATTTCTTTGCTCATAGGTATTTCTTTGCGTACTTGTTCCAAGGCATCGGTAACGTTCATGCCACTTTGATAAATAATGCGATAGGTGTTGTGTATATTCTCTATTAGTTCATTAGAGAATCCGCGGCGGCGGAGTCCTACGATATTGATTCCTGCGTAGGCAATGGGTTCGCGCCCTGCTATAATATAAGGAGGAATGTCCTTGCTGAAACGTGAACCGCCCTGTACCATTACATAACCGCCTACCCGGCAGAATTGGTGCATCAATACGGCGCCGCTGATAATGGCGTTATCATCAATGATAATTTCACCTGCCATCTTGGTGGCATTGCCTATGATGCAACCGCTGCCTATGATGGCATCATGTGCTACGTGTACCCCTTCCATCAACAGGTTGTTACTGCCCACTATGGTTTTGCCTTTAGCCGCTGTACCACGATTGATGGTTACATTCTCGCGAATGGTGTTGTTATCACCTATTTCGGCAGTCGTTTCTTCACCGCGGAATTTCAAATCCTGGGGAATAGCGCCTATAACAGCTCCCGGAAAAATGGTGTTGCCGTTCCCTATGCGTGAGCCATACAGTATATTGGCGTTAGGCATGATTGTGTTGTTATCACCGATAACTACATTCTTGTCGATAAACAACACAAAAGGACCGATTTCTACATTCTCACCAATTTTTGCTTCGGGATGTATATATGCTAATGGACTAATCATGTTGTTTTTTTAGTGGTTATTTATTTTTTACTATTTGTGCCATAAACTCGGCTTCGCAGACTACTTTCTCGCCTACAAACACATATCCTTTCATTGTGGAGATGCCCCGGCGGATAGGAGCCAACAATTCAACACGGAACAATAAAGTGTCTCCCGGTACTACTTTCTGGCGGAATTTCACACCGTCTATTTTCATGAAGTAGGTGGAGTATCTTTCGGGTTCGTCCACTGAATTAAGAACAAGCAGACCACCGCATTGTGCCATGGCTTCTACTTGAAGCACACCCGGCATGACAGGTTCCTGTGGGAAGTGTCCCTGGAAGAAGGGTTCGTTGGCGGTTACGTTTTTCACACCGACAATGTGGTTGGCGCCAATGGCAACGACTTTGTCCACTAGCTGGAAAGGATAACGGTGCGGAAGCAGTTCGCGGATGCGGTTGACATCCATGATGGGAGCTTCGTTGCAGTTATAGGACGGAGCCTGTATTTCGTGAAGTTTGATTTCTTTGCGTATCTGGCGGGCAAACTTGTTGTTGATGGTGTGCCCCGGACGGGTGGCGATGATGCGTCCCTTGATGGGTTTGCCTATCAGTGCCAGGTCGCCGATGATATCCAACAGTTTGTGACGGGCCGGTTCGTTGTCCCATACCAAGGGAACATGGTTGATGTAGCCCAGTTTGGTGGCGTCCATGTGGGGAACCCCCCATGACGTCTGCCAGCTTGTCGTAGTTTTCCTGGCTCATCTCTTTTTCGTAGATTACGATGGCGTTGTCCAGATCGCCTCCCTTAATCAGTCCGGCACCCAGCAATGGTTCTATTTCGCGGACGAATACAAAGGTACGCGCGGAAGCTACCTCGGTGGGGAATTTAGCCATGTCTTCCAGTGTGGCGAACTGATTGGACAGTATTTTAGACTGATAAGAGATCAGTGCATTCACACTGAAATTTTCGTCCGGAAGAACAATGATGGAAGATCCGGTTTCCTCGTCCCTGAATTCGATTTTTGATTTTATGATATAGTAATCCTTGACAGCATTCTGTTCTTCGATTCCTACACGCTGTATATTTTCTACATACGCTTTGGCACTGCCGTCCAGGATAGGGAATTCGGGACCGCTTACCTGAATCAGGCAGTTGTCTATACCAGCTGCATAAAGAGCTGCCAAAGCATGTTCTACTGTACTTACTTTTATTCCGTTTTTCATCAGCACAGTGCCGCGGGTAGTATCACCTACGTTTTCTGCTACGGCATCAATTATTGGTTGTCCTTCAAGATCAATTCGTTGGATTTTATACCCGTGGTTGTCCGGTGCAGGATTGAATGTCACCGTCAAGTTTACTCCGGTGTGAAGGCCTTTTCCATTTAAAGAAAAACTGCCTTTTAATGTCTTCTGTTTCAACATGGGGTTTATTTATTTAGTTGTTTTTTTAATTCTTCTATTTCTTTCTGCATGGCGTTCAGTGTGGTGTAAATTTCGGGCAGTTTTTTGTATACGGCCGATGATTTCATGAAATTCTTGGCATCGATGGCCGGAGTGCCTAGAATTTGCTCGTTGGATTTCACGTTACCGGGAACGCCTGCTTGTGCGCCGATACCTACCTTGTCACCTATCTTAATATGTCCGGCTAGTCCTACCTGTCCGCCAAACATGCACCATTCACCTACTTTGGTGGAACCGGCAATACCCACCTGTGATGCCATGACAGTGTGGCTTCCTACTTCCACATTGTGTGCTATCTGGATCAGGTTATCCAGTTTCACTCCTTTATGTACAATGGTGGCGCCCATGGTGGCACGATCTACGCAGGTATTAGCACCAATCTCCACATTATCTTCTATGATGGCAATACCTATTTGTGGAATTTTTTCGTACCCTTCGGGAGAAGGTGCGAATCCGAATCCATCAGCACCGATTACGCAGCCTGCATGCAGGGTACAGTGGTTTCCTACCAAGCAGTCGTGATAGATGGTGGCATGTGGATAAAGTGTACAATTATTACCTACTTTGGCATGGCTTCCTACAGTAGCGTGCGGGTGGAGGGAAGTGTTGTCACCAATCTCAGCACCATCGCCTACGCAGGCAAACGGAGCGATATATACATCCTTCCCCAACTTCGCAGTGGGGGCAACGTATGCCAGCGGATCTATACCAGTCTTTTTAGGTTTGCTCATTTCATAGAGGGTCAGTAGTTTAGCCAGACTTTCGTAGGCGTTGTCTACCTTGATTAAGGTAGCTTTTACTTCTTGCTCGGGAACGAAATCTTTGTTTACCAACACAATGGTAGACTGAGTATCGTAAATGTAATGAGTATACTTAGGATTTGAAAGAAAAGAAATCGCTCCCGGCACGCCTTCCTCTATTTTAGCAAAAGTATGCACAGTTGCGTTTTCATCGCCAACAATAATTCCCTGGATGTATTCCGCAATTTGTTTAGCTGAGAACTCCATAATACTGTCTAATTCTTTATGTTCTAAATGTTTCAGTTTTGTTACTTGCGTGTTACATGTTAGTGTAAACACATCATTAATTATGCAAATTACGCATTTTTTTTTTATATATCCGTACAATTCGCTAATTATTTAATGTCCGTCGTTTTCGGAACGCAGGTAACATATATAATATTTTTTGACTTTTCGGGAGAGAAGAGAGATGTTGAGCATATCCGAAGCCTTGGCTATATCGCGGGTGCTTCCATCTGTATAGATGATTTCAATACTGTCATCCTCCTTTTTATACATATTGTTTTCTATACTGGATATGGATAGGAAGTATTTTGCTTCTTTCTTGTTGATATTCAGTTCTTACTTATTCTTGAAAGAATTTCTTCTTTTCGTGCTTTTGTGATGGAAGAGGAGGTTACCTCTACTTTGAATAGTTTCCTGTTAATCATTCCACGACTCAGAGTGGACAATACCACATCGCTGTGATTGCTCCAAACTTTCAGTGCAGTCCATATGTCATTATCATCTAATTGAATAAAATTTTCAATACAATCCGGGCTGTTATAAAATTCTTTTATCAATAGGATGGTATAAAAAGAATCTTAAAGCGGGTGAGGCGAACAGCTCTACGCCACGTAAGGCTAATTCCTTTGCTCGTGTCAGAGTGTTGACCAGCATTTTTTCACTGGCAACGGAGGTCTTGTGCAGATATACCTGCCAGTACATCAGGCGGCGGGACATCAGGAAGTTTTCGATGGAGTAAATGCCTTTGGATTCTACTACCAGGTGATCGTCTTTTACATCAAGCATTTTGATGATGCGGGCGGATCCGATATTGCCTTCGGATACACCGGTATAGAAACTGTCACGCCGCAGATAGTCCAAACGATCCATATCCAATTGACCGCTGACCAGTTGGTGCAGGAATTTCTTGGGATATTCATCTTTGAATATCTGTATGGCAAGATTGAGTTGACCTTTCATGTCCTTGTTCATTCGTTCCATCAGCATCAAGGAGATTTCTTCATGTGAAACGCCTCCTGCCAATGTGTTTTCCAGCACATGGGAGAAGGGACCGTGTCCGATGTCGTGTAACAGGATGGCAGCTTGTACGGCTTCCGCTTCGCTGTCAAAGATGAAGTTACCTTTGGCGGTAAGGTGCTTGATCGTTTCGCTCATTAAGTGGAAAGCGCCTAATGAGTGTTGGAAACGGGTATGTTGTGCTCCCGGATATACGGCAGAGGACAGGCCCAGTTGCTTGATGCGGGTAAGACGTTGCAGCAATGGGTGACATACAATGTCATATAGTAACCCCTTCGGGATGTTGATAAACCCGAAGACGGGGTCATTTATAATTTTTCGGTCACTCATGGGGAATAATTATTCAGTGTGCTGATATGCTTAAACCAATGTGTTACGCTATGTATCTACCTGGTAATTTGCATATTAGCATATTGTTTTATTGGCACATTATTTTCTCCATCTGTGCCTGGACTTTCTGAGCTTCTTGTCCTGCTACAGTCGCAAAATTCTCAGTTTTATCCGCATAGATAATGGCACGGCTTGAATTAACAATAAGTCCACAGGTACTATTCATGCCATATTTGCAGACTTCCTCTAGAGAACCTCCTTGTGCGCCGATTCCAGGTACAAGCAGGAAGTGGTTGGGAACAATTTTACGGATGTCTTCGAAAGCGCGTCCTTGTGTGGCGCCTACTACGTACATCATGTTTTCATCGTTGGCCCATTCTTGTGATTTGCGCAATACTTTTTCGAAAAGGTGTTCGCCGTTGGTGTCCTCGGTCAGCTGGAAGTCGTGGGAACCCTTGTTGCTGGTAAGCGCTAGCAGGATTACCCATTTGCCTTCGTAACTCAGGAAGGGAGTCACGCTGTCTTCACCCATGTAAGGAGCTACGGTGACTGAGTCAATGTCCAGCTCTTCAAAGAATGTGCGGGCATACATGGCCGAAGTGTTTCCGATATCGCCACGTTTTGCATCGGCAATGATGAATTGGTCGGGATAGTTTTCCTTGATGTAGGATACAGTCTTTTCGAAAGCGATCCATCCTTTTACGCCCATGCTTTCATAAAAGGCCAGATTGGGTTTATAGGCGATGCAATAAGGGGCGGTAGCGTCAATGATGGCTTTGTTGAAAGCGAAGATAGGATCTTCTTCTTTTAACAGATGTTCGGGGATCTTCTTTATGTCGGTGTCCAGTCCTACACAGAGGAATGATTTTTTCTTTTGGATATTTTCAAATAATTGTTGCTTGTTCATTGCTATGTTTACAGTTTATGGTTTACGATATTTAAATTATAATTCGCTCTCTTTCAAACGTTCGGCATTCTCGGCTACAGTCAAATGGTCAATGCAGTCTTGAATGTCCCCATCCATAAAGGCGGCCAAATTGTAAATGGTATAGTTGATGCGGTGGTCGGTGATACGTCCTTGCGGATAATTGTAGGTACGTATTTTTGCCGATCGGTCTCCGGTAGATACCATTGTTTTTCGTTTGCTGGCAATGTCGTCAATGTACTTTTGGTGTTCTTTATCATATATAAAGGTACGCAGGCGAGAAAGGGCTCGTTCTTTATTCTTCGGCTGGTCACGGGTTTCGGTACATTCTATCAGGATTTCCTCTACTATTCCGGTGTTGGGGTTCTTCCAGTTGTAGCGCAGGCGTACTCCGGATTCCACCTTATTTACGTTCTGTCCGCCGGCACCACCGCTTCGGAAAGTGTCCCATTTGATTTCCCCTTCGTTAATTTCCACATCAAAAGGCTCGGCTTCGGGTAAAACGGCGACTGATGCGGCTGAAGTATGTACACGTCCTTGGGTTTCGGTGGCTGGTACACGTTGCACACGATGTACGCCCGATTCATATTTCAGAGTGCCATATACTTTATCTCCGGTTACGGAGCAGATAATTTCCTTAAAACCTCCTGCTGCTCCTTCATTGGCGCTGGATACTTCCAGTTTCCAACCTTTTGTCTCGCAGTATTTGGAGTACATACGGAACAAGTCGCCTGCAAAAATGGCGGCTTCATCACCTCCCGTACCACCGCGTATCTCCAGAATGGCATTTCGGTCATCTTGCGGATCCGCAGGAACGAGTAACAGTTTGATTTCCTCTTCCAGTTCTGGGATGCGGACTTCGCAGAGATTTGCCTCTTCGCGTGCCATCTCTTTCATCTCCGGGTCGGATTCGTTAGTCATGATTTGTTTGGCCTCTTCCAGTCCATTCAGGCATTGTATATATTCTCTACGGGCTTTCATGATGTCATTCAAGTCCTTGTATTCCTTGGTGAGCTTGACATAACGTTTTTGGTCAGCTATGACATTAGGGTCTGTAATGAGGGTGGAAACTTCCTCAAAGCGAGCCACTAACCCGTCTAATTTCTCAAGTAATGTATTATTGTTTTCTGCCATTCTTTTCTAAACATTTATTTGCGACATACCAAGTGAGTAATATCCACCCAAGTATGGCAAGTACTTTTCTTACTGTATATAGTATGTCATGCCAAGTTGTTTCATGACCCCATGCGGTAGAGATGAAATACAACTCGCGTATTGTATCAATCGTAACTAATGAGCATATTATTGCTCCTATGCCATAAAAAAATCTTTTTTTCAATGTAGCAGGCTTGGAAGCGTTATTATAATATTGCTTGTCAGTATTTGAATTCTCCAAACTCACTTTTGATAATTAGCTCCTTCTTGTCACTTTCTTCTATACGTCCCACGATCTTCGCGTCAATATTGAATGACTTGCTGATGGCGATCACCTCTTCGGCATGTTCGGGTGAGAGGTAAACTTCCAGGCGGTGGCCCATATTAAATACTTTGTACATTTCTTCCCAATCGGTGCCGCTTTGTTCCTTGATGGTTTTGAACAGAGGGGGAACGGGGAACAGGTTGTCCTTTACTACACGGCAATTGTTTCCTACAAAGTGCAGGACTTTGGTTTGAGCACCGCCTGAGCAGTGAACCATTCCGTGAATTTCAGGTCGGAGCGCATCCAGTAATTTCTTCACTACCGGAGCATAGGTACGGGTAGGTGAGAGTACCAGCTTTCCTGCATCCAGCGGACTTCCTTCCACAGCATCGGTCAGCTTCAAATTGCCACTGTACACTAGTTCTTCGGGTACTGCCTTGTCATAGCTTTCGGGATACTTCTCGGCCAGGTATTTTGCGAACACGTCGTGGCGGGCACTGGTGAGTCCGTTGCTGCCCATGCCTCCGTTGTATTCTTTTTCATAAGTAGCCTGTCCGTAAGATGCCAGACCTATGATGACGTCACCCGGGCGAATATTGGCATTGTTAATGACATCGGTACGTTTCATGCGGCATGTTACGGTAGAATCTACGATGATGGTACGAACCAAGTCACCTACATCAGCAGTCTCGCCTCCGGTAGCGTATACGCCTACACCCATTTCGCGAAGTTCGGCCAACAGTTCATCCGTTCCGTTGATGATAGCGGAAATGACTTCACCCGGAACGAGTAGCTTATTACGGCCGATAGTTGATGAAACCAGAATATTATCTACTGCACCTACACACAACAAGTCATCGATGTTCATAATCAGTGCATCTTGTGCAATGCCTTTCCATACGCTTAAATCGCCGGTTTCTTTCCAATACAAATAAGCCAGTGATGATTTGGTACCTGCACCGTCAGCGTGCATAATGTTGCAATATTCAGGATCTCCGCCTAGAATATCGGGGATGATTTTACAAAAAGCTTGCGGAAAAATACCTTTGTCAATGTTCTTAATGGCGTTGTGCACATCTTCCTTGGATGCTGACACACCGCGCTGCATGTATCGTTGATTGCTCATGAGTTATATATTTTATTCAATTGAATGTGCAAAAATAGTTATTATTTTGCTTATAGCCTTGAGTTTTATGAAAATAAAAGAGGAGAAGGGATTTATTCTGTTCCCATATTATTGCCGTTCCTGTTTTAGATTTATTGCTATGCTCTTATTTTTTAGACGAGTAAATTTAATATGTATATCGAACAGGCATTAATATCATACACTATTTATATGTTACAATGCCTTGTCAATATAGCGTTATAAAGAAAGACGCATAGTACAACCACCCCCATCAATATCAAAGATCTTAAAGACTATAAAAGAAAACACGGCCTAATTTAACGTGAAATATAAAATTCCCCCGTCATCTCATCGTCTTCATTATCAGTATGTTCCGGTGTGAAAATATCTGTAAAGGCCCCGAAACGGTTGGTAATCGCCGGTCAATGTACCACATTGCGCCCACCATACCCATAGCGGCAAAACTCCAACAGATGTACCTTGCCGGCAGTATGTTACCATGAAAACAGCTTATGGCTTTATTGCTTCACCTGTGTGAAGCGGCAGTTTCACACAGGTGACAACGGCTATTCACCCGAATGACAGGGCCTGTTCATCTGGGTGATGGTACAGATGGTGCACTCTTCTTGCACGGATACTGCCGTAAATATACCAAGATTACGTATCCAATATGACAACCGGCATCTGACGAGCTGGCTTCCGCAAGGAAAAACGAAAAAAACACTTTGTGGGGATACAGAAAATTCTGTCACTGCATGTCGTTGTATATCAGCATAATACGGTGGCGGAACAAAAACATTGCAGTGCGGAAATAAAAAATAACAGTACGTAAAGTTTTATCAGATTATAACTTAACGACAAAGATGGATATGCCCGGCAGACAAACTTTTTGAGAGCCGGCATCTGCAACGACATAATGTGTCATGCCAAAGAAGCAGTTTGCATTTTATTTTAGATTTTCATCAGTTTGATGCAACCGATTGAAGAATAAACTTTTAGCGTAGTATTTGAGAAACAGAGGTAACGATTTAGCAACCGTGCGAATATCAGCGATTTGCGGTGCTATGCTGTCAAATAACTCTTTGCATTTATAAAGTTAATAAAATTATTCGGGGAATAATGCCTACTATCAAAAAAACTGCATCCTATCTTTGTAGATAGTCCATATAAAAAGAATGCAACCTCACAAATTATAGCTATCTTTGTGATTGAAACTCAATGCATCAATTACAATGGCAAAAATTACCGTTCAAAATACAGATATTAGCGTTGTCAAATACAATGAAGAAGACTATATCAGCCTTACAGACATGGCAAGAAGCCAACTGCAAGATGAGCATGGAAACATTTTTGCTAAAATGAATACTTCTGCCTTTATCGTAGAAGATAAAATTCATGCAATATATGAAAATGGGAAATTGTACTTTCAAAGTTATACAATTGCAAATCAAATATTTTCGCTAATAGATTTTGTTACAGAAGCCACAAATACAGAAATTGAATCATTTGGCGAAATAAAAGGTATAGATGTAAATGCAGAGAATATAAAACATATCGCAAACATAAAAACTCGTCGACTCATAAAATTATTATCTAGCACAAACAACATTGCTACTTTTATGCGAAAGACGTTTCGAACGAAAACAAGTCTTTTAAAGAAATATGGAATCAATGCACAAATTAATGGGAACAATGAGTTAGTGTTACCGACCAATAATGTTGTTGAGCTAAATCGTACTTTAGAATTTCTTAATGAAGATATATTTAGAGGTATCATCACTGATAGCCTTTATCGTTCAAATTCCAAGAAAAAAGACAATCGCTAATCATGAGTGAGAATAACAAAATAATACTCTATCAAGACGATAATGAGATAATACGTGTGTCTGTTCGCTTTTCCGATGAAGATTTGTGGCTGACACAGAATCAGTTGGCGGAAATATATTGTACTACACAACAGAATATCAGCCAACATGTAGATAACATCTATAAAGACGGAGAATTATTCACAGAAGCAACTAACAAGAAATTCTTGTTAGTTCGTCAGGAAGGCAATCGTCAGGTGAGACGTAACATTGACCATTACAATCTTGACATGGTTATCGCCTTGGGCTATCGTGTGCAATCTCAGGTTGCAACCCGTTTTCGCCGTTGGGCGACTCAACGGCTTCATGAATATATCCAAAAGGGATTTGCTATGGATGATGAGCGGTTGAAGCAAGGGGGTAATCGTTACTTCCGTGAGTTGCTGCAACGCATCAGGGATATTCGTAGTAGTGAACGTAACTTCTATCAACAGGTTACGGACATATATGCCACAGCCACGGACTATGACCCACGGGACGAGATGACAAAGATGTTTTTTGCCACCGTGCAAAACAAGCTCCATTATGCCGTTCACGAAAATACGGCAGCGGAAGTTATCTATAATCGTGTGGATAATGAGAAGCCGTTTGTGGGTATGACGAACTTCAAAGGCAACTATGTGACTAAGGACGATGTGAAGATTGCCAAGAACTATTTGTCAGAAATAGAACTCCAGCGTTTGAATCTGCTTGTTTCCGGTTTCTTGGACTTTGCCGAGTTCCAGGCATTGGAAATGAATCCCATGACCATGAAAGATTGGATAGAGGCATTGGATAATCAGATTATTGCCCATAAACGAGGTTTTGATTGATAAGGGACGTATTTCACATAAACAGGCGATTGAAAAGGCAGAAAAGGAATTTGCCATCTATCGCAAACGCGAAATGGATTTGCTTGAAAGTGATTTTGATAAAGAAATCAAAAGATTAAAGGACAAGAATGATAATAATCCAAACTAATCCACTACCTTTGCATTTGAAGTCAGCGTTCTTTGGGTTTAACAAGGCAGAATACAGAACTTCGCTCGTTTCTAAATCGTTACCTATCAAGAAGCCAATCTTTGCAACCCATTCAATTTGAGCGATAAAGACAATGCACAATGTCTTGCCACGTGGTAGGTCAAACGAACCTTGAAACCGCATTGTATGATTATATCTTTGAGTATTTTGTTACAACTTCCGCGTCCACCGTGATACAACACATCAGAGGCAGGTTGCCGTTGGGTTTGGCACTGCCTTTCTTCACGTAGAATAACACTTTGAATGTACTTCGCTACGCTTTGCCCAAATTTACTTTTTGCTATGTGTTTATTTTACGATTGTTCCGACAAAGGTTTGTGCTCCTGCATTATTCAAGATATATACTGTATAGAATCCGCCGGGTAATGAGGCTATGGACATTTGGGGTGCATAAACAAAATATTTTATTTCTTCACCGGTAACAGTAAATATTTTCACTGTCTTTGCCTCTTTTATTTCAGGCAGGGTGAGAATATCTCCGTCATTTAGTAAAGGCATGTCCGTTTCTGAAATTGCATTCAGTTCCAAGGGAGCACTTTCGTTTCCAAAACGGTCGGCAGCTGTTACGGCAAAATAACGTTTTGTCGCCAAGGTGAAATAGGGGTATATTCGTATTCCGTATGGGTGAGATAGGTTTCCAGTAAGTTTCCGGCATCTGTGATATCTACCGGATAGGTATCCGAGGCATAAAGATGATAGGTGACAAGACCTCCGTTGTTATCTGTGGAAATCTGCCAGCTCATGTGCATTTTGCCGTCCGGCAACAGTTGCAGGGAAGGCATGGCCGGAGTGGATGGGGGGATGCTGTCCATCCAGGTCATTGGGGGAATCAATGCCGGAGTGGTATAGAAATTCTCTTGGAGTTCGTCCCAAATGCCTTTGGTGTTGTTCAATAGAAAACGATTGCGGAAGTAGGCTTGTCCGTTTAGTTTTATCTGACGGGTGAAATGAAGTTGGCGGACTATTTCGTCCAACGGCCAATTTTGTTCGTCGGGAGAGAGGAAATAAATGCCCAAACCTGGTACTATCCAGCGGTTACCGCAATTCTCTTTCCAATCCCAATGCAAAAGGATAGAAATTATTTCCCTGAAAATACATCATCGGGAACAACGCATCATGAATACCTTCTTTTAGCCATTTCTGAGCATCTTGGTAAACTACATGATAAGCGTTCCATCCACGGGAGGGATATCGGTTGGTATCTCGGTATTTGCCAATAGGGGAACTGCTGACTTTCACCCAGGGTTTGATAGTCTTGATGTCGGTATAGAGCCTATGCACAATATCTGTGATATTATCACGCCGCCATTGTTTCAACTCCTTACCTTTGCCGTATTTCCGGTAGGTGTCCTTGTCGGGAAAGTTGTCGGCTTGCTCAGGGTAGCGGATGTAATCGAAATGAATGCCGTCTATATCATAACGGGAAGTTATTTCTTTTACGATGCATGACAGATATTCTTTGGTTCCCGGATTTCCCGGGTCCAAGTACCAGTTACCTTTATAAAGTTTGCAAATAGTCCGGTTTTTCCGTACTACGGAGCTACGTCCTTGCAATTGTACTTGACGGGTGTTTCCGGCAGGAATCGTAACAATCCATGCATGTAGTTCCATGCCGCGTTTGTGGCATTCTCCGATGGCGAAAGCCAAAGGGTCATATCCGGGATTCCCTCCTGTGCTACCTGTCAGTGATTCGGCGAAAGTTTCTATGGCGGAAGGATAAATCATATCTCCGCGCAGACGGGTTTGCAACAATACCGTATTGAAATTGGCGGCTTTCAGGCGATCCAGTATATCACATAATTCTTTTTGCTGACGCCGGATGCCTGATGCGTTTACTGCCTTGTTGCGAGGCCAGTCCATTCCTCCGAGCGTAGTGAGCCAGGTGGCACGGATTTCATATTTAGGTTGTGAGAAAACGGGTGATAAACTCACTATGACTAGTAATAAAGTTATAAAGAATGTTCGCATTTACTTTTTAATTTTAGGGCAAAGATACGAAGTAATCAATTAATTCGTTACTTTTGCCCCAACAAAAACAAAAAATAGAATATGATAACCTTTATTATTGCATTATTGGTTCTTGTAGGCGGATACTTTTTTTGTATGGAAGTTATGTGGAACGTGTGTTCGGTCCTGACAAGATAAGGAAGACACCTGCCCTGACCATGGCGGATGGTGTTGACTTTATTCCACTTCCTACTTGGAAGATTTTCATGATTCAATTTTTGAATATAGCCGGCTTAGGACCTATTTTCGGTGCTATAATGGGAGCGAAGTTTGGTACGGCGTCTTATTTGTGGATTGTTTTAGGTACCATTTTTGCCGGGGCGGTACACGATTATTTGTCCGGAATGCTTTCCATTCGGCATGATGGCGAGAGTTTGCCGGAAATTATCGGTCGTTACTTGGGCCTTCCCACAAAGCAGTTGATGCGCGGTTTTACGGTTGTGCTGATGATATTAGTCGGAGCGGTTTTTGTGGCAGGACCTGCCGGATTGCTTGCCAAACTTACTCCGGAGTATATGGATGTTACTTTTTGGATTATAGTCGTATTTGTCTATTATATGTTGGCTACATTGTTGCCGGTAGATAAGATTATAGGAAAAATATATCCGTTGTTTGCCATTGCTTTATTGTTTATGGCGGTGGGGATTTTGGTGATGTTGTTATGGAATCATCCGGCATTGCCCGAAATTACGGACGGGCTGCATAATACCCACCCTGCCGGATTACCAATTTTTCCTATCATGTTTGTTTCTATTGCTTGTGGGGCAATCAGTGGCTTTCATGCCACACAATCTCCGTTGATGGCACGTTGTATGAAGAATGAGAAGTATGGCCGTCCTATTTTTTATGGAGCGATGGTGACCGAAGGGATCGTGGCATTGATTTGGGCTGCTGCCGCTACTTGTTTTTTTCATCAAAATGGTATGGAGGAGAGTAATGCTTCGATTATTGTGGACAGCATAACCAAGGAATGGTTGGGTACGATAGGAGGTTTATTGGCTGTATTGGGGGTAATTGCCGCTCCTATTACCAGTGGAGATACCGCTTTACGTTCAGCTCGTTTGATTGTTGCCGATTTTATGCATTTGGAACAAAAAAGTATAGCGAAACGTTTATTGATTTGTATTCCTATTTTTGCGGTAACTATCGGTATATTGTTGTACAGTCAGCGTGATGCGGCAGGATTTGATATGATATGGCGTTATTTTGCCTGGTGTAATCAGGCTTTGTCTGTGTTTACTTTGTGGGCGGTCACTGTTTTTCTGGTACGTGCGAAAAAGAATTATTATATTACCTTGTTTCCTGCCTTGTTTATGACGGCTGTATGTTCTACTTATATTTGCATTGCTCCCGAAGGATTGGCACTTTCTGATTATGTATCTTATATAATCGGTGGTCTTTGCACGTTGGTAGCCGCTATAGGGTTTGTAAGTTGGTATAGGAAACAAAACAGCATAGTTTATGAAAAAATATAGAAAATCGATTTGGTTGCCTGTCGCTTTGTTGGTTTATACTACAGCGATGGCCGTTTATTTTATTCCGCGTAATACGGAAATAAGTGATACGGAAAAGTATCTCACAGTAGGTTTATCCTATATGATAATAGCGTTGTTATGGATTGTCCTTCGTAAGAAAGAAAAGGCGGAGGAAAGACGTGAACGTGATTTGGAAAATAAAAAATAACTATTAAACGACAACATTATGAAGAAAATTTTAGTCAGCTTGATGCTGTTGGTAATGACTGCACTGAGTGCGCATGCTCAATTTGAGAAGGAGGTATGGTATGTGAATGCTTCATTGACAGGGCTTGACCTATCTCATAGCAAGAATGAGGGTACAAATTTTGGTTTCGCTTTGACCGGTGGTGCGTTTGTAGCCGATAATGTGGCTGTATTGCTGAATTTTAAGGGCAATTATGTAGAACATGGAATGGATGAAACCAGTATTGGTGCACAAGGACGTTATTATTTTTCCAGTTGCGGTATTTATGGAGGATTGGGAATGGCGTATAAGCACCTTTCTTGTGTAGGATTTAAAAAGAATCTGGTTTGTTTGACACCGGAAGTCGGATATGCTTTTCTTGGGCAGAAATGTGACTATTGAGCCGTCTGTATATTATGACTTGAGTTTTAGTGATATTTCAGAATTTAGTAAATTAGGCTTCAAGATAGGGTTCGGAGTTTACTTCTGATTGATGTAATTCCACCACAGATTACGCAGATTATTGAATGGGAGAATTCATTGAAATTCAATCTATGTAAATCTGTATAATCTGTGGTGGAAAAACTTTTTATGTGAGATTAATGCGCATAGAGATGCGTGAACGGAATTTCTTTACCATCACTACCTGTTACTTTTAATTTCAGTTGTCCTCCGTTTTGGTCGAAATAACGTAATTCCATTGGATGATATCCTTTCGCCAATGCCTTTTGTCCCACTATTTCTTTAGGTCCGTGAGGTCCGTCATTGTCTACTATCTGTTCACTGTCTATGGTCAATGTACTACCATCGTCGGACAGGAGTGCAAAAGTGTAGATATCGTCTTGAGGAGCATTGAAATATCCTTTGATAATCAGTCCGATATTTCCTTTTACTTTTTTAGGAATCATAACGTCTTCCACTGGATAAGTACCATTGATCGGAGCTTTTTCTATTTCACTGCATTTATTTCCTTTAAATTCGTGCCATGTAGCTTTCAAACCCGGATTGGAAGGAGCGGCAGTTACAGAGGGGGTATATTCACTTTTGATGAAACGTGTCTTGGCTATGTCACCTTTCTTTCCATTAGGGCGGAAGGTGCAGAAAGTAAAGTCTGTGGTTTCAGTCACTTTGATGGGACCTTCATATACGGGAGATTGTAAAGTAGGAGTACTGCCATCAGTGGTATAGTGAATTTCCGCAGTGGGGTCAAGGCAAGTTACATTAATGGTTCCTTCACCGATAAAGGCGTTGACGGCATTAAAGCCTTCCAAATCGGGTATACGGTAATTGATACCCATGATATTGAGACGTTCAAACTGATCAGACAGGCGTTGTTTGAAGGCATTCCAGTCTTTTTGCTCCGGTTTGCTCCAACCTAATTCGGCAATAGCCAGCAAACGTGGAATGGTCATATATTGCATACGTGCGTTGGAAGGAATCCATTCGCACCAAATATTTCCCTGCACTCCTAAAATCAGCGACTGCTGCTCGGGAGTCAGGTTGTCTGTCGTATCCAGATTATAAATGCTTGCCATAGAATTCTTGTCTTCTGCATAATCCAAATAAAATTGTCCGTTAGGAGTGAAAATGACAGGGTTGCCTTGTGCCGTTGCCTTGGTCGCTGCATCTTTTACCCAGCTGCGCCACCACATTACGGTAGCTGTTTTAGACAATCCGCCTTCAATGATTTCATCCCAGCCTATCATTTCTTTGCCTTTCCCGTTAAAGAATCTCTCCATGTCATGAATGAACCATGATTGCAGTTCTTCTTCGGTTTTCAGATTATTGTCATGCATACGTTTCTGGCAGTCCGGACATTTTTTCCAATTGGTTTTTTCTACTTCGTCACCTCCTATATGTACATACTTATAGGGGAAAAGGGCTATCAGTTCTGCATAAATATTCTTGCAGAACTCCAATGCAGAGTCTTTCCCCGGACAAACAGGTGAGGAGAAGACGCTTCCCCAACCGGTTTCGTTAAAACAGGAAACACCTTCATAGTTACTCACAGCTGCCAGCATGTGTCCCGGCATATCAATTTCGGGAATAATATCTATGCCTCGTATTTTGGCGTATGCTATGACATCCTTGATATCTTCCTGAGTGTAGTAGCCTCCATATAGGGTGTCACCTTCTACGATGCGTATCTTGTCTTCGGGAATTGCCATATCCGGATTGTTATCAGTCTTTGACTGACGTATGCATTCGCGGTCATGGGAATTGAATTTGCGCCAGGCTCCTTTTTCCGTCAGTAAAGGATATTTCTTGATTTCGATACGCCATCCTTGGTCATCGGTAAGATGCCAGTGGAATTTATTCATCTTGTAAAGGGCCATGACATCCAGTAATTCTTTCACCTCATCTATTGTGTAGAAATGGCGGGATACGTCCAGCATGATGCCTCTCCATTCAAAGCGGGGGGCATCTTGAATGTTAACGGCCGGTATGGCCCAGTCTGTACCTTTAACAATTTCTTTAGATTCTATTTGCGGGGGAAACAGCTGTCTGAGGGATTCGATACCTGCAATGACACCTCCGTAAGAGTTACCTGTAATGTTGACCTTATCGCTCTCGGCTGTCAGGGTATAGGCACCTTCTTTTCCTTGAACATCCCCCAAGGCAAGGGTGATGGTTCCTTCGCCTTCTTTTACTTTAAGGTCGTAGCCTGTGGCACCGGAAAGCATATCGGCCAAATACTCGGCTGCGGGAATTAGTTCGGCGTCAATAACACCGATGGAGGTATTACTTTTCAATACAAAAGCACCGTTTGTTTCCTCCAGATGGTTGGTTATGGGTACAATGGATACCTCTTTTGTTACAGGGGGAGTACTGGTACATGCTCCCAACATCAATGTGCCTGCTAACATACAGGCGGTCATTAACTGCTTATGTGTACATTTGGTCATAGGATAATAAATTAGGTTATTGGACAAAGATAACAGAAATATTGGGAAAAACGATATTATTTGGCGGGATATTGGAAAGTAACCAGTACTCCTTTATGGTCTGTAGGCCATACGCCCAATGGTTCTATAAACTTGTCTTTAGATGTTTCCTGAACACGCTGTGCACGGACTATGGAATTTTTCGGACCGAAAATGGCGGCGTCTTTCACTTTCAACCCCTTTTCGGGATAATACCAAATGTAATCTATACGGTCGCGTTCATCTGCTTTGGGAGCCCAGGTTATTTTGTCGGCGGGCTTTGCCGGATTATCCGAAGGATAAGTGAAGCCGGGATAGTTTAATACATCTGGATAGAATTCTCGATAGGCGTCTTTCAATCCGGCTTCGTCTAACAGGACAGGAACTGTCCAGGGGATTACAAAGCCATGATGGTCATACAGGTCTTTGGTTTCTTCAGTCCAATCTTGATGTGAAGGTTCATTAAAATCTCCTCCTAAAATGATGGTGTAGCCGGCTGCACGATCTTTAATAGTCTGATGGCGTCATCGCGTTGTGAGGCTACATTTCTCTTTAATACTTCTTCTACGGTAGTGGGGATAGGGATTTCTTCCCAAGTAGAGCCATCATATCCGCGTACATTATAATAGGCGTCATCCAAATAATCAAGATGAGCGGTGTAGACTGCTATTTTCTGTCCGTTTATATCGGCTGTAAGGCGATAGATACTGCCGTGGTCATTCTTTCGGGAAAAACGGTTAATGAATCAGTGATGGGGTATCGGCTTAACAGACCTGTATCATAGGTATAGAAGGAATAATAGGTTTCTCCTTTTTCCTTTAATGATTGCACTAGGCGGGCAGTGAAATTGGTGTTTTCGTAATTACGTACTTCGCTCAATGTGACGAAGTCCGGACGAAGACGGGCTATTTCATTCACAATAGCGTCGTAACCAACGGGAATTACAGTTCCTTCTTGCCAAATGTTCCATTGAAGAACGGTGAATTCTTTCTCTTTTTGTGAACATCCCAATAGGAAAGGGAACAGCAAGAGTAGTAAAAAAAGTTTTTTCATATTCTGTTGATTTATAAGGTTGTTAATTCAATTCTAAATTTACTCATATTTTCGTTTAGATTGACAATGCGGAAAACATTAAAACAGATTTTTAGTAAAATGATTCTGCAATCATACCACAAAATGCTAAACTTATAGAACGGAATAAATCACTTTTAAATTCCCATTTATCATCTAGTGGTATATTGCGTATAATCATATTTAATAATTTGTGTCAGTTTGGACAATCAACGGTGAATAAAAAATCAATCAGGAGAATCCATCGCCAGTTTTTCACGTAAAAACTGTCCCGTATAAGATGCCGCACATGCTGCAACCTCTTCCGGAGTGCCCGCAACTACCAGATTTCCTCCCATATTTCCTCCTTCGGGTCCTAGGTCAATCACATGGTCGGCACATTTTATCACATCCATATTATGCTCGATAATGATAATGGTATGTCCGCGGCTGATTAAGGCTTCAAATGCTTCCAGCAGTTTCTTGATATCATGAAAATGCAGACCTGTGGTTGGTTCATCGAATACAAAAATAGTGGGTTGTGCTTTCTCTATGCTCAGAAAATAAGCTAGTTTTACGCGTTGGTTCTCGCCGCCGGAAAGAGTGGAGGAGGCTTGTCCTAACTTTATATATCCCAATCCCACTTCTTGTAATGGAATTAGTTTCTTCACTATCTTTTGATTGTATTCGGCAAAGAATTCAATGGCTTGATTCACTGTCATTTCCCAGAATGTCATAGATGCTCTTGTCTTGGAATTTTATTTCCAGCGTGTCGCTCTTGAAACGTTTTCCATGACAAGACTCACATTCTAGTACCAAATCTGCCATAAATTGCATTTCAACGGTTACCGTACCGTCACCTTTGCATTCCTCACAGCGCCCGCCTTCGGTATTGAATGAGAAATATCCGGCAGTATATCCCATTTGCTTGGCAAGAGGCTGTTCGGCAAAGAGTTTTCGTATTTCGTCGTATGCTTTTACATAGGTTACCGGATTGCTGCGTGATGATTTTCCGATAGGATTCTGGTCTACAAATTCAATATCTTTCACCAGCTGTACATCTCCTTCCAAAGAGATGAACTCACCCGGCCGTTCGCTAGCTTCACTATATTCGCGTTTCAATGCCTTGTAAAAGACATCACGTACCAACGTACTCTTCCCCGAACCGCTGACTCCCGTAACTACCGTCATTACATTCAGTGGAAATTTTACGTCAATGCCTTTAAGGTTGTTTTCACGCGCACCTTTTATTTCTATATAATTGTTCCACGGACGATGGCATCGGGGAATCTCTATGTTTTCTTCTCCCAACAAATAGCGCACCGTATAACTGTTACTGTTTCTTTGAAGATCGTTCATGTTGCCTTGATATACTATTTGTCCTCCTAAACGTCCTGCTTGAGGACCGATATCAATGATATAATCGGCAGCACGGATTATTTCTTCATCATGTTCTACCACTACTACGGTGTTTCCCAGCTCCTGTAACTGACGAAGTACTTTTATCAGCCGGTCGGTGTCACGGCTGTGTAATCCGATACTGGGCTCGTCCAGGATATAGAGTGAACCTACCAAGCTGCTGCCTAATGAGGTGGCCAGATTGATGCGCTGGCTTTCACCGCCGGAGAGCGAGTTGCTGAGACGGTTCAGTGTAAGATATCCCAAACCCACATCCATGAGGAAGTTGATGCGGTTGGTAATTTCCGTTAAGATCCGTTTGGCGATGGCTGTGTTATGTGCATCTAGTTCTAGAGTGCGGAAGAATTCTTTTAAGTCGTGAATAGGTAAGTCAACCAGTTGAGAGATGGATTTTCCACCTACTTTTACATAACCGGCTTCTTTTTTCAAGCGTGTTCCGTGGCAGACAGGACAAATAGTTTTTCCCCTGTATCGTGCCAGCATCACACGATATTGTATTTTATATTGGTTTTCTTCCAGCATTTTGAAGAAAGAATCTATACAGGCCTTATTTCTAGGTCCATGCCATAAATAATCTTTTTGTTCCTGTGTCAGTTCATAATAAGGGGCGAAGATGGGGAAATCGTGGGCGGGAGCTTCATGAATGAATTCCTGTAGCCATTCCCCCATCTTTTCACCACGCCAGCAAAGGACAGCTCCGTCATATACACTCAGAGCACGGTTTGGAATCACCAGATGTTCATCTATACCTATCACTTTACCGAAGCCTTCGCATTCGGGACAAGCGCCGAGAGGGGAATTGAATGAAAACATTTGGTCATTCGGTTCTTCGAATTTAATTCCGTCGGCCTCGAATTTAGTGCTGAAAGAGAACAGCTGCGTACTTCCGTCAGCAGAGTAGAAGCGGAGGAGGCAATTCCCGTCTCCCTCGTACATGGCCGTTTCGGCAGAATCGGTGAGGCGGCTGATACTGTCTTTGCTATCATCGGCTGTCATGCGATCTACCAGCAGATAGATGTTTTGTTTATCTTCGGCAGCTGTTTGTTGCAGAAAATCTTCTATACGGACTATTTCACGGTTCACCTCTATACGGGTAAATCCTTGTTTCAAGTCCATTTCCAGTTGCTGGAGCAGTGTACGGCCTTCACGGGGCATCATAGGAGTGAGAACCGTGTATTTCGTTCCTTTAGGAAAGGAAAGCATACAGTTTACAATATCTTCAATGCTATGTTTTTTCACCAGTTGCCCGCTAATGGGGGAATAAGTCTTCCCCACGCGTGCATAGAGCAGTCGCAGATACTCATATATTTCGGTGGAAGTACCCACGGTGGAACGAGGATTGCGGCTGTTCACTTTTTGCTCTATGGCGATAGCGGGTGGTATACCTTTGATGAAATCACACTCAGGCTTGCTCATGCGGCCCAGAAATTGGCGGGCGTATGATGACAGGCTTTCTACATAGCGTCGCTGACCTTCAGCGTATAATGTATCAAAAGCCAAGGATGATTTTCCGGAACCGGATAGTCCCGTGATGACGACCAGCTTGTTGCGTGGAATGTTTACATCGATGTTTTTGAGGTTGTTTACCTTTGCTCCTTTTATGGATATATAGTTACTTTCTGACATTCTTTATTGAATTTGGTTTAATATGCAAAGATAATTATAAGTTTTCTTATCTTTGCAAGCGTATTAAACAAGAATAACAAAATGAGAGCAAAAACTATTCTTCTTTTATTGATAGCACTACTTTTTACTTCTGTCGTCAGTGCTCAGACACGTTATCCTAAACGTGAGTTCCGCGGTGCATGGATTCAGTGTGTGAATGGACAGTTCCAGGGAATGCCGACAGAGAAGATACAGCGGCTGTTAATAAATCAACTAAACAGTCTGCAGGGCGCAGGCATTAATGCGATAATTTTTCAGGTACGTGCAGAAGCCGATGCCTTGTATAAATCTTCTTATGAGCCGTGGAGCCGCTTTCTTACAGGAGTGCAGGGCAGAGTGCCTTCACCTTACTGGGACCCGATGCAGTTCATGATTGATGAATGCCATAAGCGTGGAATGGAGTTCCATGCCTGGATTAACCCTTACCGTGCCAAGACAAAGGGAACTACTGCCTTATCACCCATTCATCCGTATAATAAGAATCCGGAACGTTTCGTGAATTATGCTGGTCAACTTTATTTTGATCCGGCTTTGCCCGAAAACCGTAAATACATTTGCAAGATTGTGCGCGATATTGTTACCCGTTATGATGTGGATGCCATTCATATGGATGATTATTTCTATCCTTATCCCAACCCGGGCGAAGATTTTCCTGATCATGTCAGTTTTGCGCAATATGGTCGCGGATACAGTAATAAAGCCGATTGGCGCCGTGACAACGTGAATGTGCTGATAAAGGAAATTCACGAAACTGTGCGCGAGTGTAAGCCGTGGGTGAAGTTCGGTGTTTCTCCTTTTGGTATCTACCGCAACAAGAAAAATGATCCGAATGGAAGTGATACACGCGGTCTTCAGAATTATGATGATTTGTATGCAGATGTGCTGATGTGGATTAATAATGGTTGGGTAGATTATAATATCCCTCAGATTTATTGGGAAATAGGTCATCCTGCTGCCGATTATGACAACTTGATACATTGGTGGGCAAAACATGCCGCTTCGCGTCCGTTATTTATCGGTCAGGATGTGATGCGTACGGTGAACAAGGCGGATGCCCGTAATCCGTTACAAAACCAGATGCCTGCCAAAATGAAGTTGCAACGGTCGCTTCCTACCGTGCAGGGAAGTTGTCAATGGTATGCTGCTGCAGTGGTGGATAATGCCGGCAATTACCGCACTATGCTGGAGAAGGAGTATCATCGTTATCCGGCTTTGATTCCTGAATCTCCTTTTATGGACGATAAGGCTCCAGGTAGTAAAGAAGGTGAAGATGGTATGGACGTATGAAGGTCCGGTACTCTTCTGGACAGCTCCGAAGGCAAAGGACGAGATGGACAAAGCTGTACAATATGTGGTTTATCGCTTTGATAAAAAAGAAAAAGTCAATTTGGATGATGCTTCCCATATTGTAGCCATTACCCGTGACCATTTTTATCCATTACCTTATAACGATGGAAAAACGAAGTACCAGTATGTAGTGACAGCGTTGGATCGTTTGCACAATGAGTCGAAGGGTACTAAAAAGAAAGTAAAACTGTAAGAAGCGGGAGTGTTTCTTTAATTTTAGATTTTATTTTTACTGCCACTGCCTGGGTATTATATTCACGTCCTATCGATGAATAAAGAATTCCGGGGCAGTGGCAGTTGATTTGTATGCCGCCTGTTTTCCGGGTGCTATATTGTTTATGTTGAAATCAGGAAAAGGTTATAACATCTGTAATCCATCTATTGCGGCTTTATCTAATCAGTGATGACAAAGAGTTGATGATTATTTCCGGAGCCGATCATACGGATTTTTTTGATGATTTCCCATAATCGTCCTATTCTCAGTAAAGCAGGAACCCTGCCACTCCGCAAAGTATAATCATTAATATAGGATTGATTTTGTATTTCCGTGTACCTATAAAGGTTACTAGAAAAATAATTATACTGATGATGAATTGATACAAATCTATTTGATAACTGCCGAAGTTTTCAGCATTCATCAAGACGAGTGCAGCTGCTGCCAGCAGACCTACTACTGCCGGACGCAACCCTTTGAATACGGCTTCTACAACCGGATGCTTTTGGTATTTCAAGAAGAACCGGCTGATGATTACCATTAATATGAACGATGGAAAAACTACAGCAAAAGTAGCTATGCAAGAACCGAATATAGCCCAGCTTTCATTGTAGCCTGCATTCAATACCGCAGTATATCCCACATAAGTAGCAGAGTTGATGCCAATGGGACCCGGTGTCATTTGGCTGATAGCGATGATATCTGTAAATTCGCTGGCACTGATCCAATTATATCTTGTTACTACTTCTCCTTGTATCATGGACAACATGGCATAGCCTCCTCCGAAACCGAAGAGCCCTATTTTACAGAATGTGTAGAATAAATATAGAAAAATCATTTGGATGAATATTTATGTTTGTACTTGCCATATATAAAACCTCCCACGCCCGCTATTATGATAATGTAGACTGGAGACACGTCCAATACCCAGATAAGCAATGCGGATACTATTGGTATCCAGACAGTGTAACGGTTTATCTTGGCGGATTTTGCCATGGAGAAAGTGGGAGCTGCAATAAGGGCTACTACCGCCGGGCGAATTCCCTTGAATATATTCTCTACAATTGGGTATTGTTTGAACTGTTGAAAGAACAAGGCAATTGCCAATATGATAAAGAAAGAGGGGAGTATTGTGCCTAAAGCCATTGCCAATGCTCCACGGAATTTACGCAATTTATATCCGATAAATATGGCAATATTTACAGCAAATATTCCGGGTACAGACTGAGTGAGGGCTAATAAATCAATAAAATCCTCTTTGTCAATCCATTTTCGTTTGTCCACTATTTCATCTTGAATTAGGGGAACCATAGCATATCCTCCGCCAATAGTAAATAGTCCTATTTTTAGGAAGATAAGAAATGATTGTAAATAGAAATTCATTTTTTTAATTTTGTTTCATATAAGTGCTTGGTGGAACTCCGTAGTATTTCTTAAATGTATCCGTAAAATATTTGGGATCACTGAATCCCATCATATCCGAAACTTCGGATACGGTATAACGTTTGCTTTTCAATAAAATGCTAGCTTCGTTCATACGTACTTTACGTATAAAGTCACTGGGCGAATCATTGGTTAAGGCCTTTATTTTATTGTATAAACTACTCCGGCTCATATTCATTGCATCACATAGGTTTTCTACGTTCATTTCTTTGTTTATACTACTTTTTATGATGTCGGTAGCTTTTAAAAGAAATTCCTGTTCCAAACTGACCGTCGGATCATCTGATACCTCGTCTGCATTGAATTTGAATTGTGAGAAACGCTTTTTCATGATTTCCCTGTTCGCCAGAACGTTGGTTATGTTTGCTTTCAGTACTTCCATGTCAAATGGTTTGACTATGTATTTATCGGCTTTGGTCTGTAAGCCTTTGATAATACTTTCTTTATCGTTCAATGCGGTCAGCAATATGATAGGTATATGACTGGTTTCAATATTACTTTTCAATATATTGCACATTTTGTTTCCATTCATGATAGGCATCATTACATCCGACAGTATCAGATCAGGTTGTCGCTCTTTGATAAAATCCAGTGCTTCTTGCCCGTTTCCTACATCAGACACATGATAATCTTCCGATAGTGTATGCAATAGGAAAGTACGCAATTCCATATTATCTTCCACTATCAGAATGGAAGCGGCATGTGTTTTGACCGGCTTGTTTTTGATCTCTTTCACCAGTTCTTCCGGATTGCCTTCGATGACAGGCAGCGGGTCAATTACATCAGCTTTTTTGAATATACGGTAGTTGTATTTCCGACTTTTGATAGGGAATGCCAGTTTGAAGGTAGTTCCTACATTCTCTATACTGCTCATTGATATTTTGCCGGCATGGCTTTTTATCAGTTTGTAGGTAAGCAGCATGCCGATGCCGCTTCCTGTGATTTGCAGATTGATGGCATTATTCCCTCTGAATAGGCTTTTGAACATTTTCTTTTGTTCATTGGCGGGGATCCCGATTCCTGTATCTGTAATAGTGATGAACCAATGACTTTTATTTTTCTGAGTTTGCACAGTGACATTGCCCCCCTGACAGGTATATTTCAAGGCATTTGTCATCAGGTTACGGATAATGGAATCCATCTTGTTTCTGTCCAGCCATACTTCCTGGCTTTCGAAATTAGTTTCAAATATGATATTTATCTGTCTTTTGCGGGCATATAAATTGAACTGTTCCAAATAGTTTTTGATATAGTTGTTCAATTCGTATCGGGATACATATACAGTGGAGGTATACAGTTCCTCTTTTTCAAAATTAATCAGATTACTGGCTAACTCAGACAGATTGTCTGTATTTTGTATAGCTAGGTTGATATTGATTCTTCCCTGTTCGGACAGGTTTTCGTTTTTAAGAATCTCTCCCAAAGGAGCTTTTATCAAAGTCAGCGGTGTACGTATATCATGCGCCGTGTTGATAAAGAACCGGATTTTTTCTTTTGAATTGTTTCTGTCTTTCCTAAGCCACAAATAACGTAAGACAATTACTCCGACCAGTATAAAAATGATCAGATAAAGAATGCCTGCCCAAAAAGTAGCCCACCAAGGTGGGGTTACGGTTATGAAAAGTGAACGTTCTTCTAACAAATGGTGATCATCCATCAGGATGGCTCTCACTCTTAATTTATACTTACCGGGACCGATATTAGTGTAACGTATGCGGTTATTGTTCGTGAGTGAAGTCCATTCATCATAAAACCCTTCCAGTTTCCAGGAATAGACGATGTTGGAGGGATTATCATAATTGATGGAAGACACATCCAATGAAAAAATATTCTGGTCGTAATTCAGTATGATATGCCGGGTATCATCAATTTCTTTCTTTTAAAGGGGAACCTTTTTCACCGGGCATTACTTTCTGATAGAGCAGTCGGAAATTATCAAATACCATTTTGGATTTGAATTGATGAGGCAGCGTGACGGTATCTGCCAGTTCAATGGCTCCGTCTCCACATCCGAAAATAAATTTTTTATCGCGTGTATGTACTCCGGCAGCTTGATTAAAGCTGGTAGACATCAACCCTTGTTCTTTTGTCCAGTTAGAGAATATTTTTTCTTTTGTTTTGAAACGGGTCAACCCTTTTTCTGTACTAATGATCAAATCGTCTTCCAAAGTAGACAGTATGCAATGAATATTATTAGATATCAGAGCTGAATTATTGACATGGTAATTAGTTACTTTTTCTGTATAATTGTTGTAAATCCATATACCGGAACCATGTGTACCAATGAAAGTGATGTTCTTTTTACTTTGATAAATAGTATTTATGCAGCCTAGTTCGGAGTCTAGATTCACCGCTTTGAGCTCTTGATTGACCTTATTGAACTGATACAATCCATTGATAGTTCCTATCCATAAATTGTGGGCGTCCTTATTGGTGATATAGGTGATAGGGAAATCCATTTTATAACAATGCATTTCCTTTGTATCCATATCATAACTTTTTAAATTGTAATATCCTCCGGCCCAAATCAGATTATCCCAATCCTTATAAATACAACGAATATATTTATCCGGTTTTATGGTGTCATCATTTAATGTCTGGGGAATAAAATATTGTGTGGTCATGTTTTTCTTATCTATTTTGTACATTCCCGACATATATCCTCCTACTAAAATAATTCCTGGCCGGGATTCACATATAGAGATAAATACATGATTTTGATTAGGTGTGTCATGCTGATAAGTTGATAATAAATTCGTCCATTGTTTGGTGGAAGGACGGTAGCAACATACGCCATTATTGGTCGCATACCAAATATCTCCTTCAGAATCTTCCAATATATAGTTCACTTGGTTATCTATCAGTGAGTTGGGATTGTCGTAAGAGTGCTGTATCCATTTATATCCGGGATATTTCTCGGAATATACAGTAATTCCTATAGGATAGACTGCCATCCATAATTTTTGATCATCATCAATATAGATATCATTAATGATATTACCGTTCATTTTATTGGAATGGTTGTGGTCGGCATTTAGAAAATTTGTCAATTCCCCGTAAGTGCCCAAGTTTAATTTATATACGCCTGCGCCATTAGTTGCTATTAGCACCTCGTTTTCATTTTCTTTACTTGCTATGATAGAGTTGACATTAATGTCTTGTAGTCCGTTGTGTACATCAATCAGTTGGCGGCTATGGATATTGTATAGATAAATACCATCCAGCAAGGTACCTATTACTAGCATTTGGGTTTCCGGATGAAAATAGATGTAGTTCACTATATGAAAATTATCCAGTTCCGGATGCTTGATTGTTTCTAATCGGCCATGATTCAGTTTTGCACAGTAAATCTTGTGGCTGGATGCCAGAAAATATTGGTTGTTCGTAGATTTTGCAATATATGTGATTTCTTCCTTGATAGGACTTTCCAGTTGAATAAGTTCATGGGTATCTATGTCGAAAAGATATTGTTTGTTTTTAGTGCAAAGCAATATATTGTTGTCTTTGGAGTCAAGAAATGAAGCAGTGAGCGGCAGTCCGCTGTTGCTTGTCCTTACTGGCAAAATCGCAAACTAGTTCAAATTTATCTTGTAAGGAATTGTACCTGAATAGATGACCGGTTTTTCCTATCTCCCAAACCACTCCTGCCGTATCTGTTTGCAAAGTGTTCAAGTTAGGAAAAAAGTTCAATAGTTTTCCGTTGGCTGTTAAGCTATAGTGTGTGTATTGTTTTCCGTTGTACCTGTCTATTCCTTCGTGAGTGAGAAACCACATATAGCCCTTTTTATCTTTTCGTATAGATAAAACTCTACGGCTGCTCAAACCATTCTGAGTATCCAGATACTGGTATAGTTGAGCAACGGCAGGTGTTACCAAAATAACAAAAAGGCATATAAGTAAAAGAATTCTTCTCATATTATTAGGAGGCAAAATCCTTACAAAGTTCGTAATTTCCCTTAACATATCAAAATCTGTTATATACAAAAAAAGCGGTAATCAGTATGACTCACCGCTTTTTTAGTAAATATAACAAATCGTTTTTATTTTTTGTTCATCTCAATCCATTTTCTAGCATTGACAAATGCTTCCATCCATGGAGTAATCTGATCGTTCTTTATTCTATCAGCCGGATAATAAGCATTTTGCCATGGGAAACAAGAGCGTTCCAGATGAGGCATCATGGCCAAATGGCGACCGTCAGGACTGGCCAGACCGGCTACGCTGTAATCTGAACCGTTCGGATTGCCGGGATACTCATCGTATGAGTATTTCAATACAACATTGTATTTATCTTCATGATATGGCAATGAGAATTTACCTTCTCCATGGGCTACCCAGATGCCAAGCTTGCTTCCGCTTAACGAACCGAACATGACGCTTCTATTCATAGGAACAGTAACACCTACAAACTTGGATTCGAATTTATGTGAATCATTGTGCAGCATTTTCGCTTTCTTGGTGAAGTCTGGGTTAATCAGGTTTAATTCTATCATCAGCTGGCAGCCGTTACATACGCCCAATGACAATGTATCTTTGCGTGCATAGAAGTTATCCAATGCAGCTTTGGCTTTGGGATTGAACAAGAAAGCTCCGGCCCATCCTTTGGCAGAGCCTAAAACGTCCGAATTAGAGAACCCACCGCAGAATACGATGAAATTGATGTCCTCTAATGTCTCACGTCCGCTGACCAGATCGGTCATTGTTACATCCTTCACATCAAATCCTGCCAAATAGAGCATGTAGGCCATTTCGCGTTCGCCATTGGTTCCTTTTTCACGGATAATAGCCGCTTTGATACCTGTCGGAGTACGACGGTCGGGGTTAAGGTCGAATTGTGAAAGTTTGCCGGTGAATGATTTGTCGAATACAAATTCCAAAGGTTGTTTCTTGTAGTTCTCGAAACGTTTTTTGGCGCAGCCGTTCATGCTCTGCTTGCGGTCTAGCAAGTAAGAGGTAGAATACCATACATCGCGCAGATAGTCTATGCCGAACTGGTAAGTCGCATCTCCCTTTTCTACCAGGATATGCCGTTCTTCAGTCGGTACCTAATTTTACGTAGCCTATGCCTGCGTCTTCCAAGATCTTTTTCACTTCTTCTTTGTGCTTATCTTTTACCTGGATAACAATACCCGGATTTTCGGCGAACAATATCTTGATAATGTCATCTTCCTTAATCTTGTTCAGGCTGATTTCCATACCACCTTCCATATTCGAGAAGCACATTTCAAGCAGTGTAGTAATAAGACCACCGGCAGAAATATCGTGACCGGCCATAATCAGACCTTTATTTACTAATTCTTGTACAGCCAGGAATGCGTCGCGGAAATATTCAGGATTTTGTACAGTCGGTACATCGTCACCTACTTTGTTCAGTGATTGTGCAAAAGCAGAACCTCCCAGACGTAACTTGTCAAAACTGAAATCAATATGGTAGATAGTGCTCTTTTCATCATTTACCAATACAGGAGAAACCACTTTCTTCACATCCGAAACTTCACCGCCGGCAGAAACGATGACAGTTCCCGGACTGATGATCTTTTCACCGTTAGGATATTTCTGAGTCATAGACAAAGAATCTTTTCCGGTCGGTACATTGATTTGCAATGAGCAGCAGAAATCGGAAAGGGCTTTTACGGCAGTGTACAGGCGGGCGTCTTCACCTTCCTGTGCGCGGCATGGCCACATCCAGTTGGCAGACAAGGAAATGCTGTCCAATCCTTCCGCCATCGGAGCCCATACGATATTAGTCAGTGCTTCGGCTACCGACAAAACAGAGCCTGCGGCCGGATTGGCTAAGGCGGCTTGGGGAGCATGGCCTAGAGAAGTTGCTATACCTTTTTCGCCACGATAGTCGAGAGCTACTACACCACAATCGCTCAGAGGCAACTGAATTTCACCTTGACATTGTTGGCGAGCGATTTTACCGGTTACGGAACGGTCTACTTTATTGGTTAACCAATCTTTGCAAGCAACAGCTTCCAGCTGAAGTACGCGGCGGATATATTCATTTAATTTGGAAGTTTCGTATGAAACATTTTCATAATGGCGCTCTACGGTCTTGTCAACCATGTAGGTTTTCGGAGAAGAACCGAACATCTGATCTACTGCCAGATCGAACGGACGTACCCCATCGGCCTGTTCAAAGGCAAAGCGGGCGTCTCCGGTTGTTTCACCTACGGTATACATCGGCGCACGTTCGCGATCAGCAATTTTTTGTACATGTTCAATAGCCGACTCGTCAATCAGCAATCCCATACGTTCCTGAGATTCGTTGGCGATAATTTCTTTGGCAGACAAAGTCTGGTCACCGATAGGTAGTTTGTCCATATGAATTAATCCACCGTTTTCTTCTACCAGTTCGGATAAACAATTCACGTGGCCGGCCGAACCGTGGTCGTGAATGGAAACAATCGGGTTGTTATCTTCTTCACACAATGCACGGACTACATTATAGGCACGTTTTTGCATTTCCGCATTGGCACGTTGAACGGCGTTTAGTTCGATTCCCGATGAGTACCGGCCTGTCTCAACAGAAGAGACCGAACCTCCACCCAAGCCGATGCGATAGTTATCACCACCCATTACAACGACTTTATTTCCTTTTTCGGGATGTCCTTTCAGACAGTCGCGCTGAGTACCGTAACCTACTCCTCCTGCCAGCATAATCACTTTGTCGTATGCATACTTCTCGCCGTTTTCCTGGTGCTCGAATGTCAGTACAGAACCACAAATTAGCGGTTGACCGAATTTGTTACCGAAATCGGAAGCACCGTTGGAAGCCTTGATTAAGATCTGTTCCGGAGTCTGGTATAACCATTGGCGGACAGGAAGGATGTCTTCCCATTCGCGTCCCTCATCAGTACGGGGATAAGAGGTCATATAAACGGCAGTACCAGCAATGGGCCATGAGCCCTTGCCACCGCCCATACGGTCACGGATCTCACCACCGGTACCGGTAGATGCACCGTTGAATGGTTCTACGGTTGTCGGGAAGTTATGTGTTTCGGCTTTCAGTGAGATAACAGTCTTGATATCTTTGATAATGAAATAATCGGAAGTGGAATGATCGGCCGGAGAGAATTGCTCTACTATCGGTCCTTCGGCAAATGCTACATTATCTTTATAAGCGGAAATAATCTTGTTGGGATTTTCAGCAGTCGTTTTCTTGATCATCTGGAACAAGGAAGACTCCATTTCCTGACCATCAATAATGAATGTTCCGCCGAATATCTTATGGCGGCAATGCTCGGAATTGATCTGTGCGAAGCCGAATACTTCGGAATCGGTTAATTTACGTCCCAAATCTTTTTCAACCTTCAGCAAATAGTCCATTTCCTCACGGGAAAGTGCCAGACCTTCTTTTTCATTGTATTCTTCGAGGTTCTCGATGTGAACAATCGGCTGGGGTTTGATGTTGACTGTGAAAATCTCCTGGTTCAATCCCTTATACATACGTTGCAGCATAGGATCGTACTCGGCGTTTTCGTCTTTTACAGGGAAATATTCCTCAATGCGTAAGACACCTGTAAGACCCATGTTCTGAGTGATTTCTACAGCATTTGTACTCCAGGGAGTAATCATTTCCCGACGCGGTCCGATGAAGCAACCTTTCAGGTTCTCTTCGTTCTCTACAGTGGCTTCACCATAAAGCCAGCTTAATTTCTGAATATCCTCAGAAGCCAGTTCCTGGCTGACTTCTGTTGCTATTACACTTTTAGTGGGTGTTCTGAAAAATAGAATCATAGCACTTTTATAGTTGTTTTGTTAATTGAAAACTAGTTCTAATATCAAGGGTCTATTAATAAGGTGCAAAGTTATATAAAAGAGACGGGGTATGAAAGAATTTTGAGCGTAAATATAGGTACTTTCGTAAAAAAGTAGCATCTTTGCAGCATGAATTGGATAGAACAAGTAACCATACTCGATTTATTGGTGAAAGGGCTTATCGTCGGTGTAGTGGTTTCTGCGCCGTTAGGTCCTGTTGGGGTACTTTGTATACAGCGCACACTGAACAAGGGACGATGGTATGGATTTGTTACCGGTCTGGGAGCTGCCCTTAGTGATATAGGCTATGCCTTGATTACAGGTTATGGCATGAGTTTTATGGATGATTTCTTGGCAAAGAACCAAGTTTTGTTACAAATTATCGGCAGTATCATGCTGTTCTTTTTCGGTATTTATACTTTCCGTAGTAATCCTGTCCAGTCTATCCGTCCTGTATCTTCTACCCCGGGCAGTTATCTTCATAATTTTGTTACTGCTTTTTTTGTGACTCTCTCCAACCCCCTCATTATATTCCTGTTTATAGGTTTGTTTGCCCGTTTTTCTTTTGTGATGCCGGGCAGTCCCATAGGCTTTCAACTGGTGGGGTATTTGGCTATTGTATTGGGGGCTCTTCTCTGGTGGTTCGGAATTACGTATTTTGTCAATAAAGTACGCACCCGTTTTAATTTACGCGGCATTTGGATTTTGAACCGTGTGATTGGTATTGTAGTGATGCTGATTTCAGTCGCAGGTTTCATTTATACTATTTTAGGAAAAACGATGTACTGACAAAGAAACATATCTTGTGTATCATACGTTGGTTTTTTAATTTTTTAATTATCAATTTTAATTTAAAAAGTATGTTCGTTTCCAAGCAGTTAAAAGAAAAGAATATAGCCGAGTATCTTATATATATGTGGCAGATAGAGGATTTAATCCGTGCCAACGGCTGTGATATGGAAAAGATAAAAAGCACCATCATAGCTCCTTATCCGTTAACGGAAGAGCAGAAAGCGGAACTCACCCAGTGGTATATGGATTTGATTGAGATGATGCGTCATGAAGGGATTATGGAAAAAGGCCATTTGCAGATTAATAAAAACATTATAACTTGGCTTACCGACCTTCATTTGCAGTTATTGCGTTCCCCTAAGTTTCCTTATTATAATTCTGCTTATTATAAAGTATTGCCTTATATTGTAGAGTTACGCGCTAAAGGTGCGGATAAAGAGGAGCCTGAACTGGAAACTTGTTTTGAGGCGCTTTATGGTATCTTATTGTTGAAATTGCAAAAGAAAGAAATCAGTGAGGAAACAAGAAAGGCACAAGAAGCAATCTCGACATTGCTGGCTATGTTGTCAAACTACTATATAGAGGATAAAAAAGGAGAATTGGAATTCTAATAAATGAAATAGAAATGAAGAATATATTGGTGACTGGTGCCAACGGTCAATTAGGAATGAAATGCGTGTGCTATCGGCTGAATACAAGGAATACACTTGTTTTTTTACGGATGTAGCCGAATTGGACATTTGTGATGAGCAGGCGGTGATGACTTTCGTAAAAGAGAATAATATTCATGTCATAGTGAACTGTGCGGCTTATACGGCGGTAGATAAGGCAGAGGATGATATAGAGTTATGCACCAAGCTGAATAAGAACGCAGTGAGCTATCTGGCGAAGGCGGCTGAAGCCAACTGGGGTGAGTTTATTCAGATATCAACGGATTATGTGTTCGATGGCACGAAACATCCTTATAATGAGGGGGATGTTCCTTGTCCCAATTCTGTTTACGGCAAGACCAAGCTGGCCGGTGAAACGAATGCATTGGAGTATTGCAAAAAAACAATGATTATCCGTACCGCATGGCTTTATTCCACTTTTGGGAATAATTTTGTAAAAACGATGCTCCGTCTGGGAAAGGAAAAGGAAACTTTGGGTGTGGTCTTTGATCAGATTGGTACACCGACATATGCCCGTGATCTGGCACGTGCTATCTTTACAGCCATTTATAAGGGAGTGGTTCCGGGAGTTTATCATTTCAGTGATGAAGGAGTATGTTCCTGGTATGATTTTACCAAGGCTATCCATCGTATTGCCGGTATCACGACCTGTAAGGTCAGTCCCCTGCATACAAATGAATATCCGGCAAAGGCTCCCCGTCCCCATTATTCCGTATTGGACAAGACCAAGATTAAAACTACTTATAACATTGAGATTCCTCATTGGGAAGAGAGTCTGGAAGCATGTATCAAAGAATTAAATGCATAATAAAATATGAATAGTGAAATAGAAAGAAGACGGACGTTTGCGATTATAGCGCATCCGGATGCCGGTAAGACCTCTCTAACTGAAAAATTGTTACTTTTTGGCGGACAGATACAGGTGGCCGGAGCCGTAAAGAGTAATAAGATAAAGAAGACCGCCACATCCGACTGGATGGACATTGAAAAGCAGCGTGGTATTTCTGTGACCACTTCTGTGATGGAGTTTGATTACAATGATTATAAAATCAATATTCTGGATACTCCGGGCCATCAGGACTTTGCCGAGGATACTTATCGTACTTTGACAGCCGTAGATAGTGTCATTATTGTGGTGGATGGTGCGAAAGGTGTGGAAACGCAGACACGTAAGCTGATGGAAGTATGCCGTATGCGTAATACTCCGGTAATCATATTTGTCAACAAAATGGACCGTGAGGCGAAAGATCCGTTTGATTTGTTGGATGAACTGGAGGAGGAACTCATTATCAATGTACGTCCTCTGACGTGGCCTATTGAAAGCGGTCCCCGTTTCAAAGGTGTGTATAACCTTTATGAACATAAACTGAATCTTTTCCAACCTTCCAAACAGGTGGTAACAGAAAAAGTGGAGGTTGATATCAATACGGAAGAACTAGACAACCAGATTGGTGCTCCTTTGGCTGAAAAATTGCGCGGAGAACTGGAACTGGTTGACGGTGTTTATCCTGAATTCAATGTGGAGGAGTACCTGAAAGGCGAGATGGCTCCTGTATTTTTCGGGTCGGCATTGAATAACTTCGGTGTACAGGAACTGCTGGATACATTTGTGGAAATTGCTCCGAGCCCCCGTCCTACCAAGACAGAAGAACGTGAGGTGGAACCCGATGAACCGAAATTTACCGGATTTGTCTTTAAGATCACAGCTAATATCGATCCTAATCATCGTTCATGTATTGCATTTTGTAAAATTTGTTCGGGCAAATTTTCCCGTAATACTCCTTATTATCATGTACGTCATGACAAGACGATGCGTTTTTCTTCTCCCACTCAGTTTATGGCACAGCGTAAAACAACAGTAGACGAGGCTTGGGCGGGAGATATCATTGGTTTGCCGGATAACGGAACGTTCAAGATCGGTGATACGCTGACTGAAGGTGAGAAACTTCATTTCCGTGGAATTCCCAGTTTTTCGCCCGAGATGTTTAAATACATTGAGAATGCTGACCCTATGAAACAGAAACAATTGGCTAAAGGTATTGACCAGTTGATGGATGAGGGTGTGGCACAGTTATTTATCAATCAGTTTAATGGACGTAAGATTATCGGTACGGTAGGGCAGTTGCAGTTTGAAGTGATCCAGTATCGTCTGGAAAATGAATATAATGCAAAATGCCGATGGGAGCCTATCAGCCTATACAAGGCATGTTGGGTGGAAAGTGATGATCCGGAAGAACTGGAAGCTTTTCAAAAAACGTAAATATCAGTATATGGCCAAGGATCGTGAAGGAAGGGATGTATTCTTGGCTGATAGCAATTATGTACTTCAAATGGCACAAATGGACTTCAAGCATATTAAGTTCCATTTTACCAGTGAGTTTTAATTTGTTGTTGGAGGTGGTCAAAAATCCCTAAGGGATGGACACACCTCCTTCTTGTTTTCACGAAATATTCTTTTTTACTTTATTCCTCTGGCTTTATAAATTCGTTCTTTAGCGTTATTAATTTGTTGGAACTTCTCTTCTGCTGCTTTTTTCACATCTTCACCCAATGTAGCAACACGGTCAGGGTGATGTTTTAATGCCAGACGGCGATAGGCTGTACGTACTTCCTCATTGGTGGCGGACGGGTCAATTTCAAGTACTTTGTAAGCTTCTTCCAATGAGTTTCCGCTTAAGTTCAGCATGGATTCCACTTCTTTGGGCGACAGTTCCATGCATTGTGCCACTTCTTTTAATGCTGCTATTTCCTCAGAGCATACGCTTCCGTCACTTTTGGCTATGTTTACCAGAAAGTCCAACAATTGCAGCCGTTGTTCGTAAGGCAGGTTCGCGGCAATCTGTGCACCACATTCATGGATGGTATTTTTAAATGCCATCGGGTTTTGACGCTCCATCTGTTTGCGCTGTTCAAAAAGATTCAGCAAAATCTGTTCTCCTTGGATGACTGCCTCTTCGCCGAAATTCATTCTTAAGAATTGGCGTACATATTCCATTTCGCTGTGCATGATGCGTCCGTCTGCACGGATGATGTAAGACGCCATAACCAACATGGAGAATAAAAAGCTATTCCGCTGGCCTTCGTCATAGTTTCCGGCTTCCGCCTGTCCTTTTTCGTATGTATTGCCAAAAAGTCCGTTGTTTCCATCCAGCAATGAGCCTAAGGCAAATCCGGCCAAAGCTCCCAGTGGTCCCATAGTCATGAATCCCAGAATACCACCAATCCATTTTCCTGCTCCCATTATTCTTTTAATTTTTTCGTTTTGGATGCAAAAATAAACAATCTTGGATGAAAAAAGTCTCTTTGCCGCATTTTTTACTATCTTTACCAGTCAAATTAAAAATACTATGTTTCAGAAACTTGTAGCAATAGAACCTGTCAGTCTGGTTCTGTCAGCAGAAAAAGCGTTATATTCTTTTGCAGATGAGGTTGTTATGTACTCTGATATTCCGGCGGGGGATAATGAGATTATTGCTCGGATCGGAGATGCGGATGCTGTATTGTTAAGTTATACATCACAAATAAACCGGTATATTTTAGAGAGATGTCCGAATGTCCGGTATATCGGTATGTGTTGTTCACTATACTCTCCCGAAAGTGCGAATGTGGATATCCGTTATGCTAATGAACGCGGTATTACGGTGACAGGTATTCGTGACTATGGTGATGAAGGGGTAATAGAATATGTAGTCAGCGAACTGGTGCGTTGTCTTCATGGATTCGGTCAGAAGCCGTGGGAAGGGATTCCCCGGGAGATTACCGGCTTGAAAGTGGGTATTGTAGGCTTAGGAAAATCTGGTGGTATGATAGCGGATGCAATGAAGTTTTTTGGTGCGGATATAGCTTATTATGCCCGTAGTGAAAAAAGAAGCCGGTGCGAAAGGTTATCGTTTTATGCCTTTGAATGAACTTTTGACATGGAGTGAAGTGGTATGCTGTTGCTTGAATAAGAATACGGTTTTGTTGCATGAGGCGGAGTTCAAGGCACTTGGAAATAGGAAGATACTATTTAACACAGGATTGTCACCTGCGTGGGATGAATCTTCGTTTACCCGATGGTTGGAGGAAGATAATCTTTGTTTTTGTGATACATTAGGAGCATTGGGGAGTACGGCATTGCTTACCCATCCGCATGTGCGTTGTATGCAAGTATCAACCGGCCGTACCCGCCAGGCGTTTGACCGCCTGAGCGAGAAGGTGCTGGCCAATTTGTCAGAATACAATGGGTGAAGTGATATTGAGCAGGGTGTTCACTACAGACCATCCTGCAATCTCTGATGTGGCGCTGTACACTTCTACTACTGCGTGTACTTGTTCATTTTTGATTTCCACTTTTTGAGTATCACCTGTAAATCCAGGGGTGGACTGTATGGATACCTGCATATTGTCCGGTCCTACGGAAGCCAATGAGGCTGCGACAGATACATTTACTTTGGTTGGAAAAACATTTATTGCCTCTGTTGCATTGCCGGAAAAGACAATGCGTTTTTCCTGTTGCAGCTCTTCCTTGTAAACCGATGTGCCTTTCAAAGCATCAGGTCCTTTTTCATTGAAAAAACGAACTGTAGCATTTCCCATCAAAGAGGTGGTTCTTAATACATCAAATCCTCCGGTGGCCCCGGATACCAAGTAAACCCGTGTATCGTTTGCCTTGGCCGTTTCTTTGACTTTCTCATAAAAAGAGGTGTCTGCCAAAGCTCCTATGGATAGGGTGATAATGGAAGTTCCGTTTTCCAAGGTGGGTAAGGCCAGTTCTTTCATGCGGCAGGCGAGGCTGATTCCACCAGATAATCAGGTTTTAACTCCAACAGTTCTTTTAAAGTGTGACAGGCTGCACACATTTTTCCGTGTTGCCTCATTTTATTCGCAATGTGTTCGGCCTTTGATGCTGTACGCGAATATACGCCTACTAACTCATAGTCGGGCAACATTCCTTTGACAACTGCGTTTGTTATAATTTCAGCAAGTCGTCCACATCCTACTATAACCAATCTATTCATAGAACAAAGATAGTGATTTTCATCATATAAACCTATTTTGTGGAAAATGGAATTTATTGTGATGTATTTCTTGTTCTATGGGTATGTCTGTCCGAGCTGTTTTGAAATGTTTGCACTTAGTAAATGGCAAAGTATCTGAACTTCGATGAAATGGGAAGAAATGAAAATCTACTCGTGAAAAAGAGATGTCTATGACGAATCTAAAATGAAGATTTAAGGTAAATCTAAGGTCGTTTCTTCTTGTTTTTATGAATAGTTTGTTTACTTTGTGCCAGATAAGTAAATATAGAAATCAAATGAAAAACAAACAACTATTATGCGTTTTATTCCCTTTGTTGGTGGCGTGTACCGGGCAACGCCACCAACAGCAGGTATCCAGTGAGTCAATCATAGAAGAAGCGGTGCGGAAGGGAGAAGTTCTGAAAGGGGAGATTGTTCCCATTGATACGGCTCTGTTCCGGTATGCCTATCGTATGCGTGTACAGGGTGACAAGGCGGTGATATTGGATTTGCACAATGCCGATTACTATTATCATGTATTTACTTATCCCGATTTTCAATATCAGTCTTCTTTTGGAAAGCGTGGGGAAGGTCCGGGTGAGTCCATTTATGCGGCGAATATCCGTTTTGCAGGGCAGGACACGGTGTGGGTGCTTGATGACGGCAAGGGCAGGATGTATCAATATAGCGGTATAGCCGGGGGGAAAACTCCCAAACAGGAAAAGGATATTTTGTTGGATAAGCGCTTGTTCCGTTCCCTTGATTTTGATTTGAAGGATGCCTCTACTGTTGTTATCCCCGATTATTCCGGTGAGAACCGTTTCAGTTGGGCTTCACTCTCTTCCGGCGAATTGCTTCGTAAATCCGAGCAGATACCTGTGTCCGATCCGGAACTGTTGAGAGAAAGTGCGCCTGCTGTGGCTCAAGGCTGGAACAGTTTTGTATCATTCAGTCCTGATAAGAAGATATTGGTTTCTGTCACTCAGTTTGGAGATAGGCTCGATATTTATAGCATGGCTTCACAAAAGCATATAGGAGAATTGGGTGGGGATGGTGAACCCCAATTTAAAGTGAGTCCTGAAGGGTATGGACTTCCGGCGGGGAGAATCTGTTATTATGATGTGCAGGTGACTGACCAATACATTTATACCATTTATGACGGTCGTAAATTTAAGGATATTATGAAGTTGGCCGATGCCTATCAGCAGGGTGGTAAAATATTACGTATATCCACCCACGAGGGCGATGTGGTGAAAACCTATGTATTGGATCGTCCTATTGCCGGTATTTATGTAGATGAGGCTGCCGGTATGTTATTCGGTTTGGATGTCAATGCTGACGAGCAGATAGTGAAATTTCCCCTTGAATTGGAATAGAGGAAGTTTTGAAAAGAAATCACCGTGTTATCCTATAATGGCGGATAATTTATTGTAGTGTATGGTTGGAAAAACATAAGTTCGTTTTCCGAAAAGAACCGGATCTTTTTTAAAAGAACAGGGCCTTTTTTAAAAAGGTTCTAGTGTTTTATGAGCTGGACTGTCTGCTTATACCAATTTAGAATTCATGCGTTTTTTCTTTCAAATCCTTCATCCTTATGTAAGATGTTAGTTCTTAGCTGATTATAATGACGGATTTGTACCCGGAAAGCTTCAGCCAAAAAAAATCCTTCAGGGTGAAGGAATATGGATGATTTTCAAGTTTGCTTTCATAGAGTTTAAAAGTGAGAATTATCTGTCACACTGTCACAGTACTAATTATTTTGCTGAAAAACAGGTTGTTAAGATGTGACAGATAGCGTGACGGAGAGTGTGACAGATAAAAGTCTGTCACAGTGTTATTGTCCTGCACTGCATTGTCCTGTGGCCTATAATGAATGAATCAGAATATAGTAACGAGAATCTCTTTGTTTCCCGTGTATTACAGTGTGTTCCACTGTTTGGTACAATTAATTTTATATGGTGGAACAAATAGTTTTATATGGTGGAATATTTAGTTTTACCTTGATGAAATAAATTATTCCACCTTAATGAAACAACTCGTTTCGCTGTGAGAAATGCTTTGTTCCTGCTGCGGTGGGTTGGTGATTTTAAGTAAGATTGTATACCTTATGTATGCTTATTATTGGAAATAGGAGCTATTCATTCGTTTGAGGAGATAACCAGTCGGTATCCTCCTTTTTCTGTCACTATCTGATATTCGGGAAAGTCCTTGAGTGAGGATTTAAGGGTGGAGATATGACTATATATTTTATTTTCGGGATTGTTATCTTTCGGCCAGAAAGCATTTTTAATATCTTCTTTAGTCAAAAGATGCTTGGGCGTTTTGATAAACAGTTCCAGCAGATTGAAATCTGCCGGTGCTATGTGGCAAAGCCGGTCGCCAATATATAGTTTCTTGCTTTCCAACTTTAAAGTCATTTTCCCCAATTGTATGTAGTCCGGATTGTCAGGAATTTCTTCACATGGTATGCAGTCCGGATTGGCGGGAGTTTCTTTTTCCTGTGGTTTTTTCAGAAATGACAGAGACACCCATATCAAGACAATGAAATAAGCAATGATACTCCATAACACTTTTGGAGTGGTATGTTTTACTATTTCTGTCCAATGAATCATAGCCCATGCCTGTACGCCGGCGGTTCTTTTAGCGTCTATTGCTTGTACAGGGGTGACAAGAGCTTTCTGGAAAGAGATTGAATCATTGTCACTGAATACTTTTTCTTGTTGTAGCGGTAAATGATTCCCGTCTTAGCGGCGGAAACTCCATTCTTTTCCCATTCTTCTTGGAAGATCTTATTGAAATTGTCTGGATTGACGGGGATAATCCTTGTCATCACATACTGGTTGGCCAGTTGGGTAGCCAGTGACTCATGGGTGCTGTCTTCAAAATAAATGATTTCTAGACTATCACCGTATTCTATTTGGACACCTTTTACCTTTCTGCCTAAAGGGCGATAACTAACAAGTATTTTGTTTAAGCGTTCCTGATAATCAATATTGATTGCTTCACGTAGGCTGTCCTTCATTGTTATCAGAACATTTGCCTTTTCATCTTTAAAAGCAACATAACATAGCAGGATGAATACAATCCATCCCAATGCAATAAAGCTAAACTTGAATAAGTTTGTCGGTATTTTCATGTTTCTTGTTCATGTTAGAGATTGCAAAGATACGCATATTTATAAAAAAGGAACTTATAAGTTAAAGAAAGAATATGATTTAATTGGATGAACCTTATGATTTGGAGATCAGGGCATTAAAATAATCCTTCCGATGAAATGGGGATTTTTTGAATCTTAAGAAAACTTTAAGGTCACCTTAAGATCAATTTAAGGGAAAAAATTTGCGTGCCCGATAGATGTTCTCTACCTTCACACAAAAAATGATAAACCAATGAAAAAAGTATTTGTATTATTTACCGTTGTTATGCTAATGGCGGTAATGGCTTGGGAAAAGCAATCCGGAAAGCCGGTAGAGAGTGAGTTTCTTTTAGATAATGTGGAAGCATTGGCTGCAGGAGAATTTGGACGTGATATATGTCTGGGTAGTGGGAATGTGACTTGCAGTACTGGAGAAAAAGTAGAGTGCGTAATTAGACCTTTTGGCTTGGATTAATCAATGAGATACCTTTGTCTATTACTATGTGTTTTTGCTCTTTTTTCCTCTGCAAGGAATCAGAAAAAGATAAAATCGCTCGTTTGGTTGAGGAATGGGAAGGGAAAGAAATTCTCTTTCCTGCCCATTCCTTTTTTTACTATTCAAGGGAAGGATACAGTGGACTTTTCTTTAGCGGATGCGGATTATAAGGTAGTGACTTATATCGATTCTGTAGGCTGTACTAGTTGTAAGTTACAATTGCTTCGCTGGAAGCTGTTTATGCAGGAAGTTGATTCAACGTTGAACCGTCCGGTTCCCTTTGTCTTCTATTTCCATCCGAAAGATATGAAAGAACTGCGTTATATTACCCGTCGTGATGCATTTGTCTATCCTGTTTGTTTCGATGAAAAGGACGATTTTAACCGATTGAACCACTTTCCGGATGAAATGACTTTCCAGACATTTCTATTGGATAAAGACAACAGGGTGGCGGCTATAGGCAATCCTGTTCACAATCCAAAGGTGAAGGAACTTTATTTGAAAGTATTGACAGGTGGTGAAGTTGTAAAAGCGGAAACACCGATAACGAAAGTCAGTCTGGACGTAACAAGCATAGACTTCGGTTCATTTCTCAGTCGGAGAAGCAGGAACGCAAGTTCACACTGACCAATACGGGACAGCATGTACTGGTGATATACGATGTCATCACTTCCTGTGGATGTACCAAGGTAAACTATAATAAGGAGGGTGTTCGTCCGGGAGAAAAAGCGGAACTGACCGTGATTTATGAAGCCGAAAAGGCTGAGCATTTCAGTAAGACGGTTACCATTTATTGCAATGCAGATAATTCTCCACTTCGTTTGAAGGTAACGGGGAATGCTGAATAAAGGATGAAGTATGAATCAATGGGAGTAAAAAGCGGATGGAAAGAAATTCATTTTCTTTGCCGAAAGTCGATTCTTTCCACCCTGTGGCTCTCTCCTAAAAGAAAAGGAGGTTAAGTCCGATGTAAAAGTAGTGTAAATAATCAGAATAAGCAAGCGGTATTTTTGTTTTTTCTGCGGTGGAGTTCTTTCCGAGAATAAGATGAAAATATGAATAATAATAATTTTTTTTACTAGAAATAAGATGAAGAAGAATATTTTGAAGGCAACTTTGGTTGTTGCGTTTGCTTTGATAGCAGGAATGAATGTGTATAATGCTCAGCAATCGGATGTAATGTCTGATTTGGCTTTGGCTAATGTAGAAGCGTTGGCTAGTGGTGAATCTTCGACAACAAATAGATACCAAACTATGGGGTATTGTGCACCATTAAACATGAATTATATGTGTACTTCAAGACGAACTGCAGAAAGTTGTCGAAGGCCGTGCAGATAAAATGAGAGTATTATGATATAAATTTGAAACAGCTCCAATTCATATACTCCATTGGATTGGAGCTTATTTTAACTTTAAATTCTATATAATGAAAAAGTTGATATTAATATTTTTCCCATTTCTTTTTGTTTCATGTAGTGTAAAACATAAAAAAACATTTGATTATATTTTTAATAAAACTGAAGCAATCACACTTGAGCAAAGCAAATTGACTTTGAGTAAGGATATAACCGTTCTCAGTTTTTCAGATTCTAGTATGGTCGATCGTAATTCATCTATAATTAAAGTTGACAGTGGTTGGATTGTATATTCAAAAAATTCAGAATCATCTATACTTAGCTTTACTAGTGATGGACAGTTTTCCGGTTATATCGGACACAGGGGAAATGGCCCTGGTGAATATACTAGCGTCTATGATGTCGTTGTTAATCAGAAAAGTAAAGTTTTAGAGGTCCTATCAGATGGAGGAATTTTTTGTTATACTTTTGGGGGAGATTTCTTAGACAAGAAGGAGGTTACTTATCCTGCGTTTTCTTTTGCCATAGATGATAGGCAGAATTATTGGTTTTATGTAGGTAACAACACCACGTATGGCGATGCTAAAATGATTTGTACAGATGAAAATATCGCCAATGTGGCATATTATCTTCATCAAAAGTCTAATATGCTTCCGATGGTAGAGAATAATTTTGGAAGAAATGGAGAATGGTTGACGTTTCATGAGTCGCTAAATCATGATTTGTATACGATAGAAAATGGGAAATTGGACTTATCATATGCTATGGACTTTCCTAATTATAAGCTGCCTAAGAAATTACATGAATTATCGGGCATGGAAGTTATAGAAGAATTGCAGCGTTCTAACTATGCATCTATTATAAATTATCTGGAAAATCATGATTATATATTTTTAAATGTTTTATTGAACAATGAAGGTGAACGAATCCCAGAGGTTTATTATTGGATTATTAGTAAGAATTTGCAAGAGGAAGTTATCATCAAAATTGATGGTGGAATTTCTGCAGAATCCTATTTGTTTAATACTCAGTATTTGTCTAATGATAATAAATTATATTGTTTGGGGTATATATGGGAAAATAAGGATGTGGAATCCTTTGAGGAAAATTTAAATCCTTCTGTAGTAGCACTTGAATTTAATGAACTATTTAGTAAAGTACGATGACAAATATAGTATCTTTATTTTATTGTAAGTGTGAATCCTTATTCTCTCCTTTTCTGAAAATAAGATGAAGTAACTAATTATTGAAACTAAAAATATCAATTGAGTCTGATTCTTCAGACTGGTTGAAATGTAGTTTTACTCAGGTACATAATTTAATTCCTGTGTTTTAGATTGTATCAGATAGCGGGAAGAATAAGGTGTGTTTTGAGTTTAGTTTTAATTTATGTTTTCGCAGGGGTAAATTATACTATTCCACCAAATTAACAAATGAATAATATTATGTTCTTAGCAAGACTCCTTGTCCTTTTTTCATTAGTATGTATCTCTTGTGCCCACTCTTCTTTTGAGCAGAAACAATTGAAACATGCTTTAGATTTTGCTACTTCTAATCGTTTGGAATTGGAGATACTGCTTCAGCATTATACCTATGATTCTTTAAAATTGGAAGCGGCTAAATTTTTGATACGGAATATGCCTCATTGCTATTCCTACCAACAGGGAGGTGAAATGGATAGTGTGAAGCGTGTACGTACTTATTATAGTCCTTTCGGACAAATAGACCAGACTTATGCCAGACGTTGGGGGCATTATACCTATCGTAATCTTCCTAAAATATATGATGCCCATATTATCACAGCCGAATACTTGATAGACAATATAGACCGTGCTTTTGATAATTGGCAGAAACGTCCATGGAACCGTTCTCTTTCATTTGAAGATTTTTGTGAATACTTGTTGCCTTATCGTATAGGGGATGAACCGCTGGAAGAATGGCGTGAACTTTATGAAAAGAAATATGGATATTTATTAGATTCCATATATAAAGGCAGTGATGTGGTGGAGGCCGCGAATTTGGTAAGCAGGCATCTACAAGAACCTGTCTTTATTTATTGTGAAGACTTTGAACTGCCTCATATCGGTCCCAGATATTTATTCAGCCATCGATATGGTAGTTGCGTGGATGCGGCGGATATAGTGACTTATGCATTTCGGGCTGTCGGCATTCCTTGTATGGAAGATACGGATGCCAGAGGGGGACATGTGTGGAATGTTGTTCGTGACACGACAGGGCGCGATGTACCTATTTGGTATATAGCTTCGGAGGCTGTAAGGGGGAGTAGGGATACGGGAGGGTATAAACGTGGCAAGGTTTACAGGCCCATGTATGGTTTTCAAGAAGAAAAGGCAGCACATCTGGGAGATGATTGGAAATCAATGCCGCTTTTATTCTATCACCCTTATATGAAAGATGTCAGTTATGCATATTATCCGGATACGTTACGCATACTTACCGGTATTCCTGATGATGAGGTTTGTTATCTGGCCCATTTCCACGAAGCGCATTGGTGGAGTTGTGCCTGTGCACGTTCGGCAAGCGGCAAGATGGAAATACCTAATCTAGAATCGGAACTGGTATATCTTCCCATGAAATATACCAAAGGCAATTATTATCCTTCCGGCTTCCCCTTTTGGTTTGCAGGTGGAGAAATAAATACGTTTCTTCCGGATTGGGAGAAAACAGTAAAGGTTCGTTTGTATAGAAAATATCCGGTATATGGTTGGTTGCGCAGCTTTATGAGCCATGTGGTGGGAGGTACTTTTGAGGGAAGTATGACGAAAGACTTTGAAGATGGAAAGAGATTATATGAGATAGCGGATACTCCCGTGATAGCAAGGAATAGAATCTTCCTGAATAAGCCGGTTAAGTGCCGTTACATAAGATATAAGGCTGACAATGATAAATATGCGGAATTGGCAGAAATGACATTTTATGCCAATGGAAAGGCTGTTTCTCCGATAGCGGTTTGGGGGAGTCCTACGGAAAAAGGAAATATACATGTGCTGGCAAAGCATGTGGCGGATGGTGATCCTCTTTCTTATTATTTGTCTTTAGACAAAGGAGGGGAGGTTGTTGTTGATTTGGGTGGGGCTTCAGTAATAGATTGTCTGGAGTATATGCCCCGGAATGACGACAATTTTATTTCTCCGGGTGATACTTATGAGTTATTCTGTCATGCCGGTACTGAAGGATGGAAGAGTTTGGGAAAACAGCGGGCTGATACTACCTGTTTGACTGGATTGTGCCGGACAATGCATTGTTCTGGTTGCGCGATCTGACCCGTGGGCGTGAAGAACATATTTTCTTTATGCAGAACGGGCGGCAGAAATTTCCAACCTTTTAAGATTTAAAATGAGGTATATAAAGAAATACATAGGCGTTTTATATAACTTGCTGGTTTGTGTGACCGGAGGGAGTTTGTTAATGATGATTATTTGGTTGTTATTACAGATATTTGTTTTTGCCTCATTTGCCATACCTTCTGACTCCATGGAGCCGGTTCTGATACCGGGTGACTATGTGCTTGTCAATAAAATGTTGAAAGGACCACGTATATTCAGCCTTGGTGATGCCCGGCAACATAAGCCGCTACACATCGATCGTTTGAAGGGATTCAGTGAATTTCAACGCAATGAGGTATTGGTCTTTAATTTCCCTTATCCGGAACGATGGGACAGTATAGGGTTTAACCTGATGCTTTATTATGTAAAGAGGTGTATCGCATTGCCGGGTGATACTGTTGAAATAAGGGACACCCGATATAGGGTCAGAGGTTATGATAAGGAATTAGGAAATATAGTTTCACAAAACAGTTTGGCGCATTTTTTGGAGAAACCGAGGAATGTGGAGAAAATGATACAGGAAAATTGTTTTTTTGCTTATCCCGGTGATACCATCTTAAAATGGAGTATTAAAGATTTTGGTCCTTTTTATCTTCCTTCCCGTGGGGATACTATTGTGATGGATGATAAACATTATTTGCTTTATCGCAATCTTATAGAATGGGAGCAACAAGATAAATTAATAGCAAGTAACGGACATTTTTATTTAAATGGGCGGGAAGTGGAGCATTATGTTTTTATGCACAATTATTATTTCATGGGTGGTGATAATTGTTATAATTCTCAGGACTCGCGCTATTGGGGGCCTTTGCCGGAGGAATATATTGTAGGAAAGGCGACATTGATATGGAAGTCTAAGAATGGAGTGACGGATGAAATACGTATGGACAGGATATTTAAAAAGATAAAGTAGTATGAGAGTTTGTGGTGTATATTTTGTTTTTGTAATTCTTCTTTCTGCTTGTACGAATGGAGTAAGTCATTTGGATATTGCTTTGCAGCAGGCTAAACATAATAAAGCGGAGTTGGAAAAAGTGTTGAAGCATTTTAAACATGATAGCTTGAAATACCGTGCTGCCTGTTTTTTGATTGAAAATATGCCTGGTAAATATTCAATACTCCCTTATGATTCGTTGGATAGATATAAGAACTTTTTGAAGATTATCCCACAAAATGATCCTATAAGTTGGGATGTGCGATATTCTAAGATTTGGCATGGATTTGATTCTATTTCTAAACGACAGTTGGCAGGTTTTAGTAAGATTGAAGATATAAAAGTTATAACGGGAGATTATTTAATAAAAAATATTGAATATGCTTTTAAAATATGGGAGAATGGAAAAATAAAAGATTACTGTTCATTTGATGAATTCTGTCATTATATTTTGCCTTACCGTATAGACCATGAGCCATTATCGAATTGGCGCGAGGAAGGTTTTCAAAAGTTTGGTCATTTATTGGATTCTTTAATGTCTCCACGAGAATTGGCCCTTCGTATCATAAAATTAGGTGGAATGCGTTATAATATAGGAATGACTAAATATCCTTATAAACAGTCTTATGCTGAAATGCTACAGACCCGTTGGGGTACTTGTGATGATATGGCGGCATTTTTTAGCTTTTTGTCTTTACGTGCCATTGGAATCCCTGCTTCTATTGATTATGTTCCGGCATGGGCTAATAGGAGTTCTTCGCATTGTTGGAATGTGGTGAAAGATGCTACTGGTGATTTTATAGAAGTGGGATATGGCCCTGAAGGAAAAAATGAAGTTGTATACAAGATTTCTAAGATTTATAGGAAAAAATATGATATTCCACTATGTGACGTTACATCCGAATATGCTATGCCTCTTTCTGATTTAACCTTTAGAGTGCCTTCACAGAAAGATAAACAATTAATCAGTCTTTGTACTTTTAATAATCATGACTGGGTTCCTGTTGCTTTATCAAAGGTGATGAATGGAAGTGTTTTGTTTGAATCAGTCGGGAGAGGAATTTTATGGGGAGATAATCAAATAAGAACTTATTTAAACGAAGGAAAGGGGATCGTTTTCTTAGCATTTATCAGCCAAAATGGGCGGTTGAATAATAAACCTATAGGGTTTCCTATAATTCTTTTAGAAGATGGAACCATAAAAGAGCTGTGTGCTAGTACAGAAAAAGAAAGTATTATACTTTACCGTAAATACCCATATTATGGAAGTAATAATGCAATAATACATGATAGTAATGAAATATGTGTCGATAATGAATATGAATTGTTCTATTGGAATATGAAATGGATTAGTTTAGGGCGAAAATTAGCAGTCGACAATAAACTTCATTATGATGATGTGCCTAAAGGCGCTTTATTGTGGTTAAAAAATCATACTCAAGGAAAAGAAGAGCGGATTTTTACATACGAGGACGGGAAACAAGTTTGGTGGTAGAGATGGAAAATAAATGGCTGAAATATGGAATAGCATTGGTAGCAGGCATACCGGTTGCCCTGTGCCTCAGCGTGGTGTGTTGTGGTACGTCTTCACTGCCTGCCGATATATTGGAAGATGACTGGCGGTGGATGTATGGCTGTGGTGTACTCTCCTTGGCAGGCCTTGCACTGCTTGTACTCCTGTTCCCGAAAAGGGTAAAGGAATGTCTGTCGGCTGTCGTTTCATGGGTGTTTATTCTATACGGAGGTATAGAAGCCGTTTGGGGCATCCGCCAGGTATACGGATTTACCTATTCCAACCATTCTCTCTATGCTTTGACCGGTTCATTCTATAATCCCGGTCCTTACTCAGGCTACCTTGCCATGATATTCCCTATCTGCCTGTATGAATGGTTAAGCGGAAAGAGGGTAAGAAAACCATACCTTATTATGTTGCTTTAGCTGTCATGCTATTGATTCTTTGTGTGTTGCCTGCCGGAATGAGCCGCTCGGCATGGATAGCCGCGGCGGTCTCTTTCATTTATGTTTGTGGTATGCACTATAAGATGGAAATTCAGCATTATATCAGGCATCATCGTAAGCAGGCAGTGTCTTTTGCCATAGTAACCTTTATTTTGGGCGGTATAGCATTGGGTGGCATTTATCAAATGAAAAAGGATTCGGCAGACGGCCGTCTGTTTATGTGGAAAATTGCTGCCCAACTGTCAGTGAGCACCCATGGACAGGATGCGGATGGAACAGTGTTCCGGCTGCTTACGGACAAGCGCAGGAGGATTATTTTGCAACCGGAAATTATACGGCAACGGAGGAACTTGTGGCAGGTGCTCCCGAATATGTTTTCAATGAATATCTGCAAGTAGCCATTGCCTGGGGAATACCTGTGCTTTGCATCGGGTTGTTGATACTAGGTGGGAGCATGTACATAGGTCATAAACAAGGTATCTATGGACTATGCGGCGCATTGCTATCTTTAGCGGTATTTGCGTTTTCTTCTTATCCACTACAATTTCCAGCGTTTGTTTCGGCTTTGATTATATTAGTGCTAGCTTGCAGTATTCGTGTTCTTCCTTTAGAGAAAGTCTGGTTTCGCCTTTTGTTTACTATCTTATTGTTAATCGGAAGCTATGGCTGTTTCTGTAAATATCAGCAGAAATCCAAGACTGTAGAAGCTTGTAAGCAATGGACCAAAAGCCGTATGTTTTACCACTCGGGAGCTTACCAGCAAGCAGTAGAAAGTTATGCTGAAATTCAGAAAGAAATGAAAGGGAATGCTCGCTTTATGTTTGAGTATGGCCATGCCTTGCATAAACTGCATGAACCCGAACTGTCTAACAAGGTACTGAAAGAGGCCTTGAAAGTGAGTGGCGATCCCATGATACTGAACATTATCGGGAAAAACGAACAGGAAATGAAGCACTATGATAGTGCGGAATATTGGTTTATGCGTGCTGTCCATCGGTTACCCGGACGAATTTATCCTTATTATCTATTGGCTCATTTATATGCGGAACCGGCTTTTTATCAGTGTGACAAATTGGAGCAGATGGTACAGACGGTATTGGAGAAAGAACCGAAAATTCAATCTACCGCTATCAAGCAGATGAGACGGAAAGCACGGGAACTATTGAAAAAAGTACCCGAAAATTAGTTTTTTCAAAATAAAAAGTTTTTATTTGTTATAGATATCACAAAATATGATCATGAAATTACACATATTTGCATCAGGCTTATTATTAGCCGTTTCTTTCACTGCCTGCTCGGGAGAAAAAAAGGAAACAACGGAAAAAGAAGGGGTGGAAACAGTTCTTCCTTCTTTACCCAATGAGGTGACGGTGATGCCGCTGAAAAAGCAGGTTTTCAATCATGAATTGATCAGTAACGGGAAAGTGACGGCACAGGATTATGCCGACCTGTATTTTCGTACCTCGGAAGTGGTGGCGAATATCTGGGTAAAGAACGGGGATATAGTGCGGAAAGGTCAAAAAATAGCCCAATTGGATTTGTTTAAGTTGAACAATACGTTGGTACAGAATAAAAATAGTTTGGCACAGGCTACCCTGGAGATGCAGGATGTGTTGATAGGACAAGGATATGCTCCCGATAATCTGAAGGTGATACCTGCTGATGTGCTGGAACTGGCAAAAGTAAAAAGCGGGTATGAGCAGAGCAAAGCTCAATATGAATCTGCTCAATATGATATGGAACAAGCTACGTTGACTGCTCCTTTCGATGGAGTGATTGCCAACCTCTTTGAAAAGAGATATAATATGCCCAAAACTTCCGAGCCTTTCTGCCGGGTAATCAATACCGGAAATATGGAGGTGGATTTCACCGTACTTGAAAATGAACTGCCGTTACTGAAAGTGGGGGATAAGGTGGAGATTACTCCGTATGCATCGGCAGCAGGGGTGCGCCAGGGAAGTATCAGTGAGATTAATCCGCTGGTGGACGAGAATGGAATGGTACGTGGATAAAGGCGAGAGTGAACGGGAGTAATAAATTGTTCGACGGCATGAATGTAAGGGTAAGCGTGAAGCGTTCTGTGGGCGAACAACTGGTTATCCCCAAAACGGCGGTTGTACTACGTTCCGGCAAACAGGTGGTATTTACACTGAAAGAGGGTAAAGCTATGTGGAACTATGTGCATACGGGATTGGAGAATATGGAGGAATATACTGTCACAGACGGACTGGAAGAAGGTATGGAGGTGATAACTACCGGAAATGTGAATCTGGCTCATGAAGCACCGGTGAGGGTGATTAAAAATTAAAAGTATGGTTAAGTTCTTATTACAACGTCCTATTGCGGTGCTGATGGCCTTTACCGCCTGCTTTATTGTTGGGTTGGTGACTTACTTCTCGCTGCCTGTATCTTTGCTGCCCGATATTGCCATACCGCAGATTACCATACAGGTGACGGGTGAGAATTCATCGGCACGGGAATTGGAGAATACGGTGGTTACCCCTGTGCGCAGGCAGTTGCTGCAAGTGGCCGGACTGAGAGAAATAAAAAGTGAAACTCGTGACGGGGCGGGCGTTATCCGTCTGGAATTTGATTTTGGTGTGAATACCGATCTGGCATTTATAGAGGTGAATGAGAAGATAGATGCCGCTATGAACAGTCTTCCCAAGGAAGTGACGCGTCCCAAGGCTATCAAAGCGAGTGCAACGGATATTCCTGTACTTTATGTCAATATGACTTTGAAAAACGACGGTGCTTATCAGGAAACCGACGAGCAACAATTTCTGGAGTTGTGCGAATTGGCGGAGAATGTGGTGAAACGCCGCATCGAACAGTTACCCGAAGTGGCTATGGCGGATATAACCGGAGTGCCCGGAAGGCTTTTGCAAATTGTTCCTGATAAAGATAAACTGGCCATGACGGGTATCAGTGTGGAGGATATAGAGAATACACTTTCCGCCAATAATGTAGAGCCGGGAAGCATGTTGGTGAGGGATGGTTATTATGAATATAATATTCGCATAGCTACCCTGCTTCGTACCCCGGAGGATGTGAAGAATATCTATATCCGCAAGGGGGAACGTATTATGCAGTTGAAAGAGCTCTGCAAAGTAGATATTGTTTCGCAAAAAGAGATGGGACGTTCCGTAGCCGGAGGAAAAAGGGCGGTAACGCTGGCCATTATCAAGCAGAGCGATGAAAATATGGATGTCATGAAAGAGAAGCTGAAAGAAACAACCGATTATTTTGCATCCCTGTATCCGGATATTGAGTTCAGCGTGAGCCGTAACCAGACGGAATTGCTGGACTACACCATTTCAAATTTACAGCAGAATCTTTCTTTGGGCTTTCTATTTATCTTTATTGTAGCTGTGCTGTTTCTGGGGGATGTCCGTTCACCGTTGATTATCGGCATCAGCATGGTTACTTCTATTGTAATCACATTCTTTTTCTTTTATTTCTGTCATGTGTCGCTGAATGTGATATCACTTTCGGGCTTGATTCTGGCAGTAGGTATGATGATAGACAGCGCCATTATTGTAACGGAAAATATTTCGCAGTATCGTGAACGGGGGTATTCTCTGAAACGTTCGTGTGCCGTGGGCACGACGGAAATGATTACACCGATGCTCAGTTCGTCCCTTACAACCATTGCGGTATTTGTGCCTTTGATATTTATGAGTGGCATAGCCGGAGCTATTTTTATGGATCAGGCTTTTTCTATCACGGTGGGATTGATGATATCTTATATTACGGGTATTATGTTGCTGCCCGTATTGTATCTGTTGTTTTATAAGGTCGGTATCCGCAGTAAGGGATTTCTTTCCAGACGTTTTGACAATCTGCTGAAAAATGAGTGGCTGGAAAGCTTTATGATAAAGGGATTGACTGGGTGTTCTCACATAAAAAGCTTTGTGTGACCGGCACGCTGGCAACCCTTCCACTGTGTGTGTTTCTTTTTTATGTAATGGAAAAAGAGCGTATGCCGCAGATTGACCAGAATGAACTGGTGGCAAGGATAGAGTGGAATGAGAATATCCATGTGGACGAGAACAACCGCCGGGTGGATGATTTAATGAAACAGGTGGACGACCGGGTAACGGAGCATGCTGCTTATGTGGGTATGCAGGATTATATATTGAACGGGGGCAGTGAACTTTCGTCTACCGAAGCGGAACTTTATTTCAAGACGGAAAAGCCATCCGGAATCTATTCATTGCAGGAATTATTAGAGAAGGAGATAAGAGAGAAATATCCGTTGGCTGTGGTTACTTTCTCACCTCCCGAAACAATCTTTGAAAAATTGTTTGTGACAGGAGAAGCGGATGTGGTAGCGGAACTCCATACGGCGAATAAGTCGCAGGCACCGGATGCGGAGCATTTGCAGCGGTTGGAAAAGGAAATTACGCGGGTGGCGGGTAATGTTCCGACGGGCATCGCTTTCCGGAATCAGATGAATCTGATAATCAATAAAGAAAAACTGTTGTTGTATAACGTATCATATGATGAATTGACGCGGGTGCTCCGCACGGCTTTCAAAGAAAACAAGGTTTCCGTTTTACGCTCTTATCAGCAATATCTGCCTATCAGTATTGCCGGAGAGGAAAAGAGTGTAAATAGTGTATTAAGTGAAACTTTGGTGCGGACGATGGCGGATGGTAACGGAGAGGTGAATCATATTCCTTTGAATAATCTGGTGACGGTAGTGCCCGCCGAAGATTTGAAGAGTATTACGGCGGGAAAGAACGGAGAATATATTCCTTTAAGTTTTTATGATGTGAAGGATGCACCGGAACTGATGCGGAATGTAAAAGAGGTGGTTAGTGAGGAAAAGGAATGGGAAGTGGATTTCTCGGGTAGTTTCTTTTCGAATGAAAAAATGATGGGGGAATTGACTGTGATTCTTTTTGTTTCTTTGTTGCTGATGTATTTTATCCTTTGCGCGCAATTCGAGAGTTTCCTGCAACCGCTGATTGTCTTGATGGAAATTCCTATTGATACGGCTTTTGCTTTGCTGGCATTATGGGTTTTCGGTCACACGTTGAATTTGATGTCTGCCATAGGCATTATCGTGACTTGTGGTATTGTGGTGAATGACTCTATTTTAAAAATGGATGCCATCAATGAATTACGGAAAGCGGGGATGCCTTTGGTGGAAGCCATTCATACAGCGGGCAGGCGCAGGTTGAGAGCGATTATCATGACTTCGCTGACAACTGTCTTTGCAATGGTTCCGTTGCTGTTTACCTCGGATATGGGGTCGGAGATGCAGAAGCCTTTGTCTATTGCCATGATTGGCTCTATGGTGGTGGGAACTTTGGTCAGCTTGTTTATCATTCCTTTAATATATTGGTTTATTTATAGAAAACATGACAAAAATGAAGTACATTAGCATATGGATGGTGGGGTGTATGCTGTTGTCTCTCGGAGCAAAGGCGCAGCAGGTGGTGAAGCTGGATTTGCAACGCACGATAGAGATTGCGAATGATAGTTCCTTGTCCGCTTTCAGATATCAGAATCTTTATTTGTCGGGATATTGGGAATATCGTACTTACAAGGCGAACCGTTTGCCGAGTCTTACGCTGGATCTGACTCCGGCTAAATATTATCGCTATATCACCCAGCGTTATGATTCGAATGAGGATATGGATGTATATCGTGAACAACAGATGTTCAGCGCATCGGGTGGATTGAGTATCAAACAGAATCTGGATTGGACGGGCGGTACTTTCTATATTGATTCGGAACTGGACTTTATGCGTAATTTCGGTGACTCAAAGTCTACACAGTATTCCAGTATCCCTGTGCGTGTGGGATATCAACAGAGCCTGTTGGGATATAATGCTTTTCGTTGGGACCGGAAAATAGAGCCGTTGAAGTATGAAAAGGTGAAGAAGCAATTCATTTATAACACGGAAATGGTTTCAGAAGAAGCGGTGACTTATTTCTTTGCGTTAGCTATGGCACAGGCGGATTACCGCTTGGCGGAGGAGAATGTGGCGTCCAGTGATACCCTTTATAGCATCGGGCTCCAGCGTCATAAGATAGCAGCCATATCACGTGCCGATTTGCTGACATTGCAACTGGACAAAGTGAATGCGCATAATACGTTGCAGAATGCGCAGATTGCTTTGAAACGCGCTATGTTTTCATTGGCTTCCTTTCTGAATCTGGATAAGAATACCGTGATTGAATTGGATATACCGGGACGTCCCACAGGAAAGATGATTCCCGTAGATGATGCGTTGATGCGGGCCAAAGAGAATAATCCTACTTTCCTGGAACAACGGCAGAATGTGCTGGAAGCGGAACAGAATGTGGACAAGACAAAGAAAGAATCCCGTTTCAATGCTAGTTTTAATGCCAGTGTGGGCTTTAACCAGGTGGCGGATAAACTGGGAGATGCCTACAGACATCCTTTGCAACAGGACTTGGTTTCTGTCAGTGTTTCTATTCCTTTGATTGACTGGGGGGTGAGAAAGGGTAAATATAATATGGCGAGAAATAATCTGAATGTGGTGAGGATTGCCGCCCGTCAGGAAGAACTGAGTGTGGAGGAAGAGGTGATTATGACGGTGAATGATTTTAATATTCAGCAGAGTTTGATTGCGAGTGCGGAGGAGGCTTTGGATCTTGCCGTAATGGCATACGAGCAGACACGCCAACGTTTTATCATCGGAAAGGCGGATGTGAATAGTCTTACTCTTTCGTTGAACCGCCAGCAGGAGGCGCAGAAAAATTATATTTCGGCTTTGCAGAATTATTGGTTGAATTATTATAAGATACGTAAACTGACGCTGCACGATTTTGAGTCCGGTTTTTCCCTTGCGGACAAGTTTGATTTTAATACAGGAATTTATCGATGAGTAATCCGCGTAACCTCTCCTCGTTTACCTTGATAGTGACATTTGTCTGCCTGTCACTGATAGGGGTGGTATTAGTACCGCTGTTGCCGGTTAAGCTGGCGCCGTCGCGTACCTTGCCCGGTCTGACTGTTTCTTTCAGTATGCCCGGCAATTCGTCACGGGTTATTGAGGCGGAGGTTACCAGTAAACTGGAGGCGATGATGGCCAGAGTAAAGGGTATCAGGAAGGTGAACTCTACTTCGGATAACGGCAGCGGCTCAATTTCTTTGGAACTGGACAAGCATGCGGATATTGACGTTACCCGCTTTGAAGTGTCTACCATCATCAGACAGACCTGGCCTCAGCTGCCCGAGGGGGTGAGTTATCCTCAAATCAGTACGCGACGTTCGGATGATAAGGCATCCAGACCTTTTATTACTTATACACTGAATGCGCCTGCCAATCCTATTTTGATTCAGCAGTATGCGGAAGAGAATATCAAGCCGGTATTGGGACAGTTGAAGGGGATTTATAAAGTGGAACTGAATGGAGCTACACCTATGGAGTGGCAGTTGGAGTATGACAGTGACCAGCTTTCACGTTTGGGAATCACACTGCAGGCTGTGCAACGGGCCATTAACCGCCATTATGAAAAAGAGTTTCTGGGGATCTGTTCTATTGAAAAAGGTGCGGAGGGCAGAGAGTGGATCAGACTGGTACGTACATCTACTGAAAAAGAAATGGAATTTGAACCGGGAGCCATTCAACTGCAAGCCGAAGATGGAACGATGGTTACGCTGGATAAACTGATAAAGGTAAGGCATGTGGAAGAACGACCGCAAAGTTATTACCGGATAAACGGGCTGAATTCTGTCTACCTGTATATCACGGCCGAGGAAACTGCCAATCAATTAAATTTAAGTGGGGAAGTGAAGCACCTTATGGGTGAGTTGCAACAGAAGATGCCTCCGGGCTATGAGGTACATATCAGTTATGACGCTACGGAATATATTCAGAAAGAATTGGATAAGATTTATTTCCGTACCGGACTGACCGTATTGATTTTATTGCTGTTTGTAGCGTTGATAACACGAAATCTGCGTTATCTGTTCCTGATTGTGACCAGTCTGGCGGTTAATATATCTGTTGCCGTCATTCTTTATTATGCATTTGGTCTGGAAATGCAGCTTTATTCATTGGCGGGTATTACCATCTCATTGAATTTGGTGATAGATAATACGATAGTGATGACAGACCATATTCTGCATCGCCGCAATCTGAAGGCGTTTGTTTCTGTACTGGCGGCCACGCTGACTACTATCGGGGCATTGGTTATTATTTTCTTTCTGGATGAGAAGATACGTCTGAACTTGCAGGATTTTGCAGCGGTGGTCATTATCAATCTGGCAGTATCTTTGTTTGTTGCATTATTCTTTGTTCCGTCCATGATTGATAAAATAGGTTTGGAGAAGAAGAGAAGAAAAAGAAGACGTTTTCTGCTCAGACCCACTTTTATGAAACGGTTGACTGTCTATTTTACCCGTTTCTATCAAGGGGTGATTTATTATTTATGCCGTTTCAGGGTGATAGCTTGCCTATTATTGCTGCTGGGGTTCGGTCTGCCTGTATTTATGCTGCCCGAGAAGATGGAAGGAGAAGGTAAATGGGTGGAATATTATAATAAGGTATTTGATAATCCTACCTTCAAGGATAAGGTAAAGCCGGTAATCAACAAGGCTTTAGGTGGCAGCCTCCGTCTTTTTGCGAGAAAGTATACGAGGGAAGTTATTTCAATCGTGATGAAGGTGAAGTGGTGCTTTCCGTTTATGCTACGTTGCCTAATGGCAGTACATTGGAGCAGATGAATGTGCTGATTAAGAGGATGGAAACTTATCTGAGCGATTTCAAGGAAATCAGGCAGTTTCAGACGTATATCTATAATGCGCGTCAGGCTAATATCCAGATTTATTTTACAAAAGAAAATCAGCGGAGCGGATTCCCGTATACTTTGAAAGCTAATATAATCAGTAAGGCACTGACTTTGGGAGGTGGTAGCTGGAGTGTATATGGTTTGCAGGATCAGGGCTTCAGTAACGATGTGCGTGAGAGTGCGGGAAGTTTCCGTGTGAAACTGTATGGATATAATTATGACGAACTTTCTTATTGGACAGAACAGCTGAAAGAGAAGTTGTTATTACACCGTCGTATTAAAGAGGTTACGGTAAATTCGGAGTTCTCTTGGTGGAAAGATGATTATAGCGAGTTCTATCTGGATTTGGACAGGTTGAGGATGGCGAAAGAGCATATTACAGCCACGCAGCTGTTCGCCGCTTTGCGCCCTGTTTTCGGAAGGGATATTTATTGTGGTAACGTGTTGTTTGATAGTCAGACGGAACAATTGAAGCTTTCATCGCTCCAAGGGCAGCAATATGATGTATGGGGATTGGTCAATATACCCTTTTTCATCAATGGCCGTTCTTATAAACTGGCCGATTTCGCTACTGTTCAGAAAGGACAGTCACCCCAGAAAGTTGCTAAAGAAAACCAGCAATACCGGCTTTGTCTGCAATATGAATATATCGGTTCTTCCGAACAAGGAAAAAAACTGTTGAAGAAAGACTTGGAAGAATTTAATAAGATATTGCCTATGGGATATACAGCCGAAAATGAGCAGGATTACTGGTCATGGAATAAGAAAGATAACAAGCAATACGCATTGCTGTTGATTGTAATCGCCATTATTTTCTTTACGACGGCTATTTTGTTTAATTCCTTGAAACAGCCTTTGGCTATCATTTTTGTTATTCCGATATCCTATATCGGCGTATTCCTTACGTTTTATCTTTTCGGACTGAATTTTGATCAGGGGGGATTTGCTTCTTTTGTATTACTTTGCGGTATTACAGTAAATGCCAGTATTTATATTCTAAATGAATATAATGCGATAAGAAAAAGGTATCCTCTGTTATTACCGGTACGTGCCTTCACCAAGGCATGGAATTCGAAAATTCTGCCTATCTTTCTGACGGTCGTTTCTACTATTCTGGGATTTATTCCTTTTATGGTGGGAGATGGAAAAGAGGCTTTCTGGTTCCCTTTGGCAGCAGGTACTATAGGCGGGTTAGTTATGTCTATACTTGGAATATTTTTGTTTTTGCCTATATTCTCATTGAAGAAACAAAAAAGATAATAAAGGTTTTACTTTTCTTTTTCAATAGAAGTGTTTACTTTTGTTGTTACAAAAAAACGTTGAATAAATATTATCTAATACTCGCTAATCATGTTGACTCAAATTATTAACGGCAAGATTTTTACTCCGCAAGGTTGGCTGGACGAAGGCTCTGTACTGATACGGGATAATAAAATATTGGAAGTGACTAACTGTGACCTGGCACTGATCGGTGCAAAATTGATTGATGCTAAAGGGATGTATATTGTACCCGGATATGTGTGTATGCATGCTCATGGCGGTGGTGGTCACGATTTTAATGAATGTACGGAAGAGGCGTTCCGCGCAGCTGTAAAAGCGCATCAGAAGCATGGGGCGACCAGTATTTTCCCAACTTTGTCTTCTTCTTCTTTTTCAGAAATCCGTAAGGCGGTAACTGTGTGCGAAACCTTGATGAACGAGAAGGACAGTCCTGTGTTGGGGTTGCATGTAGAAGGCCCTTATCTGAATCCGAAAAGAGCAGGTGAGCAGTTTGCCGGGAAATTGAAGAATCCTGATAAAGAGGAATATACTTCTTTATTGGAAAGTACTGACTGCATCAAGCGTTGGGACGCTTCACCTGAACTTCCGGGCGCGTTGGAATTTGCCCGCTATTTGAAATCAAAAGGTATATTAGTGGCTGTGTCACATACAGAATCGGAATACGAGGGGATAAAAGCTGCGTTTGAAGCTGGGTTTACTCATACTGCCCATTTCTATAACGGTATGCCGGGATTCCATAAATGTCGTGAATATAAATACGAAGGGACAGTGGAAAGTGTTTATCTGACAGACGGAATGACCATTGAATTGATTGCCGACGGTATCCATTTACCTGCTACTATTCTTCGGTTGGCTTATAAGTTGAAGGGAGTGGAAAAAACTTGTTTGGTTACGGATGCTTTGGCATATGCCGCCGCTGATGGAATGGAAATAACAGATCCTAATGTGATTATAGAAGATGGTGTATGCAAAATGGCTGATCATTCTTCATTGGCAGGTAGCATAGCAACCATGGATGTATTGGTACGGACAATGGTAAAAGCTGGTATTCCGCTGGCCGATGCCGTGCGGATGGCTTCTGAAACTCCGGCACGGATTATGGGAGTGGATGACCGGAAGGGGGCATTGCAGAAAGATATGGATGCCGATGTGTTGATTTTGGATAGAGAACTGAATATCCGGGCGGCTTGGGCTATGGGCAGGCTGGTGGAGGATACGAATACTTTGTTTTAAAATAGAAGATAAAGGGAGAATTAGTATCCTTATTGTGTGGACAAGATGCCTTGACTGTTTCGGAAAACAATCAAGGTATCTTTTTTTCGGGTTTAACTCGTCATTATCAAGAGGATTTGCTACATTTGCAACTTGTTAAAATGAGAACCAAATAATAAAAAACGATATGAACGGAGATTTTAGAGAGGATTTGAAGAGAGCCTGTGAAGTGATGCAGAAGGGAGGAGTGATTCTTTATCCTACTGATACTATTTGGGGAATAGGTTGTGATGCAACTAATCCGGAGGCGGTGAAACGAGTTTATGATATAAAGAAGCGTGCTGACAGTAAGGCGATGCTTGTATTGGTGGACAGTACGGTAAAAGTAAATTTTTATGTTAGTGATGTACCTGCGGTAGCTTGGGATTTGATTGAGTTTACCACAAAACCATTGACTATTATTTATGATGGGGCACGTAATCTGGCTGAGAATTTGCTGGCTGAGGACGGCAGTGTAGGTATTCGTGTTACGGCTGAGGAATTCTCCAAACAACTTTGTTTCCGGTTCCGTAAAGCTATTGTGTCGACTTCTGCCAATATCAGCGGTCAGCCTTCACCTGCCAGCTTCAGTGAAATCAGTGAAGAAGTAAAACAAGCTGTAGACTATATTGTGGAGTATAGACAAGATGAAGTGGGGCATCCCAAACCATCCAGCATTATCAAACTGGGTAAAGGGGAGAAGTGAAGATTATTAGAGAGTAAAAAAAGGAATGGACGCAATTATAGACGAAAATAAGAAAAGTTGGTTACAGCGCTTTATCTTATGGCGCGAAAAGAAGATAAAAGAGAAACACTTTATTCTTATATTAAGTTTTCTTGCTGGTATTTTTACGGCATTGGCCGCATGGTTTCTGAAGTTTCTAGTAGAATGGATCAAGGAATTTCTGACTGAAAATTTTGATTCTACAGGAGTCAACTGGTTGTATTTGGTGTATCCGGTTTTTGGTATTTTTCTTACCGGATTGTTCATTCGTTATATTGTGAAAGATGACATCAGTCATGGGGTGACGAAAATATTATATGCCATATCCCGTCGCCAAAGCCGCATCAAGCGGCATAATACATGGTCGTCTGTGATAGCCAGTGCCATTACTATCGGTTTTGGTGGTTCCGTAGGTGCAGAGGCTCCGATTGTGCTGACCGGATCGGCTATCGGTTCTAATTTGGGAAGTGTATTCAAGATGGAGCATAAGACCCTGATGCTGTTGGTGGGGTGTGGTGCGGCAGGTGCTGTGGCCGGTATTTTTAAGGCTCCTATTGCAGGCTTGGTTTTTACTTTGGAAGTCTTGATGATTGATCTGACGATGGCATCATTGTTGCCTCTTCTTGTTTCCTGTGTCACGGCAGCTACTGTTTCTTATATTCTTACCGGTCCCGATGCCATGTTCAAGTTCCATATGGATGAACCGTTTCTGATGGAGCGCATTCCTTCGGCAATTCTGTTAGGCATTGCGTGCGGGTTGGTTTCTTTGTATTTTACGCGGGCTATGAATTCTGTGGAGAATATATTTCGTCGATATAGTAATCCGTATATCAAGCTGGCTATAGGCGGTGCAATGCTGAGCATATTGATTTTCTTGTTTCCTCCATTGTATGGTGAAGGATATGATACTATTAATTTATTGCTGAATGGCGTAACCAATCATGACTGGAATACAGTAATGAATAACTCTATCTTTTATGGGTTCGATAATTTGTTACTCGTTTATTTGGCCATGATTGTACTTTTCAAAGTCTTTGCTTCCAGTGCAACGAATGGCGGTGGTGGTTGCGGGGGAATTTTTGCTCCCAGTTTGTTCTTGGGGTGTATCACCGGGTTCATCTTCGCTCATTTCTGTAATGAACTGCATGTAGGTCCTAATATCCCGGAGAAAAAATTTTGCCTTGTTGGGAATGGCGGGATTGATGTCGGGAGTAATGCATGCTCCGCTGACTGGTATTTTTCTGATTGCAGAACTGACTGGCGGGTATGATTTGTTCCTTCCGCTGATGATGGTATCTGTCAGCTCTTATCTTACCATTATGATATTCGAGCCGCATAGTATTTATTCTATGCGTTTGGCTAAGAAAGGTGAATTGATAACGCATCATAAAGACAAGGCCGTATTGACTCTGATGAATATTGACAGTGTGGTTGAAACTGATTTTTGAGAAAGTGCGTCCTGATATGGATTTAGGTGAAATGGTTAAAGTCATTTCGCAGGCTAAACGCAATTTGTTTCCGGTAGTGGATGTCAATGGAGAACTTTTTGGGCATTGTGGTATTGGATGATATCCGTAATATTATGTTCCGTCAGGAATTATACCATCGTTTCAAGGTGGAAAAATTTATGATTTCTCCTCCGGCACGGATCAATGTTACTGATTCAATGGAAGAAGTGATGAAGAAGTTTGATGATACAAAGGCCTGGAACCTGCCTGTGATTAATGAAGAGGGAAAATACAAAGGGTTTGTTTCCAAGTCCAAAATATTTAATTCGTACCGGCAGGTGTTGGTTGATTTCTCTGAAGATTAAATAATGTAAGTATATGGAAAAAAAGAAAGATTTGCGGATCGTATATATGGGTACTCCCGATTTTGCGGTGGAGAGCCTGAAAAGATTGGTTGAAGGAGGCTATAATGTAGTAGGTGTGATAACTATGCCCGACAAACCGATGGGACGACATGGCAGTGTGCTGCAACCTAGTCCGGTGAAAGAATATGCTGTTTCTCAAGGTCTGAGGATACTTCAGCCGGAGAAATTGAAGGATGAGGCTTTTATAGAGGAACTCCGGTCTTTACAAGCCGATTTACAAATTGTAGTTGCTTTCCGTATGCTTCCCGAAATAGTATGGAATATGCCGCGTTTGGGCACATTTAACTTGCATGCATCTTTATTACCTCAATATAGAGGAGCTGCTCCTATAAATTGGGCGGTGATAAACGGAGATACGGAAACTGGTATTACGACTTTTTTCTTGAAACATGAGATAGATACCGGTGAGATTATCCAACAGGTGCGCGTTCCTATTGCTGATACGGATAATGTGGAAATAGTACATGATAAGCTGATGTATTTGGGGGGAGATTTGGTTTTGGAAACCGTGGATGCTATTTTGAATGGAAGTGTGAAACCTGTTCCTCAGGAAAGTTTGATCCGGCAGGAAACGGAGTTGCGTCCGGCACCGAAAATATTTAAAGAGACTTGCCGTATAGACTGGAATAAAGGTGTGAAGCAGATTTATGACTTTATTCGCGGGCTGTCTCCTTATCCGGCTGCATGGACCGAACTGTGTGTGGCTGATGGAACACGTCAGGTTTTAAAAATATATGAAACGGAGAAAGTTTTTGCTTCCCATGAGATGAATATAGGCGATATCCGTACGGATATGAAGACCTATTTTCAGGTGGCTGTAAAAGATGGTTTTATTAATGTGCTTACTTTGCAGCTGGCAGGAAAGAAACGTATGAATGTGGCTGATTTTTTGAGAGGCTACAGAACTTCGGATAATAATAAGGTAGAATAAATGATAAAGGCTGTATCGAAAGATTTTTCGGATACAGCCTTTTTCGTTACAATAAGACAAGGAGTTGTTAAGAATCATTTAATTTTTGTGTTGGATATACCTTTCTGTATGAACGGAAAGTTTGTAGATTTACTTTTTTTATTATAACTTACTGTAACGGTTTCTTCGCCATTGTTAATGGTATTCATTTTTATTTTAAATCCTTGTAGCTTACCCTCTTTATATCCGGGAACATCCAATAAAGGGAAGGATACATAACCGGAACTCGGATATTCCTGTCTGTCACCTTCGGCATTGTGGCGTAATTCTACAGCCATATATCCGTTTGCGTCAGGAACAGTTCCTTCTGTGGCTACAAGGCTGATCCGATGTTTGATATTAGAGTTGAAACCTAATATTTGGAACATAAGGGTCAGGTGTGTCTTACCCATAATGGGAGTGATGAGGTTGATTCCATCATGTCCGTAAATATCTTCATCGTTTTCTTTTAGTGTATCCATTGGTTTGGTTAAGATCTTCTGCAAGTAATCTATAGAAATAAAAGGTCCTTTCTTACTTGCATCTCCGGTCGGATTGGCTGCATTTATATAGGTATAAAAAATACGTTGTCCCGGATTATTTGTTTCAAAACGTGTTAATTTATCGGGATTCACTACGTATGCGATTCCATCATTATCGCTTTCTATCACTGCTTCACCGGGTACTTCACTGGGAGTTACTACGGTTGCTAAAGCGGCGTTAAAAGGCATTTCTGCTTGTATGTCGTAGATGTCATCATCATAGTCATTCAGGCAAGACTGAGTAAATGGAATCAGCATTACCATAATTATTACAAGAACTGTCGCTTTATATTTTCTCATATTTTCTGTTTCTAGAATTGTTTCTATCGCTTAAATGCGAAGATAGTAAGTTTACTGCTTGTAAAAATGTTAAATCTGCTTAAGCAAAAATTTTATTCTTCCGGATGCAGTATTTTTGCAGTCTTATCATTTATCCAATAAAGAAGTGTCACAAACAATGAATGAAACAGAATTGGTGGAACGTTGCGGCAAGGGCGATAACCTTGCACGCAAGCAATTGTATGAGCGTTATGCCGGGCAATTGATGGCCATTTGTGTTCGTTATACAGGTGATAGGGAAGTGGCACAGGATGTCTTACATGATGGATTTTTGAATATATTTCGTTCATTCAGTCAATTTACTTATAAAGGAGAGGGGTCATTGAAAGCATGGCTGACACGTATTATGGTAAATGAAGCACTGGGCTATCTTCGCAAGAAAGCTTCTACAAATCAGGAAGTGATAGTCGAAGAGTTGCCCGATGTGATAGATGGAGATGAGGATGATTTTGAGCAAATACCCCAATCTGTTTTAATGCAATTCATTAAAGAGCTTCCGGATGGATATAGAACGGTCTTTAATTTATATGTATTAGAAGAAAAGGGACATAAGGAGATTGCTGAAATGCTAGGAATTACAGAACATACGTCATCATCTCAATTATACAGAGCCAAAACCTTATTGATGAAAAAAATAAATGATTATAGAAAGAGGATATAGGAATGAAAGAAAAAGATAAATGGATAAAAAATTTCCGCACCCGGATGGAGGGCTATTCGGAACCGGCTCCTGCTGATCTTTGGGAACAGTTGGAAAAGGAACTGGATACGGTTCCGAAAGTAATTCCGATGTGGCGCCGCTGGCAGGCTGTAGCAGCTGTTGCCTTGTTAGTGGTTGTGTCTTCATTGACCGTATGGTTTTGGCAGTCACCTTCTGCAAACTATTTGGAGAAACAGTCGGCAGAGTTGAATGTAATGCACGAACCCGATGAGTTGGTGCCGGGATCAATCACTCCTGAGCAACCTATGGCCTTGGTAGTTCCTGCTGCCCGCTCTGGGAAAAAACAACATGTAAAAGTTGGTGGGGTTGCTAAGGCAGAGGCATTGGCTGCCGAACAGGAGGTTTTGCTAAATAAAGAGGTGGAAGAGATACAAATAGAGGAAAATTATATTGAAGAGCAGAAAGAGGAATCTGTTATAGTGGAACAAAAACAGCAGAAACAGGCCGGCAGATCTTCCTATTCGGCTGCCAAAACGAATTACGCTTACGTGGCTCCTCATAGAAAGAAGGACAGAAACTGGTCGGTAGGACTTTCTACCGGTAATGGAACCTTTTCATCCTCGACTAGTATGGATGGATATTTGCCTTTGCCTAATGGCACAAGGAATGCAACAATGAATAGCGCTTATGGAGTGGAAACAAGGGCTGAAATTGATAAGCTGGTTCAGTTCAATAACTTGTCGGAAGGAAAGGATGCGCAGTCTGATATAAAATATCGTATGCCTGTTACTTTTGGAGCTTCCCTTCGTTTTGATTTAAGTGATGATTGGGCTGTAGAAACCGGGGTGACTTATACCCAGCTTTCATCCGAAACACGTTCGGGAACCGAAAAAAACAATTATGGTTGGGAAGAGAAACTGCATTATGTGGGTATTCCTCTGAAAGTGAACCGGAATATATGGAGTAACAAGCGGTTTGAAGTGTATGCCTCGGCAGGTGGAGCGGTAGAAAAATGTGTGTCTGGAAAGCGGAGCATTATCGGCAGTGTTTCTACATCAAATGCAGGAAAAGATGAACAGTTTTCGGGAGGGGAGGAAAATGTCAAAGTGAAACCTTTGCAATGGTCTTTGTCCGCAGCGGCAGGTGCGCAGTTTAAGATTACGGAGAAATTGGGTATTTATGCGGAGCCGGGAGTTGTTTATTACTTTGATGACGGCAGTAATGTAAATACGATTCGCAAGGAACATCCTTTTAATTTTAATATACAGTTGGGTGTGCGGTTTACTTTGCCGAAATAAAATGAACTTTTTCACTGTTCTTATATAAAATATGGTTATCTTTGTTCTGTATAAAAAGAATAAGAACAGTGAACCATGAATAGACCTCTGATATCCCCTTCTTTGTTGTCTGCCAATTTTGCTAATCTACAGGCAGATATAGAACAAATAAATCGTAGTGATGCCGACTGGCTGCATATTGATATAATGGATGGTGTGTTTGTACCGAATATTTCTTTTGGTTTTCCTGTATTGAAATATGTAGCCGAGTTGTCTGAAAAACCTTTGGATGTACATTTGATGATTGTTAATCCCGAGAAATTCATTAAAGAAGTGAAAGATTTGGGAACAATGATGATGAATGTGCATTATGAAGCCTGTGTACACTTGCATAGAGTGGTGCAACAGATAAAGGATGCCGGAATGAAAGCGGCTGTCACATTGAATCCTTCTACTCCTGTAGCTATGTTGGCCGATATTATCCGTGACGTGGATATGGTGTTGCTGATGAGTGTGAATCCCGGTTTTTGGTGGTCAGAAATTTATTGTACATACCCTGGATAAGGTGAGGGAATTACGTGAATTGATACCGAATACAGGTTCGCAGGCATTGATAGAGGTTGACGGGGGAGTGAACCCGGAAACCGGCAGACAGCTTGTAGAGGCTGGAGCGGGGACGTGCTGGTGGCAGGAAATGCTGTGTTCAAAGCTCCTGATATGTCAGACATGATACATCGGTTGAAATCTCTTTGAGCTTAAAACCAAAGTGCGAAATATAGCGGCTGTAAAGCCTTGTTCCATGTTCCGATTTGACTATACCTCTAGTCGCCGGAATTTTTGTATCCGATCATTTTTTTCAAGGCGCCTTGCCTGTGCTTGTTTCTGGCACGGGAATATTGGGGTGCTTGATTGGCTTGATTGTATTGATGAAATGGCAAGGCTACCTTTCCCGATGGTTATTTGGAGGCATGGTTTTTATGTTTCTATTTTGTGTAGGGGCATTGTTGCTACAGCAAAAATGGCAACGGTGGACTATGAATGGTCATCAGGGGGAAGAATATGTATCAAGGGGTGATAGTGGATGTTCCGCAAGAAAAGGCCAAAACATATCTCTGTAAATTGCGGATAGATAAAGAAATGTCTGAGAGGGGGATGCTTCCTGTTAATCGTATGATACTAGTCTATATTATGAAAGATAGTCTTTCTGTAAATTTACGATGTGGAGACCATTTGAACTTTTATACACGTATCTCGACTCCTGAAAGAGAGGTGATTCCGGGAGAATTTGATTATGCGGCTTATCTTTTCAGACAGCAAATTAGCGGAACGGCCGTAATCTTTCCGGGGTATTGGCAATGGACAGGCAAGAAATCGGCATTGACATGGAAACAGCGGGCAGGTGTATGGAGAGAGAAAATACTGGACAGTTATCGGAAGTGGGGATTCTTGGGAGATGAATTTGCCGTATTGTCGGCTTTGACTGTTGGCTATAAAGAGGAACTGAGTGAGTATTTACGTGAAACTTATCAAGTGGCGGGGAGTGAGCCATATCTTGGCTTTGTCAGGGAATGCATATAGCTGTTTTGTGGGGATTATTGTGTTGGATATTGCGTCCGCTGGATAGAAGGTGCCTGCTGCGATGGGTAAAGTGTGGCATTATTGTGTTGTTGTTATGGACATTTGCTTTTTAGTGGGCTTGCCTCCCTCGGTTATACGGGCGGTGGTGATGTGTATGTTAATGACAGCGGCGCGTGCGGCAGGAGAACGGACTTTGTCATTGAATACCTTGTCTGTAGCGGCATTCTTTATGCTGCTTTACAATCCTTTTTATCTTTTTGATACCGGGTTCCAGTTGTCATTTCTGGCTGTACTTTCAATTTTGTTTATTTATCCTGTCATTTCCCGGTGTTGGCGGGTGCGTCACCCTGTACCTCGTTATATTTGGGGGATAGTGGCAGTTTCGCTGGCGGCACAGTTAGGGACAGCTCCCGTGGTTATTTATAAATTCGCTTATTTTCCTGTTTATTTTTTACCGGCCAATCTGATAGTGGCACCTTTTAGTGCTTGTTATAATTTATGGATCGGTAGCAAGTTTTTGTCTTGTCTCCTTTTACGGTATTGCATATATGGGTGGTAAAAAGGATTGAACGGGGTGTTGCGGTTGCTGAATGACAGTATGCAATGGGTGGGGGATTTGCCTGTATCACATTCCGGCGATATACATTTGTCTTTGCTTCAGGTTGGTATTCTTTATGTATTATTGTTTGTGGTATTATCTTATCTGTTATCTCCTTCACGGAAATCGTTGATTACTGTTTTGTGTGGAATCAATCTTTTTATAGGATTTTCAGGTTGTCTATATTATATGAAAGAAGGAGTCTTTTCAGTTAATCCTGGCCCATTCGCAAGTAAAAGTTTCCCCTCAAAAAAGATGTTTGGCAACAGGATAGCATTTATCATTATAAAGGTATGAATATATGTGTTTTGGTGGATAACCGCTGGCGGAGCAGATCGGTTGATAGTTTGTTGGATATTGATTATATGTACTTGTGTAAAGGTTTTAAAGGAAAAATTGCCCCATTACAAAAAATATTTAAAATAAGGAAGGTCATACTGGATGCTTCGCTCGGTGGGTATAGATTGAATTTGTTAAAGGACGAGTGTAGAGGTTTGGGATTGGATTATATTGATATGTCTCCGAAAGGTTCTTACCGTATTCTTCTGTGAATAAAGAATTAATTTGTAAATTTGCCATTTCAAAAGAAAAAGATTGAATATGTTATCAAAAGTAATTGCACAGGCTAATAAAAACCATGCCGAAAAAATGGTTTGAAAAAGAGCTGATAAAATAGTTATTGTTACCCATGTGTCACCGGATGGTGATGCCATTGGCTCCTCGTTAGGATTATGGCATTTCTTGGAATCACAGGAAAAGACGGTGAATGTCATTGTTCCCAATGCTTTTCCGGATTTTCTGAGATGGATGCCGGGAGCCAAGGATATAATCCGGTACGATAAATATACTGAATTTGCCAATAAGCTGCTGAATGAGGCGGATGTGATCTGCTGTCTGGATTTCAATGCATTGTCTCGTATTGATGCGATGGCGGATGCTGTGGCTCAGTCGCCGGCACGTAAAATGATGATTGACCATCACCTTAATCCGGAAGCCTTTTTGTAGAATCATTATTTCTCATCCTGAAATATCTTCTACATCGGAATTGGTTTTCCGGTTGATATGCCGTCTGGGGTATTTTGAGGATATCACCAAGGAAGGTGCTGAATGTATTTATACGGGGATGATGACCGATACAGGTGGCTTTTACTTATAATTCTAATGACCGTGAGATTTATTTCATTATCAGCGAACTGCTTTCGAAAGGCATTGATAAGGATGAGATTTATCGTAAAGTTTATAATACGTATTCTGAAGGGCGTTTACGCCTGATGGGATATGTGCTGTACGACAAGATGCAAGTATTTCCTCAGTTCAATTCGGCATTGGTTTGGCTGACAAAAGAGGAGCAAAGTAAATTCCAGTATGTAAAAGGAGATACGGAAGGGTTTGTGAATATTCCACTTTCCATAAAGAATATTATTTTCTCCGTATTTTTGCGTGAGGATACGGAAAAGAATATGATAAAGGTATCTCTGCGTTCTGTAGGTGCTTTCCCTTGTAATAAAGTGGCTGCCGAATTTTTTAATGGAGGTGGTCATCTGAATGCATCCGGTGGGGAGTTTTATGGAACAATGGATGAAGCCATCGATCTGTTTAAACAGGCTTTGGTGAAGTACGAGGAACTGCTTCTGGCAAAAAAATAGTTATTTTAGTATAATTGCATACAAACAATATAAAAGTTAGGGGCTTATTTATTAATTTTGTCCGAAAATAACAGAACTTAGAATGAAGAAATTAGGTATATTGTTCGCATCTGTGTTTCTTTTTAGGGCTGGTCTTCCAGTCTTGCAATAATGGAAAGACCTATGCTGAAAAATGAAAGAAGAAGAGAGAGAAGCTATCAAGCGATTTATTGAACGGGAAGATATCAATGTGATCAGCTTTGAACAGTTCCAGGAACAGGATTCTACGACCAATGTGGATGAAAACCAGTTTGTCCTTTTCTCGGAAACAGGTGTTTATATGCAGATTGTGGAAGAGGGAAACGGGGAGAGCGTTTGAAAGACGGTCGTTATGAGATTCTGGTCCGGTATGTGGAGGAACAGATTACTTCGGATGGAATAGATTCTTTGTCTTGGAATACAGACTATGGGGATTCTCGAATGGTTTATCCGGATGCTATGATGCTGACAAAAAGTGGAAAATCTTTTTCAGCTACATTCACCTCCGGTATAATGTATACAGTTTGGGGTACACCTTATGTACCTTCAGGATGGTTGATTCCATTCAATTACATAAAGGTCGGCAGGGAGATTTCCGGTCGTTCTAAGATCAGACTGATTGTACCTCACAGTGAAGGACAGTCTGACGCTTCTGCTTCTGTCTATCCTTGTTACTATGAAATAACTTATCAATTAGCACGATGACATTAATTAAATCAATATCCGGAATTCGTGGAACCATTGGTGGGCACGTGGGGGAAGGTTTGAACCCGCTGGATATAGTGAAATTTACATCAGCTTATGCAACGCTGATACGTAAAACAACCACAGTAAAGAGTAATAAAATTGTAGTAGGACGTGACGCACGTATCTCCGGTGAGATGGTGAAGAACGTGGTATGCGGTACTTTAATGGGAATGGGGTTTGATGTGGTGAATATCGGACTGGCATCTACACCGACTACAGAACTGGCTGTAACCATGGAAGGAGCGTGCGGTGGCATTATTTTGACTGCCAGCCACAATCCCAGACAATGGAACGCTTTGAAGTTGCTGAATGAGCATGGAGAATTCCTGAATAAGGAAGAAGGAAATGAAGTGCTGCGTATAGCAGAAGCGGAAGCGTTTGAGTTTGCCGATATAGACCACATCGGAAGTTATCGCGAAGACAATACCTACAATCAGAAACATATAGATAGTGTTTTGGCTTTGAAATTGGTAGACGTGGATGCTATCCGTAAGGCCAATTTCCGTGTAGCTATAGATTGCGTTAATTCAGTTGGCGGTATTATTCTTCCTGAATTGTTGGAAAGGTTGGGAGTGAAGCATGTAGAAAAGCTTTATTGTGAAGCGACCGGTGATTTTCAGCATAACCCGGAACCTTTGGAAAAAGAACCTGGGGGACATTATGGGATTGATGGCCAAAGGCGGTTGTGACGTGGCTTTCGTTGTAGACCCGGATGTTGACCGTCTGGCTATGATCTGTGAGGATGGAAAAATGTATGGCGAAGAATATACATTGGTGACCGTGGCAGACTATGTATTGAAACATACTCCCGGAAATACCGTTTCTAACTTGAGTTCTACCCGTGCTTTGCGCGATGTGACCCGTAAATATGGCTGTGAATACAATGCTTCGGCTGTAGGGGAAGTGAATGTGGTTACCAAGATGAAAGCGACTCATGCTGTGATTGGAGGTGAAGGAAATGGTGGAGTAATCTATCCTGAAAGTCATTACGGACGTGATGCATTGGTGGGAATTGCTTTATTCCTGAGCCATTTGGCGCATGAAGGGAAGAAAGTCAGTGAACTGCGTGCTACTTATCCTCCTTATTTCATTGCCAAGAATCGCATTGATCTGACTCGGAAACGGATGTGGACGCTATTCTGGCCAAGGTGAAGGAACTGTATAAGGATGAAGAGATAAACGACATAGACGGTGTGAAAAATAGATTTCCGGACAAGTGGGTACATTTGCGTAAGAGTAATACCGAACCTATTATCCGTGTGTATTCTGAGGGCTGCAACCATGGAGGCGGCAGATGAAATAGGCCAGAAGATAATGGATGTGGTTTATAGCCTGGCGAAATAAATACATTATTAATAGATAATTAGCCGTATTGAATGAGATTATATTTCGTTTGATACGGCATTGTTTTTTAATCAGATAGAAATAAATAACGTGAGTTCGAAATAAAATCAAAAAAATAGCAAGTTGTCCGTCATTGACAAACTTTACGTCAATGGCGGGCTTCTTTTCAAAAAAAGCAGTATGCCGCGATAGCCGACAAGGAGTTGGCTATAAAGTTACTGAATGAACGATGTCTTGAGTGTTCAATCTGTGCGATGTTCTTCAGTTCGTCATTGACCGTTTCAATCAAGGCTCTTTTTCTTAGCAAAATCTTGTCGGCAATACTCATCAGTGAGTTCCTCATATTATTTTTAACTTTAGTAACAAGTTGTATGCCATTAAGGAAAAGGTTTTCAAACAGAGCCTGACCTATATATCCCTTGTCTGCACATAGTTTTCCTTTGATGTTTTCCAGAAACCTACCCTGTTTCAACGGTTCCCGGTCATCCACGTTTCCAGGCGTGAACATGAAATTGAGGATTTCTCCTTTGTCATTGATTATCAGATGCAGCTTTGAATCGAAGAACCATCCCATAGAACATCTTCCACGCTCGGCAAGCCCTTCAAAATGTCTTATGAATCAAGATTCTTTGGTTACGACATACACATAAGGGAGTGGAATCAACGAGACTGATGCCGGTACAAGTTCCCAGCAGTACTCTTTTTGATGAATATGGTCATGGGAAGCAATACTTCCTTCTCAGTTCCACAAAACGATTTATAAGAAACCTGACGAGGAAAAAGGTGTTTTCAGATGTTTACAGACATACTCCTTGTAGTAATGCTTGAAACAACGGAAACCACCGGAGTGAAACAGGATTAGAATAACCATAATCTGCATCACTCCTTACAGTTTGGGTTTGTTACGTGCATGGTCTTCACTTAATACTTAAATCATATATTTTCCTGTTGCAATGTAAATTCCTTGCAAAAAATCATCGACTACGGCAAATCTGTGGCTTTAGACTGCAGGCTGTAGTGATGGTAATCGTTTAATAATTGGCACTATAATTTAATACTTTTTATCGCTATGTTTTTCTATTATAAGTGAAATATATTTTATTCTTATT
>VOFK01003553.1_pt1 | contig 98163 bp, 124 predicted proteins | sample 5384121 | NCBI WGS metagenome assembly VOFK01 (sample SAMN12384730, study PRJNA508395) | human gut metagenome | isolation source: healthy gut J | host: Homo sapiens
GAATCTGATACCTATGTGACAACGGACGTGACTATCAGCACGTCTTTTTCTGTTGCTTTATTGCCATTTGAAAATGTTTTAATGGTTATTTTTTAAAGAAATTATGGATACGCGCCTTGTAGAAGGCTATATGGTTGAAAGCCTTACGTGTCCGGAGAGGAATGTCAGCACGTCCTCCTCGCTGTAATAGGCTTTTTGCCGAGCGTTTTTGCCGCAAACCGATGCCTGCGGGTAGCGCTGCAGGGTACGCTTTTCCGTATTCTGGAAGCGCATGCAGAGGTTTGGTTGTCGAACATCCTGATACTTTCCATCGGGTTCGGGGCTTTGCCGGACGGGCTGCAGCAGTTCGTCCCTGACGGTCGAGCCGTTCCGTCGTTTTCGCATCCAGTCCTCGAAATTGTTTCCGCAAGCAGTTCCATACGTCACGTCCTCCTTCCTTCTGGGTTTGCCGCCGCCCGTGCGCAGCGCGTGGTTGCGTTTCAGTTCCGTCGGTGCCGCCGCCCCCTCCACCACGGTGCAGTCCGCAAGCAGGCGGTCGATTTCAGACTGCCGGTGGGCGGCACTTGCCGCGCAGCACGACATAGGCGATGCGCTGTTCGCTGCGCATACGCTGGAGGGTGCGGCAACTCACGTTAAAGCAGGTGCGCCGCCTCGCGGGTGGTGAGCAGCCTGTCGGGGGATTCACCCTTGCTTTCGCCCGAAACGGCACGCACGTGTGCCGCTATTTCGGCTATCTGTTCCGTCAATGCGGTGAAGGCGGAACTTTCCATCGTTATCACTTTCATATTCAGTCCTTTCTTTTTGGTTTCTGTGGCAAAATTCGGCAATAAACCAAAGGGGCTTTAACAGCTCACTACGTGTCTCACGTAAGATTTTTATGGGAAATGGCTCCGTAACCCGGACAGACGGCGCAACATACAGCCTTTTAGCGTGAAACGGCACGTGTTCATGGCGGCTTCGTTACCTTTGCGGCAAACTCTGGAAATGTTTTGCTTATGGAAATAGTATCTATCGAGAAAAAGGACCTTCGAGATGATGGTGGCGTCCTTCAACGCCCTCTCGGAGAAGGTTGCCGCCCTGAGGCGCAAGAGCGACGGAGGGCGGCTGGAAAGGTGGCTCACGGGCGAGGAGGTCTGCGGGCAGTTGAGGATCAGCCCGCGCACGTTGCAGACCTTGCGCGACAGGCGGCTTATCGGCTACTCGCAGATTAACCGCAGGTTCTATTACAAGCCGGAGGAGGTCAGACGACTGATTCCGCTTATCGGCACGCTCTATCCCGGCAGAAGATGATTTGATTTTTATTATTCACAACCCACTGAATCCGAAGTTATGATGAACGAGAACAATGAAGTGTTTACGATGGAGGACGAGCCGCTTGCCACCGTGGTGCAGAATATGCGCAAAGGCTCCAAATGGCTCTCCGCTTTTCTGGAGAGTTACCGCCCGCCGCTGGACGGGGAGCGTTACCTGACGGACAGGGAGGTGGCGGAACTGCTTCGTGTCAGCCGCCGCACCTTGCAGGAGTACCGCAACAACAGGGTGCTGCCCTTTATCCTTTTAGGCGGGAAGGTGCTTTACCCCGAATCGGGGCTGCGTGAACTGTTGGAAGCGAATTACCGCAAGCCGCTGGAATAAAAGAAGCCTGAAAACGAAAAAAGGAAACGGACAACTCAAATTGGGCTGTCCGTTTCCTTTTGTTCACGTATGCGTGTTCAGCAATACCCGGCTTTTCCGTTCTGTATGAACATCACGTATGCCTGCCGCTTCTCCTTCGAGTGCCTTGCCCACCAGCCACGTGCGGAACATGTGTGTGCAGTAAGTGTTCAGCCGGAAGGCGACGGGGATGATGATTTCAAGCGAGTAAACATCCGCGTACAGCCCGTTTTCAAGTTGTATGTAGCGGCACACTTCGTAATCGCTCAGTACGTCCGTCTTTAGAACGGCCCCTGATGGCGGCGTTCACTGCCGGGACGCCCGTGGAACAACAGCCCGGCGATTTCTCCGGCGGTCATCCATACCTCGTTACCGGTTACGCGGACCGCCTTGTCCTCTATGATGATTATGTCACGTTTCATGGCTTTTCTTTTTTAGATGGTGCAACCTGCAAATTCCTCAATCGTGTTCAATCTCGCGGCAAGGTTCTCCATGTCTTGGTTGAGCTTCTCCTTGGTTATTTTTCGCGTATATCTGCGTTGTCTTTATGCTCTTGTGTCCCAACATGGAACTTACCGTTTCAATGGGCACGCCGTTGGATAGGAACACCGTCGTGGCTGCCGTGTGGCGGCTCTGATGCCACGTGATATGCTTGGTGATGCCGCAACGCTTGGCGACGGCACGGATTCCGTACAGGCAGGTCATGTAGTGCGGCACGGGGAATATCCTCCCGTCCCCGCACAGACCCCGGTATTTGTCGATGATGCGCTTGGCTATGTCAAGCAGCCGGATATTGGAAACGACACCTGTTTTCTGGCGGTTGATGTTTATCCACTCGTGTTCGTCGAAATAGGTGCGGATATTCTCTTCCGTCAGGTTGCGCATGTCGGCGAACGACAGGCCCGTGAAAGCGCAGAACAGGTATAAATCACGGTATAGCTCCTGCTTGGCGTTCTTCAGTTTGCCCTCCATCAGCAGCCGGATTTCATCTTTCGTCAGGAAGCTGCGGGTCGTTTCTTCCTTCTTGATTTCATACTCCCTGAACGGGTCGCGCGTGAGCCACTCGTTGTTGATGGCGATGAACACCATCGTCCGGAGCGGGCAGACATACAGCCACACGGTGTTGGTGCAGCAGTGTTTGTCAGTGCGCAGGAACATCTCGAAGTCGGAGATGAAAGCGGGCGTGCTCTTTCAGGGCGATGTCCTTCACGCGGTAGCGGATGGTGAGGAACTCTTGCAGGTGCTTGTAAACGGTCTTGTACTTCAAGAGCGTGCCTTTGGCTTTCATGCCGGCCTCCACCTGTTTCTCGTAGTCCTCGTTGTGCTGCCGGAACACCTGCATCAGCGTGTGGTAGCGGTGTTCCAGTCCGAGAAAGGCGTTCTTGACCTTTTCCGCAGTGACGAAGTTGTCACGCTCCATGATTTCCTGATAATGTTTGTTGATGCGCACACGCATCTTATCGAGCGTGCGGTTCGTTTCGAGTGCCGCCGAACTTCTGCCAGTGACACGTCCTCCTTTGGTGTCCCACAACTTGGGATCGACGGTCAGTTTGCAACTGAACTGCGTTTGGCTGCCGTCCACCGTGATGCGTCCCATGACGGGCACTGTCCCGTCCTTTTCACTACCTGACGCTTGAGGTAGTAGATAACTGAAAATGTACTCTTCATCGTCCTTAATTTTTTTTTTTAGGTTCAAAATTAGTTGGTGAAGAGTCCGGTGTCAGTACGCAAAACGGGGAGGAACGGCGCAATCTTTTTCCGTAACCGGATTTGTTGCGTGACTTGTCAATAACTCATTAATCCTTAACGTCTTGTTTCGCTATCCGTGTCCGTTTGTCGCCCTTTCGGGCATGGTTACGGACAAGTAACGTAGCGGCGTCCTGATTTGGCTTCAGCGGTGATTGCGATGGCTTCACGAATAATCGGAAGCACGACTGAAACCCCTGTAACTCAATTCTATCACTATATCTTTCCGCATTTCACTTTTTTTGTAGTAACTTTGCTGCATAAATCTTATGGAAAAAGCGATTCTCAAATTATTGATGCTAGTTTGAATACATTAGATAAATACGGGCCTGGCGGTTGGACCGGGTATTCGTATAGTTGGTTGGCAAATTTAAAGGCACGGGCTTTTTTGATGGCAACGGAGCTGCTAAGGCCTTACGTATATTTGCGGAGTGTTTTGTTTAAGAAATGGTTTTCATGCAAATGGAGATCAAAGTAGAAGTGGTAAGTCCGGATTTACTTATCGTCCATTTACATTAGAAGGGAATATGGCTTTTGCCTCCGGAGTTCAGGAGATGTTATTACAAAGTCACAGTGGAGTTATTCGTGTTTTTCCTGCTATTCCGTCCGATTGGAAAGATGTTTCGTTTGATAAGCTACGTGCCATAGGAGCCTTTGTTGTAAGTGCCAGTTTAGAAAACGGAGATGTTTCTTTGGTTAAAGTTGTTTCTGAGAAAGGAGGCTTGTTGCGTTTGGTCAATCCTTTTAAAGGAAAATTCAGGATTGGGAAAAAAAAGAAGAAGATTACTGAAAAGAATGGAGTTCTTGAGTTAAAAACACGGGCGGGTGAAGAAATAACGTTAGAAAGAATTGGTTTGTGAAGGCTTTAATTTGAGGAATGCATGAAAAGAAGCTATAATATTAAAAGAACATCATTTGTATGTGTTGCTCTTTTGTTAGTAGCTTTGCCGGGTGTGGCAGAGAAGAAAAGAGAAGCAAGAGGCATATCTCAATGTTGTCGGAGATTATTTTAATGACTACAAAGAGGAAAAAATAGTAAATGAGAAATATCCGGAGGTCTTGCAGAGACTGAAAAACAACTTGAAAACATTTAAATAACTACATAAATAAATATGAAAAACTTGAATTTGACTTTTTTATGCGTTCGCAGGCATTTCTTCGATGCCTGTTACTCTGTTGGCCGGACAGTTTCAACCGGAGAAGAAATCTATAGATAAACAACACCCCAATATAGTACTTATTGTTGCTGACGATCTGGGTTACGGAGATTTGAGTTGCTATGGGGCTGATGCAATACAAACTCCCGGTATGGACCGTATTGCTAATGAGGGTATTCGTTTTACTCAAGGATTTTGTACGGCGGCTACTTCTACCCCCAGTCGTTATTCGGTAATGACAGGCAGGTATCCCTGGACAAATCCGGATGCAAAGATATTGCCGGGGGAATGCAAAGTTGATTATTGATACAGAGGCAATTACTTTGCCTAAGGTAATGAAACAGGCCGGATACATAACCGGTTCCGTAGGAAAATGGCATATCGGACTGGGGGATGGTAATGTGGACTGGAATAAAAGAGTATATCCGGGAGCTTCTGAGATTGGATATGATTATTCGTTTATTCAGGCAGCTACGAATGATCGGGTGCCTTGCGTTTTTTTAGAGAATAATAAAGTGATAGGGCTTGAGGCGGAAGACCCGCTTTATGTTGACTATCGGAAAAATTTTCCTGGAGAGCCTACGGGGAAAGATAATCCGGAATTATTAAGAATGCATCCCAGTGTCGGGCATGCCGGTTCGATAGTGAATGGAGTGCCCCGTATTGGTTTCCAAAAAGGGGGAAAGGCAGCACAATGGCGGGATGAGGATATGGCACAGTTATTTCTTCAAAAAGCGAAGCAATTTGTCGTAGATAATAAAGAGCGTCCTTTTTTTCTTTATTATGGCCTGCATCAGCCGCATGTGCCTAGAGTACCTAATGAACGTTTTATTGGCAAGTCGGGTATGGGGCCTCGCGGAGATGTTATTCTCGAAGCTGATTGGTGTGTTGATGAGTTTTTGAAAGAACTGGACCGGTTGGGACTGGCAGAAAATACGATTGTAATATTGACGAGCGATAACGGTCCTGTGTTGGATGATGGATATAAAGGACCAAGCAATAGAGTTGGTTGGTAAACACCGTCCGGCAGGTCCTCTTCGCGGTTGGAAGACGACGATGTATGACGGAGGAGTACGTAAAAGTGCCGTTTATGTTGCGCTGGCCCGCTATGGTAAAACCAGGAGTATCCGACGCTTTTGTTTGTCAGATGGATCTGTTGGCTTCATTTGCCGGACTGTTGGGACAAACTTATCCGGATAAACTTGATAGTCGGAACACCTTGAAGGCTTTTCTGGGTAAAAGTAAAAAGGGTCGGGAAGAATTGGTAATTGAAGGTATGTTCAATTATGCCTATCGAAAAGGAGATTGGGCGTTAATACCTCCTTATCGTAAACAGACGGAATATCAACTTTATAATTTAAAAGAAGATATCGGGCAGAAGCATAACTTGGCTGATAAATATCCGAAAAAGGTAAAAGAGCTTACTGATGAGTTTGAAGCGCTGAAGCTGAGTACGGGTAAAAAAACTAGATTTTAATCGTTGAATATAAGTATGCTTTGATAAAAGATAAATAAGCTGAATCTTTATGTTTTTCTCTAAGTCGGTCCCTTTTTTGTATACCATTGTTTTCTTTTGTTTGAGTTGGGCAAATAGTGAAAAAAAGTAATAAGAACAAAGAATATTTAAAAAAACGCCTTTTTGAATAGGGGTACAATGAACTGGTGTGTATTTATTATACATTAGCGAAATATTTCCGTAAATAAAGCGGAAGTATTGGAAAAACAAAAGTTGAGATAGAAATAAAAAGCAGTCTTATGTCTAATTCTAAATAAGTAAAACATGATTAAAAACCACTCTTTCTGTTTGCGAAAACTTAGATTTATCGCAGTGTTTTTACTCTTTTATCCGATTTCACTTCTTTCCATACAAGCATCTGAAAAGTCCGATATGTGAGTAATGTCGTTTCGAACACGGCTCAACAGACCTCGGGTATTCTTAGTGTGAAGAAAGTAAATCCGACAACAGTCGATGTGTTATTCTCCAATAATCAGCGGAGGACAATTGATTTTTACGGAGAGAATATCTTCCGTGTATTTCAGGATAATTCGGGAGGAATCATCCGTGACCCGGAAGCAAAACCTGAGGCACAGATACTTGTAGACCAGCCTCGTCGTCAAGTATCCAATCTGGCAATAGATGAAAAGGACGGCATTATAACATTGACTACCGGAAAAGTCCGGGTCGAACTGAATAAACAGACAGGGCTGATGAAGGTCATCAATCTGGGAACAAATGCCTGTGTCATTGATGAAACTGTCCTGTGGTATTCGAACCGAAGAAAGTAACTGTTACTTTGAAAGAGCAGCCGGATGAGTACTTCTACGGTGGCGGCGTACAGAACGGACGCTTCTCTCATAAAGGCAAAGTCATTGCTATCGAGAATCAGAATAGCTGGACCGACGGCGGCGTAGCATCCCCCCTACTCCTTTCTACTGGTCGACAAACGGCTACGGAATGATGTGGTATACATTTAAAAAAGGTGAGTATGACTTTGGCGCAACGGAAAAAAATGTTGTGAAACTATCTCACAATTCTTCCTACCTTGATATTTTTTATATGATTAACGATGGAGCCGTTGCGTTGCTGAACGACTTCTATCAACTGACGGAAATCCTGTTTTACTCCCCAAATTTGGTTTTTACGAAGGACATTTGAATGCCTACAACCGTGACTATTGGAAAGAAGATGAAAAAGGAATTCTTTTTGAAGATGGAAAACGCTACAAAGAAAGTCAGAAAGACAATGGTGGTATCAAAGAATCTCTGAACGGTGAAAAGAACAACTATCAGTTCTCCGCTCGTGCAGTGATCGACCGCTATAAGAGCCATGACATGCCCCTCGGCTGGCTGCTTCCCAACGACGGTTACGGTGCAGGATACGGACAGACCGGAAACGCTGGACGGTAACATTGCCAACTTGAAAAGTCTGGGAGATTATGCCCGTCAAAACGGAGTGGAGATAGGGCTTTGGACACAGTCGGACTTGCATCCGAAGGAAGGCGTAAGTGCTTTGTTGCAGCGTGATATCGTGAAAGAAGTCCGTGATGCCGGCGTGCGTGTACTGAAAACTGACGTAGCGTGGGTAGGAGCCGGTTATTCCTTCGGGTTTGAACGGTGTGGCTGACGTAGGACATATTATGCCTTACTATGGAAATGATGCACGTCCTTTCATTATCTCTTTGGACGGTTGGGCAGGCACACAACGCTATGCCGGAATTTGGTCGGGCGACCAGACAGGCGGTGTGTGGGAATATATCCGTTTCCACATCCCCTACTTATATCGGTTCCGGCCTTTCCGGTCAACCGAACATTTGTTCGGACATGGACGGTATCTTCGGTGGCAAGAATGAAACAGTCAATATACGTGATTTCCAATGGAAAACATTTACTCCTATGCAGTTGAATATGGATGGCTGGGGAGCCAACGAAAAGTACCCCCATGCTTTAGGCGAACCGGCTACATCCATTAACCGGATGTTCCTGAAGTTGAAATCCGAACTGATGCCTTACACATATAGTTTTGCCAAGGAAGCGGTAGACGGAATGCCGCTGATCCGTGCGATGTTCCTGGATTATCCCAGTGCTTATACGCATGGAACGGCTACCCAGTACCAGTATATGTATGGTACGGATTTCCTTGTAGCTCCCGTTTATCAGAAAACCCAGGCTGATGAGAAAGGCAATGATATCCGCGACGGTATTTATCTGCCCGCCGGCTCCTGGATTGATTATTTCAGTGGCGAGAAGTACGAAGGTAACTGTATTCTCAACAACTTCGATACTCCTATCTGGAAACTTCCCGTATTTGTGAAGAATGGCTCTATCATTCCGATGACCAACCCTCATAATAACGTTAGCGAGATAGACAAGTCTCTGCGTATTTATGAGTTCTACCCGAACGGGCACACTGAAACCATAGAGTATGATGATGACGGTGTAACGGAAGCTTACCGCCGGAATAAATCAGTATCTACCCTGATTGAATCGGACGTAAACGACAAGAAGAACCGTCTTACTATCACCATTCATCCGACAGCCGGAAACTTTGACGGTTTTGTGAAGGATAAAAAGACGGAATTGCGTATCAATGTTACCGAAAAACCGAAGAAACTTGTCGCTAAGGTGAACAAGAAAACGGTGAAACTTATGGAAGTAACTACGGCCGAAGATTTCCTGAAAGGCGAGAACGTCTACTGGTATGAAGCTACTCCCAACCTGAATAAATTCGCTACTAAAGGCAGTGAATTTGAGAAAGTGGTCATTACAAAGAATCCGCAACTACGCGTTAAACTGGCTTCTGCCGACATTACGGTCAGTCAGGTTGTGCTGAACGTAGACGGTTTCCGTTTTGCGCCTGCCGATCGTTACCGTGTGACTACCGGTACTTTGACCATGCCGCAGAATGCACAAGTGACCGAAGAAAACCGCGAAGCATACACCTTGAAACCGACATGGGATAAGGTCGCTAATGCAGATTTCTATGAAATCGAATTCGACGGTATGCTTTATACGACTATCCGCAATACTTATTTATTGTTTGAAGGGCTGAATGCAGAAACTCCGTACTCTTTCAAAGTACGTGCTGTCAATAAAGACGGCGTTTCCGACTGGGCAACTATTCAGGTAACGACGAAGGCCAATCCGTTGGAATTTGCTATTCACGGAATCGAAGGTGAATCAACTGCCGCTTCTCAGGGAGGATTCGGAGTGAACCGTTTGTTCGACTTTGCCGAATCGGGAGACAACTGGCATACGAAGTACCGTGTGAATGCAATGCCGCTTGATCTGATTATCGACCTCAAGACGGTGAACCAACTGGATAAGTTCCACTACTTGCCGCGTACTGATGCCGGTAACGGTACATTATTGAAAGGTACGGTATATTATAGCATGGATAAGGAACATTGGACAGAGGCGGGTGCATTCGATTGGAAACGCAACGGTGATGTGAAGATATTCAGCTTCGAGTCCCGTCCTACTGCACGCTATATCAAACTTGCCGTTACGGAAGGTGTAGGAAATTACGGTTCCGGCCGCGAATTGTACGTATTCAAAGTGCCTGGAACAGCCAGCTACTTGCAGGGAGATATCAACAATGACGGTAAGATCGACCGCAACGACTTGACTTCTTATATGAATTACACGGGCTTGCGCCGTGGAGATTCTGATTATGAAGGATATATCAGCAAAGGGGATATAAACATGAATGATCTGATAGACGCTTACGATATCAGCGTGGTAGCTACTCAGCTCGAAGGTGGTGTCGGTAGAAAAGATACGCTTAAAGTATCGGGCTCTTTATCAATCAGCACCCCGAAACGCCTCTATCAGAAGGATGAAATCGTTGAAATCCGCGTGAAGGGTAATGACCTGAAAGCTGTGAATGCACTTAGCTTTGCATTGCCTTACGATCAGAATGACTTTGAGTTCGTTGGTGTAGAGCCGCTGAATATGAAAGCAATGGAAAACCTGACTTACGACCGCTTGCATACCAATGGGTGAAATCGCTCTATCCTACGTTTGTCAATATAGGAAAGCAGGAAGCATTGAATGGTTCGGAAGAATTGTTTGTCCTGAAACTGAAAGCGAAACGTAAAGTGAAGTTTGAATTGACTTTGAAAGACGGAATATTGGTTGATAAGGAACTGAGAATGCATCAATTCTAGTGATAGAAGCAGCATTCCTGAATCATTCAATCTATTTTTTCTTGTAAAATGGTTAGGGGAGCAAATAGTAGAGGCTGGAAATAAAAATCCGACTCTACTGTTTGCTCTGTTTTTTTGGAAAAAATAGAATCGGCTCTTTATATCAGTCTAGGATTTATTTCGTAGTTTTACGGACGTATTAGCAAGGAGTGTAACCTCAAATAGTAAAGATTGTATGGAATGTAGAATACGTCGGTGGCGGATAGAAGATGCCAATGACATTGCAGAGACGCTGAATAACAAAAAGTGCTTGATAATTTGAGAGAGACGGCATTCCTTTCCCCTATACGGTGGAGGATGCGAAAGAGTTCATACAAGCGATGAATGTTGCCGATCCGGAAACTACTTTTTTCATTTGCCATTACTGTAGATGACAAGGCAATGAGGAAGTATAGCCGCGTTCCGTCAGAGCAATATACATTCGAAAACGGCTGAAGTAGGTTATTATATTGCAGAACCCTATTGGGGAAAAGGACTTGGAACGAGTGCCATCAGACAGATATGTGAGTATATCTTTCGCAATACCGATATCATCCGGCTCTTTGCGGAGCCTTTCGCACATAATATCGGCTCTTGTCGTATCCTTGAGAAAAGCGGCTTTCAGTTGGAGGGAACGCTGAGAAAGAATGCGGTGAAGAATGGCGTCGTTGTGGATATGAAGATGTATTCAATCCTGAATTGTGATAAGGCATAATCTTATCGTTTTTCTAACGATCGTACCATTTATTGATTCAGTACTGTTGAGAGCGATGTATAAGCGCGGATTATTCTTGAAAGTCTGGTGAAATAATGTTTGATTTAAGTAGCTTGTATGCCGTGTGTGCTGGACATATAGATCCGGCACGTAGGCCATATATACCCAACGCATTGGATCTATATGTCCAATACGTTGGATCTATATGCCCGATATACACGGTATATATCTCCTGTAATTAGTTGATAAACATCGCTATTTCACAATGCTTTCCGCTCTTTCCAACGCTATATTTATGTTCGGGCAGATGTTTTCTTTTCCCAGCAGTTCATAGAAGCCGGATTTCTCCAGCACTTTATGTACCTTATCATTTACTCCGGAAAGGATAACAGTTGTTTTTTCTTTCTGCGACATTTCACAAAGCACGGTCAGGTTGTGTATGCCTGTGGAGTCAATGAACGGAACTTTTCTCATACGGATGATACGTACTTTCGGGCGGTCTCCCAGTTGTGCCATGGTGTCTTCAAACTTTGTAGCGATACCGAAGAAATAGGGGCCGTTGATCTCATATACCTCTACGCCTTTCGGGATGATGAGGTTCTCTTCGTGCACGGCAATGTCCGATTCTTTGTTCGGGTCAATCTCGTCGGTGATGACAGAGATTTCGGTTGTCTCCATTACGCGTTTCATAAAGAGAACGCAGGCAATGATTAATCCTACTTCGATAGCAACGGTTAAATCGAAAATGACCGTAAGGAAGAAAGTGATAAGCAACACAGTGACGTCTGATTTCGGGTTTTTCAGTAAAGCCTTGAATACGCGCCAGCCGCTCATGTTATAAGATACAATGACTAACACGCCGGCAAGGCATGCCATGGGGATGTATTGTGCCAGCGGCATCAGGAAAAGCAGAATCAGGAGCAGGATTACTGCATGAATAATTCCGGCTATCGGTGTCTTGCCACCGTTGTTGATGTTCGTCATGGTACGGGCGATAGCTCCGGTAGCGGGGATACCTCCGAACAGAGGGGCTACGATATTTGCCGCGCCTTGCGCGATAAGCTCTGTGTTGGAATCGTGGCGGTCGCCAATCACACCGTCGGCTACCGTGGCGGACAGCAATGATTCGATAGCTCCTAATACGGCAATCGTGATAGCTACCGGAAATAATTCCCTGATAGCTTCCCAGTCTAGGGCGGGCACGACAGCGTCAGGCAATTCCGATTTGATAGTGAAACGGTCTCCTATCGTCTGGATGCAGTCGATTCCTCCGAAGGTTTTCATCAGATAGACGGCAGCAGTGACAACGACAATTGCTATCAGTGAGCCGGGAATTTTTTTTGAGAACTTGGGGGTAATGGCGATGATAATAATGCTGACAACGCTCACGATAGTGTTCCACCAGTTGACCGTATCGAAGTGACGGAAATAAATCATCCACTTCCCGACGAAATCTCCCGGCACTTTCTCCTCTCCAAAAGATAAACCGAAAATATCGGCAATCTGGGTAGTGAAAATAGTAACGGCGATACCGCTGGTAAATCCGACAATGATAGGATAAGGGATAAACTTGATGACTGCACCGAGTTTGAAGACTCCCAGTAATACAAAGCAGTACACCTGCCATGAGCGTGGCTACAATCAGTCCGGCTTCACCGTATTGCTGGATAATGCCGTAGATGATAACGATGAAAGCACCTGTCGGGCCGCCGATCTGGACTTTGCTACCTCCCATTAGGGAGATGATAAATCCGGCGATGATAGCGGTGATAATACCTTTTTCGGGCGATACTCCCGAGGCGATACCGAAGGCGATAGCCAATGGAAGTGCCACGATACCTACGATGATACCGGCCATTAGGTCCGCCATAAACGTTTCTTTCGAGTAATTCTTCAGACAAGAAACCAGCTTGGGTTTAAATTCAAATAGCTTCATTTTTATGAGTTGTTATACGTGTAATCTGACCTTTTTTTTGCAAAGTAGAGGTTGCAAAAATTATATAAAATAATCGAAATAAGTATGTTCTCCAGCATATTATTTGTCTGTTGATAGATTTCATCAATGAACTGATAGTTTTTATTCATAAAGAAAAGTCGGTTTATTACGAACAATTCGCTTATATTTGCGTTATAAATAGTACGACAAGTTACGTTTGGTAATTACCAATTTAAAAATATAGATTAGAATTATGGCTAAAAGTATTAAAGGAACTCAGACAGAGAAGAATCTGTTGACTTCATTTGCAGGAGAATCACAAGCAAGAATGCGTTACACTTATTTTCGCAAGTGTGGCTAAAAAGGAAGGTTACGAACAGATTTCTGCTATCTTCACTGAAACGGCTGATCAGGAAAAAGAACATGCAAAACGTATGTTTAAGTTTCTGGAAGGTGGTATGGTTGAAATTACTGCCAGCTATCCGGCCGGTGTAATCGGTACTACACTCGAAAATCTTCGCGCTGCCGCTGCCGGCGAGCATGAAGAATGGTCACTGGATTATCCTCACTTCGCAGATGTAGCAGAACAGGAAGGTTTCCCGATGATTGCTGCTATGTACCGCAACATCTCTATCGCTGAAAAAGGTCACGAAGAAAGATATCTGGCTTTCGTGAACAATATCGAAAATATGACTGTATTCGCTAAAGAAGGCGAAGTGGTATGGCAATGCCGTAACTGCGGTTACATCACCGTAGGTAAGGAAGCTCCTGAAGTTTGTCCGGCTTGCCTGCATCCGCAAGCATATTTCGAAGTGAAGAAAGAAAACTATTAATCCGCGTCTACCGGATTAATTGGATAAAGAAAAATGAGGCTGACTTGTTAATCAGCCTCATTTTCTATTTATTTCGGATACTGTCTTTGTAAATGGTAATTGTCCGTTCTCCTGTCGAATCATTCTTGATACTAGTTACATCTCCCCGTGTGGTGAAATATACATAGTTTCCCATATCAAAAAAACGGTAGACTTTTATTCCGTCGTGCTCAAACAGATATCTTTCTTCGTAGGTTCTGTTGTTCTCGGATTTCCCACTTTTTAGTGGGATGCCTGTATAACAGGAAGCTAATCCTATCATACAGAACAAAAGAAATAAAGAGTTGAGCTAATGTTTTCATAATTATTTCTTTGCGTGCGGATAATCTATCGTGTAATGCAATCCGCGGCTTTCCTTGCGTTCCATTGCCTGGCGCATAATCAGATAGCCGACATTCACCATATTGCGCAATTCACAGATTTCTCTGGAAGCGACACTACGTTTGAACAGGCTTTCAGTCTCTTCGTAGATAATGTCCAGTCTGTCCCAGGCACGTTTCAAGCGAAGGTCGCTGCGGACAATACCTACATACGTACTCATAATCTGATTTACTTCCTTCATGCTGTGTGTGATGAGTACCATTTCTTCCGGTGAGCGGGTACCTTCATCGTTCCATTCGGGGATGTTTTCGTTGTAGGAATATTGGTCGATGACTTGCAGACTGTGCTTGGCAGCTGCATCGGCATATACCACGGCTTCAATCAAAGAGTTGGAAGCCAGGCGATTACCGCCGTGCAGTCCTGTGCAAGAACACTCTCCTACTGCGTATAGACGCTCGATAGAAGACTGTCCGTTCAGGTCTACCAGGATACCGCCGCAGAGATAATGGGCGGCCGGAGCTACCGGGATATAATCTTTAGTGATGTCGATGCCCAGACTCAGGCATTTCTCGTAGATATTGGGGAAATGTTTCTTTGTTTCTTCCGGATCTTTGTGGGTGACGTCCAAATAAACATGATCGTCTCCGCGATTCTTCATCTCGTTGTCAATGGCACGTGCCACGATGTCGCGCGGGGCGAGTGAAAGACGCGGGTCGTACTTCTGCATGAATTCCTTGCCGTCCATGGTACGGAGCACGCCGCCGTAGCCGCGCATGGCTTCCGTTATCAGGAAGCAGGGGCGGTCACCCGGATGATAAAGGGCGGTGGGGTGGAACTGTACAAATTCCATATCTTTCACCGTACCTTTGGCGCGGTAAACCATAGCGATGCCGTCGCCCGTGGCGACTAGCGGATTGGTTGTGGTCTTGTAGACGGCTCCTACTCCACCGGTGGCCATCAAAGTCACTTTGGCAAGATAGGTATCTACTTTTCCGGTCTTCGGATCGAGGATATAAGCACCGTAGCATTTGATGTCCGGTGTCTGGCGGGTAACGGTGACTCCCAGATGATGTTGGGTCAGGATTTCAATAGCAAACTGGTTCTCGATTACCGTGATATTGGGATGCCGTTGCACGGCTTTGATCAGGCTATCCTGTATTTCAGCTCCCGTATTGTCTTTGTGGTGAAGGATACGGAATTCAGAGTGTCCCCCTTCGCGGTGCAGGTCAAATTCGCCTTTCTCATTTTTGTCGAAGTCCACTCCCCACTTGATTAGTTCCTCAATTTGTGCGGGAGCTTCACGCACTACTTTCTCCACTGCGGCACGGTCGCTGATCCAGTCGCCGGCGTTCATGGTGTCTTCAATGTGTTTGTCGAAATTGTCTACCAGCAGGTTGGTCACAGACGCTACCCCACCTTGTGCGAAGTACGTATTGGCCTCTTCCAGCCCACTTTTACAGATAAGAGCAACTTTACCTTTGTGCGCCACTTTCAGCGCAAAACTCATACCGGCAATTCCGGAGCCGATAACGAGGAAATCGAATTTTCTTACCATAATTTTGTTATTTCTCACCGCAAAGCTACAAAAAATAAGTTACTTCGTTGTACTTTTTCGTTGCCATTAATTCATAAAATTGCTACCTTGCAGGCAAAAATCTGACAAAATGAATCGAATTTTTCATGCCCGCATCGCCTGGTACCAGTATTTCCTCTTGGCAGTGCTTACTGTAAATGCCGTCGGTGCTTTGTGGTGTAAATATATCTTGCCGGCTGTGCTGTTTATGCTCATGCTGATTGTAGTGATCGAACAGATTATACATACCGCCTATACGGAGTCACTACGAATGGAAATATTGAAATATCCCGTGGACGCTTTATCCGTAAGAAGGTAATTCCTATTTCCGAAATTACGACTATACAAAGGTACCGTTCTATGAAATTCGGGAGTTTCTCGGTGACCGATTACATATTGATAGAGTATGGGAAAGACAAGTTTGCTTCCGTCATGCCTGTCAAAGAACGGGAATTTGTTGAACTGATTGAAAAGAAAATGAACTAAATAATTTATTTACTATGAAATACCAAGTGATTATTATCGGCGGTGGTCCTGCGGGATATACGGCTGCCGAATCTGCCGGCAAAGCCGGTTTGAGTGTATTATTGATTGAAAAGAACAATCTGGGCGGTGTCTGTCTGAACGAGGGATGCATCCCGACTAAGACCCTGCTCTATTCGGCAAAAAAACTTATGATAGTGCAAAGCACGCGTCGAAGTATGCGATAAACGTATCCGAAGTCTCTTTTGATTTATCCAAGATTATTGTCCGTAAGAGCAAAGTGGTGCGTAAACTGGTATTGGGGGTGAAGGCGAAGTTGGCTTCGAATAATGTCGCGATAGTATCGGGAGAAGCGCAAATCATAGATAAGAATACAGTCCGCTGCGGTGAGGAGACTTACGAAGGCGAGAACCTGATACTTTGCACCGGTTCGGAAACCTTTATTCCCCTATTCCCGGAGTGGAAACGGTGAATTACTGGACGCACCGGGACGCGTTGGATAATAAAGAACTGCCCGCTTCTCTGGCCATTGTCGGTGGCGGAGTGATAGGAATGGAGTTCGCTTCTTTCTTCAATAGCTTGGGCGTGCAAGTGACGGTAGTCGAAATGCTGGATGAGATTCTCGGCGGAATGGATAAGGAACTTTCTGCTCTGTTGCGTGCGGAATATGCAAAGCGAGGCATTAAATTCCTGCTTAGTACGAAAGTTGTCGGCCTGTCGCAGACGGAAGGAGGTGCTGTTGTCTCTTATGAGAATGCGGAAGGAAGTGGCAATGTGGTAGCGGAGAAGCTGTTGATGAGTGTCGGCCGTCGTCCTGTGACAAAAGGTTTCGGGCTCGAAAACCTGAATTTGGAAAAGACAGAACGTGGGGCTGTCAAAGTGGATGAGAAGATGCAGACCTCCGTGCCTGGTGTTTATGTTTGCGGTGACCTGACCGGATTCTCCTTGCTGGCTCATACAGCCGTTCGTGAAGCAGAGGTGGCCGTGCATTCTATTTTGGGAAAAGAAGACACTATGAGCTATCGTGCCATTCCGGGGGTTGTCTATACCAATCCGGAGATTGCCGGGGTAGGTGAAACGGAAGAATCTGCTTCAGCAAAAGGCATTACTTGTCAAGTCATAAAGCTCCCAATGGCTTATTCCGGTCGTTTTGTAGCAGAGAACGAAGGAGTGAACGGGGTTTGCAAGGTGTTGCTGGATGAACAGGAGCGGGTGATTGGAGCGCACGTGTTGGGTAACCCGGCTTCAGAGATAATAACCCTTGCAGGAACGGCCATTGAACTTGGGTTGACGGCGGCGCAATGGAAGAAGATTGTCTTCCCTCATCCAACGGTGGGTGAGATATTTCGGGAAGCATTGTAATCCGGTACATACCATAAAAAGATATATATGAGGAAATATATAATTGTTCCGGTTTTATTGGCGGTGGTGCTGGTGATGATGTGTCATTGTACATCCGACCGGAAAGCAACAGTTCCGGCAAACGAATATTTGATTCAGGGAGAGGCTGGCAAATCTTTCGGATAGTATAGTGATAGGGCTGTATGTGGATGAAGGAAACATTTTCAACCTTGTGGCGAGAGATACGCTTCTGAATGGCAAGTTTTCTTTCCGGGATACTGTCTCTGTTACAAAGAAAATGCTGATAATGTCTGATAATAAGGGATTCCCGGGCACATGGCTGGAAGTATGGATAGCGCCGGGGGAGTATATAGAAATCAAAGGAGAGGACAAATTACTGAAAACCTGGGAAGTGGTGAGCGATATCCCCGAACAGGCGGAAGAAAATCGCTTTACGGCTTGTGCAATGGCTCAGCAAAGAACTGATGCAGCATCTGGCGGCCGAATATGACTGGCAGCGGATGATGTTTATAGACCATGCAGGCGATCAGGAATTTGAAAAGAAAGGCTGGGCAAAGATAGACTCTATCCGGAAGTTGACAACGCCTTTACGGCAAGAAATCTGGAAAAAGGAACTTGAATATATGAAAGAGGCGCCTATCTCTAAAGTGTGGATAGATAAGCTGCTGCTATATGCTTCTATGATGAAATACGAAACTGTCATGCCTTACAAGGAAGAAGTGAAGAGCTTGTATGCTCGAATGCCGGAAACCGAGAAGCAAACGGATGCCGGACAGGAGATTACGGCCTATATTTATCCTCCTTCTGTGGCAGGAATAGGAGATATGATGGTTGACGGAGAACTATATGACGTGAATGACTCTCTCCGCCATATATCCGAATTTGCGGGACGATTCATTTTGCTGGATTTCTGGAGTAGCGGATGTGGTCCTTGTGTGGAGTCGATCCCGGAAATGGAGAAGGTCATAGATACTTATAAGGATAGAATGACCGTGATTAGTATCAGTGAAGACCCGAAAGCACGCTGGAAAGAATATGTTAAGACGAAAGGAATGGGTGGCAACCAGTGGAATGAACTTCGCAGAGGCCGTACGGGACTTGCTGTGAGTTATCAGGTGAAAGGGATTCCTCATTATGTGCTTATTGCTCCTAGCGGGAAGATACAAGATATGTGGTCCGGTTATGGTTCCGGTTCACTTCTGGAAAAGGTGAAGAAGAATCTGAAATAGTAGAAAAGAGACTGACTAAAAAGTCAATAGTATCTCCATTCTCCTCCTTCTGGAAGGAGGAGTACCCGTAGGGGGAGGTGGTAGGTAGATGCATAAATTATTTATTATCAGCATTGTGCATCCACCTGTCACGCCAGCTTTTCAGATACCCTCTTTTGTTTTTTGTCAGATTTTAGACTTATTCAGTTGGGAAGTGCTATATTTGCGGGTGTGATTCGATTCATAACCTGTATTGTATGAAAAAAAGTTCTTTTATTAGTTGCGTTGTCCGTCTGTCTGTTGCCGTTGTGGGGACAGCGGGATTTCTCCCAAATAGATTCACTTATCAAAAGATGCTTCCCGAAGCGTCCGAAGTTGGCATATCCGTTTATGACCTGACGGCGAAAAAGCCGTTGTATAGCTACCGTGCAGACAAGCTCTCCCGGCCTGCCTCTACCATGAAACTGTTGACGGCCATTACCACTCTCTCCCGTCCTGATGCGGATGAGCCTTTCCGCACGGAAGTATGGCACGATGGGTGTGATAGAGCACGATACACTGCAAGGCAACCTATATGTAGTAGGGGGATTTGACCCCGAATTTGACAGTCAGGCAATGGATTCGTTGATAGAGGAAGTGATGACCTTTCCTTTCTCCGTGATTAACGGGCAGGTGTATGGCGACGTTTCGATGAAAGACTCGCTCTATTGGGGGCATGGCTGGGCTTGGGACGATACTCCTGCAGGTTATCAGCCTTACTTGTCTCCGTTGATGTTTTGTAAAGGCACGGTACAGATTTCCGTGTTTCCTTCCGCTGTGCAGGGAGATACGGCAAGCATATCCTGTAAACCGGTTTCCTCCTATTATACCCTGACGAACCGGACAAAGACACGTACTTCCTCTGCCGGAAAGTTCTCCTTTCTCAAGAGATTGGTTGAGGAATGGAAATAATCTGGTTGTTGTTTCGGGCAATGTTACCTCCATTAGAAAGGATGATATAAACATCTATGATTCTTCCGCTTTCTTTATGCACACTTTCCTCGAGCGTCTTCGGGGGAAAGGTATTACGGCTCCCCAATCATACGGATTCGCCGAATTACCCCGTGACAGTGTGCAAGTGGAACGGATAGCCTGTTGGAATACTTCCGTGCAGGAAGTCTTGAACCAACTAATGAAAGAGAGCGATAACCTGAATGCCGAAGCATTCCTCTGCCGCCTTGGCGCGCAGGCGACAGGGAAAGAAGCAGGTGGCTGCCGAAGACGGAATCGTCGAGATCATGCAGGCTCATCCGCCAGCTGGGACACAACCCGAAAGAGTATAAGATTGCGGACGGTTGCGGACTCTCCAATTACAACTACCTCTCCCCCGCCCTGTTGGTTGACTTCCTGAAATATGCATATTCCCGGACAGAAGTGTTCCGTATGCTATACAAGTCTCTTCCGTAGGCGGCATAGACGGTACGTTGAAAAACAGGATGAAAAGCGCAGCCACATTCCGGAATGTTCATGCCAAGACGGGCTCGTTCACAGCTATCAATACACTTGCAGGCTATCTGAAGATGAAGAACGGACATGAAGTGGCCTTTGCCATAATGAACCAGAATGTGCTTTCGGCTGCAAAGGCCAGAGCCTTCCAGGATAAGGTGTGCGAGGTGATTATCGGGCGTTAGGCGTTCTCTCTGCCTATCGGCTTATAATGTCACCTCAATGGCGGCAGGATAGATGCGCTGCGGATCAAAGAATGCGGCACAACTGTTCACCATATTCTTCAGGTCCGGCTTTACCTTTCCCTGAAAAGCCTGTTTCCCATTCACTGTAACAGTGATTTCCTTCTTCAAGTCAACCAGCTCATCACAGAGATAAATAATCACTTTCCCTTTGGCGGCAGGCGTGTAATTCTTCCTGAACTTCATTTCAATGCCCCACCTCGGATCTTTCTGAACGGTCTCATAAACGACATTATCCACATTCAGTGTGATGTGGTTGTCCGTAATGCTCATTTCGTAGCGGGTACGGGCATTGATATCGTCATTCGGGCGCTCTTTGACAAAGAGATTGTAGAATCCTTTGCGGTGCAAGCCGTCCATTTCAAAGTCTTCCCAGTAGACATATTTCGGATAAGGGTTGCGGGTATACTGTTTCAGCCACGGAGTGGTGGGACGATAGTCGATAGAATGTCCTTTGCCGGGGATTAGCTCTATGTGATGCTTGTATAGTCCGGGATGCAGACCTTGCAGCCGTTCAAATTCCTCCTTCACGTAGCCGGTGAGGATGTTCCGGTAGAAGCCGCGGTCGTCGGCACCGGTCCGCAGGGAGAAGGCGATGTGAGCGCAGTTTTCGGCAGGGGGCGTTCTTCAAAGGTTCTCCGCCTGCCATGGGACCTGCCCCGGCCAGGTAGTCGGCGTAGAAAGAGGCAAGACGCTGGCTGCCGTATCCACCTTCGGATATTCCGAAGATAAACAGTTTATCCGGATTGACGTGCCCGGATACTAGTGCCTGGCGGAACAGTTTCTCCCAAGCGTATTTGCTTTGGCTTTCTGCCACCAGCGATAGTAACCTCCCTTCGTTGGGGATTTGCGGGATAAAGTAGACGGAAGGAGCGTCGTCAAAAACGCGAACAGATGTTCAGGCCGGTTTTCCATTCCGCCTGTTTGGGACCGGAACCGTGTATGTAGAGATACATCGGATAACCGTCTGCGGGTTTTTCCGCGCCCTTGCTCCCCCAATAATAGGGCATGATAGCGTTGGGTTCCAGTTCTTTGGGGGGAGGTGCCATTTTCCCTTGCTGGAAGCGGATAATGTATCCAGGGCGATTAGCTTTTTCTTCGTCCAGCTCTCATCGTTGGCTGTTTTCCAAGCTTCCCATACCAATTGGCGGTAGGCCGATACTTTGAGAAGACTGAATGACTGGTGCTTTTCATATAAAGGCGTTTCTCCACGGAGATAGTCGTTGAAATAGCATTCGATATTTTTCCGGATTTTATCAGCAGGACCGGCTACTGCTTGCAGTCTGCCGCTCCCTAATATAATAAGGAGAAGCAGACTGTGTACAGCTATCTTTTTCATATTCTTTTTATATTCAGACTTAGGTGAATAGAAAATCGGAATATTATCGGGCGTATTCGGCCCAGTTAGTGTTCTTCATATCACCGCTCTTGGCAAGTTCTGCGTGCATGCCCAGTGCAGCCTGAATAGCGTGCGGAGTCTGTGCCTTGCCGCCGGCCAGTTTGAGGTAATCCCAAAGTAACTGTTTGTAGTCGGGATGTGCACAGTTTTCGATAATGGCCTGTGCACGTTCTTTCGGGCTCTTGCCACGAAGGTCGGCAACACCTTGTTCGGTGATAACGATATTCACGGAGTGTTCGCTGTGGTCGAGGTGGGAAACCATTGGCACGATAGCGCTGATCTTACCTTCCTTAGCTACTGACGGGCAGGTAAAGATAGAGATGTAAGCATTGCGTGTAAAGTCGCCCGAACCGCCGATACCGTTCATCATCTTCGTACCGCCGATATGAGTTGAGTTTACGTTGCCGTACAGGTCGACTTCGATTGCGGTATTGATAGAAATAACACCGAGACGGCGTACTACTTCCGGGTTGTTTGAGATTTCCGACGGGCGGAGCACCAGTTTGTCGCGGAAGAAATCCATGTCATTGTAGATACCTTCCAGACAGTCGTTGGTGACAGTCAGCGAGCAGGCGCTGCCGAATTTGATACGTCCTTCACGAATCAAACCGATCACGGAGTTCTGAATAACTTCAGTGTACATTTCGAATGCGGGAATCGTTTTGTCACGTCCCAGCGCACCGAGTACGGCGTTGGCGATGTTTCCTACGCCCGACTGTAACGGGAGGAAGGTGGAAGGGATGATACCGCGTTTCATATCTGCGGCAAGGAAGTCGGCTACGTTCTGTCCGATTTTGTCGGTCAACGGGTCGGCAGCGGCGAAAGAGCGCGCTTCGTCCGGCCAGTTAGTCTCTACCACGCCTACGATTTTCTTCGGATCCACTTGGATGTAAGGCAGTCCGATGCGGTCGCTCGGCTTGTAGATAGGTATTTCGCAGCGGTAAGGCGGGTCGAGTGGTTCGTACACATCGTGCAATCCCATGCAGGATTTGCTGTGCGCGCTGTTCAGCTCAACGATGATCTGGTCTGCCAAACGGCAGATAGTCGGAGAGATACCGCCGGCAGCCGTCAGATAGATTTTGCCGTCCGGAGTCAGTTCGCAGGCTTCGATAATGGCTACGTTCACTTTCCCCATGAAGCCGTAACGCACTTCCTGTGCCATTTGTGAGAGGTGTATGTCGTTGTAGGCAATTTCTCCGTTGTTGACAGCTTTGCGGAAATCGGAATTGGTAGTGTAAGGAGCACGGTAACGAATGGCTTTGGCACGTGCCAGTACGCCGTCACAAGATTCACCGGTCGATGCACCTGTAAAGATACCTACCTGAAAAGGGTTTCCCTTGGCATGTTCTGCTTCAGCTATTTTTGCTAGCTCGGCTGTGACAGCCTTGGCCGTTCCGGCGGGAGTAAATCCGCTCAGGCCGATATTGTAGCCATGTTTGATAAGGCTTGCAAGCTTCTGCTGCTGAAATACGATTGAATGACATAAATAGTACAATTTCGTGTTAAATACAGTTGATATTTAATTGGTTAATAATTCGCTCAATATGTTGACATTCAGGGCGGAACCTGATACTCGAATCGTAATGCTCAATGTTTAATACCTGACACAGTTGATATTTAATACTTTACACCTGACACTTGTCAATACTTCCGTTGAAGGATTTCTCCCCAGATAATAGCGCGCCGGGCTTCTTCAGCAGAATGAATGGTGAAGTCTTCTTTGTTGTCATGTGAATCGTGGGAAGTGTTATAGTGGGCACCTTGCCGGCTGTTTCGTTCATCCTGTGCGGCACTGTTGGCGATAGAGGCGGCAACGGATACTTCTTCTTTTTTCTTTTTCGGTTTCGACTCTTGCTGCCTTACTTTCGGTTTGCGCGTCCGCTGCTCTGCGGGAATCGGCTGAAACAGTTCTTCCAGCGACCTGGGTCTGCCCCAGGCTTCGGGCATAGGAGTGGCGTCGGGAGCTACTTCGACGGGAGAGGGTGTCGGCGGGACGGGGCGGTTATTTTTAGCTTTCTTCGATTTGCTATTTTTATTCACCTCTTTGAATATTCCCACGAGAATGACACCTGCTATCAAGAGAAATTTCAAAAAATCTTCCATTTTGCTTCACTTCTAAATAGTTGTCCGCCAAAGGTAGGCATTTTATCTGGTTTGAGCTAACATTTAGTTATGAAAAAAGGGCAGCTTCACAGCTCCCCTTAATTTTTTTAACCTAAACCTTAACTATGAAAAAATCTAATGTTTCTTTCATTGCACAAATGTGAAAAATAAAATTAAATTTGCCAAGAAACTGACTGGAAAATGTTTATTCTCTTAACATTAATTACAAGTTAGCCCGCCAGACTATAAGTTTTTGCGTTATTTTTGTATCAATTCACCACTTATTAAAAACCGAAGCCGTATCTTTGCAGTCGAATTTTTAAATAAGATTTGAATATGAACGAATTAACGGGAGCGGACTTTAAATCCGCAACTGCTGATGACAACAAGAAGTTGTTTATCGAAACCTACGGCTGCCAGATGAATGTGGCCGACAGTGAGGTGATCGCCTCAGTGATGCAAATGGCGGGGTACTCCGTAGCTGAAACGCTGGAGGAGGCTGATGCCGTGTTTATGAACACCTGTTCGATCCGCGACAATGCGGAACAGAAGATTCTGAACCGCCTGGAGTTTTTCCACTCGCTGAAGAAAAAAAGAAGAAGCGTCTCATCGTGGGGGTACTGGGCTGCATGGCCGAGCGAGTGAAGGATGATCTGATAACGAATCATCATGTCGATCTTGTGGTCGGTCCGGACGCTTACTTGACGTTGCCCGATCTGATTGCCGCCGTAGAAGCCGGCGAGAAGGCAATCAACGTTGAACTTTCCACCACCGAAACCTATCGGGATGTGATTCCTTCACGTATCTGCGGCAATCATATCTCCGGATTCGTGTCTATCATGCGTGGCTGTAACAATTTCTGTACCTACTGTATCGTGCCCTACACCCGTGGACGCGAGCGCAGCCGTGACGTGGAAAGTATCCTCAACGAAGTGTCGGACTTGGTGGCAAAAGGCTACAAGGAAGTCACACTTTTGGGGCAGAACGTCAATTCCTACCGTTTTGAGAAGCCGACAGGTGAAATCGTCACCTTCCCGATGTTGCTCCGCACGGTGGCCGAAGCTGCTCCGGGAGTACGCATCCGTTTCACTACCTCTCATCCGAAGGATATGAGTGACGAAACGCTGGAAGTGATCGCGCAAGTGCCCAATGTGTGCAAGCATATCCACCTGCCCGTGCAGAGCGGAAGCAGCCGTATCCTGAAACTGATGAACCGCAAATATACCCGAGAATGGTATCTGGACCGTGTGGCCGCTATCAAACGTATCATTCCCGATTGCGGACTGACAACGGATATATTCTCCGGTTTCCACTCCGAAACGGAGGAAGACCACGCTCTCTCGCTCTCCCTGATGGAAGAGTGCGGATACGATGCTGATTTCATGTTCAAATATTCCGAACGTCCGGGAACGTATGCTTCCAAACATCTCGAAGACAATGTGCCCGAAGATGTGAAAGTCCGCCGCCTGAATGAGATTATCGCTTTGCAGAATCGCCTGTCGGCTGAGTCCAACCAGCGTTGCATCGGAAAAACTTACGAAGTGCTTGTGGAAGGAGTCTCCAAGCGTTCGCGCGACCAACTGTTCGGTCGCACGGAGCAAAACCGCGTCGTAGTGTTCGATAGGGGTACGCATCGTGTCGGTGATTTCGTCAACGTGCGTGTCACGGAAGCCAGTTCGGCTACGCTGAAAGGGGAGGAAGTGTAAGTTTTAAATTTGTGTTCCTGCGCGTATGCAATGTTTGTAGGGTAATTATATCGTGGGTAATGTTGCCAAAAATGGTTGGTGATAAGTTATAATGATTTTAAAGTAATGGCGTTGCGGTACCGCAACGCCATTACTTTTTGTCATCTTGTTCCTGAAGTAGAGATACCATTTGACATAGTTTTGATAATGACATGGACAAGTTTTATGTAGGTTACATAGTCGAAATATTTGATGATTCTATTCTTTTATATTCGTATAATGAGGATGGCAAAGAAGATGGGGATCTTTTAATTCGGTTGGTTGATATGAAGAAAAGAATCTTCTTAAACTTCTTAAAGCAAGCGTCCTACCCTGACGTAAATAACTGTCTTGCTCTGTTATATAGATTTTAGTTTATACAACTTATATCAGAGCAAGGTCAGTTTGTATTATTAAAAGTCCTTAACAAAAGCCCATTACATCACTTTTTATTTGTTTCTTTGCACCAAATTCGGGTATAGTGTTGTCTTGTGGTTTGAGGCAGCACTTAATTTTGCTTAGAAATTAATGGAGAAACTCATTATAAATGCTTGTCCGGTGTGTGGCAGTACGCACTTGAAACGCGTCATGACTTGTACGGATTTTTATGCTTCGGGCGAACAGTTTGAACTGTATTCGTGTGAAGATTGCGGATTTACGTTCACGCAAGGTGTGCCGGTAGAAGCAGAAATAGGCAAGTATTATGAGACTCCCGATTACATCTCCCACACTGATACGCGCAAAGGCGCGATGAATTCCGTTTATCACTATGTACGTTCCTATATGCTGGGCCGCAAGGCGCGGCTGGTAGCTAAGGAGGCGCATCGCAAGACGGGGCGTTTGCTCGATATAGGTACGGGCACCGGTTATTTTGCCGATACGATGGTGCGTCGTGGCTGGAAAGTGGAGGCGGTGGAGAAGAATCCGCAGGCACGTGAGTTTGCAAAGGAACATTTCGGACTGGAGGTGAAACCCGAATCGGCTCTGCAAGAGTTTGCTCCCCGGCAGTTTTGATGTCATTACCCTTTGGCACGTTATGGAACATCTTGAACACCTCGGCGAGGTGTGGCAACAGCTTCATGAGATGTTGACGGAAAAAGGACTGCTAATTGTGGCAGTGCCCAACTGTTCCTCTTATGATGCGCAACGTTACGGCGAGTATTGGGCGGCTTATGATGTCCCGCGACATCTTTGGCATTTCACACCCGGGCACTATCCAACAGTTGGCTTCCCGGCATGGCTTTATCATGGCGGCACGTCACCCGATGTCGTTTGACGCGTTTTTTACGTATCCATGCTAAGTGAGAAACATCGGGGTAGTTCATGTAGTTTCCTGAAAGGGATGTATGTCGGAACATTGGCATGGTTCAGCGCTTTGGGACGGAAGGAGCGGAGCAGTTCCATGATTTACGTTTTTCGGAAAAAGAGGTAGAGGATGGGAAATAAAAGCAGATATAAGTCAAGTTCGATTTTCGATATGCAGTTTATTACGTCGAGTATCAGTACCACATGGTGGTGTTGCTACTGTTGGGGCTGGTTGTGTTCTTTTCGTGCTCACGGCGCACAATCTTTCCGTATATGTCCGCGAGAATATCAGTTTCTCCATTCTCATTAGCGACGATATGAAAGAGGCGGATATTCTGAAACTGCAGAAGAAGGCTGAATCAAGAACCTTTCGTGAAACAATCCGAATATATCTCTAAAAAAACAGGCATTGAAGGAGCAGACCGAAGCTATGGGAACTGATCCTGAAGAGTTTCTGGGTTATAATCCTTTCACCGCTTCTATTGAAATAAAGCTCCATTCCGATTATGCTAACTCCGACAGTATTGCGAAGATTGAGAAAATGGTCAAACGGAACAGTAATATACAGGATGTGCTCTACCGGAAGGAGCTGATTGATGCTGTGAATGATAACATACGGAATATCAGTCTGGTATTACTGGCTTTGGCGGTAGTGCTTACTTTTATCTCCTTTGCTTTGATAAACAATACGATAAGGCTTGCTATATACTCCAAGCGCTTCCTCATCCATACAATGAAACTGGTGGGGGCGAGCTGGAGCTTCATTCGGCGACCGTTTCTCCGAAGGAATGTGTGGAGTGGCGTGCTGGCTGCCGTAGTTGCCGATGCCATATTAATGGGGACGGCCTATTGGGCAGTGACATACGAGCAGGAACTTCAGGTAATCACTCCCGAAGTCATGCTTATCGTTTGTGAGTGTGTTGGTGTTTGGAATGGTGATTACGTGGCTGTGTGCCTACATTTCCATTAACAAATACTTGAGAATGAGGGCCAATACCTTGTATTATATTTAGTAGAGAATAGATAGTAAATAGGTATAGCGAACTGTGATTCGCGACTTTAATTTTGAATTTATAATTAAACAAACTATGTCTGACAAGCAGAAATTTGCCTTTGATAAAGTGAACTTTATCTTGCTAGCGGTAGGAATGGCGATTGTTATTATCGGGTTTCTATTGATGACAGGACCTTCGTCGTCCGGAAACGGTCTTTGAACCTGATATTTTCAGTGCACGTAGAATTAGGTGGCGCCTGTCGTTTGCCTGTTCGGTTTCTTTGTCGATGATTTATGCGGTATTGCGCAAACCTAAAACTAAAAATAGAATAAAGATAAGTTATGAGTTGGTTGGAAGCATTAATCCTTGACTGATTCAGGGATTGACAGAATATTTGCCTGTAAGTAGCAGTGGGCATTTGGCTATCGGGTCGGCATTGTTTGGGATACAGGGTGAAGAGAATTTGGCATTTACAATTGTAGTGCATGTGGCTACGGTATGCAGTACATTGGTGATTCTTTGGAAAGAGATAGATTGGATTTTCCGCGGGTTATTCAAGTTCCGGATGAACGAGGAGACGCGCTACGTGATTAATATATTGATCTCAATGATACCAATCGGTATTGTGGGAGTATTCTTTAAAGACTATGTAGAAGAAATATTTGGCTCGGGACTGCTGATTGTGGGCTGTATGTTGTTGTTGACGGCTGCCCTGCTGACTTTCTCGTACTATTACAAGCCGCGTCAAAAAGAAAAAATCTCGATGAAAGATGCGCTTATTATCGGTATTGCCCAGGCTTGTGCAGTAATGCCGGGATTGTCCCGTTCGGGTTCTACCATCGCTACGGGATTACTGTTGGGAGACAACAAAGCGAAGTTGGCGCAATTCTCTTTCCTTATGGTTATTCCGCCCATTCTGGGTGAGGCATTGCTTGACGGTATGAAGATGATGAAAGGGGAGGACGTAGTGGGAGACATTCCTGCATTGTCGTTGATTGTAGGTTTTATGGCTGCTTTCATAGCCGGTTGCTTGGCTTGTAAGTGGATGATAAACATAGTGAAGAAAGGAAAGCTGATCTATTTCGCAATCTATTGTGCGATAGCAGGATTGGTAACGATTATATTGAGCTGATGAATTTTAAAAAAGGCGAAGTACTGTTTTTTAATAAACCTCTTGGCTGGACTTCATTTAAGGTGGTAGGGCACGCCCGCTATCATATCTGTCGCCGGATAGGGGTGAAAAAACTAAAGGTCGGCCATGCCGGCACGTTGGACCCTCTTGCAACGGGGGTGATGATTGTATGCACAGGCAAGGCTACAAAGCGGATTGAAGAGTTTCAATATCACACGAAGGAGTACGTTGCGACACTCCGGTTGGGTGCTACTACCCCGTCGTATGATTTGGAGCATGAGATAGATGCCACCTACCCTACCGGACATATCACGAGGGAACTGGTGGAAAAAGTGTTGACGCACTTTATCGGAACGATAGAACAAGTACCTCCTGCCTTTTCCGCCTGTATGGTGGACGGCAAGCGTGCTTACGAGCTGGCACGTAAAGGTGAGGAAGTCGAACTAAAGGCGAAACAGCTTGTTATCGACGAGATTGAATTGTTGGAATGCCGTTTGGAAGAACCGGAACCGATGATTCGGATTCGTGTGGTATGCAGCAAGGGGACTTATATCCGCGCACTGGCACGCGACATTGGCGAGGCGCTCCATAGCGGGGCTCATCTCACAGGGTTGATTCGTACCCGTGTAGGCGATGTCCGTTTGAAGACTGTTTGGATCCCGCACTTTTTAAAGAGTGGATCGACGGGCAGGAGATAGAAAATGATGAAGAAAATAATTAACGTAATAAGGAATAGATATGAAGCTATCACAATTCAAATTTAAGTTACCCGAGGATAAAATCGCTTTGCATCCTACGAAGTATAGAGATGAGTCGCGTTTGATGGTATTGCATCGTAATACAGGTAAAATTGAACACAGGATGTTCAAGGATGTATTGGACTACTTTGATGATAAAGATGTGTTTATATTCAACGATACAAAAAGGTGTTCCCCGCTCGTTTGTACGGTAATAAAGAAAAGACAGGTGCTCGTATTGAAGTATTCTTATTGCGTGAGTTGAACGAAGAACTCCGTCTGTGGGATGTGCTCGTAGACCCGGCGCGTAAAATCCGTATTGGTAATAAATTGTATTTCGGTCCGGATGATTCAATGGTGGCCGAAGTAATTGATAATACCACTCGTGGTCGTACGCTTCGTTTCCTGTATGACGGACCGCATGATGAATTTAAGAAGGCTTTGTATGCTTTGGGCGAAACTCCGCTCCCCCACTCTATTATCAATCGTCCTGTAGAACCGGAAGATGCCGAACGTTTCCAGTCTATCTTCGCGAAGAAAGAAGGCGCGGTGACTGCCCCGACAGCTAGCTTGCACTTCAGTCGTGAATTGATGAAACGTCTGGAAATTAAGGGAATAGACTTTGCCTATATCACCTTACATGCCGGCCTGGGCAACTTCCGTGACATTGATGTAGAAGACTTGACGAAGCACAAAAATGGACTCGGAACAGATGCTTGTGGACGAAGCGGCGGTGAAAAACTGTCAATCGTGCCAAGGATACCGGTAGAAACGTATGTGCGGTAGGTACTACGGTGATGCGGGCTATCGAGAGTGCAGTCAGCACCGACGGACATTTGAAAGAATTTGAAGGTTGGACAAATAAGTTCATCTTCCCGCCGTACGAATTTACTGTGGCTAACTCGATGATTTCCAATTTTCATATGCCTCTTTCTACACTCCTGATGATTGTAGCCGCTTTCGGCGGATACGAGCAGGTAATGGACGCTTATCACGTAGCATTGAAAGAAGGTTACCGTTTCGGTACTTATGGCGATGCAATGCTGATTTTGGACAAATAATGGCGGAAGTATATGTGGGACTCGGTACTAACCTGGGTGATAAAGAACAGAATCTCCGGGATGCCGTGCAGAAAATAGAAGAGCAGATAGGGAAAGTTGTTTCCCTGTCTGCTTTTTACGTTACATTGCTCCGTGGGGCTTTGCTTCTGAAAACAGTTTCCTGAATGCTGCCGCTTGTGTAGACACGGATTTATCTCCTTTAGAGGTATTGCGGGAGACGCAACTAATTGAACGGGAGTTAGGGCGCACCAAGAAGTCTGTTGACGGAGTATATAGCGACCGTCTGATTGATATTGACCTCTTGCTTTACGATGATCTGGTGCTCTCTGTTACTTCTCCTTCCGGAGCAGCACTGAATCTCCCCCCACCCTCTAATGACGGAGCGCGATTTTGTGATGCGGCCACTGGCGGAAATTGCGCCGGACGTGGTACACCCGGTATTGGGAAGGACGATAAAAGAGCTCATTTCTTCTTCCTGTCGGCAATAAATCGTGGCAGATAAGCCAGACAGCCTATCATCAATATGGCATAAAGCAGGTGAATGTCTTGAAACTCACGGTGGATGAAATGACAGACAATGGCGTAAATCGCAATCGTAAATCCGATATAGAGCGCCAGTGCGAAAAGCGTTCTTACTTTCTTATTTAGAATCATTTTAAATCTATTATTGTGTTAAATACCGCCCAAAGATACTCATAATCTCCGAAATCTCTTTATCTTTGCAACCGAAATGAAAGTGTGGACAGATTTGAGTAGCTTGCAACCACAGAAAAAAATGCTAAAACACGACTCGTTGATGTCTTTCGGCATATATTTGCACTACTCACCTCTCCTGCTCTATCATCTTTTAATTCTTATTTTTTAATTCTTAATTTAAGAAAAGATGGGATACTTATTTACATCCGAATCGGTGTCAGAAGGACACCCCCGACAAGGTAGCCGATCAGATATCGGACGCCGTGCTTGACAAACTGTTGGCTTACGACCCCAGTTCGAAAGTAGCTTGCGAAACACTAGTAACTACCGGACAAGTAGTATTAGCGGGTGAAGTGAAAACAAAAGCGTATGTTGACCTACAACTCATCGCACGCGAGGTGATTAAGAAAATCGGTTATACCAAAGGAGAGTACATGTTCGAAAGTAACTCTTGCGGTGTACTTTCCGCTATTCACGAGCAGAGTCCCGATATCAACCGTGGTGTAGAACGTCAGGATCCGATGGAACAGGGTGCAGGCGACCAAGGTATGATGTTCGGTTATGCAACGAACGAAACGGAAAACTACATGCCGCTTTCTCTTGATCTGGCACACCGTATTCTGCAAGTGCTGGCCGACATCCGTCGCGAAGGCAAGGTAATGACTTACCTCCGTCCCGACGCCAAGAGTCAGGTGACTATTGAATATGACGATAACGGAACTCCTGTTCGCATTGATACAATTGTTGTCTCTACACAGCATGATGATTTTATTCAGCCGGAGAATGACTCGGAAGCCGCTCAGTTGAAAGCTGACGAAGAAATGCTGTCTATCATTCGTCGTGATGTGATTGAAATTCTGATGCCTCGCGTGATTGCTTCTATTCATCACGATAAAGTGTTGGCTCTGTTCAATGACAAGATTGTCTATCATGTTAACCCGACCGGAAAGTTTGTCATCGGTGGTCCTCACGGAGATACCGGTCTGACCGGACGTAAGATTATCGTTGATACCTACGGCGGTAAAGGTGCTCACGGTGGTGGCGCTTTCTCCGGAAAAGACCCTAGTAAGGTGGACCGTAGCGCAGCTTATGCAGCTCGTCATATCGCTAAGAATATGGTTGCAGCAGGTGTGGCAGACGAAATGCTTGTACAGGTAAGTTATGCTATCGGTGTGGCTCGTCCGATTAATATTTTTGTGGATACTTACGGCCGTTCTCATGTGAACATGACTGATGGCGAGATTGCACGCGTTATCGACCAGCTGTTCGATCTTCGTCCGAAAGCAATCGAGGAACGTCTGAAACTTCGTAACCCGATTTATCAGGAAACGGCAGCCTTATGGTCACATGGGACGCGAACCACAAGTGGTAACGAAGAAGTTTTCTTCTCGTTATGAAGGTGACAAAACAGTGGAAGTGGAACTCTTTACATGGGAGAAACTCGACTACGTTGATAAGATTAAAGCAGCTTTCGGTCTGTAAGCTAGTCTGAAAGAGGGTTTATACGATAAGAGCCGCAATCTCACTTCCGTTTTATGGAATTTGGGATTGCGGCTCTTTATTTCTACTAGAAATCACTACCTTTGTTCCATTAAGAAGTAAAACAAGCCGTGAGATGAAAAAGAAATACGACTATTTTATATACTACTTTCCACTATTCGCCTTTTTGTTTATCGGTATGGGTAGTATTTTACTATCTGTTTCTCTATCCTCTTGTTCTTCTTCTGTGAAGAATCCGTTACTGCTCTGTGCTGACTCGTTAATGGAGGTAAGTCCTGATAGTGCGTTATCTATTTTGGAGTCAATTTCCTCACCACAGAAGCTGTCACGTGCTGATAGAGCGCTTTATGCATTGTTGCTTACACAGGCACGGCATAAGAATTATGTACCTTTAGATGATGATTCGCTGATAAAGACGGCTGTCGATTATTATGGTGACAGAGATAAGAGTTTACGCGCTGCACAGGCTCATTATTATTGGGGCGCCACTTATCGGGATATGGGACGTACCTCCTTTGCGGTAGAAGAATATTTGAAAGCGATTCGACTAATGCCTGAACAAAATGAGTTCTTGGCAATGATATATGATAATTTGGCGGAATGCTATGAGGAAGAAGATTTGGATGATGTAGCAATGGAGGCTTATCGTAAAGCTTATCAGATATTGAAAGGAGGTGTAGAACAAATATATCCATTAAGGGGTATGGCACGTGTTTTTTTGTTGCAAAATGAAAAAGATAGTGCATTGTACTATTATCAGCAAGCGCTTGATTGTGCGGTAGCTGTGCAAGATTCTGCTTTGATGGAGGTACTTTATTATGATTTGGCTACAATCTATAATGAAGAAAAAAGAACTATATTCAGGCAAATAAGTATGTGTCAAAAAAGCAATTGAAACAATGGGACAGAATAAGTCAATTGCTTATTTGTTAAAAGCAAAGATTATGCTAAATATGAATAACCTTGATTCTACTAACTATTTTTTTAGCAAAGATATAGATAGACTTGATATTTATGGGAAGGCTATTTGTTACAATGGGATGTATCAGGTAGCAAAAAGAAAAGGAGAATGGAAAGCGGCAGTGGATAATCTTGATACATATGTGATGCTTTATGATTCTATTCAAGGAATATCAGATAACGAAGAGCTTTTGTTCGGCTTATGGATAATTATCAGTTAGAGGAATATAAAAGGAAGTTGTCTGAACATACTAGAACATTGATAATGAGTTTGGTTGTTGTGTTTTATTTCTTTGATGATTATATGCTTGTTTCTTTTTTTGTGGAATGACAGGAAGCGAAAAAAAAATACTATATAGTTCTTTACAGCATGAGTTGAATCAAAAAGCGAATAGATACTATGTTGTTGAAAGAAGAGACATTTTCAGGATCTAATAAAGAAGATATTAATAAGAAGTTGTCAGAACTGAGAGAGGAGCAACTGCAATTATGTATATCTGTTTTTCAAACCACAGATTGCTATCGTAAATTAGAGGCTTTGGAGAATGCAACTCCTAAGCAATTACTGTTAATGCATAATTTGCGAACGGAAATTAATGCAACTATTTGCAAAACATTTGTTGATGTAATGGCGAATTTGAAAGAATGCTGTCCGACTTTAACTAATGATGACCTGTTTTATTGTATTCTTTCTTTGCTTCATTGCTCCAAAGTGGTTATAATGGAATTGATGAATGCTACTTCAGATGCTCTTAAGACACGTAAAAATCGTATTAAGAACAAAATGGACCAACAGTTATTTGAATCTGTATTTACTGTTGATAATCAGTAAAGTATAGAATACTGTTACCACTGTTACCATATAAAAATCGTTTCTTTTATTCTATCTGTGTACTTTTGAATCATAATTCTTAAAACACATTTATTATGAAAGCTAGATTTTTGTTATTTTTGTTATTCGCTATTTTACTTCAAGTAAATACATCTTCTTTTGCACGGGAGATGAAAACTGCACGCCGAATTGAGTTAAGAGTTAAAGCGCAAGCACAACATCGGTCTATTCTAATTTCGCCTGTTGCCTCTGTTGAAGGTTCCTTGGTATCTATTGATTTTTTATCTGTTATTCCTTCTGTAACAATTACTGTAAAAGATGCAGAAACAGATAAAGTTGTTTATTCATCTACAGAATTGAATGTAAATGATTGTACAGTTGATCTTGCAGGTGAGAATCCAGGAAAGTATACAATAGATATATACATAGGTGAAAATATCTTTTCTGGAAGTTTTTTTATTGAAGAGGAATCTAATTATCAAATTTAGCCAAGATGAAAAATAAATTATTTATAGGAGCATTAGTAGTTTTATGCTGTTCTTGTGCTGGTAACTCTGTTCTGTTGGATACAGAGTCTGATTTAAGAGGCTTAAACAATGAGTATGAATTAGGTAAATCAAAAGCGATTGTTGGCGCTGAATTGAAGGCCGAGACCTTTGGTGATGAAGATTCCATTCAAATGTTGAAAGATAATTATATCGCAGAAATTATGGGGCGTTTGGAAGTTGCAAAAGAAAAAGTAATGCGTACGGCCTATAGTGCGGCATCACCTAGAGTTGGTGTTTTTAAAGTTGGTTCTTGTGGAAATTATAAATACTTAGCAATAGTTATTGATTGTGAGAATGGCAGAAGTAAAACTCGCGTAGAGGGTAATGTTGGCGATAGTTTTGTTGATGGTAATGATAATATGCATCTCGAATTTTGTTTGGTAGAAAGCCAAATAGTTTTTTCCTGGAGGAGTATTGTTAATTGAAGATGCACCTACCGTTAATGAGTCATTTATAATTGTTCGGCATCACGATACGGAAGATGGTGGTCATCAGAGTCTTTGGTCTGATGATCCTTTTTATAGGGATGGTGATATAAGTCGTATATCCGGATTATCAAAACTAGATGCTAACGCGACATTAGCATGGCATATGAATAGGAATATGTCTGCATGGGGAGGAAGGCCTCAATGGGACCGGTAGGAATTAACTATGGGGTTTTGCGCTTCCGGATATGTCTTCAGGTAATTTGTATCTTGATGATGAAGATCATAATAATAAAAATTGGGCACAACGTTGGTTGGGAAATCGATATCAAGCTGATTTAGGTAATTCTGGATGTTATTTTGGAGTAGAAATAGGTATTAATACAAGATATTATATCTGTCTCAATACTGATAAAGATAAATTTGGAAGATTAGTACAGATGTCGTCTCAACATTAATTTGTTTATAATAAATTCTTATTGACGAAATTCATTGATAAGAATTTATTTAATTAATATATAAATATGAAAGTAGCCTCTCTCTCCTTTTTTTGATCACTTTTTTTATTTCTTGTAATATTTCTAATGTAAATAAAGATGAGATTGTTGCAGAAGTAAATGGAGAAAAAGATTTATCTTTCAGAATTGTCATCTCAGAGTAAACAAGAAATTTTTGATTTGTTAAATACTGCATACGAAATTAAAAATCGTGTATTGACGAATTTAATAAAACAGAGATTGCTGGAAAATACGGCTAAAAATAAAAACATGTCTTTGGAGGAATTTCTAGATTTTTTGGTTCAGCAGAAATTACTTCTTGATCAGGATAGTATAAAAAAGTACTATGCGATTAATACAGAAAGTTTTTATGCAAAGAATAGTTTAATTCCGCTAAAAAAGGGGACCATAGAAGAGGAGTTATCGTTTCAACAAAGACTTCGAAATCGGATAGTCCAAGCGTTGGTCGATTCTTTTTATATCAAAAAGCGGATATTAAGAGATATATTTATCCCCCTAAACAACCGGAATGTGTTGTGAGGGATTTATGTGTACATTATAGAGGAAACTTAGATTCGTCTACTTCTTTTTATTGTTGCTTCTGATTATAATTGTGGGCGCTGTGTGCAATTTGAAAAAACATTATCTAAGGCTCTATGATCAGTATAGGGAGCAGGTGAAGTTTGGATTTGTACATTTTGCAGATGCTCCTTCTCTAGCTGCTTTGGCGTGTGAAGCTCGCAGATAAACAAGGGCAGTTTTTGGTCTTTTTCATGACGCGATCTTTAACTATGTAGAAGTGGCTGACTCTGCATTCATATACAATTTTGCAAAGTCTAAAAGGTTAGATATGAGGGAATTTGATAAAAATTTGCATTCTCCTGATAATTATAAGAAATTGGATAATATTATTAATCGATTGGTTGAGAGAGGGCTTATGGCTACTCCTACTATTATTATCAATGACCGATTGGTTTATGTCACTAATAGCTATGAAGAATTATCCAAGCTATTGGAGCGCGAACTTTAATGTAATAACTAGAATGAAACCTAACTTTAACTTTCATTGTATAGTTCTTCTACAATTGCTGTATTTATGTGCAGGCTTGTGAAGAACTATATAATACAGAAATGGTACCACCTGAAGGTGCGATTGTCTTTGATGGATTGATAACTAATGAGCCTCCTCCTTATTTTTTTTCATTAAGTAAACCTTCTGGGGGATTGGGTGAATATGTAAGTCGTGGTTATGAGAGGATTAATGATGCAGAAATTGTTATTATTGATCAGACGGTTGGGGTGAGAGATACTTTGAAGAATGCAGAACTGACACCTTATAATGATTTTCGATATTATGACCATTATAGGCATAAAGAAGTAACTGTCCCGATAAAGTGGGATAAAGGTGAAACACCGGGGGGACTTTATGTTACTACAAAGATATATGGGATAGAAAAATCATATATATGAATTGCATTATTAAATATAAAGGAAAGGAATATACTGCATGTGAACGGATGGTGCCTAAAACTCCTATTGACAAAATAATAATGAAACGTGTTGATATGGGAGAAGGAGAACATAATGAAGTTCCATGTATAAGCTTTAAAAATCCTATGGAGGAACATAACTATTATTTATTTTATATTGATTCTTTTTCTTCTAAAACGTTTCGTATTGCATCCATTTATAACTTGTATTATGGGATGACAAATAGCGGTGGCTGGCCATTTTCTATTTTAGATGATAAATATTTAACAGAAAATGTAGAAGATTATGCAGTAAGTGTTGGGGAGCAGTTTATACTTCCTAATCGTCCCACATGGAGCTATCCCATTGCTGATTCGATTTGGGTACAAATGCATTCAATTTCTGAAAATTGTTATAATGTATATGATCGGATGATTAAACAAATTCGTTCAGATGGCGGAACTTTCTCTAATCGTCCTGCTTCTGTAAAGAGTAATATTAGTAATGGAGTCTTATGGAATCTTTCGCGTAAGTGCTATTTCAGAGATATATCATTATCAAAAACACAGGATTTGATGGAGAAGTATTTATTATTGCTTTTTTTATCCTGTTGTGGAGCTTTCACAATCTGTGGTGCCCAAACCGTTACAGTCAGAGGACGTGTTATAGACAGGAAAACTGGTGAGGTACTTTCTGACGCTAATGTTGCGGACTTAGTGTTAGGGACAGGGGGTGGCTACTAATTCATATGGGTTGTACTCCATTCATGTCAAAAGTAAACAATGTATTTTAAGATGTTCAATGTTGGGGTATGCTACTAAGATAGATACATTGACGTTGGCAGTTAATATGGTTCATGACTTTGCGCTAATGCCTGATAATTATCAATTAAACGATGTGGAGATAGTAGGTGAACGAAAATTTGGCGGGCAGTTAGCATTAACTCAGAAAGAGATCCAGTCTTTTCCGACTTTGGGGAGTGAACCTGATGTGTTAAAGTCGTTGCAATATTTACCCGGTGTTATTAGTGGTAATGAAGGGACTAATAATATTTCTGTTAGAGGGAGTGATCAGTGGGGGAATTTGGTTCTGTTGGACGAAGCAATGGTTTATAATCCGAATCATGCTTTATCTTTCTTTTCAGTATTTAATAATGATGCCATACAACAAGTTAATCTTTATAAATCTTATTTTCCGTTGATGTATGGAGGAAGAACCTCATCGGTAATTGACGTTAGAATGCGTGAGGGAAATAATCAAGAAAAGCATCGGAGTGCTACAATTGGTGTTATCGCTTCGAAACTTCAATTGGAAGGTCCAATAAAGAGAGGTAAGACATCATACTTGCTATCTACTAGATTTGCTTATCCGGGTGCTATACTTGGGGTGCTGGAGCGATTTCGAGGCACAAAAATGAATTTCTATGATATAAATGCTAAAATTAATTCGACACTGAATGATCGGAACCGTTTTTTTCTTTTCCATATATATAATGGTGGAGATCATACTTATTTTAATCAGTTGGTTCGGGGGTATGGTATGAACTGGGGTAATACTACTGCTACTTTCCGTTGGAATCATGTTTTGACAGATAAGACCTCAGGAAATTTGAGTGCTATTTTTAGTAATTATTATTATCGTTATAAGTCGATGGCAGACGGTATGAAATATTTGTGGAAGTCAAATATGCAGTCGTATCAGTTGAAATATGATGTGGATTATGCTTTCTCTAATATGTTACATATTAAAAGCGGGCTTTCTGGCCATACATTTACAATTATGCCTGGGGGTATTGATAACTGGGGAGATCTGAACAATGTTGTTCCTTATCGAATGAATCGACGGCGTTTGCTGGATATAGCTGCTTATGGCGAAATTTCTTATGAAATTTCGCCTAGATGGCAGTTTAATGGAGGTATTCGTTTATCTACTATTTACAGTCCTAAGGTGAGTACGTATAAACAGAAGTGTTATGTTATGCCTGAGCCAAAGAGCAGAATTGTCTTATTTTCCGGGAAAAGGGGATAAATTGCATGTTGCTTTCACGCAATCTTCACAAAGTTTACATATGTTATCCAATTCTTCTGTGGGCATTCCTTCTGATATTTGGATACCCGTTAATGGACGGGTGAAACCTGCTGTAATGAAACAAATGGCTATAGGGTATAAAAAAACTGGGCAAAAGGGGCATATAGCTTTTCTATGGAGGCTTATTATAGAAAGACCAATCATATTGTTGATTTTGTGGATAATGCTAATATCTTTTTGAATAACCAGATTGAATCACAGTTAGGTTTTGGTTTTTCAAAAGCTTATGGAGCTGAATTTTATTTTTCTAAAAATGTGGGACAGTTGACAGGGTGGATTAGTTATACTCTCTCGCGTGCACAAAATAAAGTGGCAACTTTTGAAGATAATGAATATCCGCCTGTTTATGATCGTCCGCATAGTCTGAAGATATTTCTGAATTGTGAGGCCGGACGACGACGAAGATGTGCTTTCGCAGCTACTTTCTCTTATAATTCAGGAATGAATCTGACGTTGCCTATTGCTCATTATAAGACGCAGGGTACATCTTTCTATATCTATTCTACGAGAAACGGGTATCGTGCTCCTGCGTTTCATCAACTGGATTTATCTATGGCATGTAAGTTAAGAAAGGGGCGTTTAATCTTTTCTGTGATTAATGTATATAATAGGAAAAATAGTGTTTACTATGTATACAAGTAGAAGCGAATTCTCTTTTTAGAGATCTTGAAATACATAAAATGTATTTGTATGGTACATTACCTTCCGTTTCCTATCAATTCAAGTTTTAGTTGGCTTGGGCTATTACGTATGCGTTCTATGTTTTTTGTACTTTTTTATATGAGGCCTTTTAAACGATTAATTATAAAAGCCCCACTATTGAGAATATGTAGTGCATTGTTAAGATGGCGATTGAATGCTTCCAGAAGGGGAAAGATTTGGTTGCTCATTCGCGGGCTTTATAATTCTTGTAGAATAATAAGATAAAGATCATCCTTATTAATTGTTATGCTGAATGCTGGTAGGGTTTCAAGCAATCTGATGATTTGAGAAAATCGAATAATAGGATTGATTATATTCAGCAACAATTCGGTGCATCTGCTAGTAGGTGAAATACCTGATAATAGATGTATTCTCTGTGAGAAAGGCTCTTGGGCTTCCGAGTAAGAAGCCCAAGATTGCTTCCGGAGGTAGTGGACAAATACCAAATTTTTTCGTAATTTTGTGCCCATGATATAATAAAATCATGGAGAAACTGATGAACCAGATAAATTCCGTATGTGTATATAGCGCTTCCAGCACTAAAATAGATCCTGTTTACTTTACTGCAGCCGAGACTCTCGGGCGACTGCTTGCCGATCATCATATCCGTTTGATTAATGGTGCCGGCAGTATTGGCCTGATGCGTTCTGTGGCCGATGCGGTGTTGGCGAATGGTGGTGAGGTGACTGGTGTTATTCCTCATTTTTATGGTAGAGCAGAACTGGCACCATACAGGCTTGACGGAGCCTGGTTGAAGTGGAATCCATGCACGAACGCAAACAGAAAATGGCAGATTTGAGTGATGCGGTGATAGCTTTGCCGGGTGGCTGCGGAACGTTGGAAGAATTGCTTGAAATTATCACCTGGAAACAACTGGGACTCTATCTCAATCCGATTGTGATTCTGAATGTAAACGGGTTCTTTGATCCGTTGCTCGAAATGCTTGAAAAAGCAATCGACGAAAACTTTATGCGCCGCCAGCACGGTGATATATGGAAAGTGGCGCAAACGCCGGAGGAAGCTGTGGAACTGCTTTATTCAACGCCTGTATGGGATATCTCCATTCGTAAATTTGCAGCTATATGACGATTGACACTCTCAGCTTCCAGCGCACTACGGATACTCTGTCGCTTTTCCAACAAGGGCAGCTCGGTGGTTCATCGCAATCGACAATAAAGGCGGATAGTGATAGCTTGCAATTGGCACAGATCCATTCTGCGCAGGAAGTCATTTCCGGTTTCGAGGGAACTCCTATCCCCTATTCTCCCCGTACAGATGATGCCATAGCGCTAACCTTGCTGGCTTGTTTCTTCCTTTCTTCCATAGCTTTGGCACGCGGAAAGAAATTTCTTTTCCCAGCAAGTAAAAAAGACTTTGTGCTGCATCGTGAACGGACAAGTATTTTTGATAGTTCTACAGCGGCTGACATGCGTTATCTTCTTGTGCTTGTAGTGCAGACGTGCGTATTGTCGGGGATTACTTTCTTCAACTATTTTCATGATACATCCCTGCTTTGATGAACTCCGTATCCCTCTTCTGCTTTTGGGGATTTATGGGCTCCTGTCTTGCTTACTTCTTACTGAAATGGTTGCTTTTATATGTTTATAGGTTGGACATTCTTTGATAAAAACAGGACAAATATATGGCTGGAATCTTATTCTACGCTCATATATTATGCAGGATTTGCCCTTTTTCCCGTTCGTACTCTTTTTTAGTTTATTTCGACCTGAGTCTCACCAATTTGCTCATAATTGGAACCATAATTCTAATTTTTGCTAAAATATTGATGTTTTATAAGTGGATAAAGCTTTTTTTTTTTCATCAATTTGGCGCACTTTTCCTATTAATTTTGTACTTTTGCGCTCTTGAAATACTACCTTGTCTGCTACTCTATCAAGGTATGATTCAAATTAACAATATATTGCTAATAAAATTTTAGGACGTTGAAAATTAAAAAAGTACTAGTGTCGCAGCCTAAGCCTGCGTCAGAGAAATCTCCCTATTACGACATTGCAGAGAAGTATGGCGTAAAAATAGATTTCCGGCCGTTTATCAAGGTTGAAAGTCTTTCGGCGAAAGAATTTCGGCAACAGAAAATTTCGATTCTCGACCACACTGCCGTTATATTCACTTCTCGTCATGCTATCGACCATTTCTTTAATTTGTGTACTGAATTGCGTGTTGCAATTCCGGAAACTATGAAGTATTTCTGTGTGACGGAAGCAGTTGCATTGTATATTCAAAAAATATGTGCAGTACCGTAAGCGTAAAATCTTCTTTGGTGCAACGGGAAAGATTGAGGACCTCGTGCCTTCTATCGTAAAGCATAAAACAGAGAAATACCTTGTCCCAATGTCGGACGTACATAATGACGACGTAAAAACACTGCTTGACAAGAACGGCATACAGCATACCGAAGCTGTGATGTATCGCACGGTAAGCAATGACTTTACACCCGACGAAGAATTCGATTATGACATGTTGGTGTTCTTCAGCCCTGCCGGAGTAACTTCTTTGAAGAAGAACTTCCCTGATTTTGACCAGAAAGAAATCAAGATCGGTACGTTCGGTTCTACTACCGCACAGGCTGTACGCGATGCAGGACTCCGTCTGGATCTCGAAGCCCCTACGGTGCAAGCTCCGTCTATGACTGCCGCACTTGACATGTTTATCAAGGAAAACAATAAATAAACAGAGTGGGTATATATACTTTGTGCAAAGCCGAAAGGCTGAATAGTAAAATTCTGATCGGAAAGATGTTTGAAGGCGGTGTTTCGAAGTCGTTTTCCATCTTTCCGATACGCGTTGTATATATGCCTGTCGAACAAGGCGAGGCGCCGGCTTCCATATTGATCAGTGTATCGAAACGCCGCTTCAAGAGGGCGGTGAAGCGCAACCGGGTGAAACGGCAGATACGCGAAGCCTACCGGAAGAATAAATATCTGTTGGTAGACGAGTTGCAACGCCGGGAAAAGCGTTTGGCTATTGCCTTTATCTATCTGTCGGACGAGCTTTACTGCTACTGCCGAGCTGGAAGAAAAAATGAAAATAGCGCTTTCGCGTATCTCCGAAAAACTATCCTTATGAAAGCCCATAGCTCCCGGATGTCTGGCATCCGGATGTCCGTCAAAGGATTTTTGAGGAGGGTGTTCTCATTCCTGCTCCTGCTTCCTATCTATTTTTATCGGATTTGCATATCCCCACTTACTCCTCCCTCCTGCCGGTTCACGCCGACTTGCTCGGCATACGCGGTCGAAGCAATAAAGAAACATGGTCCTATTAAGGGCTTTTATCTGGCTGTGAGGCGTATCTTACGGTGTCACCCTTGGGGTGGTTCCGGCTATGATCCTGTACCTTAAACTCCAAAATGTGGAAAATGGAAAGGAATACAAATAATATTCTGGATATTCATACCCATAAAAAGCAGAACCGGTTTCTGCCGGGAAGGCGATTATTAACCGTAAGTTGGCGACAGATGCTTTGTACGAAGGATATTTCTATTCTGCCGGTATTCACCCTTGGGATTTGACGGAGTTTGATACGGAGCGTCGATTGGAATGTCTTCGGGAGCAACTTGCAGAAAAAAACAGTTGGTGGCTGTGGGTGAGGCCGGACTGGATGCTGGCTGCTGCTGCCGATGCAGCTTCAAGTAGCTGTGTTTAAAGAACAGGTGGAATTGTCGGGAAAAGTATGAATTGCCGTTGATTATTCACTGTGTGAAGGCTATGGACGAACTGCTTGCCTTGAGAAAGGAACGTGCACCGAAACAGCCGTGGATATGGCATGGATTCCGTGGAAAGCCTGAACAGGCAAAACAATTGTTACAGAAAGGATTCTATCTTTCTTTCGGAATGCATTACCCAGTGAGGCGATGAATGTAGTGCCTGATAGCCGTTTGTTTTTGGAAACGGATGACAGTCCGGTAGATATTGAAGATGTGTTGCGTGATGCGGCGAAAGTACGTGGTGTGGAAGTAGAAACGTTGCAGGCTATTGTCCGTAAAAATATTCAAGACATCTTTTTTAGGGCGTAAGAGTTGTATCTTCCGAGAAAGAGTCGTACTTTTTGCCCCTCACGGGATTGAAATACAATAAAAAACTAATAATAAAAGAGTAATACGATGAATTTTGTAGAAGAATTGAGATGGCGTGGCATGTTGCAGGACATCATGCCGGGAACGGAAGAGTTGTTAATCAAAGAGCAGGTGACTGCCTATTTGGGTATCGACCCGACTGCCGATTCGCTACACATTGGTCACCTTTGTGGAGTGATGATTCTTCGTCATTTCAACGCTGCGGTCACAAGCCGTTAGCTTTGATCGGTGGCGCTACGGGCATGATTGGTGACCCTTCAGGCAAATCGGCAGAACGTAACCTGCTGGATGAAGAAACACTGCGTCACAATCAGGCATGCATTAAGAATCAACTGGCCAAGTTCCTCGACTTCGAGTCGGATGTACCTAATCGTGCTGAGTTGGTGAACAACTATGATTGGATGAAAGACTTTACCTTCCTGGATTTTGTTCGCGAAGTAGGTAAACACATCACTGTGAACTATATGATGGCTAAAGACTCAGTAAAGCGTCGTCTGAATGGCGAAGCACGTGACGGACTTTCATTTACCGAGTTCACTTATCAGCTGCTTCAAGGCTACGATTTTCTTCATTTGTATGAGACAAAAGGCTGTAAGCTCCAAATGGGCGGTTCCGATCAATGGGGAAATATTACTACCGGTGCGGAATTGATTCGCCGTACCAACGGAGGTGAGGTGTTTGCGCTGACTTGTCCGTTGATTACAAAAGCCGACGGTGGTAAGTTCGGTAAAACCGAATCCGGAAATATCTGGCTGGATCCCCGTTATACTTCTCCCTACAAATTCTACCAGTTCTGGCTGAACGTAAGTGACTCCGACGCCGAACGCTATATCAAGATCTTCACTTCGATCGAAAAAGAAGAAATCGAGGCATTAATTGCAGAACATCAGGCTGCTCCGCATTTGCGTATTCTTCAGAAACGTCTGGCTAAGGAAGTGACTGTAATGGTTCACTCTGAAGATGATTATAATGCAGCGGTAGATGCATCGAATATCCTGTTCGGCAATGCTACTTCCGAAGCTTTGCGCAAGTTGGACGAAGATACTTTGCTGGCTGTATTCGAAGGTGTGCCTCAATTCGAGATTTCTCGTGACGCGTTGACGGGAGGTGTGAAGGCGGTTGATTTATTCGTTGATAATGCGGCTGTATTTGCTTCAAAAGGAGAAATGCGTAAGCTGGTTCAAGGCGGAGGCGTTTCGCTGAATAAAGAGAAATTAGCGGCATTTGACCAGGTAATTACAGCTGCTGACCTGCTCGACGAGAAATATCTGCTTGTTCAGCGTGGTAAAAAGAACTATTATTTGCTGATTGCGAAGTAATAATACGCGATTTGCGAGGTGGCAAAGTAAAAAAGTGAACGAAATATTTGGAGGTTTGCTTGCAAACCTCTATCTTTGCACCGCTTTTTAACAGAAAGCACATAAGTTTGGACTATGGTGTAATGGTAGCACAACAGGTTTTGGTTCTGTTTGTCCAAGTTCGAATCTTGGTAGTCCAACAGAGAAGCCCCGAAAGAGTAATCTTTCGGGGTTTTTCTGTTATGCAGGTCGACTCTGCTGTTATCTGTTTGGTGTACTGCTTATTTCTTGTATAGAATATTAACTATTATCTGCTATTGTCCTGTTTGTCTATGGATAAGGTGACTTTCTGCTGCAATAATATCCTTACAACATTATAATAAACGGAGAGAGCGTTTTTTTAATAACTAATTGGAGAGTTTATTATAAACGGTATCCAAGTTTATTAAAAACGTTTTTCGGCTTCTTTGGCGATAATAATCGAAGTATTTAAACAAAATGGGAGAAAATCATGACTGACTTTCTCCCATTAGAAGTTTGTGCATATATGGAAATATATGCTGTGGTGGACTGATTATGTCTTTATTTCTGTACGTTTCATGTGCTATTTTCTTTTTTTACTGTTTCTCAAAGATACAAAATAAAAAGGCGAAAGTCAATAGCCGGGAGTATTTATTGCTAAAAGAGGATGTTTTCATGAGAGTAGGGAGTGGCTCTGTTTTTCCCGTTAGGTAAAAAACTACCTCAAATCGTATTATAGTTCGTTAAAAAGATGTACATTGCGTCAAATCTGGACATTTTTGATGGATAATTGGAACAAAATTGTAATGTTAACCCGTTTTCTTTTACTATTTTTTGCATCGTGTACGTAAACGATGTACATTTGAGAAAGAGAAAGCTTATTCAATAACTATAAATAAATAAGGTATGAAAACGAACTATGAAATTCGCTATGCTGCGCATCCCGAAGATGCAAAAAACTATGATACTACAAGAATCCGCAGAGATTTCTTAATCGAAAAGATATTTGTCCCCAATGAAGTGAATATGGTATATTCCATGTACGACCGTATGGTGGTGGGCGGTGCGTTTCCGGTAGGGGGAGGTACTGACGCTTGAAGCAATCGATCCGCTGAAAGCTCCGTTCTTCCTGACCCGTCGTGAAATGGGTATTTACAACGTAGGCGGCCCCGGTATCGTGAAGGCAGGCGACGCTGTATTCGAACTTGATTATAAAGAGGCTCTTTATCTGGGTTCGGGCGACCGTGAAGTGACCTTTGAAAGCAAAGACGCTTCTCATCCTGCTAAATTCTATTTCAATTCACTGACTGCACATCGCAACTATCCCGACCGCAAAGTGACGAAAGCCGATGCGGTAGTGGCTGAAATGGGCTCTTTGGAAGGCTCCAACCATCGTAATATCAATAAGATGTTGGTGAACCAGGTATTGCCTACCTGCCGCTCCAAATGGGTATGACCGAGCTTGCTCCGGGCAGTGTATGGAACACGATGCCGGCCCACGTGCACAGCCGTCGTATGGAGGCTTATTTTATTTCGAAATTCCCGAAGAACACGCTATCTGTCATTTCATGGGTGAAGTAGGCGAGACGCGCCACATCTGGATGAAAGGCGATCAGGCGGTGCTCTCTCCCGAATGGTCTATCCATTCGGCTGCGGCTACCCACAATTATACTTTCATCTGGGGTATGGGCGGAGAGAACCTTGATTACGGCGATCAGGACTTCTCATTGATTACAGACTTGAAATAATAAACAACTACAATAGTTTCCTTAATTTAACAACAAAAAAATTATGAATCAGTATTTGAATTTTTCTTTGAAAGGTAAAAAGTAGCTCTCGTTACAGGTGCTTCTTACGGTATCGGTTTTGCTATCGCATCTGCTTTTTGCAGAACAAGGTGCTACTGTTTGTTTTAACGACATCAATCAGGAGTTGGTAGACAAAGGTATGGCTGCATACGCTGCAAAGGGAATTAAGGCTCATGGTTATGTATGCGACGTAACAGACGAACCGGCTGTTCAGGCTATGGTTGCTACTATCGCAAAAGAAGTAGGTACAATTGACATCCTTGTAAATAACGCAGGTATTATCCGCCGTGTTCCTATGCACGAAATGGAAGCTGCTGATTTCCGTAAAGTAATCGACATCGACTTGAATGCTCCGTTTATCGTTTCCAAGGCTGTTTTTGCCTGCTATGATGGAAAAAGCGTGCCGGTAAGATTATCAACATCTGTTCTATGATGTCTGAGCCTGGGTCGTGAAACTTGTTTCTGCTTATGCTGCCGCTAAGGGTGGTCTGAAGATGCTGACTCGCAATATCTGCTCTGAATATGGCGAATACAACATCCAGTGTAATGGCATCGGCCCGGGTTACATCGCTACTCCGCAAACTGCTCCTCTTCGTGAGCCGCAGGCAGATGGAAGCCGCCACCCGTTCGATTCATTCATCTGCGCCAAGACTCCGGCTGGCCGTTGGCTGGATCCGGAAGAATTGACCGGTCCTGCTGTATTCCTTGCATCAGAAGCTTCTAACGCTGTCAACGGACACGTTCTTTACGTAGACGGTGGTATCCTTGCTTACATCGGAAAACAACCGAAATAATGTAAGATAAACTATATCCGGTAAGGTGATAGAATGGCAAAAAGAGCATACTCTTTTCATCTGTCACCTTATTTTTTATTTAATAAGAATCAATCATGAAAAAGATATTTATTCTGTTTGCCGTTGCTTTTTTATCGGCTTTGCTTCCTGCGTCGAAAGCAAAGCAGGTTATGACAGTGACCGTGACCAATCCGCTGGGTTTAGAGCGTGCGGGAGAGATGATTGAAGTGCCGATGAGCGATGTCGTTGCCAAGTTGAAACTGGCCGATACAGCGCAAATTGTGGTGCTTGACATAGACGGACAGCAAGTTCCGTATCAGGTGACGTATGATGAGAAGGTTGTTTTCCCGGTTACGGTGAAAGCGAATGGTACAGCCACTTATACTATCCAACCGGGCACTCCGGAACCTTTCAACGTAATTGCCTGCGGCAAATATTATTCGAACGTCTGGACGACGTTGCATGGGAGAATGACCTGGGCGGTTACCGTGCTTATGGTCCTGCATTGCAGGCAAGAGGTGAACGTGGCTTTGGCTATGACCTCTTTACGAAGTACAATACCACACAGCCAGTTCTTGAAGGTATGTACGCTGAAGAACTCAATAAAGGAAAAGCGTGCCAAGATAGCTGAACTGAGAAAAACAGATCCTACAGCGGCTTCTGAACTGCGAAGAGCCATTTCCTATCATATCGACCACGGTTATGGAATGGACTGTTATGCCGTAGGTCCTACGCTGGGTTGCGGTACGGCTGCTTTGATGCAGGGCGACACGATCATCTATCCATACTGTTATCGCACGCAGGAAATCCTTGATAATGGTCCGTTGCGTTTCACGGTGAAACTGGAATTTAATCCGTTGGTAGTCCGCGGTGATTCTAATGTGATAGAGACGCGTGTGATTACTCTGGATGCGGGTTCGTACCTCAATAAAGCCGTAATCTCTTATACAAACATGAAAGAGGCAATGCCTGTAACCACCGGAATCGTTCTCCGTGAGCCGGACGGCGTTGTTGCAGCCGATGCGGCGAATGGCTATATTACTTATGTAGATCCTACCACCGACCGCAAGGGAGGAAACGGCAAGATATTCATCGGTGCTGCTTTCCCTGCACAGGTGAAGGAGGCTAAAGTGGTGCTTCTTTCTGAAAAGGAAAAGAAGGAGCGTGGCGGAGCCGACGGTCATGTGTTGGCTATCAGCGAATACGAACCGGGTTCTGAATATACTTATTACTGGGGTTCTGCCTGGAATAAGGGGGCTATCAAAACTGTGGATGTTTGGAATAAATACATGGCCGAATATGCTCAGAAATTACGTGCTCCGCTGACGGTAGCATATTAGTAGCAAGTTTAAGAACTGAAAATAGCTGAAAAGTGGGGATTCCTGTAACTATATGGGAATTCCCATTGTTTTTTTTAGTAGAAATAATCTGCCGCGTAAGAAGGAATTCGGAGAGGAACGTTTAGTGTATATTTGTTATGAAAGGGGATAACCGATTGATTTAGTTCTAGCAGAACTTGGTACATTGCTGATCGTGAACTTTCCGTCTACATTGGTAGTAGTTCCGATAGCTGTGCCCTTTACTAGTACGGATGCCCCTACAACAGGCTGATTGTCTTCTTCTGAAATGACAACCCCTGTGATTGTTTTAGGTGTTTGGGGCAATCGCCAGACCGATTCCTGCTAATAAGCAGGCCAATAACAACACAAATCTTTTTTTCATACGCTCACTAAATATTTGGTTAATATAATAGTTGTCTATTTGCTTGTATGCTTTTTGCAAAAATAAGCACATTTTATTAAAAACAAAACAAAACAATAAAAAATATATCAATTTATTTGCGAATTAATTTGAAAGAACTATATCGAATTCAATTCTCATGAATCCATGTATATTATGTGCTTATTAACATTTTGTTATTATTAATAAGGTATATGATTATTCTAAGTACCCATAAAATTGGAATATCTTCTAAAAGAACAAGCTTAATTATATTGAAAATTTACACTTATTATTTTAGGGGAATTTAAGACCGGACGATTTGTGATGAGAGTAAATCGTGATGAAAAACATCTACATAATTTCTGAAATACCTTTCCTCAAATATAAAAATAACCAGTTAAAGGTGGCGTATTACTTAATGATAATTAAATAGACATAATTGCTGTTATTATGCAATATGATTACAATTATGAGTAACATATATATTCTCGTAAGCGTTCGATATGGAGAAGTATTTTTAATTCCTTGCATTTTTATTCTATATCCTGTACTTATACCAAAATATTTGCAAACAGAAGGAAGCAGAATATCATTTTGACAGTTATGTTTTAAGTGATTTTATTGACAATTATTCCCGAAATTGTAAAATACAGATGTTACAATATTAAGTTCTGCTAGAACTTTGAAAATCAGCTACATCGGGATGAAAGCGCAAGAAGTATCCATTAAACCGGGGACGATGAAAATCGTTATGCAGCCGGATGCCGAAGTACTGGACGAAGTCGTGGTTACAGGTATGACAAAAGTAGACAAGCGTCTTTTTACTGGTGCGGCCGATCGTTTGACAGCGGCAAGTGTAAAGCTGGATGGTCTGCCTGATATTAGCCGTGGACTGGAAGGCCGGTCTGCCGGCGTATCTGTTCAAAACGTATCCGGTACCTTTGGTACAGCTCCTAAAATCAGGGTTCGTGGTGCCACGTCAATTTATGGTAATTCCAAACCATTGTGGGTAGTAGATGGCGTTATTATGGACGATGTCGTAGAAGTCAGTGCCGATCAATTATCTTCGGGAGATGCGGTTACTTTGATTAGTTCGGCTATTGCGGGGTTGAATGCAGATGACATTGAGAGTTTTCAAATATTGAAAGACGGTTCGGCAACTTCTATTTACGGAGCGCGTGCAATGTCGGGTGTGATTGTTGTTACTACTAAGCAGGGTAAGGCAGGTACAAGTAGGTTGAGTTACACGGGTGAGTTTACTATGCGGATGAAGCCGTCTTACCGTAACTTTAACCTGATGAATTCTCAAGACCAAATGGGGATTTATAAAGAAATGCGTGATAAAGGTGATTTGAACTTTGCCAGCGTGTATCGTGCTTCCAATAGTGGTGTGTATGGGAAAATGTATCAGTTGAATAACTGGTATGACAAAACCAACGGAATGTATGGTCTTGCTCAAACTCCTGAAGCTCAGAATGCTTATCTGCGCGAAGCCGAATATAGAAATACCGATTGGTTCGACTTGCTTTTCAGTAATGCCATTATGATGAATCACTCCGTCAGTTATGCTACCGGTACGGAGAAATCCACTTCTTATGTCTCAGTAAGTGCCATGGTCGATCCCGGCTGGATGTTGCAAAATAAGGTGCAACGATACACGGCTAATTTGAATAATAGTTATAAGATAGTCAAAGACTTGTCGCTCAACGTGATTGCCAATGCTTCTTATCGTCAGCAGAAAGCTCCGGGAACATTGGGACAGAGTTCTGATGCAGCTTCCGGCACAGTGAGCCGTGGATTTGATATCAATCCTTATAGTTATGCTCTGAACACTTCCAGAACCCTTGATCCGAACGAGTATTATATGCGTAACTATTCTGATTTTAATATTTTCAACGAACTGAATGCCAACAATATCTCTTTGGACGTTATTGATTTGAAGTTTCAGGCGGAATTGAAATGGAAACTTTTCCGCAAACTGGAACTGAGCGCTTTAGGCGCCTTGAAGTATTCCGCCACATCACAAGAACACAAAATACGCGAAAACTCAAACCAGGCATTGGCATACCGGGCTATGGGGAGATGGCACGATTATCAACCGTAACTCATGGCTGTATAAAGATCCGGATGATCCTTATGCACTTCCGGTGTCTATCTTGCCTAAGGGAGGTTTTTATAATACAGCGCAATATAAGATGCTGAGCTATGACTTCCGTGCTGCTGCTTCATATAATGATGTGTTTAATGATACGCATATTGTCAACGTTTATGCAGGTATGGAATCGAATGCTCAAAATCGTACGGCAAATAGCTTTGACGGCTGGGGGATGCAGTATGAAAACGGTGAAATTCCTTTCTTTGATTACCTTGCTTTCAAGAAACTGCGCGAGGGTAATACAAACTATTATGACCTTACTAATACCAAGAACAACGTAACGTAGCTTTCTTCGGAACTGCCACTTACTCATATAAGGGACGGTATATCATTACAGGCACAGGTCGTTATGAAGGCTCCAACCGTTTGGGAAAGTCACGCTCTGCCCGCTGGTTGCCTACTTGGAATATTGCCGGTGCATGGAATATGCATGAAGAGGAGTTTTTCAAGAAACTAGAACCTGCTTTATCTCATTTTACATTGAAAGCCTCGTATAGTTTGACGGCTGATGTAGGTCCGAGTAATGTGTCAAACTCCAAGATTATTATTAACAGCTATACCCCTTGGCGTCCGTCGGCAGGTGTTTCTGAATCGGGATTACAGATTGTAGATCTTGAAAACAGTGATTTGACCTACGAAAAGAAGCATGAGATGAATATCGGTTTGGATATGGGATTTCTTGACAACCGTATCAATCTTGAAAAGCTGCGTGGTACAAACGTGATAATTATGATTTGATCGGTGCAATTACAACTCAAGGTGTCGGTGGTTCGGTAGAACGTATGGCAAACGTAGCTTCTATGAAGTCCCATGGCTTTGAATTTACTCTCTCTACCCGCAATATCGAAAGCCGTAACTTCCAATGGTCTACCGATTTCATATTCGGATATAATAAGACGGAAGTAACCGATTTCAAGTCACGTTCGCGTGTATTCGACTTGATCTCCGGCGTTGGGTTTGCCCGTGAAGGTTATCCGGTACGCGGTTTGTTTTCTATTCCGTTCGAAGGATTGGATTCGGATGGCTTTCCGATATTCAGTTTTAACGGAAAAACCGTAACGAAAGCAAACTATGGCAGTCTGAACCTGCAACAATCGACAGATGTGGATTTCCTTAAATATGAAGGTCCTACCGATCCGACTATAACAGGAAGTATTGGTAATATCTTTACCTATAAGAATTTCCGCTTAAATGTATTTGTCACTTACTCCGGTGGTAACAAAGTCCGCTTGGACCCGATGTTCCGTTCGTCGTATAGTGACTTGGATGCCACTCCGAAAGATTTCAAGAACCGTTGGGTGTTGCCGGGTGATGAAAAGGTGACGGACATCCCTGTAATGGCCAGTTCTTTTTGAACGCAATCAATATGCGAACCTGAGTATTGCCTACAATTCGTATAACTATTCTACTGCACGCATTGCCAGTGGTGCTTTCGTCCGCTTGAAAGAGGTTTCTCTTTCTTATGATTTTCCGAAAGAATGGCTGAAGTCTACCCCTATCAGTAGTGTCGGATTGAAAATACAGGGTACGAACCTTGCCCTGCTTTATGCAGACTCGAAATTGAATGGGCAGGACCCCGAATTCTTCCGTTCCGGTGGTGTGTCGGCACCTGTGCCCAAGCAGTTTACTTTGACATTGAAAGTTGGATTTTAAATAGTTGAAAGCGTATGAAAACAAGAAAATAAAATAATATTATTGCTGGCACTCGCATTGACGTGCATGATTACTTCATGTGAAAGTTATCTGGATACCATGCCCGATCAGCGTACGGGAATTGAACTCTGTGAGAAAAGTGAAAGATTTGCTGATGTCTGCCTATTCTACAGCTTCATCCATACAAATGGAAGAATTTATGTCGGACAACCGTATGGACAATGGAGAAAAATATGGTTTTCCTTCCAATATACTGATGCAGGGTTACTATTGGGAAGAAATGACCGATATCAATCAAGATACGCCAAGGTATTTATGGAATGGATGTTATAGTGCGATTGCTGCTGCTAACCAGGCATTGCAGGCGATTGAAGAACTGGGAGATCCGGAGGAGGTGCAGCCTTATAAGGGGGAAGCGCTGATGTGTCGTGCCTATGGGCATTTTGCTTTAGCCAAAATATTCTGTATGGCTTATGGGGATGATGCAGATACTAATCTGGGAATACCCTATATCACTGCTCCCGAAACAAATGTCGGTGTACAATATGAGCGTGGTACATTGGCAGAGACGTATGCCATGATTGATAAAGATATTGAAGAAGGATTACCGCTGATTAGTTCCGAGGCCTATGATATTCCCTTATATCACTTCAATCAGAATGCAGCCTATGCTTTTGCCGCACAATTCAATTTGTTTTATAATAAGTTCGACAAGGCGATTCGTTATGCTACGGAGGCTATTGGTGAGGACCCGTCATCCGTGTTGAGAAATATGGGAGGATATGCTCAATTTCCCAGTTCTATGGAATATACGCTGGCATACATTAGTAGCGACGAACCGGCTAATCTGATGTTACAGCAAACGATGTCATGGTGGGGGAGTAACTATAAATCGGCTTATCGCTACGGTCATAGCCGTGAGATTTGTGAGAAACAGACCATCTGGTCGAAGGGGCCTTATGGTAGTTTGAAAGTATATGAAACAGTCTTGGGATATGGTGACCAGTCTATTTTTGTTCCTAAAATGGACCAGTTTAAAGAGATTGCCAATGCCATTACAGGTAGTTATTATGGACGTCAGGTTGCGTTTGCTTTTACCACTGATAAGACATTGTTGAATCGTGCTGAGGCTTATGTGCTCTCTAAGCAATATGATAAGGCAGTGAACGATTTACAGTATTGGTATCGTATTAAAGCGGCTACTAAAGTACCCGACAAAGATGAACTGAATCTTTTTTTTATGAGACAGTAGATCCTACGACTAACGGTAAACCACTTGATCCCAAGTTTGCTCTGGAAGCAGGATTACAGACAAATTTGCTGAAAGCAGTCATTCATGCCCGTCGTATTGAGACGGTGCACGAAGGGGAAAGGTGGCAGGATATTAAGCGTTTCGGTATTGAGATTTCCCATAATATAGAGAACGAATCTCCTATTGTGCTGAAAGCTCACGACCTCCGTAAAGCTGTTCAAATTCCGGTGTCTGTCGTAGAGGCTGGTATGCAGCCTAATCCAAGATAGTTTAATGTTAGATAATAAAGAATTGATTATGAAAAATTGGTATATATATTTGCTTTGTATTCTGGTGAGCAGCAACTTCTTCGCCTGCCAGGACGATGACTTGGAAGACCAGAGTATTTTTGATGTATCAGAGAAAGAAAAGAGTGAGTTTGACCGCTGGTTACTCGAAAACTACGTCAATCCCTATAACATCGACTTTAAATACAGAATGGAACATATTGAATCCGATTATACGCACAATCTTGTACCTACGGACTTTTGGTTGAGTGTGAAATTGGCGAAGATAGTGAAACATTGCTGGCTGGAGGCCTATGATGAAGTGGGAGGTCTTGATTTTACACGTGCTTGTGCTCCGAAAGTTATTCATCTTATAGGTTCTGCTTCGTGGGATAAGGGGACGTATACACTGGGAACTGCCGAAGGCGGACTGAAAGTGACTTTGTATATGGGGAACTGGCTGGATTTGACGAATGTCGACCGCATGAATGAATATTATTTCAAGGTGATGCATCATGAGTTTGCCCACATTCTGCATCAGAAAAAAAATTATCCGGTAGATTATGATAAGATTAGTGCAGGTAATTATACACCTACCGGTTGGCAGAACCGTAAATTGGCAGAGGTCGCTCCTTTGGGATTTGTCACACCGTATGCCGGTAGTAAACCGAGTGAGGATATTGCTGAGGTGACAGCCTGTTTCCTGACTTATCCGGAAGCACAGTGGGAAAATGTTATGACTCTGGCTGGAGAAAAAGGTAAACCGATCATTGACCAAAAGCTGGCAATGGTGAAGAAGTATATGAAAGATTCCTGGCAAGTGGATCTTGATCTGCTTCGCAAAGTGATTGCACGTCGTACTAATGAGATTAGTGAACTGGATTTGGATCATATTTATTAAAACAAACGCTGAGAATATGAAAAAACTGATTTATACTTTACTGGCATTTGCCACTGTCTGCTTTTCGTGTGTGCAGGATGTAGATGATGTATACGATAAACCTGTTGCCCAGCGGGTAGAAGAAGCCGTTCAAGAATATCATGATTTGCTGGTAAGTTCCGAGCACGGGTGGTTAATGGAGTATTATCCGCATTCTTCGCAGATATATGGTGGTTTCAATTACATTATGAAGTTTAAAGAAGGGGATAAAGTGACTATTTCTACTGACGCTTTTGGGAAACCGGAGGAAACGGAAGAGAGCCTTTTTTCTATTAAGAAGGATATCGGACCGACCCTTAACTTTGACACTTATAATAGCTTGTTCCATTATTTCTCTGATTCGGATATATCCGGAGGAGCAGGAACGGGCAAAGGGTATGAGGGTGATTATGAATTTCTTTTGCGCTCGCATACTGAGAATGAGATTGTCCTTCGAGGGAAGAAAACGAAGAATATAATTCGTATGACCCGTCTGGCGGAAGATGCTACACCTTATCTGGCTGCTGCTATCCGAGTGGATGAAGAAATGAACCGTTTGGAAGGGGTATTGGGGTTCAGTGGCATGATGAATGGGAAAGAACTGGCTCTGCTTTTATACGGATTCCCATACATTTAATGTGGTATATGACGGACAGGAAACGTCTACTTCTTTCATGCCGACGGCAACAGGAATACAGTTTTATCTTCCGGTGGAAGTTGGTGGTAAAGAGCTGCACCGCTTTACTTGGTCGGCTGCAAATGAAACACTGGTAGCTGAAAATGCTCCGGATGTTGTGTTGAAAGTGGATTATGATCCGGAATATATCATTTACGCACAATATTTGGGCAAGTATACGATGAATTACCGACGTGGTGAGAATACTCCTGTATTGTCTCTGGAAATCGAGTTAGTGAAGAAAGAGGATATGAAAAGTTATACAATTAAAGGTATGTTGCCGATTGATCTGACAATGATTTATAATAAGGCAGAACGGCGTATGGAGCTCCTGAATCAGAAGTTGACGGACGGTAGTGAAGCTTATTTGAGCATTTGGATGGTGAATCCCGGAAGCCTGACGTATGGAGGAACTGATTTTGTGAATGGTATGTACGGCAAACTGAAAGAAGGTTCTGACAACGAATATGAGTTTGTAGACGACGGAAGGAAAGCTGATTTTGTAACTCGCGGTATGATTCTGTGGAGCAAGGCGGGTGAATATAAGGCTTATGCCGAATCTCGTTTTGCATTTATCACTCTTGTTAAACATGAATAAAAAAAAAGGAATGACTATGAGAAAAATATATTCTATATTACTTTGTGTGCTATGCTTGTCGGCTGTTGGTTGTAGTGATGATAAGGATACGGCGGATGTAGCATTAAAGGCGATAAGGTCGGATGTTAAGTTTTTTTCTGCGGATGGTGGCACAGGAACTATTGAACTGTCAGGCGGTAAACAGGTAAGTGCCACCTCGGATGTCGCTTGGTGTAAGGTAGCCAGTGTGTCCGATCAGGAAGTCAGTTTGGTTGTTGAGGCTAATCTTTCTATATCCAGTCGTACCACAATGGTGGTCATACAATCCGGTGAAGATATATTGCAAGTTCCCGTGACCCAGTTGGGCGATACTTTTATTTGTGATGTAGAAGGTACAAAGGATTTTTCTTATGCAAGGGGGTGAAGCTGTTTTCACTTTGCATACCCGGCGCGAATATAGCATTCAATCTACTGCCGAATGGCTGACTTATGAATTGAAAGGCGATCAGCTTCATGTGGTGGTTTCTCCTATGTTGGACGGTACGGATTATCGGGAAGGGACGTTGACCGTTCAGAGTGGGAAAAATGAATGGTCGGCGACTTGTGTTCAGCGAGGATTGTCCGGTACATATACTATGATGCATACCCGTAATGACGGAAAACGTTATACGGGTAGTTGTACCTTTACGGCAACAGATGAGAAGGGAGTGTATGATTTGATAGCAAAAGATGTTCCGCTCAATAATGGTGTACCTTTTAAAGCTGTATTGACTGACGGACGGCTGGTTATCAACTTTGATAATCAGTATTTGGGATTTATCTCTCCTAATTACATTTATCTCTGTGCGTATGATAAAGCGGCTAATGTATTAACTTGGGGAGGAAATATCACGTATGTTGCTGATTTGCAGTTTACAAAAGCAGGATTACCATTCTTTGAGTTTAAAGATGATGGAACATGGAAAGATCATAAAGTAGACGGATTTATGTACGGCATTTTTGATAAGAAATGGGAAAACGGAGGCCAGTTTGCCGGAAAAAGTTACGGGTATGCGGTTGATATTGTAATGGAACACCAATGAAACAAGTTATATGCTGGAATGTAGAATGACTTAATACTAAAGATACAGCGACATGAGAGATACTAGAATAAATAACATGTTTTGAATATATGTAAGCAAGCGAAGTTGTGCTTAGAGTAAGTCGGATCATAAATTCTTTGAAAGATGATTTAGCTTACATTAATTATGTAGAATAGCTGTCTTGTGATAAAGCAGCTATTCTTTTTTGTATATAGGCGTACGTAGTGAATATTCAATTGATGCTTCTTTTTCTTATAGATTATCTATATGTTTCTAAACTTATTTGATAATTGTTTCCACACGTCCGTTCTTGAAGAAAACATAAAAGGAGCTGGAGTACATCCACTGCACTTCTCCGTTTGATTCCAGAACCGTTTGCGGTTTGCCGAAAGCCAGGCGGCATTCATCCTCGGTCATACCTTTCACCGGTTTACCGATACTGATCTCGTTCCAATGGGTGATTGGTGAAAGTTGATGTGTGGCGATGAAGTCGAACATCCGGTTGAGCATTTGCGATTCCACCTGTACGAAATCATCCATTATCTCCTTGTGCGACGCTTTCTTCTCCGGTTGCAGTTTCTCCATGGCGGTGACTTTCTTCATTACAAGTACCGACGATTCTATCAGGACATCAGAGAGATAGTAGACCAGCTTGCCTTCCGCTACCCGGAAAATGGCTTTGCAATAATAGGTGTTGTTCTGTCTTTGAATCTGCTTGCGAGGCGAGTACCAGGTCGCAACTGAAACTTTTTGGCCGGTACGTTGGCTTCCGTTATTCCTTCACGTAGCTTCGGACAGACGTTCTCCACCCGTCCACAATAGTGCGTTGGCGTAGATATGCTCATCGCTTGCCGGGCTGAAAGAAGTAAACCCGCTGACTACGTATTTGCTACCGTCGGCACTGACCGGATAAGTTTTCTTTTGTTCTGTAAACGTCTGCGCCATGGCGGGCAGTATTATCCCTATCAGTAGATAGATAATTGCAAGGAATCGTTGTTTGGTCATCATACTCCGTTGTTTTTTAAGAAAAAACAGCATTCACCCCTTCTCCCTGTTGAGAGAGAAAGACGTGAACGCTGGATATATGTGTAATTGAGGTTTGATTGTACTTCACTTAGAAAGCTACACCCAGACGAATCAGGACATTGCTGGTGTTACACTCCCATGTTTTGATAAAGCCGCGCTGATAAGTGAAATCCAGGTTGAAACGGTCGTACCATATACCGACACCGATATTCATGCCTGCATCCACCCGCTTCCAGTCTTCCCAGTCGCCCATGTTGACGCTTGTTTCTTCACTGTCTCCCTGGATAGGATTCTTTTTCTTTAATCTTACCTACATAGTCGCAACTTACGTAAGCGCCGAGATGTGCGTCGACTGCCAGAGCATCCGTAATGTTGTATTTATATCCGAAAGTAAACGGAGAAACCTGTACGTTGTGGGCCATTAAAGGCTTAGGCTGTATTCGTAGTCGCTTTCGTTTTCTTCGACCTTCCAGCCGCGGGAACCGAGTCCGAACTCCATTCCCAGTACGTACCTACACTCCCCTAATGGCTTCTGGAAACCGTAAACAAAGTTGTAACCGAGTTTGCTGCCGGTGTCTTCCGCTCCGTCTCCGGTCATTTTCATGACATTCAATCCGCCACGCAGGAACCATTGTGTTTCAGAAGGCTGTTTCTGAGCGGATTTGATGCTGACACTTCTGGATGATACAATCTGTGCTTGCACGCCTGCACACAGTAAGAAATGCGGCTGCCAATGATAATAGTTTTTTCATGTTGAAATTCTATTTGATTATTAATACTTGTTGTCTGTTTATTTGATAACGGTTGTTATTTGATGACGGCGGCTATCTTGTCTTTGTCGGCTGTTGTGAGAGTTTTTTCCATGCGGATCCATTCGTAGTCCGAGGCTTCTGCCGTCTTCCAGTTGATAAAGGTGGCCGGATAGCCGATGACGGTCACTTTATACCCGTTCCCGTCGTCATTGGTTTTGACGTTGAATGTGGCTGCCACTATCACGTCTGCATTATGTTTTTGCGAAGACATATAGATTGCATAGCTGCGGATGTTGACCAGGTCGCCATTCATCTCCTGTTCGGCTTGTTCTCTGGTGAGCGTCCATTCGTCTTTGATGCGTCCTTTCGATTTGTCTATCTGCAACTCCACGGTTAGCGGCTTTACATAAGCGTTTGAGGTGACATCCAGTAGACGTGCCTGTGTTTCCTGCATTCTTACATTTGTTTTCTGTGCGTACGCTCCGATTGCACCGATAAAGGTGAGGAAAATAACTAAAATCAGTTTTTTCGTTTTCATATCCCTTTGTGATTATATGTTAATATGCTTGCAAAGGTATGCGAAAGGACTATACCAGCAGGCGAAAACATAGTTCCAAGGAGGATACGGAATTGTATCCTATTTGGATACACCGGAGGAGCTGCCCGTACTGATGCTGTCGGATAAATCGTGGAAGAAGTCGTGGTTGAGGATGCAGGAGATGCGCCAGAGCAGGTGGATGTCGATATTCTCTTTCCGGAAGATCTTGTAGACGTTGGGACGTGTGCAGCATAGCTGACTGGCGAACCAGGTAACAGTACGTCCTTGTTCGTGAAGCGTGCGTTCGATAAGTTGTCCCGCATGAATCATGTCATTCTGCAAGTGTGCGTCCCCCGGATTCCCGTTGGAGGAACGGATTATTGTAATACCGGCGAGAATATATAAAAGAGGCGTGGGAATCTCACCTTCGTCCGTTCCGTGTTTCAAGGCCTTCGCAATGCCATATCATCAAGAACGAACAACGCAGAAAGCCCACGCCGATATGTACAACACCCGTAACCTCCCTTTGTTTCGGCAAAGAGAGGCACGGATGTATATAAATACACATCAGGAGGACGTCTTTGTTGCTATTCATCTTTCTGGTGATATGAAAAAAACTGCGAAGTTTTGAAACACGAAAGACAAACGCTTGTAAACGTCTTCTCTATATAAACAGCTCTCCCCACTAACCACCCGAAGGCTTTCTGCGGAAGAGTCCGCTGCAAATTTATGAAAAATAATGAGGCGGGAGAACAATATGGTTGCTAAATTTTGCTTATTCAGACCGTGCGGCGTGTTTTCAGAACTTCGGTCACTTACTTTTTCGCGGACCGGATGTTTCGCATGAGTCCCTGATACTTGGCCCTTTTCACTGCGCTGCCCTTGAACAGTGTCCTGTATTGTTCTTCCGAGAGGCGGTGCCAGTCTTCCTTCCGCATGGTCAGCAGGGAGGCGGAAGGGGAGAATTCTATTGTCCGTGAAGGAGTCGCGAAGCGGTTCCATGGACAGGCACGTTGACATTCGTCGCAGCCGTAGATCATTTTGCCCATTTTTTGCCCCGTATCGAGCGGAAGTTCTCCACGGTATTCAATGGTCAGATAAGAGAGACATTTGGCGGAATTGAGCCTGAAAGGCGCTTCTAACGCTTTTGTAGGACAAGCGTTGAGGCAACGGGTACATGAACCGCAACGGTTTTCCTGCGGACTGTCATAGCGGTCGGCAGGCAAGTCAATAATTAATTCTCCCAAAAAGAAGCAAGAACCCGCTTGCGGAATGATAAGCTGGGTGTTTTTCCCTATCCAGCCGAGTCCGGCACGCCATGCCCAATAGCGTTCGAGTACGGGGGCGGTGTCGCAGAAGGCGCGTCCGCCGGCAGAATAGTTGTTTTGGATAAACTCAAGCAACGTCTTGAGCTTTTTGCCTTCATGACATCGTGATAATCTTTGCCGTAGGCATACCACGCTATCTGGTATTCATTCTCCGGCAGCTTTCGTTTCGGGATAATAGTTCAGGGCAACACTGATAACGGTGCGTGCCCCTTCTACTAAGAGCCGCGGGTCGAGGCGCTTGTCCTCATAATTCTGCATATAAGCCATTTCCCCCTGGCAACCGTCTGCAAGCCATTGGCGGAAAGTATCAGCAACCTTTTCACTGACAGCTTCGGCAGGCGCTGCTCCACAGGCTGAAAAGCCGAGGCGCAGGGCTTCGGCTTTGATTATTTCAGTGGGGAGGAGTGCTTCCATTTTTATAGCTGATATAACGTATGTTTTAGCTGATATGACGTATTCTGTATAGCTCGCGTAACGTTATAACACTTTAAACTCATATCCTTCCGCTTTCAGAAACTCGATAGAGCGGGGGAGGGCATATTGCAGATTCCCGTTGTTCCATGATTTCAGGGAGTCGTGGAAGGTGATGATAGAGCCGTTGCGTGCGTAACGTTTCACGTTGTTGAGTACCTGTTCCGGGCGCATCCGCTTACTGTAATCGCGGGTCACGAGGTCCCACATGATGATCCGGTAATGATAGCGGAGGGTATAGTATTGTCGGAAACCCATGTGGCCGTGTGGCGGGCGGAACAGGTCGGAATGTATGATTTCATCTACTTTTTGGGCATTTGCCAGATAGTCGGGGTTGGAGTATTCGAATCCACGGATGTGGTTGAAAGTGTGGTTGCCGATGCGGTGACCGTGTTCTACCACCATCCGGTATTCGTCCGGGTGTTTCTTTATATTGTCGCCTACCATGAAGAAGGTAGCTTTAATATTGTGTTTTTCCAGCAGTTCCAGTACCCAGGGAGTAACTTCGGGGATAGGTCCGTCATCAAAAGTCAGGTAGACGGCCCGTTCGTTCGGGTCCATTCGGAAAATGGCTTGCGGATACAACGCCCGGAAAAACCACGGTGGTTGTTCTATAAACATGAGAGTTTGTACTTTTTTGAAATAATAAGTAACAAGTAATAAGCAATGGGCTGCGTTGTAAACCGCATGGATGATATCGCTTATTACTTGTTACTTATTGCTTAATTTATTTCCCTTTCATTCTCGTCACATACTCGTTGTATAGTTGGTCGAGCTGTTCGGAGTAGTGTTTTGCAAGTTCTTCTGATTTGTATTTCTCCATTAGGCGTACTTCCGCGTCAAGCAATCCTGCATTGTACATGAAGTTTTCGCTGGCAATGGAGAGTTGGTAGTCGGTCAGACTCAGATACCAGACCATGTATTCGAGCGACTTGTTGGCAAGTTCGTCGATAATCTTGTTCGCTTTCTCTGTCTGTCCCAACTGATAGTAGGCTTCTGCCATTTGGAAAGCCCCGTTGGCCCAGTCGTACGGTACGTTGGACGATGGAATCATCTTCTCGGCATAGTCGAGGGCGGCAAGCGCCTTGTCTTTTTTGCCTTCCTTGATGAGTTGTCCCACCAGTTGCGTGAAGATGCGGCGGTGTGTGTAGCACATACGCATCACGTTCTCGTCGATGTAGATTCCCGGCTTGTCGATACCGCCGAACTTGAACTTGTTCATCAGGTTGTCGTACATCTTTTCACTGTCGATTTTGCTGTTCAGTTTGTCCGTCTCGAACGGAGTGAAGCGGTAGGCAAGACCTTCCTGAACGAAGCGGTTATCCATGCCGAGGTGGTTTTCGCTGCCTACGGTTATTGCCATATAGATCGGGCGTTCCCAGTTGGCGTTGGCCAGCATTTCGAGCATCATCAGTTCGCTCTTGTAAAGCGCGCGTTTCGGGTTGCCGTTGGCGTCTTTCAGCGAGATAGTCATATATTCGGGGATAGAGTCACCCAAGGCTTCCGGTATCTTCATGCCGGAACGGCGCACGGCTTCCGCATCCACTTTCATCACGATACTGTCCGTCGGGATCAGAGGAAGTTCGATTCCCTGTCCGCTTTTCTTGAGCAACTCCTTCAGTTGGTCGTTCTTGCCGAGCATCCAGCGGTTGATAATCTCCTTCAGTTCATACGGGTTCTCTCCGAAGATAGAGTGGACGAGAGACAATACGGTGGTGTCTCCCTGTGCTGCCAGTTCTTCGGCCTGCTTGAAGTAGTTGTCGATGAGCTTCTTCATTTCCGGGCGGATAGAGATATACTCGTTCTGTCCTTCCACGTATTGGACGCGGTCCCATGTGATAGGGAGAGGGGCGAATCGTATGCCGGACGCTTCATCTGGTCGATGTACCAGTCGGTCTGCAAGTAACTCAGGTTACAAGTGCGGGCGTCGGTACGGAAACCTTCCGTTTCCTGGTTGTACCACAGAGGGAAGGTATCGTTATCACCGTTGGTGTAGATAATCGGGTTTCCTGATTCCTGCAGGGTCATCAGATAGTTCTGGCCGAAGTCGCGGGCTACGAAGCGGCCGCTACGGTCGTGGTCGTCCCACGTCTGTCCTGCCATTTGAATGGGGACAAACAGGCAGAGAACGGAAGCCAGAGCAGCGGCAGGAAGTTCCTGCATCTTGCAGTACTCCCGCAATAGCCGGATAACACCTGCCACACCCATACCTACCCAGATGGCAAAGGCATAGAATGAACCGGCGTATGCATAATCTCGTTCACGAGGCTGTGCAGGCGTCTGGTTGAGGGTAGAGCACAATGGCGATACCCGTCATGAAGAACAGGAAGAATACTACCCAGAACTTTGCTGGATACCACGCTGACTGTGGTAGGCTTGCCAGAAAAGCCCGATCAGTCCGAGCAGCAACGGCAGGCAGTAGAATACATTGTGTCCTTTGTTATTCTTGAGGTCCTGCGGCAGGAATTCCTGATTGCCTACGAGCAGGTTATCGATGAACGGAATACCGGTAATCCAGTTGCCGTGTTCTATTTCTCCGCTACCCTGAATGTCGTTCTGGCGTCCGGCGAAGTTCCACATGAAGTAACGCCAGTACATGAAGTTCAACTGGTAGGAGAAGAAGAACTTGATGTTCTCCCATTGGGTAGGCATATTCACCATGACCATTTCTCCGCATTGGTCGTAAGGCACGTCATATCCCTTGATGTCAACCCATTGCTTGTAGAGCGGGGCGTGCGAGGAACTGTACATACGCGGGAAAAGCATATTCTGTGCGTATTCATACTCGATACGTCCGGGGAGTTCGATATAAGAGTCTTTTTTCGTCCGGCGAAGTCTTTTCCTTGCGGACATACTTGCTGCCTGTTTCCGACTGGCGGGGAATGCAATAACCGTCTTTTACGTCGAGTGCCACTTTGGAGGAGAAAGCAGGGCCGTAGAACAACGGGCGTGTACCATACTGTTCACGACCGAGGTATTCGCCCAGCGTGAAGATATCTTCCGGTGAGTTCTGGTCCATGGGCGTGTTGGCGGTAGAGCGGATAACGATCAGTGCATAAGACGAATAGCCGATAACGATCATCATCGTGCACAGCAATGTCGTGTTCAGCGTGCGCGCCGAAATACGCCATTTCTCTTTCATCTTTTCCTGCATCTGCGGGGCAAGATAGATAGCCAATACGCCGATTACGAGGATACCGATGAGGATACTGCTGGCTCCATGTCCGTAGAACGGGATACCGAGCAGGGCAATCGTCAGGATAAAGGAGACAGCCATGCGCGCCTTGCTCTTTTGCGTGTAACTTTCGTAAACACCCCAGATCAGCGCTGCTGCAAGCAGGATGATATAGACCACTACTCCGGTGTTGAACGGCATTCCCAATCCGTTGACAAACAACAGTTCGAACCAGCCGCCTACTTTCACGATACCCGGCACAATGCCGTAGAGCACGGCTGCCACGAGCACCATGGAACCGAAAAGGGCAAGCAATGAACCTTTTGCGGTGGCATTCGGAGTTTTCTTATAATAGTAAACCAGCACGATAGCGGGCAAACAAAGCAAGTTGAGCAAGTGTACGCCGATACTCAAACCGGTCAGGTAGGCGATGAGGATAATCCAACGGTCGCTGTGGGGCTGATTGGCTACGTCTTCCCACTTCAGAATCAGCCAGAATACAACGGCTGTGAACAGGGAGGAGAAAGCATATACTTCGCCTTCTACGGCAGAGAACCAGAAGGTATCGCTGAATGTATAAACCAATGCGCCGACCAGTCCGCTACCCATCACTGTGATAAGCTGGCCTGTCGTGATATTGTTTTCGTCGGTGATCACCAGTTTGCGAACCAGGTGGGTGATGCTCCAGAAAAGGAACAGGATACAGGCACCGCTCATCAGGGCACTCATATAATTCACCATTTTTGCCACGGTGGTCACATCGGAGGCAAACTGGGTGAACAGGTTCGCCATTAGCATGAAGAAAGGTGCGCCGGGCGGGTGACCGACTTCCAGTTTGTAGCCGGTAGTTATAAACTCGGGGCAATCCCAGAAACTTGCAGTCGGTTCTATTGTCAGGCAATAAACCGTTGCCGCAATGATGAATGTAAGCCAACCCATGACGTTGTTTACGGTTCTGTACTGTTTCATTAGCACTATCGTAGTTTATTCGTTAAAAACAAGTTATGCGGTCGCAAAGATAGTGATTTGTAAGGATAATGAGGTAGAAAGTAAGAAATATTAAGTAACGGGAAGATGATTTACGCTATCTTATGTCCCTGCGGCGGTTGGGAAAAGCCCTGATAGGGGTGAGGAAGAACCGTAATGAAAACTCTGTTGTGAAGCCGCATTATATAAGTAGAAGAGCCGGCAAACATGAGAAAACAAGTAAGGAAAGTTACATTACACTACCGCTATCATTGGATTGCCACAGCCGTGGAGACTTCCTGCCATGGCTGTGGAAGGATCTCTCCACGCCCGTGACGAATACCTACCACGGCCGTGGCAAGCTAACAATACCGCCGCTCTAATCCATTGATACCGTCCTTATAAAGGAACTTTAAAGCCGATACTATCTATATTCTCCTCCTTCTGGAAAGAGGATACCCGTAGGGGGAGGTGGTAGGTGCATGCGTAAATTAATAGATTATCAGCATTATGTATCTACCTGTCCACCCCTCCACAGCGAACGGCTAGTGGTGATGATGATGTTCACCCAGAATACGGTGCGGCAGCGTCCCGTGTCCGAGCAGTTCGATAGGACAGTTAAAGTTCTTTTCCAACCATTCGGTGGTGACCCCCGTATCGGGATGATAATCCAGAGTTTCGTTGACACAGGCGATAGATTTCACCTGTTGCAGCACCGTGCCGATGTCGTGACTGACAAGGATAATGGCACATTCTTTATTAATTTCCGCCAGCAACTCGTAGAGGCGTGCTTCGAAACGCTTGTCGATATACGTGCTGGGTTCGTCCAGAATAAGCACGGAAGGGTCGGAGATTATGGCGCGTCCCAGAAGCGCGCGTTGTAACTGTCCGCCGCTTAATTGCCCGATAGCACGGTGTTCGAGTCCTTCGAGCCCCATGCGGGCAATAATTTGCTTGCCCTTCTCCCTTTGTTCGGGGGTGAAACGGGAGGTCAGTGACTTCTGTATGCTGAGTCCGGAAAGGATTACTTCCTCCACTGATATGGGAAATTTCCGGTCGATCGTGCTGTATTGAGGCAGGTAGCCCAAAGAAGGCTTACAGTTGAAACTAATTTCCCCTCCGGTGGGCTTTAGCAGACCGAGGATGCACTTTACAAGCGTTGTCTTCCCGCCTCCGTTCGGACCGATAATTCCGAGGAAGTCCCGTTCGTAGACGGCAAGGTTGATGTCATGGAGAACATTGCGGCCGTCGTATCCGGCGGATAGGTTTTTTATTTCGATAATTGGCTTCGTCATTGGCTTTTCTGATATCACTGTCTGACTGTTTGTTCCTTTGTCTCGGCCGGGGCGAGAGCTTTGGCTACATTCAGCATTTCTGTTTCCCAGTCGTAGCTGAGGGGGTTGATAGGAACTACTTTGGTACCGGTCTGCTGCGCGATAGTTTCCGCATTGCGCTTGTCAAACTCCGGTTGGACGAAGATTACACGCACGTCTTCCGCTTTGCAGAGGTCTATCAGCTCTTTCAGGTGGGCGGGAGAGGGTTCTTTGCCTCCTTCTTCGATAGAAATCTGGTGCAGTCCGTAGTCGCGGGCGAAGTAGGAGAGAGCCGGATGGTAAATCATAAAGGATTTGGCGGCGTCCGGTGCGGAGAGTTGTTGACGAATCAGACTGTCCGTTTGCTGGATGCGTTGGTAGAGGGAGTCGTACCGGTTTCCTGTAATAAAGCTCATTGGCTTTATCAAGGGTGCAGAGCGCTTTTTATACGTATTTCCGGCAAGGATCAGGGCGTTGGTGGTAGAGTTCCATATATGTGGTTCTACGGCATGACTGTGACCTGGATGATTGTGACCTTCATGGTCATGATATCCGTTGCCATGTTCGTTGTCGTTCAGAATCAGGTCTATTCCTTTGGAGGTGTCGAACACTTGGATATGAGGGGCATTGTTCATCAGACGGTCCATCCAGGCCTGTTCGAAGCCGATGTAACCGATGCGGAAGTAGGCTTTGCTGTCGCCAAGGGATACGAGTTGCTGCGGAACCGGGTCGTATGTTTCCGGGCTGGAACCTTTGGGGACCATGCTGACTACCGTGAACTTGTCGCCTGCAATGGCTTCCGTGAAATAGCGTTGCGGTTCGAGTGTGACGGTAATGACCGGCTTTTCCTCAGTACCGCTTTGGGACGTTCGTCCGGTGCACGCTGCCAGTAGGAGGCAGGAGCCGACGATAAGCAGGGTCTTCATATCTATTAGTTGCTTTTTTCATGACTTGTTGTATTTTCGGGTTGTTCTTACTTATCTTGTTTTACTTATTCTTGTTTTCGTTTTTAAGTTCTTATTCTTGTTTCCGGGCCCGCAGTATTTCCCGTTTTCCTCCCGGAGGGCCGGGAAGACGTTCCACGATAAATCCTGCGGCCTGCAACATTCGCCTGACGACTCCTTTGGCACAATAAGTCGTCAGGATTCCGCTGTTATTTAATAAAACATAAAGGCGGTTGAATAGTTCTTGCGACCACATCTCCGGCTGCTTTTTCCGGTGCGAAGGCGTCGAAGTAAATCACGTCTGCTTTCCACCCTTCTGTCTCTGTTTCCAGCTTATTAAAAGTCTTTTGTACTTTTCGTAGGGTGAAGTGAGGGGTAATCGGTACGTCTTCTTCCCACGGGGAGGTATGAAGCTGTTTGAATAACTCGTGGGCCGGACACTGGTTGTCGCCTGTCATTAGTTGTTCGTTGGCGGAAATATACCCCAGTTGCTCTACGAGTTGCCATTCCAGGGGATAGAGTTCCAGACCTGTATAGTATACATTCCTCCCGCTTTTTTTCTGCTTCTTCGAGGGTGAGCCAGGCGTTCAGACCTGTTCCGAAACCTATTTCCAGAATGTGAGGGGTGGTGGCGGTGGAGGCTTTCAGTCCCATATTGATGAAAATGTGCTGGGACTCCGTGCGTGCCCCTTTCGTTGAATGATAATGCTCATTCAATTCCGGAACAAACAGGGTAGTGCTCCCGTCATCGGTCTTCTCGATTATTCTTTTCATCGTATAACTTGCTATCTGATACTTATTGCTTGATTACTTAATGAAACATTTATCCTGCTACCACATTCCATGCACTTTCCAGCACATACAGGAGAAGGATGTAACGTATCAACTTGCCGGCAAACATGGAAGCTACCGTAAGCCATATATTGCTTCGCATAAATCCCAGTGCAATGGAGATAACTTCACCGATAGCCGGAAGGAAGGCGAAAAATGCCATAAGTGCTCCTTTCCCTTGCAGGAAGTTCACCATTTTGTCTACCTTTTTCTTTCTTTACCTTGAAATATTTCTCTATCCAGCTTATTTTGCCCAGACGTCCCATATAGTAACAGGTCATTCCGCCTACCGTGTTGCCGAGTGCGGCGGATATCAGGCAGGCGGTAGGGGGCAGGCCGAGTTTGACGAGTGCCACCAGTACCAGTTCGGAACTGAAAGGCACGATGCTGCCGGCCAGTAAAGCCGAGATGAATAATCCCGGTAATCCCCATTCGATGAGGAGTTGTATTGTTGAGTCTATAAAAGCGTCCATATATTAAAACTGAATAGGAGGATGAGACTGACCAGCGAGATTATGAAGAACACGTTCGATGTCTTGCTGTTGGTCAGTACGAAAAAATGTCCGATCAGGATGCTGCTGCTTATCATGAGCAACGGCAACAGATTGGCACAATAGGTTGGCTGCAAAGCTATGAGCAGGAAGAGGAAGATATTCAGGTCGATAAGAAATTGCAGATAGGCACGAGTGCGTATCTTGTCTTCAAATCCTACGATGATGCAATGGGCGGCGCTGACAATGAACAGTACAAGTAAATAGCCGAGAACCGCCAATTCCCAAGGTTGGAGAATTTGCAGGTCGAAGGGCTTGCCGAAAGTTACCAGTTCGGTAAACGGACGGTAGAATAACTCCATTTGATTGTAGAAGAAGGCGTGCCCGAACAGGAACCAGTAAGGCAGTACCCAGCCTAAGAGCGCACCGCAGAAACTACGGGGCTTGAGTGCCTGAAAAACGGTGAGGCTTCGAATATCCAGAGTACCGAAAGGAAGGTGAGTTGGGGGAAAAGCAGGCTTCCCGCTCCGATGAAAAGGAAGGAATAAAATAAATAGCCTGCTGCCTGCGGCTGCTGATAACTTTTTGAACAGGAAATAAATGGAGAACAGGAAAGCAAGGGCTGCAATGTCTCCTGCATATAGCAAGTGCATTTCCGGGCAGATAGTGACCAACAGAAAGTATATGGCTGTCTGCATGGATGCCCGCATACGGATAATGCCGAAACGGTTGTTCAACTCTATCAGGCTATAACCGATAACGGCATAAATCAGATAGCTGACAAGTCGTTCGGCCCATGCGGGAAGTAACAAGTCGCGGGCGGATTGCCAGAGGGAGAGAGTGCTGTCTTCCACTGTTGAGGCTGTGAGGTCGGGCAGTAAAAAGGATGTCAGTACCCAACAGAGGGTACAGATAAAGACAACGATAGGCAGCGTCCACCGCCCTGCTGTTACTTGACCTTGCAGCTTTTTATTTCTCATTTAATCTCGTTCAATTATTTTTTTGTTGCTTCTGTTTCTTCTGTGGTTTCTATGGTTTCTTTCCCTTCTCTCCCTTTCTTTTCCTTTCTTTCCTTTCTTTCCGAATGGTTTTCTCCGAATGGCTTCCCTCCTTCTGGGAAGGAGGGGTGGCTGAAAGCCGGGTGGTAGGTGCGCCTATCTGTTTTAATAATAGACTTATGTATTCACCTACCACCTCCCCTACGGGGACTCCTCCTTCCCGAAGGAGGAGAATGGAGATAGATTTGCCTCTAGCGTGGCTTTACCAAGGTGATTCTTATCTAGCGTTGACATCGTCTCTTCTCTAGAATAAACATCGCCTCTCATTTGAAACAATGCTGTCGAATGGAAGCCTTGCTTCGGCGTTACGCCGACAGTTATAGGTCGAAGCCGATGTCGCGGCGGAAGTACTTCTTGTCGAAGTCAATCATGTCCGCTACTTTTTGTAGCTCTGTGCCAACGCTTCTTCTTTAGTAGCTCCATAGGAGCAGACAGCGATAACGCGTCCTCCGTTTGTAACTACTTGGCCGTCTTTCATAGCTGTTCCGGCATGGAAAATGATACTTTCCGTAGCGGCAGCCTGTTCCAGTCCGCTGATCGGGAATCCTTTCTCATAAGCTTCCGGGTAACCGCCGCTGACGAGAATCACACAACCTGCCGAACGCGGGTCCATAACGAGTGTCTTTTTCGTTCAGGTTGCCTGCGGCAGTGCCTTCCAGCAGTTCCACGAGATCGCTCTGAATGCGGAGCATGACGCTTTCTGTTTCCGGGTCGCCCATACGGACGTTGTATTCGATCACCATTGGCTCACCTTTCACATTGATTAATCCAAGGAAGATGAAACCTTTGTAGACGATATTCTCTTCTTTTTCAGGCCGTTGATTGTCGGCTCGATGATGCGGGTGCGTACTTTCTCCATGAACACTTCGTCGGCAAACGGAACAGGGGTTACGCTACCCATGCCCCCTGTATTCAGACCTTTGTCGCCTTCACCGATACGTTTGTAGTCTTTTGCTACGGGGAGGACTTTATAGTTTTCACCGTCGGTCAGGACAAATACGGAACACTCGATACCGCTCAGGAACTCTTCAATGACAACTGTTGCCGATGCAGAGCCGAACATACCGCCGAGCATTTCTTTCAGTTCCTTTTTGGCTTCGTCGAGCGTGGGGAGAATCAGTACGCCTTTTCCCGCACAGAGGCCGTCGGCTTTCAGTACATAAGGAGCTTCCAATGTTTCGAGGAAGGCCAAACCTTCTTCAATAGTTGCGGAAGTGATACTTTTGTAACGGGCTGTCGGGATGTTGTGACGCATCATGAAGCCTTTTGCAAATTCCTTGCTTCCTTCCAGTTCGGCTCCCCTGTGCGGAGGGACCGATAACAGCGATGTGTTTAAGTTCGGGGCGGTTCTGGAAGTAGTCGTAGATTCCTTTTACCAACGGATCTTCGGGACCTACTACGACCATGGCGATGTCTTCCTTCAGGGCGAAAGCGCTGATAGCTTCAAAATCAGTAGCCTTGATGTTGACATTTTCGCCTACGGCAGTTGTTCCGGCATTTCCCGGAGCAATATACAGCTTCTCAACTTTCGGACTTTGGGCAATTTTCCATGCCAGTGCATGTTCGCGGCCGCCCGAGCCTAGTAATAAAATCTTCATCTTTATACTGTTATAAGTTATACTGTTATACGTTTGATTAGGTATGGATAAGCAGCCGCTTTTTACAGGTTCTGCTCAAAGTACCGGGTGATTTTTTCGTGCAGATGTACACGGTCGCGACCTGATACGTTGTGCTTGTGGCACGGGTAGATGAACAGGTCGGGGTAGGTGCGGGCGTCTACACAAGCTTTCATGAACGACAAGGTGTGTTGAGGCACGCAAGTGTCGTCATGGTCGTCATGGATAATCAGCAGATGACCTTTCAACTGACCCGCGAGGTTTTTCAGGTTGCATTCCTTGTAACCTTCAGGATTGGTTTCCGGTGTGTCCATATAGCGTTCGCCGTACATCACTTCGTAGTATCCCCAGTCGATGACAGGACCGCCGGCTACGCCTACCTTGAATATTTCCGGGTAACGGAGCAACAAGGCAGTGGTCATGTGCCCTCCAAAGCTCCAGCCGTGCACGCCGATGCGTCCGCCGTCTACGTAAGGGAGGGATTTCAGGAATTCGACACCTTTTACCTGGTCTTTGCCTTCTTCAATGCCGAGGCGACGGAAGGTGGCGTTCTCAAACTCCAGTCCGCGGTTACTGCTGCCACGATTGTCGATCGTAAACATGATATAGCCTTTGTTGGCCATATACGTGTCCCAGCCACGTGCGCCATTCTGCCAGCCTCCGGTGACACATTGGGCATGAGGACCTCCGTAGACGTAAATAATGGTCGGATATTTCTTGTTCGGGTCAAAGTTTGCCGGCTTCATCAGGCGGTAGTGAAGGTCGGTTGTGCCGTCGGCCGCTTTGATTGTCCCGGTTTCAATACTTGGCATTTGATAACCTTCATACGGGTCTTTGGCAGTCAGCAGGTTTACGGTTTCTTTGAAGTTCTTTGTATCTACCAGATTGATGATGCGGGGCTGGTCTTTAGTGGAATAACGGTCGATAAGGAACGTCCCGGAAGCGTTGAGCACTCCGTTGTGTTCACTCTCTTTGCTGCTATCGAACGGGCGGCTCATCTTTCCGTTGTTCACGTTTACTGCGAAATGACCGCTTCTCAAGCCCTCTATGGCGGTGAAGATAACTTCTTTCCGCTTAGCGTTGAAGCCTAATATGTTTTTACCAGCCAGTTGCCTTTAGTCAACTGTTTTACCTTCACTGATTCGCGATATTGGGCGCCGCCGGTTCCTTCCTGAAGGTCACCGTAAATGCTTGCTTTGGTATCAAACAAATAGAGGTGATTGTATCCATCGCGCTGGCTCTGATAAATGAATTTGCTGGTATCCCACGGCAAGAATATAATCGGGTTTTGCGGCTCTACGTATTTCGGGTGAGTTTCTTCGTAGAGCACCTTTGTCAGCTTTTGCCTGTTTCTGCGTTGTATTGGCAAAGTTTGGCATGGTTCTGGTCGCGGTTTACTTCAATCAGGTAGAGGCTCTTCTCGTCCGGTGCCCAACTGATGTTCGTAAAGTAGCGGTCGGTAGGGTCGCCTGCATCCAGGTAAATGCTTTTGCCCGTTGCGGGGTTGTAGATACCTACCTTCACTTGGTGGCTGGTCATTCCTGCCATTGGATAGCGGACATTGTTCACTTCGCCCACACGTGCGGTAATGTTTACAAGCGGGTATTGAGTCACCATACTTTCATCCATACGGTAGAAGGCGAGCAGATTACCTTTCGGGCTCCAGAATGTACCTTTGTTGATACCGAACTCATTGCGGTGTACGGACTGGCCGCAGACGATGCCTTCGGGCTCGTTCGTCACCGCCTGTTCGTTTACGTATAGATTGTTGCCGATTGTATAGGCTACATTTCCATTGGCGGTGCAGTAGTCTTCGTTTTCCGCTTTGGCTTTAGGCTTGCGACTGCTGACAATCCGGTTGTTCTTGAAATCATATACGATGTATTTTCCGGCTATGTTCAGTAACATTTGCGGCTTTTCCGCCCATGGGAAACGTACGGAATACAAATGGGATAACTTTCCTGCCTTGTCTTCTGCAAGCGCTTTGTTGATTTGCTCACGGGTGATGAGCATTGTTTCTTTGCCTGTTTGCGGCTGGATAGAATAGATGGTGTCGATGCCGGGTTTAATACACTCGTCGCCCCACCATTGCAGCCCGTACAGGTTTTCTGCATAACGATAACTTTCACCGCCCGGAATCAGGTCTTCCAGTGTCGGTTTCTTGGTTTGTTGTGCCATAACATTGATTACAATTGGGATTGCCAACAACAAAAGGAAGGCTCTTTTTCCAACTTTACTCATTGCTCTTTTCTTTATTATTTGTTTTTAAATCCTTTTATTTTTACTCTGTCCAAAGAAGTGCTCTTTATCCGAATAGCAGCACCCAACTTGGCAAAAAGCATTGAATAATCCATTAAATTGCTTTTCGTTGCTAATTTCTTGTGAATGTGCAATTAACTATTAACGCTTGTTTACTCCTCTTCCTTCTTCGGAATCCTCGGTTCCCGATTTCCTTTGAACTCTCTCGGAGCTTTCGGGTCTCTTCGGCTACGGAATTCTCCCTGCGGTTTTCTCTCTCTGTTTCCTTCCCGCTTGAATTCTCCTTCTTCCCGGCGCGGCTTGTATTCTCCTTCTCTGCGAGGTCTGGAGTCACCTTCCCGGCGCGGCCTGAACTCACTTTCTCTACGGGGTTTGAATTCTCCTTCCCGACGAGGTTTATATTCTTTTCTTTCCCTGAACTTAGACGCTTGTTCTCCTTCCGTCTCTTTCTTTTCTTCTCCTGCTTCTTCCTGACTCTTGAACTCCTTGTATTTTCCGTCAAAGATTTCATATTTGCGGAATTCACATTCCAGTGGCCCGTTGAACAAAGGAACCTTTTGGCTGGCTTTCAAACCAATCTGGTCGAAACACTCTTCCCGGTAGGAGAGAACCCATGCCTCGTTTCCTACAAACGCGTGTTTCAGGCGCTCGCCAATCATTTGGTATAGTCCGAGTAAATCATTGGTGGAAATACGCTCTCCATAAGGAGGGTTGGTGATGATGACAGACTTCTCTTTCGGCTGTTCGAATTGCTGGAACGGTTGCAGTTTCAGTACGACATCTTTCGATACCCCCGCTGCCTTTATGTTATGAGTTGCTATTTCGTTCGCTTTCGGATTGTTGTCGTATCCGTAAATTTTATGTGTAAATTCGCGCTCCTGACTATCATCATTGTAAAGCTCGTCGAACATATCCGCATCGAAATCCACCCATTTCTCAAATGCGAATCCTTTGCGGAATACTCCCGGAGCGATGTTTCTTGCTATCAGTGCTGCTTCCACAGGAATCGTTCCCGAACCGCACATCGGATCAATCAAGTCACATTCTCCCCGCCAGCCGGTCATCAGAATCATACCGGCAGCCAATACCTCGTTCAACGGAGCTTCTACGGCTTCCTGGCGGTAACCGCGCCGGTGAAGTGATTCACCGGACGAGTCCAAAGACAAGGTGCAGGTTGTTTGTGCGATATGGATATTCAACAATACGTCCGGATTGCTGATGCGTACAGACGGGCGTTTGCCTGTCTTTTCACGGAAATAATCCACGATTGCATCTTTCACCTTGTACGAAACAAACTTCGAATGGCGGAATTCTTCGCTGAATACTACTGCATCTATTGCAAATGTCTTGTTTACGTCGAGATATTCCTCCCAAGGAATTGCCTGTATTTCATTGTAAACTTCGTCGGCATCCTTTGCCGTAAAATTCTTGATCGGTTTTAGAATGCGGATAGCAGTACGGAGGCAGAAATTAGCCTTATACATCATACGCTTATCCCCTGTGAATGACACCATTCGGCGGCCTATTTGAATGTCGTTGGCTCCTAGTGCTGTCAGCTCTTCTGCAAGTATCTCCTCCAGTCCCTGGAAGGTCTTGGCAATCATCTCGAATTGTTCGTTCATATATAGTTATTTGGTTTTATTTTTTTGCTTTGGTTTGTACGATTCTTGCTCCTGCGGGGACGTTCTCCGTCACCCAGATATTACCGCCTACGGTTGCATCGCGTCCGATAGTGATTCTTCCCAGGATAGTGGCGTTGGAATAAACGATTACATTGTCTTCCAGTATCGGGTGGCGCGGGATGCCTTTGATTGGCTTTCCATCCGCATCCAGCGGGAAACTCTTGGCTCCCAGAGTGACGCCCTGATAGAGTTTGACGTTGTTTCCGATGATACTCGTTGCGCCGATTACCACACCTGTGCCGTGGTCGATCGTGAAGTGACTGCCAATCTTGGCGGCCGGATGAATATCAATACCTGTTTCGCTGTGCGCCATTTCCGTAATGATACGCGGAATCAGGGGGACACCCAGTTCCAGTAGCTCATGCGCGATGCGGTAGTTACTGATGGCCTTGATAGCGGGATAGCAGAAAATAACTTCGCCATAACTTTCGGCGGCAGGGTCGCCGTTATAGGCGGCTTCTACGTCGGTAGCCAGCACTCTGCGCATGACAGGCAATTTGCTGATAAACTTGGCGGCAAGGCGGGCTGCTTCTTCTCTCTTGGAATCGGAGCAGGCATTACATCTTCCTTCTATACTGGTTCCAAAAAACACAATCCGGCAAGGATTTGCTCGGTAAGCAAATCAAATAACTTCTCAATATTTACACCGATGTGGTAATTGATTGTCCGGCTGTTGATAGTGGAATTTCCGTAATATCCGGGAAATAAGATAGAGCGTGAAAGCTCGATAATTTCATACAAAACTTTAGCAGAGGGCAATGGTTCGCCATCTTTATGTTGATGAAACAGCCCTTTGTAAGATTCGCTTTCCGATAGCTCATCGACTGCCTGTGTCAAAATGTGGGTGAAGTTCAGTGGACTCATTAGGTCAGTTGCTCATATTTATATGGGGACAAAGGTATTAAAAAAATAATAAATTTCGTTGGGATTCAAGATAATTAATGTATTTTTGTCACATTCAAAACATGACATGAATAAGGGGTTGATGAATGGGAGGACTACTATGAAGCTGTTTGGCTTGTTCGGGCTTTTGATATTGTTGTATTGCGGGTGTGCTGACAGGCATCGCCATAAGCCTTTTTGTGAGCAGGAACTTGTCGATTCTCTCGAAGTCCGCGTTCAGGATTCTCTTTTCTCCAATGTACTTTATTCCCGTTCGCAGGTACGTGACGCGCTGGTGCAAGTGCAAGACTCACAAGTGTATTATCGTCTGCTCGCCCTTTATGGTAAAACCTTCTTTTTGTTTCTTCTGATTTTGACTCCATACTTTATTACAATCGACAGGTTAAGCAATTCTCCCGCAATGTTTCCGAGTGTCCTCGCTGGAACGATGTCCTGGCCGATGTTTATAATGTTGAAGGAAACGTTTGGATGCAGTTGAACCGTCCCGATTCTGCCATACTTGATTATCAAAAGGCGTATGCATATCGTCTGAAAGGAAAGCGCCTGCACCTTCTTCCCGACATTTGTATCAATATGGCTGACGCCTGCCTGCATCGCAGTGACTTGGCGCACACTGCCTCTTATTACCGCCGCGCCTTGTTTCTCTGCGATTCTCTGAGATTGTCCGAACATACGAAATTCCCTGTCTATTACGGTTTGGGACAAACTTATATGGACTTGCGCGACTTCGATTTGTCCAACCATTATTATGAACTGGCAGGAAAATTCTTTGACGAAATGAATGTGGGAGAACGTTGGACCTATCTCAACAATCGCGGAAATCATTATTATTACAGGAAGAATTATCAGGAAGCATTGAACTATATGCGCAGAGCCAATGCCTTAGTCTCCGCCCACCCCCCCAAATGGTGTTTGAACAGAACTTTATCAAAGTAAACCTGGGAGAATTATACTTGTTGACCAATAACTTGGATTCAGCACAGATATGCTTGGACGAGAGTTATCGTTTCTTTTCGGAAATTCAGCATAACTCGGCTGTATACTATATCGAAACTCAAATGATTGAACTGGCGTTACAGAAAGGAAATATGGCGCTGGCTCATAAAATGATAGAACGTACCGCTCCTGTGGGACATCTTGATGCCAATATGCTGACAATACGCAACCAATATCTCCAGCATTACTTCGAGCGTGCCGGCGACTACCGCCGTGCTTATGAATATTTGAAGCGTGACTGTCGTCTGGATGATTCTATCCGTAGCGAACGGGTACAGACACGTGTCGCAGAACTGGATATGCGCTACCGTCAGGATACGATCGTATTGCGCAAAGAAATGCAGATTCAACGGCAGGCTGGTGAAGTGAAAGCTTTGAAGTTGAGCGTTTATATATGGGTACTTGTTTGTGTGCTGCTAGTTGCAGGAACAGGCGGTATCATCTGGTATATGCGGAAGAAAAGAGAATTTCTTCGTGAACGCTTTTTCCGGCAAATCAACCGTGTCCGCATGGAGAACCTGCGGAGCCGGATTTCCCCCCATTTCACTTTCAATGTATTGGGACGTGAGATTAATCAGTTCACGGGGTCGGAAGAAGTGAAGAATAACCTGTTGGAGCTGGTCAAATATCTCCGACGCAGTCTTGAACTGACGGAAAAACTAAGTGTTTCCTTACAAGACGAGCTGGATTTTGTACGTTCGTATATTAATCTCGAAAGAGGACGCGTCGGCGAAGATTTTACGGCAACGGTTACAGTGGAGGAAGGACTGGATGCAAGTCGTGTGATGATTCCTTCGATGATTATACAAATCCCGGTTGAGAATGCAATCAAGCATGGACTGGTTGGGAAAGATGGTGAAAAGGAGTTGACGATACATGTCTCTCATGAAAAGAATGGTATCTGTATTACGATTTGTGATAACGGCCGCGGGTATCTTCCGCACGTAACTTCGGCAACACGGGGAACGGGTACCGGACTGAAGGTGTTGTATCAGACCATTCAACTGCTGAATACGAAAAACAAGAGTGACAAAATACGTTTTGAAATAACCAATAGAAACAGTGGACAGACCGGTACATTAGTTTCGGTATATATCCCGTTTCGTTTTTCTTATGATTTATGATGGATACAGAAGAAAAAAGTACAAAGTGGTCATCATTGATGACGAACGTTCTGCAAGTGACGCTTTGCGCCGTGAACTGGAGCCTTATCGTGAATTTGAGATAAAGGGAATTGCAAGCAGTGGTGCAAAAGGGAAAAAGATGATTATGGAGTTGCATCCGGATTTACTCTTTCTTGATGTGGAGCTTCCGGATATATTGGGGCTTAATTTGCTAAGTGAGATAAAGGATGATGTATTGTGGGATATGAAGGTTGTGTTCTATACGTCCTATGATAAATATCTGCTTCAGGCTTTGCGTGAGTCGGCTTTTGATTTCTTGTTGAAACCTTTTTTAGCGCGGAAGACTTGAAAGTTGTCATAGACCGTTATCGGAAAGCGGTGCGTTCTGCTGTAGTGGTGCCTCCCCTCTTTTGCTTCTTCTGTCAGTGCCCTGATGCCGCAACAGGGAATGTTTATGATTAGCACGGTGACAGGATTCAAGCTCTTACGGCTGGAAGAAATCGGATTTTTTTGAATATTTGAAAGATAAACGTCAATGGCAGGTGGTTCTGTTTAATCAAACCCGGTTGAACCTGAAACGGAACACGAAAGCGGAGGATATCGTCAGTTATTCGCAGGCTTTCGTACAAATCAGTCAATCGGCCATTGTGAATGTAAATTATCTGGCTATGATCGATGGAAAGTGTTGCCAACTTTATCCGCCTTTCCACGATAAAGGTGATCTGGTCATTTCCAGAAGCTATCTGAAAGAATTGCAGGAACGGTTTTATGTCTTGTGATACAGCCTACGGTTATATAAAGTGAAAACGCCTCTTCTTCATCAGGAGCGGCGTTCTCTTTTGTTAGAATATTAGAATGAGAGAGAGTTTTTGTTACATATTTGTATTATCCATTGTTACAGTCATCTCGGGTACCAGTACATAAGCACGCTTTTTAGCGTTCCATTTATAGTAATTGGTAGTGACGGTCTTGTCTTCATAAATATAGTTGATACGCAAATTCTTTACCCATTCGTCCTTGTTGCTGTCCCATTTGAGGGCTTCGCTTTCGGTCATGCGTTTATTGTCGTCGTACTTATAATTGTACTTCATATAGTTGGCAAGTGTATTTCCGTCCATTTTGTAAACGGTCTGGCCTACTGTCATGCCATTTTCTTCTATCGGATTGTAAATCAACTGACCGTCGTTGTTACGTGCGGAAGCGGTGAAAGATGCAATAAGAAGAGCAGCGGATAAAACGAACATTTTTAAGGATACTTTTGCTTTCATGGCTATTTTAGTTTTAAGTTATACTTTCATTTGTCTACTGATGTATCAGTTTTACGCTGCAAACTTACATATTAATTTGATATTTATGCATTTTAGGGAGTGAAATATTATCAAATTGTCAAGTATGGGTGCTGGTAGTAGTTTGCTTTTTTGCCAAGATTAGTGACAAAAAAATATCCGGCAGTCAATCTGCCGGATATAGAACGAATCACTTCGTTTAAAAAGAAATCTTTTTTCTAGCTTTCGGATAGCGAGTTAAATAATGTTAGTGAGCTTCGAGCCAGTTCTTGCCCCACCCGCAATCAGCTTTCAGAGGTACATGCATACGGTATGCGTGTTCCATTTCTTCGATAACAATTTCTTCTACACGTTCTTTTTCTTCAACGGGAACACTGAAGTTCAATTCGTCATGTACTTGCAGGATCATTTTGGCTTGTATTCCTTCCGTTTGGAAACGTTGATAGATACGTGCCATAGCCACCTTGATAATATCTGCCGCACTTCCCTGAATAGGTGCGTTAATGGCATTCCGTTCCGCATATCCGCGTACAACGGCGTTTCGTGAGTTGATGTCCGGCAAGAAGCGTTTCCGGTGGAAAATAGTCTCCACATAGCCTTTTTCTTGTGCAACCTGGATACTTTTATCCATATAAGCCTTCACTCCCGGATAGGTTTCGAAATAGCCGTCGATAAGTTCTTTGGCTTCTTTCCGTTCTACGTTCATCCGTTCGGCGAGGCCGAATACGGATATACCATAGATAATGCCGAAATTGGCAGTTTTGGCTTTGCGACGCATATCGGAGCCTACATCTTGCAAGTCAATCTTATAAATCTTTGCGGCGGTGGCAGCGTGGATGTCATGGTTGCTGAGGAAAGCGTCGATCATGTTCTTATCCTCGCTCAGATGCGCCATGATGCGCAATTCAATCTGTGAGTAGTCCGCAGAGAAGAAAAGGCAGCCTTCATCGGGGATGAATGCTTTGCGGATTTCTTTTCCGTTCTCGTCGCGGATCGGGATATTTTGTAGGTTCGGATTGCTTGAACTAAGACGTCCCGTGGCGGTAACGGTTTGGTTGAAAGAAGTATGTACCCGTCCTGTACGCGGATTGATGAGTTGGGGGAGTGCATCGATGTATGTTCCCAATAACTTTTTCAGTCCCCGGTGTTCTAATATCTTTTCTACCACAGGATGTTTGTGGCGAAGGCTTTCGAGCACCTCTTCCGAAGTGACGTATTGCCCGGTTTTAGTCTTTTTTTGCCTTCTCTACAATTCTTAATTTATCAAACAGCACCTCACCGACTTGCTTCGGTGAAGCAATATTGAACGTTTCACCTGCCAGCTCGTAAATTTCCTTTTCGATATTCTCCATTTGTGCCGTAAAGTGGGCGGAAGATTGTTTCAGCGCTTCCGTATCCAGCAGCACACCGTTGCGTTCGATATTAACCAGTACCGGAACAAGCGGCATTTCTATATCATAGAACAGCCGCTCGGCGTCATTCTCCTTTAATTCCTTTTCCAGAACGTTTTTCAGTTTCAGGGTTACGTCCGCATCTTCGCAGGCGTAACGATAAACGTCTTTCGGGGCGAGGTCGCGCATATTTTTCTGGTTCTTCCCTTTCGGACCAATCAGTTCATCAATATGGATTGTCTGATAACGTAGATAGATTTCGGCAAGATAATCCATTCCGTGACGGAGTTCAGGTTGAAGAACATAATGGGCGATCATTGTATCGAACAACGGGCCTTTTACTTGCACTCCATAATTTTTGAAGAACGATCATATCATACTTGATATTCTGTCCGACCTTCAATGAGTTTTCATTTTCAAATACCGGGCGGAACTCATTGACGATTTTTAACGCTTCTTCCTGATCGGCGGGGACCGGGACATAAAAAGCTTCATTTTCGGCAATGGAAAAACTCATTCCGACCAATTCGGCGTCCATTGGTTCGGTTCCGGTAGTTTCCGTATCTAGCGAAAGAATTTTTGATGTAAGTAACTTTTGAATAATTTCGCTTCTCTTCTCTTCTGTATCAATGAGTTGGTAATCACAGTTAAGCGTTTCTAACGTCTCTAGATTCGATTTTTTCGCTTCGCCTGCCTCGTTGCCCGTAAAATTCGCAAATAAATCGCCTTGCACGGCTCCGCCTTCCTCGGGAAAAAGTGGGAGAGGGGCGAGGTTACTTTTTTCTGCTGCCGTTTTGTTTCCGGTTGGAGTTGTTATTCCGTTTCCGGCATTCTCTTTTTTCAGAACGCGATCGATCAGTGTCCGGAATTCCAGTTCCTCGAAAATCTGTCGGAGCGAATCTTCGTCTGCCTGCTCACGAACGAGCGAATCCATATCGAGTTGGATAGGCACGTCGATTTTGATAGTCGCGAGGAATTTTGAGAAAGTAATCATTTCCCGGTTCGTTTCCACTTTTGTTTTCAGTGCTCCCTTGAGTTGGTCGGTATGTTCCAGAAGATTCTCAATGCTTCCGAATTCGGTGATTAGTTTTTGAGCGGTCTTTTCACCGACTCCGGGGCAGCCGGGGATATTGTCCGAAGAATCTCCCATTAGGCCGAGCATATCGATGACTTGTGCCGGTGACTGAATATCGAATTTGGCTTTCACCTCATCGACACCCATCACTTCAAAGCCTCCCGTATGTTTGGGGCGGTACATGAATACCTTGTCGCTTACTAATTGTCCGTAATCTTTGTCCGGGGTCATCATATAAGTAATAATCCCTTGGCGTCCGGCTTCGGTAGCGAGTGTTCCTATCACGTCGTCAGCCTCGTAGCCTGCCACTTCCAGAATAGGGATACGGTAGGCACGGATGATTTCTTTTATAATAGGTACGGAAAGACGGATTGCTTCCGGAGTTTCTTCACGCTGTGCTTTATATTGTTCGAAAGCCTCGTGGCGGAAGGTAGGGCCGGCCGGGTCGAAAGCCACTCCTATATGAGTGGGATTCTCCTTCTTCAATACTTCTTCGAGGGTATTGACAAACCCTAGAATAGCTGAAGTGTTGAATCCTTTTGAGTTGATTCGAGGATTCTTAATAAAGGCATAATAAGCCCGGTATATCAGTGCATAAGCGTCTAAAAAGAAATAATTTATTGTCTGACTCCATAGATTTTATTAATTTTTCATGGTAAAAGTACAAAAAAAAAATACCGTATTAAGCGTTTTATTATTACTTTTGTGCTCAAATTGTGCATGAATGGACAGCATCTCTATTATCAGAACACCGATTGAAAGCGAACTTGAGGCTTTCAAAGAACTTTATGATAGTTCTCTTTCCAGTTCGAATACACTGCTTGATAGCGTAGTAGCTCATATACGCCAGCGCAGTGGAAAGATGATGCGTCCTATTCTCGTCTTGTTGGTAGCACGCCTTTATGGCGTCGTGTCTCCTGCCACTCTTCATGCGGCGGTATCTCTGGAACTTCTTCATAATGCCAGTTTGGTGCATGACGACGTAGTGGACGAAAGTACCGAACGCCGTGGGCAACTCTCGGTGAATGCTATCTTTAATAATAAGGTAGCCGTACTGACGGGGGATTATCTTCTGGCAACAAGCCTGGTGCATGCCGAGCTGACGAACAGTCATCAGATTATCCGGCTGGTATCTTCATTGGGGCAGGATCTTGCCGACGGCGAGTTGCTCCAGCTCTCAAATGTAAGTAATCATAGCTTTTCGGAGACAGTTTATTTCGATGTGATTCGTAAGAAAACTGCGGCCCTATTCGCTGCCTGTACGGAGGCAGCGGCTTACTCGGTAGGAGTGAGTGAGGAAGAAGTGAAATTAGCCCGCTTGTTGGGTGAATATATCGGTATCTGTTTTCAGATTAAGGATGATATTTTCGACTATTTCGACAGCAAGGAAATCGGTAAGCCGACAGGGAACGATATGCTTGAAGGCAAACTGACACTCCCTGTCTTGTATGCACTTAATAGAGCGAATGACAATCAGGCTACTGAAATTGCTCTCAAAGTGAAAGAGGGTACGGCTACTCTCGATGAAATAGCTCGTCTGATCGCATTTACCAAGGAAAACGGTGGTATTGAATATGCTGTCCGGACGATGAACGCATATAAGCAAAAAGCCTTTGGGCTGTTGGCCTCTTTGCCGGATTCTGCTATCTGCGTGGCTCTCCGGTCTTATCTGGATTACGTTGTAGATCGCGAAAAATAGCGGTTATCGATGTTTGTCCAAAAGTAAATAGCACGATAATAAACGGTCCCAATCTTCTATTTTCTCTGATTGCATTGCTCGCCCGAGGAGGAAACTCTTGTCTATTTCTTCCGGCGAACGGGTATTTCGGAGCATAGTATTCCTGCCTGCTCAATATGTTCCCATGCTTGTCCTTTGGTGATATATCCGATTTCATAAGCCGCACGTGCCAGGTTGACCAATATCCCCATATCCCATGCGTCAATTCCTCTTTCCAAGTCATTTATCCATATAATCGGGTCTCTTCTTTCCTCTGTATATTTTACGAAATCTGTATAAATTGTTTCCCTGCCGGACGAAACGTTCCACTCCGAAAAAGCGTTTATGTATGATTGTTTCAAATTCGTTGATATTGTCTGACGAGAGCAGGTAGGGGAGCATGATCTGATAGGGAACCCTGTCTCCTTCATTAGTCAGGAATTGTAATAGTCCGTTGGTTGATTCGGTGTCAACGCAGTGAAATTCTTCAGACAGCAGTCGGGTTAACTTTTGCGGGTGAACTCCTGTTTCTATTGAGTTGAGATAAAAAACCCTTTTAACGCAGCTTCCATATAGCCAATGCGCAACCCTAGCTTTCTTTTCGTCCCGAGGACTAGATTTAGCGGATTGCGGTTTATTCTTAAGGCTTGAATGTGTGCTTCCATTTTTATACTCTTATGATTAAAGTTCACTGAAAAAGCGTGGGGACTGTTGCTATATATTTTCCTGAGGCTTCGGCAAGCCGTTATGAATTATACACAAGCAACAGTCCCACGCTCCGTTCGCTATATAACAACAGTATATACATGAAAGTGCGTGAGACCCGTTTGCTTATTACCATTCATAACTTTGAATTTTGCCGAATTCCAGGAATTTGGTAATAAATGAAACGTTCTCTGGTTCAATTATTTAGCTAGATATCCACAGCCAAATCTGAGACAAAGATAATGATTTTTGCGGATTGCTTGATAACTATCTTTAGTTTTTCTTAAATAAAAAATACCGCATCGGTTCTCGTTTTGCGGAGAGCCGTGCGGTAAGGCATATTTGATTGCTTATGTAGCCTTTCCTAGAAGAATTTTATTTCTTCTCCCTTGATATCAGAGAGTAGGAGATTTGCCAGGCGGCTTGTTCCCAAGCGGAATAACCGGTTGTTCAGCCATTCTTCACCTAATATTTCTTTCACGATAGTGTAATAAATAATTGCGTCATTGACTGTATTGATTCCTCCTGCCGGTTTGAAGCCAATCTTGTTTCCTGTCTTCTGATAGTATTCCTTGATTGCTTCGCACATTACATAAAGCGGCTTCCGGAGTGGCGGCAGGCTGCTGCTTTCCGGTCGATGTTTTGATGAAATCCGCACCTGAATACATGGATAGGATAGAGGCTTTTTTGATGTTGGAAGCGCTCTTTAGTGCACCCGTTTCGAGGATTACCTTGAGGTGGCGTTCCTTACAGACTTCCTTTAATTCCTGGATTTCTTCGCACATTGTTTCGTAGTCACCGCTCAGGAATTTGCCTATTGAGATCACGATATCTATTTCGTCTGCGCCGTCGGCGATAGCCAGTGCTGTTTCCGCTACTTTTACTTCGGTAAATGTTTGAGAAGAAGGGAATCCTCTGATACACAGGCGATATTCACTCCGTCTACCTCCAGCGTATTCTTGACGATAGCTGCAAAGTTGGGATACACGCAGATCGCAGCTACATTTTTCAAGTCAGGAAATTCATCATCGAACTGGTTTACTTTTTCAGTAAATCGCATAACGCTTTCATCGCTATCCGTACTGTTCAGTGTAGTCAGGTCAATACAGTTGAACAGGAGTTTTTTGACTTCTTCCGTATTGTTCTCCGGCACTTTCTTTTCAATCAGGTCAGCCACCCGAGCCTGTATGTCTGCATCGCTCAGATTGGTGTTATACTTTGCCAATGCGGCATCGTACTTGTTGGACAGTGAATTATTCTCTTCCATGATCGTTCAGTTTTGGGTTATTGATATGTCTTTTTGCTATCTCGTTTCGTTTTCTTTTTTCCATACTCTTTTTGAAGGGCGGCAGTGACGTCTACCCCTGTCTGGTTGGCGATGCATAAGAGCACCCATAAGATGTCAGCTATTTCTTCGTCAAGGTTGTCTTTTTCGCCTGCTTTGAAGGACTGGTCGCCGTATTTGCGGGCCATGACGCGGGCCAGTTCTCCGACTTCTTCGGTCAGTACAGCCATATTGGTCAATTCGCTGAAATAGCGGACGCCGTATGTCTTTACCCATTGGTCTACCTGTTTTTGAGCTTCTTCCAGGGTCATAGTTCTTTTATTATAAGTTGTTTACGTTATTCTTTGTTTTTCGTATCCATGCATATAGTAACAGGGCCATCATTTAAAAGTTCAACTTTCATGTCTGCACCGAAGGTACCCGTACCGATTTCTTTTGCCCAATGCGGCAGTCAAATCTTTGCAGAACTTCTCATAGAGTGGGACCGATATTTCCGGCTTTGCAGCTTTGATATAAGAAGGACGGTTCCCTTTTTTTGGTGGAAGCATGTAAAGTGAACTGGCTGATAACCAGAATTTCTCCTCCGTCTTCCAGTATGGATTTGTTCATTACGCCATTCTCATCGTCGAAAATGCGCAGATTTACTATCTTCTTGCAGAGCCAGTCAATGTCTTCCTGCCCATCGGCTTCCTCAATGCCGACTAATATCAGCATTCCTTTTCCGATAGCTGATTTGCAGTGTCCCTCAATGGTCACTGATGCATGGCTTACCGTTGTATAACTATTCGCATTGCTATTTATTCTATTTCGTGATTATGAAAGGCAAATTTACGAATTTCGAAAGAGAAAACGATGTATTGGGAGGAAAATATTATCGAAGAAGAACGTGTTACTGCCTCTTGAAACCTTCTAATTTTAGCCTCTGTTATTCATTATTCAATCCTTCCTTCACCGTCTTGGCCTTCGCTTCCCCAATAATAGCGCTGATGTCCTCTAGCGACGCCTCTTTTATCCGCTTTACACTCTTAAATTCTTTCAAAAAGAGCTGTTTTAGTCTTTTTTTCCCCGATGCCTTTGATGCTATCCAATGCAGATGCAACCTGTCTTTTGCTACGTTTGTCGCGATGAAAACTAATCGCAAAGCGGTGTACTTCATCCTGTATTTGTGTCAGCAACCGGAACAGGGGAGTGTGTTGTTTGATCCCGATAGTTTGCGGAGGAAACCCGAATAGCAATTCAGACGTGCGGTGGCGATTGTCTTTAGCCAATCCGGCAATAGGGATATTCAACCCTAGTTCGTCCTCAATGACCTCTCTGACGACCTCCATTTGCCCTTTCCCACCGTCGGTAATGATCAGGTCGGGCAACGGCGAACTTTCTTCTATTGCGCGCTGATAACGCCTTTTTACGACTTCTTTCATCGAAGCATAATCATCAGGCCCCACTACTGTCTTTATATTGTATTTCCGGTAATCTTTCTTCGAAGGTTTGGCCTTTTTTGAATACCACGCAAGCTGCCACTGCGTCCGATCCCTGTATGTTCGAGTTATCAAAACATTCAATCTGCAAGGGCGGTCTCTCCAAATGCAGTTCTTGCTGTATTTCTTTCATCAGGCGCATACTTCTCTGTTCAGGATTCAGTTTCTCCGCCTGTTTCATGCGGTCGGCCTTGTATTGCTTCACGTTCAGGATAGAAAGATCCAGCAATTTCTTCTTATCACCCCGTTGGGGAACGGTGAAAACGACATTATTTAATTCCAGGTCAAGTTCGAAGGGGACGATAATCTCTCGTGACCGGCTTTTTATAACGTTCCCTCATTTCGATAATGCCGAGCGTCAGCAATTCCTCCTTGGATTCATTCAACTTCTTTTTATATTCGAAAGTAAATGCCTGGTTGATTGCTCCGTTTGTGATATGCAGATAATTGATAAATGCGGAATTGCTGTCATCCTCCTCGATCGAAAAGACATCTATATTATGTAGTACGGCGCTTACCACTTCTGATTTGGAACGGTAGTTCTCTATCAAAAGATATTTCTCTTTAATCTTCTGTGCTTCCTCAAACTTCATTTCACCGGCCAAAGTCTGCATCTTCTCCAATAGCATACGGCTAATTTCCTGCGTATTCCCTTTTAGAATCTCTTTGATTTCATCGATGTTTTTTAGATATTCTTCTTGTGACTGAAGCCCGATGCAGGGTCCTGCACAGTTCTTTTTATATGATATTCGAGGCATACATTGAACTTCCCGGCCCGTATGTTCTCCGGAGTGAGGTTTAAAGAAACAGGTACGTAACGGATATAAATGCTTTATCAAGTCCAGCACTGCATACATCGAGGGGATATGGCTGTACGGACCATAATAAGATGAGCCGTTTCTGATAATCTTCCGGGTTCTGAATATCCTGGGAAAATATTCGTTCTGTACACAGATCGAAGGGTAAGTCTTGTCATCCTTTAATAAGACGTTATAACGCGGCTTATATTTCTTGATCAGATTATTTTCCAATAGCAGTGCATCTTCCTCTGTGTTCACCACGATATACCGTATATCAGCTATCTTGCTTACCAATACCCGTGTCTTTCCCGGCTCGTGTTCTTTGCTGAAATAAGAGTATACCCTTTTCTTCAGGTTTTTAGCCTTTCCAACGTATATAATCGTTCCTTCCGCATTCAGGTACTGGTAGATTCCCGGCTTTTCAGGAAGGTTTGCCACGATTCCTTTCAAGTATTTATTGGTTTTGTTTTTCCGCTTCTGTATTCATAATCTTTAGGGATGAAATAAGCTAAAATGAAAAAGGGCGTAGTATCACTACGCCCTGCAAATATAAACAAATCCTTTATAAAGTCAATACGGATTCTACTTCTACATCATCTCCGAATACTGATTTTCCGTTGAGGTCTTTCAGTTCGATGATAAAGTTGATATATACTTTCTTCGGTTTCAATTTCTTCACCAGTTCGCAGGCTGCTTTCATTGTTCCGCCCGTTGCCAGTAAGTCGTCATGCAGCAGTACTACATCGTTTTCATCCAATGCATCTTTGTGAATCTGCACTGTGTCTTTTCCGTATTCTTTGTCATAGCTTTCTTCAATAGTTTCTGCGGGAAGTTTTCCGGGTTTACGGATAGGGATGAAGCCAGCATTGAGTCGGGTAGCCAGGATCGGTCCCATGATGAATCCTCTTGATTCTATACCTACAACTTTGGTGATACCTTTATCCTTATACATCTCGTACATAACGTCCGATAATTCTTGCAAGCACCACGGATCTTTGAACAATGTGGTTACATCGTAAAACAGGATTCCCGGAATCGGAAAGTCGGGAATTTCCCGGATACTTTTAATTAGCGTTTCTTTGCTCATAATCATTGATTTATCTCGTTTCTTTAAATGCTTTGTTTCACGTGAAACGTTGCCGCTTACCGGCCCGAAAGTACCAGCAACACGTTGATGTCACTTGGCGATACTCCCGGAATCCGGCTCGCTTGGGCAATGGTTTCCGGATCTATTTTAGTCAGCTTTTGGCGAGCTTCGGTGGATAGGGACTGGATAGAAGAATAGTCAAACTTGCCTTTTATCTTTATACTTTCCAGGCGTGCCAGCTTTTCTGCTATCATTCGCTCTCTGTCAATATAACCTTGATATTTGATTAAGATTTCGGCAGCTTCCAAAATTTCTTCTTTACGGTCTTGGTTGGCACTTGTTGCTTTTTCCAGTTCCCGTTGAAATGCCGGAACGTGTTCGGCTATGTTCTTTATCGTCACCTGCGGACGGTTCAATATTTCATTAATTTGCAACCTTGACGTAGGGGAGTTGTTCCTATCTTTTCGAGCGCATCATTAATTAGTGCCGGTTTCATCGAATAATTTCGTGCGAAAGAAATAATCTGTTCCACAGCTTCCTTTTTGCTTTTCATCAACCGATAACGGTCTTCCTTGGCTAATCCGAGTTTGTATGCCCGTTCGGTAAGTCTCATGTCTGCATCGTCCATACGGAGCAGAATCCTGTATTCTGCGCGTGAAGTAAACATCCGGTAAGGTTCGTCAACTCCCTTGGTAACTAAATCGTCGATTAATACGCCGATATATGCTTCATCGCGTGCCAACGTAAATTCTTCTCCACCATGGCAATTAATGTGTGCATTGATTCCGGCTATTGCTCCTTGTCCTCCGGCCTCTTCGTAGCCGGTGGTTCCGTTTACTTGTCCGGCAAAGAACAAGTTTTTAATAACTTTCGATTCCAGCGTATGTTTTAATTGTGTCGGATCGAAGTAGTCATATTCAATTGCATATCCCGGACGATAAATAACCAAGTCTTTGAAAGCGGGAATCTTTTTCAAGGCAGCAATCTGTATATCCATTGGAAGCGAAGAGGAGAATCCATTGAGGTATAATTCCTGTGTCGTTTCTCCTTCCGGTTCGAGGAAAAGCTGATGCTGGTCTTTGTCGGGGAAAGTCACAATCTTGGTCTCTATGCTGGGGCAATAGCGTGGGCCGATACTTTGAATTTGTCCGTTGAAAAGGGGAGAGTCCGGCAATCCATCACGTAAAATCCGATGTACTTCTTCATTTGTATAGCATGTCCAGCATTGGAGTTGTTTCAAATGACGTGTACTTGTATTCATGAAAGAGAACTTGTGGAAGTCACATTCTCCGTCTTGCGTTTCCATTTGGTCGAAGTGCACGCTGCGTGCGTCGATACGTACCGGAGTTCCAGTCTTCATTCTTCCGTAAGTAATCCCATGGCGGGCGATAGATTCGGTCAGTTGATAGGAAGCCGGTTCGGCCATTCTTCCGCCTGGTAGTTGGTGGCGTCCTACGTGCATCAGTCCGTTGAGGAAAGTTCCCGCAGTCAGTACGATGCACTTTGCGTTGAAAGTAACTCCCCAGACGGTGACGAGTCCTGTCACCTCTCCGTTTTCAACGAGAAGTTCGCATACAGTATCTTGCCAAATATGAAGGTTGGGGGGGTGTTTTCCAGTCTCTCGCGCCATGACCAGATAAACTTGGCGCGGTCGCATTGGGCACGAGGACTCCACATGGCGGGGCCTTTTGAACGGTTTAAGATTCGGAACTGAATAGCTGTTTCATCTGTCACCAATCCCATTTGTCCACCCAGTGCATCTATCTCACGTACTATTTGTCCTTTGGCGATTCCTCCTACGGCCGGGTTGCAACTCATCTGTCCAATCTTGTTCATGTCCATTGTGATGAGACAAGTCTTGGAACCTAAATTTGCTGCTGCTGCTGCTGCTTCACAGCCTGCATGTCCGGCACCGATTACGATAACGTCGTACTTAAAATCCATTCCTATCTTATTTATTATCAAACGCTGCAAAGTTACGGAAAAGTTGCGAGACTTGTATCTTTCAGTTGTTTTTTTGCTTCCGAAAATTCGGGGGAGTGTCCGGAATGCTTCGAAAAAAAAAAAAATCGCCGTAATTTTGGAGTTTAAATATACAGAATGTCTACAATCTTATCTCTTATTTATTGCTTTGTACTTGCTTTTGGGAATGGAATGCTAGAATTTTGCATATTTAATCTTTTATTTGCTGTCTTTTTGTAAGTAGAAAAATGGGCGGTTCTTCTGATGAAATAGAAGTGAAAAAGAGAAGATCTGTCCGTGATTCCATGCATTTGAATAATGAATGTCCTTATTACACCTAATCGTTCCTTGTTTTCTTGATATAAATCAAAAAAATAGGGGAAAATATGTTTTTTAGCATACTAACTATTGTTGTTTTCTAAAACAGCTATACCTTTGCAGCGTAGTTGTGAAACTACTAAGATTTTAGGTATTAGAACAAGGTAATATTAAAGGATATTAGTTTATAAAATTAAGGTATTGGATTTTAAGATTAGTTTTTAGGAAAAAGGTTGTTTTGACTAGGTATTAGTAAAAAGTAGTTTTCAGGAAACGAGTAAATGAATGATGAAAAAAGAAGAATCCCATTTATGGGGATTCTTTAATGGTGGAGCGGAATAATTCGCTCTTTTTTTTGTACCCCTATATCGCTGTATGCTATAAGCATGGAGTTGTTCCCTATTGGAGCATTTAAGTTTCTGCAAGGGGAAACAGTAGTTTCTCCGGCTTGAAACTTTAGTTCCAACGGTGCGAAACTAGAGTTTCTAAGCCTTGAAACTTTGGTTTCCATTACTTGAAACTATTTGTTTCTCGGCGTGAAACACCTGCTGCCAAGGTATAATCTGTTGGCCTTGTCTAAGGGATATATTTTTTAGTAGGTGGATACCGGCTGGTTTTATATACTAATTTGTTTTGGAAAATGGCTGGTGATAGGTGATAGGTTGGGTGATAGGTTAAGAAACAACCTATCACCGTCGGAAAGTACGATGAATAAACGGTTTGCTTGATGTCGGTGATAGGTGATAGATGATATTGTGTTTTTTATATAGAGAAAGAACGTTTTTATTTTCTATTTTGTAGGCTACTTAAAGTCTGTGTTTTTGAAAAAAAAACAATATATTTGCATTCGTAAATATCGATATAGTAAGTGGTTATAGCGATTTCTACGAATTCTGTATTCTTTTTGATGAGTAGAGTGACAATATGAGTGATAGAATTGACACCATAGTAGCAGGAGTTAACCGGAAGGATGAAAAGACGTGGGGCGATTTCTACGATCGTTTTTATGCTGCTCTATGTGTTTATGTTTCCAAGATATTGCCAATTCCCGATGCAGTTGAAGATTTGGTACAGGAAGTCTTTATTTCCGTATGGGAGGGTAAGCGTACCTTCTCTGATATTAAAGAACTTACCAATTATCTTTATCGTGCCTGTTATAATAATACCTTATTATATATACGCAATAATCAGATTCATGACAGTATTCTAAGTTCCTTTGCTGAAGAATGTCGGCAAGACGAGGATATGATTTATGCATTGACAGTGAAAGAAGAGATCATCCGTCAGTTGTATTTCCATATTGAAGAACTTCCGCCTGAGCAACGCCGGATCATTCTGTTGAGAATCGAAGGGTATACTTGGGAAGAAATAGCGGAACGTCTGGAAATAAGTATCAATACCGTTAAAACTCAAAAAAAAGAGCCGTAGCTATAAATTTCTTTCGTGAAAATGCTGGGAGACTCTATTCATTCTATAATTCTTTGTTTATTTTTCTAAAAAAAGAAATAAAGTCAATTTGATACTTCTTTATCTTTTTATTGATTGCTTAAGATTTGTTTTCTTTGTTAAATGTAACCGTATTTCTTCATTTTGATAGCATAATGCTATATCTTTTCTTTAAAATCCCTCGTTGGATATTCCTTCTCCAAAAAAAAGATCATCTTTTTTGTCACCCTTTTTTCTATGAGTTATGTATAGTTATAATAAAGCAAGGATGAAATTGCAATTTAATTAAAAAAAATAGATAATAAGATGAATAAGTTCGAAAATATATATCAAGATGCTGCTTTTAATGAGAAAGTTTTTTTGGGAGAAGCGAATGAAGCAGAACGGAAAGAGCTTGAAAACGATTGGCGGAATGCCCGGACTTAAAGAAAGTGTATGAGCAGTTGCAGAATGGTGAAACATTGAAGGCTGCGTTTGGAGAATATAAAGATTATTCATCAAAGAAAGCTTATCAATCTTTCCTTCAGAAAATCGGACGAATGGAGAAGAAGGAACGTAAGCCTTCTATTTCCCGGGTTTGGTGGTATGCTGCTGCGGCTGTCATAGTTCTGGCTGCCGGCCTTTCATTCTATATGTCGAATTTCTATTCGGCAGTAGAGAGAAGAGAGTTCTTATTCAGCCGGGTACACAACAGGCGCAGTTAACGTTACCTGACGGTAGCATTATTGATGTGGATAAAAAAGAAGTGAATGTGGTAGTAGATGGTGTTCAAGTAAAATATAAGAAAGGAGTACTGTCTTATCAGCCTACTGTCACGACACAACATGAGGAAGAAAGTACCGAAGAAAAACCGGTTAAATCCAATGAGTTGGTTATACCGCGTGGGGGTGAAAAATACTGTAATCCTTGCAGATGGAACGACAGTACATTTGAATGCCGGGTTCTTATCCGGTACGTTTTGCCGGTAAACGTCGAATTGTGCGTTTGGAGGGTGAAGCTTTATTTTGATGTAGCAGGAGATGAGAATCATCCATTTGTGGTACAAACTCATCTCGGGGGAAATAACTGTACTTGGTACTGAATTCAACGTGAATGCTTATGCCGATACCCCTGTTTGTTATACAACCCTAGTACATGGAAAAGTGAAATTCTCTACATTAAATGCGGAAACGGTTACTCTCTCACCGGGTGAACAAGCTGTTGTATTTGCCAATAGTTCAACGAAACGCAAGGTGGATTTGGAAGAATATGTTGGTTGGGTAGATGGTATGTACATCTTTAATGACCGTCCCTTGGGCGATATAATGAAGACATTCGAACGCTGGTACGACATACAGGTTTATTACGAAACCCTAACCTGCGCGACATTACCTATAGTGGTAACTTGAAACGCTACGGAACAATAAATTCATTCCTGGATGCACTGGAACTGACAGGAGACCTTACTTATAAAATCAGTGGCAGGAATATATTGATATATGACAAAGTGGAAGAACAGGAATGGAAAAGATAGAATATTAGAATAGTTAGAATATTAGGTACACAAAAGTTTAATTATTTTTATGAGAGAAAAACGATAGCTTACTATGTTTTCTGAGTAACTTGTGTGCACGTTTAGTGCATGGGCTTTTCGATACAAGACAGGTAACTTTGAGCACACAATATTCTCTATCGAGACTTTGTTTTGGATGTAGTGAAGAAACAAACAGGTGTGTGAATATATGTTGTATGGTGCACAAATGTTTAAAGGAGTGCCTCCGGTGTCGGTCAGATGCGAAAAAATGAGAAATGGAGATCACTTTGCCAAGTTGATTCCAATCCTCAGGGATTTGATTATGTGGTGAAGGACGGCATTGTGGTGATTCGCAAATGCAGGCGGAAAAAACTTGGGAAAACCGTATCGCGGAGAGCATGGTTGTTGATTCGAATAGAGATCCGTTCGGAGCCAGTATTGTGAAAGCAAGGTACTTCGCAATTTCAACAAACATTGAAGGATGAGGTTACGCTGGATGTGAAAAATGACAAAGTGACTTTGGAGACCCTCTTTTATCGGAATGAAAAAACAAAACACTTCAGGTGGACGCTACCCGTAAGAAGATGCTTGAAAATAACTATGGTGGACGATGAAAACATTGGAGGATGTAGTCGTGCCGGGATACAGTAATGTTCGTAAATCCAGGAAGTACAGGTAGTTCTTACGCAAATAACAGGTGATGAATTGCGTAAAAGAATGCAGACGAATATTTTAGAGTGCAATTCATTTGACCCTTCTTTCCGTTTAGTAGATAATACTCGGATTTGGTTCTGGGCTTAAAATACTGTTCCACCAGAAATGTATATCCGCAGGGCATTCAGGGGTTTGGGTAAAGGCTTGGATAAGATATCTCGTTCAAATCTCGAAAGCAACCCAATCTTCCAGCAGTATGGATATGGCTTTGAAGTAAGCATTGAAAAAAATATGACTTGGACCTACGTATTGAGGGAGTTAACAAATATTTGAAGAAAGATGCTGCTGCGACTTTGTGTATGGAGGATCTCGTGCTGCAAATGGGTAGTTGTTATCCTACAGTGGCTCCTAAAACAGGTGAAGTTCCGTATGCTCTCTATATGAATTTTACAGGAACCTGCTGCAAATGCCAGATTTACGCATGATTAGTAACTGGCAGCGATGCCGCAGAAAAAGTCGGAAATAGAGACGTTTAGCCGGATTGTTTCAGAAAATACGTACAGGTAGTAATATAAATACATCCCAGGATCAGGATTAAAGTGCTTATTATAGAAAGTATGCTTTGAATTTCAGAAAAGGGGTAGATACAGATTAGGATGTCATTGCCTTTACAGAATTCACATTTAATCATGAAGCATAGCAATGTTATTTAGAGAGATTGGTACACTAATTTGCGTTATAGTGTAGCAGATAAGTTTCTTTTTAATTTGTCCGGATAAGGGTAGTATGAAAGAGACAGACGTAATCGCGACCATAGTGCACAGGTTTTTCTTTAGATTATAGATGCAAAAACTTTCAAATAGTACGTATCTTTCACTCATACTAAATCAAAGAGAGGCGTCTCCATATGGTTCCTTTGGTGATTGCCATACAAGTTTACAACCCTATGGTTCTATATGACGATATTGGTAAGTTAATTTTAAAGGGCTGAAATTTTCTAAGCAACTAGCTTAAATGACATAAATAATCCATTATGAAGCTACTTT
>VOFK01003190.1_pt1 | contig 97395 bp, 149 predicted proteins | sample 5384121 | NCBI WGS metagenome assembly VOFK01 (sample SAMN12384730, study PRJNA508395) | human gut metagenome | isolation source: healthy gut J | host: Homo sapiens
TGGCACTGGGAGCCGATGAAAGACGTGGTAAGCTGCGATAAGCTTCGGGAGGAGCAAACATCCTTTGATCCGGAGATTTCTGAATGAGGAAACTCACTGGAGTTCATACTCTAGTATCCTGTACTGAATCCATAGGTACAGGAAGGGAACCGCCTGAACTGAAACATCTAAGTAGGGCGAGGAAGAGACATCAAACGAGATTCCGTTAGTAGTGGCGAGCGAACGCGGAAGAGGGCAAACCGGAAGGAGAAATCCTTCCGGGGGTATGGACCGCTTTTAGGACTTGAGTTGTTAACCGAATGGCATGGGAAGGCCAATCAAAGAGGGTGAGAATCCCGTAGGTGAAAACGACGAGAGCTGCGCGAGTTCCAGAGTACGGCCAGACACGTGAAACCTGGTCGGAAGATGGGGGGACCACCCTCCAACCCTAAATACTACCCAGTGACCGATAGCGTATAGTACTGTGAAGGAAAGGTGAAAAGGACCCCGGGAGGGAGTGAAATAGAACCTGAAACCTTGTGCCTACAAGCACATAGAGCACACCAACGTGTGATATGGTACTTTTTTGTAGAACGGTCCGGCGAGCGATTGTATGTTGCGAGCTTAAGGTCTTAAGGACTGGAGGCGCAGCGAGAGCGAGTCTGAACAGGGCGTTCAGTAACATGCAATGGGCCCGAAACCGGGTGACCTACCCATGATCAGGCTGAAGTGAAAGTAAAATTTCATGGAGGGCCGAACCGACCTCCGTTGAAAAGGCGGCGGATGAATTGTGGGTAGCGGAGAAATTCCAATCGAACTCGGAGATAGCTGGTTCTCCCCGAAATAGCTTTAGGGCTAGCCTCATATTAGATACCCGGAGGTAAAGCACTGAATGGCCTAGCGCCCGAGAGGGTAGCGAAGCCTATCAAACTAAGAATGCCGGAGTATTGATGTATGGGAGTCAGACAGTGTGAGATAAATCTCATTGTCAAAAGGGAAACAGCCCAGATCTACAAGCTAAGGTCCCAAATTGTATCTAAGTGGAAAACGATGTGGAAATACGCAGACAACCAGGATGTTGGCTCAGAAGCAGCCACTCATTTAAAGAGTGCGTAATAGCTCACTGGTCGAGCGTCTCTGCGCGGAAAATTTAACGGGGCTAAGATACAAACCGAAGCTTAGGCTGCATCGTAAGATGCGGGGTAGGGGAGCGTTGTGTAAGCGGAGAAACAGTAGCGAAAGCGGCTGTGGAGTTTACAGAAGTGAGAATGCCGGAATGAGTAGCGCGAATGTGGTGAGAATCCACATGGCCGGAAACCTCAGGTTTTTGGAGGAAGGTTCGTCCGCTCCAAGTTAGGCGGGAGCTAAGGTCAGGCCGCAAGGCGTAGCCGATGCACAGACGGTAGAGATTCCGTCCCCACCGAAAGATTTAAGCACAGGGACACTTTCAGAAGGTCGGAGCCAGGTGTTGGTTCTGGTAGTGATCGAGGGAAATTTAGTACCGAAGTCCGGCTGGGATGAGAGGCGAGAAAAAGCTGTGTGTATATCTAAGGTGCCCGTACCGCAAACCGACACACAGGTAGGTAGGAAGAAGATTCTAAGGCCAACGGGAGAAGGGTTGTTAAGGAACTCGGCAAGTTGACCCCGTAACTTCGGAATAAGGGGTGCTCAAGAGAGTGAGCCGCAGAGAATAGGCCCAGGCAACTGTTTACCAAAAACACAGGTTTGTGCTAAATCGAAAGATGACGTATACGAGCTGACGCCTGCCCGGTGCTGGAAGGTCAAAAGGAGATGTGCAAGCATTGAATTGAAGCCCCAGTGAACGGCGGCCGTAACTATAACGGTCCTAAGGTAGCGAAATTCCTTGTCAGGTAAGTTCTGACCCGCATGAAAGGCGTAATGATCTGGGCACTGTCTCAACAGCCCGCCCGGCGAAATTGTAATCCCGGTGAAGATGCCGGGTACCCGCGACAGGACGGAAAGACCCCATGGAGCTTTACTGTAGCCTGATATTGGGTTTCGGTGTTGCATGCACAGGATAGATGGGACGCTAGGAAAGAAGCGCTTTGGCGTTTCTGGAGCGGACGTTGGGATACCATCCTTGCGACATTGGAATTCTAACCTGCGCCTCTGAATCGAGGGGGGGACATTGTCAGGTGGGCAGTTTGACTGGGGCGGTCGCCTCCTAAAAAGTAGCGGAGGCGTTCAAAGGTTCGTTCGATCTGGACGGAAACCAGATGAATGAGTGCAAACGCATAAACGAGCCTGACTGCGAGACTGACGGGTCGAGCAGAGACGAAAGTCGGAGTTAGTGATCCGGTGGTATGTGAGTGGAAATGCCGTCGCTCAACGGATAAAAAGTTACCCTGGGGATAACAGGCTGATCTCCCCCAAGAGTCCCATCGACGGGGAGGTTTGGCACCTCGATGTCGGCTCATCGCATCCTGGGGCTGAATTCGGTCCCCAAGGGTTTGGCTGTTCGCCAATTAAAGCGGTACGCGAGCTGGGTTTTCAGAACGTCGTGAGACAGTTCGGTCCCTATCTGTCGTGGGCGCAGGATATTTGCAAGGCGCTGTCCCTAGTACGAGAGGACCGGGATGGACGAACCTCTGGTGCACCAGTTGTCACGCCAGTGGCACAGCTGGGCAGCTATGTTCGGATCGGATAAACGCTGAAAGCATCTAAGCGTGAAGCCGGCCTTAAGATAAGATATCCCACTGAGTCAATCAGGTAAGACCCCTTGAAGACTACAAGGTTGATAGGCACACAGTGTAAGCGGAGTGATCCGTTCAGCTAGCGTGTACTAATAGGTCGAGGCTTGACCCCATCTTGATCAGATACTCTGTTTGCTAAGAAAGCGGTTCGATATTCAGTTTTGAGGGTACATCCTCCTCAAAAAAGCATGACGAAGGTCACGCGTTGGCCGGTGTCAATGACGGTGAGGTTCCACCTGTTCCCATTCGAACACAGAAGTTAAGCTCACTTGTGCCGAAGATAGTTGGCTGGAAACGGCCTGTGAAAATAGGTAGATGCCGGCTTCTCTTACAAGCTCTATCCCGAAAGGGGTAGGGCTTTTTCTTTGCCTGCAGTGAAGAAAAATGAAATGGCAGTCATAGCGGCATCGCCTTGACAAAATGGGTGTTGCTCAGTATCATAAAATAGCTTGATGTTCAGAAAGGATGCGCTGCCGTGGGGACAGTGTTTCATAAAAAAAGAGCTTTTTGGTACTGCTGCAGGATTTTTTACTGTCTGACAGGGCTGCGCGCGGTTGTTTTTGATTCCTTTGGTATGGAGGTGCTCTCTACCCGCCGGAGCTTCCGCTGTATTGCCGCTTGATTCGCAGTGTTCCTAACGGAAAAACGGGTTGTTACCTGTGTGATCAGGCGGCCTGCCGCAAGGCAACAAGGCAAAAGCAAACGGTGATATACCCCTGTCATGCGGGCCTGATCGAGGTCACTTACGCCTATCCAGATCAACGATGCTGTGGTGGGCTTTTGCTGTTGAGCCATATCGTACAGGGGCCGACGAGCAGGGGTGAATGGGATTATGCGCAAAAAGTGCTGTGGCGCGTATAAGGTGGACGCAGACGCCCTGCGCGAAGCCTACAACGCTTTGCCGCGCATGCCGTATCCGGTGCTGAAATCGGCATCGGACCTGCTGGCGCTTGCAGCAGCTGCCCTGTATCAAAAGGACTGACACGCTTAGCTGCGGACAGTATGCAGGAGAAGCTCAGCCGCTATCTGGCTGAGCACCTGCACGAGGAACTGACAAGCGAGGCTCTCTGTCAGGCGCTTTCTATAAGCCGCACGGGGCTGTATTATCTTTCCCGGCAAACCTACGGCTGCGGTATCCATGAGCAGATTACCCGGCTGCGTGTCCAAAAAAAAGCGATGAAGCTGCTTGGGGATACGAGCCTGTCCAATGCGCAGGTTGGACAGCAGGTGGGATTCCCTGATGATAATTACTTTTACCGCGTGTTCCGCAAGCAAACCGGGTTGACACCGCGCCAATATCGTGATTCCATCTTGGCAGACAATAGCGATTTCAAGTAGGGATTTCTGTTTGCAGCACTGGAATTTTTCAAAAACTTTTCGCATAACATGCCCCACGTGCAGAGCAGAAGGGCATAGGTGAGTGAGAAAGCTGGCAACGGTTGTAAAAATTGATATGCTAAAACATCTGCGGTACTACCTAAAGCAATAAACGAGCAGAAACCCGGTGTTGCCGGGTCACTGCTCGTTGTTTTATATACTGTAATTTGCCCTGCGGAAGGCGGACGGATGCACCGTCCACATGGTTAACATGTGCCAGCAGTCGCCAGCACTGCAGTTGTATACACGGTCTGCATCGGCGGTAAAATTCAAGCGGCTTACAGCCTGCATGTAGTCATTGCTATATTGGTTTGCGTACCAATGGTGCCAGAATTCAAATTGAAGGTTGCGTGCAGTCCGTACTGGTTAAAAAGCTCTGTCAGGCGGCGGTCTTCTATGTGACCGTCATCAAAGCCTCAGCGTCAGCGCCTTTGAAACGGCCTCAGGCAATATCCGGGTAAATCCAGCTTCATAGGAAAAATCTCCCCTTGCACAACGCGCCGTCCGAGCGGACGTTGTCGTAGTTCAACACCGGCGAAGAAGGCCAGTGCCAGACCCGACCCCAGCCCTGAATCCAGTCGCGGCTGATGCTGCGGTAGCCGTTGGCGTCCTTCATGACCGCCGTGCCGCCCGAGACATTCCTTTTTCACGGCCGTCCGGGCTGACATTGGCCAGCATACCGGGGGATGGCCTTGTTGATGTACTTGATGTGCAGGGGGTTGCCCTTGGTGATCATGGCGGCGGCGATGCCGGCGCTCGCGCTGACCTCCTCATAGGAGGCGGCATCGTCCACGATCGTGCGCCACAGGCCGTTTTCGGTCTGGTAAAGCTTGAGCGCGGCCAGCTGGTCGTTCAGGCTGCCGACCATCCAAGAACTTGGGGTAGAGGTAGCACTGCGGCAGCCACGCCGACCTGCGCCATCGTGTGGCCGCCCATGCATTGGCGCGCCCCGCGATGCCCGACATATGGTCGCCTGTGATGTTGTTGTAGCCGTGGTAGTACAGCCCGCTCTCGGGGTCCTGCAGGTACTTGATGTGCCAGTAATACTGGTTCAGCGCATCGTCGATCAGGGCCTCGTCCTTCAAAAAGCACGCCCATCCGCAGCAGGAAGAAGCCCGCCATAAAAAGCGTGTCCGCCCACGCCTGCTCGGGGAAGTCGTTGTTGACCGAGACGGTGCTGCAGAACATGATCCCCGAAGCGCAAGCGCTTTTTCCAGATACTTCGACCTTGCTTTTGGCGATGTCCAGATACTTTTCATCACCGGTATGCTCATACAGGGTGATCAGGCAGTGCCCCATTGAGCAGGTGTTGACCGTCCAGCTCGGCAGGCCAGCTCAATATACTCGTCACGCGGTCCTTGACCAGCTGCATGCCTCGTTTTTGGTGACCTCATATGCCTCGCAGATGCCGTAGTAGGCAACACCGCAGGGCCAGTCCCATGTCATGTCCATCCGCATCGTGCGATTCCACGATCTTGTCGATGGTGGCCTCAATTTGGGCCTTGTCAAAAATCAGGTTTGCCATAGGAAATCCTCCTTTGTTGTACGAAATTCTTTACAGCAATGCTTTTTTTTCATCCATTCGCCGCTGTGATATCGCGCTACGGGGATGATGCAGCCCGCCGCCCAGCTCAGCGGCGTGGCCAGCCATATACCCCACACGCCAAGCCGCGGGGCCAGCAGACCTGCAAAAAAGCAGCCGCGCGCCCATCTCAAACAGACCGGCAATCAGGCTGACATTCACATCGCCTGCGCCGCGTAGCACATTCAGATAGCTGTTCATGACAGCCGCGATGATGTAGGCAAAGACCATTACGCTCAAGAAATCAGCGCCCTGTGCGATGCTGGCGGCATCGGTGGCAGGGTCGAGAAAGATCGACAGCAGCCACCGCCGCACGGCGAATACCGCTACAGCCAGTACAAGACAGCTTGCGCATAGAGCTTTCAGCGTTGCGCGCAGCCCAGCCGCACGCGGTCAAGATCACGGTGCCCCATGTTCTGCCCGGTGTAGATGGCCAGTGCATTGCTTACTGCCACTATGACCTGAATCGTCAGCGAGTCGATGCGCTGTACGGCGGTGTAGGCAGCCATCGTCACGCTGCCGAAGCTGTTGACGATGCCCTGCACGGTCATGCCGCCAAGGGTGATCATGCAGCTTTGCAGCGCGGTGGGCAGGCCGAAGCGCAGGATCAGCACGGCATCGTCCCTTGCAAAGCAGGGACGCACCGATGCAAAGGCAAACGGCGTGTTCTGCCGCCACAAAGCCCAAAGGCAGATGCCGGCCGACAGAAACTGCGCGGCCACCGTGGCCAGCGCCGCCCCGGCCACACCCCAGTGCAGACCTAAAATAAACCATAGATCCAGCGCGATATTGCACAGGCTCGATGCAGCCATGGCGGCGAGCGGTGTGCGCGAATCACCCGTGCTGCGCATCACGGCCCCGGCAGCGTTATACAGTGCATTGCCCAGCAGCAGCCCAGCCGTGATGCGCAGGTATGTGACGCCGGTAGGCAACAGTCTGCGGGGAAGCTGCAGCAGACGCAGCAGCGGCTCGGCCAGTGCCGCACCCAGCGCAGCCAGCACAGCAGACCCCGCCAGCAGCAGGGTCGTGAATGTGCCCAGCAGCCTGCGCAGCTCATCGTATTTTTTTCGCGCCCCAATACTGCGATACAATGACGCTGACACCGTAGCCAAGCCGCCCAGCAGCAAAAAAACAGGCAGGCGTTGATGTTGCCCGTGCGCCCACGGCGGCCAGTGCGTCCGCCCCAAGGGCGCGGCCCACAATGGCAGTGTCTACTACATTGTACAGCTGGTTGAACAGGTTGCCGACCAGCAGCGGCAGCGCGAAGGAAAAAAATGACTGTCAGCGGCTTGCCATGGACCATGTCTACATGGGAACGCAAAATTCTTCCGGTAATGCGCATAAGTCTTACCATTGCCCCTCGGGGGGCAGTGCATGTCGCCGCGCCGCGCGCATCTCCACATAGCAGCCGCACTGCATACAGGTCCCGGCGTTCAGGGCATCGCATGCCTTGCAGCAGGCCAGCCGGGTGGCGTATTCCGCGTCCGGTGTGCGCTTTTTGGCGGGCAGTGCGGCGCGGTAGCGCACCACACTTTGGTAATAGTCATTCTCGTCCGTCATTTCCTGCAACAGGCAGCGGCGGCATTGGTTGGACGCGCTCACTGCGGTGTCACCGTAAAGGCGGCTACACTGCAGGCGGGCAGTGGGCTACGTAAAGCCCTCGGCGGTCAGCACGGCGGACAGCGCCTTGGGCTGCACGGCTGTCGGGCGCAGTAAAGGTGTTGCGGGCATCGGCGGTGCCGCAGAGAACCGTGCCGCCTACGGCGGCAGCCTTCACGCCGCCGAGCAGCACCTGCGCTTCGGCCGGATGGGCCGCGTCCAGATTTGCGACTGTGATCAGAATTTTCCCATCGGCGGCGCGGCTGGCGCTGACATGCAGCGTCGGCACAGCCTCGTTGTCATGGCGCAGGATGGATGTCTCCGCGTAGCTTTCCAGCTGCTGTGCGCCCTGATGGGCGGCATACAGGGCAAAGACATGGTAGGTCGGCGTCAGCACCATTTTTGCTGCCCCTCAGTCAGGATCATCGCCTGCAGGACATTGACCATCTGCGCAATGTTGGCCATGCAGACGGTGTCGCAGTGGTTATTGAAGATGTTCAGGTTGATTGCCGCCACCAGCGCATCGCGCATCGTGTTCTGCTGGTAGAGGAAGCCCGGATTCGTGCCCGGCTCCACATCGTACCAGGTGCCCCACTCGTCCACAGCCAGACCGATCTTGCGCCCGCCTGCAAACTGGCGGATAATGCGGCTGTGGTTTTCCACCAGCTCCTCCATGCGCAGCGTCTTGTGCAGGGTGGTATAGTATTCGCTCTCGGTGAACTCTGTCGCGGAGCCCTTGTGCTGCCAATCCTGATGCGGCAGTGTGTAGTAGTGCAGCGACACAGCGTCAATGACATGCCCCGCGCGCTCAAGCACGGTGCGGGTCCAGTGGTAGTCATCGACATTCGCGCCCGATGCAATCTTATAAATTTTGTGGTCGGGCGCGTAGCTGCGCAGATAGGTCGAATACTGGCGGCAGAGGTCGGCATAATATTCGGCGCGCATGTTGCCGCCGCAGCCCCAGGCTTCGTTGCCAATGCCCCAGTATTTGACATTGAAGGGCGCTTCCCGCCCATTCTCGCGCCGCAGCGATGCCATGGGGGAAACACCGCCCATGTTGCAGTACTCGACCCAGTCGGAGAACTCCTGCACGGTGCCGCTGCCCACATTGCCGGAGAAATAGGCCTCGCACCCGAGCTGGCGGGTCAGCTCCATGAACTCATGGGTGCCGAAGGAGTTATCCTCGCTGACGCCGCCCCAGTTGGTGTTGACGATGGTCTTGCGCTGGCGCCTGCGGGCCGATACCATCGCGCCAGTGGTAGGTATCGGCAAAGCAGCCGCCCGGCCAGCGCAGCACCGGAATGTGCAGCGCCTTGAGCGCCTTGACAACATCGCAGCGCATGCCGTTGATGTTGGGAATCTCCGCGCTTTCGCCGACATAAATGCCCTGATAGATGCAGCGGCCCAGATGCTCCGAGAATTGACCGTAGATATTCGGGTCAATGGTGCCGAGTGAGCGGTTGGTGTTGATAAAGATATGTGGCATGATGCCCTCCCTTTTGTCAGCGCAGCGGCATAATTTTTGTCTCCAGCGCGTCCAGCGATACCGTGACCGCCCCGTCGGGAGTCTTGATGCGGGTGGTGCGCGGCTCCTCACTATTGTTGATGACGACCAGCGTCCTGTCTGCGGGGAACCAGGCGGCCTCGGTGTACGGGTCATCGGTCAGAAAATCGCTGCCCAGCGGCAGACCCTTGGCCCAAAGCAGCAGGTTCAGCAGCATCCGTGCGTTGACGGGACTGTAGGCAAAGCCGGCCATATATACGCCGCGCCCCTTGCCGAAGGTATGCGTGGCGATGGCGGGCGAGCCGTCCACCGCTGCCAGTACGCGGGTGTCCCCATCGGTCAGATAGAGATGCTCATGCGTTTCCAGCGCGGCACCGTCGGGGATCAGGCCGTCCACAGGCTGTTCCTCTACTGCCCAGCGGCCATGGCAGACGCGGGCACCCATATCCTCATCCACGCCCAGCACCCGCGCCATGCGGAAGGTGTCGCCGCAGCCGCCCACAGCGGACGGCTCCTCGATACCCAGCAGCACACCGCCATTGTACACCCAGCGGTTCAGCGATGCAACAAGGCTTTCATCGCGCCACGCATCGCCGCCGCTCCACGCCGTGCCGGCGCGGCCTGCATTGATGATCACATCTACATCGGCGGGTACACCGTTCTTTACATCGTCAAAGCTGATAAATTTCACATGTACGGGCAGGCCCGACAGTGCCTCGTTGATGTGGATCAGCGTATGCATGTAGGTTTCGTGGAAATGCCCCCCGACAGCGTCCAGGGGCGCAGGCCGCCCCAACTGTGCAGGACGGCTACAGTCAGCGGCAGGGTGGCCACGGGGCCGCGGTGTGCAGCGCCTTGATGGCGCGGAATTCATCCGAGATCGCGGCGATATAGTCCACAAAATCCGGGAAATCGTTCAAAAGATGCAGGTAGCCGCCCAAGCCGATGCGGTCGATCTTGGCGCGCAGCAGCGCACGGCGGACATGATTCCAGTAGGCGGCAGCATCGTGGGTGGGATTGCCGCCGGGGGCAAAGGTCGGCGCGCCGCCTAAGCCCACAGGGAACAGATAGGGGGTGGAGCCGCAGCTCATGCACGGGGTGTCAACGCCCGCGCACATCCGGGCCTCATAGCCGGAAAACACGCACTTGATGATGCCGTCAAAGCCGAACTCCTTGAAATGCGGGCCGTAGGGCTCAACACCGACCCAGCTGTCGTCATAGAATACATAGGCGCGCTTACCGTAGCGGTGTACAAGGTCGACCAGCTTTTTGCCAAAGCCTGCCACAAACTGCTGGGTAAACTCCATATAATCACGCTTGTGGGCTGTGGGCGGCATGTGGGTGACCTGAAGGCTTCCCTTGTTGATGAAATCCTCGGCGGTCAGCGCGTAGCCGTAGGCGGCGGCAAAATCGTCCAGTGCTTTTTCCGACACCGTAAAGTCATAGCTGCCCCAGTCGGTAAACAGGTTGCGGTTGCGGTCATCGCTGCCCCAGATCCAGACAAAGTTGTAGAACATGCTGGTGAACCGCACAACATTGGTCTGGGGGTGGCTCTCGCACCATGTCTGCAGCCAGCTGTACAGATAGTCCTGCGCTTCGGCGGTGCGCGGATCCACTGGCAGCAGATGCTCGCTGGTCCAGTGGTTGGTCACATGGTTATACATGTTGATCTCTTCCCACAGGCGCCATGCCAGAAAGCTGACTGTGTAGGCGTGGAACGGCACAGGCTCGGCCACGGTTACGGTGCCGGCAGAGGCATCCCACCGCCATGCCCCGGCGGGCAGCGGCTTATCAGCCGTACGGTCCCACACCTGCCAGTAGCGCATTGCCTCGGGACGGTCGTTGATCCGAAACTGCTCGGAAAAAGAAGCCCGCCATCGGGCGGACGGTCAGCGGCCCTTCGGCGGCAATGACCGGGTCGGTGGACAAAAAGCTCTGCTGCAGGCATTCAGGGTGCTGCTTCGCCCATTCGTTGTGGTCGCGAATGATGCACAGGGTCGAGTAGATGTCGTACCCGGCGTCAAGGATCTCGTCCGAGAGCTTTGTGCCGTCACTGTCGCGGATGACATCGGCACCCCATTTTTCGGCCAGCTCCAGCGTCAGCTTTTCCTGTCCGGATTCGCCCGGCAGCGTGAAGCCGCCGCTTGTATGCTCAAATTTCATGGATACTCGCTCCTTATCAAATATGCAGACGCCGGCAGAGGGCTGCGGCATCGCTGCGGGTTATGGGATCGTTCAGGCTGTCAGCGGAGATCAGCTGTTCAGCGGCCTGCCCGGCGGCAAAACGCGCGTAGGCCGGTACGGAATCTGGCAGGGGGAGAGGGGGCTGCCAGCGGACGGCGCCCGGCCGCGCCGGGCATCAGCACGGCCAAAAAGTCGGCAGCGGTCACCGTGCGCTGCGGGTACAGTTTGCCGTCAGCAACCCACGCTGCAGGGATCAGATCATTTTGCGCGACGCACTGCACGGTGCCGGCATAGGTCTCATGACCGACAATGTCGGCATACAGATCGTTGTAGACATTGATGGGGAAGAGCTTCAGCGCCTTGATGGCCAACTCCAGCGCCTCGGCGCGGGTCAGCACCTCCTGCGGGCGGGTGGCGTCATAATCGGCAAAGGGGTCTGTGTCGGGTGCGGGCAGGGCGCAGTCCTTCGGGGGCGTCAGTGGCGCAAAAGGCGGTGCAGGCGTCCATGCGGGGGAATTGGCCACCGGCAGACCCACAGCCTTACCGAGAGCATCGGCCACAAATCCGGCCATCCGGTAGGCACCAAAGTCGTTTGTGTGGGTGTAATCGCCGGGGTAGAACCACCGTTTGGCGGTTTCCAGTCCCTCCTGTCGGATCAGCTGCATAGCGTAGGCGTGCAGGTCCAGCACGGGGACAGCTTCTTCTTTGCCCAAATCCAGCACGGCGTCCGCAAAGTCAGCCAAAAAGTCGTTGTAGTGGGTGGGATCTCTCCAGCTGTTGCGGGCCAGCGGTGTGATAAGCACCGGCACGGCCCCGGCGGTGCGTGTTTCCTTTATATAGGTGCGCAGGCGGTCGGTGTAGCCGCCGCGGGCCTGCAGGTGTGCCAGCTTTTGGTCATTGTGGCCGAACTGGAACAGGCAGATATCGCCTGCCCGCAGGCGCGGCTTGACGATGGCCCAATGCCCCTCGCTCAAAAAAAACTCTCGGTCGTCAGGCCGCTGTGCGCATGGTTCGTGATGCAGACCTCCGGCAGGTAGGCGGGCAGCATCTGGCCCCACCCGGCGTAGCTGGTGCCGGGGGGCGTAGGGGAAGCTCACCGGTCTGGTCAGTGACAGTGGAATCCCCGCAGACCCAGATACGGCGGGGTGGGGTGCCTCTGCCAGCGCAACGGCACTTAATGCGCCGCCCACTACGGCGATGTTTACGGCATCACTGGCCACAGCGTCTGCCTGCCCGCGCGGCACGATGGGGAAGACATCGCAATAGGCAGTCACAATCTGCTGCGCCCCGCGGGCAAAACACCGCGCCACGCAAGGCGGCGACGCCCCGTAAAGACCAGCACCCTCCGCCGTCCGTGCCGGTCACGGTGATCTCGGCACGGTAAACACCCTCGCCGGGGACTTGAACCCGCAGCCACACCGGCAAGCGGCGGTCGGCGGCGTCCTCAGTTCGCAGGGGCCTCGGCAGCGGTTGACTGCAGGCCGTATTCGCTCTGCCGTATATCGGAAATCGGTGTGCCCGCATACCACCACAGCGGCAGAAAAACCGCTGTTTGTCTCCGGGATATGCAGCGCCGCATCGGCAGTGTAGACCGCCCCAGTCACAAAGCCGAAGCCTGTTTCGCGGTCATAGTCTGGCGCGCCCTGCGTATGGTTCCATCTGAATTGCATCGGTGTACCCTCCTTGGTACATTCACTGACCCCTTTGATAAAAAGTGGGGCCGCTGCCCGGCAGCGGCCCCCAACAGCGCATAAGGTATACGCGATTTTGTTTTTGCTTTATTTTACGACCAGAACAGCGCCCTCATCGATCAGGCTCTGCTTCTCGTCCAGAATCTCCTGATAGCCGGCGTCCAGATACTCCTGGCTGTACTCGGCATACTTGGACTCAAACTGGTCGGGGCTGCAGGTGATGCAGTCAACATAGGCTTCCTGCCACAGGCTGTTCAGGTCGGTGCTGTACTCGGAGGTGGACTCCACAGCCTTGGTAAAGATGGGGGTGATCAGACCGCCGTCAATGCCCTTCTCGCAGATGTCGTAGGCTTCGTCAATGATCCAGTCATAGCCATCGGGGGCCAGCAGGCTCTTGTTGGCCTTAAGGTCGGTCTCCTTGTCGCCGTAGCCCATGACCTCCTGAACGAGGCACCAGTAGTCCTTGTTGTTGTTCTGGCTCAGCTTGGCATCGCCGCTGTAGTCAGAAATCTGGGTGGCAATGCCGTCGGCGTCAACGGTGTAGGTCTCGCCCTCAATGCCGTGCTGCAGGTAGGTCAGGTTCTCAGGCTGGCTCATCCAGTCGAGGAACATGTAGGTGGCGGCGCGCTCCTCATCGGTGGCGTTGGCGTTGATGCCCATGATCATGCCGTAGCTGGGGTACTCATAGTAGTGAGCGGTGTAGCCGTCGGCCACAGTGTTGGAAACAGTGGAGCCCAGAACAGCAACCTCGGCGTTGGGGTCGTTAGCCTTCAGGCTGTCGAACACATCGGTGCCGTTGGACATGTAGAAGCTGTAGGTGGCGCACTGGCCGGAGACAAACTTGCCCCCTTGGCAAGGGAGTCATCGGTGGTCAGGTAGAACTCGGGGTCGATCAGACCCTCGTGGTACTTGGGGTTGGCGTCCTGCAGGTAGTTCTTGGTGGCTTCCCAGGTGAAGGGGGCAACATTCAGATCCAGATACTTGGCCAGCTCATCCTCGCTGGTGCCGTCCTTGATCCAGTTGTAGAAGTAGGTGAAGCTCTTGGTGATCAGCGGGGAGTTCTCAACGCCGAGGCCGGCATCCTTGAAGGCCTTCATGGCGGTGATCAGCTCTTCGTTGCTGGTGGGAACCTCCAGACCGACCTGATCCAGCCAGTCCTTACGGATCAGGGTGACCCAGTTGTAGTAGATGGGCTCGCGCTCTGCAAAGATGAAGGCGTTCTCGCCGTCCAGCTTGCCGTAGGTCTCGATGGTATCCTTCATCTTGTCCCAGTAGGTGGGAGCGTAGAAGGCAACCTCATCGAGGTCGATGGGCTGCATGGCACCCTCAGACCAGTAGTTGACGGCCTGCGGCATGTCGTAGTGGAAGATGATGCTCGGGGCGTTGCCGGCGGCAATCATCTGGTTGAAGTCCTGCACCTCGTTGGAGCGGGCAATAGCCACATACTTGACGGTGACATTGTACTTGTCGCCGAACTCGGACTGGATCCACTTGGTATAGTAGTTGTCAGTGGGGGTTCCATCCCTCAAAGCCACGGTCGTAGACGGAATCTGGATGGTGACATTCTCCGGGAAGCCGGCGGAATAATCGGTGTAGCTGCCGGTGCTCTCAGCCGTAGAGGTGGCCTCGGTAGAAGCAGCAGTGCTCTCAGCCGTAGAGGCGGCGGAGCTGGCGGACCCGCCGCAGCCGGCGAGCAGGGTGGCGGTCATGGCAGCAGCCATGCCAAGTGCTAATGTTTTTTTCATTGTTTTCCTCCTTATTGAAAAACAAATTCAGTAACAAGGTTGGGGTGCAGGCTTCCCGCAGGGGAAGGGGGGTGGCCGCTTAGCCTTTGACGGCACCGACCATCGTGCCCTGCACGAAATACTTCTGGATGAACGGATATACGCAGATGATGGGAACAGCGGCAAAGATGATGCAGGCGGCCTTCAGCACCTCGGGGTTGGTCATCGAAACGGTGGCAACACCCTCGGCGGTCTGGAAGCTCTCGCTTGCGGCAACGATCAGGTAGTAGAGCTTGAGCTGCAGCGGGCGCAGCGCAACATTCTGCTTGATGTAGTACAGTGCGTCAGAATAGGCGTTCCAGCGGCCGACTGCGTAGAACAGAGCAATCGTAGCCATAATGGGCTTGGACAGCGGTACCACGATCTTGCCGAGAATCGTGAAGTGAGATGCGCCGTCCAGACGGGCAGACTCGATCAGGCTTTCAGGGATGGAGCCCTGAAAATTGTTTTTCATGATCAGCAGGTTGTACGGTGCAAAGCAGAGCGGCAGGATCAGGCACCAGATGGTATCCAGCATGTGCAGCTGGTTCATCAGCAGGTAATCGGGAATCGTGCCGGCCGTGAAGTACATCGTGAACATGATCATGAAGGTCATGACCTTGCGGCCGCGCAGCTCCGGGCGGGTCAGCGCATAGGAGGCGCAGACTGTCAGGAACATGCCAATGGCGGTAAACACCACCGTGACCAGAACCGTGACCCAAAGGGACTGCATAATGGTCGGATCGTGAAAGACCTTGTTGTAAGCCTCGAGGTTTACGCCGACATCGCTCTTGGGCAGCAGCAGGACCTTATTGGCCACAACATAGGCATTGTCGGAAAGGGACTTCGCCAGAATGTGGATGAAGGGCAGGATGCAGGTCAGCGAAGCGGCCCCAACGACCACAAAACAGAGAATGTCGATCAGCAGGTCGATGACGCGGGCCTTGGTCCAAGGCTTTTTGCGTTTTTCAACAGCAGATGCTGCGGTAGCAGTCATGTTTATATACCCCCTTACAGCAGACCGTCCTCGCCAAGTTTCTTGGCGATCTTATCGGACGCGACCACGAGAATGACACCGATCACGGACTGGAACAGGCCCAGCGCGGTGGACTCACTGAATTTGTTGCCCTGGAACCATTTGAATACCAGCACCGGGATGGTGGTGGTATACTCGGTCGCCTTGGCGTTGGACAGGGCCACGATACGCTCGGAAGCTGCCGCCCATCAGCTTGCCCAGCTGCATGATCAGCATGACTACGATGGTCGAACGGATGCAGGGCAGTGTGACATGCAGGCATTGCTGCCAGCGGTTGGCACCATCGACCTTGGCAGCCTCATACAGCTCGGAGTTGACATTGGTGATGGCGGCCAGATAGATGATCGTGCCCCAGCCCATTGTCTGCCAGATACCGATGAGAATATAGCTGAACAGCCACCATGCGTCCTCCTGCAGGAAGGGAATCGGGCTTTTACCGGCATTGGCGATCAGCGTGTTGATAACGCCGGAGTTCGTGGCGAACATTGCGTAGGCCGTGGCGCCGATGACGACCCAGGACAGGAAGTGCGGCAGATACAGCAGCGTCTGGGGTAACGCGCTTGAACCACTTGACGCGGATCTCGTTGAGCAGCAGCGCCAGAATGATCGGCATCGGGAAGCTGAACAGAAGATCCAGTACATTCAGCAGCAGTGTGTTGGCAACAGCCTTGCCGAAATCGCGGTGCTTAAAGACCTTTTCAAAACCTTCAGCCCGACAAATTTACTGCCTGCATAGCCCTTGCCGATCTTGTAGTCCAGAAAAGCGACCGACAGGCCTGTGTAAGCAAAGTACTTGAACACAATGATGAATGCCATGGGCAGCAGCATCAGTGCGTACAGCTGCCAGTCACGCTTGAGGTAGTACAAAAATCCTTTTTTCTTGACGGATATTGCATCCGGCGAGAGCATTTTGCTTTTTGCTCTGTCCCATAGAAAAAACTCGCTCCTCCCGAATCAGTTGATGTTGTGTGGTGCGCGATTGTCATATTCACCACAAATCGGCGTCTTTGTTTGGTTTCATTATGCACTTTGTCCGCGCTATTGTCCATGCACTTTTGCATGAAAACTATGCAATTTCGCTCATCAAATTTTTACCAAAGTTTTGGCAGATGTAACGATAGTGTAAAAATCAAGCCCTATTGTGCATGAATTGAGATGGATTTGAAACTATTCTTGTCGCACTTCTACAACTGAAAGGCGATTTTGTTGTGCAGACTGCACAGATGTGGTCGTTTTTGGGTAAAGCATATGGCGCTTTACTGCACGGTGTGCTACAATAAGGGCAATACCGCATATTCTAAGTGCCGATACGGCGAGGAGGTGCGGCAGCTGCTAAGCCAAAAGCGCAGATAATACTTTGTGTATTATCGAGCATTTTGGCAACGCAGATGCCGTGCCGCAGCCGCTGGAGCGGTGCTTAAGCCGTCAGGCGGGAATTGTGCGGTGTTGCCTAAGAAAAAACGCGGTGCCGCACCGTTTGCAGCACCAACAGGGAGAGATGCGCCATGGGCCGCCGACCGGCAACCGTAATCGAATACCGCAGCTATGAGTTGCCGTCACATTTCCCAATGCGCATCATCGCAGATGAGGACTGGCGTATCTCGGATGTCCCCTGCGGGGTGCTGCACTTCCACAACTGTCTGGAGATCGGCCTTTGCGAAAGTGACGGCGGTAAGATAGATTTTTGCCGGCCATGTTGAGGATTTTCACGCGGGGGGATGTCACGGTCATCGCCGGTGATGTGCCCCCCATACGACATGGTCGGACGCGGGCACGGCAAGCAAAGTGGGCCTATTTGTTCTGCGACCCTCGAGGAACTGCTGCGCCCCTTTTTTTTTTCGCACTGGACACCCTGCCGAACGCCCGCCCGCTGGACGGCCTGCTGCACGGCTGGTGCCGGGTGCTTTCGCCGCAGCAAAACCCCCGGCCCTTGCACCGCTGGTGCGCCAGATGCTGCGCGAAATGACCCAAAAAGGGCTGAACTACCAAATCAGTGTTCGCGGGCTGTTTGTGGCTTTCATCACAGAGCTGATGCGTCTGCCTGCACCCACAGCGACATCGGCAGCCTGACCGGCAGCATGGTCATTGTCACCGGCCCTGCGGTACATCAACAGCCATTATATGGAGAACTTTACCATAGGCGATTTGGCCGAGGCCTGCAGCATGAGCCAATCACACTTTCGGCGGGTGTTCCATGAATTGATGGGCATCGGCCCGCTTGAGCATCTGAACCATACCCGCATCACCAAGGCCTGCACGCTGCTGCGGATGACTGATGAATCCATCCTGACTGTGGGTGAGCAGGTCGGCTTCCGCTCAATGTCCAGCTTCAACCGCCACTTTGCCGAGGCTATGGGCTGTTCCCCCTCCGAATGGCGCCACACCATGGGTGCCGGGCGCAGCACCTCCATCCTGAAATACAACGGCTGGCTCACCCCGCCGCGCGACAAGTAAGCATGTCGGCCTGACATTGGGCGGGCTTTCCCTCCGCTATACGCATGACGCCCCTGCTGCTGAGATTTTACATCTCACCGGCAGGGGCGCTGTTTTATAATATTGTATTGACCGGAACCTCCCGGATCCGCATAGTGTGTCGTGACCCGTACATTTCTTGTATGGAAAACCCGTTGGGGGGACTCAGGTGGTTTTGGGAGTTGTTTTCAGGCAGAGCACCACTGCCAGCAAGCCGCTTAAAAGGCGACCGGCCATCATCGGCAGTGCGTGTGCAGGGCTGAATTGCAGGGGTAAATGCCAGAAAATCGCCGACACTGTAAGCGGCTACCACGGCATAGGCGGTATTCAGTGTGATGCCGCGTTCCTCCAGCGTATCAAGACTCAGCAATGTGGGGATGCAGTTGGCGGTGGTCACAACCAGACCGGTGATGGAGGCGGGCTCCAGCTGCAGCCGTGCGGCCAGCCTGGCCAGCGGTGCGGTCAACAGACGCTGTACAAAGCCAGATGGGTCCCCAGCCACGGTGCCAGCGCCATAAAGCCGGTCATGAGCAGCAGCAGATCCACAACAGCGGCAAAGCCCTTCCGGAAGGCGCTGCTCCAACCCCAGCCGATCACCCAACAAGGTATCCGCAGCACCCAGACAGAAAAAAATACAGCAGATATCCACGCCATCGCTCTTACGCGCGGCCCGGCGTGTCTTCACTGAAGGGGCTGTTGACATAGTTTGCGCTCTTGGAGGAAACAAACTTCTCCATCGCGCGCTGCAGCGGGTGCTTGTTCCAGCGGTCCAGATCATCCGTCAGCTGGCAGGCGGTCATCTGGAAGAAGGGCAGCCAGCACAGCGGGGTGATTTCCTCCGGCACATCCATGGGCACATACAAGACATTGTGCTCGTCCTTGTAGTCGGCGCAGCGCGTCAGCAGGAAAACATTATCCGTCACAATCTGGGTACCCTCAAAGATGCGGTGGATGCGCTCCGTGCCTTCGCCGCCGTCAATCAGAAAAACACTGTAACGGGGGGTCATCTGGATGTTGGGACCGTGGATGTATTCCTCGACCTCATAGGCGGCGGTGGGGATGCTGACGGTCTCGCCGAATTTCAGTGCGCCCTCGCTTGCGGTGCCGAGGTTGGCACCCACGCCGCAGACATAGGCGTTGGTCATGCCGGACAGCTGACGGTAATGCTCTTTAATAAAGGAAGGGTCTGTGCCTGTACGTCGGCGTTGATGTCAGCGGCCTTCAGCAGCTGCTGCTTGACAGCCTCGCCTTCGGCAGCGGTCTTGATGCCCAGGCGGACAGCAGCCTCCACGGCGAACAGCATAAAGAAGAGTGCCAGCGTGGTGACGCCGCGGGTGACATACGCGACCGTTTCGCGCCCGACACCGTAGTTGGCGACAACATCGCACACCTTGCCCAGATCGCTGTTGACGTCGCCGGTCAGGCCGATGCAGCGGCGGCCCTTTGCCTCGATGACCTTGATGGCGTCCAGCGCGTTCAGGCTGTAGCCGCTTTGGCTGACAACAACGACCATATCAGTCTCGCCGAAATCATTCTCGCTGGATACAAAATGAAACGGGGTGACGATCTTGACCTCGCACTTTCAGGTGGCGGCGGATAAACTGCCGCGCGCAGAGTGAGCCGTTGGAGGAAGAACCGCACGCAACGATCCAGATGTTCTTGTAGCCGCCGCTTACATACTCATCCACAAGGGGCTTTGTCAGCGCGGCGCTGTCGGCAACATTGTTACGGATAAACTCCGGGCAGTCGGCAATGTAGTCCAGCATAGTCTTTTTGTGTTCCATAAAGCAGTCTCCTTCTCATTTTGTCTAATTTTTTAACGGTTGCTTTGTGTAAAACGTTAAAATCTTCGGAAAGTCCCCGAACTCTATTGACATTATACCACAACTTTGGTATATTGTCATTACAATATTAACGCAAAGCTTTTAGAGAAAATTTCTAAAAATCAAGAAAAAATATAAAAAGCTTTGCAGCATTTTTTATAAGGAGGAAAAACTTATGCCTGATATTTTGATGACAAGAATCGATAATCGCTTGGTGCATGGGCAAGTCGGTGTGGCGTGGACCACCGCCTTATAGGGCGTCAACCTTATTGTTGTTGCGGATGATCTGGCAGCTGCAGACCCGCTGCAGCAAAGCCTGATGACCGCCACCGCGAAAAGCTCCGGCTGCGGCATCCGGTTCTTTACGCTGGACAAGACCATTGCAGTCATTCACAAGGCATCCGCAAGCCAGCACATCTTCCTGATCGTGCGCAACCCGCAGAGCGCCCGTAAGCTGGTGGAGGGCGGCTCGGTCGAAATTGGTATAGCTGACTTGGCCGGAGGCATCCTGCGGTTTGAAACGCGCCCCTTTGCCAACTTTACGGCAAAGGAAAAATATGACGAACGGGCGGATTATCTGCAGGCGGTTCTGGCAGAACTTTCCAGTCCATTGCTGGGCATTGGTATTGCGCTGCCGGTGGATGTAGATTCCGATACCGGCAGGATCATCAGCGCATTCAACATCAGTGGCAATGACTGCCAGTGTGTTGAAGAAAATTTCCGCTATCTGGCTGATAAGCTGGGGCTTGCCTGCTGCCAAATCTGGCAACGGCGATGTTCAACTTTGAAATGACCTTTGATATTGGTAACTATGTACTTTCGGGTCTGATTCCCCATGCATTGGGTGAGGATCTGCGCATCCAGCTGGAGGAACTGGTCAACCACATGCTGATTAGCAAGGATCGTTCGATTCGGCTCACCTCACCCCAGGCAGAACACCCAACGTTGATTGGTGCTGCCAACTTGGTATTTGAAAAAACACTGTTGAACGAATTGACGGCATGACCCGCGTCAGCCGCCAACAGTACCGCAAAAAGGAGAACTCTTATGGATTATGTGCTTGGTATTGACAGCGGTGGCACCAACTATCGCGTAGAGGCACAGGATACAGACGGCCATCAGCTGGGCTACTATGTGGGTCAGCCGGTCAACCATTACAATTTTGCCAAAGAGGAATGGCAGAACCGCATCAATGAAAATATTGACGCCTGTCTGGCTCAGTTCGGTGGGCAGCGCAGCAAGGTCAAAAGCGCTGGTTCTGCGGTACCACCGGTATTGACAGCGATGCCGACGAGGTGATGCTGAACGCCTTTTACCGCAGTCTGCCCGGCTTTGCATGCCCGATGCAGGTGGTCAATGATGCCGAACTGGCCCACTACACCGTTACGGGCGGCACCGGTGTGCTGGTTATCTCCGGTACCGGATCCATTGCCTATGGTCGTAGCCGGGATGGTCGCACCTGCCGCACCGGCGGCTGGATGTTTACCATTGAAGGGGACGAGGGCTCCGGTACCTGGGTCAGCCGTATGGCGCTGCGTCAGGTGGGGCGCTACTTGGAGGGCGCTGCCCCCGAAAGCCCGCTGACCCGCGCCGTCTGCGCGACGTTGTCCATCCACACCCGCGATGACCTGAACAGCGTGGCTCTTGCCGGGGGGCAAGCTCCCTGGGTGATGCCCCACTTGGGCAAACTGGTCAACGAGTCTGCCGAGGAAGGAGACGTCGCTGCGGTGAAAATCCTGCAGCAGGCTGCCGGGCTTATTGCCCTCCTGGTCGAGGATAACGTCGCTGCACTGAACCTGACCGAGACCGAGCCGGATTTCATCATCGGGCTTTGGGGCAGCAGTCTACTCTATTCCCGCATCATGCTGGATGCCTGCCGTACCCGCCTGCAGCAGAAGTTTTCCGCAGGCCATCATCCGCATGCCCAACCGCACGGCCACCGAAGGCGCTGCCGACTGGGCATGGAAACTGACAAAAACAAATAACGAACTATAATGCTATATGTTTTTATACATTATATTGTGATGACAATATGACAAATAAGAAAGTGAGGTTCCCGATGGAACTCGTCAATTTTAACGAACAGGACATCATTGCCAACGGCGCCAAGATCTACGACCAGCGCGCAAAGATCGAGGCTATCGCCGATTCGATTGTGGATAACGGGTTTGACCTGCTGCTGTTCACCAGCAGCGGCGGTTCTCAGGCGATGCTGGATCCGTTCGCCTTCTACATCCGCCATATGTCCCGTCTGCCGGTCGAAAATGTACTGTCTGCCAACCTGATGACCGGTGACTGTAACCGCATCACCGATAAGACCGTGGCGTTCCTGACCTCGAAGTCCGGCGACACCGCCGAGACCGTAAAGGCAGCCAACTGGCTGAAAGAGCAGGGCGTGCGCCTGTTTGCCGCCGTCGGCAAGCGAGAACTCCACGCTGGAATCCATCTGCGATGACACCATCGTCTACGGCGAGGGCCGCCCGCAGGAGCTGGTGTTCTATCTCCTGATCGGCCGTATCCTGTACCGCAGCGGAAACTTTGATGCCTATCCCCGCTTTGCGGATGAGCTGAAGAACCTTGCCTTTTGCGCTGGCACAGGTACGCAAGCAGGCAGATGCCAAGTGCCTGAAATATGCGCAGGATTACCTGCAAGGAGCCGTATAACATCTGGATCGGCAGCGGCGATCTGTGGCCCACCGCCTACACAGCTACAGTATGTGCGTGCTGGAGGAAAGCCAGTGGATCCGCACCGAGAGCGTTTCCGGCCCGGAATTTCTTCCGCGGCACGCTGGAGCTGCTGGAGGATGATGTCTGCACCACGCTGCTGCTGACCGAGGGACCCACCCGTGCACAGGACGAGCGCGTAAAGGCGTTTGCCGCCCGCCATACCAAAAAGCTGACCTGCTTTGATACGAAGGAGTATGCACTGCCCGGCATCAGCGATGAGTTCCGCCCGCTGCTCAGCCCCGCTGTCATGGCGGCTGTTCTGCAGCGCATCAGCAAGAACATTGAGGTCATCACGGATCATTCTCTGGATATCCGCCGCTATTACAGAAAAGAGAGCTATTGAGTATGAAACTGATTGCATTAGGGGATAACGTAATAGACTATTACCACAACACACAGGAGTGCTTCCCCGGCGGCAATGCGGTAAATGTTGCAGTTCATGCTGCGCGGCTGGGGGCACAGGCCGAGTATCTCGGCTCCCTTGGCGATGACAAGATGGCACATATTGTGGAGAAAGCACTCCGGGAAAACGGCGTGGACATCAGCCATTGCCCCGTTTTGCAAGGGCGTACCACCAAGGTGTGCAGCTATGATGTGGTCAACGGGGAGCGCAGCTTTATCGAGGTGATCACCGGGGAAAGCTGGACCGGCCCGCTGCAGATCGGTACACAGGAGCTGGACGAGCTGAAAACCGCCGATCTGATCGTCAGCAGCTGCAATGCCAAAATGCCCGAACAGATGGCGGCTGTGCAGGCGCTGCCCGCTGTGTTCGCCTATGACTTCGGCGAAAAGGAAAAAGTACCGCACCGATGCCTACTATGACGAGGTTTGCCACGGCATAGATCTGGCGATGCTTTCTTGCAAGCCGATGGACAGGGCTGCTTTTGCGGAATTGTGCGCGCCGCTGCATCGTCGCGGCGTGGTGCATGTGCTGGCTACAATGGGCGCAGCCGGGCAAATGTTGTCCGTACAAGGGAAAATTGTGGAAAAGACTACCCAAATGGTAGAGGCAAGTGATACAATGGGGGCAGGAGATTCTTTCCTTGCTGCCTTCCTCTGCTCGCTGTATACTGCGGGGTGGCAAAAAGCAAAGCCCATGCCGGAGCAGGCGCTTCTGGCAGCACTGGCTGCCGGGCAGCAGGTCTCGGCACGCAACTGTATGGCACAGGGCGGCTTTGGCTGTAAAGCGGAAATCTCCCCAGACGGCACCGAATAACAAGAAGGAGATTTCCTATCATGATCGAACTGAACGGAATACAGCTTGACAAAACCAGCGCAGTCCCTCTGTACGAACAGCTGCGTAAGGCATTGCTGGAGGCTATTACCAGCGGGAAGCTGTCGGCAGGGACAAAATTGCCGACGGAGGAGGAGCTGTGCGCCCAGTTCGGCATTTCACGCCCCGTTGCGCGGCAGGCTTACAATATGCTGATCGAAGAAGGCTTCGTGGAACGCATGCGGGGCCGCGGCACTTTTTGTGCGCAGCCCTGATACCCGCGGACGCTTTCTGAACAAGCAGCTGAGCTTTTGCCGCCGAGATGGGGGGTTTTGAATCTGGAGCACCGTACCGAGGTGCTGCGTGCAGAGTGGGTAAGCTATACCCCGGAACTGTTTGCACAGCTCAAGCTCGAACGCGGGGACCGCTGCTATCATCTTGTGCGTATGCGCTATGTCAGCGGAAAGCCCTTTGTTCTCGTGGAAAACTATGTGCCGGAATCTGTGTTTCCCGGTATTGATGCCTCACAACTTTGCCCAGCGCTCGCTGTACGATGTCTTTGAAACCGTCTACCACGAGAGGGTCATCAAATCGCGCCGTGTGCTGATGGCGCAGACCGCCAACGTCGAGTTTGCCAACCTGTTCGGCGTACACCGCGGTTCCCCCGTGCTGTATGTCGAAAACGTGGTCATGGACCAAAACGACCGCCCGATCGACCTCAGCAAAGAGTATCTGGACGGTGTTACCCAGAAATTTGAATTTGAAGTTGTCAACCAATAAGCCGGGTCTGTGCGCCCGGTCTTTCTAGAAGGAGTGTAATTTACTATGGTAGGTGTAGTTGTGACCGGGCATGGCGGCTTTGCCGCCGGTATGGCTGCCAATGTAAAAATGCTGGCAGGCAGTGATGCGGAAGTAAAGGCCGTGGATTTTGCCGACGGCATGGATGTGGAAGTGTTTGAAAAAGCAGCCGCAGGAGGACGAGGACGGTATCTGAAGGGAGAAACGCCATGAAGCCGATCAAGGCAGTCATCTTTGATATGGACGGCGTGCTGATCGACAGTGAACCGGTCTACCTGCACCATCAGTATGCATGTCTGAAGCCGTCCTACCCGTGGATCACTCTGGAAAGCATGTACCGTTGGTGGGCATTTCCGGGCAGGAATATATGCCCTTTATGGCCAAAGCTTTGCCGCCGTACCAACGATGCCGCATTCCGGCAGGAAATGGACGCCATGAACGCCGGCTGCCGGGTGTATTACCCGGATATTCTGCGCAAAGAGGTTCGCCCGCTGCTGCATGAATTAAAGCAGATATGGGGCTGCAGGTGGCTCTTTGCAAGCAGCAGCAGCCGGGAATGTATTGAGCAGGTCCTGACACAATGCGAGATTCGGGAACTGTTTGACTGCATCGTCAGCGGGCGCGAATTTACCCGCAGCAAGCCGGATCCTGAAATTTACCGTTTCACCATGGACAAGCTGAGGCGCAAGCCGGAGGAGTGCCTGATCGTGGAGGACTCCACCTACGGTGTGCAGGCAGGTACGGCGGCGGGCGGCGTTGTGGCTGCCCTGCGTGACGAAAGATTCCCGTTTGACCAGCGTGCGGCGCAGCTGCATATCGACAGCCTTGCCGAGCTGCCTGCGCTGGCGGCGTGCGGCGGAAAAAGGATACGCGCCGCCTTCTTTGATGTGGACGGCACCCTGATTACCGTGGGCGGGCATCGGATGCCGCCCAGTGTAGCCCCGGCACTGCAGGCTTTACAGCGCAGCGGCGTGCAGGTGTTTCTGTGTACCGGCCGCCATGCGTTGGAAATCGAGGAAGAAAATATGCTGCCCGGAATCACGGTTGACGGTGCTGTTTATATGAACGGTCAGCTCTGCGAGCTGCAGGGGCAGATCGTGCGGGAAACGCCCATTCCTGCCGGGGACCTGTCGGCCTTGAAGCAGTTTTTACAAAAAAAGAACTGCAGCTGCATTTTTCTTGAAAAAGACAGGATGTACGCCAACTGCGTGGACGCCCGCATGGAGGTCGAGCAGGCAAAAATCGGCACCGCCGTGCCGGCTGTGCGTGACATTTCCGATTTGGAAAACCGCCGCATCTATCAGGTCATCCCCTTCGTGAACGAGGAGGAGGAAGAAGAACTGCTGCGGCAGATGCCCCATTGCCGGACAAAGCGCTGGGGAGATGCCGTGGTGGATCTAATGAGCCGAACCGGCGGCAAGGAAAAACGGCATCCGTGCCCTGTGTGCGGCAATCGGTATCACCCCAGAAGAAACCATTGCCTTTGGAGATGCCGAAAACGATTTGGAAAATGCTGCAGCTGGCCGGCATCGGCGTGGCAATGGGCAATGCCCTGCCGCAGGTGCGCGCCTGTGCCGATATGGTCACAGACACCGTGGAAAATGATGGCATCGCCCATGCACTCAAAAATTAAAACTGATTGGGTAAATACAAAACGAGGAGCGCTTTTTCCGCAAGAGAAGCTCCTCGTTTTCCAAAAAAAGGGGCAGTGTTCTATGATGAAAGAAAAAAGCGCAGACCCTTGTAACGGATCAGCTGTATAATCTGGTCGCAGGGTTTCTGTATGCCCTGAGCATCTGCTATTTTGCCAAGGGCGCGGACTTTGCACCCGGCGGGCTGTCGGGTCTTGCTTTGCTGGGCAACTATCTGTGGGGGTTCCCCATCGGCATCACAACGCTGGTGCTGAATGTGCCTCTGGTTCTGCTTGGTTTCCGCTTTGTGAGACGCGCCTTTCTGGGAAAAACCGTCATCAGTATGCTGTGTTGTACCTTTTTTCAGGATGTTGTCTTTGCAGACCAGCCCGGCTACGGCGGCTATCCGCTGCTGGCGGCACTGTTTGCAGGTATCACATGGGGCGGCGCGTTGGCGCTTTTGTATATGCGGGCATTATAAAAAGCAGGTGATGCTGCAAAAGCGGCGCGGCACAGACCTGAGCCGTAGCTGTACTATATAAAGAATAAAAATATCGGTGCCGTAAAATATTATTCTTGCGTTTCTTACCTCCCTTGTGCTATACTGACACAGTAAAACTGAATACGACAGCAGGTGCCTTTTCATGCACGGTATGCGCATGGAAAAGGGTAAAAGGGAAGCGGGTGTCAATCCCGCGCGATCTCGTCACTGTGATAAGGGAGTTCTGCCGCCACGATGCAGGAGCATCAGCCACTGGGCCATAGCCCGGGAAGGCGGCGGCAGGCGCAGAGCTTTCAGCCAGGAAACCTGCCCGCTGCCGGGTACGGGGGCTAAACGCCCCAAATCACGAGGAATTGGTTGTACCGCAAGGAACCTGCTTAAAAAGCCGAGGAGGTCTTTTGTGTTGCCATTCTGCACGCAAAAAGGCCTCGTTTTTTCGGGCTTGTTTGGGTGTGCGCTGCTTCCTCGGCAATGGCTGTTTTAGAAAGGAAGCAGAACCCATGAGAAAACGCAACTGTAAGAAAGCCGCCGCCGCGCTGATGGCGGCAGCCCTGTCCACCGCACTGCTGGCCGGCTGCGGCAGCACCGCCCCCTGTTGACAGCACGCCCGAGAGCGTGGCTGTGAGCGAGTCCGCCCCCGCCCAGAGCACAGAGGAAGGGGATGCAGACGAGATGGCTGCCCGGAATTGTGCCGACTTGATCGATGCGATCTATGTGCAGACCCGCACCGAGGGACACCGATGCCCAGTGCGAGGCCGCCAAGGCTGCCTGGGACGCCCTGACCGACACCCAGAAGGAAATGGTCGAGGGCGAGAACGCCGACCCCGAGTATTTCGGCCGCGACACCGGTGATGCTGCGCTGGATGATCCCCGCAACGCAGATGACATCGGTGAGAATGAGCTGCTGGTCGTCAGCTTCGGAACCTCCTTCAACGGCAGCCGCGCCGCTGACATCAAGGGCATCGAGGATGCCCTGCAGGCCGCATACCCCGATTGGAGCGTTCGCCGCGCCTTTACCGCCCAGATCATCATCAACCATGTGCAGGCCCGTGACGGCGAGAAGATCGACAACATGCAGCAGGCGCTGGACCGTGCTGTAGCCAACGGCGTCAAGAATCTGGTCGTCCAGCCGACGCATCTGATGCACGGCGCGGAGTACGATGAGATGTGCGAGGCGATTGATGCCTACAAGCGATAAGTTTGAGAGCGTTGCTATCGCCGAGCCGCTGCTGGGCGAGGTGGGCAGCGATGCCACGGTCATCAATGACGATAAGGAGGCCGTTGCGACCGCCATCACCGATGAGGCTGTAAAGACCGCCGGATATGAGGATGCCGCTGCCGCCGCTGCCGATGGGACTGCCTTTGTGTTTATGGGGCATGGCACCTCCCACACGGCCAAGGTCAGCTACAGCCAGATGCAGACGGCGATGCAGACGCTCGGTTATGAGAATGTCTTTATCGGCACTGTGGAGGGCGAGCCGGAGGACACCGCCTGCGAGGCTGTGATCGAGGCTGTGAAGGCAGCCGGGTATACAAAGGTCGTGCTGCGGCCGCTGATGGTGGTTGCCGGTGACCACGCCAACAACGACATGGCCGGTGCGGACGAGGATTCGTGGCTGAGCCAGTTCAATGCCGCAGGCTGCTTTGACAGCGTGAACACCCAGATCGCCGGTCTGGGTGAGATCGATGCGGTTCAGGCTCTGTATGTGGCGCATACCAAGGCTGCGATTGACACACTGAACGGTTGATTTGCCACCTCTGCCCGAAGGTTCTGCCTTCGGGCAGTTTTTGGGTGAAAGCGTGCGATTGCGGTTTCCGTATCGCAAAAAACAAAGAAAGTATATGAGGAAAGACAAATGAAGAAACAGCTCTTGATCCTGACGCTGGCGGCCCTGCTGCTGGCAGGCTGCGGCGCAACCTCCGCGGCGGAAAGCACCGTCCCCGCACAGAGCGAGAGCGCTGCTGCTGCCGAAACGCCCGATACAGCCGAGGCTACACCGGCGGCTGCCCTGCCGGATGGTGTGTATACCGCCGAGTTCAAGACCGACAGCAGCATGTTCCACGCTAATGAAGCCTGCGAGGGGATGGGTACGCTGACGGTGGCGGACGGAAAGATGGTTTTCCATGTCAGCCTGCAGTCCCAGAAGATCGTAAATCTGTACCCCGGCACCGCCGCCGATGCCCCTCGCGCATGAGGCGGACTGGCTGCAGCCGACGCTGGACACCGTGACCTACTCTGACGGAACCACGGACGAGGTCTATGGCTTTGACATTCCTGTGGAGGCTGTGGATACCGACTTTTCGCTGGCGATCCTCGGCACCAAGGGCACCTGGTATGACCATATCGTCAGTGTTGCAGACGCTGTGCCCGCTGCAGGGGATGCCGCCGAGGCCGTGCTGCCGGAGGATGGCAGCTATACCTGCGCGGTCACGCTTACCGGCGGCAGCGGCCGCGCCACGGTGGAGAGCCCCGCAGCCCTGACGGTGGCGGACGGCGCGATGACCGCCGTCATCGTCTGGAGCAGCCCGAACTACGACTACATGCTGGTGGACGGGGAAAAGTACCCTGCCCACCAACACCGAGGGCAACTCGACCTTTGAGATTCCTGTAGCGGCGCTGGACACCGCCCTGGCCGTCACGGCAGATACCGTCGCGATGAGCACCCCGCTTGAGATTGACTACACCCTGACCTTTTGACAGCGCCACGCTGGCTGCCGCCGAATGAAGCGGGTAGCACTTTTGGTGCTGTCCGCCCTGCTGCTGGCGGGCTGTGTTGCAAGGGAGGCGGAGCCTGCCGCTGCCGGGCTGACGGTCACGGGCCGTTACCCGTTGGAATATGCCGAGCAGTTCACGATCGATGAATGCGCGGGCGGGTACAGCTCTTGTCACCATCGGCGAGGAACGCTATCTTGTGGTGCCGGAGGATGCGCCCCTGCCGACCGGGCTGGAGCAGGATCTGACGATTTTGCAGCAGCCGATTGAAAACATCTATCTGGTTTCGACCTCTGTGATGGATCCGATCATCAGCATCGGGGCGCTGGATAGCATAGCACTGTCCGGCACACAGGCTGACGGCTGGTATCTCAAGCAAGCGCGCGAGGCGATGGAAAACGGAAGAATCGCCTATGCGGGGCGATACAGCACCCCGGATTATGAGACGATCCTGAACGCCGACTGCGGTCTTGCCATCGAAAATACGATGATCTACCATACGCCGGAGGTCAAGGAGCAGCTTGAGCGGTTCGGCATCCCGGTGCTGGTCGAGCGCTCCAGCTATGAGAAGCGATCCGCTGGCGCGGATGGAATGGGTCAAGCTCTACGGTTTGCTGCTCGGCAAAAAGAGCAGGCCGAACAGCAGTTTGCGGAGGCAGAGCAGCGCGCATTGCCCCACTGGCAGAGCAGCCGTCCACCGGCAAAACGGTGGCGTTTTTCTCCATTACATCGAACGGCTTGCCACCGTGCGCAAAGGGCAATGATTATGTTGCCAGAATGATCGAGATGGCGGGCGGGGACTATGTGTTTGCTGATCTGACCGACAACGGCAACAATCTGGCTACCGTGAACCTTTCTCTGGAAAATTTTTACGCAGGGGCGAAGGATGCTGATGTGCTGATCTACAACAGTACCATTGAGGGCGAGGTCGATTCGCTTGCGGCGCTGCTGGAGAGATGCCCCCTGCTGGCGGACCGCGAGGCTGTGCAGCAGGGCAATGTCTGGTGTACGGCGCAGAGCCTTTTTCAGCAAAGCATGGAGCTGCCGGATCTGATTCTGGATATGAACCGGGTGTTTACCCAAGAAAACCCGCCGGAAAGCGAACTGAAGTTTTTGACGAAGATAGAATAAACAAGCAATATAAAGGAAGGCATTATGCACACCGCCAAACGCCTGACAATCGCATATCTTTCCATGGCGGGCGCCCTGCTGGCGCTGTTTGCGCTCAACCTGTTCTGGGGCAGCGTGGCGCTGACGCCCCGGGCCGTAGCAGCCGCGCTGCTGGGCCGCGGGCAGGATGCGCTGGCGGGCAGCATTGTTCTGGCAGCTGCGGCTGCCCCGCGCTGTGATGGCCGCACTGCTCGGGGCGGCATTGTCGGCTGCCGGGTATCTGCTGCAGACATTTTTTGCAAATCCCATCGCCGGGCCGTTCGTTATGGGCATCTCAAGCGGTGCCAAGCTGGCGGTGGCGCTGACGATGGTGGTATTTTTTTGAACAGGGGGCTTTTGACAAGCTCACTGACCCTGATCCTTGCTGCCTTTGCCGGGGCGCTTGCGGCGATGGCGTTTGTGCTGGCGGTAGCCCGCCGCGTACAGCGCATGAGCATCCTTGTCATCTGCGGTGTCATGATCGGGTACATCTGCTCGGCTGTGACCGATATTGTGGTGGCCTTTGCGCAGGATTCCAACATCGTCAACCTGCATAACTGGTCAATGGGCAGCTTTTCCGGTGTGACATGGGGCAATGTGGAGGCCGCGGCCGCTATTGCACTGCCCTGTCTGGGGCCGCGTTTCTGCTCTCCAAGCCCATGGCCGCCTACCAGATGGGCGAAGCATATGCCCGCAGCGTGGGCGTGAAGGTCAAGCCTTTCTCGGCAGCGCTGGTGCTGCTGTCCAGTCTGCTGGCGGCCTGCGTTACGGCGTTTGCGGGGCCGATTTCCTTTGTGGGGATTGCGGTGCCGCATTTGGTTCGGCAGGCGCTGGGCAGCGCGAGGCCGCTGTATGTGCTGCCGGGCTGTGCGCTCGGTGGAGCCACCTTCTGTTTGCTGTGCGATCTGATCGCCCGCAGCCTGTTTGCACCGACCGAGCTGTCCATCAGCTCGGTCACAGCGGTGTTCGGCGCGCCGATCGTCATCTGGCTGCTCGTCCGCCGCCACAGCAGGGGAGGGGGCTGTATGAGTTATTGTGAGACACACGCGCTTGCGGTCGGCTACAGCGCACCGCTGCTGCGGGATATTGCTCTGCAGGCAGAGCGCGGCAGCATCCTTGCGCTTATCGGGCCGAACGGCGCGGGAAAGTCGACCCTGCTGAAAACACTCTCGGCGCAGCTGAAGCCGCAGGGCGGTGCGGTGCTTCTGGGTGGGCAGAAGCTGAGCGCCGATACACCGGGCGCACGCGCCCGCAAGCTGGCGTTGATGCTGCCCCACACAGCCCGCACCGAGCTGACCACCTGCTTTGAGGTCGCGGCCGCGGGCGCTACCCTTACACAGGGCGGCTGGGCGTGCTGTCTGCTGCGGACCGGGAGCAGGTATGGCAGGCGCTGCGCCTTGTGCAGGCGGATACGCTGGCCGACCGTGATTTTTCCTGCATCAGTGATGGGCAGCGCCAGCGCGTGCTGCTTGCCCGCGCTGTCTGCCAGCAGCCGGAAATTTTGCTGCTGGACGAGCCAGCCGACCTCCTTTCTGGATGTCAAGGGCAAGGCTGAGCTGTTGACGATACTGCGGACGCTGGCGCGGGAAAAGCAGGTTGCCGTGATCGTGACGCTGCATGAGCTTGCCCGCTTGCGCGCAAGCTGGCGGACGCGGTGGTCTGTGTATCCCCCAAAGGAGTGTCACAAGTGCTTTCACCCGAGGCTGCCTTTGCCGAGGATAACATCCGCACCCTGTTTGATCTGACAGCGGAGCAATATGCGGCCCTGTACGGAAAAAGATGATGCAAAACCAAAAATTTGAACATTACATCCGTAGCGGGCAAAAAGCTGCTGCGATGCGGCTACACCACCGGCACCTGTGCGGCGCTGGGTGCGGCGGGTGCGGCAAGGCTGCTGCTGACCGGCCGTGCGCCCGGAGACAGTCGGGCTGCGTACACCCAAAGGTCTTGTTGTGGAGGTTGCCCCGCAGCGCTGCCGCCTGACGGCGCAGGGGGCTGAATGTGCCATCGTCAAGGACGGCGGCGATGACATAGATGCCACGACCGGTCTGCCGGTGGTGGCGGAGGTCTCGTTGCTGCTGCCGGATGCCCCCGGCATCGTTACGATTGACGGCGGGCACGGTGTGGGCCGCGTGACAAAGCCGGGGCTGGACCAGCCGTTGGGCGCGGCGGCCATCAACCATGTGCCGCGCCGTATGATCACCGAGGCGCTGACAAAAAGAGGCGGAGGCGGCCGGGTATACCGGCGGCTTTGCGGTCGTCATCTGCATTGACGGCGGCGAGGAAGCCGCGCGCGGCGCACCTTCAACCCCACATCGGGGTCGAGGGCGGGCTGTCGGTGCTGGGCACCAGCGGCATAGTGGAGCCGATGAGCCAGCAGGCTATCCTCGACACGCTGCAGCTGGAGATCCATCAGGCCGCGCTTCGGGGAGCCGCCGCCTGATTTTGGCACCCGGCAACTACGGGCTGGACTATCTTGCCCAAAATATGCCGGAGCTGGCGGACATTCCTATTGTGAAGGGTCTCCAATTTTTGTCGGTGACGCGCTGGATATGGCGGCGGCCGAGCATTTTGAGGAGGTGCTTCTGGTCGGGCATGTGGGCAAGCTGGTCAAGCTGGCAGGCGGTATTATGAACACCCACTCCCGTCAGGCCGACTGCCGGACCGAGCTGTTCTGCACCCATGCAGCACTCTGCGGTGCGCCGCAGCCGGTCTGCCGGGCGCTGATGGATGCCGCCACGACCGATGCCTGCCTTGCTGTTCTGGACGAGGCCGGTCTGCGCGCCGCCGTTTTGGAAAGTCTGCTTGAGGCTGTGCAGCTGCATCTGGACCGCCGCGCGGCGGGGGCCTTTGCGGTGGGGGCGGTACTGTTCTCCAACCAAAGCGGCCCGCTCGGCCAGACAAAAACCGCCGATGCACTGCTGAAAAAGTGGAAAGGGAATTGAGATGGTACATTTTGTGGGGGGCCGGGCCCGGGGCACCGGATCTTATTACACAGCGCGGTGCGGCGCTGCTGCAGGCGGCGGACTGCATCATCTATGCAGGCAGTCTTGTAAACCCGGCGCTGCTGGGGCTGGCAAGGGCGGACTGCGCCATCTACAACAGCGCGGAAATGACGCTGGAGCAGGTTGCAGCTGTGATGAAGGAGAACGAGGCGGCGCACAAGGATACCGTTCGCCTCCACACAGGGGACCCCTGCCTGTACGGCGCGATACGCGAGCAGATGGATCTCTGCTGGATGCGTGGGGCATCGCCTACGATGATACGCCCGGCGTGTCGAGCTTTTGCGGTGCGGCGGCGGCGCTGAACGCCAGTACACGCTGCCCGGCGTCAGCCAGACCGTCATCATTACACGGATGGAGGACCGCACCCCTGTGCCGAGGGAGAACGCTTGGCTGCGCTGGCGGCCCACGGTGCCACAATGGTGATCTTTCTCTCAATCGGGCTGATCGACAAGGTACAGGCCCGCGCTGCTGCAGGGTGCCTACACCTCTGCGACCCCGGCAGCGGTCGTGTATAAGGCTACCTGGCCGGAGGAAAAAAAATTCTACGCTGTACTGTTGGCACGCTGGCCGCGCAGACGAAAGCGGCAGGCATTACCAAGACGGCGCTCATCGTGGTGGGGGATTTCCTCGCTGCGCGGTATGACCGCAGCTGCCTGTACGACCCGGCGTTTACGACCGAGTACCGCAGGGGGGACACAGCCATGAGCTGCGCCTATCTTGCCTTTACGGAGCGCGGGCTGGCACTGGCGCAGCAGCTGGCGGCGGCGTGCCCCGGCTCGGTGGCGCGGTGCGGTGCAGGCGGCCCGGGGCTGGACGAATGGACGGCAGCACAGTTTGCGGCATCGGACGCGCTGATTTATATCGGCGCGGTGGGGATCGCTGTGCGGGCCATTGCGCCGTATTGCCCGCAGCAAGGCCGCAGACCCTGCCGTGGTGGTGCTGGATGAGTGCGGGCGGTTCGCTGTTCCGCTGCTGTCCGGCCATTTGGGCGGGGCCAATGCGCTGGCGCGGCGGCTGGCGGCGGTGTGCGGTGCGGTGCCGGTCATCACAACCGCCACCGATCTGCACGGCCTTTGCGGTGGACGAGTGGGCCAAACGGCAAGGCTGCATTGTGGCCGAGCCGGAGCGCATCAAGCAGGTCAGCGGCGCATTGCTGGCGGAAAGCGCGTGCATTTTACCGCCGATTGGCCCATACAGGGCACACCGCCCGCCGGTGTGCAGCCTGCAGCTGGCGGCTGCGCTGATTTTGCGTTGACGCTGACCCCGACCGGGCAGGCGCTGCACATTGTGCCGCGTATTGCGGTGCTGGGCATCGGCTGCCGGCGCGGTATAACAGCGGAGCATCTGGAGGCTGCCTTTGCAGCCTTCTGCCGTGAGAGCGGCCTGGCCCCGCAGGGGGTGGCTGCGGCAGCAAGCATCGACCTGAAGCGGGACGAGCCGGGCCTTGCGGCATTTTGCCGGGATCACGGCTGGAGCATGGATTTTTATACCGCTGCGCAGCTGCGCGCAGTGCCCGGCAGCTTTACGGCCTCCGGCTTTGTCACAAGTGTGACCGGGGTTGACAATGTATGCGAACGGGCGGCGGTGCTGGCCTCGGGAGGAAAACTGCTTCTGCCGAAATGGGCGCGGGACGGTGTAACTTTTGCCGTGGCACTACGCCCCTTTGCCCCGGATTGGAGATGGAGAGATGATGAACCGTAATGTGGTGTATGTGGTGGGCCTCGGCCCCGGGAACAGCCAATTCCTGACAGCGCAGGCGGCGGCCGCGCTGGATGCGGCGGATGTCCTGTGCGGATATACGGTCTATGTTGAGCTGATCCGTGCGCGTTACCCCAGCAAGGAAATCTGCGCCACGGGCATGACGAAGGAGATCGACCGCTGCCGCTGGGCGCTGCAAACGGCGCAGAGCGGCAAGACGGTGGCGCTGGTCTGCTCCGGCGATGCGGGGGTCTATGGTATGGCCAGCCCGCTGCTGGAACTGGCGCCCGCCTGCCCGGGGGTTGAAGTAGAGATCATACCCGGCCTGACCGCCGCACTGAGCGGGGGCCGCAGTGCTCCGGCGCACCGCTGGCGCATGATTTTTTGCGTGGTATCGCTGTCTGACCGGCTGACGCCGTGGGCAGTCATTGAAAAGCGGCTCGCCTGCGCGGCGGTGGGGGATTTCTGCCTTGCCCTCTACAATCCATCATCCAAGGGCCGCGCAGACTATCTGGCCAAGGCGGTGCGGATTTTGCTTGCCAACGGTAAAGCACCCAATACAGTTTGCGGTACGGTGCGCAATATAGGCCGCGCAGGCCAGACTGCCCGGCTGCTGACGCTTGCAGAGTTGGAGAAAACAGAGGTGGACATGTTCACGACTGTTTTTGTCGGCAACGCCGCCACGAAGGCACAGAACGGAAGAAAATGGTCACACCGAGGGGGTATCACGGCGTATGAAAGCAGCCGTTTTCAGCGGCACCACCGAGGGACGGGGATTTTCCCGCGCATTGGCGGCGCTGGGGGCAGCGGTCACGGTCTGTGTGGCAACTGAGCTTGGAGCCGAGGGCAGGGGGGCGCGCCGAGGGTATCACAGTCCGCACCGGTCGGCTGGATGCCGAAGAAATGACCGCCCTGCTGCGCAATGCGAACCTTTGCGTCGATGCGACCCACCCCTATGCGACCGAGGCAACGCGCAATATCCGTGCGGCGGCCGGGGCAGCCGGAGTGGAATACCACCGCCTGCTGCGCCCTGCCAGCACCCTGCCGGCCGGCAGTGCCGTGTTTGCCGCAGCGGACGATGCCGCAGCGTATTTGCAGGGCAAGCCCGGTAATATTCTGCCGGCTACGGGTGCTAAGGGAGCTGCCAGCCTTTGCAGCGCTGGAGCCGGAGCGGCTGTACCCCCGGGTGCTGCCGACTGTGGCCGGCATCACGGCCTGCGAGGCAGCGGGCATCCCGCACCGCAACATAGTTGCGATGCAGGGGCCCTTTACCGAAGAATTGAATATAGCGCTGTTTCGTCAGTTCCGGATCGCTTTTCTTGTCACCAAGGACGGCGGCGCAGCGGGCGGCTTTTGCCGAAAAAGGCCCGTGCTGCCGAGCAATGCGGTGTGCAGCTGATCGTGCTGCGCCGCCCCGTGGAGCAGGGCGAGTGCGCCGAAGCAATTTTACAGCGATGCAGGGAGCTATTATGAAAATCACACTCATTGGCATGGGCAGCGGCATTCCGCCGCAGGCCTGACGGCGGCGGGACGGGACGCGCTTTTGGACGCGGAGCTGATCCTTGGTGCTCGCCGTCTTTTGGAGCAGCTGCCGGCAGAATGTACACCTAACCGTGCTGCCCTGTACAAGGCGCAGGAGATCTGCGCCCGTCTGCGGTGCGCTGATATTGCCGCTGCAGCGGTTGTTTTCAGCGGGGATACCGGGTTTTACTCGGGGGCATCGGCGCTCTGCCGTGCCCTTGATGCGGCAGGACTGCCCTATACGGTGGAGCCGGGGTATCCAGCGTGCAGCTTTTTGGCGGCAGCGCTGCACCGCCCTGGCAGGACTGGCAGCTGGTCAGCGCTCACGGCTGCAGCTGTGACCAGCAGCGGTCTGCCGCACCGGAAAGCCCGTCTTTTTTTCCTGACCGGCGGCAGCGAGACCCCGGCGACCCTTTGCCGTGCGCTGGCCGATGCCGGGTGGGGGCGTGTGAAGGCTACCGTTGGTGAGAACCTTGGCAGCACCGCTGAACGCCTTGTGACCGATACGGTGGAAACGCTCGCAAACCTTGAATTTGCACCGCTGAGCGTGCTTTTGGTCGAACCCCTGCCCGCCGCTGCCCGCCGGGTGCCGGGCTGGCCGGACGAAGCCTTCCTGCGCGGCAAAACGCCGATGACCAAGCAGGAGGTGCGCGCGGCTGTGCTGGCAAAGCTGGCGGTGCGCCCCGGCGATACCCTGTGGGATATCGGTGCGGGAACCGGCAGTGTCAGCGTTGAGATGGCGCTGGCGGCTCCGGTCGGCCGGGTCTGTGCTGTGGAATGTGACCCGGAGGCCTGTGCGCTGATCCGACAAAACCGCGCAAAATTTGCAGTAGCCAATCTGTATCTGACCGAGGGGCCGTGCCCCCGCCGCACTGACGGGGCTGCCCGCGCCCGATGCCGTTTTCATCGGCGGCAGTAAGGGCAGCATGCGGCAGATCGTGGATGCGGTGCTGGCAGCAAACCCGCAGCGCGCCTTTGCATCAGCGCCATTGCGCTGGAGACCCTGCAGGGGAGGCCGTTGCGGCGTTGACTGCCCATGGATTGACTGCACAGGTCACGCAGATCGCTGTCAGCCGCAGCAACCAGGCGGGGGGCGCTCCACCTGCTGATGGCGAATAACCCTGTGGTTTTTGATCGTGAGGGAGTAAGTATGCTGCAGCTCGTTCTGACCGCGCCGCGCTCGGGCGGCGGCAAAGACCACGGCAGCCTGTGCGCTGTTGGCGGCGCTGGCAGGGGGGCAGCACCCCTGTGCTTTCAAGTCGGGGCCGGACTACATCGACCCGATGTTCCACCGCGCGGTGCTGGGCGTCGAAAGCCACAATCTCGACCTGTATTTTTCGGCGCCGGACACCGTGCGCCGACTATATGCGCAGGGGGCGGCAGACTGCGACGCCGTCGTCTGCGAGGGGCCATGGGCTACTACGACGGCCTTGGCGGCGTGACCGACACGGCCAGCGCGTGGCAGCTGGCCGATACGCTGGACCTGCCCGCACTGCTCGTTGTGCGGCCGAAGGGCGCCAGCCTGACGCTGGCGGCCGAGCTGCGCGGGCTGCTGGCGTTCCGCACGCCGCACCATATCGCGGGTATTTTGCTCAACGATTGCAGCGAATCTTTGTTCAAGCTGCTGGCTCCAATGCTGGAAAAGGAGACAGGTCTGCCGGTGGTGGGTTATCTGCCCCACCTGCCGGAGGCTGCCGTTGAGAGCCGCCATCTCGGCCTGAAAACCGCAGCAGAGATCGCTGATCTGCAGCAAAAGATCGAGGTTCTGGCGGATGCCGCCCAGCGGTGCATCGACTGGCACAGACTGTATACGCTGTTTGACCGCCCGGCACCGCCCGCCCCGCCCCGCGTCACTGTGACGCCGGCGGTGCGCATTGCCGTTGCGCAGGATGAGGCTTTTTGCTTTACCTACGCAGAAACGCTGGAGGCACTGCGGGAAAGCGGCGCAGAGCTTTGCTTTTTCAGCCCGCTGCGGGACGCCGCCCTGCCGGGGCAGATCGGCGCGCTGTATCTGCCCGGGGGCTATCCGGAGCTGTATGCCGCGCAGCTGGCGGGGAATGCCTCTATGCGCAGCGCCGTGCAGAAGGCGGTTGCGGGCGGGCTGCCCACCGTGGCGGAATGCGGCGGCTTTCTCTATCTGGGCAGGTCGCTCGAGGACGCGGACGGAATCGTCTATCCGATGGCGGGCGTGCTGCCGGGGCAGGGCTTCCGGGTCGGTCGGCTTGTGCGGTTCGGCTATGCAAAACTGACCGCGCGCACCGACAGTATGCTGTTTGCCGCAGGGGAGAGCCTGCCGGTGCATGAGTTCCACCACTGGGACACCACGGCCAACGGTGAAGCCTTTGCAGCCGCCAAGGCAGATGGGCGGCAGTGGGCCTGCGGCTTTGCCAATGAGCATCTCTATGCGGGTTTTCCGCATCTGTACTGGGCCCGGTACGCCGCTGCCGAGGCTCTTTGCGGACGCGGCCGGCCGCTATATAAAGGAAAGAACATGACCGAAAATGAACTTATGACCCTGCTGCGCACCGTAACCCGCCGGATGAATCGGCCCGCGCTGCCGCCCATGCACATTGGGCGGCACTGGCGAAACCTCTGGGCGGGCTGGGCGCACTGGAAGCGATGATAGAGGACGCGGCGGCCCTGACCGGGAATGCCGCCCCGGCTTTGAACGGGCGTGCCGTGCTGGTGCTCTGCGCGGATAACGGTGTTGTCGCGCAGGGGGTCAGCCAGACAGATGCCGCCGTGACCCGCGCGGTGCTCGAAAAATCTTGTTGCCCGCCGCACCAGCGTCTGCCGCATGGCAGCAGCGGCGCGGTGTGCCGTGGTGCCGGTCGATATGGGAATTGCGGGCGCGCCCGTGGTGGGGTGCTGCCGATTATCGCATTGCCCCCGGCACCCGCGATTTTACCGTCGGACCGGCCATGACCCGGGCGCAGGCCGTACAGGCCATTGCGGCCGGCCTTGCACTGGTGCGGGCGCAAAAGCGCGCCGGTGTGCAGCTGCTTGCCACCGGTGAGATGGGCATCGGCAACACAACGACCTCCTCCGCCGTGGCGTCTGTGTTGCTCGGCCGCCCGGTGGCCGAGATGACCGGGCGCGGCGCGGGGCTTTCCGATGCAGGGCTGCGCCGCAAAAATAGAGGTGATTGAGCGTGGAATTGCGGTCAACCGTCCCCGATGCTGCCGACCCGCTGGGGGGTGCTGGCGGCGCTGGGCGGGTTTGACATTGCCGGGCTGTGCGGTGTGTTTTTGGGCGGCGCATTTGAGAAAATCCCCATCGCGTGATGGACGGCTTTTATCAGCAGCGTGGCCGCACTCTGTGCCGTCCGCCTCTGCCCGGGTGCGGATAAGGCTGTGTTTGCCAGCCATGTCTCGGTAGAGCCAGCCGCCCGGCTGGTGCTGGAGGCACTGCACAAAAAGCCGCTTATCACCGCAGATCTGCATCTGGGGGAGGGCACGGGGCTGTAGCGAGCCTGCCGCTGTGGGATATGGCGCTTGCGGTCTATCATGGCTGCTATTCCTTTGCGGAGGGCGGCATCGAGCCGTACACACCGCAATGCTGACGCTGGTCATCGGCGGCGCAGCCAGCGGAAAAAGCGCGTTTGCGGAGTCACTCTGTATGCAAAGCCCGCTGCCGCGCACCTACCTTGCTACGATGCAGGTGTGGGACGCCGAGTGCGCAGCACGGGTCGCGCGGCATCGCGCCATGCGCCAACAAAAAGCAGTTTGCCACGGTGGAGTGCCCGCGCGGGCTTGAAGCCATTGCTTTACCGCAGCGCGCGGCACCGTGCTGCTGGAGGATCTCGGCAATCTGGCAGCCAACGAGCTGTACGATCCGGCCGGGGCGGGGGAGGCCGCTGCCGATGTCGTGCTGCGTGGGATCGAAGCGCTGCGGGCGCAGTGTGAGGAACTGATCCTTGTGACGAATGAGGTGTTCAGCGGCGGCACCGTGTATGCAGGCGATACCGAGCGGTATCTGCGCACGCTGGCCAAGATCAACAATGCCGCCGCCCAGCGCGCAGACACGGTCGTGCGGGTCGTGTGCGGCATTCCTGTCTACTATAAAGGGACGAAGAGATGATAATTTTTTCAGACCGTTGCGGTGGCACTTGCCATGTTTTCGGCACTGCCGGTGCCGCAGTTTGACTGGAACGAAAAGAATATGCGGTATGCGCTCTGCGCATTTCCGCTGGTGGGGGTAATCTGCGGGGCGCTGTGGTGTCTGTGCGGGGCGCTGCCGCTGCCCGATGCGGCCCATGCGGCCGGATTTTGTCTGATTCCGGTCTGGGTCACCGGGGGCATCCATCTGGACGGCTATGCCGACACCTGCGATGCACTGGCAAGCTACGGCGATACCGCGAAAAAGCTTGCCATATTAAAGGATCCCCACTGCGGAGCCTTTGCCGTCATACGGCTGTGCAGCTATTTTGCTGCATATCTGATGCTGTGCGCCTGTGTGCAGTTTACACCGCGCACAGGTGCGCTCTGGACGCTGGCACTGATGGGGGAGCGGATGCTGTCCGGGTTGGCGGTGGCAGCGTTCCCGCTGGCCAAAAAAATACAGGGGCTGGCCCACACCTTTGCAACGGCGGCGGACCGCCGGACGGTCTGCTGTGTTTTTGGCGGCAGGCTGTCTTGTGTGGGCGGTGGGGATTCTGGCCTTGGGCGGTTGGGCGCTTTTGCTGGCGGCAGGGCTGGTGTTTGCATGGTATCACCGGGTCGCTGTCAGGCAGTTTGGCGGTACGACCGGTGATCTGGCCGGGTGGTTCCTGCAAAAATGCGAGCTTTGGATGCTGGCGGCACTGGCCGCCAGTCAATGGCTGGGGGTGCTGTAAATGCTTTTTATCACGGGGCCGCTCTATAGCGGCAAGCGCACATTTGCTGCGCAGTTCGGCGGGCGGCAGATCTATGAGGTGCAGGACCGCGCCGCAGAAATGGCCGGGCTGCAGGCGCTGGCCGATGAGCTGGCCGCCTATGATGTGGTCACAGCTACCGAGGTAGGCGGCGGTATCGTGCCTATCGACCCCGCCGAACGCGCCCGCCGCGAGGCTGCGGGCCGTCTGGCCTGCCTGCTGGCGGCCCGGGCGAGACTGCGTTGTGCAGATGTTCTGCGGGTTGCCCACGATTTTGAAAGGAGAACTGCCGAAATGCTGATCTATCTTTTGCGGCACGGTCTGACGGAATATAATGCCCAGAAGCGCTATCAGGGGCAGCGGGATATTCCTCTGTCGGAGGAGGGTGCAGAGAGCTGCGCCGTGCGGACATTGACCCGGTAAGGTTGTCTATATTTTTACGCTGCAGCGTACAGCGCAGACCGCGCGGGTCCTGTTCCCCAACGCGAAGCTTATCCCGGTCGATGGGCTGAAGGAGATGTGCTTCGGCAGCTTTGAAAGGGCGCAGCTATGTTGAGATGGAGCATGATCCCGACTATCTGGCGTGGGTCGGCTCCACTGTGAGCGCCGCTGCCCGGACGGCGAGCGGAAGGATCAGTTCTGTGAGCGCATCTGCACGACCTTTGCAGCCCTTGTGGATCAGGCTTTGGCAGAGGGGGAGCAGATGCTGGTCATTCTGGCACGGCGGCACCCAGATGGCGGCGCTGGATCGCTATGCTGTGCCGCACCGGGATTATGAGTGGTGCGCGCCCAATGCGGGCGGCTTTTGTGCTGGACGCCCGGGACTGGAAAACGCAGCATATTCCTGCACCTTGTAAAGACCGTGCAGTACACAAAGGAGGCTACATGCTGACCGGCGTTGCGGTGGCGGGCGGCTTTGTGCTGGATGCTGTGTTTGGGGGACCCGGCATGGCTGCCCCACCCAGTCGTATGGATGGGGCGGTGCATCTCGGCGCTGGAAAAACGCCTGCGGGCCGTCTTACCCAAGACGCCCCCGGGGGGAGCTGCTCGGCGGCGGGATCGTGGCAGCTGCTGCCGCTGGCAACGCTGGCTGTGACGGGAACCCGTCTTGCTGGCTGCGCGCGGCTGCACCCGCTGGCGGGGCTGGCTGTTCAGCTGTTCTGGTGCGCGCAGGCACTCGCGGCGCGGGGCTTGTGCAGGAAAGCCGGAATGTTTATAAGGAACTGGCAAAAGGCGACCTGCCCGCCGCCCGCCGGGCTGTGGCGCGGATCGTTGGCCGCGATACCGAGAATCTCACGGCGGAAGGCGTGACGAAGGCCGCCGTGGAGACCGTGGCCGAGAATGCAAGCGACGGCGTCATTGCACCGCTGTTTTACATGCTTATCGGCGGTGCGCCGTTGGCGCTGACCTACAAGGCTATCAACACGATGGACAGCATGCTCGGCTATAAAAATAAAAATACCTGTGTATTATTTTGGACGCTGTGCCGCGAAATTGGACGATGCCGCCAACTGGCTGCCCAGCCGTCTGGCTGCCCCTTTTGTGGTGGCGGCGGCAGCGCTGGCCGGCGGCAGTGCAAAAGGGCGTGGTGCATCTGGCGGCGCGACCGTCATAACCACGCCAGCCCCAACAGCGCCCAGACCGAGAGTGCCTGCGCGGGGGCGTTGGGCGTTCAGCTGGCAGGCCCGGCGTACTACTTCGGCGCCTATTACGATAAGCCGACCATCGGCGATGCACTGCGGCCCATAGAGGCGGAGGATATTCTGCGGGCGGACCGGATGATGTACACCGAGAGCGTGCTCGCGCTCATAATCGGGCTGGCCGTCCGATTTGCTTTGATGATGTGAGGAGAGTTTGTATGAAGTTGGTCCATGGCGGTGATTGGGCGGGCTACCGGGCAGAATTTGGCCGGGATGCGCTGGATTTCTCGGCAAACGTTAGCCCGCTGGGGCTGCCGCATGGGGTGGCTGCGGCTATCTCGGCAGCGCTGCCGACAGCGGATCGCTACCCGGACCCTCTGCCGGGAGCTGCGCGCCGCCCTTGCTGCCGCTGAGGGGCGTGCCGATAGAGCATATCCTGTGCGGCAGCAGGGGCTGCCGATCTGATCTTCCGGCTGGTGCTGGCTGGTACAGCCGCGCCGTGCGCTGCTGCCTGCCCCCACCTTTTGCCGAGTATGCTGCCGCGCTGGATATGGTCGGATGCACGGTCGACCGGTTTCTGCTGGACGAGGCAAACGATTTTTGCGGTGGCAGAGGATTTTTGTGCAGGCTGTGACCGAGGAAACGGACATGGTGTTTCTCTGCCAGCCTAACAATCCCACCGGGCAGGTGACACCGCCTGCACTGGTGGAAAGGCTCATCAGCCGCTGTGCCGACTGTGGTGCGGTACTGGTCGTGGATGAATGCTTCCTCGACTTTCTGCCTGACAGGGATGCACTGACGGCAGAACGATTTTTTAAACGATGCACCGAAGCTTGTGATCCTAAAGGCCTTCACCAAGCTCTACGCTATGGCGGGGGTGCGGCTGGGCTATGCGCTGTGCAGTGATACGGCTCTGCTTGCCGGTATGCAGGCGGCGGGGCAGCCGTGGGCGGTCTCCGGTCTGGCGCAGGCAGCCGGGCTGGCAGCACTGCAGGAGTGTGCCTACGCCGAGGAGGTGCGCGCGCTGATCGAGGCCGAGCGGCCCGGCTGGCTGCCGGGCTGCGGGCATTGGGACTGTATGTTATCGAGGGCCGGGCCAACTATCTGCTGTTCCGCGCCCCGGCAGACTTTGGCGAAAGCTGCGCCAGCACGGCGCAGTAGTGCGCAGCTGCGGCAACTACCCGGGTCTGGATGATGGCTGGTATCGAACCGCTGTGCGCACGGCGGAAGAAAACACCAAGCTGCTTGCCATCATGAAGGAGGTACTTGCATGAGCCGGGCAAAGTGTATCATGGTGCAGGGCACGATGAGCGGCGCAGGCAAAAGCCTGCTCTGCACGGCGCTCTGCCGGATTATGGCGCAGGACGGCTACAAAACGGCACCGTTCAAAAGCCAGAATATGGCGCTGAACAGCTTTTGTGACCCGTGACGGCCTCGAGATGGGCCGTGCGCAGGTCGTGCAGGCGCAGGCAGCGGGCATTGAACCCGATGTGCGGATGAACCCGATCCTGCTCAAGCCCAGCAGCGATGTCGGCAGTCAGGTCATCGTCAACGGTGAGGTGCGCGGGAATATGCCCGCAGCGGAATACTTCCGCCATAAGCGCGCGCTGATCCCCGATATACTGCGTGCCTACAACAGCCTTGCCGAGGAATATGACATTCTTGTCATCGAGGGGCGCCGGCAGCCCGGCCGAAATCAATCTGAAGGCGGATGACATTGTCAATATGGGCTTGGCAGAGCTGGTCGATGCGCCGGTGCTGCTGGCGGGGGATATCGACCGCGGCGGGGTGTTTGCCCAGCTGTACGGAACGGTTGCGCTGCTTGAGGAGCGGGGCGAAGCCGCATCAAGGGGCTTATCATCAATAAATTCCGTGGTGATGTTGAGATCCTGCGCCCCGGCCTTGCCATGCTGGAGGACAAAACCGGGCTGCCGGTGCTGGGCGTTGTGCCGTATCTGGATGCAGACATTGAAGACGAGGACTCCCTTTCCGAACGGCTTTGCCGCAAAAAGACCGTAAAGCCGCTGGATGTGGCAATCGTGCGGCTGCCGCATATCTCCAATTTTACCGATTTTATCCCGCTGGAGCAGCACCCGCTGTGGGTGTGCGCTATCTGCGCACCGTGCGTGAGCTGGGCGCACCCCGATCTGGTGCTTTTGCCCGGAACCAAAATACAGTAGAGGATCTGCTCTGGCTGCGCCAGTCCGGCCTGGAGGCTGCCCTGCAGAAGCTGGCGGCCGGCGGCACGCCGGTGCTGGGGGTCTGCGGCGGGTATCAGATGCTGGGCCATACACTGTCGGATCCAGAGGGCTGCGAAGGCGGTACCCCCGCACCTTGCGCGGGCTGGGTCTGCTGCCGACAGAGACGGTATTCACCGCCAGCGCCGTGCGCAGGTGACGGCCCGCGCTGCCGCACCCTTTGCGGGGGCTGCACTGACCGGGTATGAGATCCACACCGGGCGCACTGCAGTGAACGGCGCGCCCTTCTGCACCATGGCAGACGGCACGCCCGAGGGCTGCGTGGAGGGCAATGTGTTTGGAACCTATCTCCACGGCTTGTTTGACTCGGGTGAACTGACCGAGCAACTGGCGGCCTATCTCTGTCGCCGCCGGGGCATTGCGCCGGAGCAGGCGGCGCCGCTGTCGATGGAAACCTACCGCGAGCAGCAGTTTGACCGGCTCGCGGACGGTGTGCGCCGTGCGCTGGATATGGATGCGGTATATGCCGCAATGGGACTGAAAAATCCGAAAGGAGCAAGCCTATGACGCCGCAGCATCACCTGCCCGCGGATATTGAGCGGACGAGCATGGCCATTATCACCGAAGAACTGCAGGCGCGGGGTGCGGATATCCCGCCGGAGAACGCTGCCGTTGTCAAGCGGGTCATCCATACCACGGCAGATTTCGACTATGCGGAGAATCTGCAGTTCACGCCGGGAGCCGCCGCAGCCGGTGTAGCGGCAATGCAGGCAGGTGCTATGATCATTACCGACACGAATATGGCGCTGGCGGGCATTACCAAGCCGGGTCTTGCCAGACTGGGGGAGGGCCCTCTGTTTTATGGCGGAGCCCGCCGTGGCTGAGGCAGCCAGAGCGGCCGGAACTACCCGGGCGGTGGCTGCCATGCACCTTGCTGCACAGCAGTATCCCGGCGCGGTGCTGGCGGTCGGCAACGCTCCCACGGCGCTGCTTGCCATCGCAGAGAGAGATCGAGACGGGTTTGCGCCCGGCGCTTGTCATCGGTGTGCCGGTCGGCTTTGTGAATGTAGTTGAAAGCAAAGAGCGACTGTTGGCTGCTGTCTGCGAGCGGTATGGTGTGCCGGCCATCGTTGCGATGGGACGCAAGGGTGGCAGCACCGTAGCAGCTGCTATCTGCAATGCGCTGCTCTATTCCGCTGCCGAGATGCTGGACCCCACTGCCCGCGGGTGGAAATAGTATCATTTACAATGAAAAAAAGAGCCCTGACAGGCAGGGGCTCTTTTTGCTTGAGAGATGTGTCTGGCGTTGCGGTAACTATGCACTCAATGGTTAAGAAACAAAAAAGAGCAAATGGCATTCACATGGCACGGATAAAGTTCAAATCCCGCTGTGCGGCGGAGAGGATCACCTCGTCCCGTAGCAGGGCAGCATCAGGGTGCTCTCGATGCAGCCAGTCTCGCAAAATGGTATAGTCCATCTGCCCCTCGCCAAGCGGGGTGGGGATACGCGGGGCGTTGGGAACAAATAGGGCATCTTTCATGTGGATGCAGGCCAAATCTTTTGCCTATGACCTCGCACCAGCCGGGCAAAATTCGGCCTGATGCGCGGCAGTATCGGCCGTCAGTACATTGACTGGATCAAAAATAATATGGAAATGCTGGGGATCTGCCACAGTTTCCTTCAGCTTTTGCAACGCTTCAAGCGTGCCCAGCGTGTGGGTATAGACAGGCTCCAGTGCAAAGCAGCCACCGATTTGTGCAGCCTGCTCAACAATACGCAGGATGCTGTCGGTCAGCAGCGGTAGGGTAGCCGCCTTTTCCTCAGGGGGAAAGATCACGGCAGGCACTCTCACTGCCAACCTGCCCGGCGCCGAGTGTGACTTGGCATTTCAGGGCTGAAAATACACTGGATACAGCGCTTCTGCGCACCTTCTGCATCTGGGTTGCTGAGATCCTGATAGCAACTCAGCACTGTGATTTCAATGTTGGCGGCAGCAAAAGCGCTGCGGACATCTTCAAGCTGCTCCGGGTGACAGCAACAAGACTTTTAATGCCCTGTATAGCCTTGGGCATGGCCAACTGCGCTGCATTGTAACCGTTGTCAGCTAACACTTTAGCGAGTTCCTGTGCAGTAAAGCAGCCGTAATCGTGGGCGCGGCAACCGTATTTCATAGCAAGACCTCCTTGAAAAAATGCCCTCCGGTTAGCCGGAGGGCATCTGTTGATAAGCGGCTTGAAGATCAGCCCTTTGACGCCGCCGGCGGAAACACCGCCGACAATGTATTTTTTGCAGGATCATGAAGAGGATGACGATGGGCAGGATGGACAGAACCGATGCCGCCAGGATCGAGCTCCAGTCCACGCCGGTGTTGCCAATGAAGTTCTTGATGGCAATCTGAATCGTGTACTTCTTCTGGTCAGACAAAACCAGCAGCGGCAGGATGTAGTCGTTCCAGCGCCACATGAAGCTGAAGATCGTCAGCGTAATGGTGACGTTGGAGCCCAGGGGCAGCATGATGTTGGAGAAGATCTTCCACTCGCTGGCACCATCGATACGCGCGGCCTCGACCAGAGACAGCGGCAGCGACATATAGTGCTGGCGGTACATGAAGATACCGGTCGTGGTGGTGACAACAGGCAGGATGACGCCCCCAGATGTTGTTGTACAGGCCCATGGCGCTGATAACGCTGAACTGGGGGACGGTCAGCGTCTCGCCCGGGATGAGCGTGCCCAGCAGGAACACGCCGAACACCAGGTTGACATACTTGATCTCAAAGCGGTAGATGGCCAGCGCGTAACCGCACATGGAGCTGATGAGCAGTGTGATGAGGGTGCCGACCACAGCCAGAAACAGGCTGTTATGAAGCCGCCGTCCAGAACGGACTTATAATGCTCCGCCGTCGGGGCGGAGGGGAACATATGCAGCGGGTAGGTGAACAGCTCGCCGGACGGCTTAAAGGAGCTGAGCACCAGCCAGATAATGGGGAAAATCACGATGATGCCGATTGCCAGAGAAAGGATCGTCATTGGAATGCTGACGTGCTTGTCTTTCATCAGGTTTCACCTCCGTTATTGACCTTGAACTGGGCAAAGGCAATCAGGGCAAAGATGATCATGACAACGGTGGAAATGGCCGAAGCATAACCGTACTGCATCTGGTTGAAGCCCTTGTCGAAGATGTACTGGATAATAAAGGTAGTGCTCAGGCCGGGGCCGCCCTGCGTGATACCTTGGACCAGAGCGTACTCTTTGAGCAGGTTGACGGTGGACAGCAGCACGACCATGAATGTCGTGGGGGCCAGCATCGGAACTGTGATGCGGAAGAAGGCCTGCACACCACTGGCACCGTCGATGGTAGCAGCCTCATACAGATCATTGGAAATGCTGTTGATACCGCCGATGTAGAGGATCATGTTGAAGCCGATGGACGCCCAGACCGATGCGAACGCGATGACAAAGGTGGCAAGACGCGGGTTCAGCGACCATTCCAGCGCGGTGCCGCCCAGCGAACGGATGATAAAGTTTACAAGGCCGTACTCCTGGCTGAACATCCAGTTGATGGTGATACCAACGACCAGCGCACTCATCAGAACGGGGGATATAGACCATCGTGCGGGTCAGGCTCTTGGCGGCAACGCGCTTAGAGCAGAGCAGCACCGCCACCAGCAGCGGATGATGACGCGGAACGGCAGCGTGCAGACCGTGTACAGCAGCGTCCGCCCCAGGGACAGATAGAACTTGGAGTCTTTAAACAATGTAATGTAGTTTGTCAGACCCACAAAGTCCATGGTTTTCCAACCGTCATAGTTGGTGAAGGAAAAAGCGATGCTGAGCACAAGCGGCACAAGGAAAAAGACACCGAACAAAATGCAGCAGGGCGCACAGAACGCCCAGAATGCGCCGGTGTGCTTCAGCGACGATTTCTTCTTCATATTCATTCCTCCTTTATTCTCTTCGGCCGGGATTCCACCGCCCGGTTCCTTCGATGTGCTTAGTATAGCATTGCAAAAGGCGCAAATACCACCGTTTTTTTGCTTGCTTGTCCCAAAATGCATTGCATTTTTTGCGCGATTTTGGCAGGCGGCGCAAAAAATCCGACCGTCGTCTTGGCGAAAACGTACAAATGCAATGCTGCGAAATTGTGCAAACTGTAAAATCATGCATCCACAGTGAATGTCACTGCGCAAATTGTACATGGATTGTGCAAATTTCAAAGGGATGCAGCGTCAGCGGCAGGCTGTGCTGCACGGCTTCTTCTCCGGGCAAGGGCTGTTCCATCGGCGTGCAGCGCACGGCAGCGGCATCATCCGGCAGGGCCAGCGCCGCGCGGGTGCGGGTGCCCCAACTCTCGTACAGGCGCAAAATCAGGCCGGAGCCATCCTCGGCTTTCTTCACGGTCTCCAACACGACATTGGGCGCGTCTACGCGGAACTGGCTGTACGCGGCAGGCAGCGTGCCCGCGGGTTGGGCGGCCACGGCCAGAGGCAGCGCCGGGGCGTTCAGGTCGTACCCGGCGGGAATGACCCCGCCCTGCCGCCAGTCGCCCAGGTGGGGCAGCAGCGCATAGGTAAAGTCGTGGGCCCCCTGTCGGCGTGGGGGTCCGGGTAGGTGGCGGCCCGCAGCAGCGAGAGCCGCAGCACGCCGTCGTGGACATCATAGCCGTAGCGGCCGTCATTCAGCAGCGCCGCGCCGTAGCCCGGCTCGGACAGGTCGGCCCACTTGTGGGCGCAGACTTCGAAGCGGGCCTCGTCCCAGCTGGTGTTGGTGTGAGTGTCCCGGGCAATGCTGCCGAACTGGATGTCATACTGGGCGCGGTCGGCGCAGATATCCACCGGGAAAGCAGCTTTCAGCAGCACATGCTGCTCGTGCCAGTCGATGTGGGTGGCAAAGTCGATGCGGCGGCTGTGGCGGTAGAGGGTGATATCCTGCAACGAGCTGCGACCGGGAAATGGCGCGTTCCAGATGCAGGCGGCAGCAGACCGGGCTGTTCTCGGCCACGGTCAGGCGGGCCGTGCCGTCCAGCGCAAAGCGGTGGCGGCGGTAGTATTTTTCCAGATTCCAGGCATCGTACTCATCGGGGCGGTCCTCAAACAGCTGCAGCTCGTTGGCGCAATGCCCGGCAGGGATCAGCTCGCGGCCGGCCTCTTTGTCCAGCAGGGCGGTAATCTCGCCGCAGCCGTTGAATACGATGTGATAGAGCGGCGTGTCAATGATGTAGCCGCCGTCGTTTTCGGTGACTTCGGCGCAGGGGGTCTCGGGTTCTGCGTCGGCAAAGGGGTAGAACCGCCAGCCCTTGGCGGGCAGGTTTCGGGCAACAAAGGTCAGCACGCCGTTTTCGGCATGGCAGGGCAGCGGTTGTCCGCCGTCGGTGATGCCGCTTGCCCCGCAGGCGATGCGGACGACGGTGTCCCGGGCAAAGCCCAGCTGGTTGAACACGACCACGCCGGGACGGTCGGTCTTGACGAGGGCCGCGATGGTGTGCAGCGCGTCATCGGTGATTCTGGCATCGGACGCGAGGATCTCGCCGTATTGCTGCTGCGAGACTTCGTATACCTCGCCCAGAGCCGAGCCGGGTAAAATATCGTGGGGAACTGGTTCAGCAGGGTCAGCTCCCCAGTTGCGGTGCAGCGCGGCGGCGGGGTAGGCGTAGCCGGTGCGCAGGCTTTCGGCCAGGGCAGCGGCGGTCTCGGCGGTCAGGTTGGCAAACTCAGCGGCGCGGTTGGCCCGCTTGTTGCGGCCCTGACTGGTGAACACGCCGCGGTGGTACTCAAAGTACATCTCGCCGTGCCAGCAGGGCAGGTCGGCCTGCGTCTCGTCAAGGTGCTGCTTCAATTTGTCAAAGTAGGGGGCCGCGTGGGTCAGGCGGGTCTGGGGCGCACCGGGGATGCCCTTCTCCATGCGACGGTTGATCTCCAGCATTTCAGCGGTCACACCGCCGCCGCCGTCGCCGTAGCCATAGCATTGCAGCACATCCTGGGTCAGCTCCTTGTCCTGAAAGCGCTGCCAGCAGCCCATGACCTGCCTGGGGTTCAGCAGGCCGTTGTAGGTCGTGTTGAAGCTCGGTTTCGGGTTGCGGTCGGGGCGCTTGTCGTCGTAGTCCTTGGTGGAGATAAAGTAGGCCAGTACCTCGGTACCGTCGATGCCGCGCCAGCGGGTCAGATCGTGGGGCATACAGTTGGTATCGTTCCAGGCTATCTTGGTGGTCATGAACCAGTCCATGCCGCACTGGGCCATAATTTGGGGCAGCGCGCCGCTGAAGCCGAAGGCATCCGGCAGCCACAGGATGTGCCCCTGTTTGCCGAATTCCCGGCCGAAAAATTCCTGCCCGTGCAGGAATTGGCGGATCAAACTCGCCGCTGGCCATGTTGCAGTCGGATTCCAGCCACATGCCGCCCTCCGGTTCCCAGTGGCCATCGGCGACGCGGGCGCGGATCTTCTCAAACAGCGCGCGGGGCAAAGTCTTTGCGCACAAAATCGTAGAGCTGCGGCTGGCTGGACAGGAACTTGTACTCGGGGTAGCGGTCCATCAGATAGTTGACGGTGGCAAAACTGCGGATGGCCTTTTCCCGCGTCTGGGCCAGCGTGTCCAGAGCCAGGCCACGTCGATGTGGGTGTGGCCGACACAGTCCACCGTGACCGGCTGCCGCTGGCAGAAGCTCTCGTAAAATTCCTCTTTCATATAGCGGCGGGCGGCGGCGACGCTGGCGTAGAACGCGGCGCTGTACGGGTCGCGCAGGTCGAGCATATCCAGCGCTTTTTCCAGATACCGCCCTATGCCGATGGCGTTGGTGTCGCCCTCGTCCAGATGGACAAGCACCTCGTAAGGGGCTTTCAGGTCGTAGTACAGGCCGGTGATCTCATCGTCCCGCACGGCAGTCTCGACTTTTAAAAAGACGTCCTGAGCCGGGGTGTTGCAGTAGGTGTACAGTCCCAGCTGCCAGGTCTGACTCTCGGCAGCGGCGGGGGACAGGTCAAACTCGGTGTGGTTGACATCCAGTCCGCAGACCAGCGCACCATTTAAGTAGGCGAGGAACTGGGGGTTGTTGTTGTTCCAGATATCGGTTGCGCCGGTGGAGACCAGGCAGACAAGGTGACGCCCGGCGCTGCCCGCCGGTGCGGTGATGCCGCCCCGGAAGCAGTAGTGGGCCTCCACGCCGCCGATAGCATCACCGGGGGCAAGGGTGTCCAGCCGGGGCTGTGGCCGGGTCCTCCTGCACGGTGTCCCAGCTATGGTAAGGGGCAGGATTTTTTTTTGCGCAGCCCCAAAACCGGGGTGCGCCCCTGCAGCGCCAAAGTGCGCAGGGCGTCAAGCACCGGGCGCGCCCGGCGGCGGAGTTCAGTGTTTTGCATGGCGGCTCCTTCCTTTTTTATAAGGTTGAGTGTGTGGTAAGGGAAGCGGCGTCCAGAGGACTGGTCGCCCTACGAGGCAGCAAGGCGGGTAACGGTATTGTATGGGCGAACATTGTTCGCCCGCACCCAGGCAACCCCTGTTCAGGCACAGTATAACATCTCAAAACTGTGCAGACAATGCAGTTTTTGCGCGGTAGGGGGCGAACGGTGCGCATTTATTGTTTATGGGGGAAAACGACTGCTTTTTATTAAAATTTGGTTACAGAAACATTGCATTTTTTTCACTGAAAAAATAAGCGCTGGCGCAAAATAAGCGCAACTTGGCATCATTAGAACAAACGATGTGTGAAAAGTGCACAATTTCAGCCGTTTTTCTTGATGCAATTTGCCGGATTGAAAAATCGAGGCGCAAAAAATGCAATATGCCGCAATGCAAATCAGCAAGATAGGCGTAGAGAATCCACCCGCCGCAATGGTACACTATGGATACACCAAAGGGAGCTGAAAGCCCAGTTCCCAAGCCCCGGAACGGAGCAAACCGGATGAGGGTCCGGTTAATATACCCTATTTTTATTTCTACTTTACAGGAGGTAAAACCAACATGAAAAAAGCACTTTCTCTGGCTCTGGCAGCCGCGATGGCGGCTTCTCTGGCAGCCTGCGGCGGTTCTCCCGCTGCATCTACGGCCAGCTCCGCTGCAACAACGGACACCGCAGCTTCCGGCGCCGCTTCTGCCGGCGGCCAGACCCTGAAGGTCATGCTGTCTGAGGAGCCCGGCGAGGGCGATGCATTCGCTACCACCCTGAACAAGTGGGCCGACGAGACCGGCAACACCGTTGACATCATGGTCATCCCCTACGATGACCAGCTGACCAAGTTCCCCCTGATGGCCAAGAACAACGACCTGCCGGATCTGCTGTCCACCACCCGTCTGGCCCGTCTGTATCCCGATGAGTTCGAGGATCTGGGCAAGTGCATTGACACCTCCATCTTTGAGCCGCAGGCCCTGCAGATCATCAGCCAGAACTACCTGACGGATAAGCTGTCTGTTCTGCCCCAGCAGTTCACCATCACCAACGTATTCTACAACAAGGATGCTTTTTGAGGCTGCCGGCATCGAGTGCCCGACGGTGGACGACCGCTGGACCATGGACGAGGTCTATGAGGCTGCCAAGAAGCTGCAGGATTCCGGCGCTGTCAAGTACGGCATGGCTATGGATTACTCCCGCGCTCGTTATGACAACCTGATGTACATGAACGGCGGTTCTCTGGTCGAGAAGGACGGCGACTCCTTCAAGGTCGTTGCAGACAGCCAGCAGAACATTGACGCCCTGCAGGCCTTTGTCGATGCCAACAACAGCGGCATCATGCCCAAAGGCCATCTGGGCCGGTGGCTCCAGCGACAACCCGGGCGACTACTTCAAGAACGGTGACGTAGGCATCTACTTCTCCGGCTCCTGGAACTACAACCCCTTCGTGCAGGATATCACCAGCTTCAAGTTCGGCGTCATGCCCTCTCCTGTCGGCTCTGCAGGCGGTTCCGCTATCCTGGGCGGTGCCGGTCTGGCCGTTCCCCACCAACGCAAAAAGAACAAGGATCTGGCTCTTGAGTTCCTGAAGTGGTTCTACACCGACAAGAACTTTGCCGATTATCTGGCACTTGATAAGGGCCTGTCCTCTCTGAAATCCGTCACCTATGAGCCTGCTGATCCCGATCAGGCTGCCGACTACAAAAAGGTCCTGCAGGCTGAGGTCGGCCAGACCACCGATGCATTCGCCATCGACGAAAGCTCCGAGTGGCGCAACTACTACGACAACGAGTACCGTGACGCTCTGAAGCAGGCTGTCAACGGCGACCTGACTCCGTCTGACGCTCTGACCGAGTTTGCTACCGCACTGGCTGACAAGGCCGGCTGGGCACACTAATCAACCGAATCAACAGGGGAAGTGATTCCCCAGGGGGCGAACAGACGCCCCGCCCAAACCGGGCGGGGCGTCTGTTGTTTTTTAATAAACCTTTTTTAATAAAGGAGAAGCCGAAGCATGGCAAACGAATTGCATTTTCCCTTGTTTCACGGGTATGTGGACCGCTGGCTGGTCAGCGGCGTGACCGAAACGCCGGTCATCACCAAGCCCACGGCCCTGCACGGTGCCGAAAAACGAAAAGCTGAACACCGCCCCCAAGGATAAACCCGGCGAGGAACAGTTCAAGGCCGAGCGCCGCGCCAAGGCCACTGCCTGGCCAGCGCAGCTGGACACCCGCCCCGGCGGGCTGGTGGGCGGCGCGGATAACGCTACCCCCTTTGCCGTCTACTGGCCGTTTGACGATATCGGCTTGACCTACGCTTGGGACTGTGAGACCCCCGCCTGCCTGAGCGCCTGGGCTTACACCGAGCTGGACGCCGCCGAGGCGGGCAGTGTGCCCTTTTGACCTTATCACCTGCGGCGGCGCGGCCCTCTGGCTGAACGGCGAAAAGCTGACCGAAGTGACCCCCTACCACCACAACGAGCCTGTCCCCACGCCGCTGACCCTGCCGCTGCAAAAGGGCCGCAACAAGCTTCTTGTGTTCTTTGACAACTACGCCGAGCGCGATGCTACGATCATTCTGCGCCTGCGCTGGAAGGGCGAGGGCACCGCGCCCGAACAGGTCATCCCGGTGGGGGAGGCCGACGCGGCCTCGCCTGGCCGAGGCCGAGCACCTGATGCGCAGCCTGGCGTTCCACCGCAACCACTTTACCGCCGGCCCGGTGCTGCTGGACTACGACGGCGCGGATATCGCCGAGAGCTACCACCTGGCCTTTGTCGGCGGTACCGAGGAAAATGTCAAGGGCGGCGTGCTCTTCCGCCGCGAGGCTGACACCCTCCCCCACGCGAGTCAAATCAGCCTGGGCGACTGCAAGACCTTCCCGCTGGCATTTTTGCTGCTGCAGGTCACGACCGAGGTCGAGGGCATCCGGCTGACCCGACCCATCAGTGTGGAAATTCACACTGAAAGCGTGCTGCCCCGCGCCCTGCCCACCGTGGCCGAGCGCAAGCGCCAGGCGCTGGAGCTGCTGGCCCGCTGGGGCGAGCAGAACACGAACCGCGCACTGGCGATCTTAGCCACCGGCGGCGACACCGCCGAGGCAGAAAAGCTGCTGGCCGTGCAGTCCGACTACATCCGCCGCCGTTTCGACTGCAGCGATTTTTACCTTGTCTACTACCCCTACATCCTGCGCACCTTCGGCAAACGCGGCAGCGGTATTTTTGTCCGAAAAGACCGAGAACGAGCTGACCGACTGTCTGCTGGGTTTCCGCTATTGGATCGATGAGCCGGGCAACGACGCCATGTGGTTCTGGAGCGAGAACCACGCCCCCTGATGTTCCACACCTGCCAGCTGCTGGCGGGCGAACTGTTCCCCCGATGAGGTCTTTACCAACAGCGGACTGACCGGCCGCCAGATGCAGGCCAAGGCCAAGAATATGCTCTACGACTGGTTCGTCACCTTCCGCAAAGAGGGCTTTACCGAGTGGAATTCCAGCCCCTACCTGCCCATTGACACGCTGGGCTTCGGCAGCCTGTATGCCTTTGCCCAGGACCCCGCCATGCGGGAGCTGGGCCGCGAGGGCATGGATTTTGCCTACTACCTGCTGGCCGTCCACAGCCAGCAGGGCATCTTCGCCTCGTCGTCGGGCCGCACCTACATCAAGGAGCAGTTCGGCAACTGGTCCAACTGCCCCTCCGGCCTGAGCTGGATCGGCTATGGGTACGGCGTGCCGGGCCACGCGGGCAAGGGTATCACCTCCTACTGCCTGTCTGATTACGAGCCGCCGAAGGAGTTTGCCCAGTGGTTCAGCATCCCCGGGGCAAGGAAATGATCTGCCAGACGACCCAGGGCAATGACGGCTATGTGGATCTGTACACCTACAAGACCGCCGACTACATGATGACCAGCGCCAACGACTTCCACCCCGGCGAGCCGGGCCATCAGGAGAACCCCCCTTCCAGCTGACCTTCAACGCCGTGGCGCAGCTGTGGGTCACCCATCCCGGCGAGCGGGTGCTCTTCGGCGCAGCGCGGCCGTCCTACTGGGCGGGCAACGGCACCCTGCCAAGGTCAACCAGTACAAGGCGTTCGCGGGGCTGATCTATGATATCGCCCCCCGAACACCCGGTCGATTTCACCCATCTGTACCTGCCGTCGATGGAGTTTGACCGCTGCGAGGTCGAAGGCAAGTGGGCCTTTGTGTGCAGCTGGGCAGTGCCTATGCGGCGGTGTATTGCAGCAATGGGATGCGGATGCAGGACTTCGGCTCCAACAAGGACCGCGAGTGCATCGCCGAGGGCCGCCGCTGCATCTGGCTGGTGCGTGCCGCGCAGGCAGACGAGTTTGCGGCGTTTGAGGACTTCAAGGCCGCCATGCGCGGGGCTGCGCTGGATGCCGATGCCGAGGGCCGCCGCTACCGCTTTGTGGACCCCGTCTACGGCGAACTGCGCTGCCAGTGGGGCGAGACGCTGTATGTAAACGACGCCCCGATGCAGTACAGTGGTTTTGACAATTACGGCAAACTGACGATGCAGGAAAAATAAAAGAGGTGCCTGCCCCGAGAAGGGGCGGCACCAGAAAATGTTACACCTTCGTGCTCCCCGGGGAGGGTTCCTTCTCATAGGGAATGGCGGTGATGGGGGTGACGACGCCGTTGACGCGGAACTGGGACGGCGAGGTATGGCAGAACTTGTTGAACACCCGGTTGAACTGGGAAAAACTCGTAAAGCCGCAGCTCGTCGTGATATCGGCAATTTTCATGTCGGTGTACAGCAACAGCTGCTGGGCGTTGCGCACCCGGGTGATCTGGATGTAGTGGATGAGCGAGAACCCTGTCACCCGGCGGAACTGGTGCGACAAATAGTACGGACTGATGAAGAATTTATCCGCCAGATATTCCAGCGAAAGCTCGCTGGCGTAGTGCCGGTGGATGTAGCTGGTCACGGCGTAGACCTTCTAGGTGATGGAATCGCTGAGCTCCTGCGGCTCGTAGCTGCTCTCGCCCGCGTGCTGGGCCACGGTGGCCAGAAATTGCAGGAAGTGGCAGTGGATGAACTGCTGCGTCAGCGGGGTCATCGGCTGCTTGCCCAGCGTGAAGATCTCGTTCAGGTGCGAAAATGCCTGAGCCCGTGTCTCACCGGTAAAGCGGTAGATGGGCACTGCGGCCCCGAAGGGCTGTAAACAGCTTTGCAGCATTTCGTGCAGCACAGGGGAATCATCCGGCACGCGGAAGTTGATGATAAGCCGCCGGCAGTCGCCGCCCGACGGATACTCGGTCTTGTGCAGCATGGAAGGGCGCAGCAATACGATATCATAGGGCTGCAGGGTGTAATAGTCGCCCTCGATGATATGTGATGCACGGCCGCTTAACAGAATGTGTATCTCGTGAAACTGGTGGAAATGCTGGAAACTCATGTTGATCTTGAACGACCGCGAATCGTAGTCGAACAGGTAAAACAGCGGAGAATCCAGGTCGTTGATCGAAATCATGTACCCCTGATTGTACAGCAATGCGTCGTCCAGATACATAGGCAGCCTCCGTCAAAAATGTTCCTGTCTCTATTATACTCGCACTCGCAAAAAGTGCAATATATTTCAGCGACAAAGACAAAATCAGAGTGGTTTTTGCCTTTGTCCCTATGCTATACTTTAGGCAAGTTCGAACGTTATGTCTACCTATTATAATAAAAAGGAGAAAACCACCATGCAGAAAGCTGATATTGAAAACAAACTGGAGCTTTGCCTTGAGAGCTTCAAATCTGTCCTGTATGAAAGGGACGAGACCTTTCTGGAGAACATGGCAAAATCCAACATGGATCAGGGCAATCTGGCCCGCTATATGCTGTGGGAGTGGACCCAGGGCGTGGGCCTGTACGGCCTGTGGAAGCTGTTTGAGAAAAAGCACGACCAGCGCTGCCTGGATGTGCTGACCGAGTACTACGACGCCCGCATTGCCGAGGGGCCTGCCCAGCAAGAACATCAACACGATGGCTCCCATTTTTGCCCTGAGCTACCTGTACGAGTACACCAAGAATGAAAAGTACGGCGATATCTGCAAAGAGTGGGCCGAGTGGGCCATGCACGGCCTGCCCCGCGCGGGCGAGGGCGGCTTCCAGCATGTCACATCGGATCGCGTCAACGATGGCGAGCTGTGGGACGATACGCTGTTCATGACTGTGCTGCCGCTGGCCAATATCGGCCGCATCCTGGGCCGCCAGGACTACATTGACGAGGCTGTCTACCAGTACCTTGTCCACACCAAATATCTGGCTGACAAAAAGACCGGTCTGTGGTATCATGGTTTCTGCTTTGATGGCTGCCATAACTTTGCCGAGGCTTTCTGGGGCCGCGGCAATAGCTGGTGACGGCTGCCATCCCCTGCTGCTGGAAATCGTCCCCGTGGGCAACCCCGACCGCCGCATCCTTGAGAACGCGCTGCTGCGCCAGATCGAGAGCCTGGCCAAGTACCAGGACGAGGGCGGCATGTGGCACACCCTGATCGACGACCCGACCTCCTACCTGGAGGCCAGCGCCACCAGCGGCTTCGGCTTCGGCATCCTGAAAGCCGTCGAGCAGGGCATCGTGCCCGAAAGCTACCGCGCCAATGCCATGCGCGCCTTGCAGCCTGTGTTGGACTGCATCGATGAAAAAAGGGCGTTGTGCAGCAGGTGTCCTACGGCACCCCGATGGGCCGCGAGAGCAAGGACTTCTACAAGCAGATCCCCCTGCACCCGATGCCCTACGGCCAGGCCATGGCAATTCTGTTCCTGATGGAAGCTGAGGCCCAGGTCTGATGACAAAAAAATGGAGCAGCCGCCTTACCTTCTTTGCCTTTGTGGTGCTCATGGTGGGGCTTGGCAGCAATGACAGCTTGCGCGGAATTTTTTTCCACGATCTTCCAAGAGCATTTCTCCCTGACGACGACCCAGCTGGGGCTGATCGTCACGGCAAGCTACATCGGCAACCTGGTGTTTTTGCTGGTGGGCGGCAACCTGAGCACTCGCTTTTCCAAAAGCGCGTGCTGCAGGTGCTGATCCTGATTTGATGGCCGCCCTGGCGCTGTTTGCCTTTACCAGCAATTACACGGTGCTGCTCATCGGCATGGCGCTGGCGCTGGGGTCTTCCACCTTATTGAATACCACGATGAACCTTATTACGCCGCTGCTGTTTGCTACAGCGCCGGGGTTCTTCGTCAACTTCCTGTTCTTCACCCAGGAAATCGGCACCAGCGGCAGCCAGTATATTTTGGGCAGCCACGCCGACGGCTTTGCCTTCTGGCAGCACACAAATCTGGTGCTGCTGATTCTGGGCGCGGTGGCCTTTGTGCTGCTGCTCTTCTGCAATGTGCCGGAGGAGGCCGCCGCCCCGGCGGATGCCCCGGCACAAAAGGGCGGCTATGACTGGCGTATCATCGTGCCCTATGTGCTGGTGTTCGGGTTCTACTTTATCGCCGAGCACGGCGTCATGAACTGGATGGTCGCCTACGGCGTAGACGGTCTGGGCCTGCCCCAGGCCTCGGCGGCCAAAGTATCTTTCGGTGTTCTTTGGCGGCATGATGATCGGGCGGCTCTGCCTGTCCCCCGCTGGTGGATAAGCTGGGGGCCCTCAAAAGCCTGGCGGCTTTCGGCGGCGTGTCCTGTGTGCTGTATCTGATCGGCTCGCTGGGCGGCGCGGTGACGATGCCCGTCTGGGCCATCAGCGGCTTGTCCTTCTCCATTTTGTACCCCACGCTGGTCATGAGCATCCGGCTCTATTTCCCGGCGCAGCAGGTCTCCGGCGCGGCGGGCACGATTTTAAGCATCGCGTCGCTGGCGGATATCCTGTTCAACGTCGGCTTCGGCAAGCTGGTGGATATGGCGGGCTATGCCGTCAGCATCCGGGTCCTGCCGCTGTCCGTGCTGGCATTTTTCATCGTGTTTATGCTGTTTACGAAATTCTGCAAGCCGACGCAGAAATTGAAATAAAGTGAAAGAAGCGAGGTAGATTATGCGTTATTGTATCGGGATCGATCTGGGCGGCACCAACATCGCAGGCGGCATTGCCGACCTGGACGGAAACTGCTGCTGACAGACAGCATCAAGACCGGGCTGCCCTGCCCGGGCGTCGGACATCGCCGACCGTATCGCGCTGCTCTGCCGCCGCATGGCGACTGCCCTGGGCCTGGCCCCTGAGTGATGCCGCCTGGGTGGGCATCGGGTGCGCCCGGCAGCGTCGATGTGGACACCGGCACCGTGCTGTATGCCAACAATCTGGAATTTGACAACGTCCCACTGGGCCAGATGATCCACGAGCGCACCGGCCTGCCCGTCTATGTGGATAACGACGCCAACGTTGCCGCCTGGGGCGAGTACTGCGCGGGTGCAGGCAAAGGGAGCAGCAGCATGGTCATGGTCACGCTGGGCACCGGCGTCGGCGGCGGCGTAGTGCTGAACGGCAAGCTGCTGACCGGCTGCAACGGCGCAGCGGCCGAACTGGGCCACTTTGTGATTGATATGCACGGGAAAGAGTGCAACTGCGGTATGCGCGGCTGCTTTGAGCAGTACGGAAGCGTCACGGCGCTCATTCACCAGGCGCGGGAGGCCATGGCCGCCCATAAGGAGAGCAAGCTTTGGGCGCTGGCGGAAAACGAGGAAGCCAACGTCAACGGCAAGGTCATCCTGGCTGCCTACGACGCGGGCGACGAGACCGCCGTGCAGGTGGTCAACACCTATGTACACTACCTCTGCATCGGCGTGACGAGCATCATCAACATCTTCCAGCCCGAGGTGCTCTGTCTGGGCGGCGGCATCAGCCGCCGCAGCGACGTACTGGTTGAGCCGATCCGGGCGTTCAATGCCGCACACGGCTATGGCCGCAGCTGCCCCAAGCAGCCCCGCATCATGTCGGCCGAGCTGTTCGGCGACGCGGGCATCATCGGCGCGGCCCTGCTGGGCAAAGGCAAATAAGGAGAGCGGACCTATGCGCAAACACTATGAACGGATCCTGCACGACAGCGAAAGCCGCGTGCAGCGCTATCTCGATATCCAGATTTTGGACGAGAACAGCCCCTTCTGCGGCGGTTTCCCCCAAAGCGGGACAGCCTGGCCGAGCCGAAAACGGCCATCTACCGCGCCACGACAATGACGGCCTGCTACCTGAACCCCGAGAGCCGCTATTATCTGGACGCCGAGCTGGGCCGCCGCCTGGCACTGGCGCTGGTTTTTCTTTTGTGCGCCGCTCCCAGCGGCCCGGCGGCTACTTTGACCTCATCAACTGCAACTTCTTCTCCGGCCCGGACACGGCTTTCTGCACCAAGCGGCTGCTGCCCGCCTATGTCTACCTGTGCAAGGTCGTGGACGGCGCACTGCCCGCCGCGCCCGAAGCCAAGGCCGCTGCCGCAGAGCTGAAGCCTAAGTATGAGGCCATCATCCGCGATGCAGCCGATGCCCTGTGCCACTGCGGCTTCCACACCCCGAACCACCGCTGGGCCATCGCGTCGGTGCTGATGCTCTGCGCCAAGCTGTTTGATAAGCCCGAATGCCGCACCGCCGCCGAGGCCATCCTGAAAGAGGGCAACGACTGCAACGAGGACGGCGAGTACGCCGAGCGTTCGGCCGGCAATTACAACCGCATCAACAACGATGCCATGATCATGCTGGCCGTGGCCACCGGCGACGAGAGCTACTATGCGCCGGTGCTGCGCAACCTGGAAATGATGCTGACCTACATCGACCCCGACGACAGCATTTTTACCAACAACTCCACCCGCTGGGACATGGGCAAAAAGATCTACCCGCGGGAGTATTATCTTGAATACCTCTACATGGGCTATACCTGCCGCAAGCCCGAACTGCTGGACGCCGCCAACGCCATTATGCAGATGGTGGAGCGCCACGCCCTGCGCAGCTTTGACTGCCTCATCAACCTGATGCTGCTGCCCGAGCTGGCCGCGCTGGAGCACGAGGGCAGCGCGACCCCCCCGACGAACTACCACAAATATTACGAAGGGTCGGGCATTGTGCGCTGCCGCCGCGGAAGCTGGTCCTACACGATCTTGAACAACAGCCCGAGCTTTTTTTGTTCTTCCAGCACGGCGACTTCACGCTGACCGTGCGCATCGGCGCGAGCTTCTGCGAGCACCGCAACTTTGTCCCCGCAGCGCTGGCCCCCAAGGACGGCGGCTATGCCCTGCACCAGACCATGACCGGCTGGTATTACCTGCCCTTTGCCGAAAAGCCCGCCACCAGCGATTGGTGGCAGATGGACAACGCCCACCGCGAAAAGCTCTACGGCCCCGACATGGTGTTTGACGTGCAGGTGAACGAGGTCGAAAACGGCCTGGACATCCACATCGTCAACTCCGGCATTGACCGCGCCCCGCTGCGGGTGGAGCTGGCCTTCAACGCGGGCTGCCGCGTCGAGAACGAGCATTTCATGCTCGAGGGCAATGACGGCGGCGGTGTCGTTGTCAAGGACGGCACGCTGGTCGCATCCAAGGGCGTGAACGGTATTTCGGTCGGCCCCCTGCTTTGCCGAGCATAACTACACCGCCGGCAAGGAGGGCAGCATGGGCCGGATGGACGGCTGCTTTTACCGCCTACCTGACCGCATACAGCACCTTTGACCGCACGATCTCCCTGCGCGCCGTGCCCAGCAAGTACGATCAGGCGTGAATCAGATGGAGTCGTAACCAGTGGTGTGACAGACAAAACAGCGTCAAATAATAAAAAGGACATCCGTGGGTAATGCGGATGTCCTCCTGACGGGAGCGGATCGCTCCCGTCAGAAATTTTATTTAGCTGTCCATATCCTCAAAGGCCTCAAGGCCCTTTTTTCGCTTCGGCCTTGGTGTCACCGTGGCGCACAAAGCACATGGTGACAAAGCTCAGCGCCACAAAGGTTGCAGCGTAGGGGAAGAGTACGCGGTAGTCAATGGCGCGCATCAGACTGCCCGCGACAATGGGGGTCACGACCTGCGCGGCCATCGAGAAGGTGTAATAGTAGCCGGTAAACTTGCCGGTATCACTGCCGCGGCACATCTCCACCACCATCGGCAGGGAGTTGACGTTGATGGCAGCCCACGCCAGACCCACCAGCGCGAACACCACATACATAATGGGCTGGATGGAGGAATAGAGTCGTCAGCAGATATCCCAGCATAAAGCAGATGGCCAGCAGCACAATGCCGCACTGAATCGTGCGCTTGCGGCCGATTCTTTGCGGCCAGCGCGCCGATGGGAATGTACGATACGATAGCGCCCGCGGTGGCCACCAGCAGGCAGGTAGACGCACCGCCCAGACCCTCGCCCATAACGGCCTCGACATACTTGGTAAACCACGTTGTAACGCCATTATAACCGATAAACCACAGCGAGATCGAGATCAGCAGGAAAAGGTCAGGCTGCGCTTGACCGGCGCGGGCAGCACCTCATGCCCTGCGCCGTCATCGGCAGCGAGATTCCATTCGGGGTGCGCAGCCTCCAGCTTTTGGTTCTTCTCCTCGAGCTTAGGCTCCTTGATGGTCAGGTAGAGAATCAGCACAGCCACGGCCATGATAAGCGACACAATGAGGAAGAGCGGGCGGTAGCTGACATGCGCCAGCCCCTTGGTCTTGGAGGCGGGGTAGAGCACCGCCGCAAGCCCCAGATAGAGGATACCGCCCACGGCGCCCATCAGATTGATGATGGCATTGGCGCGGCTGCGCAGCGGCTTGGGGGTGACATCGGGCATCAGCGCCACAGCGGGGGAACGATAGGTGCCCATCGCCACCAGCAGCAGGCCCAGCACCATGATGAACATCACTAGTGTGGCCGGGCTGGGGCTGGCGGGCATAACGGTCGTCCAACAGCGGGATCAGATTCATCAAGATGGCTGCCGCTGCGGTGCCGCCCACGATAAACGGCATGCGCCGCCCGATGCGGGTGCTGGTCTTATCGGACAGCGCCCCGAAGAACGGCAGCAAAAACAGCGCCAGTACGTTGTCTGCAGCCATAATGGCCCCGGCGAAGGTCTCGTTCAGCTTAAAGGTGTCGGTCAGAATCAGGGTCATAACGCTGTCGTACATCTGCCAGAACGTACAGATTGACAAGAACGCAAGACCCACCAGAATGGTGCGGCGGTTGTTCAGCTTCACGGCGATTCTCCTTACTTGCGGGGGGGGATGAATCCGCCCCATACTGTCACCATTGTAACACTATTCGCATGTATTGTCTATAATTTTATAAACTATACAGAAGAATTTGCTCAAAAATGCCGAAAACCGACCATTTGGTGTCCACCGTACGCGGGCACAGTGTTACTCTCTGCTGCCGAGCCGGTATTTGAAATCCTCATACCCGAAGGCTGCGATGCTGCGCACAGAGCCGTCTGCACAACGGCAGAGGATGGCCGGCAGCGGCATACCGTTGAAGGTATTGTTTTTGCAGGTCGTGTAGATGGCCATATCGCCGAACACCAGCAAATCACCCGCGCGGGGGGCGGTATCAAAGCCGTAATCGCCGATGACATCCCCGGCCAGACAGGTCGGCCCGGCAAGGCGTACCGTGCAGGGCTTTTCACCGGGTTCCTCTGCGCCCAGCAGCGGCGGGCGGTAGGGCATCTCAATGACATCGGGCATATGACAGGCGGCGCTGGCATCCAGAATGGCTACGGTGGTATCGCCGTTTTTCACTACATCCAGCACGCGGGTCAGCAGGTAACCGGCATTCAGCGCAACAGGCCTCACCCGGCTCCAGATAGACCGTCACGCCCCATGCATTCTGTGCGCGGGCGATGCAGTGCTCCAGCGTGGCAATGTCGTAGCCGGGGCGGGTGATGTGATGTCCGCCGCCAAAGTTGAGCCACTGCATATTGGGCAGCAGATCGCCAAACTTTTCTGCCACGGCGTCCAGCGTCACGGCCAGCGCATCGGCGTCCTGCTCGCAGAGCGTGTGGAAGTGCAGTCCGTCCAAAAGCTGCGGCAGGCTGGGGTCCTGCGACACGGCGGCATCCCATGCTGCGCGGGTCGTACCAAGGCGGCTGCCGGGCGCGCAGGATCGTAGATCGCGTGGCCGTCCTGCGTGGAGCATTCGGGGGTTGATGCGCAGCCCTACGCTCTTACCGGCTGCCTTGGCCTTGGGGCCGAAGCGCGCCAGCTGCGCAGGGAAGTTAAAGACGATATGGTCGGGCATAGCGCAGCAGCTCGTTCATCTCGTCCGCGCGGTAGGCTGCACAGAAAGACATGCACTTCATCGCCGGCATTTCCTCCGCACCCAGCCGCGCCTCAAACAGGCCGCTGGCCTCGGTGCCCGCCAAGTGCGGCGGAGCCAGCAGGGGATACAGGTCATAAAGTTGCTGAACGCCTTGTGCGCCAGCAGAACCTTGCAGCCGGTGCGCTGTGCCAGCCCGCCCAGAATCTCCGCGTTGCGGGTCAGGGCGGCTTCGTCCAGCAGGTAGCAGGGGTGGGCAGAGCGGCAAATTCCGGCGGCACTGTGCCGCCAATGGCCGCAAACGGCGGCCGTGCATCGTGCAGTGCCATCAGTCCACCAGAACCGGGTTATGGTTCTCGCTGCGGGGCAGGCCGTACTTATCCAGTGCATCGAGAAACGGATCGGGGTTAAATTCCTCGACCGTGTAGACGCCCGGCTTGACCCACTCGCCGGTCAGCATCATCAGGGCGCCGCACATGGCCGGCACACCGGTCGTGTAGCTGATCGCCTGACTGCCGACCTCGCGGTAGCACTCCTGGTGGTCGCAGACGTTGTAGATGTAGTAGGTCTTTTCCTTGCCGTCCTTCTTGCCGGTGAAGATGCAGCCGATGTTCGTCTTGCCCTTCGTGCGGGGGCCCAGGGTGGCGGGATCGGGCAGCAGGGCCTTCAGGAACTGGATGGGCACGATCTCCTGACCGTTGTAGTGAACCGGGCGTGGTGGAGAGCATGCCGACGTTCTCGAGGCACCGCATGTGGTCCAGGTAGCTCTGGCCGAAGGTCATGAAGAAACGGATGCGCTTACCTCGGGGATGTTCTTGCGAAAGACTCGATCTCCTCGTGATGGAGCAGGTACATATCCTTCTCGCCGACCTGGTCGAAGTCGTACTCACGCTTGATGCTCATCGCCGGGATTTCGACCCAATGGCCGTTCTCCCAGTACGAACCCGGCGCAGAGACCTCGCGCAGATTGATCTCGGGGTTGAAGTTGGTCGCGAACGCATAGCCGTGGTCACCGCCGTTGCAGTCGAGGATATCGATGGTATCGATGGTGTCGAACTCATGCTTCTTAGCGTAGGCGCAGTACGCCTGCGTGACGCCCGGATCAAAGCCGCTGCCGAGCAGCGCGGTCAGACCGGCGTCCTCAAACTTCTTCTTGTATGCCCACTGCCAGCTGTAGTCGAAGTACGCGGTAAAGCCCTCTTCCTTGCAGCGCTTCTCGTAAATGGCACGCCACTCGGGATCGTCGGTGTTTTCCGGCTCGTAGTTTGCGGTGTCCATGTAGTTGACGCCGCACGCGAGGCAGGCGTCCATAATGGTGAGGTCCTGATAGGGCAGGGCGATGTTCATGACGAGATCGGGCTGATAGCTCTTGATGAGGGCGATGACCTCGTCCACATGGTCGGCATCCACCTGCGCGGTGGTGATGTTGGTCGGTGCGTGCGGGGCAAGCTTTGCGGCCAGCTTGTCGCACTTGGCCTTGGTGCGGCTGGCGATGCACAGCTCGGTGAAGACCTCGGGCACCTGGCAGCACTTGGAGATGGCGACGGAGGCCACGCCGCCGCAGCCGATAACAAGAACTTTGCTCATGATGGGACTCCTTTGTATTTGAAATTTATAATGAAAGCCCGGCCATCCTTACTTCTCCAGCGCCAGCAGCAGCTCCCGCAGCACCTTGCAGGCCGTAGCGGTCGAAACACCGCTCTGGTCGAGCATGGGGGCCAGCTCGTTGACATCTGCGCCGACGATGTTTGCCTTTGTCACGGTGCGGATCGCCTGTCCAAAAGCTGCAGAAAAGCTTGCACGCCGCCCGCCTCAGGCGTGCCGGTACCGGGAAAGGCCGAGGGGGTCAAGGCAGTCGAGGTCGATGGTCAGGTAGACCGGCACGCGCGTCTGGCACAGCCAGTCGGTCAGCTCGGCCAGACCGGTGAAATCGAAGCGGTGCATATCAGTGTGGCTGGGCCGCGAACTGAAATTCCTCCCGCTCACCGCTGCGGATGCAGAACTGGTGGATGCGCCCCGTCACCGATCAATCATGGCAGCGGCGCAGCACACAGGCGTGGCTCAGCTTCGCACCGAGGTAGTCGTCCCGCAGGTCGGCATGGGCATCAAAGTGGACGATGTGGAGGTCGGGGTATTTTCCACCATGGCCCGCACGGCACCCAGCGTGACCAGATGCTCGCCGCCGAGCAGGAGCGGGAACTTGCCGTCGCGCAGGATCTCGGCCGCGCGGGATTCAATGTCGGAAAGGGCGCTCCGCTGGAGCCGAAGCACAGCTCCAAGTCGCCGCTGTCGAACACATCGAAGTCGGTCAGGTCGGCGTTCTGGTAGGGGCTGTAAGTCTCCAGACCGTAGCTCTCGTGCCGCATGGCAGCGGGGCCGAACCCCGCGCCCGGGCGGTAGCTGGTGGTGGAATCGTAGGGCGCACCGTACAGCACGATGCTGGCGGCGCGGTAGCTGCTGTCACAGCCGATGAATGTTTTCAACGTTGGGGTAAAGCATCAGTGTTCCTCCACTTCCCGCAGCATCTCCTCAAGGAAAGCCGGCAGGTAGAATGCACCGATATGCAGTTTGGCGGTGTAATAGCGGGTGCGCATGTTCAGTGCCTTCCATGCGTCTGCGTCCAGGTCATCGATGGGATGGTACTTCTTGCTGGCAAAGCCGAACAGCCAGTAGCCAGCCGCGAAGGTGGGAATGTGCGCCTGATACACCTTGCTGATCGGGAACGTGCTTGCGATGCGCTTGTGGCTGCGCTGCATGGCGGTCGCATCCTCGGCATAGAAGGGGCTGCCCTGCTGGTTGACCATGATGCCGTCCGCGCGTAGCGCGTTGAAGCAGTTGCCGTAGAACTCGCGGGTGAACAGACCCTCCGACGGGCCGAAGGGGTCGGAGGAGTCCACGATGATCAGATCGTACTCCTCCTCGCAGCGGCGGATGTACTTAAGTGCGTTCTCAAAGTAGATGTGCACCCGGCGGTCATCCATGCGGCAGGCGTTGCTGGGCAGGAAGGCGCGGCAGGCTTCCATGACCTGCGGGTCCATCTCGACGAGGTCGATGCGCTCGACGCGGTCATAGCGGGTCAGCTCGCGCACAACGCCGCCGTCGCCTGCGCCGATGACGAGAATGTCCTTTGCATTGTTGTGCACGGACATAGGCACATGGTGATCATCTCGTCGTAGATAAACTCGTCGCGCTCCGTAAGCATCACGTTGCCGTCCAGCGTCAGCACCCGGCCAAACTCCGGGGTTTCAAAGATATCGATGCGCTGATAGGCGCTTTGCTTTGAATATAACTGTTTGCCCACACGGATGCTGTGCTTCACGTCCGGCGTGTGAAATTCCGAAAACCACAATTCCATACTGCAAACCTTCCCTCTTATGCCAGAACGTTCAGCCGCTCAATGTCCGGGTCCTCGGGGCCGGTCATGCTGCAGCCCTTTGGCCTTGGCGTACTCGATGTAATTCAGGATCTGCGCGGTGATGCGTTCGCCCGGCGCAAAGATCGGAATACCCGGCGGGTAGCACATGACGAACTCGCTGCACACCATACCCTCCGTCTCGCGGAGCGGCAGGCTCTTTTTCGGTGCGTAGAACGCCTCCTGCGGACTGGCGGCAACCTCGGGGTCGATGTACTCCTGACTCAAAAGGCCTGTGCCGTCAGTGTGGATAGCGGCGCTTGATTTCAGCCAGTGCGCTGACAAGACGCTCGACCTCCTGCGGGCGGTCGCCGATGGAGAGGTATGCAAGGATATTGCCGATGTCGCCGAACTCAATCTGAATATCGTATTCGTCGCGCAGAATGTCGTAGACCTCGATGCCGGCAAGGCCGATGTCGAGCGTGTGAACACTCAGCTTTGTCGTATCAAAATCGAAAACGGAGTTGCCGTTGCAGAGCTCCTTGCCGAACGCATAGTACCCGCCGACGGCGTTGATCTCCTCGCGCGCGTATTCTGCCATATCGGCGACCTGATGGAACACTTTGCGGCCGCGCAGTGCCAGATTGCGGCGGGAGATGTCAAGGCTCGACATGAGAAGATAACTGCCCGAGGTAGTTTGGGTGAGGTTGATGATCTGCCGCACATAACCCGCGTGCACATTGGGGCCGGTGAGCAATAAGCTGGACTGCGTTAAGCTGCCGCCGCTCTTGTGCATGGAAACGGCCGCCATATCAGCGCCCGCCGCCATGGCGGAGACAGGCAGGTCCCCCGCCGAAGTAGAAGTGGGTGCCGTGCGCTTCATCGGCGAGGCAGAGCATACCGGCATCGTGCGCCATTTGTACGATTGCGCGCAGGTCGCTGCAGATGCCGTAGTAGGTGGGGTTGTTGACCAGCACCGCCACAGCATTGGGATGCTCGGCAATCGCTTTCGCCACCTGCTCACGCTTCATGCCAAGGCTGATGCCCAGCCGGGTATCGACCTCGGGGTTGACATAGACCGGCACGGCACCGCACAGCACCAGCGCGTTCAGCACGCTGCGGTGGACATTGGGGCAGAATGATTTCATCGCCGCGGCTTGCAGGCGGTCAGCACCATGCTCTGCACAGAGCTGGTCGTACCGCCAACCATCAAAAAAAGGCATTCGCCGCACCGAACGCCTCGGCGGCCAGCTCCTCAGCCTCCCGGATGACCGATACCGGGTGGCAGAGATTATCCAGCGGCTTCATGCTGTTCACGTCCACACCCACACACTGCTGGCCCAGAAAGGCGGTCAGCTTCCGGGTTGCCGCGGCCGCGCTTGTGCCCGGGTACATCAAAGGGGACAACGCGCATTTTTCGGAATGTTTCCAGTGCCTCGTGGATCGGCGCGCGGCGCTGATCCAGACGGGAACGTGCTTCGGTCTCTCCGTTCATTTTTCCCTCCGTCCGCGGTTCCTTTGCAAACAAAAAGCGCAAGCCCTGCACAGGGTGCAGAACTTGCGTTTGAATCAGCATTTTTTGCACAGGCAGCCCCCCGTTCTTGCACCGAGAAAGCATTTTTACCGTATGATTCAAAAAAGGCTGAGCGTGTCAGAGTCTATATAGCAATCATACTTTTACTACTCTTATTGACCGTTTCACAAGTCTGCGATACCCGTGCAATTTCATGGTTTTAAAGGAACCAACTTATAAAATTTGAGCTTCTAACTCAATCAATAAGGCAACCTGCGTTGCCGATCGGCAGTGGACCCGGCTGTCCGTATGGCCATGGGGCACAACTTTTGCAAATCGTTCGCCCCGCCCCCTGTTGGGCGGTCCGTATAAATTGCTTTGAAAAAAACTCTTACAAACTCGATTCGTCTTTCAAAAATCGTGAGAAGTATAGCACAGATATGATGCATTGTCAAGAAAAAGGAGAGATATTTTTTCACGCTTTTTACAAAAGGGGATAGACTGCTCAGAGCAAAGCCTTCAGCCTTTTTGCAGGGGGAGCTGCGCAGGCTGGGAGTCATCAGTGGCAGCTGTGGTTTCCGCAGCCATGGCTGCCGCAGGTGTGGCTGCCCTCACCGTGCGCTTCATCGTGATGGGTGCAGCGCGCGCACATCGGGGTCATAGCCAAGCTTGCCTGCCAGCAGGGCCAGCACGGCTGCATCGGCAGCGCCGCTGACACCGCCGTAAAGCGGATGCCAGCCTGCGTCAGGGCGGCCTGCGCGCCGCCGCCGATGCCGCCGCAGATCAGTGTATCAACGCCGTTTTGCTTTAAAAATCCAGCCAGCGCACCGTGGCCGCTGCCGTTGGTATCGACCACAGCTGTGTTGAGGATCATACCGCCGGAAACCTCGTACAGCTTGAACTGTGCGCTGTGGCCAAAGTGCTGGAAGATCTGTCCGTTGTCGTAAGTGACTGCGATTTTCATGGGGGATACTCCTTTGTCAGGGTGTGGGTCGGAATAGATGCAACTTCGCTAAATGCGGATAAAGGGTGGGGGTTACAGATACCGGACCGTCTCGGTCAGCGGCTTGCGGGCGCTGTGGTTCGGCAGCGGCGTGACACCCTCGGCGGCAAAGCCCAGATCAAGGATCATGAGGATCTCCTCGTTTTCGGGCAGTCAAGTGCCTGTGCCAGCTTGTCGGGGTCAAAAAAGTTCAGCCAGCAGCTGTCCACCGGCGTTGGCGGCGGCCAGCATCAGGTGCGTTGCTACAATGGATGCATCCTCCACGCCGGAGTCCCGCTTGCCGCCGGGATATGTAAAAAACACTGCTGCGGTCAAAGGCTACCACAAGGCAGGTCGGTGCGCCGTAACGGCAAGGCGTGGCAGCGTCGATTTTGGCCAGCCCCTGTGCAGACTGGATGACATAAATGCGCTGCTCCTGCAGATTTTTGGCGGTCGGCGCGACCCGGCCGGCCGCGAGAATCGCGTCCAGCTGTGCGGGCGCAAGCTGGCGCGCACTAAAATTTTTGCAGGAATAGCGGTTTTCAATGACCTGTGTAAACTCCATCAGAATAACCCTCCTTGTATGGCGGCGGTAAAGAGCTGCCTTTATAGTTCGATTCTACCACCGAACCGCGCGGCTGTCAATTTTAGGCGGTTCAATACTTAACACTTTAAAAGTAAGTTTCAAAGTCGTTCAAACGGCTTCTATAGCAAAAGTGCGCCGAAAGATACCCTTGCATGTCCGTGGATGTCTCGGTATACTGTTTATAGAAGTAAGGGGCGCGGAGCCCCGGCCCCGGAATAGAGCAAGCCAGGAAGAAGGAAGGACTATGAAGTACGATTTTACATCCATCATGGATCGCCGCGGCAAAGGATGCCATCGCCGTTGACGGTCTCGGCACAGGCTTTGCCCCGGACCCGCCCAAGGACGGCTTTGACGCCATCCCCATGTGGGTCGCGGATATGAGCTTTCCCACCGTGCCCACCATCCCGGAAGCCATTATCGAGAGAGCCAAGCACCCGGCCTTCGGCTACTTTCAGGCAACGGACGAGTATTACGATTCGATCATACAGTGGCAGGCGACCCGCAACGGCGTGACCGGTCTGACCAAAGAAGCAATCGGCTACGAGAACGGTGTTCTGGGCGGCGTTATATCGGCGCCTGACCGCGTTTGCAGCCCCCGGTGACGGCGTACTGCTCCACAGCCCCACCTACATCGGCTTTACGATGAGCATCAACAACAACGGCTACAAGATCGTCCACAGCCCTTTGAAAAAGGACGAAAACGGCATCTGGCGGATGGACTATGAAGATATGGACGCCAAGCTGAAGGCCGAGAAAATCCATGTGGCCGTATTCTGCAGCCCGCACAACCCCTGCGGCCGTGTCTGGGAAAGGTGGGAGCTGGAGAAGGCGATGGAGGTCTACAAGGCCAACGACTGCATCGTCATCTCTGACGAGATCTGGTCTGACATCATTCTGGAGGGTTACAAGCACATTCCGACACAGTCCATCTCCGACTGGGCACGCCAGAACACCGTGGCGTTCTACGCGCCCAGCAAGACCTTTAACCTGGCCGGTCTGGTAGGCAGCTATCACATTATTTATAATAAGTATCTGCGCGACCGCGTTGTCGCCAAGAGCTCCAAGCCGCATTATAACGATATGAATGTACTGTCGATGCATGCCCTGATCGGCGCCTACAAGCCGGAGGGCTATGAATGGGTGGACGAGCTGCGGCAGGTAATCACCGGCAATGTGGACTATGCCTGTGAGTATATCCGCAAGCATTTTGAGGGCGTTGAGGTCAGCAGGCCGCAGGGCACCTACATGCTGTTTTTGGATTGCACCAAATGGTGCGAGAAGCACGGCAAGACCATCGATGAGCTGGAAAAAGCCGGCTGGAATGTGGGCGTAGCATGGCAGGACGGGCGGATGTTCCACGGCCCCTGCGCGATCCGCATGAATTTGGCGCTGCCGCTGAGCCGCGTAAAAGAAGCCTTCGACCGTCTGGATAAATATGTATTCAACGCCGAGTGAAATTGACACAGAGTCTAGATGCGAAAGCCGTATAATGGCGCTATACACCATGAATAGCGAGGAATTTCCATGAAGATGCAAGAAGATGAGAACCGGCGGCTCAATCAGGCGCTTGAGGATGCCGTGCAGGGCCTGCAGCAGGCCCCCACGCAGGAGCAGCTTGCCCACACCCTGACCGTTGTGCGCCGCGTCATGCAGGCAGGCGGGCAGTGGATCGCCGCCGTGGAGACAACGCCCGGCGCGTCCGCAGCGCTGCGCCCCAAAATTGTGCAGACCGCCGACGGCGGGCGCTGGTGGTATGCCTTCACCTCGTTTGACGAGCAGATGAAAAGCCCCGATGCCGTGAAATCCACATTCTGGGCTGACATAAACAGCCTATTTGCCGCCGCGCTGGCTGCGGAGGAGATTCAGGGCATTATCCTGAATCCGTGGCACTGTACGCTGCAGCTGGATAAAACGCTGATCCGCATCATCAAGCCGTAAAAACAGGGGAGAGGGTAAAGTATGAAAATTCGTTCTGTTGCGATTCTGGGGGCCGGTGCTGTCGGCTCCTATCTGCTGTGGGGGCTGACCGACAAGCCGGGGGTGACAGTCAGCGTTGTGGCCGAGGGTACACGCGCCGACCGGCTGCGCCGCGCCGGGTGTACAATCAACGGTAAGACCACCGCCCGCAGGTCCTGGACCGCCGCGCAGGCCCACGGCGCAGACCTGCTCATCGTTGCGCTGAAATACGGTGCCCTGCGCGGGGCGCTGGATGACATCCGCGCGATTGTGGGCGAAAATACCACTGTCATGAGCCTGATGAATGGCGTTGACAGTGAGGAGATCATCGGGGCAGCGGTTGGCGACACTCATGTACTGCCCGCGCATATTAAAGTGGCATCCCACCGCACCGAGGATGGCGTCTTTTTTGACCCGGACACAACGATCGGGATCATTTACGGCGAGTCACAGCCGCCCTTTTTGACAGCCCCCGCGTGCAGGCCGTGGCCGATCTGTTTGACGGCACGGGGCTGCACTACCAGACTACAGTGCATATCCGCGAGGAGATCTGGAGCAAGTTCCGGCTGAATGTCTGCAAACTAACCTGCCGCAGGCAATTTTGGGCGCAGGGTGTCGGCTGCTACCGTGACAGCGTCCATATGCAGGCCATCAGTGACGGCTTGCGCCGCGAACTGGAGGCCATCGCCGCCGCAAAAGGCATTGACCTGAGTCTGGTGGACAGCGCCGTCAGCTACGGCAGCCTTGTAAAGCCGACCGCGCGGTACTCGACTTTGCAGGATCTGGACGCCCACCGCCACACCGAAATCGAGATGTTCTCCGGTGCGCTCATCCGCATGGGACAGGAGCTTGGCATCCCACGCCGTATAACGAGTACACCTACCACATGATCAAGGCCATGGAAGAAAAGAACGACGGTCTGTTTGACTATGCCGAGGGAGAAGCAGCGACAAGAGCGCGGTAAAGCGTAAGTTTGCGGCAGCAATGCAGTAGAATGTAAAAACAGGCGCAGCAGGGCAGGCTTGCGGCGCCTGTTTTTTGTAAGATTTCCGGAGAAATGTTATTGCATCAGGCAGGGGGCGCACATCGTGCGCCGAGGAAAAGACTTTTAATGGGGGTACAGTTGAACACGCAAGGATTTCTACCCGTTGCATTTGTTCCGGTTACCTTTTATAATAGGGCAACACCGCACAATTCCCGCCTGACGGCTTAAGGCACCGCTCCGGCGGATCTCCGCGCCAAGAGCCGCCGCAAGCGGCGGTTGCGCTCCGAAGCGCCTCGCTGCGGCTCGGTGTGCGGCACGGCATCTGTGTTGCCAAAATGCTCGATAAGACATCCAGTATTATCTGCGCTTTTGGCTTAGCAGCTGCCGCACCTCGCACCTCGCCGTATCGGCACTTAGAATTATGCGGTATTGCCTAAGAGCAAAGACAGTTCTTTCAGTTTTTTTTGATATTGATGGATACAGTAAATATAAAAAGAGCAAAAATATGTACACTTCTTCACGATGCGAATATTGAAATCGCAATAGAAAAGTGATGTTATAACATAAATGCAACTTTGAATATACAGAGATTCTGCGGCAGACAGGACGAATGCCGATAGTTATACGCGCGAAGGGGAAAAACGGTTGTGGAAGTATTATTGACAGGCAATACAAGCTGTGTTACAAAGGCGTGGATCGAGGCAGCCTTTCCGCAGGATCATGTCCTGATTGCAGGATATGAAAAGGCGCAGGACCCCCATTTAAAGGCGATTGCGCTGGACAACAAGAGACTGCTGTCGCAGCTGACGGATACCTACGAGTTTGACTGCATCGTGTATTTTTCGCAGTACCTGATCCCTCACAATGAGCAGGCCGGTGAACTGGAACGGCTGCGCCATGTGCTGCAGATCAACCGTGAGCGCCCGGTTCGCATACTGTATCTGGCCGGGCCGGAAAGTATCGTTACCCCCGAGACGGGCAAGACCATCATGGCCAAAGCTGCGGAGGAGCTTTGCCGTCACTACGCAATGACCAGTCAGGTGCAGGTCAAAGTGCTGCACATGCCGTATCTCTACGGAACGGACGGTGCGGGCGGCGGACAGGGCTTTGCACCGCTGTTTGAACAGATGGAGGCAGGCAAGCTTTGCTTTGATGAACAGGCACAAAGCCCGCTGTATGCCCTCTGCAGCGAGGATCTGGCAGAGCTGGTGCCCCGTATTTATGACGCTTGGACCCCGAATGGGAGGAGTTTACCGTGCCCGTGGTGTTCGATGTGAACTACAGCCATCTGGGCGAAAAATTGCAGCAGCTTCGCCCCGGCCTGCAGGTCAGTTATGGGCAGGATTCCCCGATGTATTACCCGGCCGATGACGGCTTGCTGCGCAAGCGTTATGGGTGGTTCCCCGGTATGCTCTTTTGGATGACATGCCGGAGCTGTACGGACGCTGGAAGGAGGCACGCACCCCGAAACGGGACCTGCTCGGGCGGATATGGAATACCTTGCGCACCCGCCGCAGGCTTTGGCTGCGGCAGAAATTGCAGCGGCCTGGCTGGTGACGGAACTGCTTGTGCAGATGACCGCTACACAGGCGCAGTTCCGCATGGTCGATTTTTCGGCTGGCATTCATCGTGCTGGTGGGCACGATGTACGGCCTGAATGCAGGCGTGCTGGCGGCGCTGCTGGCCTCGCTTTCCCTGATGCTGGGGTACCTGCAGCAGGGGACAACGCCGCTGCTGCTTTTCTACGATCCCGCCAACTGGCTGGCTTTTATCGTCTACTTTATCGCGGGCGCACTGTGCGGTTATGTTCAGATGCAAAACGCAGAATCCATCCGCTTTGTACAGCAGGAAAATGAGCGTCTTAAAGATCGTTTACGCTTTGTGCGCAGGCTGTATCAGGACACGCTGGAGGATAAGCAGATGTTCCGCCGCCAGATTCTGGGCAGAAAGGACAGCTTCGGCAAAATATATGATGTGACCCGCCAGCTTGACGACATGCAGCCGGAAAAGCTGTACTATAAGACCGTCCAGATTATGGAGGATGTTCTGCAGAACAAAAAAGTCTCGCGGTCTACCATCTGGACGACAACCGCCACTTTGCTCGGATGATGGCCTGCAGCCCCGGCTTTAAGGGGAACATGCCGCGCTCAATCGAGACAGAGCAGTATCTGCCTGTGCTTCGCGCTATCGAGCAGGAGGGACTGTGGGTCAATCGCGAGTTGATCCCCCGAGATGCCGATGTACGCTGCGGCGGTGCGCGAAAATGGGCGGGCCGTAGTGCTGGTCGTTCTTTTGACGCGGTGGATGACCAGCTTACGCTCTATTACCAAAACCTGTTCCGCATCCTGTGCGGTCTTGCAGAGACGGCACTGGTGCACGCCTTTGAATATGAGAATGCAGTATATAACGAGCAGCATCTGCCCCGGAACGCGGGTGCTGCGCCCGGCTGCATTCGCCGCTAAGCTGGATGCTGCCTGCACCCTCAAAGGAAGGAAAGATGGCACAGCATCTCTTGCTGCGGGTCACGGATACCTTTGAGAATGAGCCCCGTCTGTACGCTGCTTTGGACCATGATATTCGCAGCAGCGATGCAGCGGGGCGGGGACCGGATGGCAGCTTGTACCTGCTGGCTGAATCAGGCTGAAGAAAGCGAACTGCCGATCATCGAACAGCGCCTGCAGAAGCATGGCATCTCAGCGCAGCCGGTCCCGTTTGAGCAGCAGCTTGCGCTGGTCGCAGCCGCAACGCAGGAAGGGGAGCAGAGATGAACCTGACCGCTTTGGCACTGGTGCTGCTATTGCTGCATCTGCTGGTGTGTCTGCTGCTGTGGAGAATGGTACGGAAGGGTCTTTTGGATGCTCAGGGGTATTTTCTTCCGTTTATGCTGCTGATCCCATTTTGGGGACCGATCTGTGTACTGCTGCTGACCACGCGCAACGCCCTGACAGACAGGGCTGTCACCCGCCGGATTTGGAAAAGCTGCGCATCAACGAGGAACTGTTCCGCAGCATTCTGGTTGAGAACCATGAAGCGCGTGAGACCACCGTGCCGCTTGAGGAGGCGCTGATCGTCAACAGTGCCGAGCAGCGACGCAAGCTGATTTTCTCGGTGCTGAACGATGACCCGATGCAGTATTATGATCTGCTGCAGCAGGCGCGTATGAATGAGGACAGCGAGGTCGTACATTATGCTGCGACAGCGATGGCGCAGATCTCAAGCAGGCCGATCTGACCCTGCAGCGCCATGAGGCGGATTATGCAGCCAAGCCCAATGACCCGGAGGTGCTGGCGGCTTACAGCCGGTATCTCGGCGAATATCTTGATTCCGGTCTGGTGCAGGGACGCGCTGCAGAGATCCAGCAGCGCCAGCTTATCCGGCTGCTGAAGCAGCAGCTTACAGCAGGGGTTGGATTTCAGGCTGGGCTGCCGTCTGGCACAGGCGTATCTGGCAATGCAGGAATATGACGAGGCAGAGCGCGTGCTGGAAAAGCTTACCGCACAGTGGCCCCAGCGTGAGGAGCCGTGGCTGCTTCGCCTGCGCAGTGCAGCAGACCGCAAAGACGGTGATGCCTTGCGAAAAACCATACACAATATACAGGAGCAGGATGTCTACCTGAGCGCCAAAGGCCGCGAGACGCTGCGCTTCTGGCAAAAAAAAAGAAGGAGATGACAGGGGTGTGAAGCGTGTACAGGATTGGCTTTTGCGTTTCCGCTGGCAGAAGCTGCTGCTGGTGTGGGGCGTAGTTTTTGCTGATTGCTGCCGTTCTGTTTGCGGGCGCAGCGGCGTGCAGTATACCCATACCCGTTTTCGCCTGTCGTATCTGCCGCAGGAACAGGCCATCTCCAAGGCGCAGGCGCTGCAGGAGCAGCCCGCCACCTGCCTGCTGCTCTGTGATACAAAGGCAGAGCGGTGTGGACGATGCAAGAGAGCTTTTTACACAGCTTCTGCAGGACATGAAGGTTGCCGCCGATGTGGTCGATCTGGCCGAAGTCTCGGTGAATGACCTGCCCGCACCGGAAAACTATCAAACCGCTGTTGTGCTCATGCCCAATGTTGAACCTTTGGGAGAGGAACTGCTCCGCCTGATGAACTGGGTCGAGGACGGCGGCGGCCTGCTGTTCGGTATGAGTCCTTCCAACGACCGGTATTTTACTGTGGTCTCTGCAAAATTGGGGGGGTGCTGTCCACCTCCGGCGAGTACAAAGCAGGCAGAGAGCATTGTGCCGGCCGAGGGCTTTATGCTGGGCGGCGGGCAGCGCTGAGCTTTCAGACCCGTTTGACTCCTCACTGGCAGTGGCCCTGCGCGAGGATACTGAGGTATATGCCACAACCGGGGATGAAAAGGTCCCCCCTGATCTGGGGCCGCCTTCAGGGCAAGGGGCGCATTGTGGTGGACAACATTGGTATCTATGACAAAGTCATGCGCGGTTTTTATGCAGCATCCTACAGCCTGCTGCAGGATGCCGTGGCTTACCCTGTCATCAACAGCGCTGTCTTTTATCTGGACGACTTTCCTTCACCTGTGCCGGGAGGGACGGCACCTATATCCGGCGGGATTACGGTCTGAGCATCAGCGATTTTTATTCGCAGGTCTGGTGGCCCGATCTGACCCAGTTGGCGGAGCGCTACGGCATCCGCTATACCGGTGTGATGATCGAAAACTACGAGGACGACACTTTGTCCGCGCCTCAACGGCAGACCGATACCGAGCAGTTCCGCTACTTTGGTGGTCTTTTGCTTCGTCAGGGCGGCGAGATCGGCTACCATGGCTACAAACCACCAGCCGCTCTGTCTGCCGGATACTGATTACGGTGATGCCTACGCCTATAATCAATGGCCCAATGCCGATGCCATTACTGCGGCGATGGATGAACTGATTGCGTTTCAGAAATCCGTTCTGCCTTATGCTGTGGGTTCGGTCTATGTGCCGCCCTCCAACATTCTGTCGGCAGCAGGACGCGAGATCCTGGGCACCCGTGTGCCGGGCATCCGCACCATTGCCAGCACTTATTTTGAGGATGGCTCCGGCCTGCCCTATGTGCAGGAATTTGATGTTGCACCGGACGGCATCGTTGAGCAGCCGCGCATTGTTTCCGGCGGCATGGTAGGGGACAGCTATATGCGGCTGGCGGCTGTCAGTGAGCTGAATATGCATTATGTCAGCACACATTTTATGCACCCGGACGACCTCTTGGATGAGGACCGCGGTGCAGCCGAGGGCTGGGAGGTCTACAAGGGCGGACTGGCGGACTATCTGAACTGGCTGGAAAAAGCCGCTCCGCACCTGCGCAAGCAGACAGGAACCGAATGCTCCGGCGCAGTGGAGCGCTTTGCCCACTGACGGTCACAACCACAGGCACCAACGATGCGTGGGAGCTGACGCTCGGCAATTTTCACGATGAGGCGTGGCTGTTGTTCCGCGCCAATGACGGCGTACCCGGCACAGTCACCGGCGGGCAGCTTACACTATTGACCGGCAACCTGTATCTGCTCAAGGCAGAGCAACCGACCGTGCAGATCTTGCGGCAGGAGGGGTAAGATGCGAATCTGTCTTGTGCTGGAGGGGTCATACCCATATGTCCACGGCGGTGTTTCAACCTGGATGCACAGCTATATACAGGCCATGCCGGAGCATGAGTTTGTGCTGTGGGTGATCGGTGCCAAGGCTGCGGATCGCAGCCGGTTCGTCTATGATCTGCCGGGCAATGTTGCAGAGGTGCATGAGGTGTTTCTCGACGATGCGCTGCGTCTTTGCGGTGAGCAGCGTCCCGTGCATTTTACCCCGCAGGAGCATGAGGCCCTGCGCGAACTGGTGCGCCTTGGGCACCCCGACTGGGAGATTTTGTTCCGCCTGTTTCAGGAAAAAAAGGTGCATCCGCTCTCCCTTTTGCAGAGCCGTGAATTCATGAGCCTGTTTACCGAGGTCTGCCAACAGGAGTACCCGTATGTTGCCTATGCCGATGCGTTTCATACGATGCGGTCGATGCTGCTGCCGGTTTTGTATCTGATCAGTGGAGAAGTGCCGAAGGCGCAGGTCTATCACGCCATTTCCACCGGCTACGGCGGTCTGCTTTGCCTGCTTGGGCGGCTGTGCACCATGCACCGGTTCTTCTGACAGAGCATGGCATCTATACCCGCGAGCGCGAGGAGGAAATCATCCGTGCCGAGTGGGTCGTGCCGTCCTTCAAGAACCGCTGGATACGGTTTTTCTATATGCTGTCGGAGGAAATTTACCGCCGCGCCTACCGCGTCACCAGTCTGTTTACCAATGCGCGGCGCACCCAGATCGAGATGGGCTGCGCAGCTGAAAAGTGCATCGTGATCCCGAATGGCGTGCAGTATGAGCGGTTTTTACCAGATTCCCCTGAAGCCAAAGGACGACTGGGTGGACATTGGTGCGGTGGTTCGTTTGGCACCGATCAAAGATGTAAAAACGATGATCTATGCGTTTTTTGAACTGAGCGCCCGGCAAAAAAAATGTGCGGCTGCACATTATGGGTGGTGTCGATGATGAAGAATACGCCCGGGAACGCTATGCGCTGGTGGAGCAGCTTGAACTGAAAAACCTGATTTTCACCGGCCGTGTCAATGTAGTGGAGTATATGCAAAAGCTGGATTTCACCATACTGACCAGCATCTCGGAGGGGCAGCCGCTCGGTGCTGGAATCGCTGGCCGCCCGGCGTCCCTGCGTCACCACCGAAGTCGGCTGCTGCCGCGAGCTGCTGGAGGGCGCACCCGGCGACACCTTCGGCACGGCAGGGTACTGTGTGCCGCCGATGTACCGCCAGGGACTGGCCGACGCCATGGAGCGCCTCTGTGCCAGCCGCGCCCGGCGTGAGGAAATGGGCGAAATCGGCAGAAAACGCGTGGAGCGCTATTACCGTCATGAGCAGATGCTGGCCAACTACCGCGCCCTGTATGCGGATACAGCCAAGACATATCATCTGACGGAAACACGATAAAGGAAAGGAACCCATGGCAGGTATTGGATTTGAACTGAAAAAGCTGTTCCGGCGCAAGGGGCTGTTTGCCACCCCTGCGCGCCTACGGCTATGCGGGCGTCATCTGCACAGGGCCGATGCTGCTGGGCGTACTGCTGCAGGTCGGCATGCTGGTGCTGTGCGGCTGGGCCGGGGCCGCCCGCGCGGATCAGGATCTGCTGGTCTGCATGGTCACCTACACGCTGCTGGCCAGTCTGACCGTCACGAGCTTTTTCTCCATGCCGGTCACGCGCTTTCTGGCAGATATGCTGTATGAGGGAGCAGGAGCAGACGATTTTGCCCTCGTTCTGGGGCAGCAATACGCTGCTTTTGGTGGGCGGCTGTGCTGCTTATGGCATTTTTTCTGATCTTCTCGGGGGCTACGCTGATGCAGGGGTTGCTCTGTCTCTGGCTGTTTGCTGAGATGATCGTAAACTGGAACGCGATGAGTTACCTGACTGCCGTCAAAGACTATCGCGGTATTCTGTGGGCCTTTGTGGCGGCGATCGGTATCTCGTTCGGGTTGGGATACCTACTGATCTTCCTCCCTCGGCGCGCCGGTTTTGGAGGGCTTTCTCTTTGCAATCACGGTTGGCTACGGCTGCATGATGCTGCTGGAAACACTGCCTGCTGCACCGCTATTTTCCCCAAAGCAAGGAAAGCCCCTGGGCCTTTCTGCGCTGGGTGGACCGTTTTTTGCCATTGGCGTTTACCGGTTTGTTTAGCAATCTGGGCCTGTTCGCCCACCTTGTTATTATCTGGGCAGGGCCGATCGGCATACAGGTCAAGGGGCTGTTTTTACGGCGCGCCCTACCACGATGTACCCGCGATGCTGGCATTTTTTAAGCATCCTGATCACCACAGTCAACTTTGTGGTCTCTGTGGAGGTCAACTTTTTACCCCAAATACCGTGCATATTACAGCCTGTTTAATGACGGCGGTGTTGTGGGCGATATTGTGACCGCCGAGGAGGAAATGCTGGCGGTGCTTAACCGGGAACTGTACTATACGGCGCTCAAGCAGCTGTTTGCCACGGCTGCGGTCATCTCGCTGGAAAACACGCTGCTGGAGCTGCTGCCGCTTGGCTTTAATGACCTGATGCACGGTTATTTCCGCACCCTCTGCGTTGGGATACGGCCTTTACGCCATCGGCAATACCGTTATGCTGATCCTGCTGTATTTTACCGATTATCTTGGTGCAGTGCTGGCCTCAGGGGTATTTGCAGCTGCGGCAGCGGTGGGAACGGTCATCTCGCTTTTCTTTGATCAGGCGTTTTACGGGTTTGGCTTTCTGGCGGGTGCTGCGGTGTTTTTCTGTTGGCGCTGCTGCGGCTGGATTATTATACCTCCAGCCTGCCGTACCGCGTGCTGGGGCAGCAGCCCATCGTGGCACAGACAAAATCCGGAAGGTTTACAAAATTAGCATTGTTTTTGGAAAAAGCAGCGGAAAGAGGGAATCTGATGCAAAGAAGTAATCTATTGGGGCTTCTGGCCGGCACGGCGCTGGTTGTGCTGCTGGCGGGCTGTGGCACGGCGGAGCATACCGCTGCCGAGTCGGAGCCGTCCACACCGGAATCTGCCGTACAGACGGTGGAAAAAGAACCGGTGCAGGAGATCAACGGCATCCCCCTGCGGGAAAACAAGGATCTCTACTCCGTCTATGATGACAGCGGCATTGTGACGATGTATCTTACGGTCAGCAGCGGCAACGAAGCCGAGGGCACAAACCACACCTGGGCTGAAATCAACCACTATTCGGTCTACGACTATGAAAAGATGGGCGTCGAGCGCTATCAGGTCAATGGTCTGCTGCAGGTAGGGGACGAGAACGGCCCGGTCGTCGGGGAGGTCGGCTACAACGAGATCGTCCCCAACGCCACCGTACAGATCCGCGGACAGACATCCAGCAACAACGACCAAAAAAACTATAAGATCGAGCTGAAAAAAGGCAAGGGCACATGGCGTGGGCAGCGCACCATTGCGCTGAACAAACATATGGGGGAGGGACTGCGCTTCCGCAATAAGATGGCCCTATGACCTGATCGAAGGCATCCCGCAGATGACGGGCCTGCGCACACAGTTTGTACATTTATATGTCAGGGATCTGCCCACGGGCAGCAGGGGGCCGCCTTTGAGGATTACGGGCTGTATACCCAAGTTGAGCAGCTGAACAAGACGGCGCTGAAAACGCATGGCCTTGACCGGAACGGACAACTGTACAAGGTGAACTCCTTTGAATTTCAGCGCTATGAGGATGACCTCAAGCTGACCACTGACCCGGACTATGACGAGAAGAAATTTGAGCAGCACCTTGAAACCAAGGGCAGCAGCGACCATACGAAGCTTCTCGAAATGCTGCAGGTATTGAATGACGATTCCATCCCCATGGAGGAGATCCTCGGCCGCTATTTTGATGCAGAAAACATTGCCTACTGGATGGCGTTCCAGCTGCTGACCGGCAATGTGGACACCCAAAACCGCAACTGCTATCTGTATAGCCCGCTGAACTCCGAGACATGGTACATTCTCGATTGGGACAATGATGGTATGCTGCGCCATACCGAGGATTCCCTTTACAATTACAGCGAAGCCGACAGCTGGGAATGGGGCGTCAGCAACTACTGGGGGCAACACCCTGTTCCGCCGCTGCCTGCAGACCGAGCTTCCGCGCGCGGCTGGATGCCGCCATCGAGGAGCTGCACAGCTATATGAACGCTGAACGGATCGACAGCATGGTAGCGCATTACCGCACCATCACCGAGCAGTTTGTCTGGCAGATGCCCGATATTGCCAACGAGCGTCTGACTCCGGCGCAGTATGACACCGTAGCCAACAGTCTGAGCACCGAGATCGAGGAAAACTACCGGCATTATTACGACAGCTACTACTACCCGATGCCGTTCTACATTGGCGTGCCCGCAGTGCAGGACAATAAGCTGCATCTGGTTTGGGATGCCGCCTACGACTTTGACGCGGAAAGCCTTGTGTACACCGTGGAGGTCGCCGCCGATTATACCTTCCAGAATGTACTTTTCCGGCAGGAAAACCTGATGCTGCCGGAGGCCGAGATGGATCTGCTGCCGGCCGGCCAGTATTTTATGCGGGTGCGTGTCACAAACGAATCGGGCTACACGCAGGATGCGTTTGACTACTATGTCACGGATGCTGGCAAGATCTACGGTGTAAAGTGCTTTTATGTCATGGCTGACGGCAGCATTGCGGAGGATATCTATGTGGAGGGCTGAAAATCTGCCCGGCGTTGTGCAGAACCTTGCTGACACCGCCGCCGCGCGCCCTGCAGCAGAGCGATACCGCCACGAGCTGAAATATCTGATTTCCTATGGGGAAAAGGCTGCGCTGGAAACACGGATGCGCCCGATCCTGCAAATGGATCCGCATGCCGACAGCGGAGGGTACTTTATTCGCAGCCTGTACTTTGACGATTACTGGCACTCCGCCTATGAAGAAAAGGAGGCCGGCGTGCTGCTGCGAAAAAAATACCGCATTCGCATTTATGACAGCAGCGATCGGATCATCAAGCTGGAGCGCAAAAAGAAGTTCGGCAGCTGGATCTATAAGGAGGATGCCGTCCTGACCCGCGCGGAATTTGAGAAAATTCTGGCGGGAGAATATGCGTTTTCTCTTGCAGTCCGAGCAAAATCTCTGCCGGGAATTCTACTATGAGTGTGTCTCGCAGCTTCTGCGTCCCCGCGTAATCGTGGATTATGAGCGCGAACCGTGGATCATGGACGAGGGCACGGTGCGCATCACCTTCGATAAGGATGTGCGTGCTGCCGTGGGCGGGTATGACATCTTTGATAAAACACTGCCCGCCCTGCCGGTGCTGGAACCCGGCAAGCTCATCATGGAAGTGAAGTTTACCGAGTTTCTGCCCGGTATCCTGCGCAGTCTGCTGCCGTCGGCCTCTCAGGAATATACGGCGATATCCAAATATGTGCTGTGCTGCGACAAAACCGCCTATCAGCATGGCTTTGGCTACTGGCAGGAAACGGGGGCCTCCCCTACGATACCCCACTGTAATACGAGGTGTAACATGAGTACAAAGGATTTTATAAAAAGTCAGTGCTGGAAAATTTCACCCAGTACAGCACCCCCAAGCTGTGGGTGGCGTTGTTGGCCGCCCTGCTGATGGGAGTAGTCATCTATCTGGTCTACCGCCGTTTCTATACAGGGGTGGTGTTTTCCCGCAGCTTTGCGGTCACGCTGGTCGGTATGTCCGTTTTGACCTGTATGGTAACGCTGGCCATCAGCACCAATGTGGTCATCTCGCTGGGCATGGTGGGCGCGCTGTCTATCGTGCGTTTCCGCACGGCGGTCAAGGACCCAATGGATCTGTTGTACCTGTTCTGGTCCATTACAACAGGCATCACGACCGGTGCAGGCATGTATCTGCTGGCGTTGACGGCGGCTGTGGTCATGATTTTGATGCTGCTGCTGTTCTACCACTGGCAGGAGCGCGGCCGCGTGTACATTGCTGTCATCCACTATACCGGTCAGCAGGCGGGGGATGACATCGTCCGTGCCTTCGGCCGAAACAAGTATGTCGTCAAGTCTAAGACAATGCGCGGCGATACAGTTGAGATGGTTGCCGAGGTGTTCTGCAAGGACAAGGAGCTTGAATTTTCAGACCGCCTGCGCGCCGTACCCGGCGTTACCGATGTGACTTTTTGATCCAATATAACGGCGAATATCACGGTTGACAACACCTTCAATCAAACTGCGCAGACTGCGATGCAGCAGATTAAGAAAAAGAAATATCCGGATTCTTTGCATGGCTATACAGACAATCTTCTCATGGTAGCTATCAACTATGACAAAAAATCAAAAAGCATCAGTGTATCATTGAAAAAAATTATACAATGACAGCATGTGCCGTGGAATGTTTTCCACGGCTTTTTATTTCAGCATTTACGAGTAGCCGGTTGCCGTTCGTTGACACATCAATTACATGGTGTTATACTTTTTTGCATGGAAAGAGGTATCTGCCTAAATATACCGTCGAACCGGAAAGGAGCCATCATGAGCATATTAGAACAACAGTACGAGGCGTTATTTACCCCTTGGAAGATCGGGAATGTTGAAATTAAAAACCGATCAATCGTCATGTGCCCTATGGGAGGCACTTCACTGTTTGGCTGGTTTGAACTCACTGGTTGCCACTTTGACAAGGAAGCAGCCAAACTATTCTTAGAAAGAGCGAATAATAACGTAGGGCTGATTATTCCCGGCATTGCCCCGCTGCGGGATACCTTTTGGGGTAAATGGCTCTGGCAAAATCCAAAAGATGTTTGAGGATCTTGCCGTTTTCATGGATGAAATTCACAAAACCGGAGCAAAGCTCTTTATTCAACTCACTGCTGGCATGGGTCGATCCTGGGCTATAACTGATTCCATTGTACCGCTGCACAAGAACGCGATAACACGCAAACTCATAAAACCGGTGCTTGACACGTCCCACGAGTTAGCGTCTCCTTCGCCGCAGCCTTCTCGCTGGGCACACGATATCGAATGCCCGGAAATCACAGTAGCTCAAATTCATGAAATCATTGAAGCGTTTGCAAAAAAAACGGCAAAGCTCTGCAAAGATGCTGGTGTGGAACGGAGTGGAAGTACACGCGGTTCACGAAGGATACCTTCTTGATCAGTTTGCCATCGAGTTTTTCAACAAGCGCACGGATGAATATGGCGGTAACTTTGAAAATCGATATCGCTTTGCCGCGGAGATTGTTAAAGCCATCAAAGAAGCCTGCGGGAATGATTACCCTGTATCTCTGCGTTATTCCGTAGAGTCCAAGATGAAAGGATTCTGCTACGGCGCCATGCCTGGTGAAGATTATACCGAGGTCGGGCGGAATATGCAGGAGTCCGAGCGGGCAGCAAAGTATCTTCAAGACGCAGGATATGACATGCTCAACGCTGACAATGGCACCTACGATTCTTGGTACTGGTCTCATCCTCCCATGTACATGCCAGAGAACTGTAATCTTACCGATGTTGCACACATCAAGCAGTTTGTGGATATTCCTGTGGTATGCGCCGGAAGAATGAATCCCGAAATCGGTGCCAAGGCCATTGCGGATGGAAAAATAGATGCCATCGGCGTGGCCCGCCAGTTCCTCACTGACCCGGAATGGGTTACGAAGTTGCTGGAGAATCGAACACAGGACATCAAACCCTGCATATGCTGCCACAGCGGCTGCTTTAACTTTTCTTCCTGTAAAGGACACGCCAACACGCAGGATTTGAGTGACACAATGGGGCTTGCACGGTGTGCCCTGAACCCAGAGACTATGCAGTCGAGAAAATATCACCTCGAGCCTGCCAAGAAATTGAAAACGATTGCTATCATCGGTGGCGGTATCGGTGGTATGGAGGCAGCACTCGTATGTGCAAAGCGCGGTCACAAGGTAACATTATATGAAAGAAGTAGTACGCTGGGCGGAGTGTTTATCGCGGCAGCAGCTCCATCCTTTAAAGAAAAAGGGACCGGGAACTCATCGCGTGGTACATTCGTGAGCTGCAAAAATATCCGATAACGATCAAGCTGAATACAGAAATCAAATCCGTAGCCTCACTTTCTGCGGACGAGGTCATTGTAGCAACCGGTGCAACTGCTCGTAAAATCAATGTTACAGGCGCCGAGACTGCCATCGAGGCCATTGATTACCTGCTTGGCAATCGAAAAGTCGGACAAAATGTGGCTGTTATCGGGGGCGGTTTGACAGGATGTGAAATTGCCTATGACCTGTATTTGAAAGGAAAGCACCCAACTATCATCGAAATGCAGGATGACCTGATTACCACGAAAGGCATCTGCCTTGCCAATACAAGTTATCTCCGGGATTTCTTTAAGACAAATAAGGTTCCTGTGTTTTTGGAAACATCCCTTTCTCAAATCAAGTCTGGCAGTGTAGAGTTGATAGACAAAACCGGCAATCAATTTGCCCTTCCCGCAGATTCCGTAATTATGTCGGTAGGGTACACCCCGGCTCCCATTGCCGCCAAGGGCAAGCACATTCATGTGATCGGTGATGCTGCCAAGGTCGGAAACCTGCGCACAGTCATCTGGGGGAGCATGGGATGTCTGCATGAAAATTGTGATTTTCAACAGAGCAAGGAGAAAATAATGCAGCTAACGAAAGAACAGCAAGCGATCCTCGATGGAGAAAAGGGAGAAACTCTTGCCAAAGTCATGAAAACGCTGGTGATGTACGGCGATGCCTTTGAGGCCGAGAAGCTTGTACCTATCACATCGAAGTATAATCATCTCGTGACATCCTTTGGCCTCAAAGTTATGGCGCCTGTATATGATCTGATGCAAAAGATTTTGGATGCAGGTGTATGCTCCGAGCAGAAATTTTCCGTAGATCCGCGCCCGCTTGACAAAAATGTACCCGCAAATTTCCTGCAGAATCTGGTTTTTAATAAATTTATGTACACCAAGCAGGATTATTATGAGAATCAACTGGAAAGCCTCGGCTTGATGGACAAGGATGCCTTTTACATGCACCTGTTACATGGACGAGGTAGGCAACAGGCCTCATAAGGGCGAGGTTCTTTCCTGGGCCGAATCCAGCGCAGTTGTGTATGCCAACTCTCGGTTTTGGGAGCCCGCTGCAATCGAAATTCCGGGATCCTTGACATTATGGGGTCTATCGTAGGCTATGTCCCGTATTTTGGTCTGCTGACTGACGAAGGCAGAAAAGCCAGCTGGATAATTAAAATCAATACCACGAAGAAGCCGGAAGCTCAGCTCCTCGGTTCAGCCATTGGTATGAAAGTTATGGAAGATGTGCCTTATGTGATAGGACTGGACAAATGGCTCGGAACGGAGCTGAACGATACCACTTGTGCCTACCTTAAGGATTTTGGAGCAGCCACCGCTTCCAATGGCGCAGTCGGACTGTATCACATTGCAAACTTGACGCCGGAGGCTGTCGAACAAGGTGAATCCTTGATTCTTGACGGCGCAAGAGTGTATACTATAGATGATGCGGAACTGGAGCGCGTCAAAAACAGCTACCCGGTCATATGGAAGAACCCGGACGCCGCGCCAAAGCTCTGTTTCGTAGGCTGCCCGCATCTTTCTCTTGAACAACTCAAAGACTGGACCATCAAAATCGAAAACGAACTAAGGGTAAACAACAGAGAAAAGGTGAAAAATTCCTACGGTTTTCACTGCTGCCCCCGGTGTTCTGACTGCGTTTGAAAAGACGGACTACGCACCTCGCCTTAAAAAGACTGGCGTTATCACCTCGTATATCTGTCCGCTTATGTACATGAATAACCCTCTGTGCAAATCTATGCCTGTTATCACTTCTTCCAACAAACTGCGCACCTACTCCAGCGCCAGATACTACACGGATGATGAAATTCTGAAAGCTATAACAGGAGGGGATAGAGCATGAAACAATTCAAAGGCCGCGTAGTAACGCCCGGTGAAGTTACCGCTGAAGCTGTTGTTACCAAGAATGGATTCAACACGCTGGCCTCGCTGCAGATGGCACTTCAGTTCGGCGATAAAGCTGTTAAATGTGGCGATCAAAAGCAACAAGGATTTGTACGGCAAATCGCTGCTTGGCAAAAGCACTATGCCTTCCTCAAACGATTGGTTCCACCACAGGAGGTCTGGTACTGTACTGTGCCTGCTCCATGAGGAAAAACCCTGCCTGCTTACTGTTTGCCAATCACATTGATTCACTCGCTGCAGCGGGGAGCAGTCCTTGCTGATGATGTGGGTCGATGGCGTCTCCATGCCTGTAATCGATATGTTGGGGGACGAGTTTCTAAACTACATCCAAGATGGAATGAAGATTACAATCATGCCTGACGGTATTGTTCAGGTTGAGTAAAATGCGCATAGAAAACATAGCACCCATAAAACTTATTCGTATGTGAGGGGAAATAATTTATGGAACCGAACCCAAAAGTCAAAATCATCTCAGACAGTACCTGCGATCTTTCACAGGAGCTGACGGCAAAAGTACGATATCGATATTCTGCCGCTGCATATCCTGCTGGGCGAAAACGAGTTCCGGGATGGCAAAGATACCACACCCGATCGCATTTTTGCGTGGGCGGATGCAAACAAGGCAACGCCGAAAACCTCTGCGCCGTCTCTGGAGGATGCCAAGGCGCTGCTGCAGCCGTATGTCGAGGCCGGCCGTGAGGTGATCTGCTTTTCGATCTCCGGCAGCATGTCTACCTCCGGCAATGTTATGCGCCTTGCCGCCGAGGAACTGGATGCCGCCGCGCAGGTCACGATCATCGACTCCGAAAATCTCTCTACCGGGATCGGGCTTCTTGTCGTGGAGGCAGCCATCATGGCAGAGCAGGGGCATTCGGCGGCAGAGATCACCGCTGCCGTCCGGGAACTCATCCCGAAGGTGCGGGCAAGCTTTGTCGTTGATACGCTGGTATACCTGTGGCGCGGCGGGCGATGCAATGCCGTTGCCGCTTTGGCAGGCAGTGCGCTGCGGCTGCACCCCTAAGATCGTGGTGGGAAACGGCGCCATGCACGCAACAAAAAAGTACCGCGGGAAAATCGACAATGCAATCATGTCCTATGTGAAAGACATGGAGGCCGACCTGAAGGCAGCCCGACCGGAGAGGGTCTTTATTACCCACTCCGGCTGCAGCCGTGAGGTAGTGGAGGAAGTGCGCTCTTATCTGAAAGGGCTTACTGTATTCTGTGAGATCCTTGAAACGAGAGCCGGCGGCGTAATTTCCAGCCACTGCGGCCCGGGTACGCTCGGTGTGCTGTTCATTGCGAAGTGACGAAAGAAAAGACGAATGATCTGCTGATATGGTAGGGTAAGCTACCGATTGCTTGCAAAAAAGAATATCTAATATATAGCTGGAGCCAATTTGGCTCCAGCTATATGTTTTCTTTGATGGTTGTGATTGAGCTACGGATTATGTACAGAAATTTTTTGCCACTTCTTTACAGGGAATTTCGTAGGTGATATAATAAGACAGAAAACCGACCGACCGGTCGGTCGGGCACGCCCGTCAACATACATGCCTGCGTAAAAAGCGGCCCAAGGGAACAAACAAATGCCAAAATACAGTGTTAAAAAGCCATTTACCGTACTTGTGGCGGTCATATTGGTGATGGTGCTGGGCTTTGTAAGCCTGACCGGCATGCAGACAGATCTGCTCCCCAATATGAACCTGCCCTACTTGCTGGTCGTTACCACCTACCCCGGTGCAAGCCCGGAGCAGGTGGAAAGCGATGTGACACAGCCGCTTGAGAACAGCCTTTCCACCCTGAACGGTGTGAAAAATGTGACCAGCCAGAGCAACGAAAACTACAGCCTTGTCATTCTGGAATATCAGGACGACACCGATATGGACAGCGCCATGGTCAAGGCCAGCACCGCCGTGAACCAGCTTTCGGACAGTCTGCCCGATATGGCCAGCACCCCCACGCTGATGGAGATGAGCCCCGACATGATGGCCACCCAGTACATTGCGGTGGACTATGACGGGATGGACATCTACGAGCTCTCCGACTATGTGGAGGATACGATCATACCCCAGTTGGAGCGCGTGGACGGCGTGGCCAGCGTTTCCACGACCGGACTTGTCAAAAAATCAGTCGAGATCACATTAGATCAGGACAAAATTGATGAGGTGAATGACAAGCTGCTGGTCAAGGTGAGTGACCGACTGGCCGAAGCCAAAAAGCAGCTGGACGAAAACGAGGCCAAAATCAAGGACGGCCTGGCGGAGCTGGACAGTGCCCAGAGCCAGCTGGATTCCGGCAAAGCCCAGCTGAATACCCAAAAGCAGAGCCTGACCCAGCAGCTGCGGGATGCCATCAATCAACTGAATGCAGAGATCCCCAAGCTGGAAGCGCAGATTGCGGGGCTGAAAACCCAGCTGGACACCGCCCAGAGCAAGCTGAACCAGCTGAAAGTGGACCCCAGCAGCCTGCCGGAAGTGACGCTGCCGATCGATGATGCACTGTTTGCTTCCTGCAAAGAGATTCTGGCAAAATATGACCCCCAGTACGATGCAAATGCCATGCCCGCCAACTTGGAGGAGGCCAAGAGCGACCTCACCAAGATGACCGCGATGCAGGCTTCCATCGAGCGCGCCCAGCAGGCCATTGAGACCGAAGCTGCCGCCCTGACCGGCGGGCAGAGCGTCAGCGATGCCTGCGCCGCGCTGGACGCCCAGATCCTGACGTTGACCGTGCAGGTGCAGCAGAAGGATAACGAGATCGCTCAGCTGGAACAGCAGCTGGATACCGCCGCCCCGGAAGAGCAGGATGCCATCCGCGCGGAAATCGAAAGCAAAAAAAAGCTGAACAGGCGGCTTTACAGACCCAGCTGGACACTGCCACCTGCCAGCGCGCAGCCTTGATGGTTACAAGAGTGATGAAAGCACCCTTTCCACCACCCAGACGGCCTTTGCGGAACGCAACGGTGCTGCTGAAAGCCCGGCAGGAAGCCGAAGCCAGCCTGAACGAGAGCACCGAGGAACTGCGCCAAACCCTACAGCAGACGATTACCACCCTGAACACCCAGATCGACAAAGCCGAAGCCATGCTGGCCAATTTGAACGATCAGCGCGGCAAGCTGCAATCGATGCTGGAAAGCCTTTCTGCCAACCCGACAGACCCCCAACTGGCCGATATGGCCGTGCAGCTGCTGCTCAGCGGCACCGAAGCCCAGCTCAGTTTGGGCGAGTTCCAGATCAGCAGCGGCCGCACCCAGCTGGAAGCGGGCCAGACCCAGTTGGACTCCGCCCGCGAAGAGTATGAATCGGCCCGCGAGGAAGCGCTGAAAAGCGCCAATCTGGACCAGCTGCTGAACATGAACACCTTAAAGCAGCTGATCGCCGCGCAGAACTTCTCTATGCCCGCCGGTTACATTGACGGCGGGGAAGGGGACGATAACCAGTACATCTTAAAAGTCGGCGATGCGTTTGACAATGTGGATGAGCTGAAAAGTATGGTCCTGTGCAGCATTGACGGCATCGGCGATGTGCGGCTTTCCGATGTGGCGGACATTGAGCTGACCGATAACGCGGACGGACGACAGCTACGCCAAGGTGGGCAAAAACCGCGCCGTGCTGCTTTCAATCTATAAAAGCTCCACGGCTTCCACCTCGTCTGTCTCCAACGCAAGCACCGCTGCTATGAAAGAACTGATGGCAGAAAACGATGGCCTGCACCTGACCACCATCATGGATCAGGGCGATTACATCAAGCTGATTGTGAACAGCGTCATGTCCAACCTGATCGAAGGCGCTGTGCTGGCCATCATCGTGCTGGCTCTGTTCTTAAAGGATATCCGCCCCACGCTGGTGGTGGCCATCAGCATGCCGCTCAGTGTGCTGTTTGCCATTGTCATGATGTATTTCAGTGGCATTACCCTGAACATTCTCAGCCTGTCCGGCTTGGGGTTGGGCGTTGGCATGCTGGTGGATAACTCTGTCGTTGTGATCGAAAATATTTACCGCCTGCGCGGGCGCGGCATTCCGGCCCCGCGTGCTGCGGTGCAGGGCGCACGCCAGGTGGCGGGGGCCATCGTGTCCTCCACCCTGACCACGGTCTGCGTGTTCCTGCCCATGGTATTTACCACCGGCATGGTGCTGGAGCTGCTTTCCGATATGGCATGGACCATCACGTTCAGCCTGCTGGCATCCCTCATTGTGGCCCTTACCGTGGTGCCCTGCGCCGGTTCCACCGTACTGCGCAAGCAAAAAGAGATCAAGCACCCCTGGTTCGACCGTTTCCTGAACGGGTACGAAAAGCTCTTGCGCTTCTGCTTAAAGCGCAAGGCCATCCCGCTCACACTGGCGATCGTGCTGCTGGCCGTATCGGTCTGGCGCATTGCCACCATGGGCGTGATGCTCATCCCGGATATGGGCTCCAACCAGCTTTCGATTACGGTAACGGTGCCTGCGGATACCGAAAAAGAGGATGCCTTTGCCACCGCAGACGCCGTGATGGACGCCATTACCAACATTGACGGCGTGGAAACGGTGGGCGCCATGTCCGGCGGCAGCGACAGCACCAGCAGCATGCTGATGATGACCGGCACTGAGGGCGCCACGGACAACACCAGCTTTTACCTATTATGTTCTGCTGACTGACGAGGGCGCCAGCAACAGCAAGGCCATCCAGCAGCAGATCGCCGATGACACCGCTGACCTGAACTGCGAAGTGGACATCAGCGCCAGCAGCATGGATATGAGCGCATTGTCCGGCAGCGGCGTGGAGGTGGACATCTACGGCCAGAACTTGGACAGCCTGACCACCGCCAGCCAGCAGGTGATGGACCTGCTGAACAGCGTGGACGGCATCGAGAATGTCTCCAACGGGCAGGAAACCGGCGACGAGGAGGTGCATATCGTCATTGATAAGGACAAAGCCATGCGCCTTGGCCTGACGGTGGCGCAGGTGTACCAGCAGATCGCCGCAAAGCTCAGCACCGATACCACCGCAACTACCTTGAAAGTGGGCCGCGATACCTATGATGTGACGATTGTGGATAAGACCGATACCCCGAACCTGGACGATCTGTTCCAGATGGAGTTCATCACAACGACCACCGACGATGACGGCAACACCGTGAACGAGGCCCATACCCTGGGCGAGTTTGCCTCCCGCACCAACGGCAACGCCTATGCGACCATTGCGCGCGAAAACGGCTCCCGCAAGATCAGCGTGACCAGCGATACCGCCGAAGGCTACAACACCACCCTGATCTCCCGTGATCTGAGCCCCCAGCTGGAAGCACTGGACCTGCCAGATGGCTGCACCGCTGAAATTGCCGGTGAAACCACCCAGGTGACCGAGATGATCCAGCAGATGGCCAAAATGATGGCCCTGGCACTGTTGTTTGTCTATTTTGTCATGGTGGCGCAGTTCCAAAGCCTGCTTTCCCCCTTCATTGTGCTGTTCACCATTCCGCTGGCCTTTACCGGCGGCATGATCGGCCTGATGATTGGCGGCGAACAGCTTTCGGTCATTTCGCTCATGGGCTTCCTTGTGCTGATGGGCGTGGTGGTCAACAACGGCATTGTGTTTGTGGATTACGCCAACCAGCTGCGCATTGGCGGGCTGGAGCGCACCGATGCCCCCTGGTGGCAACCGCCGGCCGCACCCGTATGCGCCCCATCCTGATGACGACCCTGACCACAGTGCTTGCCATGGTAACGATGATCTTCAGCAAGGATGCCGGCAGCGAGATGGGCAAAGGCATGGCCATTGTTATTGTGGGCGGCCTTTCCTATGCAACGCTGATGACCCTGTTTATTGTGCCGGTGATGTATGACTCCGTGTCGTCATTGACGAGTTTCAAACGTCAGAGGAGCCCGCCGCATAAAGCTGCCGAGCAAAAGCCGGATGAAAACGAGGAGGGAAATACCGCAATGAAGCCAGGATACTCCGCAAGTGAGCGTGAGATCGCCCCTGTACGAAGCTGCCCGCACCTGATTGCCAGAGGGGTAAACCCCGCAGCCATGAAGGTGCTGGGCAAATCGCGGACGAAGCCGGGATCGGCAAGGGCATTGCAGTCTATGAATACTTTGCCTCCAAGCGGAAGGAAATTGCACGGCATGGCGCTGCACCGCTTTTGATACGGGAAAATTGCCCTGCCGTTACTGGAGTCTCTGCACCACGCAGGCTGGAGGAGGCAGTGCCTGCCTCACCTGCGCATCCCTTCCTGGCAGCCGGATGGGGAAAACCCCATCAGGTGATTGCCTCGTGCCGCAAACACGAGGGTGGACCTGCGCCTTACGGCCCTGCACGGCGTGCTGCACAAAACCATTGCTGCTTTGCAGCAAAACGAGATAGACGTCTGCCGGTGGACCATTACCGCGAGTGATTTGTCTGCCTGCCGCAGGCGGGCCGATGAGCATGCTGCCCGGTAAAGCCGGAGGGTACCAACGCAGCTCTGCTGCAGAACCTTGCAGCACCCTGATCCACCGGGCACCAGCCGCGCGCGTTTCTTTCTTGGCCTTATTGACGTGGGGCGACCATTGGTCGCCCGCCAACCCAGCGCAGCAACGCGTTTTCAGGAAGACATGTCTGCATTAGACAGGCAGCAGGAGCGAGCAATGCTCGCTCTACAAAGCTGTGACAGTTTG